>ERZ1066139.1-NODE-1-length-634707-cov-25.176446_pt1 | contig 634707 bp, 522 predicted proteins | sample MGYA00382786_ERZ1066139 | MGnify/ENA primary metagenome ERZ1066139 (study PRJEB33369, sample SAMEA5778369) | biofilm metagenome | biome: Industrial cooling water; feature: Water cooling tower basin; material: Biofilm | place: United Arab Emirates | collected...
ACTGTCAGCCTATCACCCTTGCCTAATTACCGGATCTTATTTAATCCGTATTCCTGATGGTTTCGTTCACGGCTCGATAGTGGCGCAAGGCTCCGGCGATCGCGATCCAAAGGCCCCCCGCAATGCTGCCCGCGATCGCCATCCCGCCCAGCACCAACACCCCTGGCAAACCGGAACCCCGGGCCAGTTGTTCCGGCGCAGGCACCACACTGCCATAGGACAGCAGTAAGCCCGCTATCCCGGCAAACAGCCCCCCCATGACCAGCGCCCCTTCATTGCCAATAATCATCAACCCCAACCGGGCGGGTAAGGCCGTACACAGTGCCGTCAACATCAACGGGGCCGCCCGTAACAAGGTTCCTTGCCAAGCGGCCCAACTGCCAAAGGCTGATTTGTAGATCAGCCCATAGACGGCGAAGGGATCTTTGCGACAAAAGAGGCAGAAAATGCCAAATAAAATCAGCGACACCAGCAGCGCGCCGACCGGAATCGCGATCGCCTCTGCGGTTTTGCGCCAATTACGTGTCAAACTCACCATGACTAGCCCACACTGCCAAGAACACCGTTCGTCAACCAATTAATTTGATCCAGTTCCGGGGCATCCAGCTTGAAGCTCTTGCCCGCCGGAATCTTGACAGCCCCTTTGTTATCTTCAATTGGCCCGGAATAGACCACTAAAGACCCGTCCTTAATTTTGGCGATCGCGGTTTCTGCATCCTTTTTCGTCGCCTCCGACACCGCCGCGCCAAAAGGTGACACCTTCACATAGCCCTCCGCAAAACTCCCCTGCACAATGCGCGGAATCCCCCCGTCCATGACCTTCTTGTCGGCCTGCAACAACTCCACGTATTTTTTGAAGACATTCGACCAATCGTAGGCCGTCCCCGTCAAATAGCCCTTGGGTGCGAGAGTGGACTGATCCGTGTGGAACCCACTGGCATACATCCCGCGTTTTTCCGCCGTTTCCACCACCACCTTGGGACTGTCGATGTGCATCCCTACCACTTCAATGCCCTGATCCGCCAGGGTATTCGTCGCCTCGGCCTCCTTCACCGGCACATTCCAATCGCCCGTGAAAATGACCTGCATCTTCGCATCGGGTTTCACACTCTGTGCCCCCAACATAAAACTGTTGATGCTCCGCAGCACCGGATTTACGGGTTTGGCTGCCACATAGCCCAGTTTGCCAGTTTTGGCCGTTTCCGCCGCCACCTTGCCACACACATACTGAGCATCGTCAATATCGGCGTAGTAATTGCCAATATTAGTGGGCATTCCCTCTTCCCACAGCGTACTGCAATGGAAAAATTGCACCTCTGGAAACTGCTTGGCCATCTCCAAAACGTGGGGCTTGAAGTATCCAAAGGATGTGGCGAAGATTGCCGCTGCCCCATCTTGCTCGATCATGCTCCGCATCACTTCTTGGACTTCTTTGGTTTCGGGCACGCTGGCTTGTTCGACTAGCTTGACCCCTGGCAAATCTTTGATGCCTTTTGCGCCCTCTGCTTGGGCCTGGTTCCAGCCAAAGTCATCTTTGGCCCCAACGTAGACAAAGCCAAGCACTAGGGGTTTGGCCCCGGAACCGCCGTCATTGCTAGCTTCCCCAGAGGCACAGCCAGCTAGCTTTGTGGTTGCGGCAAAGGCTGCGGTCGCCAAGATGCCTCGCAAGACCCGCCGCCGAGGAATATAGATTCGATGTTGCTCAGTCACGCCCTACCAACTCCTGAAAACTCTGTATAAAACCTGACAAATTTGAACCAACCACGATTGTGGGGGTGTTCTGTGTGCTTGCTGTTCGTTTGTGCCACTGGCGCGTAGCTTTTTGCGGGTATTTCGTCTAGGCTCCAACCAAATTCGTACCAAACTGACAGAAATGAGGAGAGTACTGTCTGTCATTCGCGGCCCCGATTCAGCGATGAAAGCCGCTGACAGTGGTAGGCTCACGAATGATTCACAGGTTATGAGAAAAAAGATCACCAGAATGTATTCAAAAGAACACTAGAAATTGCGATAAGACTTAACAGTTAACAAAAGTTTGAATAAACGCAAAGGTAAAGTCGTTTTCCGGGTGGGGCGCTGTGCCACTGAATGAATATCGTGAATTGGACTTGTACCTGTACTGTGGGGGAGGGTGGCTCCAGGATGAATTGACTTTCAGTTTAAGCCGAAAAAGTTGCTGGGTAAAAGTTTTGCCTGGGGGATGCGGGAGGGCCGCTTGAGGTGGCGATCGCTCCTGGCTAGGGTTTTTCCCAATTTGCTAAGATTTTCAACTTACAAAAAATAATTTGGTCAGTCCAATTTTTATTATTGTTTGCTAGAACGCTCATGAGGACTCCTTTTCGCATCAAGCGCCAGGTTTTCACCCTTGTTGGATTAATGGTGTTGTGTCTGACGTTGGTGGCGGCTACCGTCAATTCTGGGCAGGCGCAACGGGCGGGGTTTGAATCTCCGAATTTGGCTCAGGCGGACTTGCTCCAACCGTTGGAAAATCCGCCAGAGTTGGCTGCACCCCGCCCGACGGATTGTGTGTTGCAGCCGAATCCGAGTGGTCGGGCTGAATTGCCGCGATCGCCGCTGGGTGGGTCAAACAGTCCGATCACGCTACTCCGGTTCCGCCAACTCAGCTTGCCCAGTTCTGTCAGCGGCGCGACGCTGCCCAAGACGGTGCAACCGTTGCCCGGCTATGCTCCCCAGGAGCGGATTGTGTTGATTGATCCCACCAATTTTGGCGATCGCTACTATCTCGATATTGCAGGCAATCCGGCCCTGTTACCGCCGATTGTGGTCTTACACGAAACCGTCGCCTCCGCCACCAGCACCCTCAACTTTTTTCGGACTCCGCACCCCAACGACAACGACCAGGCCAGCTACCACACCCTGATCCAGCGCGATGGCACAGTTGTTTATCTGGTGCCGCCGGATAAACGGGCCTACGGAGCGGGGAATTCTGTATTTCAGGGCAGAAATGGGCCGGAAACCGTCAAAACCCACCCAAGGTTTCCGCCTTCAGTCAATAACTTTGCTTATCACATTTCGCTGGAATCGCCGCCCGATGGCTACAACAATGCCTATCGCCACAGCGGCTACACTGATGCCCAATACAATGCCCTGGCCTGGTTAGTCGCCAAGACCGGGGTCCCGGACGATCGCATCACCACCCATCAAGCGGTGGATCGTTCTAACTCCCGCCTTGATCCCCGGAGTTTTAGCCGTGCCAAGTTTTTTCAGCAGTTGCAAAGCTATCCCCGTACGGCTGAAATTGTCATTGGGTGTACTGCACCGCCCAACCTGCGCTAGCGAACTTTGGGACAAAAGTTGAATTGCTTGGATTTAGATAGCCAGATGGCGTGGAATCCTAGTGCTAGAAATGCGATGACTTGAGATTCTGCCCTCGTCTTATCGTCTTGCTCCGGTGGTACTGGGCTGGGCGATGCCGTTTGCCCAAGAGCACGGGGGGTAATCGAGCCATGAGCCTGAGTGCCGGCGATGGGGCGTGCGAGTAGACAGGCCCAGGCTTGCGGGGTGGGCCAAGAATATGGTTGACTGGAAGCTGATGAGCGGGGGAAAGTTCTCATGAAATGGCTTGGGTGGGCCTGGGTTTGGCTACCAGTCTGGAGTGGGGCAGGGTTAGGCGCGATCGCGCAGCCCTCAATCGCCCAGCCAGCACCCGGTGACTATGTGGTGGAGGTCAAGGTTGAGCCTCGGAGAGCCGTGCCCCGCCGCCCGACCCCCGCTGCCCCAACCAATTCGCCCCAGTTTGCGCCTTACACGGGGCCAGCGCCAATGGCACCCAGACCCAACGAATTGCGCTCATTCAATAGCGACCAGCTTGACCAGCAAATTCAACGCTATCGGGCTTACCTCGCCACCTACGGTACGCCAGACATTTTGATTGTTGGGAGTTCGCGGGCGCTGCAAGGGGTTGATCCCGTGGCGTTGCAATATGCGTTGATGCAGCAGGGGTTTCCCACGGTCAAAGTGTTTAACTTTAGTGTGAATGGGGCCACGGCGCAGGTGGTGGATTGGGTGTTGCAACGGTTGATTCCGGCGGAACATTTGCCAAAACTGCTGCTGTGGGCGGATGGTTCGCGGGCACTGAATAGCGGACGGAGCGATCGCACCTTTGCCAAAATCCTCAGTTCTCCTGGGCATCAAACCTTGCTAGCAGGCAATTCACCCTTGGCTGGCACGACTCAGGGTACGGTTCTCGGCCAAATCTGTGCCGATGCGTTGCCCCTGGCCCAACAGTCGCCGGGTGTACCGAGTTCAACCGCAGCCCGCCAAACCAAAAGTATCCCCGCCACCGAGTGCCAACAGCCCGCCAAGCTGATCGTCCGGCAGGTGAAGGCGATCGCTCCCCCGCCCACGGGTGAAGCGTATTATCAAGCTTTGGGCTTGCAACTGGTGAATACCCAGTTTGATCCGGGGCGCTACTTTCAGCGTTATCCGCGCGTGTCCGGTCGCTATGACGGGGATTATCAAAACTTTTCTCTGTTTGGCCCCCAGACCCAAGCCCTGGCACGGGTCGCCCAATTTGCCCGCCAGCGCAAGATTCCTCTAATGTTTGTGAACCTACCGCTGACGACAACCTATCTTGACCCCGCTCGTACCGCTTATGAACGGCAGTTTCAGAGGCAAATGCAAGCCCTGGCCCAAAGTTACAGCTTCACGTTTAAGGATCTGGTGGGCCACCCAGACTTGAGTCGCAATCAATATTTTGCTGATCCCAGCCACCTCAATCGACATGGTGCGGCGGCGATCGCCCAACACCTCAGCCAGGATCTCATTGCCCCTTTGGCCACCGTCTTGCCGCGCCCCTCCGCCTCCACGAGCCGCCCCCATGCCGCTTTTCCTGCTGCCGTCTCCCGGAATGCGTACCTTTACTTGCTGACGATTCTGGCCAGCTAGGTGATCCCCGCCTCGCCGATTGAGTGTTGCTGCGTATAATCGATCACCACCGCCCTGAGAAAAATGGCCTCGTTGGACTGGCCGGGGTGGGCTGCTGTCGCGATCGCGCCGCATGTTGCCCTACGGTTGTTATGGCGATTGACCCTGGCGGTGAATCGACCTGAGCGGCCCAGGTTGCATGGTTTCGTGGGGTTCAACCGGGATTGCGGCTGATCGAAGGGCTGTTGCCGTGACTCAGCTCCGTGAAAAAAACATATTATCTTTACAAAAAGAAGATAAGTTCAAAGATTGGGCAAAACTTGTGGTTCTCACTAGGGTCTATCCGCGAATGTACTTAATCTAATAGCAGTACATTTAGGCAAAGCCACAATGTTACTATTCCCAACATCAGGTAGGGTTCAGAACTGATGACAACTTTCTCCACTCCTCCAATTCCGAAGCCGCTGATTTTGGCCCGTCCAGAGCAGCTTGCATTGGATGCAAAGAAACCCTTCCAAGCATCTACCCCTATTCACCCGTCAGTCACTAGCCGGACAAAGCGCGCCCTTGACATTGTGGGAGCGTTGGTTGGTTTAGGGATTACTGGCCTCGTTGCGATCCCCATCGCGATCGCCACCTGGTTTGACAATCCCGGCCCCATTTTTTACAGTCAAATTCGCTGTGGCTATCGTGGTAAACCCTTCCGCATTTGGAAGTTTCGCTCAATGGTGATCAACGCCGACAAGCTTAAGCACCTCGTCCACAACGAAGCCAAAGGTGGGATTTTCAAAAATCGTAACGATCCCAGAATTACCCGCGTGGGCCGTTTTCTCCGCAAAACGAGCCTGGACGAACTGCCCCAATTTTGGAACGTTTTGAAGGGCGACATGAGCTTAGTGGGTACCCGCCCGCCGACGGTGGATGAAGTCATGAGCTACCGGAAGCACCACTGGCGCAGACTGGAAGTGCGCCCCGGTATCACGGGGGAATGGCAGGCCAATGGTCGCTCCTCGGTGTTGGACTTTGAAACCATTGTGCAAATGGATATCACCTATCAAGAACGCTGGTCAGTTGGATATGATGTGCGCTTGATTGTGAAAACAATTCAGTCTGTCTTAGCCAAGCAGGATGCTTACTAGGGCAGGATTGGGCACAAAGCCCGCGATCGCCAGCACCAATTGACCGTGCCAACGACCGCATCGAATCTGGCGGTTACAACTTTTCCTCGTGGGTTACACACAAGCAGGGTAATGCCCTGTTTTTTGTTTGGGTCTAGCTCTGGTTGGCGGCAAAAAACCCCCTGACCAGTGGCCAGAGGGTAAACGTTAAGGAGGAAAATCTGGTGAAATTGCCAGTGAACGCTGCTTGGCTTAATGGCTGTAGCGAACGCCGCGATAAGTCAAGGTGGTGTTAGACCGAGGAGCGACCTGGGTGCTGGCAAACCGGATCGGCCGACCGCGATAGGCTCCGGTGATTTCTGAGGGGACGGCAACAACTTCAGGTTGCATGGCTTCGTAAGCTTGGCCGAGGAAGGTAAGAGTCATGGGGCTTGCTCCTTGGGGCGTGTTGTGTTCGATGTCTTTATCGTCGCAGGATTAGCTGGGTTGGGCCGTGATTGGGGCCTTGTGCCGTCGTGAATTTTCGCACAGTTGCCCTGTGACGGTGCTGCTTTGGGGGCGGTGTTCCCGGTCACTGGCCAGGGCTGGTCAACTAGCCCACTGGGTCTCGATCGCGGCACGATCGCGGGAATGGCCGGATGCTGTTGGCCCCTAACTCCTCGCACTTCCCCTGAGTCTTGATTTCAGGATGTTGCGGCTATCAAGGGCGTTGTGGGTACAATCAGACAAACGAGTCCTGCCGCGATCGCAATGTTGTCACCCCTAGAACCCTTCTTTTGTCCTTGTTGTACTTCTGCCCTGCTCCACACGCTGGCCCAGACAGGCTTGCCACCACTGAAGCAATCGCTTAACATCTTGGGGACTCAAACCCTCAGCCGCCTCTTGCACCTCGAAGCCGCAGGGTCGCCTGTGTCCACCGAAGCCGAGTGAGCGGGGGCAACAGTGGGGTTTGAGGCTGCGGCCCGATCGCCCCTGGTCATTGCCCGTCGCGATCGCCCGTTGCATCTGCCGTATTGATGAGAGGAGTAGGGATGGTTCGACACTGCACCGTTGGAGCCGCTGGTTTGGCTGCCGCATTGTTTGCTCTTCCCGCCAGCGCGATCGCCCCCGGTACTGACCAAATTGGGGCCTGTGGTAGCTTCACCGCCAGCAAATACAAAGTTCCCGGCAACCAGCTCACCGTGAAAATTACTCGGCGTACCACGGCTGGCTACTACCTGAATTGGACTGTGAAACCCTACAACGCCTCTGGGTCTTGTTTTGTCACGATGGATAGCCGCACGACGCGCTGGGTGGTGGAACGGGGGCCTCGGCCTGAAGCGGTGGTGCTGCCGCCACGGGATGAACAAGAATTCCCTGGTTTGCCGGGGTATGGTGATGTGGTTGTGCAGCGGGGGCAAGTGGCGATCGGGGAAAAACAGTATTTTTGGGTGCGGCCCAATCGGACGGGGCAAAATCTCCGCTGGTATGCCCGCTGCGCCAACAACAGTGATCAGGTCTACGATCACGACGGCAACTATGTCGGTGGCGATCGCCGTCTGAGCGTGATGTTTCCCTATGTCTGTGCCATTAGCCCGCTGAAGCCCCAACCCCAACCGCGCTAGTTTGGGCTACATGGTTGGGGCCGGGTTCTCGTCGGGAGCGATCGCCTCAGGCGTGATCATGGCTGACTCTCAAGCTTGGCAGCGGGCCTGCCCCAATTGACTGACGCATTCCGTCTGTTCTGCCGGAGTGAGACGGTTCCAGGGAATATCGCGCCGCACGACCATGCCGTTGTGGCCCACAATGGTGCGAGGCAATTCGTTAATTGGGATGACTTGCAAGGTTTGCATGTCGTAGGTGGTGTAGGTCGTCAGGGCCGGATCGGCAAAGTTCACATCAATAATGGTCAAGGTTTTACGGGGAGCCAAAGAGCCACTCAGCAAGGGACGCGCCCCCGAACCGAGCAATCCCGTGTGCAACAGTTGCAATTTGCCGCGATAGCCGGGGTAGTAGGCGTGGTGATGGCCGCTGATGTAAGTGTGGACGTTATATTTTTCCAGGAGCGATCGCAGTTGGTCGGCATTATCCATCACATCGCCCGCCTGGTCGCGATCGACGGCCACCGCATACAACGGTAAATGCCCAATCAAAATACGGAGCTTGGCCGATCGCGCCGCCTCACTGGCCAAGGCCCGCTCCACCCAGGCTAATTTTGCGGCCGAAATTTGGCTAGAAGACCCATCCCAGACCAGGAAAAAAATATCATTTGACTCAAACGAGTAGTAAAACGGGAACTCATTGCGATCGACAAATTTTAACCCCGGTGCGTGGGCCGGATCTTGCCAATAATCGCTGGCAATGTCCCGTTCTTGCTGAAACAAAAACTTGCCGCCACTGCTCAGGGCGCTGGAGGCATCGTGATTCCCAATCGTAAACCCAAACGGCAATTGCAGTTGTCGCAATGGAGCCGCCACCGTTTTGTCAAACCCAGCCCACATCGCTTTTAACTCGGCGATGGACAATCGCGGATCTTGCCCCGCCACCATATCGCCACTGCACAAGACCAGGTTTGGCTGCCAGAAGGGGAGCAGTTGAATGGCTTGACTCACTTCGGGGTCATAGGTGACAGAACCATAGGCACTGTTCAGATCGCTGATGACTGCCAAGCGCACATCGCCCCGGGGCGGTTGCACTAAACCATTGGGGCCAGCGGTGGCCACGATCGCCTGGGTGGCGGGCGGGAGAGGCGTGGAGGCGGGGGGACTGGTGGGCACAGCGGCGGGGGTGGGATCAGCCACACTGATCTGGCGCGAGGGCGCACTCTGACAGGCATGGAGCAAGAGCACCAGACACAAACTGACCAGGCTGATGGCTCCGATCGAGCCAATGGAAAACCGCGATCGCCAAACTCCCATAGCCAATCCTCAGCAAAGCATTTCAGGAAACACCATACCCCAGAACCGTCCCAGCCTAGCGGTGAAATCCAGCCTCTCCGTATGCTATAACCGGGCGGGAATCAGTTTTTGCACTGGGGATAGTGCACGGGGGAACGAAGCCAATGAAACGACGGAATTTCTTGCTGATCGCGTTGGGCAGTTTGGGGATCGTCGGCGGGGCCAAAGGGCTGTGGCTGCGGTTCCAAAATCGCGAACGGCTGGCCGTGTCCTCCGCGCAACCGGCGATCGCTCTCCCTCCTGCTGGTGCTCCATCAACTGCTGCGCCCTTATTGCGGTTTGTGGCGATCGCCGATACTGGCACTGGCTACGAGGATCAATATCAAGTTGGCGAAGCGATGGCTCAATATCACCAACACCATCCGTGTTCATTGGTGGTGATGGCGGGGGATAACATTTATACCAACGGTGAAATCGAAAAAGTTCGCTCTGTGTTTGAGCAACCTTACCAGGCTCTTTTGCAAGCCAAAGTCAAGTTTCGCGCCTGTTTAGGAAACCACGATATCCGCACAAACAACGGCATTGACCAATTGCGTTATGCCAACTTCAATATGAGCGGACGTTACTACACCTTTCGGGAGAAAACAGTCCAATTTTTTGCTCTGGATACTAACAGTAATGCCGATTGGAACGCTCAATTAACCTGGTTAGAAACTGAATTGCAGCGTAGCGATGCCCCCTGGAAAATTGCCTTTGGTCATCACCCAATTTACTCCTCTGGTGTATATGGCACGAATCAAAATCTGGTGGCAACGTTGAGTCCTTTGTTTCAAAAATATGGTGTGCAACTGTATATCAATGGTCATGAACATAACTATGAACGCACAGTCCCCATTCAAGGCACAACCTATTTGATTACGGGAATTGGCGGCGCACAACTTCGCCCCGTTGGCAAATCCCAGTGGACGGCTTATTCCGGTTCGCAATACGGGTTTACGGCGGTAGAAATCTACAGCGATCGCATCGAACTGCGCGGTATCGATACCCAACATCGCGTCTTCGATCACGGTCAAATTCTTGCCTCAACCTAGGCCGTTCCCAACCCAGGATAATCGCCAGTGGCAAGGCAATAGCAATTCAGCCTCCCACAGCTAAGACTGAGCCAAACTGGAGTTAGATCAAGATACTTAAAGATAGGGATTTGGGTATTGCAGGCCGCTGTTCTGATTTCATTTTTTTCTGCGAAACTCTCTCTAAAGAGAGGGGACAAAGCCAGGAAACCTGTGGCCCAATACTAGGGAAGTGCGGAAACGCGATCGCAAAGTTATCCCTGAGTTGCCCCACGGTTCTTATCGGTAACGCCTCACTTGTTGCGCGGATAGGGAACTCCTGAGCATCGTGCATTGTACAAGTAGGATAGACATACAATAAATTTTTCCTAAATTTTTCTAATAAGATTTAATTTGTGGATACAATAGGGCGGGTATGAATAATTAATCCGCTTCCTGCTTCTGTTTCCCCACTTTGGAAAAAGTGGCAAACTTATTTTTTCATCTGAGATATTTGCTGAACTCAGGACAGGCTTTCTGGTTGATTCCGAATCGTGACTATTCAAGATTTAATGATTTAAATTGATCATTTTCGATGATAACAACGCTTTCCTTGTTAGGATGGCTATAGTTTGGTGCCGATGTTGTGTGGATTGCGAGTCTGAATCTGATTTTGGATTGTTCAAGGCTACTAGCCTGGGCTGTATGTAAGGGTATATCCCAATTGTATTCCCCTCATTTGCGGTCTTGCTTTTCCAATCGGCTGTGGGCGTTGATTCTGTCTCTTCGATGCCGGGTTGGGGAGCAGGCTTTGGTCACTAAAAGTGATTTTCTAAAAGTTGAGATGTGGTTCTGTTTAAGATTAAAAGTACCGTAAAACGCTGAACTTAAGCTAGTTTTGCAGTTGTCTGCGATGAACTAAATTGTTGGCGATCGCCTAAGAATTAGCAATTTAAAGTTGTGCAAATGATGCTAGGCAAACGGCGATTGACTAGATTTGTAACACTTCAGTTTGATGTATGAAAAAAACTCTACTCTCTGGGAAAAGCTCTACAGCTTATGACCTATTCCGACCTGACTGTTGCCCCTGATGAAGACTTTTTTGTGGTGGCTATTGGCGCTTCTGCTGGTGGTTTACAAGCCTTAGAAGCTTTTTTCGGGCATCTTCCACCGCAATTAAACGCGGGGTTCGTGGTGTTGCAACATTTGTCGCCGGACTTCCGGAGCATGATGGTAGAAATCTTGCAGCGCCAAACGCAGTTGACGGTCTGTGACATCACGGATGGAACGCGGCTGCAACCTAATACCGTGTATGTCTTGCCGCCACGGCAACGGGCGAGTATTGTCAATCATCACTTTCAACTGGAACCGACAACCGACAGCCTGAACTATCCAATCAATCACTTTTTTCAGTCCTTGGCGATCGCGATAGGCGATCGCGCCATTGGCATCTTGCTATCGGGGACGGGCAGCGATGGCACCGAGGGCTTGAAGGCGATCGGGCGGGCAGGAGGTGTGGCCCTAGTCCAATCGCCAGAAACCGCTCAATTTAGCGGAATGCCGAACAGTGCGATTCCATCGGGCTTGGTCGATGAAATTTTGTCGCCGCACGATCTAGCGGATGCTGTGGTTGGCATTATTTACTTTGCCAGTAACTATCCCGATAATCGCTCTTTTGATGCGGACTTGATTGCGCCAGAGCAATTACAACGCATCTTAGATATTCTTGCAGAACGGGAACAAATCAACTTTGCTCACTACAAAATTAGCACGTTGAGTCGGCGCATTACCCATCGTTGCGCCTTATCCCGATGTAGTAGTTTACAAGCTTATATTCATATTTTGGAAGAGTCAGAAACGGAACAAAAGCAACTTCGCCATGATTTGTTAATCGGTGCAACTCGGTTTTTTCGGGATGCTGAAGCATGGCAAATTATCGAACAACAGGTGTTGCCAGAATTGGTTGCGGCAGTGGATGCTGAAGGCCAGTTAAGAATCTGGATTTCGGCCTGTGCGACTGGTGAAGAAGCCTATACGATGGCAATTTTGGTGGATGAGGCGATCGCCCGTGCGGACAAAAAAATTCGCGTCAAAATTTTTGCGACAGACTTAGATGAAAACGCGCTGAGTATTGCCGCCAAAGGAGAATACGCAACGCGAATTGCCGATTCCATTACGCCAGAGCGGCTAGAACGGTATTTTACAGACATGGGCAGCTTGTATAAGGTGAAGCGGGCGCTGCGAGAAATGCTAATCTTTGCGCCCCACGACTTAACCAAAAATGCTGGCTTTTCTAAAATGCATTTGGTGTGTTGTCGCAACGTCATGATCTACATGCAACCGCCGCTGCAACAACAGGTTTTGCGTCTGTTACATTTTTCCCTCGCGCCCAATGGCATTTTGTTTTTGGGGAACTCGGAAACCTTAGGTGGGTTGCGCGATGAGTTCAACGTGGTGAATGAAAAGTGGAAAATTTTTCGTAAATTGCGAGATGTTCAGTTAGTGCCGATGCCTATGACTCGGCAACCAATGCTGACCAGTGTGGCCTTCACGCCCCGATCGCGATCGCGGTCAGATGCGCTGGATCGAGCGACGGGCGCGGCCTTTCGGTTTTGCCTGGGCGATCGCCAGATGACCTGTGTGTTGGTGAACCGCGACAACCAAATCATTCAAGTTTTTTACAACGCCGCCAATGTGCTGGAGTTTCCGCTCGGTCAAGTTCGGCTTGATATTACAGATGTGGTGCGGCCCGAACTCAAACTACCGCTCAGTACGGCCCTGCATCGCGCCAAACGGGAACAAACGAGTGTCCTTTACTCAGGGATTCGGTTAAATCAACGCGAGACCGAAGGCTCTGTGACTGTGCAAGTGGGGCCAGCCCGCGATGATCTCATTTCTGCTGAGTATTTAATCGTGGTCTTTGAAGTTGAAATGGCTGGAGCAACTTCAGCGGCCGCGATCGCGGCTTCTCCAACCTTTGAAATGACTTCCGAAGCCGCCCAACAAATTACGGAACTTGAGTACGAGTTACAGCAAACCCGCGAGAACTTGCAAGTCACCATTGAAGAACTCGAAACTACCAACGAAGAGCAACAGGCAACCAACGAAGAATTGTTAGCTTCTAATGAGGAACTTCAAAGTACAAATGAAGAGTTGCAGTCAGTTAACGAAGAACTTTATACCGTAAATACCGAGTACCAAGTCAAGATTGAAGAATTGACTCAACTTTCCAATGACATTGATAACTTGTTGTGGAGCACTCAGATTGGGGTGGTGTTTTTGGATGCCGAGCTAAAGATTCGGAAATTTACGCCTGCTGTGACCTCGGTGAACCATCTTCGTCCCACCGATTTGGGGCGACCCCTGCGGGAACTAACCCACAACTTGCAGGATTGTCATGACCTGCTGGAGCAACTGGGGCAGGTGATTCAAACGGGCCAACCCATTGAACGCGAGGTGAGTCTCAACACAAGCTCCGATATATTGCTGATGCGATTGCATCCCTATCAACGCGATGACCACAGCAAGAGTGGCATTGTGATGACGTTTGTGAATATTAATCAACTCAAAGCCGCCCAGCAAGCCCTCCAGGCGCGCACCGATGAACTGGAGTATTTGTATCAAACGGTGCCGATTGGGTTGGGGGTGATTAATGCCGATTTAGTGTATGTGCGAGCGAACAATATTCTGGCGCAAATGAATGGCTGGGATACCTCTGAAGCGTTGTTGGGGCGATCGCTCACCGACTTGACTAACCCCCTCGCCATCAATGCCTTTGCCCAAATTCAACAAGTGCTGGCGACCCAAGAACCCATTTTGAACGTGGAATCCGTTGGCGAAAAACCCCATCAACCTGATGTCCTGGGCGTTTGGCTCACGAGCTATCATCCGCTGGATCTATTGAATGGAGAACAGGCTGTTGGCATCACCGCGATCGACATTACTGACCTCAAACAGACGCAAACGGCCCTGGCGGAAAGCCAAATTCTAGTGCAGCGGATTACGGATGCCAGCCCAGTGATGCTGTCTATCTTTGAAATTCCTAGCGGAAAAGTCCGGTATATCAATCAGGCCGTGTTTGATTTGTTGGGTTGCACTCCCCAGGAAATTTATGAAATAGGCGAAGAAATCCTGGTTCAGCAGATCCATCCAGAAGATATTCCGGTGGTGGTGGCTCAATTTACCGAGTTGGCCGAGGCTCCGGATCATGCCATTCTCTCGTGCGAGTTTCGGATGCGGCATCAGCGGGAGGGGTGGCGCTGGGTCTATCAACGCAACACGGTATTTCGGCGGAATGCGCTGGGGCAGCCCATTGAAATTTTAGGCGTGGGGACGGATATTACCTCGCGCAAACAGGCGGAACAATTGCTGGAAAATTACAACCAAACCCTGGAGGCCCAGGTGGCTGAACGGGCTGAGGCGCTGCGGCAGAGCGAGACGCGGTTTCAAAATTTGGCGATCAACATGCCGGGGGTGGTGTTCCGCTATGTGTTGCGATCGGATGGATCGGAGGCGCTGCCCTATGTGAGTCCGGGGTGTGTGGCGTTGTGGGAACTGGAAGCCGCCCAGATTGAACAAAATGTGCAATTGCTGTGGGATTTGGTGCATCCGGAGGATCAAACCCAGTTCAAGGCTTCGCTGTTGGCATCGGCAGAAACCCTGGCTCCGTGGGAATATGAATGGCGGGTGTTGCCACCGTCGGGGCAGATGCGCTGGCTGTATGGGAAGGCGAAACCAGAGCGGTTGGCCAATGACGCTGTGGTCTGGGATGGGTTGATTTTGGATATCAGCGATCGCAAGCAGACTGAGATGGAACTGCGCCAAGCCAAGCAAGCGGCGGAATCAGCAAACCGGGCCAAGAGCGAGTTTTTAGCCAATATGAGCCACGAAATTCGGACTCCCCTCACGACGATTTCGGGGTTTAGTCAACTGCTCGCGCGATCGCCCCTCACCGACGAACAACAGCTTTTCCTCGACAGCATTACCCGCAGCGGACACCATCTCTTAGCCATCATCAATGATTTGTTGGATCTGTCCAAATTGGAAGCGGGGGATCTCAGCCTTAGCCCAGAACCTTTACTGCTAAGGGATTTGCTCGATTCGCTAGTCTTGGGTTTGAAGCCACGGGCCGATGCCAAACACCTGGCCTTGAGCCTGGAATATGGGCCAAATGTGCCTCATTATCTTCTGGGGCCAGCGACCCGCTTGCGGCAAGTGGTGCTCAATTTAGCGGTGAATGCCATCAAATTTACAGAGGCTGGCTCGGTCAAGATCCGGGTGGCTAGCCAAGCGGTGCTGCACCAACCGGAGCGCGTCCTCCTCCGCATTACCGTGCAGGATACGGGCATTGGCATTGACGAGGCGGCCCAACCCATTATTTTTGAACCCTTTGCCCAGGTGCCTGTCTCCCGGCAGGCAAATCCGACGGGGGTGGGGCTGGGGCTGGCGATTTGCCGCAAAATTGTGCAGTTGATGGGGGGGGAGTTGCAGGTAGAAAGCGCCGTGGGCCAGGGTTCTACCTTTTGGTTTACGGTGCCTCTGGAGTTAGACCAGGCGGCGATCGCCCGCGAAGCTCAAGCGGTCGGAGGAGAAGCGGCGGCGGCTCCACCCCAAAGTTTGGCGATGCTCAAAGTCCTGATTGTGGACGATGAGGCGGCCAATAACTCGTTGTTTCAAATGCTGTTGCGTCGGGATTTGAATTGTGTGGTGCAGGGGGTGTTCAGCGGGGAGGCCGCGTTGGAGCTATTGGAGCGCGAACGGTTTGATTTGGTCTTGATGGATTGCCGGATGCCCGATGTGGATGGGTACGAGGTGACGCGCCGTATCCGTGCCCGCGAAAGGGGGGAGCCGCGAACGGTGATTATTGGCTTGACGGCTTCTGCGATGATTGGCGATCGCGAAAAGTGTTTGGCCGCAGGGATGGATGCTTACCTCAGCAAGCCGTTTGAGATCAGGGAGTTACGCGCGTTAATCGAGCAACATTTAAACCTCTCCCGCCCGGAGCGATCGCCCTGATCTCACTGGGGGGCGGGGCTAGCGGCGAGTCTGTTCCACCATGATGGCCACGTTGGAGGGGTTGTCCCGTGTGATGACGGGGTAACTGGTGGTGTTGATCCATTGCAGTTGGCCGTTGACCAAAATCCGGGCCGCGACGGTGTAGGTGTGGGTGGGGTTAATCGTCGTCGGGTCATAGGTGAGGGTGAAGGGAATGGGGACTTGCTTGCCGTTGGTGGGAATGGTTTGGCGATCGAGGACAAGGGCCGGGGCATCGGCGCGGCTGGTATCTTGCAGCGTCACTTCCACAACGGCATTGGGCGGCAGAGCGATGCGCTGGCGATAGGCGACGGTGCCGGTCACGGTGGCTTGGAGCATAGGACGAGGATCGGGGTTGGGTTGGGCGACGGTGCACCGATAGACAAACTGGTCGTTTTCTCGGTGTTGCACAAGTTTGAGGGCGGTGGCCAGGTTAACATTCGGCTGGGCTGGCAAGGTGGCAACTTGGGAGGCACACTGATAGCGAACCTCGGTTGTTTCTGCGAGGCCAGTCAGGACGGCGCGGGTCACGGCTTCTTGGATGTGGGGTTGGCCGGGATATTGGATGGTGAAGGTGTTGGGGGTGATGGTATAAGTTGACCCATTTTGGGTTTTGCCCTGATACTGAAAGCCGTTGGCAGTGCGTTGTTGGGTGGCGGCCATGCGTTCTCGGCCCAGGCCATCGTTATCGGTGACGACCATTTGCCAGTTTGCCTCGCCCAAGCAGATGTTCACAAAATGAAACTCGGTGCGGTAGTAGGCTTGTTGGCGCAGGCGGCCACAGCCTTGGGTGGCAAAGTCAATGGTTAAGGGTTCCGGGGGGCGCATGGATTCGGCCAAGACGCTGGGAGCCAGGGCCAGGGCGGTGGTCAAGCTAATGACGCTGACACTGAAGGAGCAAAGTTGTGGCCAGAGTTGCGATCGCATGGGGATGTGCCTCAATCACCAAATGTAGATTATGCCCTCAACGGTAAACTCCCCACCGCTTCCTTGGCAAAAGGGATAAGGAGCTTTGTGTGCGGTGCTGATTCTAGAATGGCGGATGCAAGGGGGGAGCGATCGCGAGTTACTAAAATTGCAACCAGCGCCAGCTATGAGGTCTGGTTAAACGGCAACGGGCAAGGGGGCAAACTCATGCAGTTGATTGATGGGGGTAAACAGGTGGGCGATCGCAGGCTCGGAGGAGGTGAGGGTGTTGGCTGGAGTGACGGCGCAGGTTAGCCACCAGCCCGGATGGGCAGCTAGTTGTTCGAGGAGTTGGGCGTAGGCATCGGGGTCGTTGGTGGTGGAACAGGTGAGGCGCAAAAAGGCGGTTACTCGCAGGATGTGGGGCAGGTCGGTGGCCAACAGGCGATGCCGCGCAAAGGCCAGGAGGAATTGGGTGCGATCGCGATCGGGCTGAGTAACGTTAAGCATGGTGGATTTTCTGGGGGTGGATTGGGCTGATAATCCTATGTTCGCAAGAAAACACCGTCGCAGCAGTGACCCCCATCGACTGGGAATGCGGTATTGGATCAGGGGTAGGGGGTGAGTTCAGGCAAGCTTTGGGGCAAGTGTCATCACTCAATCGGGTAAGCGAGATCACATTGAGGCGGAGGGCGGGGGCGATCGCGAGGGCAAGGCTGGGGGCTTCCAGGTACCATGAATAGATGGTGTTGTGCGTCAACGGTGTTGTTGGGGGGGAAATATGCGCGATCGCTACTTGGCTTTGATTGAGCGGATTGTTACCGCCACCCTAAAGGGAGAAATTCGCTCGAAGGAACAGGTTTATCGCTTGTTGCAAAAGGAGGTAGAAAGTGGCACGGGCGAGTTGTTTGAGCGGTGTTTGCAAGAGCAGCTAGACGGGCTACAAACCCGCCTGCAAACGGAAACCGATGAACTGAAGCTGGCCAAAGTGACGCGCCAACACCGGGCTTTGACGACGATTCAAACGGAGTGGGAACGGTGGCAAAAGCAAAATCAAGCGGATTCGGCGTTGACCACCCTGGTCAAAACCTTAGTGCGGACGGCGGCGGGCGATCGCGTCACGGTATTACTGCAAGCCCTTGACCCCAATCGGCCCCAAGCCTTGACCAATGCCCAAATTCACCAACTCGCCCAGCAATTGCAGCAGGTGGCGGCACAGCCCGATGGAGAGGAGGCGATCGCGGATTTGGCGGATGGTCTTCTGGCGGGGCTAAATTCCTGGCAACAGCTTGAGGGCCATCTAATCACCTGGATTTATGAACAAAATCAACAGGCGATCGGCTTTGGCAATAGTGCGGAACAGCAAGGGCCGTGGCGGGTTTGGGCCAAGGTGGCGGAGTCGCCTCGCCTGAAGCAAGTGTTGCAAGACTTTGCCCAGCACCAAGCGGTGACTGCAACGGGACTGACTTCAGACTTTACCCTGCGGGATTGGTTGGAGTTGGCGATCGTGCTGCAACGGTTACAGCTAGGACTGGTGATTTGGTTTGATAAGCAACCCTACGACGCTAAAGCTGGAAAGCGCCTATCCATTGCTACGTTTTTGACGTTTACGGCGGTCTGGAGTCAACTGGCGCAACGGTTAAATGCCTTAGCGCAACCGAGTTTGGCCGAGGCCAGTTTTCAGATGACGCTGCAAGTGCTCTATCGGTTTGCCCAACAGGATTATTTCCCGTTGTATGGGGGGTTGTTTGCGGCGTTGTCGGGGGAATCCTTGCAAACGATGCTGGATTATTTGGATCAGCCCCTCCGCCAAGTGCCGAATACGCAAAGTAAAGCGCGAATTTTTACGTTGTTGGGCTATTCACAACGGGCGTTGGGGCGGTATGAGGCTTCTTCCCAGTTTCATCAGTTGGCGTTGGAGATTGCGCGGGAGGCGGGCGATCGCGCCTGTGAAGTGGCAAACCTGAATCATCTGAGTCGGACAGCGGTGACGCAAAAGCGGTATGCCGTGGCGATCGATTACAGTCAACGCAGTTTGATTTTGGCGCGTCAGTTGGGCGATCGCTTGGGCGAGGCCAATGCCCTGGCCAATTTGGGCTACAGCGAGATCTTCCAGGCCCAGGCCCAAAATGAGATTGAGGTGGAGCAGTACGATCGCTGGCTGGACTATTTGGAACAGGGGTTGCAACTGTCGGAACGGGTGAGCGATCGCCCCAGCCAAGCCCTGTGTGCCTACAGTTTGGGGGTGGTGCAGTTGGTGTGGGAACGGTATGAGGCGGCGATTACTTCGTTGCAAATCAGTCTCCAAATTGCCCAGGCGATCGGTGATGGTGCTTTGCAGGGCATGAGCCTGACCTACCTGGCCGAAGCCTTTCGCGGCTTGCAAAACACGGAAATGGCCGTCTATGCCGGATGCTTGGGCATGTACTGGCTGCACCAAATTGGCTCGGAGCAGTGGCGACAGGCGGCTGGCATTCTCAGCGTCATCTATGGCCAGGTGGGGGCGGAGGGCTTTCAGGCGCTGTTGGCCCAATATCGCCCCCAGTTTCTCCAGCAAATCGGGGTGGATGGGTTTGACTATCTCCCGACGCTGTTGGCGGACTATCGGCAGTAGGCACGGGCAGTCAGAGAGCGGTCAACCCCTCAAGCTAAGGCTGCTAAGATGGCTTGGCCCATTGCTTCGCAGCCCAGTAAGGTGGTGCCTTCTGAATAAATATCGCCGGTGCGTTTGCCCTCGGCCAAGACTTGCATCACCGCTTGTTCGATGCGATCGCCCGCTGCGGGTTCATTCAGGCCATACTTCAGCATCATCGCCGCACTGAGGACTTGGGCCAGGGGATTGGCTTTGTCCTGGTTGGCAATGTCCGGCGCAGAGCCATGCACGGGTTCAAACAAACCGGGGCCAGTTGCGCCCAAACTCGCGGACGGTAACATGCCAATGCTGCCCGTTAACATGGCGGCTTCGTCGGACAAAATATCGCCAAACAGGTTGCCCGTCACGATCGTGTCAAATTGGCGGGGATTCCGCACCAGTTGCATGGCGGCATTGTCCACGTACATGTGGGAGAGTTCCACATCGGGGTAGTCGGCGGCGAGGGCGGTGATGCGATCGCGCCACAGTTGGGACACATCTAGCACGTTGGCTTTATCCACAGAGCACAGCTTTTTTCCCCGTTTTTGGGCCGTTTCAAAGGCCACCCGTCCAATGCGATCGATTTCCGCTTCGGCATACACCATCGTGCTTACGCCGCGTTTTTCCCCGGTTTCCGTCGTAAAAATGCCCTTCGGTTCCCCAAAGTAGATGCCCCCGGTCAGTTCCCGCACGACCATGATATCCACCCCTTCGACCACTTCCCGCTTGAGGCTGGAGGCATCGATCAGTTGAGGCAGAATCTTGGCGGGTCGCAGATTGGCAAACAAGCCCAAGGCCGCCCGAATGCCCAACAATCCGGTTTCGGGGCGCAGGTGGCGGGGCAAGGTGTCATATTTGGGTGCCCCGATCGCCGCCAGCAACACCGCATCACTGGAGCGACAAACCTCAATGGTTTCCGGGGGCAGGGGTTTGCCCGTCGCCTCGATCGCCGCTCCTCCCATCAGGGCGGTTTGAAAGTCAAAGGTCAGGTGCATCTGTTGACCCACGGTTTTCAGCACCTCCACCGCCACGGCCATAATTTCCGGGCCAATGCCGTCACCGGGGAGAAGCGTAATTCGATAAGGCTGACTCATAGGGCGATCGCAGAAGATTAAACGTTCACAAACATTTCATCATAGGCCAAGATGGGAGGCTAAGAAAGTTGCCCCCATGCCGCAAATTGTAAACCCGGCAAACCGTAAGGCCACGGGGGTTTGTTCGGCCAAGTGCCGCGCCAGTTGGCTGAGTTTCAAGGCCCCCAGGGCGATCGCCAACTGCATCGTTGTAAACCCAACCAGGTAGGAGACAAGGGGCGTGGTTTCTGCACCGATAATGGATTCGCCGTAGGCATAGCCATGAAAGACCCCGGCGATCGCGCTCATGGCCACCATCAGCGCCAAATTGGGACTTTTGGGCAAGGCTAACAAGCCGCCAATCCCCAGCACCGACACCGCCACCCAAACTTCCGACAGGGGCAAATCCCACCGCATCAAATGCAACCCAGTGCCCACCAGCGCCGCACTCACAAACGCCACAGGCATCCAAAAGCCTTGCCGCTTGAGGCTGGCCAACAAGCCCACCGCCACCACAAAGGCGAGGTGATCCAACCCAACGACTGGGTGCGCTAAACCCGACACAAAGCCCTCAAAAAAATTATTGGGCAAGCGGCCTCCCATCGCGTGGTGAGCACTGGCTGGCATCGCCAACAGCAATAGCGACAGCCCCACCAGCGCCGCACTAACCCGTGAAAAAACTGGCTTCATCACCGTGGTACCTCAAAGACATTTGCTGACTATTCAGGCTACCGCAGTTTCCGAGGACTGCCTACACCGTTTGCGTTGAAACCCAGGAAAAATTCGTCCCTTGCCCCCGGCGATCGCCCCTGTTGCCGTCATTTGCTGCCCCCGTTTCCCGCTGACCCGCAACAAAAATTATTCTTGATGGCCACTCGTCTCAAGCAGCATTCCGCAAAGTCGCAACGAGCGATCGCCCCAGCTCAACCTGGATCAATGGTGGCCAAAATCTCCGTTGCAGCGGCACACAAGGCTTGATGACAGCACCCATTCGTCGCCAAGAGGCCGCCCCACTGGCTCACATCGGGGCCATTGTAGGTCAACCGCGACCCATCAAACCGGGTCAACTGCCCGCCCGCTTCCGTCAGGATCAACTCCGGGGCCGCCAGATCCCAATCCTTCGGGGCCGATGCGCCAGACAGCGACACATACACATCCGCCCGTTGTTCCACGATCGCGGCAATTTTGCCGCCCAAACTGCCCACAGAAAGCTGATTCTGGGCGGGAAATTGGGCCATCAACCGATTGAAGCGATCGCTCCGATGGCTGCGACTCGTCACCACTACCAATTCCTCCACCTGCGATCGCGGGGATACCTGCAACCGCTGCGTTGAGCCGTTTTTGTGTTCTACAAAGGTGCCTTGGTTTTGGATGGCATAGTACAGTTTGCCCTGGGCCGGACACCCCACCACCGCCAACACCGGCCGCCCCCCCTGCACCAAGGCAAGATGTACCGCAAATTCCCCGGTTTTTTGGATGAAATCTTTGGTGCCATCCAGCGGATCAATAATCCACACAGCGGGCTGGCCAAGGGGCTGGGGGCGATCGCCAGCGGCTTGCAGTTTGTAGGTTTCTTCCGATAAATAACCGAACTGGGCCGGGTCGAGTTGGCTTTGCAGCGTGGTCAAAATGCACTCGTTGGCAGCGCGATCGGCATTTGTCACCGGGCCATCCCCTGCGTCGTCTACGGTGAGGTCGCCTTGCTGGGCTGCGAGTAAAATCTCGGCGGTTTTCCAGGCGGCGATCCGGGCGATCGCCAATAAATCATCCATTGCGGTTCCGTCGCTATTCCGTTGCATCTGCCTTATTCAGCCTATCACCCCCTTCCATCCAGCGCCGCGTCCCAAAACTCTCGCACGATCGCGCGGCCACTGCTGCTGCCTGCCCCAAGGCGGTGACAAAATCGCTGTGTCCCAAAAAATGACAAAACGCCCCGTGGAAAATGTCCCCTGCACCAAGGGTATCCACCGCCTGCACCGCTGGGATGGACATCTGCCCCCCGTGCCCCTGGTGGTGGTAGGTGATGGGCTGACCGCCGTGGGTAATGGCGATGGATGGAATGGCAAACTGGCGCAAAAACTCAACCGTGGCGGCTTCCGTCGCACATTCTGGCGGGCGGAAATTAGCCGAGCAGAGCGCATAATCCACCGCTGGCAACACCGTTTCCAATCCCGGTTTCCAACTGCCCCCATCAAACACCACCGGAATGCCGTTGGCCTGCGCCGCCTGGGCGATCGCCGCCCCCACCGCCATCTGATGCCCGTCAATCAACACCACATCCACCCCAGCCAGCAAATCGGGGGGGAGTTGGGCTGGGTCAGCCTGGGCTTTGTGGGCATTAATCGAAATGACCGCGCGATCGCCCGTTCCCGCCGACACAATGATTGAGGAAATGGGCGGCGGCTCAGGGCGATCGCTATCTAAATCGACACTGGTCACACCCCAAGTTTGTAGATCGCTGCGAATCAGGTGGGCGGTGGGGTGGGCACCAATCACACTCACCACTGTTGCTGACTGGCCCAGGTAGGCAAAGGTCACGGCGGCATTGGTCGCGGGGCCACCGGCCACCACGGTGTAGTCCGAGGCGACGAGTTTTTGGTTGGCGGTGGGTGGGGCGATCGCCCGATATACCAAATCCAACGTGGTCAATCCCACAAATAACCCGTGCATCCTTCTCTCCCCAGGGCCAACTCTGAACTGTGCGCGGCTGCGATCGGGCTTAGTCTTCTTCTTCCCGATCTAGCTCAGGAAACTGTTCAAAGAGTTTGGTAATCAACATATATAACTCGTCTAAGATTTCCTCTGCACCATTGACATCAACTTGTGTGAGCAGGGATTCAATACTGGTGATCGACTGCAAAAGCCGATCAGATTGGGGACGATCAAGGGGAGCCATAAAACAACAATTGCAATTGAATGAGTGGGAATTAAATCATTTCGCTAGACTGCTTAAGGACTAGCGATCGCCCTTAGCTTGCATTAGATCTTATCAGCGGCTAGCGATCGCTGGCTAATTGTCCAATTGTTTCGGCTAAGGTGACTCTGGTGCGGCTGACGGATTGCCGAACGCGCTCTAGCTGGGCTTCGTAGGCGGCTTGTTGGCGGGGCGAGGAGTTTTCTGGGTGCGCCCGCAGAATTTGTTCGTAGTACCGAAAGATCTGGAAGGCATAACTGGCGATCGCGAGTTGTTCTTGGGAGAGCGATTGCACCCGGTCTACCAGCGCGACGCATGTGGCCTCTTGCGGCAACAGGAACACATCGGTATACAACGGCGGCAGGCGATCCGTTCGGCTTTGGAGTTCAGCCAGTAAGGCCCGTGCGGGGGCGGCGAGTTGGCCATCAAAATCAGCCAGGGAATTCATCAACGCTAACAGCAGCGCATTGGAATGCTTCTGTTTGAGTTTCAACTGGATCACCCGTAATTCAATTGCTCCAGATTCTACCAAGTCTCAGCAAAATTCTCCGCTGTTTTTTCATCCCGTTTGGTTTTTTCAGGCAATTCACCGTACCTCCTGCGGCGATCGCTCCCTGTCCTGGCCCGCATACCCTAAAATAAGGCTGATTGGGAACAGGGCTATGAATCACCAAACCGAACTTTCGTCGCCAACTACCGCGCCACCAACGATCGCGCCACCAACCCCTAACCTTTGGGTGAGTCGAGTGGGCTTGTGGGGCGCATGGGTGGGCTACGTGGGCTATTTACTCCTGAGTGAGGGGCCACCGGGGGATTCCTTGCTGCATACTCGCCCCGAAACCCTGCACACCGCGATCGCCCTCAGTCTGAATTTTTGGTTTGTCACGCCGCTGCTGTTTCCCCACCTGGCCCCCGTGATTCATCCCGCTTTGGAGGGGTTGTTCAATCTGGTTGTGGCCTGGGGGCTGTTGTTTTGGGGCTTTGCGGTGGATGGCCGCCACCAACGAGTGCCTATCCTACCGTTTTTGCTGGGCACGGCTTTTTTGACTAATGTGTTTTACCTCCCGTGGTTAGCGATTCGTCGCCCACAGTCAGAACCGCCCCAGTTGCCCTTAAGCCCGTTGGAGCGCCTTGGGGAAAGCCGAGGTTGGCCTCTGACCTTGCTGGGTGTATTGTGCGTTTCTTTCCTTTGGGGGGCGGTGGCTCGTCCCGAATTTGGGGATTTGTCGGCGCGGTGGTCGGCGCTGGTGGCTCTGGTGCAGCGCGATCGCCTTGCCTACTCCTTCGTGGTTGATTGCGTGGTTTTTTGGGTGTTTCAAGGCTGGCTGGTGAAGGATGATATGGCCCGTCGCCGTTGGCAGAATTCCACAATGCTGTGGGTCGCTCGCCTCGTGCCTTTTGTTGGCCTGGTCATTTACTTGTGGCAACGGCCCCAGTTCCCGATTGATTCCTAGTCATTCGCGGGCAGGGTGCGCCTGAGGGCAAACTAACCTGCTGTTGTCCATCATTTCGGTCTACCATAACCTCAAACTGTGCGATCGCTGGAGGCCAATTTATGCCACCTATTACTATTCATCATTTTTCCGATGTGCTTTGCATTTGGGCTTATATTGCCGAAGCCCGCATCGACGAACTCAAAGCAAATTTTGGTGAGCAAATTGAGTTTGATTTTCGGACGCTGTCAATTTTTGGGAATGTTCCTGGCAAAATGCAAACGGCTTGGGCGGCCAAAGGTGGTCTTGCAGCCTATGCCCAGCACGTTCAAGAAGTGGCCGATCGCTTTGAACATTTGCATTTGCATCCTGATGTCTGGAACAAAATAGCACCCGCCTCGTCCTTGCCCGGTCATTTGTATGTTGCTGCCCTGAAAGTTGCAGAACAGGATGAGACCGTTGCACCCAAAACGGCAGAAAACTTTTTGAGTCGCTTGCGAACGGCCTTTTTCCAGGACGCGCAGGATATTGGCCAAACCTCGGTGTTGCGATCGCTGTTAGCGGAGTGCCAACTGCCGGTTGATGCGATCGCAACCCTCATTGCCAGCGGTGCTGCCTATGCTCAATTGGCGGAAGATCTACAATTGGCAAAAGAGCAAGATGTGCGCTCCAGTCCGACTTTAATCTTCAACGAGGGCCGTCAGCGCTTGACGGGTAATGTGGGCTACCGCATTATTGAAGCCAATATCCGCGAATTGCTGGAACGTCCGGCTGTGGGCCATTCTTGGTGTTGACTGAGGGCCGCGATCGCCTACTCATGCCCCCGCACCGTCGCGTGGTAATTGGAGGCTAGGGTGGGGTTTGCTCCGGTCGATGCTTCCTGCGATCGCGTCATCATTCGACTGCGATGCCGCTCTGACACAATATGCTCTGGATCAATCCCATCAAAGGTCGGTGGCAACCAAACTCGAATCACTAATAGCGTGCCTAAAGCAATCAAAAATGCACAAGCTACTAATACCTGCATCCACGGAGTTTCTAGCACTCCTCGGACAATAATTTCGCGGAGCACCGACACGATTGAAACTTCAACGGCAACTCCAATAGAAACTCGATGTTCTTGCAAATAAATAATTAGTAACCGAAATAGCTCGACTAAAATCAGTAGAAATAAAATATCTGATGTGACCTCAGGAAAATCTAGCGGAGGTAATAAGGATAAAAACATTTCTCTGAGTTGAATGATCATCAAGCTAAATAAACCAACGCATAAACAAACAACAATAAAATCTTGTACTGTTTCGAGTAGGCGAATGACATGGTTATTATTTAGCCAGCGATACCACGGTAGGTTGGAGCTTTGCGGTGGATTTTGCGGTATATTCATGGGGCGTTTCCATTAACAGTAAGTAGTCATTTAACTCAAGTGCTGAGCAAGTGTTGGGCTTAAAAGCATCGACTGGCAGCTTTGAACTAGCCAATCAATTGTGGTGAATAAGTCACATGAGATTGATTAGAGTTTAATTCGATATGGGGTCTTTTCTAAACGCGCGATCGCAATTAGTTATCTACACTAAAGTAGTTTGGGAAGACTAGCAGTAGCAGCGAATATCTTCGCCACATTCATCGGCTAAGTAACACAACGCGCGAAAGCGTAAACTCATTAATTCACCATAAAAGGGATTGAGTTTGCACAATGGCGGAATTCGCAATAGTGTTCGGCCAAAGACTTTAATATCCCGTTCAAATGGACACTGTGTAGGAATCATCTGACACAGCCAATGAGCAAATTGAGCATCACGAATTTCAATCTGATCAAGCCATTGCCGAATTGGGGTTAAACTAGTAGCCTGCTGAAGTTTGAGCGATGGCAAAGTAGCCGTGCTGGTGGGTGCCGTTTTAGCAAATTTGAGTGCGAGGTTTAACATAAGTGGAATTAGAGGAGAAAGAATCAACGTTGCTGTAACCTGTTGACTCTAGATTAACTATAGTTCTCACAAATGAAAAGGGCTAAAAAATATAAATAACGTTTATATTAAATAAATTTTGCTTAACTCTGATGGATGATCAGGCCGCGATCGCGGGGTGTTTGGTGGGATTGTCGGTGATATGAGCACGACTCATGCGGCTATTGCCCGGTTACAACTCCCCCGCGAATTTTGCTACGAAGGGAAGTTAGTAAGCGGTTTGGCTACCTTTCGCGCCGTGTTCCGGGGGCGACTCTACTGCGGCTTGGGGATGGGGAAGGGAAGAACAGTGAAGATAAGTAGGTAGCCTGAATTAAATGTAGGATGGGTTAGGCGTAGCCGTAACGCATCCAATCCTTTGACCGCATGGGTTACGCATCGCTACCCCATCCTACGAGACACTCTGTTTATTGACGACCATCTACTTACTAAAACCATGCTTTTTGGCATAGTCTTAGAGCTTAGTCATCATCCTTCTGATTTTTCTCTTGGCGATTTTTCTGTTTTTCCTCGTCATCATCGTCGCTATTTTGGCTTTCTTGCGATCGCGGCTGATTTGAGTTTTCTTTCTCGTCGTCGTTATTATCTTCTGACTCGGTGTTGCCCTGTTCTTGTTGCTCGGTATTTTCTGCTTCTTGTTCGCCCCCAAATGGTGATTGACCGCAACTTGCTAGTCCAGTGCTAAGGCTGAGGGCGATCGCTGTTGTGACAAGTAATCGTTTCATGATTTCTAAACACCTTTAGATAGGATTTAAATGGATTACTACTGATTATACTAATCGTTTTAATTAGAGACCAATTGTGAGTCCATTTAAAGTCATTCAGCGATGCATTGGTTTATTTAGATAAGTCGAAATTATTGTTGGTTGAGCGCGATCGCCGCCATGCTGCGGCCCGTTGATCCATGTCTTTAATAAAGCTGTCTTTCCCATCCATGTACCCTTCTATGTCGGTGGGAAATTGGGCCGCTAGGCGCTGTTTGAGGGCGCTGTAAGCGTGGGCGTGGTCGGGATGAGCGATCATAAAGTCGCGGAAGGTGAGGTGGCGCTCGACTTCGGGGGAGTGGGTGGCAAAGGTGTGGGCGTTGTGGGTGCGGAAGCCGTCGGCATCGTCTCGTCGAAAGTAGCGCCGTCCGGGAATGCCAAATTCACCAAGGGCTTCATAGCCGATCGCCGCCATTGCGCCGTTGAATGCATCCACGGCATCAATATCATCGACTTCTACTAATAAATCGATTATCGGTTTGGCATAGATGCCGGGAATTGAGGTGCTACCAATGTGGTGGATTTGCACAACGCGATCGCCCAGGATGGTGGCGATTTCTTGGGCTGCTTGGGCAAATTGCTGAGGCCAATCGGGATTAGGTGGCACCACCTCAACTCGTTTCATGCCGCTGCTTCCAGGCGTTCCAGGGCAATGTGGGCCGCTTCCGCCACTTGGGAGTTGGCATCTTTGGCGAGATATTTTAGGGCAGAAACGCTCTTGGGGCTGGGTAGATGGCCCAGAGCATCGGCCAAGCGCAGCCGAATCAGCCAATCGTCGGACTGGGCAAACCGCAGGATGTGATCCACTGCATCTACGGCTTTAATTTCTCCCAATGCAGCGATCGCGGCTTGTTGCAAAATCACCTCATCACTATCGAGCGCCTGGATCAGCACATCAAACGCGCGGGGATCTTTCAAGTTGCCCAGGGCCACCGCCGCACTGAACCGCACCAACCAATCCGTATCTTCATAAAACGCCCGCACCAGAGGTTCAAAAGCACGCGGATCTTCCAAATAGCCCAGTGCCCCCGCCGCATCGGCCCGGATGCCATAGTCGGCTTCGTTGATCAATAAGTCCAACAAAATCGGGTAGCTTTCTTCGGTTTGCTTGATGCCAAGGGCAAATACTGCCATCGACCGGATTTGCAGGCTTTCGTCATTCAGGACTTTTTTGATTAGGGGCATTGCTTCAGTGGCGGATACATTCCGCAAAGACGCTAATGCCACCATGCGATCGCGGACACTGCTGCTATCGAGTTGATTAGAAATTTGCTCTAAGTTTACCTGAGTCACCTTAAAATCTGTTATAAAACTTCATCCTGATTATAGCGTGACCGTCGGTGGAACATGCCTACTCCTCTGGGGGCGGTTCGGCGGGGGGGATGGGGCGGGCCGGGGGCAAGTCGGCTTCGGGGGGGATGGGGCGGGCCGGGGGCAAGTCGGCTTCGGGGGGTAAGGCGATCGAGGCTTCAAAGCCCGGTTCGGGAAAATGGGGCGATCGCTCGGCTTGTTGTTGGCGTTGCCGCTCTTGCAGGTCAAGCAAAATTTGGCTATGGCGATCGCGGGTAATCGGATACAGGTACGCCAACACTAACCCCACCAGCAGCACCACCGCCGGTAATGGCCCAATCATCCAACGGATTGCCGTCAAGGCTGATTCTGGTTGGACGGGTTCCGCTTGGCCAGCCATGCTCGAAATAAAGCCCGCGCGATCGAGGATTTGCCCCACCAAAAACAACCCCAAGGCCAACCCCAACTTTTGTAACACCAACATAAAGCTGTAAAACACGCCCTCCCGCCGTTGCCCGGTATGCAATTCATCCAAATCAATCACATCGGGAATCATTGACCACGGCACCAAATAGGCCGTCGCCACTCCAAAGCCAGCCATCACCGCCAACACATACATAAAGCCCACTTGGCCCGGTTGCAGGAAAAATAACCCCACCTCCGCCAAAATCCACAGGCTCATGCCCATAAAATACACCGCCCGTTTGCCCACTCGCTCGGATACCTTGGCCCAGATAAACAGCATGATCAAGGCCGTAACCTGTACCGCAATGACGACTTGCGTAAAGGCTTGTTCTGACAGGCCCATCCAGCTTTTGACAAAGTAGGGAATGATGGCGACGGTATTTTGCACCGCCAGCCAGGAACACAGATAAATCCCAATCACATACAGGTAAGGGCGGTTGGTGAGGGCAATCCTGACTTGATCCCGCAGGGGAATCGTTTCGGTGGGGGCGGTTTCTTCGATGCGGTAGCGTTCTACGGCCAAGACCCGTTGCCGAATGCCAAACACACAGCCGAAGAGTGGCAGCACAGAGAGCACTGCACAGACTCCGGCCATCGCAATGTATTGCTGGGCGGCATCCCCAGGAATCAGTTGAAATACGGCGAGGGCAACCATCAGCGAGAGGATGCTGCCGCCAATGGAAAACCCAAACCGAAAGCTGTTGAGGCTGGTGCGTTCGTCGTAGTCTTTGGTGATTTCGGCGGTGAGGGCGGTGTAGGGCAGGTTAACAACGGTATAAAAGTTGTTGAATAAAATGGCGACGATGACGTAATACCAGAAGAGGCCCCATTGGTTGGTGGTGGGGTTATCGCTGAAGCGGGGCACAATCCATTCCAGAAAGAAGAAGAGGCCGAAAGGAATGGCTCCCAAAAAAATCCACGGTAGGCGGCGACCCCAACGGCTGCGGGTGCGATCGCTCAGTACGCCGACAATGGGATCGTTAAAGGCATCCCAGACTTTGCCCACTAACAACACACTGCCTGCCAGGGCGGCGCTGAGGCCAGCGACATTGGTAAAGAAAATCAGCAAAAATACGGCGAGAATGTTGGCTGTAATGGCGGGGCCAAGATCCCCCATCCCGTAGGCAAACTTGGTTTCGAAGCTGAGTTTTTCGGCAAAGGGAGAAGAGCGGGGCGGAGAATCGTTCATGATTTGAATCGGTGGAACTTGATAGACAGTTGTATCATTCTCTTCAGCGACTCACCAAATCTATTTTTCTATGTCAGATTTCTACGTGACCTGGGATGATTACCACCAAACGGTGGAACGGCTTGCAGCGAAGGTGTACCAATCCAACTGGCAATTTAATCAGCTTGTGTGTCTGGCAAAAGGGGGCTTGCGGGTCGGCGATATTCTGTCCCGCATTTTTGATGTGCCTCTGGCGATTCTCTCGACTTCTTCTTATGGGGGCACCAACAATCAGGTGCGCGGATCGATTACGATTTCGCGGGATCTCACCATGACGACGGCGAATTTAGGCAGTCATGTGTTGTTGGTCGATGATTTGGTCGATTCTGGGGTGACGCTAAAGAAAAGTTTGGTGTGGCTCGATCGCAAGTATGGGTTTTACATTGAAGAAATTCGGACGGCTGTCCTGTGGTACAAGGACTGTTCCGTAATTGCACCGGATTACTATGTCACCTATTTTTCGGATAATCCGTGGATTCACCAGCCGTTTGAACCCTATGAACGGATGAAACCCGATGACTTACTTGCCGCATATCCCACGGAATAGCGGAGAAACCTCAGCAATTTTGACGAGTAACTTCTGTCCACTCCTGTGGTTACACTGATAGTAGATTCATGCTGTTCAGTGTGAACCTTGCGGTCGCGAATTAATCCTAAGTTTTAATTGATGCGTTGCATTGAAGTTCCCGACGGCCCAAAAGCGCGATCGGGGTCAAATTCCTATGGCCAAAAAAGCATTATCTTTATAAAATTTAACTTAGTAGGTTTGGCGGTCAAAATACAGCAAAACAGCGGAAGATTTTGGGGTGGCTCGGCCAAGCTGCTGGCTTTGGCGGTGTTGTGGTCAGCTTTTTAGCTGAGGGCAATGGGGCGGGCAACACCCCAGCCGATCTAGTATTTCCCCTGAATCGGATTGAGTCGTGTGCGCCTGTTCAAAACAACCGATCGCGGGGCTTGGGTCTCAATGTTCGTGGCTCAAATCCGCATAAACCCTTAAACCACAGTACCTGAGGATCTTCATGCACAATTCAAATGATTGCCAGCGATCGCCCTTTGCCCCTGAGCAGCCACGGGGTAAACGGTTGGGGGGCTATCTGGTGGAGGCGGGTTTGCTGACCCCGGCCCAGATCGATGTGGCGCTGAATGATCAAAAATCGTCGGGGAAACGCTTTGGAGAAGTGCTGGCGGCGCGGGGTTGGGTGAAGCAACAAACCATTGAATACCTGATGCAAAAGGTGATCCTGCCGGAACAAGAAGCCTTGCAACAGAATCCCGCGATCGATGAATACCACGCCATCAATCACGATAAGCGGCTGGATGATGAAGCCAATGCCTAAGGGGCGATCGCGCCCCAAACACTCCAACACCTGCTCCGGCAAGCCCTCACTCTGACACCTCCGGCCCCGGCGGCAACCCCGGACACGTCTCCCGATACGGCTCCTTATCAAAATACTCCCGCCACTCCGACTGGCTCAGATTCGTAGACACCAACTTACACGCCGCCGCGATCAAGTCTTCAGGATGGGCGAGAGAAATCTGCACCACACCATCATCACTGGCACTAGCCAGATACTTGCCATCCGGGCTGAAAACCGCGCGATAAACACTGTTTTGGTGGGGAATGCGAGCAACCTCCTTACCAGTGGCAGTTTCGCTAATCCGAGCGATTTTGTCGCTACTGGCTGTGGCCACAAACTGCCCATCTGCACTGAAGCTAATCCCATTGACCCAATCAGAATGCTTAATCTGAGTCATTAGCTTACCTGTTTCCATTTCACTGATGTATGCCTTTCCATCGTTACTAGCGGTCGCGATATACCGACCATCGGGGCTAATCGTTAGCCGCGTCAATATATCCTTATGGATCGTTGGCATTGAGAGGATTAATGTATTCGTGAAAGGATTGCTAATCTTGATGGTTGCATCAAAACTCGCCGTTACCACAGTCTTACCATCGGGACTGAAAGCAACGGCAATGACTCCATCATCATGGCTAACTTCCGCAATCTTCTTGCCCGTTAAAGCTTCACTAACCCGCGCAGTTTTGTCATTGCTCCCAGTCATAACGTAACGGCCATCCGGGCTAAATGCTACTGCAATGACCTGCTGATTATGTTTAATTTGGGTAATCTCTTTCCCTGTTAAAACTTCACTGACTAGGGCCGTTTTATCATTACTCCCAGTGACAACGTAACGGCCATCCGGGCTAAATGCGATCGCAATCACTTGATCCTTATGTTTAATTCGGGCAACCGTTTTACCCGTTAAAGCTTCGCTGACTAGGGCCGTTTGGTCATCACTCCCTGTGACGATATGCTGGCTATCGGGGCTGAATGCGATCGCCATCCCTTTATGTTGATCGGGAATCTGCGTCACCAGCTTACCCGTTGAAGCGTCTATGACACGAACCGTTTTATCCTCACTAGCTGTAGCGATATACTTCCCATCTGGACTGTAAACAATATTTTGACGGCTAACCCCCTGTTTGCTGAGAATGACTTGCTCACTGGGAGTCGTTTCGCTAATCTGAGCAGTGCGGTCTCGGCTAGCCGTGGCTAAATACCTGCCATCGGGGCTAAAGGCAGCATAGTTAACTGTATTTTCATGGGTGATCCGAGCCACGAGCTGTCCTGTTAAGGTTTCACTGATACGCGCTGTGCCGTCTTTACTCGCGGTCGCCAAATATTTGCCATCGGGACTAAACGCAAGAATATAAACCGCATTTTGATGAGGAATCAGTGCCACCAGTTTTCCTGTAACAGCATCTCGAATCGCCGCCGTTTTATCCTCACTAGCTGTAGCGATATACTTGCCATCGGGGCTAAAGGTGACAGCCCAGACCCAATCCTGATGCTCCAGGTAAGCAATCTGTTTGCCTGTGAGGATTTCGCTCACGCGACCCGTCTTGTCCCAACTGGCCGTAGCGACATAGCGACCATCGGGACTAAAAGCAACATCGTTTACCTCGGCTTGATGGGAAATGCGGCGAAGTTCTTTACCAGTTTTAATCTCAACAATGCGAGCTGTTTTATCCATACTGGCGGTCGCCAAATATTGGCTATTAGGACTAAAAGCAACCACTTTTACCCTGTCTTGATGCTGAATGCGGAGGATTTCGCGACCTGTTAGGATTTCCATCATTTGGGCAGTGCCGTCTTTACTGGCGGTTGCCACGTACCTGCCATCCGGACTAAAAACCACCTTATACACCGCATCTTGATGGACAATGCGGCGAATCTCCTTGCCAGTTTGTACTTCAGTCATCCGAGCGGTAGCATCGAAACTGGCGGTTGCCACATAGTTACCATCGGCACTGAAGGCAATATCGAAAACTTGATCCTTGTGCTTGATCTCGGTGATCAGTTTGCCTGTTTTAAGTTCAACAATCCGGGCGGTTTTATCGGCGCTTGCGGTTGCCACATAGTTCCCATTGGGACTGAACACCGTCTTAAAAATCCGATTTTGATGAATAATCGGTTTGCCAACAGGGGGCGGCGTAACTTTTAGTGCTCGGCGGAGAAACTCATCTGCATTACTGGGTTCAAATCCGGCTTTGGATAATCGCTGAAAAGCTTCAATTGCTAGCAGCATGAGTTTTGGGGGAAAGAATCCCTGTTGTCGCTCATCTTGAATTTGGGTGATGAGTCGGTAGCCTCGATAGACCCGAGCACGCTCCTCAGCGAGTTGTCTTTGCTGCATGGCATAGATCGTCGTCGCGGCCAGCCCTCCAAGCACGAGCGTAGTCACCAGCAGTGGCATGGCAGGCTTGATGCGATCCCACCAGGTATCGGGCAGGTGTTCGCGAATCCAGGCGGCATTGAACACCTGGCGGTAGATGAAGTTGCGAACGGTCAGGATAGTACCGTCGCGTTTGACGATGCCGGAGAGCTTGAGGTGGGACTTGACCAGGGATTGCTCCTCGTCCTCCACCGTTTTGTTCCGCCAGGTATCGCGATAGGTCTGTAAGCTGGCGGGGACATCGGGGGCGCGGCGGAGCAACATATCCCGCACAAACTGGAGGTTGTTGTCCTGCTGACTCTGGTCGCCAAAGAAGGTATCGGCCACGGCCTGGTCAATGGCAGCTTTTGTCCACTGGAGGGGGTGGCGTTCCACCAGGACTTGGCACAGGCGTTGGGTCAGGTAGGGGTGGCCGCCTGTCCAATCTAAAACCCACTCTAAAACCTGTTGGGCGGTGGCTTCCGGGAGTTGTAGGCCCGTGGCAAAGGGTTGGGCTTCTTCGCGGGTGAAGTCCGTAAGGTCAATGCGTTGGCCAATGTTGAAGGGGGTGCGCTGGCGATCGCGGATCAGGTCACTGGGGGCAGCAACTCCGAGCAACACAAATGATAGGCGTTCTAGCTCTGGTTGTTGTGCCCGGTTAACCTGGAGATAGCGAATGGCGATGAAGAAATCATCGGTAAAGTCCAGACTCAAGACCGTATCGATCTCATCGACAAAAATGACGACTTGGCCCGTCACTTCTGGGAGCAACACCTGGTCAAAAAACTGAGTAAAACGCTGGGTAAAGCCAAGATGAGTGTGCTCCATCCACCACCCGATCACGTCGGTATCCAGCATCAACTGTTCTTCGATGATGACCAGCAAGCCCAGATACCATTGTTCGGCAGTGACTTGGACACCGATCGCCTGTAAGTCAATCACGACCGCGTGGACACCTTCAGCGCGGAGTTGTTCGGCGGTGCGGGTCATGAGGCTGGATTTGCCAATCTGGCGGGCCGTGAGGACGTAGGCAAATACCCCCGCCCGACAGGCTTGCAGTAAATCGGCATCGGCTTTGCGGGTCAGGTAGAGGCCACCCCCCGCTTGGACGGTGCCCCCGGTGGTGTAGGCGATCGCGGGACTAGTGGCCGTCATACCAGACGCTCCTGAAAATAGCGGGAATACAGTTCACAGCGAGGTTTCACCACCAGCCCTTCCCGTGGGCCAATCATTCCCGCTCCGCGCAACCGGAAGTACACATCATCGTCGGGGCATCGCTGGGTTTGAATCACGTCCAAAAAGCCTTGTTTTTGTTCAGGTTTGCGACTCAGCCGGAATAGGTGATACCGCAAATGATCGCCAAATGGCCCCTGGTCGTCTGCTGCCTTGGCAAACAGATCGGCCGCCGTGAGTTGCTTACTGGTCACTTGGTACAAGGCTTTGCGGACAAGGTAGGGATGGCCACCCAGGAGGACGGCCAGCTCTTGGACTTGGGCATCGGTCAGAGGGGCACCGTGGCGCTGATTCAGTTCGGCCATTTGTTCCAGGGTAAAGTCTTCGAGCTGAATCACTTGGCCCACGTTAAACGGCGACTGGTTCAGGTTCTCAATCAGTTGATAGGGTTCGGTCGAGGTGACCAGCACCAAATCCAGTTGTTTCCACACGGGCATGTTGGCCCGGTTATTGTGCCAACTCCGCAGCATACTAAAGAAATCGGAGCGAAAGTCAGTATCGAAAACCCGCTCAACTTCGTCCATTGCCAGTACCAGCGGGAGGCCCAGCGATTTGAGGATGTGCCGCCCCATATACCGAGTGCATTTTTGACTGTTGCCGAGGGGTTGTTTCCAGTAGTCGTCAACGCAGTCTTCGAGTTCGAGTAAATCCGTGAGCCAAAAGCAAAATTGATAGAAGAAGCGATCGGCATCGCCCAGGGCGGACTGATCAAACAATTGAAAGTCGAGAAAGGCGACTCTTTTGCCCACTTCCACGGCGGCGGCGTTGACTCGGCTTAATAAGGAACTTTTGCCGACTTGGCGCGGGCCTTTGATGGTGATGGTGACTCCGGGTTGGCCAATGGTTTCCAGGGCGATCGCGTCGGAGGTGCGGGGCATGTAAAAGCGAGATTGCGGGTCCATCGTTCCGGCGGGAATTTCGAGTACAGTCATATCGGCAAAGGGTTTGGGAATGAATGGGGTTGACGGAGACGGAGCGGGCGATCGCGGTGCAGTGGTCGGCGGCTTAAACATCCGCCCTTCGAGCAACAGGGTCTGCACTTCTTGAATCAGGGGGGCCGTATCTCCCTCGCTGCGCCAGTGCCGTTGCTGAATTTGGTCGAGATAGCCCCGGAAACTGTAATCCAAATCGGAGTGCAGCGGGAAATTCAGCCGAATCGGTAAAATGCCGGGTCGGCCTTGCAATTCTTGCAACCGCGTTGCTAGCTTGACTTCTGCCATCACCATTTCGCTGGTCGCGGCCTGTTCCGAAAGCAACAGCAACAAGTAATCAGCGTGCTTAAGTTCCGTTTCAATGCGCTGCGTCCACACTTCCCCTAAGTGCAAATCCTTTTGGGCTAAAAAGGGTTGATGACCTTGCTGGGCCAACGTTTCCCGGAATTGCTGGGCCAGGGTGGCATCGGGTTCTTGGGCGCGATAACTGATGAACACCCGGCGGGGATAGGGAATGAGATAGACGGGCACTGGTTCCCGGATTCCTTTCAGCGATCGCTCTCCGCCAGATACAATCGGCACCGAGAGCCGACTTTTCACCGAATCGTAAATGGCTTTCGAGAGACACACCCCACCGGGCGGAGCCTCACTTTGCAGCCGCGCCGCAATATTAACCGTACTGCCGAGCACATCTTGATTGATCCGGGCCACATCCCCCGAATGAATCCCAATACGATGGAGCAGGATTTCTTCGGGCAGCAAGTCAGCGGCCTGTTTTGCCAAAGCGAGCTGAATCCCCCTAGCACAGGTAACGGCTTGTTCCGCACTTTGGAAGCAGAACATCAGCCCGTCGCCCGTAGATTTGATCACACATCCCCCGGCCTGGGCACACACCGATCGCATCAACTGCTTATCTCGTTCCATTAATGCGATGGTTTGTTGTTCATTTTGCGTATCGCTGGCCATTGCCGACAAAATATCCGTCGAAGACACCACATCGGTAAAGGCGATCGCCGCCATCCCCGTGGCACCCTCCGCAATCCAGTCGGGTAGAGTGTACTCTAAACCTTTCATGCTCGTGTTCTAAATAACGATAATTCAGCGAACCCACCGGCTTCCCGCAACCCATACTCAAGTCATTTCAGCTTGACCATCGGGCCACAAGGACGCAACAGTAATCCAGATTTTGCAACACTCTGATTATTCTCGCGCGGGAATTGCTCAAAATCTAACGCAAAAAATAAACTAAACCTGGATAAATACTGTTGCCTTGACAGGCGCTAAAAGATTGCGCTGACAACCGTTGGCTTCGGACCAGGTCGCGATCGCCCCCTATCCAAACGCTGCTATTTAGTCCTCAATTAAAAATGCCCATGAAAAAACGGACTAACCAGGCTGGCTAGTCCGCTAGTTTGGGAACGCGTGGAGAGATTACTGAACCACCAACTTCACGTTCGCGTTTTGAAGACCGGGGCGCTTAACCTCAGCCAAAGTTTTGTTCACAGCGTACTTCTGGTTGATCGAGTTGATCAGTTCGGTTTGATTGTGGCGCTTGGCAACGCCCCAGAGGTCTGCGATCAGGTCGAAAGAACCATCGGAGTTCCGTGACCAACCCAGATCGTATTCACCTTCCAGAACTGCTACGATATCAGACCGAACGCGCTGACCGTTGTAGCCACGAACATCTGCATCTGTCTTCACAGAGATGCCCAGATCACGCAGAGAAGCCTTCAGGATTTCAGCATCAGTGATCTTGGTGCGCAGAGTGCTAAAGTGAGACATTTGGATTTCCTCCTGATAGAGAGTTGAGAACAACGTTGTAAAGAGAACGACCAACAACAACTTCGAGTAATTATTGCTATTGGCTGAGAGACTGCTAGCAGTGTTGCTAGCCTTTCTTCCTGCTGGGAGACAGGAATGAAAGCCTGTTAGAACTCAAGTCGCTGGTATTCAGCAACCGAGGATGCAGCGGGCCTAGCCCGTTGACGTGCCCAATCGCGCAGGGCCGTCACTTGTTCGCTCATCGTCTTCGATAAGGGCTGGGTCGCTTTGACCGCTGCAATAATATCAAGCTGAGTGAATTCTCGATCCTGGGCAAAGGCTTCGTACATGGCGGCTACGAGCGCCTGCTCAATCTCTGCCCCAGAGAACCCATCACTCACATTCGCAAGCTGTTCTAGATCAAATCGGGTGATGTCCCGCTTGCGTTTTTCTAAATGAATTCTAAAAATATCCCGCCGCTCTTCTGCATTGGGTAAATCGACGAAAAACAACTCGTCAAACCGGCCTTTCCGCAGAAACTCTCCTGGTAGCCGCTCGACCCGGTTGGCTGTGGCCATTACAAAGACGGGGGATGTCTTCTCTTGCATCCAGGTCAAGAAGGAGCCAAAGATCCGGCTAGATGTCCCGCCATCTGAGTCAGCACTGCCTGCACTACCAGCAAAGGCTTTGTCTAACTCATCAATGAATAGAATCGCGGGTGAAATCGATTCGGCAGTTTTCAGCGCACTGCGGAGGTTGGCTTCCGATCGCCCCACCATTGAGCCATCATAAACTCGGCCCATATCCAACCGCAGGAGCGGCAACCCCCACAATCGGGAAGTCGTCTTGGCGATCAAAGACTTACCGCAACCCGGCACCCCCAGGATCAGCATCCCTTTAGGCTGAGGCAAACCATATTCTCTGGCCCGCTCGGTAAAGGCATTAGACCGCTGGCGCAACCAATGCTTCAGTTCCTCTAAGCCACCAACCGACTCAATTGTTTCATCTTCTTCAATATATTCCAGGATGCCGTTGCGTCGGATCAGTTGCTTCTTCTCAGACAAAACCACATCTACTTCAGCTTCCGTCAAACAGCCTGCCGTGACATATGCCTTACGGTAGACTTTCTCGGCTTCATCTTTGGTTAGCCCAAGAGCCGCTTTCAGCAACTTTTCTCGCGTTTCCGTTGTGATGCGCCGACCCCGCGTTAGCTCAAGCTGATGAGATAAGACTTGATCCAGTTCCGACATGGCCGGCATGGGGTAGTCAAGGACAGCGACCTCTTTCTCCAGCTCAATGGGGATCTGCTGAACGGGCGACATCAGCACCAGCGCCTTTTGCGACCCTTTGAAACTGGCGATCGCGTCACGCAACCATCGGGTCACGGCTGGCGAATCCACGAAGGGATGTAAGTCCTTAAAGACAAATAAAGCTGGATCGCGTTGGCGAGTTGCCCACTCAATGGCCGCTTCCGGTGAAACGGTGTTGTGCTGAGTCACATTTCGGGGCTGCCCGTACTCCACAATCCCGTGAGTGACAGTCCAGATAAACACCCGACGTTGTGGCTTGCACTGTTGGGCGATCGCTGCAATCGCGTGCTCTGCTCGTTCTTCCTCGGATGTAACCAAGTAAATCAGAGGATATTGAGCCTGTACCAGTATATTGAGCTCTTCCTGCATACCCATCAACCCAACTTAGGACAACTCAAACACAAACCGTACCAAGTCGATGCTCGACCCGCCGACCTTCAAGCAATGCCCCAAGGCCGTAGCAAACTTAACTCAATCAAAACCTGAGTTTAGAGCCTAGCAAGGAACTAGCTCACCTTCCCCTTGGGAATCAATCTTGAGCGAAGGCACCGCTTCCACACTGCTAGACAAACTTTCCTCAATCACCAGATTGGCCTGCTCTGCCACAGCGACCATTTCACCCTTCTTGATTGCCAAATGAGTTGAGCATTCAGGGCAACTGTATACCCGATGAGTTTGACCGTAGCCCTCAGAATATTGCTCAACAAGCTCCGCATTGGAAAGGTAAAACACAATCGCCTTCTGGGCAAGGTCTGTCATCGTTTCCGAATCCACCGCTGCCTTCACCTTCAACTGCTTGTGCAGGGCATGGGGTAAGTACAGCGTGACCTTTTGTTTTTCTTCCTTTAGCTTACTTTGCATATAACTCTCAGTCTTTGTACCCGGGTATGCATGACAGCATATCGAGCCAATTCCAGGCTGTCAAGACAGAAAGCCGTTTTGCCGTCAACATCGTTACACTCGTTTACATTGCTGGTTTGAAGTGGCGAATTTTGACAATAGGGATGTGGTTCTGGGGGCTAGGGTTGGTCATGATTACGCTATATCTGGTGGAATCTCATAATTCTGCTGAAGTTGTTCTTGAATTAACATTTGTAAATCAGCCCGTCGAATCTCCGTGCCCGTCGTGGGCTGGCCGGGAACCTCGAAGAAAATCACGCTGTCAACGTTTTCCATAGCGGCCAGTTGAAACACAATATTGGCTGTTGGAACGGGCAACGCAATCATGTTTGGATCCTTGACAAAACTAGAGCCAATGGACACATCTGCTAAGGTTGGAAAGGCATAAATCAGGTGTTTATCAACGTCGGGCTGAGTCCGGTTGTTGACGACTGTAACCACCCAGTTTTCATCGAGTAGCTGAACAACATAGTATTGAGAATGTTTCAGTTGGCCCGCAAGCCGTCTAAGCACCGGGGCGATCGCGGCCACCAGTTGGGGTGTCGTACCGTCCTGCGGCGCATGATCAATCAGGGCTTGTAGTTGTGCATCTAAATCCGCTGAGTCCATATCAAGTATCCACTGTGTGATTGGTTAATAACACTCTTCAGCATCCAGGCTGACCGATCTGCCTTAAATTTAGGATTTAACTGGACGCACGAAAGAGATTGTTGTCAAAATTAAGTTGATTTCCAGATGTTTATCAGTGCCGAACCTTGAATAGCGTAGGGGAAATCTGCCAGAGCGTGGAGCAAATTTTTCAGCTTTTAGCCAGTGAATTAAAATTGTCAACCAACGCCTCTGAGCAGTACTGCCAAATGGTGGCAGAACGACTGTCCAACGAAGTGAACCGCATTTGCTCCGAAAGCAAGCGAATTCAAGCCTCTGACGATCCCGCCTCTTGGGCCTTAACGTTGGCGAAGCACCGCCTCGACCAATGTTTGCACTACTATCGGCTGGGATCGGAGCGAGGCCGCATTGAATTAGCCAGCACCCTGAGCGCGGTTGTATATCGGTATATCACACCGCCTCAAGCCCAATCGACCTATCAGGCCCGCTTGCCCCTGATCGAAGATTTTCTCCAAGGCTTCTACATGGAAGCTTTGAATGCCTTCCGGCGCGAAAATCAGTTGCCGCCCTCTTACACGCCCCACAACTTGCTGGAACTGGCAGAATATATGGCTTTTACCGAACGGTATGCCAAACGCCGGATTCCATTACCGGGACAACGCACCCAACAGTTGATCATCCTGCGGGCACAGACCTTTTCACAGCAACAGCCCAGCGAAACCCCCGTGGATATGGAGCAAGCGGCTGAAGGCGTGTCGGGGGATGGCGAAGCTGCCTGGAACGCGGCCTCAATGCAACAGGTGCGGGAACAAATGGTCGCCCAAGAGCCGGAACCCGCCGAGGATACGCTGCGCCATGCCGTGATTACCGAGTTGATTCAATATCTGGACGATCGCAACCAGCGCGACTGTGCCGATTACTTTACCCTACGGTTGCAAGACCTACCCACCAGCGAAATTGAAACCCTCTTGGGCTTGACCCCCCGCCAACGGGATTACTTGCAACAGCGCTTCAAATATCATCTGATTCGGTTTGCCTTATCCCATCGGTGGGAACTGGTGCATCAATGGCTGGAAGCGGATCTGGACAAAAACCTGGGCCTCACTCCCCACCAATGGCAACTTTTATTAGCCCAATTGAGTGCGCCCCAGCAACACCTTTTGTCGTTGAAACAGAATAAAGTAAGTGATACTGAAATCGCTCAAATGCTTGGTTACACGACAACCCAAGTGCAAAAACAATGGTTCAAGCTATTGGAGGTCGCCTGGGAAATTCGTAACCATGTAGTATCCGGAGAACGCGACGCTACCAATGAATAGGGATCTGTATCATGAATCGTGACCCAGAAGATATCCAGAGACACTTACTGAGGCTGCTACAAGATTTGTTTCCAGCCGCGTCGCCAACGGATATTGAGGCAGCAAGTCGGGCACTTGGTCGCGAGGCGGGTGAGGCAAGGCCCAATCTCCCGACCGATACCCCGCAGCGAGACCCGGCTGACCCGCTGGCGACTGGATCTGGGGCCGATTCTGCTTGGCAAAGAGATCCCGCGTTTAATTTTGGAGATGTACCGGCTGTGCAAGATCGTTTTCACGCTTTGTTGAAACAGCGTCTACAAAGTGAAATTCAACAGCATCCACCGCTGTTTCCCTGGGAAAGTGAACTTCAGGATTATGAAGCTAGCCCGTCTGGGATAGGGGAGGCGATCGCGCCTGGGGGGGCGTTGCCCTGGCGGGTGTGGATGCGGCAACTGGCGGCCCTCGAATTACCTGTTGCTGTCCCAGAGGCCGTTTTGGCCCAGGTTTTGGCCCAATGCCAAGCGGTGGCCCAGTCATCGCTCCGGGAAGGGAGCAAATTGGTCAAAGCCGTTGAAAGTTTGTTCCCAGAGCAAGAGCAATCCCTCAATTACCTGGCTGGCTTGGTGATGGCGGCTCCGGCCCGGTCGGATTCGTTGACGGCCCAACCCCCGGCCAGTGCGAATTTTCCGGCCAATTACGAGGCGGCGATTCCGGCTCAGCAGATGGTGTTGACCTTGTTGGCGGCGCGCAAAATTTTGGATTCGTTGACGCTAACGGTGTCGCCGCAGACTCCGGTGGCGGAGCAACACTGGGCAACGAATGTAGGGCCAGTAGGGGTGGAAGTGCGCTATGAGGGGGGCGATCGCGGCGGTTGTTTGCGGGCGCAAGTCACCTGCCCCACGGGGGGAACTGTTACCTTACCGCACCCCGAAGGCGACGCAATGGCCCGTCGGTCTACCCCCGGTCTGGTGGGTGTGGAGCTACCAGCAGTCGTGCCGCCTTGTTCCTATCCCTTGGTGGTGAGTCTGGCAGATCAGGCCGACCCGCTCACCTTTACGGTTCACATTCGGCAAAGTTGAGGTCGATCGCGGCAGAATGAGGCATAAAGGATAAAAGACTTGGCACCATTGCGGTCGAGTCGGCGCTGTTGAATGGGTGTGGCTCCAGTATGTCTAGTGTTTCTCGTCGGGCTGGTCGGCGATCGCGGTTTCGCCTTGGGTCTGTGTGGCAGCGATTGCAAACTCAATCTCTCCCGCCAACGGAAGAGTCTATATTGCTGCGGATTCTAGTCCTGGCAATGGTGATTACGGGGATCGTCGCGACCGATGTTGCTGCCGAAACCCAGATGAGCCTATGGGCCATCCCGCTCACCACCATTGGGAACGCCTGGAGTTGGTTACGTCGTCGCCAGCCCAATGTCCTGACTAAATTTGGTATTGCCTTTGGGATGATCTTCGCCCTGGCAGCCTTCTTTGTGGGCTTGCGGGGGCAACTGAATGACACGCGCCTGGTGCTGGCAGAATTGCTGATTCAACTGCAAGTCTTGCATAGCTTCCACATGCCCCGTCGCCAGGATTTGGGCTATTCAATGATCATTGGGCTAATTTTGATCGGCGTGGCCAGTACCCTGAGCCAAACCATGCTGTTCGGTGGGGTGCTCCTGTTCTTTTTGGCGATCGCCCTCCCCGTCCTCGTGTTGGATTATCGCTCGCGGCTCGATTTGGGCGTATTGTCCCTGCGGGCACCCCTGCAACAAACTGGCCTATCGCTACAGCGCCTGAGCTTCTTTTTGGGTGCAATTCTCGCGTTAGGCTTGACTCTCTTTCTGCTCATGCCCCGTTTACCGGGCTATCAACTGCGGAGTTTCCCCGTCAGCACCCAGATCGAGCAAAATTTTGATGACAATCAGCAAATTGTGAATCCGGGGTATGTCCGCGAAGGGCGCGAGGGCACCAGCACAGGAACCGGCGGTACTCAGGGAGAAGACGGCCCCGGCGAACTGGACGACGAATTTTACTATGGGTTTGGGACGCGGATTAATCAAAATTTGCGCGGCGAAATGAAGCCCAAAGTGGTGATGCGGGTGCGGTCCCAGGCGGAAGGCTTTTGGCGGGTGATGGCGTTTGATCAGTATCGGGGGCAAGGGTGGGCGATCTCGCGGAATGATGCGACGCGAACGATTCAACGGCCTCGATGGTCTTATCGGTTTTTCTTGCCGGTGCCGATTACGTTAAATAAGAAACAGGAAGTAGTACAAACCTACACTATTGTGGCTGATTTGCCGAATATTATTCCTGCTTTGTCCGCGCCGAAGGAACTTTATTTCCCCACGCCGGAAGTGGCTTTGGATGCGGAAAATTCCTTGCGATCGCCTCTGGGATTGCGCGAAGGGTTTACCTACACGGTCATTTCCGAAGTGCCCTATCGCGATCGCACTCGGTTACAAACGGCCCCAACGAATTACAGCAAAGCGGTGCGGCAATATTACCTGGATGTCCCGGCAAAACTTCAACCCCGCCTGCGCCAGCACGCTGAGACCCTCCTGGCTAAGGCCCCCAACCCCATCACCAATCCTTACGAACAGGCTCTATTTTTGACCCAAGCCTTGAAGCAACGCTATACCCTCAAAGCGGATATTCCCTATCTCAAACCGAGCGAGGATCTGGTTGAAAGTTTTCTTTTCCGCGATCAGGGGGGCTATCCCGACCATTTCTCGACGACGTTGACCATGTTGCTGCGCTCAGTTGGGATTCCGGCTCGGTTGGCGGTGGGCTTTGCTCCCGGCGAGTTCAATCCCTTCACGGGCCTGTATGAAGTCAAAAATACGGATGCTTATGCACTGACGGAAGTGTATTTTCCGAAGTTTGGCTGGTTTGCCTTTGACCCCATTCCGGGCCATGAACTCATTCCACCCTCTATTGAGCAGGATCAGACTTTTAGTACGTTGCAGCGGTTTTGGCAGTGGATTGCGGGGTGGTTGCCCACGCCTTTGACGACGGGGCTAAGCCGATTTTTTGGCGGGGCGATCGCGGCAATTCTGGGTTTCGTTGCCTGGTTTATGGCGTTGTTTAATCGGGGTTGGGCTGGGGTGTTGACGGCGATCGCGGTGCTGTTAGGCTGTGGCTTGTTGCTGTGGCTGCTCTGGCAGGGGTGGCACCGTTGGCAACGCTATCGTTGGCTCAAGCAACTCGCCCCGATGGAACGGTACTATCAGCAAATGCTGGGGGTGCTCAAACAGCAGGGCATCGCCAAGCACCCAGCCCAAACCCCCTACGAATACGTTAAGGCAACCGAACAGGGGCGCTATCCTCAGGGGGCAGGCTTCATCGCCACGATTTCGGCAGCCTATGTGCAGTGGCGTTATGGCAATGCCACGCCGGATCGGGCCGTGGTGGAGCAGGCTCTCCGCCAGTTAAAGCGCCTTAACTTTCGGAAACTGCGTTGAGAAAACTCCATCCGGGCTTTTGACGCGGGCGTTGGGTGGTTCAGGGGAACTGGCCGACTAAAGCCGTCGCGATCGCGGTTCATCCTCATCAAACAAACCCAGCAATGGCCCCAGAATTGCGCCAAACACAAAGCCCCCTGCGTGTGCCCAGTAGGCCACGCCGCCCTGCTCCATCCCAATGCTGCTGGGTGCGCCTAAACTAGCAATGCCATAGGTGGCTTGTTGCAGAAACCAAAATCCCAGAAAGAACACTGCTGGGATGCGAATTGGAGCCAAAATAATGCCCAAGGGGATCAAGGTCACAATTTTTGCCCCCGGATAACGCAGGATATAGGCCCCCATGACTCCGGCGATCGCGCCGCTAGCTCCCAAGGATGGCACCACCGAATAGGCGGAGAAAAACCACTGACTGATGGCCGCCAACGCCCCACAAGCTAAGTAAAAAATCAGATATTTCACATGGCCCAAGCGCTCTTCGACGTTGTTGCCAAAAATCCACAAAAACAACATGTTGCCCGCAATGTGCAAAAAGCCCCCATGCAAAAACTGGGAGCTAAACAGTGTTAGCCATTCTGGCACGGGGTGGGGCGGGGTCAGTTGCCCTGTCCAGGTTAAGGTCAATTCACGGGGCACAACGGCCCAAACCCGGAAGAATTGTTCCAAGGCTTCCGGTGGGAGTGATAACTCATAGATAAAAACCAGAACATTGGCTGCAATCAATCCATAGGTTACATAGGGTGTAATCTGAACTGGATTTTCATCTTTTAACGGAACCACTGAGCGTCTCCTCGCGCGATCGCTATCTACTGCCCCAACCATAAAAGAAGGCAAGCAAAAAGTCGTCTTTCACGAGAGCGATTTTGTTTAGCCATAAAAAACTCCCTCATCTAACTAGACCAAGGGAGCTTAAAAATGTTGGGTCAATTTTAGTTTGCGCTTACCAACCGATCTCAGCTTGATGCAAAACATAAGCTGCAACCGATGCAATTTGCTCTTCCTTGAGGCGGCTTTTGAAGGCGGGCATGGAGTTTTTGCCGTTTCTAACCTGATATTTGACCGCCTCTATAGAGTCCATGCCGTACTTTGCTAAGGCTTCTTTTTTGAGGGTTTTGCTAGTAATAATGACATTGTTACCGCCAAGGTGGCAGGCCGAACAATTTGCATTAAATACCTTCTCGCCGTCTTGAATACTAGCTGCCATTGCCCTGGGGCTGGCAACAATCATGATTGCGATCGCCAAACAAAAGGCAACAATCCGCTTTCTCAAAAGATTCTCCTTAACCAACGAGCCGGAATCGAATATGAAACTCAACCTGAGTGTTTGAGGAATAGCTAATAATCATTTGGGTGTAGTCTTCCAGCCCTGTGTGCAACAGGCGATCGCAAAGATTAACCCGTTGACTACACCCAATCGCCTAGTAACCCAGGGAGAGCGGCAGAGTGCGACTGATTAGCCCGCGACGGTGATTTTACCGACCATCCCTGCACCCCGGTGAGGTTCGCAGTAGTAAGTGTATTCGCCTGTCGGAGCATCGGCAGGAATGGTTGCTTCAAACCCACCACCCGGAGTCATTTCTAATTTTTTGTGGGACAAAGATTCAGCCAGAGCCTTATCGCCACCGGGAATGGACGCGCCATCAAACACAACGTTGTGAGGGGGGACTTTGTTGATGACCCACTTCACAGTGTCACCTGGTTTGACGGTCAATTTAGCCGGTTCAAAAGCCAACATGCCGTTGTCTGCACCCATTTTGACGGTGTAGGTTTCCGCCGCAGCGGGGGCCGCAGAGGCAAAGAAGCTACCTGCAACTAATAGAAAAGCTGCAAAGACTAAGCAGAAACGTTTTGCAATGGAAGTCATCGATTTCATAACCTTGATTGACAATCTACAGCTTGCGTACACATCAAATTCTAAAACAATTGCAAGACCGAAACGGCGGAACGAGCAAAATTTACTCACGAGTTGGGAGTTAGCCCTGGAAATTCTCGGTGCCCCAGGCGGGTGCTTTTTGCGCGGCCCGTAGAATGAAGGCAGCTAAATTTTCGATCGCCTGGTCGTTTAGCCAAGATTTCGGTACTTGCTGGCAGAGGAGCATTGCTTCGTGCCCGTCGTAGGTGGTGGGCTGCCGTAGATAGGCGACTAACCCGGCGATCGTATCGCGCCTGGGGGTTGCGCCGTGCAGGGCCGCCAACGAGAGGGGCACGAGGGGATTGGGCAAGGTATTACCACCAACATGGCAGTTGAGGCAGTTTTGCTCAAAGAAGGTTTTCCCTTGCGAGAGGTCAAGAGCGGCGAAGGATCGCGTGTTGCCTTGACTATCTAGCGGGAGCTGAACGGGGGTTGCTGCGTCTAAATAGCGAGCCACGTAGGGGTCAATCCTGGCTGCATTGGCCACTGGACAAAACCAACTGCTGCTGAACCAGAGCGTGACTAGTAAGAAGCAGCAACGCTGGAGAACAGAGTGCAACACGGATAGACCCCTAAGATTAAAACAGTGATGGATGAACGATCGCCCGGATTTAGTAGTAGATCTTGCCGCCGCCCCACTTGTCGCCGACGACTTTGGGTTGGAGCAGGATGTGACCCGCGATCGCGACTAAATCATCATCAGTCAGGTTTCGCATTTGGGTAAAGGTATCTTGGCTCTGAATGCTAGGATGCAGTTCTGCAATCGATTCCAAGCCATCAAAACTGGTTGGATTTTTCATGTAATCAACCAGGGACTCAATGGTGTTCCGAGGCGGGGTGGCCAAGGATAGAGCTTCTGGATCAAGCCCAATGTTGGGGTCGGTTTTGGTGATGCCGCCAACGTGGCACTTGGCACAGGCGTATTGGAACAGGCGCTTCCCTTCTTTCACTTGCTTGAGGCTGAGGGTAAGGGTTTTTCCAGAGTCATTGAATGGGACGGTGCGGATCGCTGCGTCGAGTTCAGCGGCAGTCGCGCTGCCAACCAACATCTGAAAAGCGAAAAATACAGTGGCCACGGCAAGCCAGATGTATCTTTTTAGCATGGTTCTCCTTAGTGTGGCTTGGGTATAAGGGTTTCAAAGCTATCAGCCGACTCAACAGCATTATGGGGTTGCCCAACGGTATTGGAGTTGATAGGCGGAAGACGCTAACAACTTGATACCGGGCCAAACACCGAGAATGCAGTGGAATTTTTAATAAATCATTCCTAACCGAGATAGGAGAACGAACCGTTTTGGGTTAACGGCGATCGCCCTCGTTCAGCGATGTAATAGCAAAATCTGCAATATCTGCGGTCAATGTTTGCGCTCCAGCTTAGCCGAGTCATTCTGATACCAATATCATGCCACTGAGTGCAACCTTTCCCAAGCCTTCCCGCAGATTCCCTGAAATTTGACGCACTGCAATCCCAGGTGATTAAAAAAACTTATGCTCTCCAGTCGGCGATCGCCACGGGTTGGCGGTGGGGTGCGGGGGGCTTTGCCAGGGGCTAATCGGGAGCCGTGACACTGAGCGATCGCACTTCTGACAGGGGTAAGGGCAGGGATTGGTGACTGGGAATCGCGGGTTGATGTAAGCGGATCAACCGGGCCAACGTCGCCTTGAGTTGGGGGCGGGGCACGATCGCATCCACAAAGCCGTGATTGAGCAGATACTCAGAGGTTTGGAAATCTTCGGGCAATTTTTCGCGGAGGGTTTGTTCCACAACGCGCCGTCCGGCAAAGCCAATCGTGGCCTTGGGTTCGGCCAAAATCATATCCCCCAACATGGCAAAGCTGGCCGTCACGCCGCCCGTGGTGGGATGAGTGAGGACAGGGATATAGAGTAGTCGCGCGGCCTGTTGCCGTTGTAGAGCGCCGGAGATTTTGGCCATTTGCATCAGGCTCAACATGCCTTCTTGCATTCGCGCGCCGCCGGAAGCACAGACAATGACGACGGGCAAGCGTTCGCGGGTGGCCCGTTCAATGAGGCGGGTTAATTTTTCGCCCACAACTGACCCCATGCTGCCGCCCATGAAACGAAAGTCCATCACTCCGAGGGCAAGGGGTTCGCCTTCGATTTGGCCGATGCCAGTCTGCACCGCATCGCGGAGTTTGGTTTTGTCGCGGGTTTCCCGGAGGCGATCGCTGTAGGATTTGCGATCGCGAAATTGCAACGGATCAACCGCAATCATCTCCGTATCCATCGGTAGCCAAGTGTTTGGGTCAATCAACTGGCGAACGCGCTCATCACTATTGACGCGGTTGTGGTGATCACATTCTGGACAAACTAAACAATTGGCCTGGAGATCCTTGGTGTAGGTCAACACGCCACAAGCACCACACTTTGACCAGAGGCCATCTGCAATTTCCCGTTCTTGGCGTTCCTTGCTGATGGGGCCTGATTTTTGCCGATTTGCAAACCAATCGAATAAAGACATGGTCGCGTGGGTACCTCCCTAACGTGCTTATTATGGCGTGAGGCAAGCCTTGACCTTGGCCCCACCAAGAATACGAACAAATCGCGATTTTATGGGTTGATTAGTTGATTAACACAAAATAGATCGTGTTGCATTTTTAGTGCTGCATGATTATACCAAGTCCAGATCGTACTTCTGGAGTAAAGATTTCCCTATCTACTGGACGTGGTATTCCTCACTCGTGCTTAGGCGGGAATGACGGGGCGATCGCCCTGAGCGCAGCAGCACAGACGGGGGCCAATTCATCCGTTTAACCCCAAATGTGATCGACGCTTAAATATGGGGTGCGTTCCCCTGCCTGAAACAAACCTAGCTGGGGCGGTGACTCATGGCGGCGCTACCAACTGAAGCCCAATGACTACACGCTGTCCGTTTCAGGATCCCCCTCAAGCCGCAAACACAGGTAAGACCAGCGCCACCAAAATCCCCCCTAGCACAATGACTTCTAGCCCGACCAGGAGGGCGTTAGACGGCCACGGGTGCAGCCCCCGGAGCCAAGTACGCGGGCGATCGTCCAACCGCATCCCCCACTGCATCATGGACAGCAATAGGGGCCGACCCCCCACTTTGGCTCCCAGCAAGAGGTGCAAGGCGAGACTGAGGCCCACCCCGACCCAGCCCAGCAAATGGGCCATGTACCAGGTTTGGTTGAGATCACCGGCAGGGAGCCAGCTTTCTTGCATCATCCGGCCAGTAACGATCGCGAAGGTGGCCGCGAGGAGCATGGTGGTGTTGGCAATCCGCTGTAATGCCAGCCACCAAATGGGTTGACCGGGTTGGCGCAGTTGGCGCAGGGTCTGGGTTTGAATTAAGCGGCGATCGCCCAAATGGAAGCTGTATAACGCTAGGGCCGGAAACAGCAGGAAAAACGTGAGGGCCAGGGTGCCGTGAATGTCTTGAATGCTGCTGAGGTTGGGCAACGGGAGACTGCCCCAGCGGCGATCGTAAGTGTTGTAGACCCAAAAGCCGGTCAGCAAGGCCAGGATCGCCAGGATGGCGGCTATGCCGTGGACAAGGCGCAGGAGCGCGGGTTGATAAGGGGGGACGGGCGACATAAGCAGCGGCGTGAGGAGAAATGGCCATTTGCACTATACCGAAAGGGGGGATGCACTGGCGGGATGGGACAGGTTTAGCCACCTGCGAATGAATTGGAATTGCTCCGAGCAGGTATAGAGAAAGCTCAATGTTTAGGAGTGGCCGGGTGAAAATGGTTGTTCCCTCAGGGAGCCGCGATCGCCTGCTGACACCGAAACTCTATCTTCCATCTCTCTCGATCGACGGACGTACTGCCCTGGAGCATCTTTTACCGTACTAAAGAGAGCAATACTGATATTTACTACTGAAGGAGCGTGTATGACTCATACCCTCACCCACAAAAAAGTCGCTATTTTAGTTGCCAATGGCTTTGAACAAGCAGAATTGACCCAGCCTCTAGAGGCATTACGAGCTGCTGGAGTGCAGGTTGATATTGTGTCGCCGGAAAGTAAGCAGGTGCAGGGATGGCATCATTACGATAAAGCCGATTATTTTGCGGTTGATGTGCCTTTGGAACAAGCTAAGGCCGATGACTATGATGCGTTGGTGTTGCCAGGGGGCACGGTCAATCCCGATCAGTTGCGGGTGAATGCCGCCGCGATCGCCTTTATTAAAGACTTTTTCGCTGCCGGAAAATGGATTGCGGCAGTCTGTCATGGGCCGTGGTTACTGGCAGAAGCCGATTTGATTCGGGGCTGCGAGGTAACTTCTTGGCCATCTTTGCAAACTGATTTACGGAATGCTGGCGCGAACTGGGTTGATCGGGAAGTGGCGATCGCCCAGCAACAACAGATTATTACTAGCCGTAATCCTGATGATTTACCCGCTTTTAGTGAAGCTTTGATTGGTTCCCTCAGTCGGGTGCCTGTTGGTGCCTAGTTGTTAACTAGACGCTTATGATTGAGAAGACTGAGAGTAAGCGCGGTCATCTCTTCATTTAGGTTTTTCCAAAAGCCATAAACAAGATAGATGGGTGATGTCGCACTGCGATCGCTCATCTTTTCTATGCCTAAGAAATCGACGATCTGTTGTGAGCAAGATCAAGGTTTTTTGTGGTTTTCTTAGTGTTGATTAATCACTCCAAATTGTGTTCCTGAATTTACCTAGCTTTTGCTGTTACCTCATTTAATTTATTGCGTGCATACTTATGATCGTGAATCTAACGCGAGATGGCTGGGAAGTCATTTATCACCGTGCCCATGCTTTGTTGGCGGCCCAACTGGCCGGTCAATGGCGTAAGGCCGATGCACCAGAACAGTTGTATGAAACGATCGCCGCGATCGCCCATCACGACGACTTGGAGCGCGAATGGGAAGGGGACGAGTTGACTCCGGTGGGTGCGCCCCTAGACTTTACCTTGGCCCAAGGCGGTGACAGCGTGGAACCGCTGCGACAACATATTTTGGAAGCGCGTTATCGAGGGCGCTGGGTGACATTGTTGACTTCTAAACACGTTTGTTTTTTGAATCAGACTAAGTGGGGTGAAAATCAGGAATGGGATGATTTTCTCAATGAGCAAGTTGAATTGCAGGAACGTTATCGCAAGGAATTAGGGATTACCAAAAAGCAATCTGAGCGGGCTTATCAGTTTATGCGCTGGTGCGATCGCCTGTCCTTAATTCTGACTCAACGCCAAATCCCCGATGCGGGGCGCGCGGTTGAAATTACCAGCGATTTAGATGGCCAACGGTATGAGTTGCGCCAAGTAGAAGACGATAAGGTGACTGTAGAACCCTGGCCGTTTGAAGAGGATGAGTTTATCGTGAATGTCGAGTCTGCTTGTTTAACCAAGTTGCAATTTAAAAATCACGAAGAACTCGTTGCCGCACTTGACTCAGCACCAATTAAACAAGTTGATTGGACATTTTCTAAAGCTAAATCAAGCCCTAAGAAAAGTGAATAGAGCTGGGCGATCGCGAACCTAAATCCAGGGAATCAGCCTATCACCGATTGGTTGCGTGAATTGTGGTCGATGCAAGAGTGCAGTTGAAAATACAGCCTCAACCTAGCGACCTTGAAGCCAGTTACAAATGGCGACTAATCAACGATTTTTCTTGCTGAACGGATATAATGACGGCGATATTGGCGTTTTTTGCAGGATTGGTGCTGTCAGCGCGGCAGGAAAATTTCTGTCCGTAACGGGCTTGAAGCTTGTGTAAAAGCGCGATCGTCCGCTCAGACTCGTTGGGGGTAGCGCAGTGTATGGTTGATCGCCCTGATGTTGATATGCCGGATCAAGAACCGTGGTTGGCGGTCTTGCTGTCAAAGTTGTGGCCTGGAGTGGGCCAATTATATGCGGGGGCGTGGCTCAAGGCGATAATTTTTGCCTTGGGCTATTTTTTGTTGACAGCATGGGGTGTGTGGTCGTTGTGGGCGGACACGGGTAGCACTGCTGTTGGTCTTGTTGCGCTATTGCTTAGTTTTGTTATTTTTTTGATCAGTTTATTTGATGCTTACCGAAGTATTGCGAAAAAGAATACTGAGGCATTTATAACCCTACGAAAAAGTCAGAAAGATCCCTGGCTAGCAACTTTTTTATCAACTTGGCTACCGGGATTAGGGCATTTATATTTAGGGAAGTGGTTGGTCGGAATTGGATTCTTTTTAGGTTTTTTAGTTTTGGCGGGGGTGATGCCCTTGGCGTTGCAAGGACTATTGGGCCTGGTTGGAGCGGCGATCGCCTATCATGCTTACATCAGTAGCCCGCCTCGGCGCGGGTCATCACAACGTTTGATTTTGATTGTGTGTGCGGTGATTGCGGCTTTGAGTGTGCTCTCACCATCAGCGAGTACGATTCGGGCAAATGTGGCTGAAGCCCGGTATATTCCCTCGCAAGCAATGTTGCCGACTTTGCAAGTGAACGATCGCGTTTTGGTCGATAAGTTGATCTATCGTTCCCAGGCACCGCAGCGGGGCGACATTATTGTGTTTACGGCACCGGACGCAGCGATGCAAACGTGTGGTCTGGCGCTCGCGCCGGGAAGGCAGGCCAATGAAGCCTTGATCCAGCGCATTATTGGCTTACCTGGAGAGACGGTGGAAATCAAGCAGGGCAATGTTTCCATCAATGGGCGGCCTCTGCAAGAAGACTATATTCAAGCGGCACCAAAACAACAGTATGCGGCTAGACGGGTGCCGGCCCAGTCCTATTTTGTTTTGGGTGATAATCGGGATAACAGTTGCGATAGTGTGTATTGGGGGTTTGTGTCCGAAGCAAATCTGATTGGTCGTGCGCGTAAAATTTTCTGGCCATTGGAACGAGTCCGGCCTTTGTCAGTCTCCTATCGCAATTAACAGGGTGTTGGGTGAGGCCGTCGTGTGAAGTTTATAGGGACAAGACGATGAACAAAACTGAGTTGCGCGATCGCTTGCAGGCTCATTTGGAGCAGGTGGCACGGGAGCGCGACCCGTATCTGGCGACGGCAGGACACTTTTTTGTGCAGCAGTATATCACCACGCAACTGGCGCAATGGGGCACGGTGACAACCCATACTTTCAAGCGTCCTCAAGCAACCCACACGAACTTGATTTTGGACTTGCCGGGGCGATCGCCTGAACACACTCGACCGATTTTGATCGGTGCCCACTATGATGCGGTGCCTGGGACACCGGGGACGGATGATAATGCGACGGGGGTGGCGGCGTTGTTGGAACTGGCACGGGCGATCGCCGTTGAACCAGCCAAATACCCGGTGCGGTTGGTGGCGTTTGACTTGGAAGAACGCGGCATGGTTGGCAGCGCGGCCTATGCCCAACGTTTGAAGCAAAACGGGGAAGCCCTGCGTCTGATGCTGTCGCTGGAAATGTTGGGCTACTGTACCCAGGCTCCCAACTCACAACGGTATCCAACTGAGATCTTAAAGCGTATTTATCCCGATCGGGGTAACTTCATTGCCCTGATTGGTAATTTGCCGACCCTTCCCGATTTGCAACACTTCTGTCAGGCATTTCACCAGAGCGGTGTTCCAAGTCGCTGGTTGCCTGTTGCGGGCGGTGGAGAAGTTCTGCCAGCGGTGCGCTTGAGTGATCATTCCTCCTTTTGGGATCAGGGGTATCAGGCCATGATGATTACCGATACGGCGTTTATGCGGAATCCCCACTACCACGAGTCTAGCGATCGCATTGACACGATTGATTTTGAGTTTTTTACGAGTGTTTGTCTCGGTCTATTTCGAGGTATCCAAACCTTGAGATAAAACTTTTGAATCAAGTTTTTGGCTGCTGTGATTGAGATTTTGTCCCTAACAATAAATGGTATAAATCTTTTGATTTAGCGTGCTGGTGTGTTGTGTGCTCAGCGATCGCGACTCAATCTAAAATGAGAAGGAAAGAAATACGGGACATCCAGTATCAAGCTGTTTGGCCAAAATATTGGGCAGCGATCGTATCTCCGCGTACAATTTATCTATTTTGTGGGCATTCTGCTTTAGAGGGGTTGTGCTGAACTGGCTCCGTGGGGTGCAATTTGACTGAACACTTGGCGATATACCAATGACAACAGGGGAACCCATGACAGAACTCAACGGTGTCATGATGCAGTATTTCCAATGGTATCTACCCAACGATGGTATCCATTGGCAGCAGATACAAGCGGAAGCGCCAGCACTGGCCGATGCAGGGTTTACGGCGTTGTGGTTGCCACCAGCCTATAAAGGCCATGCGGGCATTGATGATGTGGGTTACAGCCCTTACGACTTGTTTGATCTGGGGGAATTTGAGCAAAAGGGGGCAGTGCGGACGAAATATGGCACCCGTGAGGAGTATCTGGCGGCGGTGTGGGCTGTTCAAGCGGTGGGGATGCAGGTCTATGCGGATGTGGTATTTAGCCACAAAACTGGCGGGGATGTGGATGAAACGCTGAAGGCGGTGCCTGTAGACCGCGACGATCGCAATCAGGCGATCGGGCCGATGCAATCGATTCAAGCCTGTACAACCTTTACCTTTCCCGGACGCAATAGCAAATACTCAAACTTGACTTGGACTGGACAACATTTTGACTCGGTGCATCACAATCTATTACAGCCGGACGACTCCAAAATTTATGGTACCAAACCAAAAACCTTTGAGACGGAATTGAACCATTACTACGGCTCTGAAGAATTTCAACTCGCCTGCGCGATCGACACTGACCATCCCACAGTGCAAGAGGAACTGAAGCGCTGGGGCGAGTGGATTGTGGATACAACGGGGATAGATGGGTTTCGGTTTGAAGGGGCCAACCATGTGCGGCCTACTTTTTTTAGTGAATGGCTGGCCCATGTCCGCCGTTATGCGCGGCGCAAGTTGTTTGCCGTGGGGGATTATTGGGCGGAGGATGTGGAAGCGTTGCATTCTTTTATCAGTCGAACCGGGGGGCAATTGGCGCTGTTTGATGTGCCGTTGCATTACAACTTTCATCGAGCTAGTCGGGCGGGGGGGCATTTTGATCTGCGGCGGCTGTTGTTTGGGACGTTGATGCGGGAACAACCCCCCCTGGCGGTGACGTTTGTTGAAAATCATAATTCCCAACCTCTCCGTACCCTGGAATCGGTGGTGGAACCGTGGTTTAAGCCTCTGGCCTATGCGCTGATTTTGCTGCGGCGCGAAGGGTATCCCTGTGTGTTTTACGGGGATTATTATGGGGGGCATTATGTGGCGCAAGGGCGCGATCGCCAACCCCACGAGATCTGGCTCAATTCCCACCGCTTTTTGATCGATAAGTTTCTCTATGCCCGGAAACACTACGCCCACGGGCCGCAGTACGATTACTTTGACCATCCCGACTGTTTAGGATGGACGCGGCTGGGCACACCGGAATTTCCCAAGGCAATGGCCGTGGTGCTGAGTGATGCGGCGGCGGGGGCAAAGTGGATGGAAGTGGGTAAGCCCAACGCTATTTTCCGCGATTTAACGGAGCATATTCCAGTGGTGGTGCGAACAAACGACGCGGGCTGGGGCGATTTCTGGTGTCTTGGTGGGTCGGTGTCGGTGTGGGTGGAGGTGTGAACTGTTAAGTGGTACTGGGGCCGGAATGGGGGCCAGCTACAGGAGCAACCCGGTGCTGTGGTCTTGTTGCAGTTGCTTCAGGGTTTGGTGCAATTGGGCGGAATGTGCCCAGCCAACGAAGCCGCCATATAAGCACGTTCCCGCCGGACAAGCGACAAAAATATGATCAATGCCGAGGGGATGTTTCCAGCGGCGCAGGCTGACACCGTTGGCAAAGGTGAGGTAGGGCTGGGCTTTGGGAAAGTCGCGGAGGTGGGCATCGGTCATGCCGAGGGTGTTTTGTAAGCGCCGAATGAGGTACTGGGTCAAGATTTCGCTATTGTCACCGTCGGTTGGGCGGCGGGACGGCAGGGTTGACCAAAATTGGGCGATCGCAGCGGCCACAGCGGGGTGATTTTTGAGCGGGGCATGGGCAACTCCGGGTAGGGAGACAAACTGGGTGCCAAAAACTTTGGTGGATTGCACGGTGATGGTGCCGTCGCTGCCGTGATCAATATCTCCGGCAATGACCAGGGTGGGAATTTGGGTGGCAATCCGCTCTGCAATGGGCCGACGATTTTTCCCCAAATCCCGCGCAATGCCAATGCCCAAATTAAATGGATCAAGGGCGCGGGCGAGATCCGCTCCCCCCACTGGCGACCCAACCAGGACTAATGCCTCCACCCGTGACCACAACTCTGGATGGCGATCGAGCACTTCCAGCCAGATAAGGCCGCCCATCGAATGGCCAATAATCCGCAGGGGCAGTTCGGGGTGGCGCAGGGTGGTTTCGAGGGCCAGATTTTCGACCTGTTGAATCAGGGGTTCGATCCGCAACCAGGTTTTGACGTAGCCGAGGCTGGGGGCAAACACTAACATGCTGGGGTCGGCCAAGCTATCGGCCAAGGTGGCGATCGCCCGATGATCATCTGCCCAACCATGCTGGGCATACAAAAGGCATTGCGGTGCGTAGGTGTTCATGAATGGAATGGGTCTGAATCTACTTCTGTCGTAGCATGGAAACTGGACGCTGGATGAAGTCACGAATGCCACTTCTGGAAATGGGCGCAGGGTTGGGAGCAAGATCAATAGAGAAATGGAAAATGGCCGCGATCGCGCAGTTCGCTTGCTCCAGGCTGATTTTGATTCAAGGCATGGCCTAAAGGGATTGTTCCACTGTTAATCCTACCTCTTGCCCGTAGGACAGTTCCAACGTGTGGCCATCGGGATCGCGCAAAAAGGCCCAATAGCCCACAGGGTAAGGCGACTCGGTTGGCCCGTCAATCAAAACTCCGGCTTGCCGCGCCTGGTCACATAGACTGTCCATGACTCCCCGACTCGCACACCCCACCCCCAAATGCGCCAAGGGCGACAAAACGGGCTGGGCGATGTCTTTTTGGATCAACACAATCACAAAAGGCCGGGTATGGTCGGACAACCAGACGACCCGCACCCCCCGTTCTGTATCGGTGCGCTCATGCACGATATGCATTCCGGCGTAGGTGGCATAAAATTCCAGGCTGGCCTCCATATCCGAAACAGGCAGGGCAATATGGGTGAGTCCAACATCGCTCATAACATGGCTCCAAGGGTTAACGGGATCTGCTCTGACAGGGGCAAAAGGGACGGGCACTGGGTTGGTGAGCGTGGCTCATCCCTGCCCCCTGCTTTTATTGAAGCGGTTTGTTGGGGCGGCAATCCTGAACGATAAAAAACTTGATTCTCCGCCTAAGGGGAGCATTAATTGTGCAATTCAGGTGGGTGCTAAATTGTTTGAGCGAAGGCGATGGAACCCTGTAGGGCAAAGTTGATCTTTCATCCCGCTGCTACAGAACCGTGGTGGAGATCGCGATCGCCCAACTCAACGCTGACTCACTGGAACACTCAATTTGCATCCGCAATCCGATCATCAAATTCAACTGCATGAGAAATAGCTGACGTTCCCGACCAGCGGCGGTAGATCACCTCAAATTTAGCACCAGCGCCTCTCAACCATCCGCTGCGTTGGGGGGTGGGATGCTGGCTGCAACCTAGACCCAAACTAACGCCCAGTCACTTCACCTAGCGCCGCTTGCAGCACTGCATCACTGACCCCATGACGCTTGAGACTGGCAATCAACGCAGACACCGTATCGCCTTCTAAACGCTCTAAGTCAGCCCGCAACCCCTGCCCAATATAAGCCCGCACTAGAGGCTGATACCCGGAGAAACCAAGTAATGGGGCAACTCGCTTCAAATCCTCAATCACATCTTCAGGCATCCGAATTGTCATCGTCGTCATGGGACGATTCCTATCTAACCGCTTTTTCAACGCTTCAGCTTTCATAATATTCCCGCTCCTTGCCTGTCGCTCTGCGAGCCGAGATGATCTGAATCATGTCGTTTTCGCGCTCAATGAAGACAACGTACAACAGGTTCCAACGTCGATCTAAACCAATAACGGCATCTCGCGCCTCGTCATTCCGACTCGCATCAACCACCACAAGCAGTAGATCAAAGAAGGCTTCTGAGGCTTGCTGAAACGTGACACCATCATGGTTGATCGGGTTAATCCTGGCTTTTTCGTTATTCCAGACGAAAGTAATGCCGTTGAGTGCGAAATACACATCCAGGCTTGTAGTGTAAGCAGGTTGTATTTACGTTGTCAATACAAATTTCGTACCATGAGGCGTTGGCGCGATCGGCACTCAATGGAACCAATTTGAGTACCGTCCCAACCAAATGCTAAAGCAGCTCAACGTTCCCGCTCACCGGACGCAGATAAACTTTGACTCTCACCGAACCATCTTATTTGTTCCGGTGCAGCGGGTTTGTTAGGTGTTGTACCAGGTTTGGTTGACAAGATTTATGCCTTTACTCAAGACACGAGTTGCTACTTATAGTCTGTAGACTTATTGTCATCATTTGCGGGATCTTCGTTATATGAGTACAGATCCAAGGCAAATTTTTGGCAATCATATTCGCAACTTCCGCAAGCAGGCAGAAATGTCTCAAGAGAAGCTTGCTGAGGTTTGCGGCTTGCATAGAACCTATATAGGTGCTGTAGAGCGTGGTGAACGAAACGTTAGCCTCATTAACATTGTCGCATTAGCCCGCGCGCTCAATGTAAAGCCCGCCGAGCTTTTGGAGGGGATTACTTAATGGATTCTCCTTACTTGGGCTTATCAGAAAAGGAATGGCTGAGTGTTACCCAAGAAATTGTTTATAGGCATCCACTATCTACAGAAGAGATTGTTGATGCAGTTTTAGCTTCTTGGCAATCAATTTTCGATTCACGGCTGGGAACCAAAGGCTTTCAGATTGGACAAGATATTTTCCCAAAGCCTCAAATAATGGGCTTTCTGCTCCATGAACTTATACCTTTGGAGTTGGCAGCAAAACACCCAGATAATTGGCGAGGCGACACAAACGCAGCAGATAAAGACCTTGTTTATATACCAGATGATTCGTATTCAGTCGAAGTAAAAACATCATCCGATCCCAATCATATATTTGGGAATAGAAGTTATGCACAAGGGACAAGCAAGGGCAAAAAAGGAAAGTCTGGATATTATTTGGCTGTCAACTTTGAAAAATTCTCTGTTGCTAAAAAGCCAAGTATTCGCCTCATTCGTTTTGGCTGGATCGATTCTCATGATTGGATTGGACAGAAATCTGCTACAGGTCAACAAGCGCGACTTTCGTCTGATGTTGAGAATTACAAGCTCCTCCAGCTATACAGGAAACCCTAGAACAGCGAGGTTTGGCTGTATGCATCACGTCTTTCTTCCTGAAACGTCTCAAACCTTTGAACTGCCATTTCACAATAATCCTTTCTAATTTCAAAGCCGACAAAAAGACGACCTAAGCCAACAGCAGCGATTCCCGCTGAACAAGAGCCTGAAAAAGGATCAAGAATGACTTCGCTCTGTCGAGATGAAGCTTGTACAATTCGCTCAACAACACCTAAAGGAAACTGAGCTGGATGCCCAGTTCTTTCTTTTGAACTACGCTTTTCTCCTGTAGTAACCTTTGGAAATTCCCAAATATCTGAAGGATTCTTACCCAGAGGATTACAACGAAACTTTCCATTCTTCTTTTGATTAGGGTACTTGACATTCGGATCACGTATATCATCTAGATTGAATGTGTATTCTTGAGAATTTTTGATATAGAAAAGCCATTTTTCATTTCTTGGACTTAGACGATATTTGGTTGAAACGCCAGCTCCGTATTTCCAAACTACTTCTTGCAATAAGTAAAAAGGTGACTTATCCCAGATAAGGTAAGGAATAGGCACACAAAGACCCTTTTGAGGAACTTCCAAATACCCAACATTTAGCCAAAATGCGCCATCTGACTTGGTAATCTGATGTATCTGGTGCATCCAAGTAGAACACCAGTTTACATACTCATTTACAGACATTGGGCGCTCATATTCTTTTCCAATATTATAGGGAGGAGAGGTAATTGTAAGATCAACACGTAAATCTGTATGAGATAGCCTATTTAAGAAGTCTGTTAGATCACCTTGATAAAGAATAAATCCCAAGCTTGAGTAAAAAGGATCTCCAAGACTACTTCTAAGTATTTTTTCAATCGCCTTATGTTTAGAAGCGATGAGTTTCTCTAATTCTTCAGAGAACGGTTGCAATAACGAAGATGGGGCAACTTGTGTTGCCTTATGAGGATCAATGCCGTCTGCGATAAAAGCATTGTGATCCTTGTTGGTGATTTTTCTGGAATTGTCTTCAGTTATTAGTTTTTTCTGCATTCTGCGTAGTTCTGACTAGCCAATCAAGTAGAAGTCTATCAGAAGGTCATCCACATGACGCAGCTTCGGAAGAATTATGTGACACCTAACTATTATTAGACTGAATTTTTCCGTCTAAGATCCCGTAGAGGATGGATAGGCAGAATGATTCCGCATAACCCTCCAAATTGGTTACTTGTGCCGATTTGTTCTGCATAATATGCCGTTCATGTTGATTCGCGAGAATCTTTCTAACCGATTTTCAGGTTCCGATGATTTGTGCTTGTTTGCTAAGTTGATTTAGGTGGAGGGTGAGAAGTCTGGGGCATAGGTGAGGGACAGCTTGTGGCGATCGCCCCCATTAGCTCGATATCAGGGAGGGCGATCGCGGTGAGTAGGAAACCCTGAGGATTAGCAACCAGATTCTATGGCTTGGATGAGGTCGCCGCGTACCCAGCCTTGGGCACCGGAGGTAAATTGGACGAAATGCCAGGTGTAGCCATCGCTGCCACGGGTTTGCCGCACCATTTGGACGACATCACCTTGGAGACCATAGTTGGGGGCGTTGGCTGTGGTGGAGGGGGCCGAGCGGATGTTGATGCGATCGCCCGGATTGCCTGCTAAGATTCCAAATTCAGCCTCGCGGTTGTAGCTGACAAAATCACTCCGGACCCAACCTGCCGCACCGGAGGCAAACTTCACGTAGTTCCAGCGAAAGTTATCTTGGCCCATGACGGCGCGGGTGACTTCGATGCGATCGCCAGAGACCCCATAATGAGGCGCTTTGGCAGTGGTCGTCGGGGCCGAGCGGACATTGATGCGGCTGCCAGTTTCGCGGGCAATGAGGGTTGCGGGCATGGCCATGCTGGGCAAGGCCGCCGCAGCGGTGGCGACGGTAGCAGCGCAGATCGAGAAAACCAACGTTTGAAGTTTCATGGTGACCAACTCAGGTAGGACTGATTTTGGATTCATCCAAGCCCAGCCAGATTCCTGAAAGCCCGTCAGGATCATTGTTTGGGAACTTTTGCGTTGGGTTTTCGTCAGCCGTGGGGCGATCGCGGGTGGCGCAGTGAGGGGTTAACGCCGGACAACGCCAGTAAAGCCAGCCGCTTTGAACTGTTCGAGTTTGAGGGGGGTGGGTTGGTTCGCGGCCACAGAAATCCGCAACTCGAAGTCGCTAACGCCGGGAGGCACTTCGTCGATCGCCCCTAAGCGAGTCCGATTTTGCATAACAGGGTTGTTGTTGGCATCGTAAACACGGCCAAAAATATCGGCGTTGACGACGGGCTTACCGGATTTATTTTCGGCTTTGCCCGTGATGAGAAAGCAATTGGCGACGGTGGAACTGCCCGGTGTGACGCTGCCATCGCCAATTTCGGGGGGACACTCGTGATAATCCAGGTCAAAGAGGCGAATTTGGGTCAGGGCATGGGCGACGGGGGCAACGCTGTTGGAGCCAAGCCACAAAACGACAGCAAGGCCAAGGGCGGCGAGGAAGCGGGTGAGTGGGTGCGATCGCATACTAAATTATCCTGAATGACCATCGGTGTAAGGCGTTGTGCCACTAGCGGGGGGCACTCTTTCCAGCTTATCTTGAATTTAGGCCAAATTTCGGTGCTCGGCGGTTGGAGAAAGTTTGGCATAATGAGGGCAGTGAGGGTAGCAAGACGGGGTGGCCAAGGGGGCGGTGGTTTGCTACAGGCACAGGCAGCAGCCGGGGTTCTCTCTGAGGGCTTGGATCATGACCCCAGATGAGTTGGAAGCAGCATTAGAGCAGGCGTTTGAGCAGTGCGATCGCGCCGAAATGCCGTTGACCGTGGAGCAGCGGCGATTGTTACGGCGATCGCTGGGGGTCGGCGATGCCAGGGGCCAAGCCCGCAATCCCTTGGAGCAGCTCGCAGCCCACGAACGGCAAGCCCTGTTGGAGTTTGTGCATGAGCACCAGCAGCAGGGCCAATCCTGGAAGCGGATTTTGTTAAATGACTGGTTGCATGGGCGAGTATCGGGGGCGGTGCAGTTTTTGCGCGATCGCTACGGAATTCAGTGGCTAGAGCGGGTCGAACCGATCCACCTGGCAGATTATGACGACATGATCGAAGGGGGGTTGTTGCCCTTGCGGGTGGGCGATCGCATCGAAGTGTCGAATGGCTTGTGGGAATGGGTGCAGGACAGTGGCCCCTGTAGCCGCGAATGGTTTCCCTGTACGGTCATTGGGATTCACAATCCAGCGGCGGAGACAACGGCGATCGCCCCCAACGCCAACACCCCCAAACCCCATACCAGTTGTATCGTGCGCTTTGACAGTGGCGCTGAGTATGAGATTCAGGGGATTTATGAGTGGAACCGACCGAACTGGCGGTGGTTGGACGTTTAGAGTTTGGTGCGATCGGTCAAGATTTCGTAGCCTGTTTCTGTGACCAAAACGGTGTGCTCAAACTGGGCGGAGAGGGCATTATCTACCGTGACTGCTGTCCAGCGATCGCCCAAAATTTTGGTGTAGCGCGACCCCTGATTCACGATGGGTTCAATTGCCAGGGTCATGCCCGCTTTTAGCTTCACGTTGGGCATGTCGGTGGTACGGAAATTAAAAACGGAGGGTTCTTCGTGCAAGTTGCGACCCACCCCGTGTCCGGTAAAGTCTTCGACGACGGTGAACCCGCTGGCTTTGACGTGATCCTCGATCGCCCCGGCCAAATCCATCAAAAAGGCTCCCGCTTTGACCTGCTCAATGCCTTTGTACAATGCTTCCTCGGCCACTTGAATCAACCGGGCGGCTTCGGGATTCACTTCGCCCACGGCGATCGTAATGCAGGAATCGCCATGAAAGCCTTCAAAATATGCCCCCGTGTCTACTTTCAGGACATCCCCCCGACAAATCCGCTTCCGGCGGCTGGGAATCCCGTGTACAACTTCATGGTTAATGGACGAACAAATTGATGCGGGAAAACCGTGATAGCCTTTGAAACTGGGAGTTGCGCCCATTTCCCGGATGCGCTTTTCGGCATGAGCATCCAGATCTGCCGTGGTCATCCCTGGCTCAACTAACTCCGAAATTTCTTTCAGCACCGTTGCCACAATTTTGGCCGCTTGTCGCATGGTTTCAATTTCGCGGGCTGACTTGATTTCCACACCCCGCCGTTGTCGTTTGGGACTGGGAAGCGCGGGCTGGTTCAGCAGTTGAGTGAGGATGTTCATGAAGGTTGCAATATGGAAGGACGTGAGAAACCCGATGGACGACCAGGGAATCTTACCAATCTTTAAATTAACCTAATTTTCGTAGCTTCGGTTTACTTCCCTCGTGCTGAATTAGGCGGCTTTGGGGTTATTGGCGACACTGAGATGGCCGATCATTCCCGCTTCGGCGTGACCGGGAATGGTGCAATGCAGGTCGTAGGTGCCAGATTTGATGGGCACAAAGACCCATTCGGCGATCGCCCCTGGTTTGAGTTCCAGTTCATGAATGGCCCCTTTGATCTCGACATTGCCCGCTTCAACTTTCTGTGACCAAATGTTGTCGGCAAAGTCTTTGGCCGTGAAGTAATGTTTCGTATTGCTGGGGTTGGTCAAGACCAGTTTGTAGCGTTTGCCAGCCACAAATTCCATTTCAGCGGGAATAAATTTCAGTTCGTTGGCGGCACTCCCTAAGCTGACGTTGACGGTCACTTCTGGTTGTTTGGCGAGGTCGAGGGGGGTGGCCTGGGCGATCGCGCCATGACCGCTGCCCAGCAGGCTTAGCACTAGAGCGATCGCGAGGACTTGACCCAGCCATGTCTGGAATTGGGCGATGGGGCGACGAATTGGGCACATCATCGGTTTTCTCCTGGGGGTGGGTTTTGGGGTGGGTGCAGGGATCGTGTTCTGAGCGATTGAGCTTGTTGCGACTCTAGCATGGGGCAAACGGTGGCGCTGACCAAAATGGCGATCGCCCTGGGCTGGTTTAGGGAGCGGGCGGAGTCTGGGGGGCGATCGGGGGGCCAGCCGTCACAATGACTAAATGATCGGGATGGATCAGGTCTTGGGTCAGTTGGTTTACCTGAGCGGGCGTTACAGCTTGAATTTTGGCGGGATATTGGCGAATTTCCTCTGGGGTAAGGCCATACACCGAATTGAGTAAGAGGTTTTCGGCAAGGCTACTGGGGGATGCCAGTTCCACGGGATAGCTGGCGGCGATCGCCCGTTTGGCGGCAGCCACTTCACTGGCAGTAAATCCCTGGTCGCGCACTTGGCGGAGGAGCCGAATGGTGCTGGCGATCGCCCGCTCGGTATCTTCGGGGGCCGTTTGCATATAAATCAAAAATGGCCCGCTGTGTTTGCCAGCCTGGAAGAGACTATAAATGCCGTAGGTTAAACCCTGGCGATCGCGAATCTCGGTGCCCAGACGACTGGAAAGGGTATCTCCGCCCAAAATTTGGTTGAGCACTTCGGCGGCGTAATATCGGGAGTCGGTACGGGCGATCGCGTCGTAGCCCATAAACGTCACCGCTTGACTTTTGCCCGGTAAGGCGGCGGCGAGGCGCGTTGTCTTGGCAGGCAGCGGCACCTCTGGATACGTCAAGGTGGGTGGGTTCTCCCGCTCGGCCCAGGTGCCAAATTTTTGGGTGATGAGCGATCGCACGGTCGCCGGATCAAAATCGCCGACTAGGGTCAACACGGTCGCATCGGGCCGATAGTGCCGTTGGTAAAACTGCACCACCTGGTCACGGGTAATCGCTTGCAGGCTGGCCACCGTATCCAAGACATGGTACGGATGATTGGCCGGGTACACCGCTTGCTGAAACACCCGCCGCGCCAGTTGACCGGGGCTATCCAGGGTGGTTTTGAGGCTGCTCAAAGCGCGTTGGCGGCTCAGTTCCAATTCGTCGGCGGGAAACGTCGCCGTTTGCAAGGTATCGGCCAAGACATCAATGACGATCGGCAAATCTTCCGCCAGGGCTGCGCCGCGAATATTGACTCCTTCCCGGCCGGCTTGAAAGTGTAGATCTGCGCCACGATTTTCCAGGGTTTTGGCGAGGTCGAGGGCGGTTTGGCGGGTGGTGCCGTTGAGCAGGTTATCGGCGGTGAGTTCGGCTAATCCGGCGGTATTGGGTTGATCGTAGACGAACCCGGCCTGCACAAAGCCGCTGAGGGTGAGGGTGGGGGTGCTGCGATCGCGCAGGAGCAAGATCCGCAAGCCGTTTTTCAGGGTCAGGATTTCGGGTAAGGCTTGGGTGGTGTTGGGGGGACTGGCAGTGGCGATCGCCGGGAGGTATTTCACGAGTTCCGCCGGATCAACGGGCGCACCGGGGGTAAATTGTTCGCTGGGTTGGCTGCTGCTGGACGCGCGATTGGCGGAGGCATCCAGGCTCGTAGGTTCAAAGAAACCCACTGCTCGTTCATTTAGCCAGAAGTAGTTTTTGGCCACCCGCTGCACATCGGCCCCGGTCACTTGGTCGATCGCCGCCAATAGCTTGTCGGTGTATTGATAATCGCCTGTTGTGGTTTGGTCATCCCCCAGTTGCATCGCCTGACTGTTGATATCCTGGTTGCGGAGGATGATTGAGGCGCGGAGTTGGGTTTTGGCGCGGGCCAATTCCTCTGGCGAAACGGCTTGGGTTTGGAGGGTGGTGATTAATACATCGAGTTCGCGGGCGATCGCCTGGATATCCTGGCCAGGGGCCGCCGTCACCGAAAAATCATACCAACCCCCACTGATCATATTGGCGGCAAACCCCGTTGCCTCACTGGCTAACCCCCGCTCCACCAGGGTTTGATAGAGGCGGGAACTGCGCCCCCCGGTCACAATGTAATCCAACACTTGTAGGGTGGGCACGTCTGGATGCTGGACATTGGGGAGGGGATAGATCACTTTGAGTAAGGCGGCGCTGCCCGGTTCCCGCAACACAATGGGCTGTTTCGGGGCTTTGGTTTCGGGGCGGGGCAAAGGGGCGGGCACAGGCGGCGGCAAGGGGGCCGTGGGGCGGGGAATTTGGCCAAAAGTTTGTTCTACCAGTTGCAAGGCTTGTGCGGTTTTAAAGTTGCCGACAATGATCAACGTGGCGTTGTCGGGGCGATAGTAGGTTTTGTAGTAATCCCGCACCTGTTCCACGGTGAAGGCTTCCACATCTGCCTTGGTGCCACCCACAGGGAGGCCGTAGGGGCTGTTGGGGAGGGCGGCCCGCATGACGGCGCGTTCCAACCGATAGTCGGGGCTGTTTTCGTAGCCTTGCAATTCTGAAATGACGACCCGTTTTTCGCTGTCGAGTTCGGGTTTGCCGATGATGGCGTTTTGCATCCGGTCGGCTTCCAAAATCAGTAGTGGCTCTAGTTTGGTTTGTTCCACGGTGCCAAAGTAGGCGGTCATGTCGTAGCTGGTGAAGGCGTTGGATTCGCTGCCCAGGGCGCTCAGAAAACGACCAAATTGTATGGGGCGATCGCGGGTGCCCTTAAACATTAAATGTTCGAGTTGGTGGGCAATGCCGTTGACCCCCGGTGCTTCGTTCCGTGACCCGATGCGATACCACACTTGCACACTCACCACCGGAGCCGAGTCTACCGCTTTGGTCAGCACGGTTAACCCATTGCTCAAAACGGTTTTTTGAACGCCTTGGGTGAGGGAGCGGGGAGCGGAACTAGACACGGTGATTGGGGCTGGCACAGGTGGATTGAGGGTGGTTTGGGAGATGGCTGGCGCTTGGGCCAGGAGGGTGGCGGCTAAACCACTGAGGCCGAGCAGAATCCAAAATCGGGCGAAACGAGAACGTAGAGAGAAAACCATAGCAGGTGCAGTTGAGAGCAATTGAGGGCAGGTGGGAATGACCATTCGCTGCAACCTAACCGGGCTGAGTGACGAGTTCAGGCGCGGGCCAGGAAGGCATACAATCGCGGAGGGGGCGTGGGGCTGGAGGGGCGATCGCGATGGCGACTTGCCGCCCCAAGCTGAAGTCTACTTTAGTGTATGGTGAACCTTTCTGGGCGTTACGCTTCCTGGTTTACGAGAAATCTCGTGATGGCCGCGCCAGATGGCTGAAGATGGTTTGCTACCGGGCGGAAGGATCACGCTAGGGGTGGGCGATCGCAGGTTAATGCTTGACCCTGGCCGTGTTCGCCTTGGCCCGATGCTACCTCGCCATTTTGGCTTAAGAACGGTACAATTTTACTATGTCTTAAGCTTCATCGATCTAGGTACTTTCAAGAAGGATTTTAACAAAATCCACTAGATGTGGTGTTCTGGACTGATATCGCGTATTGTTACCTCAGTCGTTGCCAGATTGAGTTGCTATGTCCTTTGTCGGTCTCCATAATCACAGTGACTATAGCTTATTGGACGGGGCGAGTCAGCTTGCGGATTTGCTCGATCGCGCGATCGAGTTGGGGATGCCGGCGATCGCGCTCACGGATCATGGGGTGATGTATGGGGCGATCGAACTGTTGAAGTTGACCAAGGCCAGAGGCGGCGCAATCAAGCCCATCATCGGCAACGAGATGTACGTCATCAACGGCGACATCACTAAGCAAGAGCGGCGACCCCGGTATCACCAAGTCGTGCTGGCCAAAAACGACCTGGGCTACAAAAATCTGGTCAAACTCACCACGGTTTCCCACCTGCAAGGGGTGCAAGGCAAAGGCATTTTCTCGCGCCCCTGCATTAGCAAAGATTTGATCGAGCAATATCACGACGGGTTGATTGTCACCTCTGGGTGTTTGGCAGGGGAAGTGCCCCAGGCGATTTTGCAGGGGCGGCCCGAAGTCGCGCGGCGAGTGGCCCAGTGGTACAAGGACTTATTTGGCGAGGATTACTACCTCGAAATTCAAGACCACGGCCTGCCCGAAGAACGGGTGGTGAATCCCGATATTGTGCGGATTAGCCAGGAACTCGACATCAAAATTGTCTGCACCAACGATTCCCACTTTATTTCTTGCTATGACGTGGAGGCTCACGATGCGTTGCTGTGCATCCAAACGGGCAAGCTGATTACGGAAGATAAACGCCTGCGCTACAGCGGTACGGAATACCTGAAATCGGCAGACGAGATGCGATCGCTGTTTCGGGATCATTTACCGCAGGATGTTGTTGATCAGGCGATCGCCAATACCCTGGAAGTGGCGGACAAGATTGCGACCTACGACATTTTGGGCGAACCCCGCATTCCCGATTACCCGATTCCTCCGGGCCATACCGCCGTCACCTATATGCGCCAAGTTGCCACCGATGGCTTGATTCAACGGCGACAGGTAAGCACGTTTGAGGAAATTGACCAGACCTATCGCGATCGCCTGGAATACGAACTCAACATGATGGAGCAAATGGGCTTTGCCACCTATTTCCTCGTCGTGTGGGATTACATCAAATTCGCCCGCGATCGCGATATTCCCGTGGGGCCGGGGCGGGGGTCAGCGGCGGGTTCCCTCGTAGCCTATGCGATGGGCATCACCAACATTGATCCAGTGCATCACGGCCTCCTGTTCGAGCGGTTCCTCAATCCCGAACGGAAGTCCATGCCGGATATTGACACCGACTTTTGCATTGAGCGGCGAGATGAAGTCATCCAATACGTGACCGAGAAATATGGCACCGAGCGCGTCGCCCAAATCATCACCTACAACCGCATGACCTCCCGCGCCGTCCTCAAAGATGTGGCCCGCGTGCTGAATGTGCCCTACGGCGAGAGCGATCGCATGACCAAAATGATCCCCGTCGTCCGGGGCAAACCCACCAAACTCAAGGTCATGATCTCCGGCGACACCCCCACCCCGGAATTTAAAGAAAAATACGACAAAAACCTCGTCGTTCCCGGCACCGAACCCCCCGTTACCTACCAGCGGTGGATCGACATGGCCATGCGGATCGAAGGCACCAACAAAAGTGTGGGAATTCACGCCGCCGGAGTCGTCATTTCCGCCCAACCCCTCGACGAAATTGTCCCCCTACAACGGAACGCCGACGGCGCTGTCTTCACCCAATACTTCATGGAAGACATCGAATCAATGGGCCTGCTGAAAATGGACTTCCTCGGCCTCAAAAACCTGACCATGATCCAAAAGACCGTGGCCTTGATCGCCGCTGGACGACAGCAAACCATTGACCCCGATCGCATCCCCCTGGATGACCCCGCCACTTACAAACTGCTGGCTCGGGGCGAACTCGAAGGCGTGTTTCAGCTCGAATCCTCTGGGATGCGCCAAATCGTCCGCGACCTCAAACCCTCCGGCCTGGAAGATATCTCCTCTGTCCTCGCCCTCTACCGACCGGGGCCACTGGATGCGGGCCTCATTCCCAAATTCATCAACCGCAAGCACGGGCGCGAAAAAATCGACTATCCCCACGAAATCCTGCAACCCATTCTCAACGAAACCTACGGCATCATGGTCTACCAGGAGCAGATCATGAAAATCGCCCAGGATATGGCGGGGTATTCCCTGGGCCAAGCGGATTTGCTGCGACGAGCAATGGGGAAAAAGAAAGTTTCTGAAATGCAAAAGCACCAGGAAATCTTCGTCAGCGGCGCAAAAGAACGGGGCGTAAACCCCAAAGTGGCAACGGAACTCTTCGAGCAAATGATCAAGTTCGCGGAGTATTGCCTGAGCTACGATACCCCCGTGTTGACGGTGGAGTATGGCCCGGTGCCCATTGGCAAAATCGTCGAACAACGCCTGCGCTGCACTGTTTATACCCTGACTCCGGCTGGCTATATCTACACCCAACCTGTGGTGCAATGGCACGATCGCGGCCTGCAAGAACTCTTTGAATACGAACTCGACAACGGCACTATTATTCGCGCGACCAAAGACCACAAATTTATGACTACCCAGGGCCAAATGCTGCCCATCGACGAAATCTTCGAGCGCGGTTTGTCCTTGCAACAAGTCGAAATTTTTGCACCCCTTACGATAGGAGTATCGAGCTAACCCCCACTATCCAACTAGCACAATCCAGGCCAACAAAGCCTTCTGCCTTAAGATTCAAGAAGAAATATTACAGCTAGAATCCTGAGCAATACCCCCTAAATATAAGTTGGGCTAAATAAAGGAGGTGATTCAGTCCGCGATCGCTCATCCCTTCTAGGAGAATAATTCATGATCCCATTAACAGTTGCTTTTAAGCTGGCCCCTTTCATCATCGAAGGGTTAGTCACTGGCAAGTTCAACCGAGTTGGCGGTGTTATTCGAGAGGTCGCAACAGAACGAATTGTAGCTTTTTTGAAAGATTTGGTTGCGCCTAATGTAAGCCCCAAGGCAGCTCCTAAATCATTACTTGACTTTATTAGTCCAGTTGGCACCTTCATCAATATAGCCACTGTGACAACAGGCTTTTCCAATATTAATCAACGCTTAGGTGGATTTGGAAAACAATTAGGGGCAATTGGAGAAACCATTCAAGAAACGAACGGAATTGTTCGTCTCAATTTTGCTGGTAGTATTCTTAATCTTGGTATTTCAAGTATTGGTCTTGCAGTTATTGCTGAACGGTTAAATACACTAGAAGAAAACTTAAAGCAAAGTCAAATAATACTGAATAAGATTAACCGAAAAATCGATCTTGGTTTTTATGCTGATTTTCGGACAGGATTAAATCTTGCGGCTAATGCTTTGCGAATGGAACAGTATGAAAATCGCAGAAGTAGCGCGATAGAAGCAATCAGTCGCTTAATAAAAGCACAAAACATTTATTTAGGGCTTGTAAATCAAGAAATAGAACAACAAAGCCAAATAATTAATGAGTATTTACTGACTCTCTATCTTGCTTATATTGCTGAAGCTCGTTGCTATTTGGAGTTGGAAGAATTTGCCAACGCTTGTCATCGCTTAGAAGAAGGATCAGAGCAACTTCGCGCTTGTACTCAAAAGTATGTAGAAAGTCTTTTGACATCGAATCCTGCGGCTTATCTTCATCCTCAGTTTAAAGGTGAGATTAGTTTGCAGAGACTTACTCGTATTTATCAATGGCTTGATCCAAGCTTAGATGAGAGTTTAGTTTTTGATAGTCAGCGAGATAATTTGTTTAGATTATTTCAATCACCTGATGAATGGCTTGGATCTTTACCGCCAACTGTTATTGATCGTGAAACAGTTTTATCTCAAATTCCAATAAAAGTGCCAAATGCTAAAAATCCAACACCTTTGTCAGGAAGATATGAGAAAGAGGCATACAGTCGGTTACCCCATGTAATGAATATCTTAGACTCAGTAGTAGAAACAAATAATCGATTTGAGGCGTATAAAGCAGAGATTAAAGCGATCTCACAACTGGGGATTAGTTTTCAGGAGTGGATGCAGTTAAAACCGATGAATAAACAGCTAGATGGAGAGGATTTAATATTTATTATGCCAGCGAAACCGATCGCAGTGTAAAGGAGGGATGATGCGGCAATTGATAGCGGGTAAGATGGCGATCGCGGAACTAAGACAGGTGGTGGATATCCAAGAATTAGGAATCCAGCCCTATCCTTGGTTGCAAGTTATGGATATAGGCTTGACGGAATTAGAGCAAGGCCAATTACAAGTGCTGGCACTTCAGCTTGAAAATTTGAAGTTGCATTTGTTGAATGAAGCAACGATTTGGTCGAGAGCCATTTATCCGCTACTGTTGATTGCTGAACATTATCCAATTCAGGCTTGGTCACAGGTGCCTTTGTCCATGACGTTTCCAATGTTTCAAATTGAAGGGATTGCGGATGGGGTGTTGGCGAATGCGATCGCGGGTTATGTGGAAAGCCCCTATTTGGTTGTTGTAGAAGCGAAGCGCGGACTAGAAGCCCAAAATCCACAATTTCAATTGTATGGTCAGATGTTAGCAGCGGCAGGAATGAATTGGGAGCGCGATCGCCAACTTTGCCAAGAAATATTTGGTTGTTATACCATTGCTGATAGTTGGACATTTTTTCGGGCCGAAGTGAGTCATTTTCAAGCCGAAAAAATTTCGATGAAAATAGAATCCTCTAGGGAATATAACGAACGATTAGAAATGGCTGAAATCTTGAAAATCCTAAAGCGAATTGTTGCTAATAAATTGCCTGACTTGCAAATTGTAGCCGCTTCTTAAAAGTCTTGGTGAACTGATGCATAGTCGCACTCATTCCCATTGTTAATAAATCCTATCGATTACTATCAAATCAAGAAATTAGGAGTCTTTGTTGTGGTGAAAGTGATTCGTCGAACGTCTTTAGGAATGCAATCTGTGTTTGACCTGGGAGTGCGATCGGAGGATCACAATTTTTTGTTAGGTAATGGGTTGGTCGCCTCTAATTGCTTTAACAAATCCCACTCGTGCGCCTATGGCTATGTCACCTATCAAACGGCTTACCTGAAGGCGAACTATCCCGTTGAATATATGGCGGCGTTGCTGACGGCGAACAGCGGCGACCAAGATAAGGTGCAGAAATACATCGCGACGTGTATGGCGATGGGCATCAAGGTGTTGCCGCCGGATCTGAATCGTTCTGGCGTAGACTTTACCCCCACCGAGGGCAGCATTTTGTTTGGGCTGTCGGGGGTGCGTAACGTGGGGATGGGGGTGATTGAGGCGATTTTGTATGTGCGGGAGGAGACGGGGCCGTTTAAGTCGCTGGCGGATTTGTGCGAACGGGTGATTTGTTCCGATAGCGATCGCGTGGATGCCCGTTCCCTGAATCGGCGGGCTTTGGAAGCCTTGATTTATTGCGGTGCGTTTGATGGCTTAGAACCGAACCGGAATCAGTTGATCCACGATTTGGAATTAGTGCTGGATTGGGCACAGTCGCGGGCGAAGGAAAAAGCCAGTGGCCAGGGCAATTTGTTTGACTTGTTGGGGGGCGGTACCACGACCGTGGCGGAACCCGTGGCCCGGTTTGACTCAGCACCCAAAGCGCCCCCAGTGGCAGATTTGCCCGACCAAGAAAAGCTGCAAATGGAGAAGGAAATTCTGGGCTTTTACATTTCTGACCATCCCTTGCGATCGGTGCGGGATGCAGCCCGGATTCTGGCACCCATCAACTTAGGGGACTTGGAGGACTACGGCGAAGGGACATCGGTGAGCGCGATCGCGATGATTAGTTCCCTCAAACCCGTGACGACGAAAAAGGGCGATCGCATGGCGATTTTGCAACTGGAAGACCTGACCGGGCATACAGAAGCGGTGGTCTTTCCCAAGTCCTACGAGCGCATTCACCAACACATTCAGACCGATCGCCGCTTGATGATTTGGGGCAAAATCGATCGCCGCGAGGATCAATCCCAATTCATCGTAGAAGACGTGGAGCCGATTGAAGAAATTCACATGGTCATGGTGGATTTGGAACCGAAAATTGCCAATGACATTGAACAACAACACCGTCTACGTACCGTTCTGTTGCAACATCGGGGCGAAGATGACCACGCCAAAGTGCCCGTGGTGGCGATCGTCAGCAATGGGAACAAGCGCCACTTTGTGCGGTTTGGGTTGCAGTTCCGGGTGAACAATCATCAGGCGGCAGTGGAAGCGTTGAAAAAGGCGGGATTTCAGGCCAGGGTTTCACCCTTGGTGCCGACGCAGGCATAAAAATGCTCTGGATCTTTCTGCAACCCTTAGCTCGCTTGTGGCCTGTCGATCGCCGGGAAAAGGGCGATCGGCAAAATCTGATTAGATTGAATCCCCGATCTTAAGGAACGAAAATTAAATCACTTCGCCAACGGCAACCCTTACCCCGCCTGCGGCACCCCTCTCCCCAAAAAGAGGGGAAGGGGGTGAGGGCGACCCGCAAAATCAGACAAAATCAGAATGGATTGAATCCTCGACCTTAAGCACCAAATCTAAGACCTGAAACGGAGCCGAGGGAGGGTGGTGCAACTGTGTGGCCTGGGGTGGGCGATCGCGGCAAGGGGGGCAAGATTTAAGGCTGTCAGGCAAGGGGGAAGCACGTTACACTAACGTTTATAGATTATTTTGAATACTCTGTGGCGATGCCGCATGGGTCGGCCAGAGTGGAGAACGAGCAGTAAAGGCGATTGGTATGGAAAGTTCCCGCGCACAGTCTTTGGTTAAACGGTTGCCTTCGCGGAAAGCCGCAACGCATGGAGTAATTACGGCCTTTTGGGTCTTGCTCCAGGCGGTATCGTTGTCGCCTGCGATCAGCCAGGAAAAGGCCAAACAAGATACCCTCACCTACAGCGATTTGCTGGAACGGTTGGACAAAGGCGAAGTCAAAAGTATTGATGTCAACCGGGGGGTGAATCCCATTGCGCGGGTCAAGTTGGATAATCCCGACCCAAAATTGGCCGAAAAGGTTTATGAAGTGCCGTTGTTTGACCAAAACCCAGAGCTAGTGAAGCGGGCACGGGCCAATCAGGTCGAAGTGAATATCGAGAATACGAGCGACAACAGTGCTTTGCTGGGGGTGTTGGCCAATCTGCTGTTGTTTATGTTGCTGTTGGGTGGGTTGCTGATGATCATTCGGCGATCGGCCAATGCGCCCGGTGGCCCCGGTCAGGCCATGAGTTTTGGGAAATCCCGCGCCCGCTTCCAGATGGAGGCCAAGACGGGGGTGATGTTTGATGATGTGGCTGGCATTGAAGAAGCCAAGGAAGAGCTGCAAGAAGTCGTCACTTTTCTGAAAAAGCCGGAGAAATTTACCGCTGTGGGTGCCCGGATTCCTAAAGGGGTGTTGTTGGTGGGGCCGCCGGGAACCGGGAAAACTTTGCTGGCTAAGGCGATCGCGGGAGAGGCCGGGGTACCCTTTTTCAGCATTTCGGGTTCGGAATTTGTGGAAATGTTTGTGGGCGTTGGGGCTTCGCGGGTGCGGGATCTCTTCAAAAAAGCGAAGGAAAATGCTCCTTGCATCATCTTTATTGATGAGATCGATGCCGTTGGGCGGCAACGGGGCGCGGGCATTGGCGGCGGCAATGACGAGCGCGAGCAAACCCTGAACCAGTTGCTGACGGAAATGGATGGCTTTGAAGGCAATACGGGGATTATCATCATTGCGGCCACCAACCGCCCCGACGTGCTGGATCTGGCGCTGTTGCGGCCCGGACGCTTTGACCGCCAGATTACGGTAGATTTGCCTAATTTCAAAGGTCGCCTGGGAATTTTAGAAGTTCACGCCCGGAATAAGCGGTTGTCGGAGGATATTTCTCTGGAGGCGATCGCCCGTCGGACTCCCGGTTTTGCGGGGGCGGATCTGGCGAACTTGTTGAACGAAGCGGCGATTCTGACGGCGAGACGGCGCAAAGATGCCATCACCATGTTGGAAGTGGATGATGCGATCGATCGCGTGACCATTGGCCTCAGCCTCACGCCCCTGCTGGATAGCAAGAAAAAGCGGTTAATTGCTTATCACGAAGTGGGCCATGCGTTGCTCATGACGCTGCTCAAAAATTCCGATCCGTTGAATAAAGTCACGATTATTCCGCGATCGGGCGGTGTCGGCGGTTTTGCCCAACAAGCATTCAACGAAGACATGATCGACAGTGGGTTGTATACCAAAGCCTGGATGACCGATCGCATTACCATTGCCCTGGGAGGCCGCGCGGCAGAAGAAGAGGTGTTCGGGTCGGCAGAAGTCACCGCCGGAGCCAGTGGCGATATCAAATCAGTGGCGGAACTGGCACGGGAAATGGTCACGCGCTACGGCATGTCGGAATTGGGCTTAGTGGCTCTGGAAAGTTCCGGGAATGAGGTCTTTTTGGGCCGCAACCTGATGGCACGGCAGGAATATTCCGAAGAAGTCGCGACGCAAATCGATCGCCAAGTGCGGGAAATCGCCATGCACTGTTACCAGGAAGCACGGCATCTCATTCGTGATCATCGGCCTTTGGTCGATCTATTGGTGGAGCGCTTGTTGGATCAGGAAACCATTGAAGGCGACGAATTTCGCAAGATTGTGTCTGATTACACGGGCCAACCTGTGACCCAGCCCGCCACGGCTTCCGCCTGAGGCCCGATCGCCCTAGCGGCGCACGAACAGGTAAACGTTATCCTGGGCCAAGGTTTGGGTAAAGCGATCATCCTGTTCCAGTCGCTTCAGCAGGGTGCGTTGTAATGCTGGTGTACTCATCCACCCCGGATGGCGCAGGTTTAACAGCACGATCGCGAACTGGCCCAAGTCGGTGGTTTCCGTGCCTGTCATGGTGACTTTGACCGTGGGGCGATGGGTGACATGGGGCACAATCCAGGCGGTGGTGAGGATGCTGCCCTCGGAGGGCAGTTGCGTCAGGGCGGCGCGGGTGGCTTGCCAGGTATCCAGGGAACTGAGGTAGCGATCGCCAAAGTAGCCAAACTTGGCCAACGCGATAAACCCGACCAAGGCCCACAGCCAGATGCCCCGTGGATTTTGCACCAATCCGCGCCCATTGGCGATCGCCGCGATCGTGGCCACCACCAAAAAGGGCAGAATTGGCAGGGAATATTGATGGAGCAGATCTTTTTGTGTGTCCATCGTACTCAATAAGTTCATGGCCAGCGGGGGAATGGCCGCCACCAGCGGGGCGAGATGCCGCCAGGACAACCCCCAGGCCAGCGGCGCAAAGAGCAGTACCAGATATTCCAGGTTTTGAACAGTGAACAGGGCAGATAAAACTAACTGCGGGCGTAAGAACAGGTTGGCGAAAATTTCGGGCAGGGTAGCACCGAGGTAGGCAAAGCGTGTCACCGATTCTACGCCAGCGGGCCGAAACTGGGGGATGAGCCATTGGGTCGCCAGCAGAAACCAGGCCACGCCGCACCCCAGGGCGATCGCCCCATAGAGCCGCCGCCCTTCAAACAGCCACAACCACAGGCCCATCGCCGCGATCGTCAACGACAGCGCATCGCGACACCCCAAACTGATGATCACACACACAACAAACCCAACCAGGTGCCGTTGCCGCGCTGCCCAAATCGCCGCCAGAATAAGCGGTAGGGCAATGACTTCTGGGTGAAAGTCGAACAGGTTGAGATTAAAAATCAACGGATAGAGCAAATAAGCGATCGCGATCGCCAATGCCTGCCGGGGTTTGAGGCCCGCTTGTGTGCCCAGAAAATAAGTTGGCAAGGCTCCCAGAGACAGGGCGATCGCCTGAATTTCTAGCAACCAATACACGCTGGGCACCAACCGATAAAGCAGGGCGATCGGGTACATAATCCAATCCGCATGGCCCCCCAAAAAGTGAAACCCCCAAAAGGACACAACGGGGGCGCTCCCCTGACTGATCAGATAAGTGGCCTGGTCGAAATACCCCAGATCAAAAGCTGTGGATTGGAACAGCAGATGACGCACACTGCTACACCCAAACAGCAGCACGCTACTCAGCCCAATCCATCCGGCCAACCACCGCCTTGCCGCGATCGCCGAGTCCGTAGAGGGTGGCATTGGCGATCGCCCCCCGTCGTGCTCCATGCTGCCTAAGCCGCTGCGGGTGCGGGTTCTGGTGCGGCAATCAGGGCGAGATCGATCACATCCTCGCGGGGTTGGCTAACGGTGACTCGTACCCCTGGCCCAAAGAATTTATCGAGTTTTGCCTGTTTACTTTCCCAAGTCTCCAGGGACAGCAACGGTGAGTCAAATTCAAGTACCAGCGTGTAGGCTCCATCGGTTTCGACTTCGCGTAAGCCAATGATCGTGGGGCATTCATCATTGGTCGGGCTGAGGCCCAACGCTTCGAGGGAACTGTCCAGGTGTGCCCGTTGCCCATAGCGATAGCGCATTACATCTTTGCGAATTTGGTTCTGGACATCCGTGGCTTGTTGTTCGCGGAGCGTCAAGACGGATTCTGGCGTAGGCTGAGTCAAGGGCACAGGTTCGAGTTCTGCGGCTTTGAGGGCTAGCCCACCCAACAACAGCGGAATACCATAGAAAAAACCAGCCAAGTTGAGGGTTGGTTTGTCGAGAAAATAGGCGGCAAATCCCACAATGGTCAGGATTCCACCCACGATGAGTCCCAGCGTACCGAGCGAAGTTTGACGTAACATAGACCTTAAGGGAAAAGCGTTCACTATCTTGTTTGCTCTCATTATCCCTGAGGATTGGATCGGGTTTGGCGATCGCGGCAAACTCAATGGGCAGTAGACTCGAAGAATCAGGTGTGACCCAGGCCAAATTGCCCCAGTTGCGGCGGTGGCCGCTGCGGTCAGTTGGTGGAATCCATAGTTTGTGATGGGCGTAGGTATGACCAGGGATGAACATCAACGGACAGCGAAAGAACGCTTTTTGCTGGACCAGATCGATCGCCTCAAGCGCGAGGATGAAATGCTCCACAATATTTTGGCCGTGGATATTTGGGCGATCGCAAAAACAATGGACGAGTTTCAGCCGGGGTTTTGGGCCGCGTTCATGAAAAATCGCGAACAAGCCCTGAAACGCTTTATGGACGAAGTGATCAAGAGCAAACCTGTTGACCCGAAGCGACCGCCCTTTTTGCGCTAGATTCTGATCTGGCTCCCCGTCTTCGGCGCTGGCGTTTTAGAATAGCCCTGTGAAGGATATTCATCAGCACCAAAGGAACCAGAATGCTTGACCCGCAACAACTACGCACCCAAATCAATCAAATTGCCGAAAAGCGAGAGTATTTATTGCAATTGCTGGAACAGCCTAACCTGGGCACCTTGCGGATTGATGTGAACCAGGCGATCGAAGAACTGGATGACTTATTGGACGAATATAAGCGCACCTTTCCCGATGCGCCCAGCAATAACTAACGCTGCACCACGGGTAAGGAGACGGCTTCCTTACCCCCCGGCCCCAACCTGGTTGATGGGAGTTACAACACTCGTAAGGTGCTGGCAACGCTGGCGATCGCATCCATTGCTTTGATTTCTGCCAAGGCTGTGCGGAAGTTCCCTTCCTGGACATCGTGGGTGACGACCACAATTTCTGCCAAATCGCCCCGAATCGCCGTTTGCACCACCGATTCCAGGCTGACATTGTGACTGCCAAAACAGGTGCCCAGGCTGCCGATGACCCCCGGCGAATCCTGGGTCAAGAAGCGAGCATAAAACCGGGTAGTGAGTTCGGTCATGGGGGCGATCGCGCAATAGTGTTGGTGGGAACAGGCCAATAGCGGATCGAGCAACGGCGCACCATTGGGCTGCGTGGAAACCCCCCGCTCCACTTTCAAAATCGCCGCAATATTCAAAATATCTGACACCACAGCACTGGCTGTTGGCCCTGCTCCGGCCCCTGGCCCATAAAACATGACTTGTCCAATGGGGTCGCCTTCCACCAAAATCGCGTTGTAGACTTCGTTCACGCTGGCCAGGGGATGGGCCTTGGGGACAAGGGTCGGGTGGACGCGCAGTTGCAGTTGCTCTGGTTCGGCTGGGTTGGCGAGGGGATTGCGACGGGCGATCGCCAACAGCTTAATCACAAAACCCAACTTATCCGCATAGGCAATATCTGCCGCACTCACGGAGCGGATGCCCTCGCAATGCACCTCATCCCGCTTAATCCGCCCCCCAAAGGCCAAGGAGGCCAGGATCGCAATTTTGTCGGCGGCATCCAGCCCATCCACATCGGCGGTGGGATCAGCTTCGGCATAGCCCAACCGTTGGGCATCGGCCAAAACGGCATCAAAATCCGCGCCCTCAAGCTGCATCCGCGTCAGGATGTAATTGGTGGTGCCATTGACAATGCCCATCAACGCTTGGATGCGATTGGCGCAGAGGGATTGTTTCAGGGGTTCAATGACGGGAATGCCTCCCCCCACCGCCGCTTCCAGCAACACATAGACTCCGGCTTCGGTGGCCGCAGTAAAGATTTCGGCCCCAAATCGGGCAATCACGGCTTTGTTGGCGGTGACGACGTGTTTTTTGTGCTGAATGGCCTGGAGGATGAGCGATCGCGCTGGTTCCAGCCCCCCGATTAACTCCACTACCACGTCTACTGCTGGATCGGTAACAATCGCCTCCAAGTCTGTAGTGATGCAGCTTTCCGGCAGATCAACCGCGCGGGGTTTATCCGGCGATCGCACCCCCACCCGATACAGTTCCAACTCTTGCAGCAGCGGATGTCGTTGGGCCGGATCGAGCAAAATTTTGGCCGTACCTGTGCCCACAGTTCCCAGTCCCAATAAGCCAATCTTAAATCCCACGGTTGAATATCCTGTATGGTGTTCCAGATTCCCATTTTACGGCTAGGGTCGGAGTCGGGTGAAGGGAATGGGGGGTGCCCGGTGGGAAAAGTGATCCCCCTCAGGAATGGCCCAAGGGCGCTGAAGACGGGCGATCGTGGATTCCCGGCATTTTCCTGAAACCCCCCAAAAACCATGAATGATAGTGGTATAGATCACCAACAGCCCGCACTCTCTGCAACCGCTTGGGGTAGGGGCTTGCTTCGTCATTTTATGAAACTGTTAGATAGACCCACTCCTGATCGTGCTGTGATGAACGCCGCTGCCCACTCTGCTGCTGGTTTAAACCAAAGAACCTATGCACGGCTCAAAACCTCTTTGCGGCTGAACCTGCGCCGTCAAATCTTTCTGGCTGTTTGCGATGATTTGGAACTCCGGGGTCGCATCGTTGCCAAGTTGCAAAAGGATTTAGCACCCCATTTTGTCAGCTTGAATTTAAATTTAGCCGATCCCAATCCCCTTGCCCAGGTGAGCCAATGGCTAGCCCAACGAGGCCGCGCCATGATGCAAGGGGGCACCAGCTTGGGGTTTCAGATCTTGGGGGTGGAACACCTCACCCGCCAACCCGCCCCCGTGCAAAAGCGGTTTCTGACCCATTTGCAGGCGTTGGAATACTATATGCCCGCCCTGGAATGTACCACGTTGTTGTGGTTGCCTCGGCCCTGGTTGCGGAGTGTGCGCCAGTCAGCGCCGACGTTTTGGGAATGGCATACGGCGTTGTTTGAGTTTGAGGGCGATCCGACCCCAGCCCGCTCCGTCAAAACCCAACCCATTACCCGGATTCCTATCACCAAGATTGAGGCTTGGGCGAGTCCGGCGATCGCCCCCCCGTGGCCACCAACGGCTGCTGCGTCTCAGGCAATGCACTCGGCGGGGCCGCTGGCTCCTACCGTAGAACTGGAACTGGAGCCAGTGGAGTTTGATTCGACGGAATTCCCCACGCCGGAACTGGTGCCTGTGGCCAAACCCGACGAGACTATTTGGGATATTCTGACCCAGGATCTCGCGCGGTTGAATGAAAAGATTGCGGCGGAAGACGGTACTGGGGCGATCGCCCCGCCCCCGGAACTAGAGTCGCCCGCGCCCCTGGAACGGCCAGCCCCGGCCCCCGTGGCCCCCGCTGACCCGGTTCTTGCTCCTGACCCGGCCCCCCCGACGATCGCCATCGATCACCAGGCTCCCTATGCGGCGTTGCTCCAAACCTACCAAACCTTGGCGGTGGCTCCGTCGCCGGTGGTGGCTGCCCCCGTTGCGGAACAGCCCGCCGCGATCGCCCAACTTGCCGCCTTGTTGACCCAGGCATTGGCGATTACCCCCGACTCCGAGCAGCATCAAAGTGCGTTTGCCAGTTTGCAACGGTTGCAACATCTGGAATCCCAACAGGTGCCAGAAGCCGCCCTGGCAACGGCCTACTATGCTTTGGGGCGTGCCTACCGGGAGAGCATTGAGCAGGGGGATACGGCAGAACTGACCCTGGCGATCGCCATCTGTGCCCACGAGCAAACCCTGGTGCGGTTGGAGGAAACTTCGCCCTTGTGGCCGGATGTGGCGAATGATTTGGGCAATTTGTATTGGATGCGATCGCGCCAGGTGACGGCGGCGGATCTGCAATTGTCGAGTTTGAACCAGGCGATCGAGGCTTATCAACTGGCGCTGACCACGTTGAATCCCCAGGATACGCCCAAGACAGTTGCCATGATTCAAAACAATTTGGGGTCGGCCTATGGGGACTTGGCCCAATATCAAAACCCGGCCCAAAATTTGCAAAAGTCGGTGGAAGCTTACGAGTTCGCCTTGCAGTATCGCTCGGCAACGGAGGAACCGGCGCGGTATGCGGCAACCCAAAATAATCTGGGGACGGCCTGCTGGAATTTGGCCCAGCACCAACAACCGCTCACCTACCTCAAACGGGCGATCGCGGCCTATCAGCAAGCCCTGCATTACTACACACCGGACACCGAACCCCTGAGTTTTGCCATGATCCAAAATAATTTGGGCACGGCCTATTGGAATTTGGTGCAATATCGCCAACCCCAGTCGGCGGGCGACGGGCCAACCCCCGAACAGTTGTTGCACTGGGCGATCGCCGCCTATGAACAGGCAAGTGTATTTCGGACGTTAGAGGTGGCTCCGGCGGCCTATGCGGCGACCCAAAACAATCTAGGGACAGCCTATTGGGATTTGGCCATGTTGCCCCAGGCGACTCCCCCAGAACGGAGCGATCGCCTACAATCCGCGATTACGGCCTACGAAGCGGCGATCAAAGCCGTGGCCGTGATGACCGCCCAACACACCCATCGGCCTGCGTTGACCTTTGATATTTTCGCGACCCACAACAATCTGGGCTTGGCTTACTATCACCGGGCCACCCAACCCCACAGCACCTTGTCCAAGGGCGATCGCCAAACGGCCCTCGAAGCCGCCCTCCGCCACCACCTCAAGGCATTGCAAGGGGGGGATGTGGTGTCGGAATTCCACCAAGCCACGCTGGACTATGTGATTCAAACGGTGCGTACCTTTTTCCACGAATTTGGCATCCAGGGCCAGAACATCGCTATGTCGCAACTGCCGCCCCAACTTTTGCCAGAAATTATGCGAAAACTCTGAGTTTCCGGCTTGGGCGGGCAAGGGGTGCGGCATTTTTTCCCAAAACATGGCGGGGCGGGGCATAAGGTGGGCGATCGCGGCAGATAAGTCTGTGAGCCAGTTAAAGGCTCGGTCTGCCTAAATGCCCCATCAGGAGGAACGTCTGTGAAATCTCACCAGTTGCTGACCCCGCTGCAATACCACTGCCTGACCCAAAGCCTCGCGACTGAACAACGCCCGCAATATCGCCGCCGCATTGAAATTATGCTGTTGGCTGATGCAGGCTATTCCCAAACCAAAATCTGCGATCGCCTGGGCTGTTCCCACGAAACTGCCCGCTATTGGATCACAATGGCCCAAAGTGGACAAGCTTTGACCTGGAGCGATCGCCCAATGGGTCGGCCTCCCCTTGTGAATGAACCCTATCGCGAGCGGTTGCGGGCCATGCTTCATACCGATCCGCGTGAGTTGGGCTATGGGTTCCGGCGCTGGACGGCTCGGTGGTTGGCGATCCAACTGGAAAAAGAGTTTGGTTTCAAAATCAGCAGTCGCTACATCAACTATCTGCTGAAGGATATGGGCCTGTCTACCCGTGCGGCGGCTCCTAGCAAGGATATGCCCCACCCAAAGCCAAGAGCGATCGCGACCCCAGCCGCTAACTTTTGCCTAGAGCGGCCCTTGCTGCGGGAGACGGGTTGAATTGGCGGCAAACCCTTGGGGGGAGTCAGTTGGCGGCATTTGCACCGGTTGTTGCCAATAGCGGGGGGAGCCAAGGGGGTTGCCCTCGTCCTGTTGTACCAGGGTGTGGACTTGCCATGCAGGGTCGGTGGCGGGGTAGTCCGTCCGGTAGTGACCACCGCGACTTTCGGTACGAAATTGGGCACTTTGCAAGATTAACTGGGCGATCGCCAGTAAGTTTTGGGTTTCGGCCCAGAGTTGCATCGTCGCCGCCGGGAGCGCAAGCGGCACCGGGCTGGAGGGCTGGAGCGATCGCATGGCTTGGGTAAGAGGTAAGGCGGCATAAGTCGCTTGCCAGGTTTGGACTTGGGCGATTGCTTCAGCTAATGGATGCGCCTCGCGACAAATGCCCGCACTTTGCCACAGGAGTCGGGGCAGGGCTTCACGAATGGCGGTGATCGTCGGTAGGTCAGTTTCGGTGAGGGCGATCGAGGCTGGAGTTTCTGCCAAATAGCCATCGTTTTGGCTTGGGGGCAGTGCTAACTGGGCAAATTGCGCCCCAAACACTAGACATTCCAGCAAGGAATTACTGGCAAGGCGATTGGCTCCGTGGACTCCGGTACTCGCGGTTTCCCCCACGGCATATAACCCCGCGATCGAAGTGCGGTTTTGCAGATCGGTGGCAATGCCCCCCATCCAGTAGTGGGCCGCTGGCGTGACGGGAATCGGCGTTTGCAAGATATCAATTCCCCACTGTTGGCACACCTGGATGATGTTGGGGAAGCGGTGTTGGATGCGATCGCGGGGAATGGGGCGCAGATCCAGCCAAACATGGGCTGTGGCCGGATCGGCAGCGGTTTTTTGAATATGGCTAAAAATGGCCCGACTGACCACATCTCTGGGGGCGAGTTCCCCGTCGGGATGGTAATCAAAGGCAAAGCGATGGCCCGTTGCATCGACTAAGTGGGCACCCTCGCCCCGGACGGCTTCGCTAATCAAAAAATGGGGCGCACCGGGTTGGCACAGGGCCGTGGGATGAAACTGGACGAATTCAAGATCGCGCAAAATGGCTCCGGCTCGATAGGCGATCGCTACCCCATCTCCTGTACTCAAGGCCGGATTCGTCGTTTGGGCAAACACCTGCCCGCCCCCCCCAGAAGCCAAAATCACCCCCCGCGATCGCAGCCATTCCAGGCGATCGCCAAACAACCCACAAATCCCCAAACACTGCCCACCCGGTTGGTCAAGCCAGAGATCGAGGGTGTAGCCCTGGATGACCTGAATATTCTCCCGGTGCAGCACATGATTTGCCAGAGTGCTGACCACTGCCCGACCCGTGGTATCTGCGGCATGGAGCACTCGCCGCCGCGAATGGGCTGCTTCTAAGGTCAGCGCCAATGCCTCCCCCTGCCGATCAAAGCCCACTCCCAAGGCCACTAAGTTTTGAATGCAAGTCGGTGCGGCCTCGACCAAAAATTCCACAGCAGCCAACTCGCACAACCCAGCCCCCGCCTTCAATGTATCGTCAATGTGTAAGCGGGGCGCATCCTGGGGATCGATCGCCGCCGCAATGCCTCCCTGTGCCCAATCACTAGCCGATAAGGACAAGGGCGTTTTGGTGACAAGCCCCACCCGGTAGTGAGACGGCAAGCAGAGCGCAGTGTACAAACCAGCGGCCCCTGCCCCAACAACCAAAACATCAAATGGTTGATCCGTGCGTGGGGATGTATTCAATTCGTGCGATCGCAAGGCAAATCCTCCGGGTTAGAGCCTCGTTGATGCGGCGTTCTATTGTGGGTCGTGTCCTTCAGCGTGAGGATGCTCGGCGGGTTTTGTCTAACGGGCCAACAAGTTCGGTTAAAACGCGCTTAAAACAAAAATTGCTCTTTGCCAACTAGCATCGAGCAATCCTGTCAATGATACCGCTGTGTCTTATCGATAAATCCCGTTGTTATAACGGTCGGCTCCTTCGGTCAAAGCCGCTTCGACATCGCTGACTGTAAAGTTGTCAAAGTTATCCCGCAGGATTTCTTTTTGGCGCTCGGTTAACCCCGGAATTGCCAAGACATCTTCAACTTTTTTGTAGGGTGCGTATTTGACAATTTTGCCTGCCAGGGTTGGATACAAACCAGGATATTCTCTGAAGTAACGAATATTGGTGTTATTCAGATCCAGCTTTTGGCCAAATTCGCTGGCAAGCTTGTCGCTCACGACATCCCGTGGACTTTCTTCAACAGCCAACAGGTGGGGCATGGTGACGACGGAATTGAACCAGGCGAGGGACGCAGGGGCATTCCCCAGTTGAGGCAGGGGAGCCGCGATCGCACCGGGCGCAAAACCTGTCCAACCGAGCAAGCTAACCAATAGGCTCAAAGTTGCAACCAGGCAAGTTAAACGTTTCATAACAGACATACCTCCCATTCCAATCCCACGGAATCCAAAAGATGGCGATTCTTAGAGCCTATCACTTCCTGCGCCCTCTCTGTACGAAAGGCATTCACGAAAGACGGCCTCAGAGAAATTTCGCCGCGATCGACGAAATCACCATTCTGGATTTATCAGAATCCCGGTTGCAAATGAGAATTTTTTACAAAAACTTACAAATGGTTATGATCATTCTCAGCCCCGTTGGTGTGCAGCGATGGGGCTGGGGTGCGGCTGTAACTTGCTTACAGGGCCAGATCTTTCAAAAAGGTATCGAGTTCGGCAAAGGTGCAGGCGTAGGCCAGGGCTGGGGCATCGTAGCCGCGCAGTTCTACGGAATGTTCGCTGAAGAGGTTGATTTTGCCGCCGACAGCGGTGAGGTACTCGTGGGTGGTTTGGCCCACGGCGACATCTTTGCCAATTTGTTTGGTGGCGGTTTCTAGGCGGAAGGCGGCGTTCACGGTATCCCCCAGGGCGGTATAGTCGGGGCGATCGCCACTGCCCGTATTGCCAACCATCGCAAACCCGGTATTGATCCCCGCCCCAATCCGCAACGGCGCAGGCAGCGGGTAGTGATTATACAAATCGCTGGTCATGTGATGCATGGCACTGAGCGCCTGCAAAATTTGGGTCATTTCTTTGGTTTCTACGGCTTGGGTGCCGTGAATCCATACCGCCATCACCGCATCACCAATGTATTTATCGACCCAACTGCCGTGTTCGCGAATAATGTCTCCGGCGTGGCGAAACCAGGTGCCGATCATTTCAGAGAGAATTTTTTCATCAAGTTGACGAGTCAGGCCAGTGAAGTTGCGAATATCGACGACTAGGACTGAAATCAACCGCCGGACGTGGAGGGTGGCGGTGGCGGTAAATTCGCGGGATTGGCTATGCTCGTCTGGGTGGTCGGGTTCGGATTTGAGGGCGGGGCAGTAGAACTCTAGTTCGGTTTGCCCAAAGGTCAGGTGATCGCCATTGTTGAGGGTGACGGGGATGCTGACGCGCCGCCCGTTGACAAAAGATCCATTGCGGCTACCGAGATCAATCAGGTAGAATTCTCCCGTTTCCATGAATTGCAGCATGGCGTGGTTGCGGGAGATCCAGCGATCGGGCAGGACAAAGTTATTATCTTCGCTCCGGCCAATCGTCCAGCAATTGCTGCCAGTTAATAACAAGTGGCGATAGCCAGAATCAGTCCTAAGTAGCAGATGAGGAGTGGGTTGAGTGGTCACCGCAGGCTGCACGAAAAGGGATTGTTTCTATGATGCACTCTGAACGGCTACAGGGCCAGTTCATGCCATTGAGAGGCTCCAACTTAATCGATCGCCACGATTTTTTCAAGTGGAATTTAACCTAGCACAGTTGAATGCCTGAGTTCGGCTTAATTCGCACTACAGTGCAATACTCTCGTCTCCCCTATACTAGCCTGAAGTTTTCGGATTGCCGTTAGTTTTCCTGCATGGAGTGATTATTCAGAATCGCCGCTCTAGGCCATTGAAGCGACAAGCCAAAAGAGACCATCGACGAGGAGCGTGCTGAAGACGGCACCGCTGAAGGCCCACCAGTGCAGGTGGGGCGATCGCAACGGCACCAGCCCCACGATAAACAAAAAGCTTGCTAGCAAGATGGCCCAGGTAATACCCCAGGGGGTTTGGATTTGGGCGATCGCACCTTGAAAAATGGGTTGAGCAAATTCTTCTCCAACGGCCATCAGTGCCCGCCAGGAGGGAATGAGGTCAACCAGGTAAAAATACACATCCGTGACAACGGTGCCCAGCAGCGAACCCAGGTAGAAGAAATTGCCGACTTTCCCTCGGCCTTGGGCAATGCTCCAGAGGGCGAAGGGTAGCCCGATCGCCTCGACGGGAAGATGCAAAAACGGCTCCCACCGTAGCCAGCCCCAATACAACGACCCGGCCAACCACGTGTAGGTAAAGCCCAAGGCTAAATCGCCCCAGAGATGAGTGCGGCGGTGTTGCAACAGTTTGTAGCTGCCCCACAGTAGGGCGATGGTGCTGACTAAACTGAGCCAGGGCAAAGTGCGGACAAGAGGCGCTTGCAGGAAGACGGGGATAGAAACGAGAAACACAGCGGCCCAAAAGGCGTGCCAGCGGGAATGGCTGGCGGACAGAATAGTGGGCGATCGCTCAAGGCTGACGAGATCAGTTGATGGAACCACAGGCTTGGGTGAATAGGGCGGCGATGAAAGCAAGGGCGTATGAATAAAGGTAAATTTGATGACTCTTATTTACTTTACTTTATTTAACATCTCTCAGGGGTGTAAGGATACCCCCTGGGGGGATATGTCTTTGATTCTAGCCTGGAAAACGATGGCGGTGGTTCCCCTGGGGGTATTCCTAAAGGAAAATTAAGTTTTAGTTCAGCTTTGTTGCGGCGGGGGCGGGGCGCGAATTCCAGTGCGCTGGGCGATCGCGAACAACACAGCCAAAGCGACAGGGCAGTGCCATACTAGCTACGGGTAGCTTCTGGGCTATTCCCCTTTGCGCCTGCTCCCAGCCCGATTGGGGCCATTGTGCGAAGGGCAAAACTGCTGCCGTCGGCAATTTGAGGCGATTGAATGGAACTATTGACGCTGTTTCAAGATTGGGTTTCGGGAATGATCCCTGGTGCACAGGCGCAAGTCCAGCCGTTGTGGGCGATCGCGGTGGAGCCAGTCACCGAAAGTCCTGGGTTGCTTGTGGCCACATTTCAGGCCATTGTGCTGGGTTTAGTGCAAGGCATTACGGAGTTTTTGCCAATTAGCAGTACGGCGCATTTGATCATCGTGCGGGATGTGTTTGGCTGGCGGCAAGAAAAGTATTTTGTTGATGCGATTCAGTTTGGCAGCGTGATTGCGGTTGTGATGTACTTCTGGAAGGATCTGCGGCAAATTCTGGGCGGGGCTTGGGGCGCGTTTCAGGCGAAAGACTGGCAGCGGGAGGAATGGAAAATTGCGGTGGGGATTCTGGTGGGTACGGTGCCAGCGTTGGTGTTGGGGTTTATTTTCAAAGATGTGATTCCCGAAAGTCCGCTGGTGATTGCGATCGTCTCTATTGTGATGGCGCTGTTGCTGGGCGCGGCGGAAAAATTTGGGTCGCGCAAGCGGGGGTTTCAGAGTTTAGAGATTAAAGATGGGCTGTTGGTGGGTTTGGGCCAAAGTTTGGCTTTGGTGCCGGGGGTGTCGCGATCGGGGTCAACGTTGACAACGGGGCTGTTTTTGGGGTTGGAGCGCCAAACTGCTGCCCGGTTTTCGTTTTTGCTGGGCATTCCCACTTTGACTTTGGCGACACTGTATCAAGCCCGCAAGGCGTTTGGCAATATCGATAGTCTGATTCCGCTGCTGGTGGGTGTGGTTTCGACGTTTATCTTTTCTTATCTGGCGATCGCCTGGTTGTTGCGGTATTTGCAGCGCCATAGTAACTGGATTTTTGTGTGGTATCGGTTGGGGTTTGGGGCGGTGTTGCTGATTGCGATCGCTCTGGGTTGGCGCACGGTGAGTTAGCGACCCGCCTGCCTCCCCCAAATCCGATTAGGATGAAAAAGCAGATCATCCGAATGCATGATCTGCTTGCTTGTTATCGCTACTTTATGCCGTCGATCGCCCCACCATGAGTGACCTCACCATTCAGCCTGCTTTAGTGACCGGAGTGTTGCCAGATTCCATTGCCGAGGAGATCGGGTTTGAACCGGGCGATCGCCTCGTGGCCATCAATGGTCAAAAACCACGGGATTTGATCGATTACCGTTTTCTCTGCGCCGATGAATATCTCGACCTGGAAGTGTTGGACAGCACGGGCAAAAGCCATCAGGTTGAAATTGAAAAAGAGTACGACGAAGACTTGGGCCTGGAGTTTGCGACGGCGTTGTTTGATGGCCTGATCCAATGCAACAATCGCTGTCCGTTTTGCTTTATCGACCAGCAACCACCGGGCAAGCGCGACACCCTTTATCTGAAAGATGACGACTATCGCCTGAGTTTTCTTTATGGCAGTTACCTGACTCTGACCAACCTCACCGCGCGGGAATGGGAACGGATCGAACAACTCCGCCTGTCGCCGCTGTATGTGTCGGTTCATGCTACGGAACCAGAGGTGCGATCGCGCCTGCTCAAAAATCCCCGCGCGGGCCAACTGCTTGACCACCTCCGCTGGTTTCAGGCACGGCAACTGCAAATCCATGCCCAGGTGGTGCTGTGTCCCGGCATCAACGATGGTGAGCATTTGACGCAGACGTTGCTGGACTTGGCGCAGTTCCATCGGGGCGAGGTGCCTGCGGTGGCTTCGGTGGCGGTGGTGCCGGTGGGCTTGACGCGGTTTCGGCCCGCAGCGGATGAGCTGACCCCGGTGAGTCCAGCCCAAGCCCAGGCGGTGATTCAGCAGGTGCAAGCCCTGCAAGCCCAGTTCCAGCAGGAGTTGGGGTCTACCTTTGCCTGGTTAGCAGATGAGTGGTTTTTGATTGCGGGGCAGGATTTGCCGCCCACCTCCCACTATGAGGACTATCCCCAAATTGGCAACGGCGTTGGCTCCATTCGGCAGTTTCTCCAGGCGTTTCAGCGGGCGAGTCGGGCATTGCCTCCGGCGTTACCTGGGGCGCGGCGGTATGTGTGGGTGGTGGGTAATGCGGTGGAACACGCCTTTCAGCCGATTGTGCAGCGGTTAAACCAGGTGGAGCAGTTGACGGTGGAGCTGGTGGCGATCGCCAGTCAATATTGGGGCCAAGCGATTTCGGTGACGGGGTTGATTACGGGGCAAGACATTCTCCAGGCGTTGCAGGGGCGCGACTTGGGGGATGGGGTGTTGCTGCCCACGGTGATGTTGAAGCACGACGAAGCCCGCTTTTTGGATGATATGACCGTGGCGGAACTGGCAGCCCAACTGGCGACGGAGATGATCCCGGTGGATGGGGTCGAAGGGCTGATTGCGGCCTTGTTACCGGAAGTGTAACGATCGCCCCAAATTCCGCCTCGACAAGCCATACTGACGGACAACTTCTGTCGTTGTCTGGTGTGGAGCGGAGATGCCAATGGATGCGCGGTATTATCAAATCGCTTTTTTGGCGTTGTTTTTGCTGCTGGGGGTGGCCACCCGTGATTGGACGCTGCACCCCGAAACCATTGGGATTGCGATCGCGACTTGCCTGCTCACCCAAGCGCTGGCCGTGACCCTGCGCGATCGCCTGGTGCCGCTGCCCGAAACTGCCCCACCCTCCGTGCTGCAATCCCTCCCCAGTGCTTTAATCACCGCCCTGGGCCTGAGCTTGCTGCTCCGCACCGACCAACCGCTGACGATGGTCTTGGCCGCGATCGCCGCAATTCTCAGCAAATTCCTGGTGCAGTGGCAAGGGAAGCATATTTTCAACCCCGCCAACGTAGGCATTATCGCGGCCATCAGCCTCATGCCCCACGCCTGGATCTCACCGGGTCAATGGGGCGAAGAAAGCTGGTATGCGTTGCTGTTTTTGGGTGCGGGGGGGATTGTGCTGCGGCGGGTGGGCCGCTGGGATACAACCATCGCTTTCCTCGCCAGTTATGCCGGACTGGAAGCCATGCGGAATGTATGGTTGGGGTGGACGTGGGATGTGTGGCTGCATCGCCTGACCAGTGGTTCGCTGTTGCTGTTTGCGCTGTTTATGGTGACTGACCCCCGCACCATTCCCAATGCCCGGAGTGCCCGTATCCTCTGGGCGATCGCGATCGCGGTGCTCACCTTTGTGCTGCGGAATGTCTTTTTTCTACCAACTGCGGTGTTTTGGGCGTTGTTTTGCTTGTCTCCCCTGACGCTGCTGTTTGATGCGCTTTGGGCTGCCCCTCGGTTTGTCTGGCGATCGCCCCAACCTGCGCCGCCCGTGCCCCAAGCCCTCCCTTAAGCCTTCGTTATTGCGATATGTAACTGCGATCGCCTGTTGTCTAAGACTGTTTTGAATTGAACCCCCGATGATGAAACGTTTTAAGCTGCTTTCTGTCCTCTTGGTCGTCGTGCTGGCCAGTTTCCTGTTTGCCGCGAAAGCCTGGGCTTTTTGTGGGTTCTATGTGGCCAAAGCCGATGCCAAACTGTTTAACCGCGCGTCCCAGGTGGCGATCGCCCGCAGCGGCGACAAAACCGTCCTCACAATGGCCAACGACTACAAAGGCGACGCGAAAGATTTTGCGATCGTCGTGCCCGTCCCCGTCGTGGTGGAACAAGAGCAAGTCACCGTCAGCAACGCCAGCATCCTCGAACGGCTCGATGCCTTCAGTGCGCCGCGCCTGGTGGAATACTTTGATTCCAATCCCTGTGAACCCGTTGCCTACGAAGCGATGCCCGTGCCAGCAGCAGCCCCTGCTAGGCTTCGGGGCGGTGCCGCACGGAATACGGACTCCTCCTTGGGGGTCACGATTGAACGCAAATTTACCGTCGGCGAATACGACATTCTGGTGCTCAGTGCGAAGGAATCCGGTGGGCTGGAAACCTGGCTCTTGCAAAATGGCTACAAAATTCCCCGTGGAGCCAACGCCCTGCTGAAACCTTACATTCGGCAAAAAATGAAGTTCTTTGTGGCCAAAGTGAACCTGGAAAAATTTGAGCAGAGTGGCTTTCAGAATTTGCGCCCGCTCCAAATGACTTACAATTCGCCCCGGTTCATGTTGCCGATTCGCCTGGGAATGATCAACGCGGATCAGGCCCAAGATTTGTTGGTCTATGTTTTGACTCCTAAAGGCCAAACGGAAGTCACAAACTACCGCACGGTAAAAGTGCCCTCTGACAATGAGATTCCCCCCTTTGTGAAAAACGAATTTGCGGATTTCTATACAGCCATGTTTCAAACGGCCTATACCCGCGAGGGGCGGAATGTGGCGTTTCTGGAATATGCCTGGGATATGGGCAACTGCGATCCGTGTTCGGCGGAACCTCTGAGCCGCCAGGAGTTGCAAGCGGCGGGGGTATTCTGGCTGGATCAGCCCCAGGACGAGATACCCAATCCATCGGGTCGGCGGATGATGCCGCGACCTTGGCCCCAATCGGGGGTGTTTATCACTCGGTTGCATATGCGGTATACCCGCGATAAGTTTCCAGAAGATTTAATGTTTCAAGAAACCCAAAATCGGGATCAGTTTCAGGGCCGCTATGTGTTGCGTCATGCTTTTCAAGGGGAGATGAAATGTGCGGCGGGGCAAGCCTATCGGCGATCGCTGCCCAAGCGGTTTGAGCAAGAGGCCCAAAATCTGGCCCGGTTGACTGGGTGGAATATTCAAGATATCCGTAATAAACTGCCCAAGCTTGAAGCCCAGGCGCTACCCTGGTGGGATCGGCTCTGGGAGGCGTTCCACGGCTAAAGCTGCGGGGTGGTGGATGGGGTATCGCCTGACTAGAGGAGGAACCTTGCACCAGGGGAAAACCGTCCTGGGTGGTGCCAGACTCTCTCTTTCATCCTTTATCCTAGGATTAGAGGCACAAAGGAGTCGCTATGCAAGCAGGCTGGCGGGTTGGATCACTCTTCGGTATTCCCCTATTTATTGATCCATCCTGGTTTTTAATTCTGGGCTATCTCATCTTTACTCGTGGCCAACTATGGCAGCAGGAGTACCCGGCATGGGGCACTTCCACGACTTACTTGGCAGCAACGGCGATGGCGCTTTTGTTGTTTGGGTCGGTGTTGTTGCACGAGTTGGGCCATAGTCTGGTGGCGTTGTCCCAGGGGATTAAGGTGAATTCCATTACCTTGTTGCTGTTTGGGGGGGTGGCCTCCATTGAGCAAGAGTCCAAAACACCGGGGCAAGCGTTTCAGGTGGCGATCGCGGGGCCAGCCGTCAGCTTTGTGTTGTTTGCCTTGTTGGGCGCGGCGTTGGTGGTGTTGCCGAGTGCGGATACCCCGGCCAAAGTCCTTGTGCAGAGCCTCGCAACGTTGAACTTGGTCTTAGGCATCTTTAACTTGTTGCCGGGTCTCCCGCTGGATGGGGGGCAAATCTTGAAAGCGGCGGTGTGGAAAGCCACGGGCAGTCGGTTTAAGGGCGTGAAGTGGGCCGCAAAAACCGGGAAATTGCTGGGTTGGCTGTTGGTCGGCGGTGGGTTGCTGCTGTTTTCGGCGGGTGGCTTATGGCTGGTGCTAATTGGCTGGTTCATGCTGCAAAATGCCAGTACCTACGATCGCATCACGGAATGGCAGGAAGCGCTGTTGGCCTTGAAAGCTGTGGATGCGATGACCCGTGAGTTTCGCGTTTTGGATGCCAACATGACTCTGCGCCAGTTTGCGGATGAATACTTGATTGGCAATGTGAATCCTGGGGTTTACTATGCGGCTTCGGATGGGCGTTACCGGGGCATGGTGGCGATCGATGACATCCACCAAATTGAACGGAGCGAATGGGATCATCAAAATCTGTTTCGCATTATTCAGCCATTAACCGATATTCCTTCGGTGGAAGAATCCTCGCCGTTAGTTGAGGTGATTCAGCAAATGGAAAACCGGAACCTGCGGCGGATGACGGTGTTGTCGCCAGCGGGGGCGGTATCGGGGGTGATCGATCGCGGTGATATTGTGCGAGCTGTAACCCAAAAGTTGCGGATCAAAGTGGCCGATGCCTTCATCAAGCAAATTAAGGATGAGGGGGTATTTCCTCAGGGCTTACCGCTGGGGGCGATCGCCCAAGCGGCGCTGGATGCCTCAGACGGGAAGTAACCTAGAGCTGGGGTTGGGCTAAGATCTGCTCCCACTCTGAGGCTGACAGGGGTTGCGCCTGGAAGGTGACTTGGAAATGGGTGGCAGCGGCGGTAAGGAGGGCTTGGGCGATCGCCCCTAGTTGGCTGGCCAGGGTGGCCGGGAGGGCAGCGGCTTGGGCGGGAGTACCAAACACCTGCTCAAACAAAGCCCCGTTCTGGTTCAGGCGCATTGAGCCATGTTGGAGCACTCCATCCCCCCGGCGGGCCTGGGCGCTGCCGATTAATTTGGCTCCAGCGGATGTGACGAGATCCGCTGCGGTGGCACTACCAAAACAGTTGGGATTGTGAATATAACCGCGTCCCGCTTGACCGTAGGCCAGTTCTACGCCGAGCGATCGCCAACCTTGAATCAAAAATTCGCACAGGTATTCATAACTTTGTCGCCGTTGGGTCGGTAAGCCCGAACAAATAACTGCATAGGTTAAATCGCCTTGATGCAACACTGCCCGCCCCCCAGTGGGTCGCCGGACAAGGGCGATGGGCTGACCTTCCCAGGTCAAATGCTCCCAATGGGCCGGATAGGTGCGCTGATGATAGCCGAGGGAAAGGGCCGCTGGTTGCCAGGTATAGAATCGGAGGGTGGGAGGGTGGTGGCCCTGGCAGTGTTGCTCAAATAACCAGCGATCAACAGCCATGTGGGTTGGCCCGGAAGCTGCAAAGCTGGGGATCAACCGCCAAACGGGGGGAGCCATCGTCCTAGCCTATAGCCCAAACTCCTCTTGGAGGGGTTCGTCACTTTCGTCGGCGATCGTGGCCACGATGGTAATGGCACGGGAAATTTCTCCTGCTGATAGATCTGCCAGCGATCGATTAGTCACCACAATCACGTCGTTGTTCACAATCCCAAAGCGGGCTTCTAGCGTGGTTGACCAGTTTCGTTCCAACAGTTGCCGCATTAAGTCTGGTTCGTTTTTGGCGGGTAACTTCAGCACCGCCGACCACACGGTCAGCATATCGTCTTCGCCGAGGCCCGTCAGTTGGACAAACACCTCAACCGTCCCATACTGAAATTTCCACAAATAACCCGCTTCTCCGTGGTTCACCATTGCCGAGTCATCAGTGTCCAGGCTGGCGATCACTGTTTCGATAATTTCGACGAGATTGTGACTGGTGATGCTCTCGAAGGATTCGGTGGTGAGGTCGTCGCCGGAAAAAATCTGAAGCGCCATAAAACGTCCTGTTGAAATGGGAGTGGCCTGAAGCGTGCAGTGAGGGTCGAAGTGGGAGGTGACTTCGATCGCACGGTGACTGCCCTCAAAGCATGAATCTGGAGGCGGTGCGATCGCCGCTTCTAACGGTAGAGCCGAGAGAAACAATTCCCCCATCTACGTTAGCCTTGATTCTATAATTCGGGGATTCCCCCTTTTGATTTCTTCAGGTTTAATGCGACAAGGGCGTTGCTGTTTGTCTCAATCCAAAAGGTTGAGGCCGATTGCTGCAACGTGGGATGCCCGCAGGGGCCAAGGCGCTTGGATCATTCCTTGAGGCGTATGACGTTGGCTACCGACTGGTCAGTAAGCCTGCCAAACACCCCAAGGAGCCGCAAGGGACTTTAGTTTTTCAGCATGGCTTCGGCTTGCTCGGCGATCGCCGCTTGTACCGCCTCAGAAGGCTTTTGAGCGATCAGATATTTGCTCGCCAGGTGCAAGTCGTCGCCAGTGCAGATAAAACCAGCTTCCTGTAAGCGTTGCGTCAAATCATCCTGCACATAGTCCCGATAGTATGGCTCGTGGAACAGGAGGGGAAAGTTGGCCATAAACGGCGCAAACTCTGGTGAATCTTTGAGCTGCATGGAGTCACAAATGACCAGTACGCCGCCTGGTTGCAAGACCCGGAAACACTCATTCAACACGTTTTGTCGCGCTTGGGCTGGCAGTTCATGGAAGAGGAACACGCAGGTGAGGCCATGAAAGTAGCGATCGGCGTAGGGCAACGTTTCCGCATTGGCCTGGATCAGTTGGGGCAACTCGCCAGGAATTTGGGACAGCATTTGGTTGGCTTTTCGCAAATAGGGCGCAGACAAGTCCACCCCATACAGCGATGCTTGGGGCAACATCGCCCGGAGATTTTTGAGGGTGCGCCCGGTGCCGCAGGCCACATCCAAGACTCGAATTGCGCGGGGATCGAGGCTGCTAAAGGGGGCTAAACCCCGTTTGAGAGGGGCCAAAACCCGACGACGCATGGCATCAGCAGCCCCGTTAAACAGCAAGTCAACTTGCACATCATACAGATTGGCGGAGCGATCGCTCAGGTAGCCATCGGTTTGGTGGTGGAAGTTCTGCACGTAGTATTTGGGATAAATCGCGGTATCAAACTGGGTCGCAACTTCCTGATAACGCTGGTTGTCGGCCCGTTCCCACACCGAGGGCATATCGAGCCAGACCTGGGGGTATTGGGTCAAAAAGTCGCTCCAGGCTTCATCAAACAACAGTTCCACGGGGTAAACGCCCCGCTCTGCGTCTTCCCAGTCGATCGCGTGGAGGGCTGCTAGCCGTTCGCGAAATTTCATGAGGAGTTGAGGCGATGCAGCTTGAATGCCCAGCGGTTTAGGGGGCGCGATCGTCTGTCTCAGTTGGGTGCTCAGGGCTTTGTGGGCCAGACTAAAGTAGCTTTTACCGTCTTGGAGGGTTTGGTACGCGAATTTGAGCAGAGGATTGGACATAGCAATCATCAACAATAAAGCGGTTTCAATAGCGAGATATGAATAAGTGTAACGAAGTCTAAGGTGCTGTGCCGCATTTGCTGGACTGATTTTTGCGGTAAAGCCAGGGGCTAAAAGTCTTTCTGGAAAAGATTTTGGGCGATCGCCCAAGCCAAAAAAAGAGCCACGATCGCGATCGTGGCTCCATGCCAACTAGACTCTTTGGAGGTATTAGCAACCTGTCATGGTTGACGCTGGGTTTGACCCAAACGGCACCTTAGCAGTCGTAGTAGAGCATGAACTCATAAGGATGAGGCCGAATGCTCACCGGAATCACTTCGCGATCGAGCTTGTAGCTGATCCAGTTTTCTACAAAGTCTTCCGTAAAGACACCACCAGCAGTCAAAAACTCGTGGTCGGTTTCTAAGTTCTTCAGCGCATCCATTAGAGAAGCCGGAGTCGAAGGAATCTTGGCCAACTCTTCAGGGCTGAGTTCGTAGATGTCTACATCCAGGGATTCACCGGGGTCGATTTCGTTTTTGATCCCGTCAATCCCGGCACACAGCATCGCCGCAAAAGCCAGATAAGGGTTGCAGGAGGGATCAGGACAACGGAATTCTAACCGCTTGGCTTTGGGATTGTCGCCGGTGAGCGGAATCCGAATGGAGGCAGAACGGTTGCCTTGGGAGTAGGCCAAGTTTACAGGTGCTTCAAACCCTGGTACCAATCGCTTGTAAGAGTTGGTGGAAGGATTGGTAAAGGCCAATAAAGCCGGAGCGTGCTTCAGCAACCCACCGATGTAGTTCAACGCGGTTTTGCTGAGTTGGGCATAGCCATCGCCAAAGAAGGTGGGGCCACCATCGCGCCAAATAGATTGGTGACAGTGCATCCCGGTGCCGTTGTCGCCAAAGAGGGGCTTGGGCATGAAGGTGACGGTACGGCCATATTTCTTGGCGACGTTTTTGATGCAATATTTGTAGGTCATCAAGTAGTCAGCTGCTTTCACCAGTTCGGCAAACCGGAAGCCCAATTCGCACTGACCGCCGGTTGCAACTTCGTGGTGGTGTTTCTCGATGGGGACACCGCACTTCAGCATGGTCAGCAGCATCTCGGTACGGATGTCTTGCAGGGTGTCGGTGGGGGCTACGGGGAAGTAGCCTTCTTTGTTCCGGGGTTTGTAGCCCAGGTTGCTGCCCGCTTCTTCGCGCCCGGAGTTCCATGCGCCTTCGACGCTATCGACGCTGTAGTAGCCGGAGTTTTGGGTTTGGTCAAAGCGAACGTCATCAAAAATGAAGAATTCGGCTTCTGGCCCGAAGTAAGCGGTGTCGCCAATGCCGGTGGTTTTGAGGTAATCCAGGGCTTTTTGGGCGATCGATCGCGGGTCACGGCTGTAGGGTTGGCCGGTGCGGGGTTCGATGATGGAGCAAATCATGCTCAGGGTGGGTTCTTCCATGAAGGGGTCGATCCAGGCGGTTTCGGGATCGGGCACCATCGCCATGTCTGAGTCGTTAATTGCTTTCCAACCCCGGATGCTGGAGCCGTCAAATGCAACGCCCTCGGTAAAGCTGCTTTCATCGATCATGTCCTGGTACAACGTGAGGTGTTGCCAGGTGCCTGGGGTGTCGATGAATTTCAGATCGATCATCTGGATGTTGTCGCGCTTAATCCATTCCAGGATTTCTTGCGGGCTTGCCATGAAATTCTCCTTAATCGTTCGGACTGTTTCAAAAATCTGGGAAACAGAAAAAGCAGTAGAGACAATCGTTAGGTTGGTCTAATCAAGAAACCTGGCGTTCCCTACGTTCTAGACATTTGCTCGGATGTAAATGAGCAAAACCGCGATCGCGATTTTGAAGCCAGAAGTTCGGTGCTTTACTGCATCTGAATCATCCTAGGGATAGGGTTACGCAGTTTTTGTATTCTCGTATACAAAATAAAACTTGCCTATCTAGACTTAAGCATTCGATCCAAATTTATTGAATGGCTGTGTCAAGTGGAATACCGTTTGGGTGGTGGTGGGAGGAAGCACAGAACGCGGGCGATCGCGCTTTTCTCAACATCTCTTTACACGCGAAAGCCTTGAGGATTCATGGTTTTGGGGGTTGCAGCATCATGGTACACTGACCCTAAATCCTGACTTAATTCAAGCTAAGCTCATGTTGGATCAATCGTCCTTGCGGCGGGTGATGCATTGAGAGGTTAATTTGGTAAAACACGTTCTGTTGACGTGGGAGCCAAGGCTAATCATCGGCGCTGAGTAGGGCTGGGTTGGCGGCTGGCGATCGCCCAGGGGTGCTGCTCCAGGTGTCCAGCTTGAGTCTGCCAGGGGGCGTGACATCTAGTTATCACAGACATCTAGCTATCACAATAGTCAGGGATAACCAAATATCAATTTATTTTCTGGAAGGACGATTGGGAGAACGTTTCAATGCAGGATGCAGTAACAAGCCTGATTAAGAACTACGACAACACAGGTCGATACTTGGATCGGGATGCGATGGATCGGCTCAAAGCCTACTTCGCGTCGGGAATGTTACGGGTGCAAGCAGCGGCGGTAATTACCTCCAATGCGGCCTCGATTGTGAAGCAAGCAGCATTGCGTTTGTTTGACGAGCAACCAGAACTAATTCGCCCCAGCGGCAATGCCTACACGACGCGGCGCTATGCGGCTTGTTTGCGGGATATGGATTACTACCTCCGCTATGCCAGCTATGCCCTCGTAGCAGCGGATAACGATGTGCTGGACGAGCGGGTTCTCGAAGGGTTGCGAGAAACCTACAATTCTTTGGGGGTACCCATTGGGCCGACGGTGCGCGGCATCCAGATCATGCGGGAGTTGGCCGCAGAACAGGTTGAAGCGGCTGGGATTCCGGTGGGCACCATGTTAGACGAGCCGTTTGACTATATGACCCGCGAACTGAGCGAAAAGAATCTCTAGGTTTGACGGGCGGCACCAAGGTCGTTGCTACGAGTTGGGATTGGGTGAGTGGGGTGTGAGCGATCGCGCCCCATTCCCGTGAGTTGGCCGAGCGATCGCCCAGCATGATCGCACAACATCATTTAACTTTTGGGGGCAACCATTTCGGGTAAAACGGTCTCAGCCAGTCGTTTGGCTGCCTTTGTGTCTGAGTTTGACTGAACGCCTATGCCCTCTGCTTGCCACTTTATTGTTGAAGGGAACCCCGCCCTGATCTATTCCACGCGCGGCGGCCAACCCCAAAAGATTTTGCCAACCCTGGGCCGCTTTCTCGAAAAATTTTGGCGAGAGCGCGAAACCTTTGGGGCCTACGTTGATACGCCAGAGTGTTTGGTCGCTCAGATTGCGATTCGCTTTGGCTATGAAACCGCTGAGGATGACTTCTCGAATCTACGGATTGGGGTGAACTATAATCCCGCTGCGGAATATTTGTATTGGATTGGGCAGGATCATGCCGTGCAGGTTTGGGTGCCCGACGAAGCCTACCGCCACGAGCCAAGCCTGGGCCTCAAGGGGTGTCATCTGTGGGAGCCATGAGACGGGGCTAGCCCCTGTGCGTTAGGCTAGAACTGAAAATCGCCGCAACGAAATGCAGGAGAGGGTGCGTATGAACGACCCCCCAGTCACCGATCCGCTCCTCCGGTTTGCAGATTGGGAAGCCCCGGAACCGCCAACCGATTTAATCTTTGATGATGGTGAACCCTTGGAAAGCAATCGTCATCGCATTGCTATGAATGTCTTGATCGACTCAATGCTACAGGCTTGGCCAGAGCGAACGGACTTCTTTGCAGGTGGCAATATGTTTGTGTATTACAGCCGCCATCAGGTGATGAATCGAGATTTTCGCGGGCCGGATTTTTTTGTGGTGGTTGGGGTGGAGGGCGATCGCGAACGGCAGGGTTGGGTCGTGTGGGAAGAGGAAGGGCGCTATCCCGATGTGATTGTGGAGTTGATGTCACCCAGCACCGCCCGCACTGACAAAACGACGAAAAAAGACTTGTATGAACAAACCTTTCATACCCTGGATTATTACGTTTATGATCCCTTCGAGCCAACCTCCTTGCAAGGGTGGCATTTGAACGATCGCCGTCGTTATGCTCCCATCGTGCCGAGCGATCGCGGGTGGCTCTGGTGCGAAACGTTGGGGCTGTGGTTAGGGCTGTGGGACGGACAACTGCGCCGCAAACCCGCAACGGGCACTTGCCATTGGTTGCGATTTTTTGATCCCGCAGGTAATTTGATCCTGTTGCAAGAAGAGGTTGCGGCCCAAGCGATCGCGGATGCCGCAGTCGCAGCCGCCAAAGCCAGTGAAGCCGAGGCCAAAGCCAATGAGGCTGAGGCTAAAGCCAATGAGGCCCAAGTGAAAGCTAGTGAAGCCGAAGCCAAAGCAGCACAAATTGAAGCTCGTAATCGTGCGCTGGCCGATCAACTGCGATCGCTGGGGATCGACCCGGATGCGGTCAGCTAAAGCATTAGTGTGGCTGGTCTGGGTCGTCTGGGGCCGGAATGGACAGGGCAAGCTGGTAGATCTGGCGGCGGGGCAGGGCGGTTTGTTGGGCGAGTTGGCGGCTGGCCTGCGATCGCGAAATACCTTGTTGGATCAGGGCTTGTAGTTCAGCAATGAGGGCCGATTCAGACAGCACCGGAGCACTGCGGGTTGCCCCCGCGACGACTAAGGTAAACTCTCCGGCGGGTTCCCGGTTGGCATAGTGGTCGATCGCCTCTTGGATGGTGCCGCGCCAAAATTCTTCGTGGAGTTTTGTGAGTTCACGAGCGAGGACAATCGGGCGATCGCCGCCAAACGCCACCGCCATATCTTGCAAGGTTTTCCGCAAGCGATGAGGCGCTTCATAAAACACCAAACTGCGGGTTTCAGCCTGCAATTCTGCCAATCGCTCTTGCCGACGGGCCGGACTGTTATTGGGCAAAAAGCCTTCAAAGACAAAGCGATCGCAGGGCAACCCCGACGCAACCAACGCCGCGATCGCGGCACTTGGCCCCGGAATGGGCACCACCGGAATCCCCTCCAGCGCGCACAATTTCACCAGTTCATACCCCGGATCAGAAATTCCCGGCATTCCCGCATCCGTTACCAGGGCGATCGCCTGTCCCTGCTGCAAACGGCGGATCATCTCTGGCAGGCGCGACTTTTGATTGTGCTCGTAATAACTCACTTGGGGCGTGGTGATCTGGAAATGATGCAACAACTTGCCCGTGTGGCGGGTGTCTTCTGCCGCGATCACATCCACCGCTTGCAACAGGCGCACCGCCCGAAAAGTCATGTCTTCCAGGTTGCCGATGGGCGTTCCGACGAGATACAGCGTTCCAGGTTGCGGATCAGAGGGCACGATTCCAGCCTACTTCAACAAAAATGGGCAAATGGTCTGACCCAATCTTAGCCTCAACCCGGCGTTGTCGCGTTTGGAGGGTGGGACTGTGCAAACAATGATCAATGGGAATTTGCAACACAGCGGGGAACTGACTGGGCCAAGTGGGCTGTAGACCAAAGCCCAGCAGCGAATTGACCAGGCTCGTGTCCTGGAGGGTTTGGCGGAAGAGGTGCGACCACGGGGTGGTATTAAAGTCGCCGATCGCGATGCGGTGTGCGGGTAAACCAGGCCGTTGGCTCCATGCGGCTAAGGCTTGGAATTCTTTGGCTTGATAGGCTAATCGCTCTGCACTTTGGGGCCGGATGGCATGGAAGCAGACCAGGGCGATCGCCTCGCCGTTGACTGTGACTGTGAGCGACAGAATGGGGCGATCGGAATCCGCAGGTAGATGAATCACGTTGGAACCGACAATTTGTAGTCCACTGGCTAAGGCCGTTTTTGCCACAAACCAGGCGCTCCCGTGGGAGTTGGGGCGGGGTTCTGCTGCCGCCAGTTGGTAGCGAGTGAGACGGGCTTGGAGTTGGGGGAGCAATTCAGGAGTCACTTCCAGAACCGAAACTACATCCACCGTTTGGTTGGCTAGATACTCGATCAAGGCGCTGGGATCAGGATTTTCGCGATCGTAGGTTGCATGGATCAACCGCAAATGGGGCGCGGTTGCGGGTAAGGGTGCGCGATCGCGGGGCAACAAGAACGGAGCCAACAGCGCAGTATTTACCAGCAGCGGGATCAGACCGAGCAACCACCACCGTTTCATTGTCCAAGCCTGTGGCCCCAACAGCCCTACAAATAGACCAGTGACCAACAGTAAACAATACTGAGGCCGGGGATAATCCAAGTAACTGCCCCACCACCAAACCGGACTCGCAAAGCCCAGAACCGTCGCGATCGCCACGACTCCCATCAGGCCACCATTACAGCCCACCATCATCTGTGCTACGGGCAGTTTCATCCTGTCTTTTCCTCTCGTGGTTGGTTGCCGCTGGGCAACTTCAGTCCCCCAGACGGTCATATCGGGCAGCATTCCCCGCGATCGCCTCACCTCGTCCCCTCGCGCACAATCTCAACCCAGAGGGATGCCGACCAAACCCTGCACCCATTACCCTAAGTCCTAATGCTTGAGATGAGTTCTGCATGACCCTTTCAGTTAGTCTTGATCCTGATTTGCAGCAAAAAGCGATCGCCGTTCATGATTGCCTCTGTGCCGAATACGGCTGTCCCATTCCCTATTTTCATAATCTCGATCCCCTCAGTGAACTGGTGTCGGCCTTACTATCCCATCGCACCAAAAATCGCGATTCCCACCGAGCGTTTCAGCAATTGACGGCCCAGTTCCCCACCTGGGAAGCCGTGCGCCAAGCTCCCGTTGAGGCTATCAAAGCGGCGATCGCCCCCTGCACCTGGCCCGAACAAAAAGCCCCCCGCCTCCAGCAAATCCTCCAGCAGATTCACGCCCAAACCAACGGCGACGAATCCCTCGACTTTTTGGGTGAAATGCCCGTAACGGAAGCACGAGCCTGGTTAGAAGCCTTGCCCGGTGTTGGCCCCAAAACTAGTGCCGCTGTGTTGTGTTTCAGTCGGCTGCGGCGACGCGCCCTACCGGTGGACAGTCACCACCATCGCGTGGCCCAGCGGGTAGGCTTGATTGGTAAAACCGTCGCGGTTGGCCCTGCCCATGCTTTGCTAGAAGCTCTGCTGCCTGAAGCTTGGAACGCCCAGCAGGTTTACGATCACCACGAGGTGTTTATGCTCCACGGTCAACGCTGCTGCTTTTACCGCAATCCTGCCTGCGATCGCTGCCCAATTCAAAAGATGTGTGACTATTATCAGAACCAGCAGGGTGAATAAAAGGTTGCGTTGGCCTTGGGGATGTGATTCTGGCTACAGCGATCGCCCAGTCGAGTGTATACAGTATACGACTGTAGATCAATACGCATCAGTGCGGCTGGGGTTTACCCGTGCAAGGATAGTTTTGGCGCTAGCGCATTTTACTGGGGTGTGCGTTAGGATACAGGGCGATCGCAAAACAGCCAGCGCCACCAGCAGCACGGTTTGAAAGGACAACGAGGCATGGATAACCTGAAGGTTTTGATTATTGGGGCGGGCATGGGCGGCTTGACGGCAGGCATTGCTCTGAGCCAAGCGGGTTACGAGGTGGAGATTTATGATCGGGTAGCGGAACTGCGGCCTGCGGGGGCGGGAATTTCCCTGTGGTCAAACGGGGTCAAAGTTTTGAATCGGCTGGGGCTGGGGTCAAAAATGGCGGCGATCGGCGGCATCATGAACCAGATGCAATATCGCACAATGGGTAACGCTGTTTTGAATGACATTGACCTGGCTCCGTTGATCCAAACCGTGGGCCAGCGGCCTTATCCCGTGGCGCGGACAGATTTGCAGCGAATGTTGTTAGAGGTGTTTCCGGGGCCAGTGCACCTGGGGCATGAGTGCGTGGCGCTGGAACAGGATGAAACGGGGGTAACGGCGGCTTTTAGCAATGGCCACACGGCGCGGGGGGATTTGTTGGTGGCGGCGGATGGCATTCGATCGCGGTGCCGCAAGTACGTGCTGGATACGGAGGTTGCGCCCAATTACGGCGGCTATGTGAACTGGAATGGCCTGGTGCCCTATCACCCGGAACTGGCCCCCAAAGAGACCTGGGTGATTTTTGTGGGCAATCATCAACGGGCTTCGCTGATGCCAGTGGGGGGCGATCGCTTTTACTTCTTTTTCGATGTGCCCATGCCCTTAGAACAAGCTATGCAGGGCGGCGAGATTCGCAGTGAACTGACCCAATTTTTTGCCGGGTGGGCCGAACCTCTGCAACAGTTGATTCAGCACTTAGACCCAGCCCAAACGAACCGCTTGTTGATTCACGATGTTGGCCCTCTGGCGACCTTTGTGAAAGGGCGAGTGGCTCTGTTGGGAGATGCGGCCCATGCCACCTGTCCTGATTTGGGCCAGGGCGGCGCTCAAGCGATGGAAGATGGGTTTGTCCTGGCTCAACTGTTGCAAACCACGAACCTGAGTGTGGAGGATGCGCTGCAACGATATCAGGCGGAGCGGGTTGGACGGACGGCGGCAGTGGTGCAAAAGGCGCGGAGTCGGGCGGAGAAAATCCACGGGAAAGATCCGGCGGCGACCCAGGCTTGGTATGAGCAACTGGAAACAGAGACCCCAACCGCTGTGACGGACGCGATCGCAGCAGTAATTTTAGATGGCCCCTTGCGATGAAAACCGGCAAACTCACAACCCATGTGCTAGACACCGCCCAAGGCAAACCCGCCGCAGGCATGGCGATCGCGCTGTGGTCAATTGATCCCACCACGGGCGCAAAAACCCACCTCAAAACTGTGACCACGAACCAAGATGGCCGCACCGACGGGCCACTATTGGCAGATGGAGAATTTCAAGTTGGCGTGTATGAATTGGTGTTTCATGTGGGGGATTATTTTGCCCCTGACCCGGCCCTCGGCCCCAAGCCTGCCTTTCTGAACCAGGTGCCGATCCAGTTTGGCATTGCCGACGCGATCGCCCACTACCATGTGCCGCTGTTGGTATCGCCTTGGGCCTACAGTACCTATCGGGGCAGTTAGGCGCAACGGGGCAAATGGTCAGAATCGAAAATCTGTATCGTTGGGTACGGGAATTCCCACTAATTTCTGCCCATTGCTGCACCCCGCAGAGCGCAAGATTCTTCTAGAGTGGAAGGGTAAGTCTTGATCAAGAAAGGTACTACCCATGCCGGGGCTAGGCGATCGCTGGAATCAATTCACAGGTAAAACTCGCATTGTTGTCTGCCGACTGTTTTTGCATCTGGTGGGCCAAGAAGTTGCGCCATTGTTGGGAGTCTTAAATCGGGCGGCCCGCTCGGCGATCGCCAGCGAGGGCGACTTGCAGACCACCGGCGAAGGACTCGTGGATATCGTTCAGGCATTGCTAGACGTAGATGTGTATTGGCAATCTGCCGCCAACGAAGGGGACGTGTTTTGGCAAGAGACCGAAGCCGGCGATTTTGTGGAAGAGTTATTTACCGATTCGGCTCAGCGTTACGGTAGTGGCATGGAATTCGAGGGAACCCCAGACGAGCTAACCGTGCCTGTCACCCAGCATCTCGTGGTCATGATCACGGCAGCTTATGAAGGCGAAGTGCCCGAACTAGAAACCGATTTAGCGCAGATGAGCACTCTCAAAGCAGGTTTGAAAGCCTTGATCAATCTCCATTATCAAAATCGGTTGCGGGCGATCCAGGTGCATTTTTCCCCGGCCCAACTGGGGGATGAATTGACTGCCGATCAAGTCCTGGAAAACTTCCCGGAACTGATTCCGCTCTAAATTTCTTCTGCCTTGGCTCTGCCCAAACCCAACAGAGCGACCAACAGGTTCACGAGTTTCGAGTTCATAGCGTTCTACTTTTTCTAGATTGATGATGATGACTATTTTGCGCCGACTGCTGATTATGTTGATGGTTCTGACCCTGGCAGGCACGAGTGTGGCCTGTGGGTCTGCATCGGGGGACAATGAGTTGCCCAACACGGGTGCTCAGCAGGCTGATGTGCGATCGCCCCAAAACCGCTTGGGGAACGGCCAGTACCCAGTCCAGCAAGCGACCTACAACGATGTGGACGGGGAATATACTGTGATGGTATTGAACACGGCCCCTGGGGATTCAGCCGTTTACCGAACTGACAACTTGCCGATGGCCCGGTTGACGGAAGAAGAGGTCAAGCAAGGAGAGAAAAGTTATCTGAAGGTGGAAAACGGCCAGCCCTCTTTGCATTTGACGGAAGATTTTAAGATCGAGTACGTTCACAATGTGACGGAGACGAAGACTGATCCCCAGACGGGGCAGCAGGAAACGGTCGTCATTCGCCAACAGAGTGGTTTTTGGTCTCCGTTTGCGGGGGCACTGGCTGGGCAGGCGTTGGGTAGTTTGCTGTTTAGGCCGCAGTATTACATGCCGCCGGTGTATCAACCGGGCTTGATGACGGGGTATGGCGGTTATGGTGGTACGTACAATCAAGCGGTGAGTAGTTATCGGCAGCGATACAATGCTCCCCCGAATGTGGTGAAAAATCAGCAATCGTTTCGGACGACGGGGCGGCTGAGAACAACTTCGGGGCAGGTGCGGACGACTCCGGCCCGATCGCAGAACCGGGCGACGGGCAGTGGTTATGGGTCTAATACATTGAAGCGATCGCCCTCTAGCGGCTCTACCAAGAGTCGGCCCCGGAGCAATAGTTTTGGCAGTTCGCGATCGCGGAGTTTTGGGGGTCGTCGTCGGTAAGGCGTTGCGATCGCCGGATTGAGCTTCCTGTGTACTGGGGTAGTCCTTGCGGCTACCCTTTCTGCGATAGGGCTAGGATGATTTGCGGTGGTGCGAGGTGCAGCAGGCTTAGTTCATGGCATCCTCGCTGAGGGTTTCGATCAAGAGATCCATTTGTCCTTGTCGTTCAGACAAAAAGGATTCACATTCTCGTAAGGCTTCAACTGCGGTTCTAAATTGCTCAAAGACTTCAGCCAATTCGAGGTCGCCGGATTCAATCTGAGCAATGGTGGCTTCAATTCTGGCGATCGTAGCTTCATAGTTCCATTGATCACCAGTTGGATTTTTCATGATTTGCTCTCAGGGAGATGTCTCCACGCTAACAGAGGTTCCAAGCCAGAAGGGGCTGATGATGTAAACTTTTAGGCGCACGCTCCGTAAAGTTTTAGGGGCGATCGCCAGTGTCTCGACCGGGCGATCGGGGTGAGCGAGGGACGAAATCTGAGGGCGATCCGAGTGCTGAAGGCGGCTACATACAGCTAGTGAGGGGCTTGCGGCGGCGGCTCGCAGGTGGCCACTGGGCAGGCGGTGCCCGGTGCCGATGGCAACACTTTGGTCACGATCGCGTGTAAACAACCTTGGCCTAGTTCCACCGCGATCGCGCTGCCAACGGGGATGTCTGCGGCGGATCGGGCAATGGTGCCCTGTTCTTGCCGGACAACGGCATAGCCCCGCTTCAAAACCGCCTGGGGGTCGAGGGATTCTAGCTTTTGGGCCAGCAGTTCGCAATGTTGGTGGGCTTGGGCCAAGGTGGCGGTGCTGCCCTGGATTAGCCGTTGCCGTAGCCAGCCCAACCGCTGGGTTTCGTAGTCCAGGGTTTGTTCGAGCTTCAGGCGCAGTAAGCGGTGCTTGATCCGGCGCAAGCGTTCCTGGGTGACTTCTAAGCGATATTGCATGGCTTCGCTGAGGGCGGTCATGCGATCGCGATGGGCCAAATACAAATCGGCCAACCGGGGCACAGCCTGTTCTGCGGCTGCGGTTGGGGTATGGGCACACACATCGGCGGCTAAATCGGCGAGGGATTCATCCCGCTGGTGGCCAATCCCCGAAATGATTGGAATCGGACACTCGGCGATCGCCCGGACTACCCGCTCATCATTAAAACAGGCCATATCTTCGACAGCACCGCCGCCCCGTGATAGAATTAGTACGTCCGACCTACCATCGCGCACCACTCGTTGAATGGCTCGTACAATCGACTCCGGTGCCTGGTTGCCCTGAACCAAGGCTGGCGAAAGGAGAATCCGCAAACCGGGATAGCGTCGTCGCAAGGTTCGTTGAATATCGCCCCAAGCGGCTGCCTGAGGTGATGTGACAACGGCAACGGTCTGGGCGTGGGGGGGAAGAGGGCGTTTGCGATCCGGATCAAACAACCCCTCGGCGGCTAGGCGATCGCGCAACTGGCGATACCGTAACGCCCGCAACCCCTCCCCTCCCGGCAACACCTGCCACACCACCAGTTGATAGTGTCCCCGTTGAGGATGAAGATTCATGCGACCCAAAAGGATTAACTGTTCCCCTGGCGTTGGGATTGTCGAGAGGCGATCGAGTTGATTATTCCAGACCACACAACTGATCGCGGCTTTGGCATCGGGATCTTGCAACGTAAAAAACAACCCACTGCGGTAGCGGCTCGCACTGGACACTTCCCCCGTCACCCAAATCTGGCGCAAATGCTGATCTTGTTCCAGCAAAGCCTGGATATAAGCAGTTAACCCCGCGACAGATAAGGCGGTTTCCGGCACCAACAGGTCGGGCAGGTAATTCATGGTTCAATCCTCTTTCACAAATGGTGCTTTCGTCTGAACGCAATGACTCAATTCACGCAGCCCCTAAGCGTCCCTATCCTATCGAATTCTTTCTGGGATGACCGTATCAATTCAACACAAAACAACACAAAATTATGGCTCAGGTGACATCATGGCAAACGGGTGGCGATCGCGCGGGTGGATGCAGCAATGGGGGTGTGCGGTGGGTTTGCCTGGGGGGTTAAGCCCCGGTCTATCACCAGTTTGGCCAGGGGGCGATCGTCCCGATAGGCCGTGAATTTGTCCCCCTGGTGCCCTGTTGCCTGCGGCGAGGATGCACTAGAATTCGTCTAACTCTCCCGGCGATCGCGGTAGCATTTTCGACCAAATTACAGCATCAAATCTTTCTCAGTCCTCTATTCAAAGTAGCGTTGAGGCGCGAATGGCTAAATCAACTTCTCCCACAGATACCTCTGAAAACAAGAAAAAAGCTCTGAGCCTGGTTGTCACCCAAATTGAGCGCAATTTTGGCAAAGGCAGCATTATGCGGCTGGGTGATGCCGCCCGGATGAAGGTCGAAGTGATCCAGACCGGAGCGTTGACTCTGGATTTGGCCTTGGGTGGTGGCATTCCCAAGGGGCGTGTCGTCGAAATTTATGGGCCAGAAAGCTCTGGTAAAACCACCTTGGCCCTCCATGCGGTGGCCGAAGTTCAAAAGGCGGGTGGAATTGCGGCGTTTGTGGATGCGGAACACGCGCTTGACCCGTCCTATGCAGCGGCCTTGGGTGTGGATATTGATAATCTCTTGGTGGCCCAACCGGATACAGGCGAAGCGGGGCTAGAAATTGTCGATCAATTGGTGCGATCGGCAGCAGTCGATATTATCGTGATCGACTCGGTAGCGGCGTTGGTGCCTCGTGCCGAAATTGAAGGCGAAATGGGGGATGCCCATGTGGGCTTGCAGGCGCGGCTGATGAGTCAAGCGCTGCGTAAAATTACGGGCAACATGGGGAAATCGGGCTGTACGGTCATTTTCCTGAACCAGTTACGCCAAAAAATTGGGGTGACTTATGGCAATCCCGAAACCACGACCGGCGGCCAAGCTCTGAAATTTTATGCTTCGGTGCGGCTCGATATTCGGCGGATTCAAACTCTGAAGAAAGGCACGGAAGAGTATGGCACACGGGCCAAGGTGAAGGTGGCAAAAAACAAAGTTGCGCCCCCGTTCCGTATTGCCGAATTTGACATTATTTTTGGCAAAGGTATTTCGAGCTTGGGCTGCTTGGTCGATTTGGCTGAAGAGATGGGTGTGATTGTGCGGCGCGGCGCGTGGTACAGCTACAACGGCGACAACATTGCCCAGGGTCGGGATAATGTGATTAAGGTGATGGAAGAAAAGCCGGAGTTTGCGGTGCAGGTTGATCAACTTGTGCGGCAAAAACTGGAAATGGGAGCGGTGGTTTCGGCGACTTCGGTGGTGCAACTGAGTGAGGAGGACGAAGCTGAGGAGTTAGAAGACGACGCGGAATAAACAGCGCCTGCGATCGCCCCTGGATTGGCTATGGCTAGGGGGCGATCGCTCTATTTGGCGAGGAGGCAACGGCGAGGCCAATTAACGATTCAAGAAGCGATCGAGGATTTCAGCTTTTTGGTCGGTGCTAAGTTCGGGAATGAACGAGTGCATGGGTTCGTCGCTGGGAGGCGGGGGGGGTTGCAAAAACATGGAGGTATCCCGCTCCACTTCGGCTTCGTCTTCCATGTCGGCTTCGTCTTCCACGTCGGCTTCCGCCTCCCCTGGAGAGAGCAACAGACTGGCTTCTTCCAGGGGGATATCCCAGCCATCGGTCATTAAAAACTCGATACTACTGCTGGGTTCTGGTGGCGGAACGGGGGTAGCAGTGGCGATATTAAGTGCTTGGAAAAGATCACTGGGCAAGCACTCTAATACGATGGGCGCTTGAATGTAGAAGAACACAAAGGACAAGCTGCCGAGCCGGACGCGATCGCCATCTTGCAGCCGCACCGGATGACGCACGGCCTCGCCATTGACGTAGGTGCCATTGGTGCTATTGAGATCCATTAAATAGAATCCCTGATTGGGAATGTACTGCACGATCGCATGGCGACGGGACAGCCGCTTATCTTGAACTGGCAACCCGGCAGCGCGATCGCGCCCGATGACCCATAACTGTTGGGGTTGATAGAGCGTACACGTTTTTTCCTGAAGGAGATTAGTCGTCAGATAGGCTTGGTCGCCATGCACGCCGCCCTGGATGTAGCGCCAAACACCTCGATTGCGGCAACGTCCAGCCGTATTTTCTAAGTCTAAAATCTCGTCGAGGAGGTCTCGATGATGCTCATACAGCTTCAGGAATACCCGATATAATCCCAAGCGTTGATCGAGATCGGGCGATTCGCCGGCTGCCTTTTGGAGATAGGGTCTATTTTCAGCGAGCGGCTTGGGTTCCAACATAACAACGCCTGTGGGGATAAAACAAAAACAGCGTGATGTGCTAAGAGGAGTAATGCATAGACTGGGCGGGCGATCGCCCTAGTCAGGGGGGCAGGTAGGGCAAATCTTTAGAGGACTGATGACAGTAGATGCTGAACTAGGTGGCTGACTTGCCTTTGCCACTGACTAACGCTACCGCTGTGTATCTTTAGCATTCCACAAGGGTTGTTTTTTGAACGTTTGTAAAGCAGTAGTTTATCAATTTTTTAATGAAAATTTAATTATACTCTCGTGGATGCGTGGCTGAAGCCAATTAGTTCCAACTACCAGCCTACGGTCTACAGGTCAAAGAGAAAACCGGGTGATTACTGGATATTACTGAATTATTCATCACTCTAGCGGTTTAAACTTGACAATTTGCGCCCCTAAGGCAGTGCCTTTTTGATGGCCCTAAATGGGGTACGTTATCTGGGCAACACGGAGTGCAAAACCGCTGGACAACGTATTTTGTGCCTACCCAATCCGTTTTCAGGTTAATCTGAATATCTAGTGCGTTAAACCTGGCGATCGCTAACTTTGGGTTGAGTCTTGTTGGCCCTGGAAGGGCTGAAGCGGGCGATAATCGCGGTTTAGTGCCCACTGTGCATCTGCTAACTCGTAAACCATTGGTTTTGTAGACTGTCTGCCTGCGGTTTCCGTGCCTGTCAGCCCCTAGGGGCTTGCCAGCGGAGGCGAGCTAAGGCGGGTTAGTAGTGCACCCCTATGCCAAGCGATTCTGTTAGCCAGCCCATTCCGTGTGATGCCCAGCACCCCCTGCCGGTCGATCCGGTGCTTGCGGAGCAACCCCAGGCGCATTGGGCCGTGGATTTGGTCGTCGCGGAGACTGAGCCAGTGTTGTTCCCCCGGCGGCAGGCTGAACCGACCCGACAACGAAGCGCCCTCAGCGAACTCCAAGCCTTGCGGCAGGCGGCAGCAGTTGGGGCGCAGCAAAAGCAACGCTATGGCTCTCTGTTGTCTGCGGTCAAAGCTTCGATCGCCAGTTCAGAAACCGTCGGCCACTATGCAGCGCCGTTGTCGCCGTTGCGCGATCGCGATTTGGAGGCGTTGCTCCAACTGTTTAACTGTCCAGACATGCCCCAAATCGAAGCCGATGTGAAGCAAATGTTGTTGCGGCTGTTTCCAGAACCTTGTTGGGAAGACGAGATTATGGATTTGTTGCAACTTTAGGGGCGCGGGACAGGGGCGATCGCTTAGAACGGAATATCGTCTTCTACGCCAGCGGGGGCAGTGGGGGCAAAGGTGGCGGTGGGGGTTTTGGCTCTGGGGGCTTTCCCGTTGGTGACTTTGGCAGGGGCCAAGGTTTCGGTGGCGGGGGCACTGCTCATGGTGTCAAAGCTGCCTGTGCCCATGCGGTGCAAGCGTTGGGCGGTGAGTTCGGCGCGTTTTTCTTTGAAGCCTTCGGGGCGATCAACGGTGTTCATCGTCAAGCGACCTTCGATGACGACGCGATCGCCCGCGTGGTAGTTGGTCTGAATTTCTTGGGCCAAATTGCCCCAACCGATGACTTTGAGGGTGCTGGGCGGATCATCGGCCCGCAGACCGGGAAACTGTACCAGCATTTCCGCCAGGGGCGTTTGGTTATCCGCTGTGTAGCGAAGTTCTGGATCTTGGATAATTTCAGCCATCAAAATGCAGCTATTCATGGCGTGCTTGCTCCCAAATTTAACCCTGCTTATAGTATAGTACAAATGCATTGAGGCAGTGCTTGCAGCCATCTTACCAGCTAATGCCTTGCCTGCCTAGCGATCGCGGCTTTGGCTCGACTGTCCTCAAGGCTAGCTGGCGGTTTGCCCTAATAGGGACTTTCGGCGTAAACTTCTTCGACCCCCTGGGCGTGATCCACAAATTCCTGCACCCGAATCCGGTACTCGCGCAAGGTTTCATCCACCCAACCGCGATCGGTGCTGTTGGCAAAGATGTGCACCAGCGGTTCCCCAGCATCGGGCAAAATCAAGACCCACCCATCATACTGATAATCAAAAATCTTGACTCCATCCACCAGCTCCAAACACTCCACCGGATGGGTTTCCACCAGATGCCGCATGAGTGCCCCTTTGGCCGACCAGGGACACCGGACGGTATAGGTTTTGTGGCTGATGCGTGGCAGTTCCGCCCGAATTTGGCCCAGCGATCGCTCCTGAATGGTCAGCAACTCAATAATCTTGGCGATACAGAACATGGCATCAAAGCCGGGGTGCAACTTGGGGAAAATAAAGCCCATTTCGCCACTGCCGCCCAGCACGACATTCGCGTTCGTTTGGCAAGCTTCCATCAAGGCGGTGGGATTGGCCTTAGTGCGGATGACGCGGCCATCGTGACGGCGGGCGATCTGTTCTACGGCGCTGGAGGCGTGAACCGGCACCACCATCGTCCCCCGTGGATGTTGGGTCAGCATCAAATCCGCCATCATCGCGGTCAGCATTTCGCCCCGAATTGGGCTACCGGACTCGTCTACCAAAATCAACTGTTCGCCGTTGGCATAGACCTGCACCCCAAAGGTCGCTTTGACGGCTTCGACCACATGGCCCAACTGGTTGAGCAAGGCTTCGCGATCGGCATTCGTCGGGACGGTTTGATTGAGGCTGGCGTTGAGGACGACGGCATCACAGCCAAACTTGGCCAAAATCTGAGGCAAGACGGCTCCTGATACGGCATACACGTAGTCGATAACGACTTTGGAACTGCTGTGGCGAATGGCTTCGACGTTGAGGTGCTGCTCGAAACTGATGCCGTAGGTGTCGATCAGTTGGTTGGCATAGGCGACGTTGCCGATTTCGTGGACTTGGGCGCGGCGAAAATCTTCTTTGAAGTAGGCTCCTTCGATCTTCTTTTCCCGTGCTTTGGAAATGTTGATGCCTTTGTGGTCAAAAAATTCAATCAAGATGTAGTCGGGGCGATCGGGATGGACGCGGACGTGGATGCCGCCGCCAATGGACAAGGTGGGCACCAGCGATCGCGACACGGGAATCGCCGTCGCCTCCAGATTTTGAATATTAATCCCCACCGACATCAAACCTGCAATTAGCGATCGCGACACCATCCGGGAAATCGTCCGTTGATCCCGCGACACCGTCACCTGAGCACCGGGCTTGAGGGTAGACCCATAGGCCGCCCCCAACTTCACCGCAAACTCCGGTGTAATATCCACATTGGCCAGTCCCGAAACTCCCCGCTGTCCAAACAAATTGCGATGGGCGACATGGCCCCAAATCAGGTTGATATTGAGCGTCGCTCCGGGTTCCACTTTTTTGCTGGGCCACACCCGCACCCCCGGACTCACCTGAGCCTCTTCCCCAATGGAAGACAACGGCCCCACCACGGCCCCTTCCAACACATGAGCGCGGCGATCGACCCGTGTCCCCCGCGCAATCACGCAGGCCCGGAGGTGGGCTTCTTCACCAATGATGGCCCCATTCCAAATAATTGGGCGCTTCAAGTTGGCATCGGCCCCCACGGTGACGTTATCGCCAATCACCGTCCCGCCGTCAATGTGAACCCGCGACCCAATCCGGCAGTTGTTGCCAATCATGACCGGGGCTTCAATCTGGGCTGAGGGATCAATATAAGTGTTCTGCCCAATCCAAATACCGGGCATCCGTTCTTCATAGAAATAATTGAGTTTGACTTTGTTGTATAGCCCGTCATAATGAGCTTCGCGATAGGCATCCAAATGGCCCACGTCACACCAGTAGCCATCGGCGATATAGCCATACATTGGTTCGCCTTCTTCCAATAACAAAGGGAAGAGATCTTTGGAAAAATCCGTTTCCTGGTTGGGCGGCAAATACTCTAAAACGTCGGGTTCCAAAATATAGGTGCCCGTATTGACCGTATCGGAAAAGATTTCGCTGCTGGAGGGTTTTTCGAGGAAGCGTTTGATGCGGTAATTTTCGTCGGTGATGACGACCCCAAATTCCAGGGGATTGGGCACGCGGGTCAAAATGAGGGTGGCTTTGGAACGGTGGGAGCGGTGAAAGGCGATCGCCGCTTGCAAATCGAAATCGGTAATACTGTCGCCGCTGATGACCAAAAAAGTTTCGTCTAACAATTCCGCAATGTTTTTCACACAGCCTGCCGTTCCCAAGGGTTGATCTTCCTCGACGGCATAGGTCATCTGCACGCCAAAATCGCTGCCATCTTGAAAGTAATCCCGCATCACATCCGGGAGATAGTGCAAAGTCGCAATGACTTCATCAATCCCGTTCCGTTTTAACAAGTTGATGATGTGTTCGGCGATCGGGCGGTTTAACACAGGCACCATCGGTTTGGGGAGGTCGCACGTTAAGGGTCGGAGCCGAGTGCCGGAACCGCCAGCCATTAAAACTGCACGCATAAATCCTCCGCTTTTCTGGTCTTTCTAACTCAAGGAGCGACACCTCAGCCCTGTCGATGCACTGGGGGCCAAGTTCACAATGATGGACAGGGACTCACAATACCGAAAACGAACGCCTGCACCGCACCGGGCCGAGCCTCAAAGCGGTGCTCGCCGGATGCCAAGGTTGCATGGTGAAGCGAGTTGCTTGTCGTTTCATGCACGTTGATCGTCATGACGCTAAGGTAACGTCCAAAGCGCCAGATTGCTAGTTGTGGGCATGGCTGTCAATACTTTGTTACGTCGATTATTTGGCTGAGCGCACCCGAAACCATCCTTCTTTGAGTAGGATAAAACAGGAATTGGTGCTTCAGGGAATCTTGTCTGTTTAAACTTTTGTTTGGGGTTAAGTTTAGCTGCGGAAGGAGGAAGAACGATGGAAGTTGTTGGAGTGATTGCGCTGTTGATCTACGGTGGCGGGATTTGGAAGTTTTGGACGGGGTTTCGGCGAACTAACTTTAGTAACGGGAAACTGCGGCTAGCGGTATTGTGGCCAATTTTGCTGTTCAACAAATCCTATCGCCAAAATTTTAATAAGGCGTTGAAGGGCTAAAGTGTCTCTGAGCGCGGCTTTGGGTATCCTGTGGCGGTGGGGGACGGGGAACGCTAGTGGCCCAGATTGCGGCTAAAGGGGTTCTCGGTCAAGGGGGCAGAAGTGGTATAGTCAGGCATCGGAATGTGACGGGTTGATGGTGTCATGGCGGATAAATCTCCTGGCAAAGCTCAAGATTCCCTGGCGGGTGGCTTTGGGGTGTTGCGCGATCGCACCGACTGGGACAGCCGGATTGCGACAGTGGCGGCCCGGTTTAATCGAGAATATCGCGGCGAAAAGCCGGAACTGCCCGCTGAAGTGACTGGGATGCCCATTTATCAAGAGTACTCAGCAGGGCTGTTACAAGGAAAACTGACCTCGCCCTTCTGGCAATTAGCCAAACCCAAGAAGAACCAACGTTGCCTGGATATCGGCTGTGGCGTTGGTTTTTTGATTTATCCTTGGCGCGAGTGGGATGCCAGTTTCTACGGTCAAGACATTAGTGTAGTGGTGCGGGATCAGATGAATGCCCGTGGCCCCCAGTTGAACTCCAAGTTATTCAAAGGCGTGGAACTGGCTCCGGCACACCAGTTGAATTATGAGCCGCACCAGTTTGATTTGGTCATTGCGACGGGGGTGAGTTGCTATTACCCGCTGGCCTATTGGCAAGAGGTGTTGGCGGCGGTGAAGCGGGTGCTGAAGCCAGAGGGCTTTTTTGTGTTTGATGTGTTGGATGCGGAATTATCGCCAGCGGAAAATTGGGCTATTTTGGAGACTTATTTGGGGGCGGAGGTATTTTTGGAACCGATGCACGAGTGGAAGAAGCTGGTGCAAGGAGAAGGTGGCAAGATTGTGAAATCTTTGGAGGGAGAGATTTTTCAAGTGTTAAAGGTGGGATTTGCGTAAGACGGGCGATCGCGGATTCTCGCTGCTAGCTGGTGGTCTGGCGGCAATGGCGGCGGACTGAAGAGAGACAAGGAGGGGCTGCGTTGAGCTTTGTGTTTGAACGTCCGGTCTGTTTCGGCGATACGGATGCGGGGGGAGTCGTTTATTTTGCGAAGGTGCTGACGTTTTGCCATGAGGCGTATGAGGCTTCGCTGGCGGCGAGTGGAGTGAATTTGAAAGCGTTTTTCAGTGGGGTGGGGGTCGCCGTGCCGATTGTGCATGCGGCGGTGGATTTTTGGCGACCGATGTATTGTGGCGATCGCCTGAGTATCCAACTTACGCCCAAACTCATTACCCCCAGCCGCTTTGAGGTGCATTATCAAATTTATCTTCCCCCGGAAGGGCGGGCCGTTAGTCAGGCGATGACTCGTCATGCATGTATTCATGCGAAGACTCGGCAAGGGGCGGAGTTACCGGATTATTTGCAACGGTGGCTGCACCAGTGGCAGGGGGATTTGGGGCCAGTTGCGTCTGAGCCAGTTGCTTCAGGGCCAAACGATTAAGTTTGCCTTGGGCATTGCGGGGCAGGTGGGGTACGGCGATCCAGTGCTTGGGCAGTTTGTAGGCGGCGAGGCGATCGCGCAGTTGGGCCTGGAGTTGGGCCAGCAGGTCTGTGGGGGCGTTGGCTGCCGGGAGATAGAGGGCGGTGACGGCTTGGCCCCAGTGGCGATCGGCTACGCTGGTGACACCAACATCCTGCACTAGCCCGGTGCTGTGAATGGCGGTTTCTACTTCTGCCGGGAATACGTTTTCGCCGCCCGTAATAATTTTGTGGCTGTTGCGGCCGACCAGGTGCAGGGAGCCGTGCTCATCCCAGAAGCCCAGGTCATCGGTTTGAAACGTGGCGGTGGGAAAGCGGTGGGGATAGTAGCCCAGGGCCAGAGAGGTGGCGGCGATCGCGATTTGGCCGACAGGATAGCCCAGAGCGAGATCAAAGGTGGGGTTTTGCAGGGTAACGGTGGCATGGGGCAACACCCGGCCACAGCCCAATTGTCCCTGGCGACAGGCGGCGGGTTTGAGGGTAACGACCTGGGCGGCGGTTTCCGTCATGCCATAGGTAGGAGCAATGGCAATGTCGGCCTGGAGTGCAATTTGGCGGAGGCGATCGCTCAGGGGCGCACCCCCCAGCATGACGGTATGAAACCGGGTGAGCCAGTCACGGCGATCGCGCTGTTGCAGCAAGGTGTGCAGTTGGGTCGGCACCAGGGAGAGAAAAAAGTGATTGGGTGGAATTGATGGCAAGGGCGACTGGGTGAGGCTTTTGGCGGCGAGACACTGAAGTTGGCCCCCGGTGAGGAGCGATCGCAGAAATTGCATTAACCCGCTGACGTGGTAGGGCGGCAACACGCAAAAGGAATGCACTGCTTCCACCTGAAAATACTGCTGAAAGCCTTGCACCGAGGCCAGGAGCGTCCCCCAGGTATGCATGGCAAAGCGGAGTTGACCGGAGGAGCCGCCGGTGGGAATCATGACTAGAGCGGAGGGCAAGTCGGGGAGCGGGCTGGGGGCGATCGCGCCGGGAAACCGGGGAATCTCGCCCCAAATCACATCTGGTTGGGCCAGGTGGCTCAGTTGTGCCCATTCCGTGGTGCGCCAGTGGGAATTCAGCAAAAACACATGGCAGGGCACAAGACAGGCCGCGAGGAACTTGGCCCAGAATTCGATGGGGTGGGGGGTGGCCAACCAGACTACGGGAGCGGCCCGATCGCGATGGGTCGTTTGCCAGTGTTCCAGTTCGGCGATCGCCCGCTCGACGGTATCGTTGAATCGCTGCGGATCGTAGCCCAGTAACCAGTCATCCCGACGGCGATCGCGAAATACTGTCCAGGGATCGGCCCCCAGGCTGGCTAAAGGGTCTGCCATAGCTGTTCAAACTGTTCTTGCTGGGTTGGGGCGGGGGCGATCGGGGTAAACCAGTGAGCTGTGCCATAGCCCAAGGCTCGTGCCGGATTGCCCAGGTCGAGGGCGAGTCGCAGTCCGGCCTGTCGTCCGATTTCCGTTTCCAGGGCGGAGGAAAAGACCAGATCCAAGGACTGGGCCTGACAAACCTGCCGTAAACGCCTGGGCGACCCCGCGATCGCTGGCTTGAGCACATAAATTCCCCGCCAGCCCTGGCGATCGCACTGTTGCAATTGGGCCAAGGTGGCCACGGATTCATCCAACGCGATCGCCGTTTTGCCCTGGGCCTGTAACTGCATCAACTCGGCAAACTGAGCCGGGGGGAGGGGTTGCTCCAAAAATTCCACCGCTGTTCCGTGGGTTGCTGCCAACCAGGTTGCCGCCGCCGCCACCGACAAGCCACCGTTGGCATCCAACCGCACCGCCGCCTCGGCAGGCAAAGCCGTCATCAATTGCTCAAACCAGGCCAATTCCGTTGGCAACTCCGCGACCCCAATTTTCCACTTGAAGGTGCGATGGCCCCTGGCCCACAACTCTGCCCAAGCGTCCAGGGCGATCGCCCCCGTCGGCAACAAGGCGCACAGGCGATCGGGGGGCAAGTCTGGCGGATTTTCGGGTGCTTCCAGCGTTGCCCAGGCTGACTCGAACCCAAACTGGCAAGCAGGTAAGTGATCGGGAATGGTTGGCAGGTGGGAATGGGCGATCGCGGCAGGGAGGCTCTGGCAAAAGGCGATGGCCTGGGCTATTGTCTCGGAGCCAAACCAGGGAATCGGCGCGATCTCTCCGTAGCCCACTCGCCCTTGCTCATCGACCAACCGGAGCACAATGCCCTCCCGCCGTTGCCAGAGACCATGCTGAGTGTGTAATGGGGGCTGGAGCGATCGCCCATAAGCCCGCCACTCCCACCGGGCAATGCTTGCCGCCGTCATGCCGACTAACCCACCATCAACCCCACCCCCAACATTAACCCCGTCCAAAAATGGAACGTCACCGCAATAAAACGGCAATACAGCAGGGTTTCGGGTTGTTCATACTGAGCTTGAATCAACTGGCAAAGTTTGACCGCATAGGGTATCCCCGCAAACACCAGCAAAGTCCACACGGGCAACACCTGAAGCAACACAAACAGCGTCGTCAAGGCATACACGCCGCCACAAATCCAGGGCAACAGTTGGGCCGATCGCTTGGCCCCCAACCGCACCACAGGAGACTTTTTGCCCACCGCAGCATCGTCGTTGACCTGGTTAAAGTGGGAGCAAAATAAAATCAAACTGGTGGCAATGCCCATCACCGTCGCCGCCGCCATGTTTGCCCATGACCAGGTTTGGGTCTGGCTGTAGTACACGGCGGCAAAAGCCAACGGCCCAAAGGCAAAAAAGCACAGAATTTCACCTAAGCCCTGGTAACTGAGGCGAAAGGGTGGCCCCTGGTAAATATAGCCCAAAGCACAACAGGCCAAAATGAGGCCAATCACCGTGAAATCTCGCTGCCAGAGGGCGATCGCCGCGACCCCCAACAACCCCGCCCCCAAACAGACATTCGCCAGGGCAAAAATCAGCCGCTTATTGCCCGTCAGGTTGACCAGGGAATTGGCCTTGTTGACATCCACGCCAGTTTCCGCGTCAAATACGTCGTTGCTGAGGTTTTCCCAGGCGACAATCAAAATTGCCGAAATCAAAAACAAGCCGAAAACGCCCCATTGCAATTGTCCAGTCGTGAAATGGGCCATTGCCGAACCCACCCAAATGGGCATCACGGCCACGCTATACATGGGGGGTTTAATCGCCGCTAACCAAAGATTTTTCTGAGTTGGGCGTTGAATTATCCGTGGTGTCATGCTGCGCTATTGTCAATGAATCAGGGTTTGCGTCAAGTTGCCTCATCATTCTACGATCGCGCGGCTACCAAACTGATCCTGCTCAAAAATGCTTCAAGTTTTGAAACATCTTTAAGTTTTGAAACAAGCAAAATTCCTCAGTCGTCTTTAGCGCAATTCCCGTCTGTCTGGGCGATCGCAGACCTATACTGGGTATAAAGTTGTATTGTCTTCTATTACATGCCAGTTACACTGCACTGCAATCAACTCTTTCAAAATCGCCAAGAACTTTATCAATTTCTCTTTAATTGTCAACAAGTTGCTTGTGAAAAACAAACGGTACAAATTGTCAGCATTACAACAGGAATTCAGTCAATTGATCCCCTGGCAATTTTTCATGAACTTGCCCATCCTGATCAACTCAACTTCTATTTTGAAAAGCAAACTTTAGCTCATCACGCCCATTCAATGAGGGCACAATGGGCGATCGCGGCAATTGATAGTGTGGCTGCTGCGCCCATACAATCCGATGGGCCATCTGGGCACCCAATGGGCGATCGCTTTGAGCAAGCAAAGCACTTTATTCACACCACCTTAAACAACACCATTCTGACGGGCGATCTGCGGCAACCGTTTGCGGGGCCACACTTTTTTTGTAGCTTTACCTTTGCGCCTCAGCTTGTGCCCCAGCATCCCAATCCGTTTCCGGTGGTGACGGTGTTTTTGCCCCGCTGGCAAATTTCTCGCCACCCGGAGGGCTGCACTGTTGTGGCTAACCTGGCCATCCGCCCAACCACGGCGATCGCCCCCCTCGTGGAACAAACCTGGGCCATGTTTCAGCGCCTACAATCCCAGCCGTTTGCATTACTGAGGTTGCCCCCCTTGCCCCGTCCCTGGCTCAACCGGACGGATCACGACCACGACCACCACTTTCAAACCGCCGTTCAAGCGGCCCTGGCTTCCATTCGCCAGCAAACCTTTCACAAAATCGTCCTTTCCCACGCGCTGGATGTGGTCGCCCCGGCCCCCTTTGATTGCACCCATTCTTTACACAATCTTCGGCAGTTGTACCCCGATTGCTACATTTTCTCGGTGAGCAACGGTCAAGGGGTGTCGTTTATTGGTGCCAGTCCTGAACGGTTGGTCAGCCTGCAACAGCGCCAACTCCTGACCGATGCGCTGGCGGGGTCGGCTCCCCGTGGGGGTTCGCCCGCTGCCGATGCCCAACTGGCCAATCGCTTGCTGAATAGTGCGAAAGAAATGCATGAGCATCAAGTGGTTTTGGATTTCATTGTGGGCCAACTCCGCCAATTGGGGATGCAGCCGGATGCGTTGCCTTTGCGCCTGTTGACCTTGCCGAATATTCAGCATTTGCATACGCCAATCCGCGCGACCCTCCCCGCCCATTTGCATTTATTGGATGTAGTGGCGACTTTGCACCCCACTCCGGCTGTGGCTGGGATGCCCCGCGCGATCGCCTGTGAGCAAATTCAGCACTATGAACCCTGGGCGCGATCGCTCTATGCGGCCCCCATCGGCTGGGTCAACTACGAAGGCGACGGTGAGTTTGCGGTGGGTATTCGCTCTGCCTTTGTGCAAGGGTGCCAAGCGCGGCTGTTGGCTGGGGCGGGCATTGTCGCCGGGTCAGATCCGCAGCGGGAATTGGCAGAAGTCAAGCTCAAACTCCAAGCGTTGCTGGCGGCCCTGGTCTGATGCGTTGACCCAGGGCGATCGCCTTAGGGATAAAACGCCAGTTGCGGCAAGCCCAGGGTTTCCTCCCAGCCCATCATGATATTGACACATTGAATGGCTTGGCCTGCTTGGCCTTTCATCAAGTTATCGATCGCCGACATGACGATCACACGGGCCGTTCGGGGGTCAACCTCCAGGCCCAGATAGGCCAGGTTTGTCCCGCAGGCCCACTTGGTTTGGGGGTAGGTGCCACTGGGTAACACTTTGACCCAGGGGGAACTCCGGTAAAACGCGGAGTAAATCGTGAGCAGATCCTCCCGCACCAGGCCCGGATCGCGCAGGGTGGCATAGACTGTCGCCAGGATGCCCCGTGGCATGGGGATCAGGTGGGGGGTAAACTGCACCAAGACTTCGTGGCCTGCCAGGTCGCTGCAAATTTGCTCAATTTCTGGGGTGTGCCGATGGCGGGCCACGCCGTAAGCCCCTAGAGAACTGTCGGCTTCGGCCAGCAACATGTTGACTTTGGCCTGTCTGCCGCCGCCGGAGGTGCCGGATTTTGCGTCAATGATGGCGGTTTCGGGAATAATCAAGCCTTGTTTGAGCAAGGGGGACAGGGCCAACAAGCTGGCGGTGGGGTAGCAGCCCGGACAGCCGATGAGTTGGGCTTGGGCGATGCGATCGCGATACAGTTCCGGCAACCCATAAACGGCTTGTTCCGCAATGTCGGCATCGTCGCGATCGCCCCCATACCACGAGCTATACACCGACAAATCCGAAAAGCGATAATCTGCCGACAAATCCAGTACCTTACAGCCTTTGGCCAACAGCGTCGGGGCCATCTTGTAAGCGAGGCCATTGGGCAGGGACAAAAACACCACCTGGCAGCGATCAGCAATCATGTCCAGATCAATGGGTTCTACCGTTTGCTTAACGCGGTGTTCCAAGTGGGGATACAGGTCAGAAAACGGCTGCCCTGCGCTGCTATCACCGCCCAGATAAACTAACTCCAGGTTGGGGTGATCCATCAAAATTCGCACGAGTTGCACGCCGCCATAGCCGGATGCGCCAACAATACCAACAGGAACACGTCCAGAATCACCCATGATTATGCTTACCTTCGCGTGGGTCGAATCAGATTAACTTTGCTGCATTGTAGTACCAGATAAAAGGTTTGTGAAAGGGAACGCGCCGCGCAATTCCATCAGATCCTGAACCAAACCGACTAGAATTTAGATCAAAAGCCTTGTTGAAGCAACCGCAACGGTGATGCCTTGAACTTTTCAACTGATAATTCTGCACCCATTTCGCCTTCTCAATTTGACCCCATCAGCGCGGCATTGGCCGATCTCAAAGCGGGCCGCGCGATCGTCGTGGTGGATGATGAAAATCGCGAAAATGAGGGCGATGTGGTGTGTGCGGCCCAGTTTGCCACCCCTGACATGATTAACTTTATGGCGGTCGAAGCGCGGGGGTTGATCTGTCTGGCGATGACGGCGGAACGGTTGGATGAACTGGATTTGCCGCTGATGGTGACGCAAAATACCGACAGCAACCAAACCGCGTTTACCGTTAGCATTGATGCCTCGCCCAGTGCGGGGGTTTCTACGGGCATTTCCGCCGAAGACCGGGCACGGACGATCCAAATTGCGATTAATCCCGCGACCCGGCCCCAGGATTTGCGGCGACCGGGCCATGTGTTTCCCCTGCGGGCGCGGGAAGGTGGGGTGCTGAAGCGGGCGGGCCATACGGAGGCGGCGATCGACTTGGCACGGTTGGCGGGGCTGTATCCGGCGGGGGTGATCTGTGAGATTCAAAACCCTGATGGGTCGATGGCGCGGCTACCAGAATTGCTGGACTATGCCAAGGCGCATACGCTCAAAATTATTAGTATTGCGGATCTCATTAGTTATCGCCTGGAACATGAACGGTTGATTGTGCGGGAGGCGATCGCGGATTTGCCCTCGGAGTTTGGCCATTTCCAGATCTATGCCTATCGCCACACGTTGGATAATTCGGAGCACGTCGCGATCGTCAAAGGCGACCCGGCCCAATTTGCCGATCACCCCGTCCTGGTGCGAATGCACTCGGAATGTTTGACGGGCGATTCTTTGGGTTCGCTGCGGTGCGATTGTCGGATGCAACTGCAAGCGGCCCTGAAAATGCTGGAGAATGCGGGAGCCGGTGTGGTGGTCTATCTGCGGCAAGAGGGGCGGGGCATTGGTTTGGTCAACAAGCTCAAAGCCTACTCCTTGCAAGATATGGGCCTGGATACGGTCGAAGCGAACGAGCATTTGGGCTTTCCGGCGGATTTGCGAAATTATGGGATGGGGGCGCAAATCTTGAATGATCTGGGGGTGCGGCAGATGCGCCTGATCACCAACAATCCCCGGAAAATTGCGGGCATCAAAGGCTATGGGCTGGAAATTGTTGAGCGGGTGCCTTTGCTGATTGAGGCGACGTTTTATAACTCGTCCTATCTGGCGACGAAGGCTGAAAAGCTGGGCCACTGGATGTTACGGACTTTTTTGATGACGCTGGCGTTGCAGTGGGAGGATGAACCCCAGGCGGTGACGGAATGGTACAAACGGCTGGAAACCGTGCGGCAATTGGCGCGATCGCACAATTTTTCGTTGCAAGAGGAAGTCCGGCCTGTGGCCCAGGCGGTGTTTGGCAAAGATGCTCTGGTGGTGCATTTGGGCTTTGAGCAAACCGTGCAGCCCGAGAGCGATTGGTATACCCAGCCGCAGCATCCCTACCGCAGCGCGATCGCCAGTATCTTAGCCGAACTCGGCACCGCGTTGCCCCAACTCACGCACGTTGAATTTATCCTGTCGCCGGGATCTGACCCATTGGTTGGGCTGCAAGTCCAGCTTGATCGCGTCCTGCTTGCTCCAAACCAACCGTTGGGGGGCGATCGGCCCCTGGCCACCCAAACTATCTACAGTTGGGTGCCTCAACGTTGACCCAGCCCCAGGCCCGCATCAACACCCAAACCCATTTCCCTGGCTGCTTCATAATTTGTTGAATAAATTGTTGGATGGTGGTGCTACAAGGGCTGGTGCTACACTTTGCTTAATAAAAATAAAAATAAATACAAATAAACTTAGCTTTAAAGAACTGTCTAATAGTTCATTCACAATAAAAATAGAAAGTTTTAATTTTTTTGATTTTTTTAAGCTTTGAATCCGTATTTTCCGTGTGGTTGGTTACTATTTTGTCCGGCAATCTTAAATAAGACCTCCAAAATTTCTCGGATGACTTGACCTCAAGCTACTCTTTTATTGTGTCTGGGAGTACTTCTGTCCTGGTCTTATGCTGAAAGATAAATGCGATTTTGAGTACATTTATCTGCTTTTTTTTAATTTTTTAAGACCTATCTGATCCGGTTTGGTGCAATTAGATGATTAATTCTGTGCTGCAATCTTTTCCAAGATTGAGTTGTTTTTTACTTGAGTTGAAAGCTGACTAAAATTAGTTCTGATGAATTGAGTGATCAAGATTAGTTCATTTAAGTAGGATGGCATGATTCCTGTTTCGTCAGAATGCCACTTGCCGCTTGAATAATTAAATGGTTTTGGCTGATTATGTTTGCACTAAATGCTGTGGATGATGAGCAATTTACTCAAACCTCTTGTTTAAATTTCTGTCCCGTTGCTGCACCTAAAGCTAGCGCGATCGCCAATATTGATAACGGACGATGGCATCATCATTCAACGCAACAGCCGAATTTATGTGATCCCTTTGATTTACATAAAAAGGTTGATCTTCAATTTGACAAAAATCTTTTTCCTGTAGCATTTGAAATTACTTCGGAATTCGCAAAGATTGCCTCTCCAATTAATCAAAAATTTTTTCCCTTTATGAATTTGTCTCGTCAGAAATACGCTCAGTTTTGTTTGCCTTTGGCCTTAAATTATTCATTGCCTGAGCGTGAAACAAGCCATAGACCGATCAGCTTAATAGGAAGAAAAAATATGGCAGATGATAGCTTTGAGCATGGTCATCCTTTGGGCTTGAAAGACGAGCAATCTGATCGGTTTGAAATGCAATTAGCCCAGAAAACGGCTGAATCTCGCTATCTGCAACGCATGGTGCAAGAACAAGAAAAAAGGCTGCAATTGTTAACTCGGCAAACTGAGTGGTCTAAGCAAGCTCAAGCCGTGTTATTGAAGCTGAACCAAATCTTGCAGCAGCAAGACACTTTGGCCACAATCCTGAATCTTGTTGGGTCGGAAATCCAAGCTTTTTTTCAGAGCGATCGCGTTTGTGTTTTTGAATATAATCTATTAGACAAAAGTGGCTTAGTCATTTCGGAAGTTGTGAAGCCACCTTTTCCAAATACCCTGGGCTATATTATTCAGGATGAAATTATTGCTGGAGTGAAATGGCTACGCTGCTATCAAAATGGTGAGGTGTGTAGCCTATCAGATTTAGAAGCTTGTCAGTCTAATCATACCGCTTGCTACCAATTTTTAATCAACAAAGAGAATACATTACCGCCAGAGTGCGATCGCTCATTTGACCTGTGGCAGTTTTTTCAAGTCAAGTCGAAACTTGCTGTCCCTATCTTTCGCGATCAAAAAATTTGGGGTTTGTTAGCTATTCATCAGTGCGAGTATAAGCGCGAATGGCAGGATTTTGAAGTTCAAACCTTACAGATAATTGCAACTCAAATTGGTAGTTTCTTAACACAGCTTGAATTGCAACAAAGGGTAAGTTATCTAGAAACAGACATTCAAAAACAGCACCAAGAACATAAAAGTTGTTTGGCCAATACTATTGATTTTGAGGCGATGCTAAAGCGCATTACGGTGCGAGTGCGGGATAGTTTGGATGAAACTCAGATTTTACAAACGGCCATGCAAGAATTAGTGGCGGTTCTGAATGTGCAACAAATGCAGTCAGTTGCGTGTGTGGCCTCGCTAGATGGAACCTGTGGCAAGGTTCAGGCTTACGAGTTAGAGGGGGATGATCCTTCCTATACAGCTTTAGACCACTACGATTTTACTGAGCTGTGTGAGCAACTCAGGCAAGGTAAAATCATGCAGTTTTGTCCAATGCTGCCCTGGTTGAATCGTAGCGATCAAATGGTTTTAATTTGTCCTGTGTTGGATAGTCAGGGTTGTTTAGGTAATTTACAGTTTTATCGCTCTCGACATCAAATTTTTACTGACCAGGAATTGCAGTTAATTCAACAGGTTGCTAGTCATTGCGCGATCGCGATTCGGCAAGCGCGGCTATATCAGGCATCGTGCATTCATGTGCAGGAATTAGAGCAATTAAGTCGCCTCAAAGATGACTTTCTCAGTACAGTCTCCCATGAGTTAAGAACACCTCTTTCTAGTATTAAGATGGTGACAAGTCTGCTCAAGCTGGCAATGCATTCATCTATCACCCAAACGGAAGATCACAATCTGAGCGATCTGCAAAAACAAAAAATTGGGCAATATCTCAAGGTTTTGGAAGATGAATGTGAACGTGAAATTAGTTTAATTAATGATTTGTTGGCGACACAGCATTTAGATACGGGCAAGCATCCTCTAAATCCAACCACAATTAATTTGCCAGAGTGGCTGCCGCAAATCCTTCGCCCATTTCAACATCGCACGCAAATGAATCAACAACATTTGACACTTCATTTGCCGCCAAGTTTGCCTCCGATTATGTCTGATATGTTTATGCTGAGCCGTATCCTTGTGGAATTGCTCAATAATGCGTGTAAATACACCCCACCGGATGGGCAGATTTATTTACGGGCAGTAGCGAAAGTAGCCACAATTGAATTCACCGTTGAAAATACGGGAGTACAGATTCCACCGGAGCAAATTTCGCGAATTTTTGATCCGTTTTATCGAGTTCCGGCAGACGATCGCTGGAAACGAGGTGGAACTGGATTGGGCTTATTTTTGATCAAGCGGTTTGTAGAATATTTAGGAGGAACAATTCAGGCCCAAAATCTACTGGATGCCGTGCAATTTAGTGTGACGTTACCATTGACGGTGGAGACGATTTAGCGATCGCTCACTGCTCCAAAGGACGCTAAATTTCAGATCACGGGCTAATCTGTTTTGGCTTTAATCGCGACATTAAACTTGCTGCAAATAAAATAATTCAAAATTGCCGTAGGGCTGATCAGGGGCCAATGAATCTTGCGCGCGATCGCGATCGCGTTGTCAACACCGTTTATCTTGAAGATAGGAACACGCAGAAGGAAACGAGGACGGTGAAACAACCGATTTGGGTCATTGGTGGTGGTTTAGCAGGCACCGAAGCCGCTTGGCAACTTGTCCAGGCGGGGCTACCGATCATTTTTTGTGAAATGCGGCCCGTTTGCCAGAGTCCCGCCCACCATACCGAGCATCTGGCGGAACTGGTGTGTAGCAACTCCTTTGGGGCACAGGCCAGCGATCGCGCCTCTGGCTTGCTCCATGCCGAATTGCGCCGTTTGGGGTCTCTCGTCATTGCCACCGCCGATCAACACGCCGTGCCAGCGGGGGGAGCCTTGGCCGTCGATCGCGCCGTTTTCAGCCAACACCTCACGGAAATTTTGGCCCAGCATCCCCTGGTGGACTTTCGCCGAACCGAGGTGCAAGCGTTGCCCAGCGACGGCATTGTGATCTTGGCCACTGGCCCCCTCACCAGTCCCGCGTTGGCCGCGCAATTGCGCCAGTTCACGGGCCTGGATTACATGAGCTTTTTTGATGCCGCCAGTCCAATTGTGGTGGGCGAATCGATTAACCATGACATTGCTTTTTTGGCCTCCCGCTACGATCGCGGCGATGCGGCCTACCTCAACTGCCCCATGAACCGAGCGCAATACCTGGAATTTTGGGAAGCACTGCGGCAGGCGGAACAGGCGGAACTCAAAGACTTTGAACAAGAAACGGCCAAATTTTTTGAAGGGTGTTTGCCCATCGAGGAAATGGCGCGGCGGGGCGAAGATACCATGCGCTATGGCCCCTTAAAACCTGTGGGGTTGTTTGATGGTCGGTTGGGGGATTTTCGTGCCCCGGAAAACCAGCCCAAGCGGCCCTATGCGGTGGTGCAGTTGCGGCAAGAGGACAAAGCGGGTCAACTCTGGAACATGGTGGGGTTTCAGACGAATTTGCGCTGGGGAGAACAAAAGCGGGTCTTTCGGCTGATTCCAGGGCTAGAAAATGCGGAATTCGTGCGGATGGGTGTCATGCATCGCAACACCTTTTTGAATGCGCCGCAACTTTTGCATCCCACCTTGCAATTTAAGCAACAGCCGACGTTGTTCGCTGCCGGACAGTTGATTGGCACGGAGGGCTATACCGCCGCGATCGCTGGAGGTTGGCTTGCCGGCACCAATGCCGCCCGACTGGCCCAAGGGTTGCCCCTGGTGCAGTTGCCCAACACCACGATGATGGGGGCGTTGTTTGATTTCATTAGCTCGGCCTCGCCCAAACACTTCCAGCCCATGCCGCCCAACTTTGGCATTTTGCCGGAACTGCCCCAACGGATTCGTAACAAAAAAGATCGCTATGGCCAGTACCGCGATCGCGCCCTAGCCGATCTGGACTCCTGGCAACACCAACTCAACCTATTGCCTGTCCACCGTTCCGCCTGAACCGAGATTAGGGAGGCGGAGAGTCTCGCTGGGTGCCCGACCAATTGACCCCCTGCACGATCGCCCCTGTGAACTGTGCGCCTGTCAAATCGGCATAGCTCAAATCCGCAAACAAGAGGGAGGCTCCCTGGAAATTGGTGGCCCGCCCCGTAATGTGCTGCAACCCCGCTCCCTGCAAGTTGGCCTGGGTCAAATTGGCTCCGCTCAGGTTGGCTGCAAGCAGTTGCGCCAAACTCAGATTGCTATTTTGCAAGTTGGCCTGGGTCAAGTTGGCATTCTGCAAATTGGATTCACTCAGATTGGCCCTCTCCAAGTTGGCCCTCTCCAAGTTGGCTCCCTGCAAATCTGCACGGCTCAAATCCGTGGCCTGTAAATCGCACCCCGGACAATATTTCGTCCAGCGTACCCAGTGTTCCCGCACCGATCGCGATCGCCATGCCAACCCTAACCCCAGGCCCAGTCCTAACCCCAGTATCCCCAGCCGCACCCATAGCCTGCGTGTTCCCCCCATGCCGTATCCACTTGCGAGCTTGTGCGGTTTCAGCTTAACCAGCAACACCCCAAAAGACAATTTCCCCCGATCGCCTCACCAGAGACACCATCAGGGGAAAGTTGAATGCAGCCACGGGATGGGGCGATCGCCCCGCTGGGCTTAACGCATCGAAGTTTCCAGCTCTTGTTCCTCCATTGCCGTTCGGGGTGATGGCTCAAACACATTCAAATACAAGAAGCCCGCAGCCAATGCCCCCAAAATCGGAGCCACCCAGAACAACCACACCTGGCCTAACGCCCCGCCCCCGACAAAGATGGCAGGAGCCAAACTCCGGGCCGGATTGACGGACGTATTCGTCACTGGAATGCTGATCAGGTGAATCAACGTGAGGGCCAAACCGATCGCCGCCCCCGCAAACCCAACTGGCGCACGGCGATCGGTCGCTCCCAAAATCACCATCAAAAAGATAAAAGTCAGCACAAACTCAGCGACAAAACAAGCCACCAAACTGTAGCCCCCCGGCGACAACGCCCCAAAGCCGTTTGTCGCAAACTCCCCCGGAGCCGTTGGATTAATCGTAAAGCCCTCTTTTCCACTGGCAATTAGGTACAAAATCCCAGAACCCAAAATGCCGCCCAGGACTTGCGCCACAATGTAGGGCAACAACTCAGAACCGGGAAACCGCTTGCAGGCCCACAACCCAAAGGACACAGCGGGATTGAAATGGCCGCCGGAAATGTGCCCCAACCCATAGGCCATTGTCATGACGGTGAGACCAAAGGCCAACGCTACCCCCACAAAGCCAATACCCAAGGGAAACGGCAGCGTATCGTTGAGTTTGGCCCCGGTGAAAGACGCTGCCAGCACGGCGCTCCCACACCCACCGAACACGAGCCAGAAGGTACCTATAAATTCGGCAATAAGTTTTTTTGTTAATGGCATTTGGGCATCCTCAAATATTCAAAAGTGTTTTAGTCCAGAGCAACCAATTTGCACCCCAGTTTGATCAGCAGTACTGTGATGGACTTTACAAAACTGCGGATTTTCTCAATAGAATCGTATCAGAGATAAATTGAAACACTAAGTATTTTTGTTAACAAATGACAATTTTGGACTCGCATCATTGAGGCATCCCCTTATGTTTGATTAGCCCAAAGACAACTGCTGTTTTGCTGTCCGAAGCTAACGTGTGACAATGCGGCTGGGCTATCACCGTTAACGTTTTGCCCTGTGAAGTTAATTTTTTTGGCGCGGAGGCTAACCACTAAATAACGCTTAGGTTAAGTTTTAAACTTAATTTTTTAAGATTTGGCGATAAATATGGCTGTGGACAGATTGAGAAAGGCCGGAAAATCCCCAATAGTTTGAAATAACTCAAAGGCTTTGGCGTAGAATGCCTACAAAATCCACCCTAAAAATGATTTAGTTGATTGGGCGATCGCAGATTGTCGTTAGTGGTTTGTGCAGGGCACTGGAGCTGGCGAGGGTTCTCCCGATCGCAAATTTGGGTTGGACAGGGGCGATCGCCCCACGATTGATGTTAATCAGGGAATCCTGATAGGAAAGGAGCATGGAAACAGTATTATTACCTATACTCATCGGGCAGGCTAACGCCCAAGGAGTAGCCCAGTCCCTCGGTCTACCCCCAGATGTCTTCAACGTTATCCTCAATTTGCTGGGTGCGTTGGCTATTCTGGTCTTTGGTTGGCTGGTGGCATTGGCCGTGGCCTCCGGGGTGCGTAGTCTACTCAAGCGAACGGATATTGATAATCGCCTGGTTAGCATGACGGCGGGGCGGCAGGGAACAGCGATTAACGTTGAAGGGCTAGCCGCCAAAATTGTGTTTTGGATCATCATCATCCTGGCAGTGGTTGCGGCGTTGAATGTCCTCAATCTGACCACTGTTTCCCAACCGCTGAACAGTTTCCTCAATCAAATCTTTGCTTATCTGCCGAAGGTGGGTGGGGCGGCGATTATGATTGCGGTGGCTTGGTTGGTCGCGACTATCAGCCGCATGATTGTGCTGCGGATTGCCCAATCTTTTGACCTGGATGGTCGGCTGGCAGCAACCACGGCGATCGATGAACCGCCTACGACTACACCGGGCGATCGCACCCCCCGCCCTGACGCAGCAAGCCAAAACCAATTTCTCCTGAGCGAAACCCTCGGCAATGCGGTGTATTGGTTTGTATTTTTGTTTTTCTTGCCGTTGATTCTCGGCATTTTGGATCTGCAAGGGCCGCTGCAACCTGTGCAGAACTTATTGGATGATTTTCTCTCGTTCTTGCCTAACATCCTCAAAGCGATCGTGATTGCGATCGTGGGTTGGATTATTGCCCGTGTGGTGCGGGGCATTGTGACAAACCTGTTGGTCGCAGTGGGCACCGATCGCCTCGGTCAAAGCCTGGGCTTAAGCGGCGGACGGGGGCGGCAATCCCTTTCCTGGATTATCGGCACCATTTTGTTTGCCCTGATCTTGATTCCTACTGCCGTCGCCGCGTTGGAGGCTCTGCGGATTGAGTCGATCTCTGGGCCAGCTTCCGCCATGCTGAACCAAATTTTGGATGCGCTCCCCCAGATCTTTACAGCAGGGCTGATTTTGGTGTTGGGCTATATGGTGGGGCAATTTGTCAAAGAGTTGCTGACCAGTTTGCTGACGGGGATTGGCTTCAACAATGTGCTGAACTGGTTGGGCTTAGGTACAGGGGAATCAACGCCTGCAACTCCCAATCTGCCGCCGCCTCCCCCGGTGGATATGGAACCCGGTGGGCCAATGTTGATCCAACCGGATGCGTTGCGCCCAGACAACAAAACACCCGCCGAAATCGCTGGGATTGTCGCCCTGGTGGGGATTGTGTTGTTTGCGGCAGTGGCGGCCACGAATGTGTTGGGTATCCCGGCCTTAACGGCGATCGTCAGCGGTTTGTTGGTGATTTTGGGGCAATTGCTCGTTGGGTTGGCCATCTTTGCGGTGGGTCTATACCTGGCCAATCTGGCCTATAACTTGGTGGCAAGTTCCGGTTCGGCGCAAGCCAGGATTTTGGGCCAAACGGCGCGGATCTCGATCATCGTCTTGGTTTCGGCGATGGCCTTACAACAAATTGGGCTGGCTCCGGATATTGTGAATCTGGCGTTTGGTTTATTGTTGGGTGCGATTTGTGTTGCGATCGCCCTTGCCTTTGGGTTAGGCGGTCGAGATGTGGCCGCGCAACAACTGCGGGAATGGCTGGATAGCTTCAAGAACCGCAATTAACCACAGCTTCGGGGTTTGTGGCATTGCTGCAAACGGCAAAGTCACAGAACCTATCATCAAACCATGAAACAGCGGCGAATTCTCAGGATTGGGAGGTCGCCGCTGTTTACGTTAAGTCAGTTCATTGGAGGTGGTCAAAGCGCGGGCGTTCAACCGACCCTAACGCCGCTCCATGACTTCCGTGAGCCGCGCGATCGCCTCAGTTAAGCGGGCTTGCGATTCCAAGACCGGATCGGGGGCGGGGGGTTCTTCGACTTCCTTGCGGCGCAAAAACTTTTCCAGTACCCGAATCAGCAGAAAAATCACAAACGCAATCACCAAAAAATTCACCACAGCTACGGCCAGCTCTCCCAGCCCCAGGGGTAAATTTTTCAAATTCTCGACTCCGGCCTGTTTCAGCACCGGATTCAGAATCAGATTCATCAGCCAGGTGACAAAGGCATCGACAATTTTGCCAAATGCACCGCCGATAATCACCCCGATCGCCAGATCCACCACATTACCGCGCAGGATGAATTCCTGGAAATCTCGCAGAAAACCGGTTGCCGAACTGCGTGCCCTACGTGCCATAGTCGTCTCCATTCACTCCGTGATCAGAAGATGGCCAGGGGCTGCCAACCTGGGTTGAGCGCCGCTAACCATCGCTGGTGTGGGCATATGATAGCAGAGTCGTGGCGGAATGGCTTGTCGCCCAGGTTGGGTTTTGGGGCTGGGCGATCTGGTGCAAGGAAGCAGCCATGACGGCGGTGGTTTGGCCCGTCACACTAAACAGCATGGCTTCCCGAAAGATCCGTTGGGCCGGATGGCTGGTGGCATTGGCGGCCCCGGCAGACACAATCACTGCTGCGTGGGCACACCGCACCGCTAGCGCGATCGCCCAGGCCCGTAGCTGTAAGCGCGTTTCCAGCGATCGCGCTCGTTCATCTGCTGTATAAATTGCAGTGCGACAGTCGTGCAGTTCTTGCGCCAGGGCTTCATAGGGCGATCGCACAAACTCCCGCTGCGGCATCGCCTGGGCCACGATCGCCAACCCGGCCTGCGCTGCCCCCAGGGCGTAAAAACTATGCTGCAACACATTCTGGCCATCGCTGTTGTGGATTGCCCCCGCCGGACGCACAAACACCACCTGCTCAGGGGGCAAAAACCACTGGTGTAACTCCGCCGTCACCGTGTTGGTGGCCGTCAACGCCGCCAGCGCCATCGGTGGACTAACCTGAAGCGTGCCCGCCGCCTGGGTTGTCTGCAACGGCATGACCCCATACACCGCCTGTCCATCGGGCAACACCGCCGCCCCAACAAACTCTGTAAAGATCCCAAAGCCAGTAATCCACGGGATTGTGCCCGTTAGCTCATAGCCCCCGGCGATCGCCGTCGCCTTCATCAACGGTTCCCCCGCCCGCCGCAAATGGGAAAACCCCACCCCCATCGCGATCGCCCCCGTGGCCAACTGCGGGAGATAGTGCGCTTGCAACCCTGGATTGGTGCTGCGATTCAGAAACGATCCGGCACTTTGATGTTGGGCTTGCAAAAAGGCCAACGCCCCCGAATACCGCGCGAGTAATTCTTGGAACTGCCGAAACTCGCGATCGCTCACCGCCAACCCACCCCACTGTTGCCCAATCCGCAATCCCAGCCAGCCCTGCGCCCCCAACTCCGCAAATGCCTGCTGCAACAGTGTCGCATCCTGATCCAGCGCCTCCGCCTGGGGAGCCACGCGATCGCACAAAAAAGCCTCTACCTGGTCAAGCGAAACCGTCATACCGTCTGTTTTACCTGCTTAAAACTGCCTTGTTTTCTATCTTGCCCTATGCGCTGGGGTGCTCAGAGGCGGTGGTCGGACGCATCGAGGGGGTTAGCGGCGGGGAGATGGGGGAGTACCGCGTTGGCGAGAATGGCGGCCTGGGTGCGATCGCGCAGATTTAGCCGACTCAGAATGCTGGTGATATGGGCTTTTACTGTGCGCTCGGAAATAAACAAGGTTTGAGCAATTTCGCGGTTGTTCGCCCCCGTGGCAATTAACCGCAAGACCTCCTGTTCGCGGGGGGTGAGGCTGGCCCATTCCGGTGGAATTGGGGGGGCTGGCTCCGGCGAGAACAGGGGCGGTGCGCCCAGGAGCTTTTGTAAAATGCCGGGGCCAAGTTGGGTGTAGCCCTTGTGGACACTGCGAATTGCAGCGGCCAATTCATCGGAGGGCGTATCTTTCAGCAAATACCCGATCGCGCCACAACTCATAGCCCGCACCACATCTTCGTCGGAGTCAAACGTTGTCAGCACGAGTACCTTTGTCGTCGGGAAGCGGTGCGTAATGGCTTCTGTTGCCGCCACCCCATCCATCACGGGCATTCGCAAATCCATCAACACCACATCCACCGCCTGGTCAGTGGCTTGCAGGGAGTCCAATTGGGCGATCGCCTGCTCGCCATTTTCTGCCTGTCCCACCACTTGCAAATCAGGCTTGGCCGCCAACAGACTGCACAACCCCTCGCGAATGATGGTTTGATCATCCACCAATAACAATCGAATCATGGCTGTAGCCCCAAGCGAGGGAGGGTCACGGTGATGTGGCACCCTTGGCCGGGGGCGCTGGTGAGATGAAACGTGCCTCCCACCGCGATCGCCCGCTCTTGCATACTTTGCAAACCAAAACCAGTGGTGGTTTGGGTGGGGGTAAAGCCGTGGCCGTTGTCAATAATCTCCAGGTGAGCGCGATCGCCCTCGGAGTGTAAGCGCACCGTCACCTGTTGAGCCTGACTGTGTTTTTGGATATTGGTCAACGCTTCTTGCAGAATCCGATACAGGGCGGTGCTCAGTTCCAACGGCAGGGAGGGAACTTGCAAATCTCGTTGGAGCTGAATCCCCGTCGTGGTGGCAAATTCATCGAGCAAGGCCGCGATCGCCTGATTAAACGCCTTGCCCTGCAATGGGTTGGCCCGCAGTGTCGCCACCGATTGCCGCACTTCCCGTAAGGCTTGTGCCCCCAGTTGTTTCGCCACGGTGACGTAATGGCGAGTTTTCTCCGGTTCCGTGGGCAAATACATCAACGCATTTTCCAATTGAATGCTTTGGGCCGTGAGGGAATGGCCGAGGGAATCGTGGATTTCGCGGGCAATGCGGTTACGCTCTTGTAACGTCGCCTGATCTTCAATCCGCAACGCATACTGATGCAATTGGGCATGGGCGAGGCTGAGTTGTTCGCGGCTTTGGCGCTCGGCGAGGAGGGCATTGATCAGCAGCAAGATAAAGAGAATGGCAAAGGCAAAGGTCACGGCTGCATTCAGTTTTAGCGTGACCCAAATGATGTCTGGGCTATCGGATAGGGGTCGTCGGATAGGCTTGGCGAAGGGCGGTGGGACTTGCAAGGCCAGGGAGACGAGAAAGGTGCCAAACACGGAACTGGCCACCATCAATCGGCCTGGTAGTTGGAACATCCGGCACCCCCGAATCACTGCAATTAAGCCGAGAATGGGCATAAACCGGAAGCGATCGCTCACAGCAAGGGGGAGTAAGATTAACCCGATTTCCACGGCTGTATACATCACCTTTTGCCACCGGATTTTGGCGGGGGGCCACAGGCCCAACAGGGCAAACACTGCCACCGCCAGCAGCGACAGCCACGATGGCTCTCGGTTGGGATGCAAGGTAGGGATAATCAGGGCGGTGAGCGCCGCAAAGCCAAGCAAAATCCACTCTAAATAGGCTAAGAGGCGCAGGGGGTGGGTGGGTAGGGTAAACAGACGGTTCACGACAAGAGGGGTAAGACAATGGGGGAGGCCGATCGCGCTGGCTACAGAGAACCGATGCCGGTGGGGGCAGTTGGGCGATCGCGAAAGCGCCAGCCCGTGTGTTTACTCTAGGGCATGGATTGGGGGCTGACTATGAGCTTTTGGGCAAATCTCAGGTGCTTACATCGTCCAAAAGTCCATACTTTCAATTGGACATTCGGGCAGGGGATTTTGCCCCTTGGCCCCATGTGCAAATGGCTGGCCCTGTCTAGACTGAACGTAGTCATCACGACAACTCTCATCACTCACTCTAACGTGATCGCCCGTTTTCATCCGGGAGAGACAACTCAACAGTGAAGCGGGCGATTTTTCCCAGCTCATTTTTTTCAAGCTTATTCTTAACTTAGCTTAGGAGATGCTATGCAGCGTTTTTTGATGGTTGGTGCGATCGCCAGCAGTGCGCTGGTTTTATCGGCGACGGCCTGCCAAGCGCAACCGCCCACGATTCTTGTGACTGCCGATGCGGCACAAGTGGCGCAGAACCGACCGCAGCCAGGGGCGCGGATGGATAATCTCAATCTCACAGCGGATCAAAAAGCCCAAATTGAGGCGATTCACCAAAACACCCGCGCGGAGATGAGCAAAATTTTGACGGCTGAGCAAAAAGCTAAATTGCAAACCATGATGCAAAGTGCAGGTGAGCGATCGCGGGCGATGGCTGGCGAAAAACCACCGCAGCCAATGTCGATGGCCGAACTCAATTTGTCCGCCCAACAGGAGCAATCCCTGCGGCAACTGCGGCAACAGGAACGACAACAAATCATGAACATATTAACTGCCGAGCAACGAGAAAAGTTGCAGCAGGCAATGTCAAAGGTGCGTCCCTAACGGGTTAAGGTCAGAGGTTTTTGGTGCTCCAGCGGGCAACGCAGTGGGCCAACCCCAGCCATTGGGGCGCTTGGTGCGTTGCCTTTCGTCGGTGGGGCAGGGGCTAGCAGGTTTTAAGGAGAATTTGCGGGTATGCAGTCAACCAGGTCGGCGGAATCGGAGCCAACATCGACACCAGAGGCCGGAATCCCGGAGCGGGGGCGATCGCGACCCCAGGTGCCCCAACGGCTGACTCAAGGGGCGATCGCAGTGGTGATCCTTGCCCTGGTGGGGGCGGGGAGCTATGTGGCCTATCAACGCATCGTTTTGCCCCAAACGCAGGCCAGTCAACCGACAATCACTCGGCCTGTGCAGCGCCGCGACCTCACTATCACCATCGCCGCCAATGGCACCATCAAACCGGAACGCGCGATTAATATCAGCCCCAAAAACTCTGGCATCCTCAGATCCCTATTGGTCAAGGAAGGGGATACGGTCGAGCAGGGGCAAATTCTCGCCTATATGGATGACTCCAACCTGCAAGGCCGACTGACCCAAGCCCAAGCCCAAATCGCCACGGCGGCAGCCAGTTTGCAAGAGTTGCTGGCGGGGAACCGATCGCAGGACATTGCCCAAGGCCAAGCGCGGTTAGCCAGTGCCCAGGCCAGCCTCAAGCAAGCCCAAGATGTTTATCAACGCAATCTAGCATTAGCCCAAGCTGGAGCCATTTCCCAGCAAAGTTTGGTGCAGTACCAAACCGCCCAAACCACGGCCCAGGCCCAGGTGCGAGAACAACAACAAGCCCTGGAACTCCTGCGGCAAGGGGCACGGCCAGAGGCGATCGCCCAAGCGCGTGCCCAGGTGGAAGCCGCACGGGGCAATTTGCAGACGGTGGAATCTGACCTTGCCGATACGGCGATTCGGGCACCGTTCAGTGGCATTGTCACCCGGAAATTTGCTGACCCTGGTGCGTTTGTGACTCCGACGACGGCCAGCAGTTCGGAACTGTCGGCTACTTCGTCTTCGATTTTGGCCCTGGCGGCAAACAATCAAGTGGTGGCAGAAGTCGCTGAAAACAATATCGCCAAAATTCGGCTGGGGCAAGCGGTGACGTTTACTGCCGATGCTTACCCCAACCAGACGTTTCAGGGCAAAGTGGCCCAAATTGCGTCCCAGGCTACGGTGTCCCAGAATGTCACTAGTTTTGAGGTGAAGCTGGCGATCGCCGATCCCAAAAATCAACTCAAGGCAGGGATGAATGTGGCCGTGGAGTTCAACGTTGGCCAGGTGAAAAATGCGCTGGTGGTGCCCAATGCAGCGATCGTCCGGCAGCAAAACGGCACCGGGGTCTTTGTCGTTGGCCCAGAGCAGCAGCCTGTGTTCAAACCGATTACCACTGGTGTGACCGTGGGCCGCTTTACAGAAGTGAAATCGGGCCTGACGGGGAATGAGCAGGTGCAACTCAGCCTGCCAAATTTACCCCCAGGCCAGTCCGGCTCGACCCGCTCCATTTTTCCGTTTCCGGGGGGTGGGCGCTCTGGGGGGCAAGGCAATGGCTCCGGGGGGCAATCGGGTGGCTCATCGGGTGGCCAGTTTGGGGGCAGTAATCCGGGGAGCGGTAATCGTGGTGGTGGGCCGATGCCGCCGCCGGGTGGTTGAGCCGAGTGGTTAAGCCTGGGCTTGTGCCGCGATCGCTCGGCTACCTGTTGTTAATGCAAATTCTTGTGCTGTTATGCCTAAACTCCTGACCCCGCCCCCAGATCCCCGGCCTGCTGTGGCTCCCCTGCGCCCTACCCGCGTTTCGCCGCTGGAGATTCTGGCGATGTCCACCGATGCGTTGTGGAGTAACAAGTTGCGATCGGGCCTGACCATGCTGGGGGTGATTATCGGCATTGGTTCGGTAATTGCCATTAGCGCCGTTGGCCAAGGGGTGCAAAAGTCCACCGAAAACCGCATTCAAGCGTTGGGGGCCGATGTGTTGCAAGTGTCTGCCGGAGCGGCCCGTAACGGCAACGTGATGCAATCGATCGGTTCCAGCAGCACCCTGACCTGGGAAGATGCCAAAGCCATTCAGGCGGAAGCCCCCTCGGCCCAGGCTGTCACCGCTTATCTGCAAAGTCCGGGCCAGGTTGTCTACGACCAGGAAAACGTTTCCACCACGATCGCCGGCACCGATATCAGTTACCCAATTGTCCGCAATACCCACCCCGCCACCGGGCGCTATTTCACCCAGGCCGAACTTGATACGCAACAGCAAGTCGCGATCCTGGGGCCAACAGTGCAAACTGAACTCTTTGGCCGCACCGACCCCATTGGCCGAACCATCCGCATCAATGGCGAACAGTACGAAGTCATTGGCGTGATGGAAGCGAAAGGCTCCCAGGGCCGCATCGATCGCGACGATATCATTTACATTCCCCTTTCCGCCATGTCGGCCCGCATCGTTGGTAATAATGCCCTGGCGGGTACTTCCATCAACACGATTTTTGTGAAAACAGCCACCCAGGCAGAAATGAGCGCCGCCCAATTCCAGATCAGCAACATTCTGCGCCTTCGCCACAATATCTATCCCCCAATGGCGGATGATTTTCGCATTACTAACCAGGCGGAAATTATTAGCACGTTTACCAGTATTGTTGGGACGATGACGGTGATGGTGGTGGCGATCGCGGGCATTTCCCTGGTCGTGGGGGGCATCGGCATTGCCAATATCATGCTGGTGTCTGTGGTCGAACGAACCCGCGAAATCGGCATTCGCAAAGCCCTTGGTGCAACCAACGCGGCGATTTTGCAGCAATTTTTGGCCGAGTCCGTCATCATTGCGGCGATCGGCGGGGGGCTGGGGGTTGGCATTGGCATTGGCATTGCCTTTGGGGCGGCGACGATGTTCAGTTTTCCGTTTGTGGTTTCGGGGTGGGCGATCGCCGCCGGGGTGGGCATTTCCGTCAGCGTGGGCCTCATGGCTGGCGTGATCCCTGCCCGTAACGCCGCCCGCCTCGACCCGATCGCCGCCCTCCGCAGTGATTAACCGCGCCTATCCTCCCTCGTCCTGCCATGATTGAACTCCAAGCTATCCACAAAACCTACCACCTTGGCGAAGTCTCTGTGCCCGTGCTCAAAGGCATCGACCTCACCATTGCCAGTGGTGATTATGTCGCCATCATGGGTGCATCGGGTTCGGGCAAATCCACCCTGATGAACATCCTGGGGTGTCTTGATCGCCCCACCAGCGGCCATTACACCCTCGAAGGTCGCCACCTGACAAGCCTCGACAACGATGCCCTGGCCTATATTCGCAACCAACGCCTGGGTTTTGTGTTTCAGCAATTCAACCTGTTGCCCCGTGCCACCGCCCTCGAAAACGTCATGCTGCCGATGGTATATGCCAATATTCCCAAGCAGCAACGCCGAGAATTGGCTACAGAAGCGTTAATCCGAGTGGGGCTGGCGGAGCGGTTGCACAATCGGCCCAGTCAGCTTTCTGGCGGACAACAGCAGCGGGTCGCGATCGCCCGTGCCCTGGTCAATCAACCGGCCCTGGTGCTGGCTGACGAACCCACCGGAGCTTTGGACACCACCACGTCCCAGGAAGTGATGACCTTGCTCAAAGACCTGAATCAACAAGGCATTACCATCGTGATTGTCACCCATGAACCGGATGTGGCCGCGCAAACAAACCGCATTATTCATGTGCAAGATGGCCGCATTGTTCAAGAGGAATTAAATCAACTTTTTAGGGCTAAATCAGTCTAATTTTGTACTGAAAACTCAATGGTCTGAAATCAGATTAAATGTGAATCAAAGGTTTAAATTTGCTTACTTTTGGCTGAGTTTGGTGACAGCTTGGTTGACCGAGGCGGCAACCTGATCGGGATTGCCAGAAAACGGAAAGACTAAAATCCCTTTAATTTTAGGATTTTTAATTAAGCTATCCAACCGATGTAATTGCTTTTCCGAAAGCGCCACCCCCGCATATTGTTCGGCGTAAGTTAACTCTTGCTTGAAGTTCGCATCGTTGTAGATTTGGATAAAGGCGCGATCGATTTGCCAGTTCTGCCAATCTGCCGCAAAATACCGCTTGCCCCAATAGGGATTGTGATGACACAGATCAAAACTAACCTTGGGGTTGGCCTGTTTCACCTGCGATCGCATTTTTAGGACAAACTGAGTTAACTGAGCAGTGCGATCGACTTTGCCGGGGAGTTCTGCATGATAACCGAGGTAATCATCCCACTGTACTGCATCAATGTTGGGATATTTTTTCACAAATTCTGCTGAGATTTTATGGAAAAAACTAGCCACTTCAGGAATTTCCATATCTAGCAAATAATGGTCAATGCCGGGATAGGTTTTATCCACTCCAGGCACAATCCAGCGTTTCGCGATCGCCCGATCAAAAATCGGACTATTCTTATCTAACTTAATCCCTTTTTCAAAATAAGCATGAACCTGCATTCCTTGTTTGTGGGCTTCATCAATCAGCCACTCTAACCACTGATCGCGAAATTGATTTGGACAGCTTGGTGCCCCAAAGGTTTGCTGCATCACCTGACTGTTATACATCGTGCAGCCATTGCCCCACACCCCATGAATAATCGCGTTAAATCCCTGCTGTTTGTAATAGCGAACGCGATCGCGAATGGTCTTTTCACTCGCATTTCCAGTGGCTTGATAGCGACTTAAATAAATGCCCCGAAGCGTTTTTTTCTCCCATGCAGTTTGAGGCGCAGTGGCGATCGCCGTTGCCTTGGGTGTTGCGGCCTTCGGGATTGCTGCCGCTGGGGTAGCTTGAACCGAAGGAGTGGCGATCGCTGGGGCCGGAGTCCCTTTGGGTGAAGGTGACACCACGGGAGCCGCCGACGGTTGTGCCTGGGGTAAAAGCTGGCTCACCTGCTCTGGCAAAATTGCCGCCAAATTGAGCTTGTTCACGTTGCTTGCCCCCCAAATGCTAACGCCAATCAAGACCAGAATCAGCGAAATCGGGATGCTGCCACAGCCACAGCCTTGCTTTTCTTGCTTTGGTTTCATAGCCATCTCATGTGCTCGGCCAAGATGCTTGCGATCAGAGAATCGGGAGTTTTTGCCGCTCGTTCATCTCTCCAAGTTACTTCAATGGTGCGTGACTGGGTTTCGTCGAGGGACAGTTGGTGTTTGGGGCCAACCGGGTTGCGATCGCCAGCCCCTGCCCCGCCCCCAAAAAATTTTCAGTTCTCCAAACCCCTGTCTCTGCTGGGTTCTAGCTTTATGTCCAGGCATTGGGTTAAAAAAAATGCGGCGATCGCTCCAGCCCCCTGCATATCCCCAAACCGCAAATCGTAGAGAGAACCATCTACCCACAACGTTTACATCACTGGAGAGTTCTATGCCCTCGACTCCAAGCCCATACAACGACACAATCTTTGGCGGTTCCGGGAACGATACCATCAATGCCCTGGAAGGCAATGACTTAGTAGAAGGTGGCTACGGCAACGATGTTTTGTTTGGCGGCATCGGCAACGATACCCTCTTAGGCAGTTGGGACAACGACTCAATGTACGGTGGCGCTGGCAACGATATTTTGGGATACAGCGGCCCCCACGACGAAATTGGCAACGACTACTTTTTTGGTGATTCTGGCAACGACACCCTCAACGGCGGCACCGGCAACGACACCCTCAACGGCGGCACCGGCAACGACACGCTGATTGGCGGTACGGGCAACGATGTGTACTACGTTGATGCTTACTACGACAGCGTGACGGAACTGTTTGGCGAAGGCACCGACCTGATCTATTCTTCTAGAGACATTTTTAACCTCGCGGCCAACGTCGAAAACCTGACCCTCACAGGCACCGCCTACCAAGGAACGGGCAACAGCCTCGACAACACCATCATTGGTAACGCTTCCTACAACTTTTTGGAAGGATTGGGCGGCAACGACTTCATGCAGGGCGGCGATGGCAACGATACCCTCCTAGGCGGCACAGGTAACGACAGCTTGTATGGGGATGGTGGCTACGACTCCCTCAATGGTGGCAGCGGCAATGACTATCTGGATGGCGGCATCGACCACTACCAAGAAGACACCTTGATTGGCGGATCTGGGGATGACGTGCTATTTGCGGCCCGCGCCGATTCTGGGTTTGATGTCCTCCAAGGGGGCACCGGCAACGACCTGTATTTTGCTTACAGCGATGGCGGTTTCTTCACCCAGACGATGATTACGGAGTATGCCAACGAAGGGATTGATACCGTCATTTCAACCGCCAGCAACTGGACCCTGGGTGATAACCTGGAAAACCTCTATCTTTCCTTTTTGTGGAGCGGGGGCACTTCCATTCAAGGGACGGGCAACAGCCTCAACAACACCATCGGCGGCAACAGCCAAAACAATATTCTGGATGGCAAGGCGGGGAATGATACGCTGAATGGCTACGATGGCCATGACACGTTGATTGGTGGGCTAGGCAACGATACGATCGCTGGCGGAAACGGGAACGATCGCATCAACGGCTTTGGCACCGTCGCCAGCAATGATGAACAATATGACTACCTCACCGGGGGCGCAGGCAGCGATACCTTTGTGCTGGGCGGCAGTTGGGGCGTGTCCTACAACGAAACGGGCAATGGTTACGCCGTCATCACCGATTGGGATCCCTACAGCCCTGTCCTGCTGAGTGGTAGCAATTGGTTTGTTGACTTTGAGTTTGACAAAATCGAAGCCAAAGGCAATGCTGGCCAATATTCCCTTCAGTACACCAGCGTTGCGGGCATTGGCGGCGCGGCGACGGATACAGAAGTCTACTTCACTGGGGGCGGTGGCATGGAACGGATTGCCATCATCCAAGACACGACGAACGTCAGCATTGGCCGCGACTTTGTGTTTGTCGCCTAAGCAAAGTTCGTTTGACCGGGCTAAACCTTCATAAAGTGCACAGCCTTTCAGTCAATCTGAAGGGCTTTTTTGTTGGTTTGGCCTGGGTGGCGATCGCGGTTATGGCGGGGCGGTGAGCAACTGGCGATACTGCTCGATATGCAATTGGGCCGATCGCGGCCAGGTGTAGTGGGGCAACACGGCCTGACTGGCTTCCACGAGGGCGATCGCGGTGTGAGGCTGGGTCATTGTTTGCATTCCCTGGGCAATGGAATCGGGATCGGCAGGATTGACCCACATGGCCTGGTGGTGGGCTAGAAACTCGGTGAAGGGCGGTTGCTGGGGCACTAAAACGGGTAAACCAGCGGCGATCGCCTCCAGCACCACCAAACCCCACCCTTCTTTGAGCGAAGGAAAGCAAAAGGCATCGGCACAGCGATAGAGGGCGGGCAGATCGGCATCGGGAATCACTCCGGGCAAGATGAGCGATCGCCCCCGCTCAACCCCCAATTGCTCAGCGACTTGGAAAAACTGCTCCCGATAGGGTTGGTAGTCAAATAAAGTGGCCCCGCCCGCAATCACCAGTTGCGCCTGGGGTTGCTCCTGCAAGACGTGGGCAAAGGCGGTGAGGAGGGCGATGGAATTTTTGCGGGGTTCAATGCCGCCGACCGTGAGGTAAATGGGCGCACCTGTGAGGGCATAGGTTTGCTGCACGGCTGACTCTTGGCCCGATGGTGTTGCCGCAAAGCGAGTGGTATTAATGCCATTTAAAACACGGGGGGCGGTGATGCCGTACTCGGTGGCGAGGGCGTGTTGCCAGCGATCGCTGACGCACAAACACAAATCAGGTGCCCGAATCGACTGGGCTTGACAGTGCTGCAAATAGAGACTGGCATAGTCTTCAATGTGGTGGACGGTGCGGACAACGTGGGGAATCTGGCCCGCTGCTCGGAGTTGGACGAGGGCATTTGCGCCGATGCAGTCCTGGGCGTGATAGATGTCGTAGGGGCTTGGCTCGGTTTGGAAGTGGGAGACAAATTCTTGAATGCGCTGCTGAATGAGCTGGTCAATCTCAGTGGGGGCTGGCTGGGCCGGGATGGCGCAAACTTGGCAGGGCAGCGATCGCTCGAAGCCTTGTCCGTCCTTGTCCAGGGCATACACGCAAACGTGATGGCCCAATTCGGTGAGGGCGATCGCCAACTCCAACGTATGCACCACACTCCCCCGTGGTTTGGTGGAATAGGTGAGCAAGGCAATGCGGAGGGGGCGGGGGGCGGTCATGATGGTGGCGTAAACCCGGTCAATGGTTCGGTGGCAAAATTCCAAAAGCAGACGGATTCGTTCCCCTGGTGGAGTGTGACCCGGCGATCGCCAGTGACGGTGCCGATGCGATCGCAGACCAAACCCAGGGCGGTGGCCTGCCTTTGGAGTGTCTCAACGACGGCAGCACGCACACTGAATAAAAAGCCATAGCTAGGAAAGCTGCGGAGCCATTGGTCTAGCGTTAGCCCTGCTGGATAGGCGATCGCGTCTAAATCTATCTGTGCGCCACAGTGCGACGTTTCCAACAACATCAACGCTGTGCCCAAAATCCCACCCATGCTGATGTCTTTTCCCGCTGTGCATAGTCCGGCCTCGGCCCACTGGGGCAGCAGATTGAGTTTTGTCCGTAGTACGACTGGATCGGCCTGCGTTGCCGCATCCCAAAAGGGGTACTGGGGATGGGGCTGGCCCGCAAAATCTGTGAGGAGGAGCAGTGCATCCTCTGGTTGGGCGTTAAAACTGGTAATGAGGGTTTGGGCACGGCCTAAGATGGCTACGGCGACGGCATCGTAGGGGCTATGGCAGTTGGTGTGGCCGCCCACAATGGGGACGTTGAAGGTTTTGGCGGCGGCAATCATGCCATTCCAAATGGTGTTGGCGGGTTCGGTGGCCTGACTCCAGAGTGCATCTACTACGGCGATCGGTCTGCCGCCCATCGCATAGATGTCGCTTACGTTGACTAACACGCTGCACCAGCCTGCAAACCACGGTTCCGTCTGGACGAGCGTGGGCCACATGCCTTCTGCCGCCAGCAATAGATACCCGTCACCATCGGGAATGGCTGCACAGTCGTCACCAAGCAAAATGGTTGTGTTGTCTTGTGCCGGGAACCAATGTGAGAGTTTTTGGGCGATCGCCTGGATGTCTTGTTTTTGCTCGATCCCCAGCGATCGCCGCCACTGGTTCGCTAAATCCACCAACATTTAAGAGACCTGCCGCGTTGTCAGGGGCCAGTTGGGGCGAGTTTCTTCGCCAGGGGGATAGTGGGTGAGGTCGGCTACCATCAGATGATGGGGGCGATCGCACACTGTGATTTCAGCCAGTGACTCCCAATGTAACCGTTGAAAAAAGCGAACGTTTTGGAGTTGTACCGTGGCTAAAAAGCGATCGCACCCCCAGGTATTGGCCGTGGTGACGGCTTTGTGGATTAAGCCTTTGCCAATGCGCCCGACGCGACGATAATCCGGATGCACGCCTAACCGTCCGCCATACCAATGCCGGGGTTGCGTTTCATAAATCCGCACTACGCCAACAATTTGCTGGCCGCTGGGTGCTTCGGAGTCGATCGCGACGATGGGATAGGCGGTTGCGTCAATCTCGTCTATGTCGTTTCCGGTAAATAGGGCTTGTTCTGCACAGAAAATTGCTTGCCGCAGGTCAAAATAGCCTTGCATGTGGGCGGGCGATCGAGCCAATTCAAATTGATAACGATTGGTGACCATTGGGTGACCTCCTTGCGATCGTTGGGTTGGCGTGAAGGGTTGATCGGGGGCCTTCCCCCCGCCCCCCCGCTGTGTGGGGGCCTAACTCCCCCACGCCCCCCGAAAGGGGATTTGGGGTGAGCTAATCGGAGTTTGTCGCGGCATTGTGCCTCTTGTTTGGTGTTCCAGAGTTGGTTGACTGACAAAACTCCTAAAATCTGGATGCTTGGGTCGGTTGGGTTGGCGTTAGCGTCACCCAACAAAATCCAGGCTCTGATAATGATTGGCGACCATTGGGTTACCTCTTTGCGATCGGTGGGTTGGCGTGAAGGGTTGATCGGGGGCCTTCCCCCCGCCCCCCCGCTGTGTGGGGGCCTAACTCCCCCACGCCCCCCGAAAGGGAATTTGGGGTGAGCTAATCAGAGTGTGGCGCAGCTTTCTGCTTGTTTTGGGTTCTGGAGTGCTTTTGTGCTTGCTGTTTGCAGGGGTTTAGGTTTCAAAGGTGGCTAGGGCGGAGCAAGCGCCACACTTGGCACATCCGGCATTCATGGCGGCGGAAGTCATTCCTGCCTGTCGTAGTAAAGTGCCGACTTGGTGATACAGCGTCAGCATAAAATCACTGCTGGGGGCTGGATGTTGCGCTAGGAGTGTATCGGAAATGGGCACAAAGGGCACGACAAAGGGATAAACTCCCATTGCAATAAGGCGATCGCAGGCTGCCACTAGGGTTTCCAGGCTGTCTCCCAATCCCGCGAGCAGATAGGTGCTGACCTGGCCCCATCCGAAGACGTTCACGGCTGCTGCAAATGCCTCGAAGTAATAAGCAACGGGCACTTCCGCCTTTCCAGGCATGATTTTGGCCCGCACTGCCGGATCAACGGCCTCTAAATGCATCCCCAGACTATCTACCCCCGCTGCTTTCATGCGGGCAAACCAGGCGAAGTCATCTGGGGGTTCGCATTGCGCCTGGATAGGCAAATTGACCGCTGCTTTAACCGCTTGGGCACATTCTGCTAAGTATGCTGCGCCGCGATCGCGGGTGTTTGGGGTGCCCGTCGTCATCACCATTTGAGTGACACCATCAAGGCGAACGGCGGCGGCGGCTACTTCTGCAAGTTGGGCGGGGGTTTTGCGGGCTAGGGTGCGATCGCCCTCCAGGGATTTTTCAATGGCACAAAACTGACAGGCCGTTGTGGCATCGCGATAGCGCCGACAAGTTTGCAGCACTGTGGTCGCTAATACATCCCGGCTGTGCAGCAGCGCAATCTTGGAATAGGGGATGCCGTCTGCTGTTTTCAGGCTGTAAAACTGAGGTTGTTGGGGAAATTCCAGGGGGGCGATCGCCTGGTTTCCCACCATTAATTGGGTCGTGCCCCCACTGTTTATCGTGGCGACATAGGGCGATTGATGCGCCGTATCCGTGTAGATCGGCACCATCACCGTTGTCCCCTCAATGGTCACAGCCTTGTGATCAGACGGGCCAGCCCCGCCCCGCCGTCCCGCCGCCCCAAAAGCGGCATCCACCAGCCGCAATCCTTGGGATTGAAGCTCTGTAATTAACTGTTGTTTTTGCATCACTTAAATCAGGGTTAGGACTTAAATCAGGATTAGGCCATTGACAGTCAGATCGCCGTGAACGGCCTTAGGGGGGAGTGGATTAAATCAAAGCTGATTTTGCGGGTCGCCCTCACCCCTGTCCCCTCTCCCCAGGGAGCTACCGGATACACATCTCTGAATTTTTCTGTGAATCTGGGTTTGATTCCCCTAAATTCCCCTGAAAAAGAGGGACTTTGAAACATCTTTGGTTTGGCTCCCTCCTTGTTAAGGCGGGTTGGGGAGGATCAGCTTGACTTGTGTGTAAACAGTAGCCCCAGGGAGAGGGGTGCCGCAGGCGGGGTGAGGGTTGCAGTAGGCAGTGATTTAATTTTCGTTCTTTACGGGGGCGTGGGTTCAGCAGTGGGCGCGGCCAGCAGTTCTGGCGCTATTCCCTGGAATGCCGTGGGGGAAGGGCGATCGCCGGGGGGCGTGGGCGCTGGAGGTGGCATCATATTCCAGGGCTGTTGATTGACCTGCAACTGAAGCAAATCGGGCCGCGCATAATGCCCCACCGAATCCATCATCCGTTTGCGCTTGGTAATGAGGGAAAAGTCTAAATTGGCGATCGCCATCCCTTCCCCCTCCGTGACCGGATCGCAGAGCGGCACCCCTTCAGGACTAATAATGGCGGTGTAACAGCCGCCTTGCAGCACCTTTTGCAACGCCTCATCTGTCGTGATTTGTTGCTTTTGCTCAGCCGTCAGCCAGCCCGTCGCATTCACCACAAAACACCCAGACTCCAGGGCATGATGCCGCATGGTCACTTCCATCTGGTCAGCAAAAATTTGGCCCACCATCGAACCGGGAAACTGACCGCAGTGGATTTGTTCATGCTGCGCCATCAGCGTATACCGGGCGAGGGGGTTGTAATGTTCCCAGCAGGCCAATGCCCCCACCCGCCCCACTGCCGTGTCGAGCACCGTCAACCCAGCCCCGTCCCCCTGCCCCCAAACCATCCGCTCGTGATAGGTGGGGGTAATTTTGCGCCGTTTCAGCAACAAGGAGCCATCGGCATCAAAAATCAGTTGACTGTTGTAGAGGGAGCCAGCATCGCGTTCATTCACCCCCAAGACCACCACCATTTCGTAGGAACGAGCCGCGCGACTCACGGCATCCACCACGGCACCAGGGATGGTCACGGCCTCCGCATACAATTGCATGTGGGCTTTTCCCATCAACACGGGCGGTTGCACAAACGAGAAATAGGGATAGTACGGAATCAGGGTTTCAGGGAAGACGATGAGTTGCACGCCTTCCTGGGCTGCCTGGGCGATCGCCGTGAGCACTTTCTCGGTTGTGCCATCGCGACTAAACAACACCGGGCTAATTTGCACTGCTGCCGCCCGCACGATTTGAGCTTCATTCATGGCAGGTGAGAATAAACAACCAGCAAAGGGAAGGCATGATTTTGGGCCTATCGCCAGAGCCTAAGCACACGGCTGAGTCTGGCTCAACTCTCCTTGGGCAAAGGCCGAGCGGCCACGGGATCAAGTTGTCCAGGTATCCAAAATGAAGGCTCCATCTTTCCGATGCAGCAAGACAATATCCAGCACATCTAAAGGATTAATCGGGCGGATACCGGGGATCAACGAGGGTTCACCATGCCCATACAAGGCTTGCAGCGCAAAGCGACAGGCATAGACTTTGCCGCCTTCTTCCATGATTTTGACCAGTTGATTGTTCATGGCCTGATGACCGGGAAACGCTTCGTCGCCGATTTTGGGGAAGCCCCGCTGCACGCCCAGGGTGACACCAGGGCCATATAGCAAAATTGAGGTGTCAAAGCCTTTGCGGATCAGCCGTGTGGCTTGGAGCAAGTTCACTAGACCAATTGACCCTTCAAAGGCCACGGTATGGAAGGTGACGAGGGCTTTTTCCCCCGGTTCGGCTTGCACATCAGGAAAGACTTTTTCTTCGTAATTAACAAAAAAGTCGCCAGCTTTGTGAGCAGGTGTGGTTACTTCAGGCATATTGGTGTCCTTCAAAAATAAATTGCCGATTTGGGTGGCGCTGGCTTGATAACGAGGATTGCAACACGATTCAGATCGCGATCGCCAGCATGACTCAGCCAACTGTTTCAGCATCCCTAACGCCACCGTGCTAGAGGCATCGCTTACCCAGAACAGTACGAGCGATGGAGGGAGTGGCTTGTATCGGTCAGCACAAAATGTGAATTCTTGTATTAATGAATAGGGGCGTAACTAGCAGACAGCCTTGGGCGGGGCAGTGCGGCGGTCATACCCTGTTGAAAGTGATAGGTGAGGTCGTTGAATGGTCAGGCTCAGGGCGGCGATCGCCCCACGCAGGAGGGTTTTTTGCCTGAGTTGCGCGGCGGCACCTGGCACTATGGCTAAACCTGAACTAGATGTATCTGATGTAACAGGATCGGGCGGCGATGACCCTCTATGGTGCAAGAACACTGCACCGTCATCCATGCCAGAGAGGTTCAACCATGCGATCGCACTATTCCGTCATCATCGTGGGGGGTGGACAGGCCGGACTCTCGATGAGCTACTGTTTACGGGAACGCCAGATTGATCACATCATTTTTGAGCAACACCAGATTGGGCACTCGTGGCGCAGTCAGCGATGGGATTCGTTTTGTTTAGTGACCCCCAACTGGCAATGTCAACTGCCGGGGTTTGCCTATGCCGGGAATGATCCCCACGGCTTTATGCCCAAAGACGAGATTGTGCAATATATCGAAGCCTATGCGCGATCCTTTGCTCCGCCCGTACAGGAAGGTGTGACTGTGAAGCGGGTCTGGAAAAATCCCATTAGCGGTGGGTTTGAAGTGAAGACCTCAATCGGTGACTTCACGGCAGAACAAGTTGTGATTGCAACAGGGGGCTATCATCGGCCAAAAATTCCGGCGATCGCCCAGCGGTTACCAGCGGATATGCTGCAATTGCATTCTTCTGAGTACAAAAATCCGCAATCCTTGCCTGACAAAGCCGTTTTAGTTGTGGGTACGGGGCAGTCTGGCTGTCAGATTGCGGAAGATCTGCATCTGGCGGGGCGGTCGGTTTATTTAAGTGTGGGCAGTGCGCCGCGATCGCCCCGGCGGTATCGGGGAAAAGATGTCGTGGATTGGCTGGATCAAATGGGCTATTACGACCTGTCGATTGCCGACCATCCCCAAAAAGAACAAGTCCGCACCAAAACCAATCATTATGTGACTGGCCGGGGCGGTGGCCGAGAAATTGATCTGCGCCACTTTGCCCGCGAAGGGATGCACCTCCAGGGCCGACTGCAAGCGGTTCACGACACGCAACTGGTGTTTCAGCCGAACCTGAAGGAAAATCTGGATCAGGCGGATGCCGTGGCCGAAAGCATTAAGCGCACCATTGACACGTTTATCGCCAATCACCAGATCGACGCACCCAGCGAACCGCCCTATCAGCCCGTATGGGAACCCGCCGCCGAAGTAACCGCGATCGATTACCGCGAGGCCAACATTGGCACGGTGATCTGGGCCATTGGTTACAACATGGATTTCCGGTGGGTCGAAATTCCCGTGTTTGACGGCAAAGGGTATCCCGGCCACGATCGCGGCGTGACTGGGGTGAAAGGATTGTACTTTTTGGGTTTACCCTGGCTCTATACCTGGGGGTCGGGGCGTTTTTCTGGGATTGCCCGCGATGCTTACTACCTGGCGGATTATGTGCAAGCCAATCATCGGTGCAATCCGCGATCGCCCCAAGCCATCAATGCCCTGGCCTTGGGAGCCTAATGCCGCTCAAGTCCAGTTCAAATCCAGTTCAAATCCAGTGCCGCAGGGTGGCTTCGTAAACGGCTTGGTAGCGATTTTTGGCGTTCAGTTTGGTCAGCGTGTTGTTGATGTGAAACTTGACGGTGCTTTCGCTGATGTGGAGGTGCTGGGCAATGTCGCGATCGCGCAAACCCTGCGCCAGTAACAACATGACGTTCTGCTCCCGGTCAGACAAGCGTTGTTGCGCGTCCCCAGGCAACGGCTCCCCGGTTTGGCCTTGGGCAATTTGCGTCACAAGGTGGTGCAAGGCTGCGGGTTCAACCCAAAGGTCAATCACGGCTTTGGCTTTGGGCGGGGCGGGGTACCGCTGTCGATGGCGAATCCAAATCAACGGATTCGCCGGGGCCGGTTCGGGCACTTCGTCCGTAAGCCAGATCGCCTCCGGGTGGCTGGCATCACAGAGCTGAAATCCGGCTTGGCAGCAGAGATGGGTCATCACCGTGCGGACTACGGCGGACTGCGATCGCACGGCCACGGCCACCCCCGCCGGACTGGTGGGGTAGGGCAATCGCAGCAAAAATTCAACCATTCCCGTGGGGCTGTCCCCTTGGGTTTGGAGGGTGCCCCCCAGCCAGGTGGTGATGATGCGTAAATCTTCCCAGGGCGATCGCCCCCAGGTTTGTGCGGCCTCGACCGGGGGATCAGCTTGCACCGCGATCGCCGCCAAGGTGATTGCGTCGGCTCCGTAGGTCAGACGGCAATAGCGGCAGTGGCACTGATGCAGTAACTCGGCAGAACGCACCATCAAATAAGCCATTGCGGGGGGTAAGGGGCGCTCGGTGCCCACCAGCATCAAGCGGGTATGGGGCAAAACTAAGGCCAATTGGTCGGATAGGGTGGCGGTGGGGAGGGCGATCGCAGTCTGCGGCGGGTGCTGTTGGATCTGTAAAGCGGCATCCAGCGCGATCGTGATGGTCAAGCACAGCACTTGGAGCACTTCCAAAAATTCGGGAGCCATGCCGTCATGGCTAAAGGTCGCCAGCACCCCCAATACCCGATCGCCCGCAATTAAGGGATAGCCCGCGAACCCTTGAATACGATTCGCGATCGCCCAGTCCCGATCTTTGACCCAGGTTTCATTCGCCAGATGATTGCTGAGAAATGGCACCCGATTTTGGGCAATTTTTCCCACCTTGTAGGCCCCCATCGGCACCCGCGCAAACGACCCGTTGGTATGGGTATACAAGCCCGACGACGCGACCAACCGCAAACTGCTTTGATCCGGTTCGGTTAACCAAATGCGGGCAAAAGCAGAATGAAACCGTTGCACCAATGCCTCTGTCACTTGCTGGGCGATCGCGATTGGGTCTAAACAGCCGGAAATGCTGCGACCAATTTCATTGACCTGTTGCAGATCAAACAATAGCTGAGTGGAGTTAAGCAAAGAACGCATGGACTCGACCACTCACAAAAAACCGCCCTGGACAGAAGAGAACTGCTTTCAATTGACACCCAGGAATGCGATGAACTTTGTATCTCAGCACACAACTGCGGGAGTTAATCCAGAGCGTAGGGTAGGCAAAATCCAGCGCGATCGCCCAGACTCTTGCCGCTGCGCTACCCTCAAGAGAGTTGCAAACCGTTCATTGTTCTGACCAGCCCTATGCCCGAAATTCGTTTTCAAATTCAGTGGCCCGATGGTTCCCAAGAAACCTGCTATTCCCCATCGCTGATCGTCAAAAAATATTTTGAACCCGGTCACACCTATGCCCTCGATGACTTTGTGGCGCGATCGCGGGAATCCTTGACCATTGCCAGCGATCGCGTCCAGGCCAAATTTGGGTTTCCGTGCAGCTTGGCGATCGGTCAACTGCGAACCATTGAAACCAAAGCCGCCCATTACCAAACCCTCGACCAGCCAACCGTGCAACTCCTTCAGTTTATCGAGTAAAACCAACGGCCAAGGGCGATCGCGCTTCTCTTCACTCCGTCAGCAACACCCCAAACCCTTCCTGGGCAAAATGCTTATCATGGGTCAGCACGTCAATCATGCCCAGTTGTCGCTTCGTTTGCATGGAAATACAATCTGTCAGACTATACCCTTTGTCTAGACGCGCTTGATAAAGTGTGAACCCTGTCATGAAGAATTGATGGGATTGCTCGATGACCTACACATCTGGGTTTGCAGAAAGATCATGAACGATCGCGATCGCTCCTCAAGCTCCAACGCGAAACAGGTGTTTTGGTGCAAGCTGGTGTTGTGGGGATTGCTGACAAGATGATGTGGCAAAGCCCTCAGAGGTCTGACGGGAAACTGACAGGCAGTTGCAGACCACCGAGGGCCGGAAGGGTGTGGGTGCGGGAGGGCGATCGCCCCCCTGTTGCACCTAGGCTTGGGTTGAGTTCAACACCCCAATGGGACAGGCAACATTGGTGCCCCCTAGACCACAGTACCCACCGGGGTTCTTCGCCAGATATTGCTGGTGGTAGTCTTCAGCGTAGTAGAACTCTGGCGCGTCCAAAATTTCAGTGGTGATTTTGCCATGTCCGGCGGCGCTCAAGGCTTGCTGATAGGCCGCGAGGGATGCTTCCGCCTGTTGCCGTTGCTCAGCGGAATACACATAAATCCCAGAGCGATATTGGGTGCCTACATCGTTCCCCTGGCGCATTCCCTGAGTCGGGTTGTGGCTTTCCCAAAAGACCTTGAGCAGTTGCTCGTAGCTAATCACGGCAGGGTCATACACCACGCGCACCACTTCGTTATGCCCCGTTAAGCCAGAACACACTTCTTGATAGGTGGGATTGGGGGTGTACCCAGCAGCATAGCCGACGGAGGTGCTGTATACCCCGGTTTGTTGCCAAAATTTGCGCTCGGCTCCCCAGAAACAGCCCAGCCCAAACAGGGCCAGTTGCAGCCCTTCGGGGAAAGGCGGCTTCAGGGCATTGCCATTGACAAAGTGCCGATTGGTGAGGGGCATTTCGATTGTCCGCCCGGTCAATGCTTCCTCTGGGTTGGGCATTTGTGCTTTTTTGCCAAAGCCGAATAGTACCATTAACGTTCCCTCTGCTTGTTCGTCTGTCTTTACTTTATTTTACAGTTCTGAGCAGGAGGGCAGGTAGGGCTGAGGGGGAACTGAGAAAATCCCTTACTTCTTCAGTTCTTTGAGCAGGGTATCGACTTCGCGGAGGCGATCGCTGGGGTCAGTCTCGCGCCCCAACAGCGTCCGGGCTTGTTGCAGGGCTTGAACGGCTTCCTGTTTCCGGCCCAATTCTTTGAACGCTTTGCCCAGGCCCAGTTGAGCATCGGCCAAGTTGGGGTCATAACTCAAGGCTTTGCGATAGAGGTTCACAGCGGAGGAGTAGTTTTGCTGTTTGAAGTACACATCGCCAACTCCAGCCTGGGCTTCGGCAGAATTCGGTTGTAGGGCGATCGCCCGCTGATAAAACCGCATGGCTTCATCCAGGTAGTTGGCGACTTCCAGGGCTTTGGCCGATTGCAGAAACACGGTCGGATTGCGGGGTTCCAGTTCCATCGCTTTATCAAAGGAGCGCATGGCCTTGGCATAATCGCGCAGTTGCAACCAGGCAGTGCCAATGTGGACGCGGACGATCGCTTGTTTGGGTTCCAGGCGGGCAGCTTCTTGCAGGGGGGTGAAAGCTTCAAAGGGGCGCTTCATTTGAATCAACGCCGTGCCCTGAAGTTCCTGGGCTTTGAAGGATTGGGGCGCAAAACCAGCGACTTTGCGGTAGGTGGTCAGGGCTTCGTTGTATTTACCCTGCCGTGCCAGCAAGACCCCGATCGCCAGGTTTGCGTTTTCGTGGCGAGGGTTGAAGGTGACGGCCCGTTGGTAGGCGCTGAGGGCTTCATTGTAGCGGCCAATCCCCGCGTAGCTAAACCCCAGACCGTAGAGAAAATCGGCGTTGTTGGGTTCCAGGGCCAGGGCTTGTTGGTAAGAGTTGACGGCAGCGGCGAAGTTGCCCTGGTTCGCTTGTAAGTAGGCAATGCCGGAGTAGATTTTGGGGTTGCGCTGATCCAGTTGGGCGGCCTGTTGATACACCGCGATCGCCCCTGGAATATTGCCGGAGTTGGTTAGCCTGCGCCCTTCCCGGAATAATTGGTCGAGGGCTTTTTGGTTGCCTGCCGCATTGGCGGAGGGGCCACCTAGGGTATCGACCTGGAGTTGGGCGATCGCGGCTTGGGGCACGGGCAGGAGACCAGCGGCCAGCATAAAGCCAAACGCCAGGACGCGGTGTGAGAGCGGGGTTGTCATTGGTGCAGACCTCAAAACCAGAGCAACAAACAGAGAATAAAAACGCGCAGAGCCTAACAAGCCTTAAATCTTAACAAAGATTCATGCAAAATCAGCGATTAGTTTCTCACATTTATGACAACTCGACAATCCTGGGGCGATCGCCCAATGGAAGCCCGCGATCGCCCGGAAGGGGTGCCTTTGTTGCGTGTTGCTGCGTGGCCTGTGTGCTCGGCGTTGGCGTTAGGCGCTGAAGTATTTCGCCGCTGGATGATAGGTCACGATCGCCGTGGTGGATTGCTCTGGATACAGTTGTTCACTTTCGTCCATATACATCCCCAGGCGATCGGCCTGCAACAACTCCAACTGTTGCCCCTGGCACTGAATATCAGGACAGGCCGGATAGCCAAAGCTATAGCGCGATCCCTGATAGCGTTGGGCCAACATATCCCGAATATTGTCCGGTTCCGACTCGCCAAAGCCCAACTCCCGCCGAATCCGCGCATGAGTCCACTCCGCCAAGGCTTCTGCAATTTGCACGGCCAGCCCGTGGAAATAGAGGTAATCCGTGTAGTTGTCGCCCTTAAACAACTGCTGGGCGTATTCCGTGGCCTTTTGGCCCGCAGTCACAGCTTGCATGGGGAAAACATCCATCTGCCCCAGGTCTTTGGGCGTGAAGAAGTCGGCAATGCACAACCGCCGGAGCGATCGCTGCCGGGGAAATGTCCAGGTGACTAGGGGAGTCGGATTGGCCGCAGCACTGCTCATGATCGCCGGATCGTAGATGTGAACCGCATTGCCCTCCGCCTGACAGGGGAAATAGCCATAGACCACCTGAGGATCGAGCAAATCCTCCGCGACAATCCGTTCTTTCCAGTGTTCCAGAATGGGATACACCTTGTCCGCCAGGAATGCGTCATACTCCTCCCGCGTTTGTTCACGGGGTTTGCGGAATTGCCACTGCCCTGCAACCAAGGCTTGCAAATCCAAATGCCAAAACACCTCATCCCAGGGTAAATCGGCTCCGGTCAAAATCTTGGTGCCCCAGAAGGGCGGGGTGGGGCGGGAAATATCGATCGCCACTGCTTCCGATCGCGTGGTGTCTTCCACCGCTGGGGCATCGGGTGCCGCTTTGGGCTGGGCTTCAACCTCGGCGCGATCGCGCTCCCGACTGGGGGCAAACATCGCGGCGGCCTCGGCATCCGCAAATCCTTGCTGATCATCCCACTGGTGCGCCTGCTTGGCGGGCATCAACTTATCCATAAAGTGCAGATCGGCAAAGGCATCTTTTCCGTAAATCACCCGTCCGTTATAAGCATTCTGGCAATCCTCATAGACAAACTTGGGAGTCAACGCCGCGCCGCCCAAAATCACAGGAACAGTAATCCCGCGATCGTTGAACACCTCCAAATTCTCTTTCATGAACGCGGTTGATTTCACCAACAGCCCACTCATGGCGATGCAATCCGCCTTGTGCTCGTAATAAGCATCAATAATCGCATCCACAGGTTGCTTAATCCCCAGGTTAATCACCTTGTAGCCATTGTTCGTCAAGATGATATCCACCAGGTTTTTGCCGATGTCGTGGACATCCCCCTTCACCGTCGCAATCAGGAACACGCCCTTCGAGCCGCCAGATTCAGTTTTCTCCATCAACGGTTCCAGTTGGGCCACTGCCGCCTTCATCGTTTCCGCCGACTGCAACACAAAGGGCAACTGCATCTGCCCCGACCCAAATAACTCACCCACCACCTTCATCCCATCCAGCAAAAAGGTGTTGATGATTTCCAGGGGCGCGTAGGTTTGCAATGCTTCCGTCAGGGCTTCATCCAGCCCAATCCGTTCCCCGTCAATGATGTGGCGCTTCAGCCGTTCCTCAATGGGCAAGTCAGTCAGAGAATCCCGCGATCGCGTCTGTTTGGCCGATACCCCTTCAAAGAGGGTCGTTAATTCCGTGAGCGGATCGTAGACACACACATCCCCCTCAAAGCGCCGTTGGTCGTAGATCAGTTGGCGGCAGACTTCTTGATGGGGCGCTTCAATTTTGGCAAGAGGCAGAATTTTCGCCGCACTGACGATTGCCCCATCCATCCCCACTTGCATCGCTTCATGCAAGAACATAGAATTCAGCACAATCCGCGCCGCCGGACTCAGCCCAAAGGACACATTCGATACCCCCAGCATGATGTGGCAACCGGGCAAGTGTTCCCGAATTAGCCGAATCGCTTCGATCGTCGCTTTAGCATTGGCCCGATCTTCCTCAATCCCGGTGGAAATCGGCAACGCCAGGGTATCAAAAAACAACTCGTGAGCCGGAAGGCCAAACTCCAGGGCTTGGCGATAGGCCCGTTGAGCGATTTGAAACTTTCTTTCGGCAGTCCGGGCCATGCCCTCTTCGTCAATCGTGCCCACCACGACCCCGGCTCCATAGGTTTTCGCCAGTTCCAGCACCTTCAAAAAGCGCGGTTCCCCGTCTTCGTAGTTGGTGGAATTGAGGATACACTTGCCCCCGGCGACCTTTAGCCCCGCTTCCATCTTTTCCCACTCTGTGGAGTCGAGCATCAGCGGCAAGTTCACGTTTGTCACCAGGCGAGACACCAGTTCCCGCATATCCCGTTCGCCATCCCGCCCGACATAATCCACGTTGACATCCAGGACGTGCGCGCCTTCCTTCACCTGCGATCGCGCCACAGCAATCAGCCCATCCCAGTCTTCGGCATTCAGGAGTTCCCGAACTTTCTTCGAGCCACTGGCGTTCAACCGTTCGCCTACAATCAAAAACGAATTGTCTTGGTCATAGGGTTGGGCCGCGTAGATGGAGGCAGCGGAAGGCACGTAGCTCAACGCCGGACGCGGATTGGTGCGATCGCGCTGGCCATTCAGTTCCCACTGGGGCATCCGCACTGGGCGCGCTTTGGGTTGTAACTCGGCGGCGATCGTCGCCAACTGCTGAATGTGCTCTGGTCGGGTGCCGCAACACCCCCCAATCACCTGCACGCCCAAATCTTCCACAAACCGATGTAGGGCCAGCCGCAATTCCATCGGCGTTAGCTTGTAATGGGCGTGACCCCCGACGTTTTCGGGAATCCCCGCATTGGGAATACAGGACACCACAAAGGGCGAATTTTGGGTCAGGTAGCGAATGTGATCGGTCATGCGATCGGGGCCAGTCGCACAGTTCAACCCCAAAATATCGATGGGGTAGGGTTCCAAGATCGCCAGCATCGCCGCCACATCCGACCCGACCAGCATCGTCCCCTGCAATTCCATCGTGACAGATACCATCAGCGGTCGCCGTTCCCCATGTTTGGCAAAGACTGACTCAATCCCGCTCAGAGCTGCCTTAATTTGCAACACATCCTGGCAGGTTTCCACCAAAAACAGATCAACCCCGCCATCCCACAAGCCCTCGGCCTGCTCGGCAAAGGAGGCTTTCATCGTGTCAAAGTCAATGTGGCCCAGGGTTGGCAGTTTAGTGGTTGGGCCGATGGAACCCGCGACAAAACGGGGTTTTTCGGGAGTCGAGAACTCGGCGGCGACCTGCTTGGCTAACTCCGCCGCCATTTTGCTCAGTTCGTAGGCTTGGTCGGCGAGGTCGTATTCGGCGAGGACGATGGAGGTGGCCCCAAAGGTGTCAGTTTCGATGACATCTGCGCCAGCGGCCAAAAAATCCCGGTGTACTTTGGCGACGGCTTCTGGCTTGGTTTTGACCAGGTATTCATTACACCCTTCGTATTCCGGGCCACCAAAGTCTTCTGCGGTCAGGTTTTGTACTTGCAGGTTGGTTCCCATTGCCCCATCAAAAACCAGGACAGGACGGTCAGGATGGTAGAGGCGATCGAGAAATGGGCTACGCGTCATGGTGAATTGGAAGGGAATATGGAACGATGAAACCGCATCGGCATTGGGTGGAATGCCTGATCTTCTAGGTTAACGTATTCCCTGCGATCGCGAAATTGGCTCCCTGTACGACTGCCCGCCAATCTGAAATGAGAAAGGGCTTAACCCGCTGATTCATCTGTTGCTAGGGTCTTTTGTGCCAATCGAGTGGTGTGGACGGCAGCGGCGATCGCCACTCCCACCCCCGCCAGTTGCAGCAGCAAACCGCCGGGTTTTTTACTTTGCTCCAACAAGTTCAGGCCAAAGTGGCCGATGTAAACATAGAAACTCACAATGGGCAGCATTCCCAACCAGGTGCAGAACAGGTAATGCCGAAATTTTACTTTGGTGCAGCTAAAGCCATAGTTCAACACGTTGGATGGAATGAGGGGCGATAAACGGCTGAGAAGGAGAATTTTCCAACCTTTCTTGGCGACGGCGTGATCCAGCTTGGCAAATTGGGCGTTTTTGGCGATCCAGCCCTTGACCTGTTGCCGCAGTACGGTACGGCCTAAGACAAAGCAGGCGATCGCCCCCGCTGTATCAGCAATGGAAGCGGACAATACCCCCAGCGGCAACCCAAAAATGGTACCCGCCATCAAGAGCAAAACGACATTGGGCAATCCACAAATGGAAGCTCCCATGTAAACGCCGACAAAGGCTGGCAACGCCCACGGGCCGAGGGACTTGAGCCATTGATGAATGGCCCCAGCCCAGGTTTGGGTTGGCAATAATAGACTGAATAGGACTGCGATGCCGATGCCAACACAGACTAAACCAAGGAATTTTTTATCTCGAAATCGAATTGCTTGCATTGTTCTGCGATGGCGTAGCCTTGGAGGCGCACAAAGTCACTTCACTATATCTGACGGCAAATTTACTCCCAGTCTGTCAGGGGAAAGATTTGGGGTCAGAATTGTTACGATCCCCAGATTTTGGCGGCATCTAACGGCCTGAATGGGCTGATGCGGCCAGGTTTGAGCCAAAACTACCAGCGATCGCCCACGTAACAAAGGGGTTGCCTTCCCCCCGGTCGGGAGTAGGCCGATCGCCCGCCACACGCGCGGCCTCGGCGATCGGTATCGTAGGGACAGTCACAGCTACCGCTTACAGCGGCCCGGATTGGAGTCCCGGTGGTAGGGGCGGCGATCGCGAGTTCCGGTTCCAGTGTCGCGATGGGGTCAACTGGCTCCGGGGCCGGTTCGATTGCGGCGACAGGCGTTTCAATAGGGGGCGGGGCGACGGGTGCAGTGGCGGCGATAGTGGCTGTAGGGGTAGGCGCGATCGAGGGCGTTGCAATACTGGTCGGGGTTGGCCCACTGAGCAAGACCAGTGCCAAGACTCCGGCTCCAACTCTGCCCCAGATGTGGATTTTTTTGCTTAAACGCCAGGTATATTGCCAGAGGGGCGGCAGCAGCAGTAAGGCCAAAACGCACAGCCCGAAGGCACTGATTGGCCGATTGAAGGGGGGGATGAAGGCGGCAAGGGCAAACACCGTTGTCCAAACCCAACCCCCAAACGTTGCCGCAAAAACCAGGATGCTGTTTACCATCGCGATGTTGCCTGAAGTCTACTTTCAGCCCTTCCGCGAGAATAATGATGGCATCAGGATATACAGAGAAATCCCGTGTAACTACTGAGATCGTGGGTGGGTGTCATGGGTTTCTAAGCACGGGCAAAAGCCGCGATCGCCCACCTGCCGGAGCCGAGGTGAAAGCCCGCTTGAACGACACGTATCCTGGTCAATGCTGTTACTGGGGTGAGCCTACCGGAGCACTAGGAGCCGTGACGGCGGGCGGGGGGGCTGGCTCAGGGGCGGGTGATGGTGGCTCTACTGGGGCGGTGGCGGGTGGTGGTGGGGCCACATTTTGGGGCGGGGGTGGGAGCGGGGGGGCGCTATCGGGGGCCGGAGCCGTTTGGCTAGGCTGTTCGGGAACTGGGGCTTCGGCTGGAGCTTCGTTAGTTGGTTCTGGCACCTCGTCGCGGGTGGGGGCCGCTGGGGCTGGCTCAGCCGGGGCGATATAGTCTGGTTGGGGCGATCGCTCCTGCGGTGCTTGCTCCGGACGATAGGACTCGGCGGGGGCGGCATAGGGGGCGGCGGGTTCCACCGGGGGCGCTTCTCTGGGCCAATCATTCAACGGTGGAAATGCTTGTTCGCTATGGAAAAATGACCGTCCTGGCCCAGTGCTGCTGGCGGCTAACCGCAGTAATAGTCCACTGCCTCCCCCGATCGCGGCGGCGACCAGAGACACCGAAAGCACAGTTGCGGCAAAGCGTTTAGAGGGGGAAACGGTAGCAGAATGATACACAGGTGGTTCAGTTGCAGCAATAGGTGAAGTGGGTGGAGCGATCGCAGCGGCGGCAAGGGGCGCAGGGCCGCTGGGGGTGGGCAATGGTGGGTTGTCTGGGGCGACGGAAGCCAGGGGAACTGCACCCACCGAGGCTGTTGCGAGTTGGGCCACAGAACTGGCCGGGGCGATCGCCCGAGTGGCCGCAGCCACCTGCGATAACCAATCGGATACGGTGTGTAATCGCAGTTTGGGGTCTAGTTCCAGGCCGCGCAAAATGACGGTGGCTAACTCTGGTTGCAGAGTGGGGACATAGTGGCTAGGCGACAGGAGCCGCTGTTTAGTCCGGAGCGATGCAGCCGGGGGGGCGTGCCCGGTGATCAGGAAATAGAGGGTACCGGCGATCGCATACACATCACTGGTCGAGGTGATGGGCCATTGAGGGGCATACAACTCACTGGCTGCATACTCCCCCGCCAAAGGGCTGTAATCTGGCTCCACCGTACCCAGAACTGCCGGATCTGTGGCCCCAAACTGGGTCAACACGACGATTTCTGAGTTGGGAGGCCGGATAATTGTGCTCGGTGTGACCTGACGATGGGTGACTCCTTGTTCGTGCAAAGCAACTAGGGCGGAGCCAACTTGCTGAATATAGTGAACCGCCTGGGCGGCAGGTAAAGGGCCATGCCGCTGCACCACCTCGGCCAACGCTTCACCCGGTGGTACTTCCATCACCGCAAAGGGCAACTGGTCTTCGTCAAAGGTATCCAGCAAGTGGGCGATCGCGGGGTGCTGGCACTGACGAAACCGGGCAATTTGTTCATGAAACCGTTGCTTCATGTCGCCAAAGTCTGCCCGCGATCGCAACCGGGGTTGCAAGGTCTGGAGGCTCACCGGGCGGTTGCCTTGCACCTGTGTTCCCTGGAGCGTCAACCCCCAACCACTTTTGCTCGTGACCTGGTTGATCTGATATTTCCCATTTTGAACCTGGAGGCCCGCCGTCAGCTTCATGCCGCTATGCAATCATTCGATCCTCCCATGCTAGCGGCTTCATGGCGCTTAATCAACGGTAACATTGGTGTTCCATTGGCCACGGGCGATCGCGATCCTCCCCGGCGTTCCTGGGGTTGGGGGCTTTCAGCGGCGACCTCTGAGCCATTGGGCGATCGCGCCAAAGGTCAGTACCCCCAACACCGTCGAAGGTTCAGGGACTGCGGCAGAATTCGAGGGTTCGGCGGGCGGAGCCGTTGGAGTGGGTGCCTCGACCACCGTTGGCTCTGGGGGCGGCGTGACGGGCGGTGGCTCCACTGGAGGCGAGACGGGTGGCACTTCCACGACCGGGGGCACTTCCACCACGGGCGGTGGCGGCGGCGGTGGTGGCAAGGGATTCACAAACCCCACCCCACCGGGCTGAAAGTTGGGCCGTTGCAACAAATAAAACCGATTGAGGGGAGTTGTATCGGCAATGACGTACCGGAACGATACCGTATCCCCCGGTTGCACAATGCCCCCGTAGTAATTCACATAATCCCGCACATCGGTCACTTCATCCACGCCACCGAACCGGGTAGAGAGAAAGGGGCGCACTTGGGGAAATTGCTGGGCAAAGGATAAGCCATCTGCCTCTGGGCTGGGGATGCCATAGACTTCTTGCAGTTCGTGGTCAAAGAGAATCCACGGGGTGCCGGTCAAGTTCGTGAGTACGGATTCAAAGGAGAAGTAGCACCCTCCGCGATAGGGGCAGGCAGAAAAGAACCCGTCGATCGCCGTATACAAGTTAATGTTGGGGCCATAGACGACTTGGTTTAGGACAAAGCCACTGCCGGTAAACTGGCCGCCCGTAATGGCAAAGTCGCCGGAGACTTCGCTAAACGTCAGCGGGCCAAGGGTTAGGGTGGCGGCTTCGGCGGGTTCGACCCAGTGAAATACAGCAGTGAGCGCGATCGCAGACAATAACCGACGGGCGACCGGATGGGGCCGCCTAAGAATAAACTGAAAGCGGGACATAACGACCTCCTCACAGTGGGGCTGAGTGTGACTCTCTGGCCAAGGGGACGCGCCCTGACCCAAAAAGTTCCAAATCAATCCGGATGCACCCTGGTGCGGTGGGGATATACTAGGCCGATTATTTCTGCGATCGCAAGGTGGTTTCGCCGTTTCCTCCCTTGGGCAGAGATCCCTGGTTTTGGTTAGAATTCAATGCCCGCTTGAGCTTTGACCTGTTGTTCCCGAAAGGGATGCTTCACCAGGGTCATCTCAGTCACCAGGTCGGCGCGATCGCACAATGCGGCTGGTGCGCCCCGCCCCGTCAAAATCACATGGGAATCGTCTGGTTTTTGCTCTAGTCCGGCCAACACTTGCTCTGTGGTCAAATAGCCCAATTTCAGCGCCACATTCACTTCATCTAGCAAGGTCAGCCGCACCTGGGGATTGGTGATGTAAGTTAAGGATTTTTCCCAGGCCGCTTGGGCCAGTTGGGTATCCCGTTCGCGGTCTTGGGTTTCCCAGGTAAAGCCTTCGCCCATCGCCGAAAATTCCAACAAGGCAGGCCGTTCTGCTGTGGCCACCGTCCAGGGCTGAAACGCCGCTTTTTCTGCGGGTTCCCAGGCTCCTTTGATGAATTGCACGATCGCCACAGAATGGCCGTGACCGAGCGATCTCAAGACCATCCCCAAAGCGGCGGTCGTTTTGCCTTTGCCATTGCCTGTATGCACAATAATCAAGCCCTTTTCGGCTGTCATCCCCGCCAGTCGTTGGGCCTGGACTTCCTTCCGCCGTTGCATTTTGCGCTTATAGGCAGCTTCCGGGGCGTTCTCTGGCAGGGATTCAGGGGCCGCGATCGCAGAAGCACCAGCATCGTCAGTGTGGGTCATGAGTTCGCTCCAATAGGTTGCGCTTGTGGGTTGCACTTGACTTAGCGTTCCTCTAGCCAAACCGAGTACCACGGCCCAGCCTGAACCGTTTCCAGCCGAGCCATATCCCCTTGATAATTATCGTTGATTCGGGTCGCCAGCGCCTGCAAATGGGGTGGAACGTAGCACAGATCAACGGGCAATCCGTGATAAAGATAAAATGTCGCCAACTGCTGCGGCGATAGCCAAATGCCTTCAGCGTGTAGACGGTACAGAACTTGCTCAAACGTTGGCCAAGCCTCGACGGTTGACTGGGGCAGGGTTGGGTTGGGCTGGGAGATTCGTTTAGGCATCGCATTACCTTGTTCACGGCTGAGTGAACGCTAGTGAAGTTTTGATTATTCCTAATAAATGGCCCGCATGGAATGGATCGAAGGAGAGAAGGGCGTAGGGTGGTGGTACGAGATGTGGGCGATCGCGCTCTACTGCGTTCCACCGACCCTGGTTTCCGTCCTAACGGCTGTGCCAATCGTCGCTGCCGCCCCGCGATCGCCCCCGTGTTTCCAGTTCCATCTTATTAGAAAGCTCCAATGGAATGATTGATGCTAGTGAAAGGATGGTTTATGATCGGTAGTGGATTTTGTTTACAAAAGGTCAAACGCGACGTTGAAATCCCTTTCACTGACTGGATACCACTTGCTTTGGCATTTGGAAATGAAGCTGAAGCGGAAGCGCCAGTGTGACCCAGCGATTTCCTGGGTAAATCGGTGCGAAGCGCCTAGTATGAACTGACCGACCTGCAACTTCAGGTTTGCCACGGGCTGCGCTTGGGTTGGTACAATTGCCGCCAAAAGCCGTTTTCTCTACAGCACAGCGCAAACTTGGTCGGTCGAGTCTCTTCTTGATAAGAGCATTTGTCTTGTTATTTGGATTGCAGTCTGCCAGGGCTGGGCTGGTTTGCCTTGATCGACCTTGAGGGACGGGCCACATTGTTTGTGCGCCCAGGCAAGGGCCAGCGTTGGTTAGGCGATCGCTCCAAAAATAAGCACTCAATAATGTGGTTGCCCTGTCCGGTTGACCATGTTTCTCAGTGTATTGTCTGGATTTTCCGGGCTTCGATTGGGCTGACTGATTGGGCGCGATCGGGCCAACCCCAATGGCACACAGCCATTGCTGGGTCGAAACTCTAGACCATACCGCCGTACCACTTCGCTCACTTTTTATGCTGTTCATCCAGTTTGGAGTTGGAAAATGTCAAATTTGCTCAGCCGTAAAATTGCACCCGCCCCCATGCCCGCTGATATCAGTGTGGTGGATTTAATTGACGGTTACTTTACGGCCTACAATTCCGCGCGGTTGCGGGAGATTTGCCACCTGCTGAGCCGGGATGTCATGCAACCCGGTGTCACGGTGGGCCTCAGCCTTTCTGGAGCGATGACTCCGGCTGGGTTTGGCGTTTCGGTGTTGGCTCCTTTGCTGCGCCACGGATTTGTTGACTGGATTATTAGTACCGGGGCCAATCTTTATCACGACTTGCACTATGGTCTGGGCCTGGATTTATTTGCGAGCAACCCGTTTTTGGATGATGTGAAACTGCGGGAAGAAGGGCGGATTCGGATCTACGACATTGTGTTTGACTATGATGTGTTGCTCGAAACCGATGCGTTTTTGCGCGAAATCCTGAAGGCAGAACCGTTCCAGCGCCGAATGAGTACCGCCGAATTTCATTATTTGTTGGGCAAGTATGTCCGAGAAGTGGAGAAGCAAATTGGGGCGAAGCACTCTTGTTTATTGGCGACGGCCTACGAGTGTGGAGTGCCGATCTACACCTCCTCGCCAGGGGATAGCTCCATTGGGATGAATATTGCCGCGATCGCCCTGGAAGGCTCAAAATTGGTACTAGATCCGTCATTGGATGTGAACGAAACGGCGGCGATCGCCTATGCGGCCCGCCAATCCAATGACTCAGACACTGAAGGCAAGAGTGCCGCCCTGATCATCGGTGGGGGCAGTCCCAAAAACTTTTTGCTGCAAACCCAGCCGCAACTGCACGAAGTTTTGGGCTTAGAAGAACGGGGCCATGATTATTTCATTCAAGTCACGGATGCCCGTCCTGACACGGGGGGCTTATCTGGTGCGACCCCGAACGAGGCCGTCAGTTGGGGCAAAGTTGATCCAGAAGAGCTGCCCAATACCGTCGTCTGCTACACCGACAGCACGATCGCACTGCCAATTTTGACCGCCTACGTCATGAATCAGTGCGCGGCGCGGCCTTTGAAGCGGTTATACGATCGCCGGGAAGAACTGGTGGCCACCCTGCGACGTGATTATCTAGCAGCCAAAGCGGATCCAAATCGGTTTGTGGCTTCTCCCATTCCGGTGATGGGGCTGACCAATCCGGCTGACCGGGAACCCGTGGTTGCGACCTATCCCTGTGGGACTCCGATCCGGAACGGCCATCGCGCTTAGGGTTTGGCGCAAGGCTAGGTTTTTGGGGAGTTGGAATCCTATAGGGCCACTCTCCAGAAACCTGCCGCAGCGAAATTTCGTGGCGACTGGTGCCCTAGGGTGAAGGCGGCGATTCCGATGTCTCCGCTGGATCTGGGCTGGGGCGATCGCGCGGCTCTGTAGGTGGCTCTGGCTGACTGGCCGCTGGCCGATTAATGTATTTAAATCGCTCCTTGGCGGCGGCAAAGGACTCTTTCATCACCTGCTGAATTCGCTGGGCGTTTGGCTTTTTTCCCCCCATCAAATCACCAAAATACACACAGGCCGTCTCGCCCAAAGCCCAGGTATAGGCCGCTGCCCAGGAAGCCGCAATCACGCTGCCCAGGCCAGGGATGAATTTGATCAGTTCGCGGCCAATGGCCTGGGCCAAAAAGCCCCCCGCGATCGCGCTCACAATGCCCCCGGCCTGGGAGGGGGTAAGGGTTTGCCCATAAAGCTGGCCTAATGCCCCCACCATCGAAACTTGCAAAGCCGTCAGCACAGGCATGGTGGCAAAGGGCAAAGGCACGGCGGCCAGGGTTGCCGCTGCGATCGCAAAGGCCAGCATGTAGCGGCGGCCCACATCGCGATACAGATTGCCAAGCTGCTGCCCAAGGTGGTCGTCCAACAGTTGATGAATGGTGCGGGCTTCGGCTTCGGGCAAGAGATCGGTCAGGGCTTCCCCCAGCGCCTCCAGGCCATAGAAAACGGGTTCGTAGCCATCGGTTTCCAAGGTGAAATCCAACAGCACGGTGCGATCGCAGACCCCGGCAAAAGTCGTCTGGATCGCGGCTACCGCCCGGAGCAGTTCAGGAAATGTCGGCGGATAGGCGGGATGGTCGGTGGTGGGCGTAGGATAGACTTCGTGCAAACAGGTGATTGCCAGTAAGCAGGGAATAGTGGGGTTTTGGCGACGGAGTTCAACCGCAATTTGATGAAGCGTTGCGATCGCAAAATCCGTTGCCTTCACGACCAGGATCAAAATTCTGGCCTGGGATTGGGTTGTCGCCAGTTCTTGACTCAATTCTTGAATCACCGCTTGGGTGTCCTGCCGCACATCCCCCAGGCCCACCGTATCCGTAAACACCAGCAGCGGCAGATCTGCGTTGGGATACGCATAGCGTTCAGTATGTTGGGTGTGGGGCCGAAAGCCCTGGCCCACGATCGCCGAGGATACCCCGGTTAACCCCCGCACAATCGAACTTTTGCCCGCCTGAGATTTGCCCAACATCAATACTTCAGTCGTCGGCAATTCCGCCCGCACCGTTTCCAAAATGCGGGCAATCTCAGCCTCATCGACCCGGAACCACCGCAGGATAAAATCCGGCACCCCCTTCAGCGGCAACCATTGCTTGAGGCGATCGCCAGACCCTTGCCACCACTCTAGCCACCCATTTGCTTCAGGTGAGGCAGTTTCAACAGTAGCGGGCAGCGAGGGGGCCGTGTCCGTGGCGGGGGGCGATGTCTGGGCAGCGGATGCCTCAGTAGAGGCTGGGTCTAACGCCTTGCTTTCCTGAGAGTCTGTCATGAGTTCGTAACAGCTAAGCCACCACAATCACCTTTAGCTTTCCTCTCTGGGTTCGCTGCGATTTAAGTTACTTGGCCCTGGCGACGCTTCATACAGTGAATCCAGGTGTTCGCGGGCATCTTCCACCGTCATCGATCGCATGACCAACAGCGGCTCATTGATGACTCGGCCTGAATCATCCAGAAATTCTGGATGGGGCACGCTGCTGGGCGAGGGGGTTGGCCGCGAGTTGCCCGTTCCATAGGGGCGCTGAGAGTCAATACTGAGTGTAATTAAATTACGGATTAAGTTGGCGATCGCCAGGATCGCTAGCACCGTGAAGGCAATAATGTAAAGCAGGTGGAGTATCATAACAATTTCCTCAAATCCGGGCTATTTATGCTGGCTGCTGAACGGCGGCTCAAACGGTCGATGCGCTAGGGGCACAATAAATTTAAACTCTAGTGTCTCAAATTTTGCTTGCTTCGGGAAACTCTTAATCTGTCAAGACCGTTCCATTTCGGTCGAGGCTTCACGATAAAACCGATTGGTCACTTGAAAACATTCCATTACCAGGCGGTTCCACGGCCCGAGAACGGCTGGATCAATCCCAGCGGTGCCGCCTGTCGCCTGAAAGAGCGCCTGGGCTGCTGTGACTTCCTGCTGAGCCTGAACAATCCGGGCAAATAAGTCGGCTTGCTGTTCCACGGTCAAAAATGGGAGTTGCTGGGTTTCTAGTAAGATTTGCGAGCGGCTAAACCAGTAGTGCAAATCCTCCAAGAGTGGCTCCAGAATTGACTTCAGCAGTTGAGCGTCAGTGGGATAGGGCGAGAACATAAGCAGGCTTTCACGGGTTAAAGGGTAAAGATGAACGCGATCGCGCCGCCAAACTTCCTCCATACTATCGTCTTTCAACTTTCTTAACATTTTTCTCAGATTGGGAATTTATTTTTTGCCCTGGAGTCGGCGCGATCGCAATGGGTGCAAGGGGGCTGGCCTAAATTTAGGTCAAGAGCCGGAACTGACGCGGCGCAGCTTGAAGGTGTTGGATCAGTCCGTTGGGTTTAGCACCCATACGTTAGACTGAATAAGAAGTCCGTTGAAATTCTATTCAGCCCACCTACGAATGATTGCCTGGAAACTCCAAATTCAACTGAGTCACAGTTTCGCTACATCCTGTCCTGAGCGAACTATTTAGGGGCGCGGTTCAGCCCCCGTCGGTTTGCCAGCGATCTTCAGTGAAAAATTTGGAGGAAAAACAATGTCTGTTGAAGCCCCTCAGGCTGAGAAAATTTATCTGCCCAAAACGAGCGAGTCGGAACAGCTCAAAAAGATTCGGCATACCGCTTCCCATGTGATGGCGATGGCGGTACAAAAGCTGTTTCCAAAGGCCCAAGTCACCATTGGCCCGTGGATTGACTATGGGTTTTACTATGATTTCGATAGCCCCGAACCGTTTACCGAAAAAGATCTCAAAGCTATCAAGAAAGAGATGGCCAAGATCATTCGGAAAAAGCTGCCTGTTGTGCGGGAAGAAGTGAGCCGTGCGGAAGCAGAAGCCCGGATTCAAGCCATCAACGAACCCTACAAGCTTGAAATCTTGGCAGGCTTGGAAGACCCAATCACGATCTACCACCTGGGCGAAGACTGGTGGGATTTGTGCGCTGGCCCTCACGTTGACACCACGGCAGAGTTGAACCCCGACGCGATCGCCCTGGAAAGTGTAGCGGGAGCCTACTGGCGCGGGGACGAAACCAAAGCTCAACTGCAACGCATTTATGGCACCGCCTGGGAAACCCCAGAGCAACTGGCGGAATACAAACGCCGCAAGGAAGAAGCCCTCAAACGCGATCACCGCAAGTTAGGCCGGGAACTGGGTCTCTTCATCTTTGCTGATCCGGTGGGGCCAGGATTGCCATTGTGGACACCCAAGGGCACCATTCTGCGATCGACCCTAGAAGATTTCCTCAAGCAAGAGCAGTTAAAACGGGGCTATCTTCCGGTTGTCACCCCCCATATTGGCCGTGTGGACTTGTTCAAAACGTCGGGGCATTGGCAAAACTACAAAGAAGATATGTTCCCCATGATGGCGGAGGATGAGATTGCCAAGGCGGCGGAACAGGGGTTTGTGCTGAAGCCCATGAATTGCCCGTTTCACATCCAGATCTACAAGAGCGAGTTGCGATCGTATCGGGAACTGCCCATGCGGTTGGCTGAGTTTGGCACGGTTTACCGCTATGAACAATCCGGTGAACTGGGCGGTCTAACTCGTGTCCGGGGCTTTACAGTGGACGATTCCCACCTGTTTGTGAAGCCCGATCAACTGGATCAAGAATTCTTGAATGTGGTGGACTTGATTTTGTCCGTGTTCAAGAGCTTGCAGTTGAAAAATTTCCGGGCGCGGCTTAGTTTTCGTGACCCCGCCTCCGACAAGTACATTGGCTCCGAAGATGCCTGGAACAAGGCCGAAGGAGCCATTCGGCGGGCGGCGGAAACTTTGGGTTTGCCGTTCTTTGAAGGCATTGGGGAAGCGGCTTTCTATGGCCCCAAGCTGGATTTTATTTTCCAGGATGCCCTCGATCGCGAATGGCAATTAGGCACCGTCCAGGTCGATTACAACTTGCCGGAACGGTTTGACCTGGAGTATGTGGCCGAAGATGGCATGCGCCAGCGTCCGGTCATGATCCACCGTGCGCCCTTTGGCTCTTTGGAACGGTTGATCGGGATTTTGATTGAAGAATATGCCGGAGATTTTCCGCTGTGGTTGGCTCCGGTGCAAGTGCGCTTGTTACCCGTTGGGGAAGAACAACTGCCCTTTGCGCGGGAGGTGGTCGGCAAAATGCTCGCTCAGGGCATTCGGGCCGAAGTGGATCAGGGGGGCGATCGCCTCGGTAAACTGATCCGCAATGCCGAAAAAGACAAGATCCCCGTGATGGCCGTTGTCGGCGCGAAGGAAGTGGAGGGCAATGCCCTTAGCATCCGAACTCGTGCTGCCGGAGAATTGGGAGCCTTACCCGTGGCGGAAGTGCTGGAACGGTTGCAAACCGCCAACCACAATCACGGCAATTTCTAATCGCTAGCCACCTGAACGCAGAGGGGCGATCGCCGATGCCTGCGAATGTCGTCACGAAACGATAGAATCGTAAAGCTGTTTTTTAGTGCGATCGCCACTCTCAACGCCCTATGCTTCGAGCTGGAATTGTTGGTCTTCCCAATGTCGGTAAATCAACGCTATTTAACGCGGTCGTCGCCAACGCCAAAGCCACTGCGGCCAATTTTCCGTTTTGTACCATTGAACCCAACGTGGGGATTGTCGCCGTCCCCGATCCCCGGTTGGATGTGCTGGCCAAGATCTCCAGTTCCGTCGATGTGGTGCCGGCCCGCGTCGAGTTTGTAGACATTGCCGGATTGGTCAAAGGGGCCAGCAAAGGGGAGGGGTTGGGGAACCAATTTTTGGCGAATATCCGCGAAGTAGACGCGATCGTTCATGTGGTGCGCTGCTTTGAAAACGACGACATTATTCACGTCTCTGGCTCCGTCGATCCCATTCGCGACATCGAAGTTATCAACCTGGAACTGGCCCTGGCGGATTTAGGTCAAGTCGAAAAGCGTTTAGACCGGGCCAAAAAGCAAGCACGGGGCAACAAAGAAATTCAGGCCGAAGTGGATGTGCTAGAAAAACTTTTGCCAGTGTTAAACGAGGGCAAACCCGCGCGGCAACTGGCCATGACGGAGGAAGAAGAACTGGCCGTTAAGGCTCTGGGCCTCCTGACGCGGAAGCCAATTATCTACGCTGCCAATGTTTCGGAAGACGACTTGGCTACGGGCAACGCTTGGGTTGACCAGGTGAAAGAACTTGCTACTCAGGAAAATGCTCAAGTCGTGATCATTTCCGCCCAGGTGGAATCGGAATTAGTGGAATTGCCAGAAGACGAACGGGCCGACTTTTTGGAATCTTTGGGCGTGACGGAAGGCGGTTTGAAGTCGCTGATTCAAGCAACCTATACATTGCTAGGTCTGCAAACCTATTTCACCACGGGGCCAAAGGAAACTCGCGCCTGGACAATTAAACAGGGCATGGTCGCCCCCCAAGCTGCCGGAGTGATTCATACGGATTTTGAGAAAGGCTTTATCCGGGCGGAAACCGTGGCCTACCAAGACCTGGTGACGACCGGCTCGATGGCGGCGGCGAAGGAAAAGGGGCTAGTTCGCAGCGAAGGCAAAGAATACGTGGTGCAAGAAGGGGATGTGATGTTGTTCCGGTTTAACGTTTAGTGGGGCAGGATGCCGGATAGAAGTTCAGTCTAGGGATAGTCTGCGATCGCTGCTTATTTCGCGCTTGGGAGGGAAATAGCTCTGGGCTTGCTTCTGTCCCCCCAGCAACACGGTATTGTCAAGACAGCATGACGTAGAGAAGGGATCTATGAATTTGCCCACCTGGATTACGGTTTCGCGATCGCTGTTTATTCCGCCGATTTTGTATGGCCTCAGCCAAGCGACAGTCGGGGCGCGGTGGGTTGTGGTGATCCTGTTTCTCATCGGGGCGGGTACCGATTGGGTGGATGGCTACCTTGCCCGTAAACTGAACCAGGTGACGGAGCTGGGCAAATTTCTTGATCCCCTTGTGGATAAACTGCTGGTTCTGGCTCCGCTTCTCGCCCTAGTGGAACAGCAGCAAATCCCCGCCTGGGGGGTATTCCTAATTTTGGCGCGGGAACTGACGATCGCCGGGTGGCGGGTGAATCCCAAGCTTAGCGGCCAAAGCACCATTTCTGGAGCCAATTTTTGGGGCAAGCTCAAGACCGTGAGCCAAATTGCCGCGATCGCCCTGCTCATCGCCCCGCTCCCATCCAACTGGCACGCGATCGCCCTCAGTGCCTTTTGGCTTTCTGTTGCCATGACCCTAATTTCTGGCCTGATCTACCTGTTTCCTCAGGCTCAGCAACCTACTCCCCCAGCCGAAGCCTGATCACGATTTGCACCGCTGCCACGGCTGCTATCTTTTGGCAAGGGCGATCGCTCCGGTGGTAATTCACTCAATTGAGGGGGGCACATCCTTACAGCTTCGTTTACGATCGCCCCATCCATTTTGCCGTGTGCCGCTTTTCCTCGGCACAACCGAGCTAAGGTATTGCCTGTCACCCCTCTCCCCTCTGCCTTAGTCATCAAAAGCCGCACCGCTTTTGGTCTTAATTGTGCGGAAACTTTGCGCTTTCTGCGAGTACATGAGGAAAAGATAAAATTTTGGTAGCGACTTGTTCTAAGTGAGTAAACTCTCGGCAAGATGAAAAGTGGGCTGGCGTTGGGGAGTTGGTGCTTGGTTGGTCACAACCTAGAAAATGGGGCCGCGATCGCGCACTGCTAGAATAAGTCTGCTCCAGACCAGCTATTGTTCTGGGCAGTGTTATCTAACGATTGATGCCTAACCCGTTGCGCGTAGCAGTCCTCCTGTGGCTGGAGCTTGGCGCATTGCCAGGGTTCGTTGGATTGAATCCTAGAATGAAGGCCGTTGTGCAGTTCCAAGCTGTGGTTCAGCGGGCTACAGACCAACTTTTCGTGGCTGCTGAGAGCAGTCACTATGGGAGGTGGCTCAAGCTAGCGATCGCTGCGATATGGGCAGAGGCGATCGCCAACGGCATATCCCGGAGGTAGGCTTGGGGCGGGCGGTGGATCAGGGTGGTTATTCTTCACCTCTTTGAGGGGCAACATGACAGACGGTCAAGATTTTATCCAGGAGGCAGCGGAGCGGGCCGAATTGGTCGAAAAGTTGTTAGCGATCGGCACGGCGCTTTCGAGTACCCATAATCTGGAAGAGCTACTGAGCCTAATTTTGACCAAAAGCCGCGAGATTACCTACAGCGACGCAGGCAGTGTCTATTTAATTCAGTCCAATAGCGATGTGCCCCGGTTGTTGTTCAAGGTGGCCCAGAATTCTTCTAAGCCTGCGACTTCCTTCCGGGAATTTGCCATGCCGCTGACCCAGAATAGTCTGGCGGGGTTTGTTGCCCTCACGGGTACCACGCTCAATATTGCCGATGCCTATGAGTTGCCGCCGGATGTTCCTTATCAACTGGATCAAAGTTTTGATCAGAGCATTCAGTATCGGACGCGATCGGTGCTGGTTTTGCCCATGCAGAATCAGCAGGGGGAAACCATTGGGGTGTTGCAACTGATCAATCGGAAGGTTGCGCCAGGAATTGTCATCACGCCGGAGAATGCGCTAGCTGTCACCCAGACTTATTCTGAGGGGGAGGAGCGGATTGTGCGATCGCTGGCCAGCCAAGCCGCTATTTCCATCGAACGCAACCATCTGCAAGACAGCATCGAAAACCTATTTGAAGGGTTTGTCAGGGCTTCTGTCCAAATTATTGAAGCCCGCGACCCATGCACTTCTGGCCATTCGGAACGAGTTGCCGACTTAACCGTGCGGCTGAGTGAAGAAGTCAGCGATTTGCGGCATGGGCCATTAGCACCCGTCCATTTTAGCGATCGCCACATCCAGGAAATTCGCTATGCGGCCCTGCTCCACGACTTTGGCAAAGTCGGCGTGCCCGAAGCGATTTTATCGAAAGCGAAAAAGCTCTTTCCATTTCAACTGGAAGTTGTGCGGAATCGCTTTGCCCTGGCGCGGCGCGGCCTGGAATTGGAGTGTGCCCAGGCCAAATATCGCCACCTTATTGCCCATCCCCAGACCCTGTTGGAACATACCCAAGCCGATCACGGTCAAACCGAGACGAGTGGCTGTGCCCATTGTCAAGCGATCGCCACCTATGACCAAAACCTGGCGGCCCAACTCGACCAGCTAGAAACCTATTGGGAATTGCTACAGGAAGCCAACGAACCCCGCATCTTGGCAGAGGAACCCCTGCGGCAACTCAAAGAAATTGCTGCCTTTACCTATCGCGATATCGACGGGACGGAAAAACCCCTCCTCACCCCCGCAGAAGTCGAGCAACTGATCGTGCGGCGGGGCAATCTTACCCTGGAGGAGCGGGATGCCATCCAAGCCCATGTCACCCATACTTATCAATTCCTCAAACGCATCCCCTGGACGAAAGAACTGCAAAACGTGCCAGGAATTGCCTACGGTCATCATGAAAAGTTGGACGGCACAGGCTACCCCCAAGGGCTAAAAGCGGCAGAAATCCCAGTTCAGTCCCAAATTATGGCGATCGCTGACATTTACGATGCCCTCACCGCAGGCGATCGCCCCTATAAACGCGGTTTACCCGCGATCGCGGCCCTCAAAATCCTCCGTCAAGAGGCAACCCAAAACAAACTCAATCTGGATCTCGTTGATTTATTTGAGCAGCGAGAAGTCTTTACCATCCTGGGACATAACCTAACCGTATAACCCTTGTCAGTCAGGGCCGCAATGCTTCATGCCAGCAAAATAAAGCGAACCAAGAAAAGAATTTTGTGATGGAGGTCACATCTCCCGCTTGATTCCAACATTAATCTGGATTACGCTTAGGTGAATAAATCAGTAGCGCAGATCTGAACTCTATTTCGTCTGGATGGTTAGGCTAAACTCATAAAGCTGACATTATGGACATCGTAGACAGTTGCCCTACATCGGTGTGAGGAGAACAAAGTATGTCAAACATCTTCTTAAAGTCATTGTTTGTCAGCCCTGCAATCTTAGGGACGGTATTAGCGATCGCAGCCCCCAGCTTTGCTGCCGACGCGAAAGCCACCGAAGAAATTGCTTCCACCCAGGAAGTTGTTGCCGGTGCAGCAGCCTTGGGTGCTGACCAAGACCTCTCTATTTCGGCTGCTAATAATACGCCTGCGGTTAATCCGCCTGCGGTCAACCTTGACCCAACCTTGAGTCAGTCGGTTTCAGCTCAGCCCGTGGCCCAAGCCGCTCCCGAAGTCAAGCTAGCCCAAGCGGTTCCAGCTAATCCCGAAGCAGGCACCAATACGGACACCTCCACTTTGGATCAGCTCAACCAGTACGTCCGTGAAGGCCGTGCCAACAAAGCGGGCCAAGTGACCTCCGTTTCACAGTTCTCGGATGTCCGTCCCACCGACTGGGCCTTCCAAGCCTTGCAATCCCTCGTCGAGCGTTACGGTTGTATCGTCGGTTATCCCAACAAAACCTACCGTGGCAACCGGGCAATGACTCGTTACGAGTTTGCCGCTGGTTTGAACGCCTGCCTAGACAAAATTCAAGAACTAATCGCAGCAGCAACCGCTGACTTCGTGAAGAAAGAAGACCTCGAAGTCGTCAAAAAACTGCAAGAAGAGTTTGCGGCTGAACTCGCAGCCCTGCGTGGTCGGGTCGATGCATTGGAAGTCCGGACTGCAACCTTAGAAAAGCAACAGTTCTCCACCACCACCAAACTGTCTGGGGAAGTCATCTTCGCCGTTACTGACGAATTTGCTCAACCCGGTGACAACGAAACCGTCTTCCAAGACCGGGTTCGTCTCGTTCTCAGCAGTAGCTTTAGTGGTAGAGATCAGTTAATCGTCCGTCTGGCTGCTGGGAACGCCAATGCTTTCAGTGAATTCAATCGGGCTGGCACTAACCAAGGTGACATCATCGAAGGTAGTCAAACCTTCAACCTGGGTAACACGGGTGGTAATGCTGTTGTTGCTGATTGGATTGCTTATTACTTCCCCCTTGGTGAAAACATTCAAGTTTATGTTCCAGCCTTTGCGGGTCTGTGGTATGACTTGTTCCCAACTCATGGTGCATACCTTGAAGACTACGATGGTGGGAACGGGGCTTTGTCTCTCTTTGCTCAACGGAACCCCATCTATAACATCGGTGGTGGTGCGGGGGCGGCGGCAACCCTTGGGGTTGGCAAGCCAGTCTCTTTAAGCTTGGGTTACATGGCCGATGCGGCCAACTTGCCTGACCGGGGTAATGGTTTGTTTGATGGCGGTTACACCGCAATGGGCCAGTTGAACTTCACTCCTAGCGAAAAGTTCTCCTTGGGTTTGACCTACGTCAACTCCTTCCGTAAAGAAGGGACAGGGATCTTTAACTTCGGTGGTTCTACTCCTCTGGTTGGTTCGATTCAGTCGAATTTCCTGAGCGGCTTAGACTTAGGTGGCCCTGAAGGAACCGTAGTCAATGGTGGCGGTTTGTCGGCGGCGTTGAAGTTCAGCCCCAAATTTGCGATCAATGGTTGGGTGTCCTACTTCCGGGCTGATTCCCTACGGGATGGTGTGGATGAATTTGACATCTGGACCTACGCATTGGCGCTGTCCTTCCCCGACTTTGGTAAGAAAGGAAACTTGTTGGGCCTGATGGCGGGTACGGAGCCTTACACCTTCTCGAACGTTTCGCGGAACCGTCGTGAAACTCCAATCCACGTTGAAGGTTTCTACCGGATTCGTTTGAATGACAATATCTCGATCACTCCAGGCGTAATCTGGATCTTGAATCCGAGCCAGACTGACGACAAAGATACCTTGATCGGTACCGTTAGAACCACCTTTACCTTCTAGCGATCGCCGATTAACTATTCATTAAACTCGTAGCCCTATCCAGCGTGGTAGGGCTTTTTTCATGGTCTAGACATCGCCCAGCCTTCCTGCCCACAATTTGCAAACCTCGCCCAGAGGAGTGAATTTGACCATATTTTAGGATGAGAGAAAATCACCAGATTGCTTGCTCGTTTTGGCGGAAGTATTCTCACCTGACCTGGCTTAAATTAAATCTTACCAAGTTAATTAACCAGTCCATTACTTGCCGTGAGCCAGCGTATTCTTATGATGCAAGTTTCATCCTATTTCCCTCAAGTTAAGTGGTCTGCTTTTGCCCAGCCAAGTCAAAACGGCTGTTGTCGGGGAGAAGAGCGGGATGGTTTGGTGCAAGCAGGTGATCTTGAGGGCGAGCAGCGGGTGTCTTCAAAGGGAGGGACTGTACCGATCGCTCCCCCCCTGCGATCGCCCGAACCAAAACAGTGCTTAGGAATCTGTTGGCAAGATGGGGCAAAAGCAGGACAGCGTTGCCTTGTGGCCTGTTGGCACCAGTGTGAACATACCCCTGAAGCTGAATAGGGCAACTAGAGCCAAACTAGCGCCACCCGTGGACTTTGGCGATCGCCCCTAGTTGCTCGTCACCTTCCCCCTGGGGTTGCAACTTGGCAGTAGAAATACTTGACCTGGCCCAAGAGAGCCTGAGGGAACGCAAAATCTGAGGCCAGTCGTTAACGCGACTTGCAGCCCGATCACTCCCCTTGGACTGCACCCTGCCCAGGGCTAAATCCGCGCTGAAATATAAATTTACTCTGAAGTATTGGTCGATCTCCGGCTTTGTAGCGGTATGAACAATTTATATCCACGCTTCTAGTAGCTTACTAACAAGCGCAGTTAAGGCGGGGGAAAAGACGACTTTGGGGCGATTCGGTTCAACCTGGAGTTGCTCAAATCGGCCATTTCTGTCATTGGGCCGAGACGCAGTAGCGGCAATTTCGCTAGGATAGCACCACAAATCGGCGGCCCTGTTGTTTTGAATTGTGGGCAAGTTTTACGCCTGGATTGTTGGGTTGGTTTGCGATTCACCAAGTTTGAGAGCTTTAAGATTATGGTTCAAGAACTCAGTCCTTCTCACAAGCGAAACAACACGATGTCTTCGGGTGGGCACTTGACCCCTGCGGCCGCCACGGAATACGACGAGGGGCGATCGCTGGCCGACTTTGCCGAAGTCGCTGATTTGGGTCATATCGATGATGGTGACGAATCTGCACTCATAGCCGACATGACCGACGAAATTGCCTCAGTGCAAAAGTCTGGCTATAGCAAGCACCTGAGCGACGATTCCGTTGGGGCGTTCTTCAAAGAAATGGCCCGCTATCCCCTGCTCAAGCCAGAAGAAGAAGTAGAACTGGCCCGCCGCATTCAGCAACTCAACACCCTGGAAGCGACGCGATCGCACCTGGGGCAAACCCTGGGGCATCCTCCCAGCAAAACCGAACTGGCCCAAGCCGTGGGTCTAACCGAGCGCCAACTAGACCAGCAACTCCACCGCTGCCGGGTCGCCAAACGCAAAATGATCCGCTCCAATCTGCGGTTAGTCGTCTCTATTGCCAAACGTTACCTCAATCGCGGTGTGCCGTTTCTCGATTTGATTCAGGAAGGGGCCTTGGGCTTGAACCGAGCCACAGAGAAATTTGACCCAGACAAGGGCTACAAATTTTCTACCTATGCGTATTGGTGGATTCGGCAAGGCATTACCCGCACGATCGCCAACGATTCCCGGACGATCCGCTTGCCTGTGCATGTGGTGGAAAAGCTGAACAAGCTGAAGTTGACCCAACGGGAACTGAAACGGCAGCTCAACCGGAACCCTACAGAAGACGATCTCGCTGAGGCAATGGAGCTGACCGCTGAACAACTCCGGAGCTTGCAACAGGTGCATCGGCGGGCACTGTCCCTCAATTACCGGGTTGGTAAGGATGAGGATACAGAACTCGTGGATTTGCTGGAAGACTCGGAGACGCGATCGCCAGAAAGTCAGATCAACGAAACCATGATGCAGCAAGAGCTATGGGAAATTTTGGGCAACGTGTTGACCGAGCGGGAAAAGGACGTCATTACTCTGCGCTATGGGCTGAGTACAAGTAAGCCCTGCACCCTGGAAGAAGTCGGTGGCTTGTTCAACCTATCGCGGGAACGGGTGCGCCAAATTCAAAGCAAGGCCATGCGGAAACTCCGGCGGCCCCAAGTGGCGGAGCGGCTCAAGGGTTGGCTGCGATAACCCTCCATCTAGCCCGCAACCCGTCCGATTTGGCAACAAATTTGGGGTAATTCGTGTCAAATCAGCGAACCTCGATTAGTGTGGTATAGCCGTTCACACGCGAATCAGGTTTGCTTATGATCCCGAACTGCTTTGTGACACGGGTGCAGCCTCCTCAGTCCGCCGCCGTTCTGCCCCAGTCCCCGTCGATCGCCGACCCGAAGCCGCATCCTGTGGTGCTGATGGCGCGGTGGGCACGATCGCCCCGTTGGCTGCTTGGCATAGCGGCTTTATCCGTGAGTGGCCTGGGGCCAGTGGTGTGGCCTGAAGCGGCGATCGCCAACAAGTTTCCGACCTATTGCCAACAAACGACAGCGGCCATCGCCCAAAAGGAGCAACTCCGCAAAGCGGCGATCGCGGGTAACAAAGAGGCCCAGAAAAAATACGAGGTGCTGTTGAAGCAACATGGCGATCGGCTGCGGCAATGTCGGCAGCAGGGATGGCCGAGAGAACAAGCCATTTGGATTCGGCTCTATCCCTGTGATGCGCGGCCCGGAGTGTTGGAAGCGGTGCTCGATCGCATTGTGGATCGGGGTTACAACCAGGTCTATCTGGAATCGTTCTACAGCGGGAAAGTGCTGTTACCGGCGAACAAGAATCCCACGCCTTGGCCCTCTGTCCTGGCGGGATCGGGCAACGATAATATGGATCTGCTGGCGCGGGCGATCCAAAAAGGTCAGCAACGCGGCCTCCGGGTGCATTCCTGGGTGTTTGGGCTGAACTTTGGGGCGAATTATGTGCGACGGCCCGATCGCCAGTCCACCTTGGCCCGCAATGGTCTGGGCCAGACGAGCCTAACCGCCAACGTGCAGGGAGGCTTGAGTGTTGATTTTGGGCAATATAACCCCGATGAAGTCTTTGTTGATCCCTACAGCGCCCAAGCACGGCAGGATTATGCAGTCATGCTGGGGGCGATCGCCCAACGGAAACCGGCCAGTGTGTTGATGGACTATATCCGCTATCCACGGGGGTATGGGGCGGCTTCGGTGGCCAGTAAGGTACAAGATTTGTGGGTCTACGGGGAAGCCTCGCAGCAAGCTTTGCTCAACCGTGCCCAAAATTCCTCTGGGGCGGCGTTGCTCCAGCAGTATCTGAGTCAGGGGCGGCTCAAACCGGAAGATTTCCAGACTACCCAGCTATCGGGCGATCGCAATCCGCTGTGGCAGGGCATTGCCCCCGTAATGAACGTGAAGCAAATCAGCAGTGGGCAACAAGTCGGGCAAATCCAAGATGAGTTGTGGCGTTTATCGGTGGCCCATGCAGCTCAAGGGGTGGTGGATTTTGTTAACGACGCGATCGCCGTCAATCGCCAGCACGGTTTGCGATCGGGGGTCGTCTTTTTCCCAGAGGGCAATCAACGGGTCGGGCAAGGGTTTGACTCGCGGTTGCAACTGTGGGATCGGTTTAGCAGCAGTCCAGAGTGGCACCCAATGGCCTACGGAGTTTGCGGCAATACGGGCTGCATCATGCAACAAATTAAACGGGTGCTGGACAATGCCCCGCCGGGAATTCAAGTGAAGCCTGTCCTCGCTGGCATCTGGCAACGCCCCACCAGCAACCGTCCGTCCCTGGAAGATCAGATGCAGGTGTTGCAATACATGGCCCCCCAGCTCAATTCCGTCAGCCATTTTGCATTTTCCTGGCAGGAACCCGGCTCTGATCGCGATCGCAAAGCCTGTGTCATCCGCTAGGGAATGGCGATCGCCCGCTATTTCCCCAAATCTCGTTTCATCTGCTCCAGTTCTTCCTGGGCCTCCCACTGCCGAAACTGTTGATCCAGCGGATCGGCTTTCCCCTTGGGTGTATTGCTCCAGCCCACGCTGTTCCAGTCTTGCTGGGCCTTGGCGGTGGTCTGGGCTTTGGCCGAGGCTTGGGCGGCTTGGGCTTGGGCCACTTGCCCTTGCACTTCCTTCCGCCGCAGTTGGATTTTACGCTGCAACTCTTGAGTTTGCTGCAACCGTTCTTTGACCATTTCCATCTTGCCCCACTTTTGGTTGCCCTCGCGCAACAGAGCGGCTTCTCTGGCTTCGGCGGGTTCGGCTAAGTCAAGGCGGCCCTTGGCTCTGGCCTTCTCGATCCGGGCGTGCCAAGTTTGGATCTCTTGGGCGATCGCCAGAATTTCATCCTGCAACTGTTGTTCCCGCCGCTTCAGTTCTGCCACCAGTTTGAGGGTTTCGGCTTCCTGGTCGCGCAACTTTTCCTCCATCGCCATGAGTTCAAGCTGGGGGTTGTTCCGCAAATATTCTTCTAGCCGATCTTCCAAAAATTGACTGACATCATCAAAGAGGCCCATAGCAGTCTCCAACGGGTGTGAGCAAGGGTGAATCGCGAACCGATTGGGCGGCTGTGTCTATCGCACCACCAGCGATCGCGCTCTTCCCAAGCTAACAGTAATCCCGGTCGAGATGCTACGCCCTAGCGAGTTGGCTCACCCCAAATTGCTCCAAAATTTTTGGGCTAGAAGCTGTGACCCACAAAGAGCGATCGCACTTCTCCATTCCGGCGCACCACCGCTTGATCCTTCGTGACTTCCACCAAAGTCCAGCCCGACGAGCCAATGCTTTCGCCAATGCCATAGCGTTGGGTCACGCCGTTGACCTCGAACAAGGCCACAGACCCGGCTCCCTGATCCAACACGCCGACCAACTTACGGGAAACCGTGGGCGCGAGGGCCGCAGCGGCTTTGGATGGCTTGGTCGCACCGGGGAGAGGGGGCTGGGTGCGGGTTACGCCCGGAATATTCGGCAAGGGGGCAACGGCTTTGCCCGGAGGATAGAGGTTGGGCGGAATTTGGTAAACGGGGACATAGACCCGCTCTAGGCCAGCGGTGGTGCGGGGGGTGCCTAAGGTGCCTGGTGTCAGAGTTTTAGGGATTTTGACTGTGGCGAGGGGGGTGCCGTTTTCGCTGGGTAACTGTGTGGTTGTGCCGCTGGTCTGGGTTTGTTGGTCAATATTTTGCAGGGATTTCTGAACATAGTCCGCAAAGTCGCTGTTGGACGCGATCGCCGAACTCGGAGCTGTTTTGGGCGGCACCATGACCGCTGCCGAGCGATTGGTTTCTTGATAGACCAACCAGCCACCCAAGACCAAAATAACCGAAATGCAGCCCAACCCCAGCAACAACCGATCCGAGCTATTGGGCGATCGCTCATCCGGGGCGATCGGGGTCGGACTTGGGGTAGGGATGGGTGGCTCCATCACGGCAACCCCCAACGTGGGCAGGGCTTGCGGCTCGAACTGGGCTGTTGGTAACGCGAGTTCGCCGCTGGGTTGGGGTACTGATTCCAGCGGGGCTGGTTCGGCGATCGCCTCCGCCTGGGTCATTGCTGCCGACTGGGGCACAAGGTCGCTTCCCGGTTCCACATTCAGCAACTCTTCGACGGATTGAAACACTTCGTCTAAGAGGCGATCGGCGTAGGCTGTGGGCGAAAAACAACTCCCGTCCGGGGTCGGGCTGGAGTTAAGGGCTGAGTTGGGGCGGACATCCTGAGACATAGAGCAACAGCAACGGGTGTGAACAGCACGTCAGCAGTATAAAGTCAGAACTGCGCTTGGGCACACTTTGCAATCAGATGTAAACGAAGCCAGGGTCGTTCTGCGTGTGGTTCCCGTGGGGCAGTAGTCTGAGTAGATGCAGACTCGGTAAATGCAGACTGGGTAAATGCAGGGAGAGCTGCCGCATTTGACCAAGAATGCCCCAATGTAGCAGATATTGCTGAAATGGCACGTTTTTTTTGGCGCGATCGCCCATTTCCGTGCTGGCCGCGCTTAAAGGCCATAATCCACAATCAGTTTAGAGACTTGATACTGACTGACAAAATCGGCAACGGTTTGAATGCCCCGTTTTTCGAGCAAACCCAAACAGCCAATGGTGCCTGCTCCCCCCGTGGCGCGATCGGCATCATGGTGAATGCCAATCCCGGTGCGGTTGGTGGCAAACAACGGAGTCAGGGGAATAAATGTATCGCCCATTGCGGCTGGCAGACCCCCAGCGCGATCGACTCCGCCCACGCGATACACGCCTTGGGGCAAGGGTTCCCGCGATCCCGATCGCGACTGGCTCCCGGTGCGAAAATACTGGACATCGGCTTTGCCAGAAACCGCTGGTAACTCCTGGATCACTTGCCCATTGCGGATGAGGGTCAGCGTCAAAATGCGTTCCCCGGTTTTGGTAAACCGAGGCGAGGGGGTGAGCCGTAAGGCCGTTTCTTTGGGCATGACATAACTTAGCTTGGGGGCGGGGGCATGGGTGGCCACCTCGTCTGCAACCCCTGGCAACACTGCGCCATAAAAGGGCAGGGCCGCGATCGCCCCACCGCTAATACCCAGTAACCACCGTTTGACAAATCCCTGCTTGAACCGGCTCATACGCTTTCCTCCACCTTCTGTAACGAAAATCAACAGCAAACTCCGTCACGCCCTGTTGCGAACAACGGACGCAAATAAAAACAGCAAACCGAGAGGCGCTGCGATCGCCCCAATGCGGCTACTGAAAAATTGACTAAAACTTTGGGCAAGAACCCTGCTCAGGGATTGATTGCTTAAATCGATGGGATCAAGCTTGCATCAACCCCTCATGGACGTTTTGCGGTGAGGAAATCCCTCGGCCAAGGCCAGCATTCCGGTTGTCCTCACTCACCTCAAGCCACTAAACCTCTGTGCCGTTAACTACACGCGCCTGAGTTCACTTTCCGTAGACTGGCGCGATCGCCCCTCGTACCGTGGCCCTAGCGCGGTGGGTTGGCTTGCATATAATCCATCAAGCCTTGATACTTGGGCGCTTGGCTGGGGTCTTGGTTTTGGTATTCCAATGCGCCCCAAAAGCCCCATTTCCCCGGTTTGGCCACGTCCACAAACTGGCTAAAAAGGACTCCGCCGCTTTGTTGCCACTGGTTGAGATAGGCCCGATAAACCGTTCGCATTTCGGGATGGCGATTCACCTGGGCAAAGAGTTCCGTCACGCGCTCTACCTTGTCGTCGGGGAACTGGTAGGCGGTGAGGTGGGGGCCACCTTCGTAGGCATAGAGCGGCAGGTTAAACCGTTTGGTGGCCACGGCGTAATTTTTGTCCAGCATGGGCTTGATATCCTGGGCAATGTCGGCTTTCAGGTTTTCGACTATTTGCCCTGGCGACATTTGCAAGGTGGCATCCACACGGTTGGGTTGGTTTAAGTCGCTGAGCCAGCCTTTACCGGACTTTAAACCATCAAAATAGGGGGCGATCGCGTAGGCATCAGCCTGTTTGTAAGCATCTTTCCACCGCAGAATCTCTTCCCCCGTCCAGGCATTGTCGGCTTGGCCCGCCAGCACTCGCTCCACCCGCTGCCGTGCCTTTGGCCCAAAGACCTGATCCACGATTTTGAAGACTTCCACGGCTCGCTCGGAGTAGTATCGAATGGCGGCGGTGTAATCGTTGCTATCCAGGTTCCGGGCGCGGCCTTGCTGGGCGGCATAGCGATGCTGGGAGAAGGCAGTGTTCCACACTTCGTTGGAGTATTCAAAGCGGGCCGTTAGGGATGGGTCGAGGCGATCGCGCACCATCGTCGCAAACTGCCGCACATAGTCATCGGAAGCTTTGGCCGGAATGGTAAACCACGGGTCAATTTTGAGGGTATTGGCCAGTTGAATCAGGTATTCCAGGGCGACCCCTTTGGCTCCGGCTTGGCGGGCACTGTTGAGCGTGGTGCGATCGCTCCAGTTCACCACTTCGGAATGATTCGTCGCCATCCAATCCATCAACCGCAGGGAACGGAATTTGGCCAACCGCTGCAAAAAGACGGGGTGAAAGGGCTGGGATTTGTAGGTCTGCTCAAAACCAGGCATGATGAACCGCAGATTCCGCACGGGGTTGCGGGGGTTCGTTTCCCGAATTTGCAAAAATACCCCAACACGATCGCTCGGATCAACCTGGACGACCATGCGGCCTGGGGTTTGGCTCAGAATTTTGGCATTGTCATAGCGAAAAGCGATTTTGCCCTCCCCGTCATACAGCAAGGTATAGCGTCCCTTGGGGTAGTGCTCCGTGCCCGTCATCATAATCGTTTCGGCAAATTGCCCTGGCTCCAGTGCCGCAATCCAACCCTCCGGGGTGAGGCGCAGTTGGCCGCCTTCGCCCCAGCCTGCCCCATCCCGTTGGGCCAGCCATGCCCGCGACGTTTTGAATACATCGACAAAGGGCCATTGAGTAGACCAATCTGCGATGCCGCCTAAATTAATGCCAATTTTGACCTGCGTTCGGGCCGAGTTCGCAGGCTTTTCAGCTACTGCCACGGGGCCGCTGACGATTTGGGCGGTGGGTGTTGGCTGGCGATCGACGGTTTGCATGGCAACTTGCAGGGGCGGCGTAACGGCGGATGGGGTTGGGTCAAAAAAGCCGCCTGGATTCAGCCCGATCGCCGCAATTTGCATCAGCGTACCGACTAAAACCACACTGCCGATCCCTTTCTTGTTCAGAGTTGCCATAGGAATATGTGTCGCTGCTGCTGTCATTCACCCTGAGGAGCCGGGGCGGCGGGCTGCGGGGGGCGATGGTGCCGTTTAGCCCGGTCAGTCGGCCATTGGTGCGGTATGCCCGCGATCGCTGTGGCTCCTGGCCCTATCATAACTGGCCAAACTTGGAGTTCCGGTAAAGATCAGAGCCGCCCAAACCTTTCTATAATGAAGGACTGTCAGCCCGCAGCCAGTTCCGGTTGCTGTCGCGATCGCCTTTGCCACGACTCGTTTGTATTTACTCACTCAATACTGAATCTATGTCCCGCGAAAACCGCAACCAGCCAGAACCCCAAAGTACCCTTGCCGAAATTCGTGCTACGCGCCTGGAAAAAATCGAGCAGCTTCAGCAGGCTGGTTACGTGCCCTATGCCTATCGCTGGGATGTGACCCACCACGCTGCCGAGCTACAGGAAAAGTATGCTGACTTGGCGAACGAAGCCGAAGCCGATGATCAGGTCGCGATCGCTGGTCGCATTCTGGCCCGCCGAGTGTTTGGTCAACTCGCCTTTTTCACCCTGCAAGACGAAACCGGCGTGATCCAGCTATACCTCGACAAGGGCCGCATTCAGGAAACGATGGCTGCCCAAGATCCCGATGCCTTTGAACACCTCAAACAGCTCACCGATTCCGGCGACATCATTGGGGTACGGGGCACCCTCAAGCGCACCAAAAAAGGCGAACTGTCGGTCTATGTCAGTGAATTTGCCATGCTCACCAAGTCCCTGTTGCCCCTCCCAGACAAATGGCACGGCTTGACCGATGTAGCCAAACGCTATCGCCAACGCTACGTTGACTTGATTGTGAATCCCGAAGTGCGGGAAACCTTTCGGCGGCGGGCGCTGATCACGGCTTCCATCCGGCGTTATTTAGACCAACAAGGTTTTATCGAAATTGAAACGCCCGTGTTGCAAAGTGAGGCGGGGGGCGCAGAGGCGCGGCCTTTCATCACCTATCACAACACCCTAGAAATGGATTTGTATCTCCGCATCGCCACAGAACTGCACCTGAAGCGGTTGATTGTGGGCGGGTTCGAGAAGGTGTTTGAACTGGGGCGGATTTTTCGGAATGAAGGAGTATCCACGCGCCACAACCCAGAATTTACCTCGATTGAGGTTTACCAAGCTTATGCTGACTACACCGATATGATGGCGTTGACGGAGGCCATTATTACCACGGCAGCGCAGGAAGTTTTGGGGACGTTGCAGATTACCTATCAGGGGCAGGCGATCGATCTGACTCCGCCGTGGCGACGCATCACCATGCATGAGGCGGTGCAAGCTCAAACCGGGTTAGACCTGACCCAATACACCGATCTGGATACTGCAAAAGCGGCGGCGACCCAGGCCGGACTCAAAGACATTGCGGATTGTCCTTCTCTGGGGAAATTGCTGAATGAGGCGTTTGAGCAAAAAGTGGAGGAAACGCTGCTTCAGCCAACCTTTGTGGTGGATTATCCGGTGGAAATTTCGCCTCTGGCTAAACCCCATCGGGCCAAGCCGGGACTGGTGGAACGGTTTGAGTTGTTTATTGTGGGGCGGGAGACGGCCAATAGTTTCTCGGAGTTGACTGATCCCATTGACCAGCGGCAACGCCTGGAAGCTCAAGCCGAACGCAAAGCGGCGGGGGATGTGGAAGCTCACAGTGTGGATGAGGACTTTTTGACGGCGCTGGAACAGGGGATGCCCCCGACGGGCGGGCTGGGTATTGGCATCGATCGCTTGGTGATGTTGCTGACTGATAGCCCCAGTATCCGGGATGTAATTGCGTTTCCGCTGCTCAAACCGGAACCCCAGGAAAAGGGCACCGGGGAGGCTCAGCCCTAGGTTGGCGCGGACTAAAGCGATCGCGGTTTGGCTGTCTCTGCGGTGGTGGGAGTCAGACCGCGATCGCGAGTTTAGGGCGCGCAAGTGGGGGCACTTTAATTGGAGACTTCGGCCAGTTCAATAATGCTGCCTTCGTAGTCTTTGATCAGAAAATTTAAGGGCTTTTCCCGCCGAATCTTGTATTTCAGGCCACGGGTTTGGGCACGGAAGAGAATTTGCTCTAAACAGTCGCGATCGAAACAAACGTGGCGCTGCCGATTCTTTTCGCCCAAACTGGCCCCCGAAACAATATGAACTTGGGTATTTTTCTTCAGTTGATACCATAAACCATCCGGGGCGGTTGCCGTGCCGGTGCTTGTCCGGCCCAATCCGGGCGAGATATACAGCGGATCGACCATTGAGGTGCCCAGGGATTGTTCGTAGTTGTAGTAATAGTGGAGGGGCACGTCTGCGGCGGGCAGTTCCAGCATCCCTTCATATAGATTGCGGGCCAGTTCCACATCCGACACCATGATGGTGTGGACTTTGGGGGCGCTGCTGAGAAACATCCACATGGCCCCGGCATAGGCCGCAAGCAACATGACCATGATGCCCTGGGTGGAAAACAGGGTGTCTAGCCCAGGCAACGCGGCGAATAAAACTGATGTCATAGGAAAATCAATAGGGAGAATTGTAAATACGGGTCAAACTGCCGTTTATTCTATCAAGTCCGGGCTGGCGGTGGTGGGCGATCGCGGGGACTTTACGAACCGCTTAACTTGCAGGGTGCCAACGCGGGAGCCACGGCAGATCGGTTATGCCTGGATCGTAACCCATCTGGCTCAGGAGGGTGGTGAGTTGTCCGCGATGGTGGGTTTGATGGTTAAACAGATGAGTCACCAAAACCCAGGCAGGTAGGATGCGGGTCTGGCGATCGACGTTACTGGTGTACTGAAAAGGTTGTTGCAGCCACTCCGAGGAGATACCTGCGGCCCATGCCACGATCGCCGCATCGGTAGCCTGTCGTTCCCGGTGCAATACCTCGAACTCGTCGTACAAATGACAGTCAAGCGGGGTGACGGCGACGGGCTGGTTGGTGAAACGTCCGAGCCAAGCGCGATCGCCATAGAGCAAATGGTTGAGGGTGCCGTGAATGGACTGGAAAAACGCCCCGCGATCGCGCTTGCGCTCCTCATCGGCGATCGTTGCACAGATGGCATACAACTTCTGGTTCATCCATTGGTTATATTCCGCCATCACCTGGCAATAGTCTGGATTAATCATGATCGTCCTGGCGGGGTAGGGCTAAAGTGACCAAAGTTGAGGGAAACTGGGGGCGGCGATCGCGACAGTTTGCCCAAACGCCGCGCCAAACGGCTTGTGCGCCGGATTTGTCCTCAAAGTCTCATTCCAAAGACTCATCCCAGAAGGCCGCTTCAATTTTGTGGCCATCCAAATCTCGCACAAAACACCCATAGTAGGCGGGGCCATAGGCAGGGCGCGGCCCCGGTGGCCCATCCCCCGTCGCCCCAGCGGCCAGAGCCGCCGCATAAAAGTCGTCTACTGCTGCCGGAGTGGCCGCAATAAACCCCACATGGGTTCCGTTGCCAATAGAGGCGGGCTGCTGATCGTGGGGAGTTTGCACCCAAAATTCGGGATATTGCTTGCCGTAGGCGATCGCGCCTGGATGTTCCATCAAGCGCCGACACCCCAAGGGGGCTAACACCTGGTCATAAAAGGCGATCGCCGCCTCAAACTGATTCGTCCCCAGGGACACATGGGACAAAATACTAGGGTTCTGGCTCATCGGTTTCTGGCTCCCAAGACCGCATCCCACTTGACCCAGACGGTACTTTCCCGTACGGGTCGAAACTGGTGCAATTATACTATATCGAGCTGACGCAAAAGGCCATTGGCCGCTTCCCTATCCATCGCCGATAGCCGCTAAACGGGCGTAATTTCATCTAGAATCACAAACCGCACATGGTTGATGGCCAACTCCCCAATGGAAACATTTTCAACCCGTTCGCCTTTAGTGGTCAGCGTCTCAAATGGAATCCCTTTGGCAATTTCGGCGTGGTACCAGGGCAACCCCATGAAAAAGCGGGTGGGATATGGCCCCGTCTCGCCAATATCATCTGGGTTCGATTCCATCGGCAACCAGCCAAACCCCGGCACATAAAACTCTAGCCAAACGTGGTTGTAGTCTGGTTCTAGGGGAATATGGCGCTGATCCGCTTGGGGTGGGCACTTGTAGCGACCGACGGTGCGGCAGGCAATGCCATTTAACCGGGCCAGCGCCAGCAGCAAGCCCACGTATTCACCACAGGAACCAATGCCCCGTTCCAGCACAACGTCTGGTGTGTCAATCCGGGGAGTCAGGGCGTAGGAAAGTTTGTCGTAGACGTAATTCCGAATTTTCAACATCTTGCGGAGAATGTTGGTTTCGGTGCCGATCGCCTCCCGTGCTGCGGCCAGAATCGTCGGGGTATCCATCGCCAGTTCATCGTCATCGACCAGGTATTTGGCTTGAAACTCTGCCGGGAGGGGGGGTGCTTGTTCCACATCATCAAACGTGAGTTGGTATTTGATGGCGCGAATTTCGAGCTGAGCTTTCCAGCCAAAAATGTGCCGTTCGTTGGAGTTGAACTGCGGAAATTTAAACACGGCGACCCGTTGCCCATTTTGGATTTCTTCGGTGAAGGGCAGGCCAATGGGTTCCACAGAACGCACTTTTTGGCGATCGGTTTCCGTAGGTAACGCAATGCGCCATTCTAAATCCTCGAATTGGACGTGTTCCAGGGGTTGCAGTTCTTCCACATAGGACATTTCCACCAGGTAGCCATTGGAGAGGGCGATGTGCTCTTTGGGGGCGTGGTGAAAGTACAGGGGGTGAACGAAGGTGCGATCGCGATAGGACAATTCAAAGGGGCTGTCTAAATTGTTGTTGGGGTTATCCCGCACATAGGGTTCTTCCTGGGCGTAGCACACGTAAGCGACGGAGCCGTTTGCCGTTTCCTGCCGTGGAAAAGCAATGCCTGTGGGCGAGGTAAACGGAGTCAGCACGCTAAAATTTTGTTCGCCGGTGGCCCGGTCTAGACAAAAAACCGTTTGCTCAATGCGATCGCACACCCAGAGCGTTTCCCCATCCAAAGCCAGGGTTGAAGGCCCCACACCGGGCAAGGGCAAGCGCGTGATCAGGCGGCGCGACTCTCGCTCAAAAATGTAGATATATCCGGCTCTTTGGGAGGCGATGTAAACTGTGTTTTCCCACACGGCCACCCCCGTCACCGGGTAGGGCAGCGTATAAAAATGTTGCAGGGAAAGCTGATCGAGGGTGAAAAAGTAAACGCTATTTTCCCGCCCCACCCAGAGCGTCTGTTCCCACGCTGCCAGCCCCTCCGCCTGCACAAATGCTTCCGTGGCTTGGGGATTGAGGATGGTAGTGTCGTTGGTGGTGGGATTGAGCCGCAGCAGATACCCGCGCACCGAATCCAGGGCAATTAAGTCATCGCCCAAGTAGCACAACCCTTGGAGGGCACAGGCGGCGATCGGGCGGATCGTTCGGAGGGACGGGGCCAAGCCCAACGATGAGGCCGGGGAGGCGGTGGAAGTTTGCAGAATGGGTGACACAGCTTCAGAATGCATGAACAGCAACGAAAATTGGCAATGACCGTTTTTAACCGATCCAAATCATAAATGGAAGGGGGCAATGAGAACTGTATCCAGACGATGTGTTGTCGGGATTGACGGGAGCCAGGTTTGCTGGGGGGCGATCGCTCTGGTTCCGGCTCAGTCCAGCCACGGTGCTGTCTGGCAACAGGCAAGATCTGGAATCGGCCTAATTTGCATCCTGGAAATGGCTGCTTTAGGATAAGCAAGCAACGCAAAGATTGTCCACAACCAGGGCAACTGACTATGGATTTGCTGGAGTATCAAGCGAAAGAATTATTCCGCGACATGGGCATTCCGGTGTTGCCCTCCCAGCGGATTGAACGCCCCAAAGACATCAAAGGGTTGACAATTCCCTATCCCGTCGTGCTCAAGTCCCAGGTTTACATCGGCGGGCGCGGGCGCGTGGGGGGGGTGCGGTTTGTGGAAAACACGATTGATGCGATCGCGGCGGCCCAAACGATTTTTAGCCTGCCGATTATGGGGGAATATCCTAAATTACTTTTAGCAGAAGCAAAATATGATGCCGAGCGTGAATTGTATCTGGCGATCACACTGAATCGGTCGGTGCGGCGGCCTGTGTTGTTGGGGTCATCCCAGGGTGGCATTGAGGTGCAAGCGGCGATCGCCCACATGCAGCAAGTCGTTGTAGAGGAAGAATTTTCGCCCTACTATGCGCGGCGACTGGCGATCAAAATGGGGCTGACGGGCGCACTGATCGAAACGGTGAGCGCGATCGTCGAAAAGATGTATCGCCTATTTCTCCGGTGGGATTTAGACCTGGTTGAGATTAACCCCCTGGGGGTAAGCACAACTGGAGACGTAATGGCCCTGGATGGCAAAGTCAGCGCCAACGACGAAGCTCTGGGTCGCCATCCCCGTCTCCTGGCCCTGATGGATACCCTGGGGCCACCCGCCCCAGCCCGTCCTACGCCAGTTCCCGTACTGCTCAATCCCCAGGCGGATATTGGTGTTTTGTGTAGCGGCGCGGGGCTGACCATGACCACAATGGATTTGCTGGAACAGGGCGGCGGCCAAACCTGCTGTTATTTCAATGTGGGCGGCGAGACGAACTGGGATGCTGCGGCTGAAACCTTTAAGCAGCGGCTTCAGCAGGGGTTGGAGCAGATTGCGGCGATGGGGCAAGTCCGGGTGATTTTGGTTAACCTCATCAGCAATCTGGTGCCTTGTGATGAAATGGCAGCGGTCATTGGCGACTTTGCCCGATCGCGCCGACTCCAGCCCAATGCTGCTGCCCAGCGTCCTGGGGTGGCACCCACTTTGGTTGTTCGGTTGGTGGGTTGCCAGGGCGATCGCGCCCGCCAAGTGCTGGCTCAGGTGCAGCAGCCTTTACTCACAGAACTGGATGCCGCCATCCGCCAAGCGATCGCCCACACTCAGCCCCAAATGTCCCCAGAGCGGTCGGGGTAGAAGGCGCTTTGGGTTTGGCTCCAACTGTCCCCAAGTCGCGATCGCCCAAAAAATCCTGGGATTGTGCTTGAAATTGCAGCAGAAATTACCGAAATTGAGCATGGTAAGAAGATTCTCTTAGCCTGTCCTTGGCCGTTGCAATGGGCCGAATTCCCCCGCTGGCACGCTAATTTTGGGTCGCCGCCCTCCCTCTTACCGGATGAATCGGTGCATTGAGCGATTAAGCCTTGATTTTGATGGTTTTCCTTGAATTGCGCCCCGTTTAGGGTTTGTCTTTGTGCTGCTTCACTAACCTCACTGATCCGACAACGGCTATGAATTTCACATCTGAAAAAGTTTTGATTCAGGGCATCACCGAGCCACTCGGTACTGTGTATACGCCGTTGATGCAAGCCTATGGCACCCCGATCGCCGCTGGTGTGAGTCCGGGCTATGGCAGCAAAACCTATCACGGGATTCCCATTTTTGACCTGGTGGATCAGGCCGTGGCGGCGATGGGCGAGATTGATACCTCCGTCATTTTTGTCCCTCCCTATGGGGCGCTGGATGCGGCCTTGGAGGCGATCGCGGCAGGCATTCGGCAAATTGTCCTGGTGGTCGAAGGGATTCCGCCCCTGGATATGGTCAAACTGCTCCGTAAAGCCGAGGCCACCGAAACCCTGATCATCGGGCCAGACAGTCCGGGTTTAATTATTCCAGGGCAACTGTTGCTAGGGATTCAGCCGAGCGAATTTTATACGCCGGGGCCAGTGGGGTTGCTCAGTCGAAGCGGCACCCTCACCTACGAAGTGGCCTATGAACTGACGCAATCTGGGTATGGTCAATCGATTGGCATTTGCATTGGCTGCGATACGATTGTTGGCTCCTCGTTGCCGCAATGGCTAGAGATCTTGGACGAAGATGATGCGACGGAAGTGATTGTGCTCATTGGTGAAATTGGGGGCGATAGCGAAGAGGCGGCGGCTCACTACATTGCTGCTGCGATCGATAAACCTGTCATTGCTTATATCGCGGGCAAAACTGCGCCCAAAGGTCGGCGGATTGGTCATGCTGGGGCGATCGTGGCTTCTCAATTAGCGGCCTTCGGGGCAGAAGTGGGAACCGCCGCCAGTAAAATCGCGGCCTTTGAACGGGCCAAGGTGCCTGTTGCCCAGCATCCATCCCAAATTCCGACGCTAGTAAAACAGGCATTGCGCCAACCGACGCGCCCCTCTTACTCCTGAGCGGCCGTTGAGGCTGGTCATCCGGTTGCAGGGATGAGGCCGTGAACCTCTTCGCCCCGGTCTGATGGCGACAGGAGTAACCGGGGGGCGCAAAGATGTCGGGCAAAAGCGGGCGTATCCCGCAATTTTGCGGAGAAATGGGTCACTTCTAAGCGAAAACTATCTGTACTCTTCAGAGCAATAAAAATTATTGATTTATCAAATGTTACAAATTCTGCCTGGAATATGTAGATTCGGCAAAGTTTCCTGCGCCTTGCCGACTTCGCGCCCGGTTGCCCTCTAGGATAGAGCCAATAATTTGACAATCTGATTGTTGTAGACCTGGATCAGCAAGGCGATGTCAGCGAACAGCGGTGTAGCAGCTTCATCCACCCCAGAAGCCTTATCAACAACTTCTCTTGAAACGAACTTACTTGCAGTCGGGGAATCCAAACGGAGTGGCCTGATTCTGTGCTGCTCGCACCATGCTGAATTTGCTGGCCCCGGAGCCGTGATCAATAGCCCCCGCGAAAAACCCTACACTGCGGTCGTGGCGATCGGTGCCCCAGAAATTGTCGAGCTGACCGGCTATGGGGAGCGCCAAAAAGCCTACAGTCGCCGTATTCAGTGGGTGCGCTGGCTGCATTGCATCGTGGCCCAGCCAGAACCCCATCAACGAATCGAGAAGCTCCTGAGCGGGTTTGAAGAATTTTTTGGCAGTGAAACCCTCCGGCAAATTCCTGATGAAGTCCTGGCCCTTTTGGCTGGGGTCTTGCCGCAATCGATCGCCACGGTGCGATCGCAAACCAGTGATTTGGGCACCGTGAGTGCCAATGCCGAAAACAGTCCCGTAGTCATCATCAATCGACAAACGCTGTTGGCTGGAGGGAATCGTCCTGGAACGCAACTTCGGCAAACTTTAAACTGGGTATTTGAGCGGTTTCCCCGTTCGGCGTAAGGAACTGCTAGGCTAGCTTCATGCCGCTGGAATACCCCAATCGCCAAAAACAATTAGAACGCTTACTGCGTGAGTTAGAAATCTCCAACTCGGCTCCTGTGCGCTGGGATTTATTGGATGTTGCCCTGACCCATCCTTCCGCCTCTGCTGCGGCCAATTACGAGCAGCTTGAATTTGTGGGGGATGCCGTCATTCGGTTAGCGGCGGCGGAATTTTTGTGGGAGAACTATGCGGATCTGCCCGTCGGTGAATTTACAGCCATTCGTTCTGTCCTCGTCAGCGATCGCATCCTCGCAAATTTAGCCAAAATCTATAGCCTCGATCGCTTTCTCGTTGCTTCCCCCAGTACCCTCCGCGACAAAGCTGGGGAAACGTCCCGATTAGCTGATGCCTTTGAAGCCGTCTTGGGCGCACTCTACCTCAGCACCCACACCTTTAAGCTGGTGCGTCCCTGGCTCGATCGCCACTTTGAAACCCTGGTTGACGAAATTCGTCGCGATCCGGCCCGCCAAAACTACAAAGCCGCTTTGCAAGAATGGACCCAGGCCGAGCACAAATGTTTGCCAGACTATCGCGTTCAGGAAATCAGCGGGGCCGCTTCCGCCGAACGCTTTGCGGCTGAAGTGTGGCTGGGCGATCGCTGCCTGGGCTATGGCACCGGCCGCACCATCAAAGCCGCCGAACAAGCCGCCGCCAAAATGGCCTTCCTAGACATTCTTGATACTGAACTCCCTCCCAACACGCCCCCCCCTTCTGCCTAAGCCGCCCCAGCCTCGCTTTCTTTCCGGCCAACTCCCAGATGGCCCGTGGGTAGGGGAATCCAAATCCGAAACGTGCTGCCTTGGCCCAATTGAGAGGTGAAGGACACCGTGCCGCCATGCAACTCGGCCAGCAACTTGGTTAGCGCCAAGCCCAAGCCCGTCCCCTCTGCGGCCCGCACCAAGGGCGACTCAATTTGTTGAAAGGGCCGAAACAACACATGTTGCCGCTCTGGCGGAATCCCAATCCCAGAATCCACCACTTCCAAACACAGGTACTGCATGGCGGGGTTAATCGGGCTTTGGTCGGGGCGCTGGTCTTGGGCCAGTTCTGCGCCCTGCCCTTTCCAGGCATTCACCGCTACTTTGCCTTGCTCTGGCGTAAATTTCACCGCATTGGATAGCAAGTTAATCAGCATTTGGTGCGCCCGTAGTTCGTCCAGGGCGATCGCAGGCAACGCCGGATCAACCGTCACCTTCAGCGTAATGTTTTTGCTATCCGCCGACGGTTGCACCATCGCAATGCACTGCTGACACAAGTCCAGCACCGATAGCGGCTGCGGATTAATTTCAACCCGCCCCGCCTCAATTTTGGCCATATCCAGCAAGTCGTTAATAATTTTGAGCAAATGCAGCGCGGCATCATCGGCCTGTTGCAAAAACTCCAGCGACTCCTCCCAGTCATCACAACAGCCATCTTTGACCAGGCGCACGCAGCCAATAATGGCATTGAGCGGTGTCCGCAGCTCGTGGGAGGTGGTGGCCAAAAAGTTACTTTTCAACTGATTGGCGACCAAGGCTTGTTGCCAAGCCGCTTCCAGTTCTTTCGCCTGGTCTTCGAGGCTGGCTACCATTTTGTTGAGGGCTTCGGCCAGTTGGTTCAGTTCTTTGACTTTGAAGGTGTTGGGGGCAGGCTGAATCACCAGGCGATCGCAAATATCGCGGGCATAGTTCCCCAGGGTTTCCAGCGGAGTCGCCAAATCCCGCGCGACAAACACCGTCACCAACACACTGGCCCCAATTAACCCAAGCGTCAGCACAATCAACGCCGCCCGAATGGCCTGGAGGTCGTACAAAGCACTATTGACTGGAGCCAGGGAGAGAATGACCCAGGTCTGGGTTTCTGCCCCTTGCAGGGGGATTGTCACCGCTGTGTAGCCTGCAAGCCACTCCGATTGGTTTTCTTCAAACAGGTGTAAGGCATCTTGTTGGCCTGCGATCGCACTTTCCACCAGGGCCTCCAAGACCGGAGCATTGGGCTGTTGGGCGATGGTTTGGCCGACGAGTTGCGGCTTAACATGGGCCAAAATTACCCCCTCTTGGTTGATCACCGCTGTATAGCCCTGCAACGCAGATTTTTCCCCCGCCTCCTCTAAATTCAAGGTCGTGCGTAGTTGCAACAGATAAGTCAGTTTTCCTGCGGTTGAGTAGATCGGGGCAGTCAGAATGAGGGTGGAACTGGGGCGATCGCGACTGGCGGGGGGCAGCGACACGGGGGGCGGCACCACGGACAACACCACATCGGCGGGCGTAATCCCCGACCCATTAGGCGAAGTCAGCCGAAACCGACCGGGGTTAACCGTGCTGGGTAAATTGCCACAATTCCCCGTCACCACTGCTCCCGTCGCCACCTCCGTAATTTGCAAACACTGCACCGTCTTGGGCAACCACCACTCCATTTGTTGAGCAAAGGTTTGGGCCACTTGGGGCGGTTGGGTCGCCACCAGGGAATAGGCTTGGCTGGAGGCCACCAGATTTGTTCGCAAAAGCGCAATATTGGTCTGAATCCCATCCGCTTTGCGGGCTGCACTCTGGGCCAGGTTATATCGCGCTGTTTCCAAAACGCCACTCCGCACCCGGCGATACACCACATATTCCCCCAGCAACAGCACCGGGATAGTAAGCAGCAAAATCCGCGATAGGAGAATGCGGCGAAAAGAAGCGGGATGGGAAAAGCCCATAAAGCAGCAGTGGGAGGCGATAGACAGCCCAGGTCGCCGCCCGTTTAGGGACGACAAGCACTGGCCAGAAAATTTCAAGCAAGCAAATTCAGCGCATTAAAGCCAAGCCATCAGCCCCTTGCCCGCCGCAGCCGACCTTGAGGGTAACGGGTTACTCGTGCTGCGAAGCCCCAATGCCGATCGCGATCGCCCAACCAAAGTCAGGTACACAACGACGAACACCAGCGATCGCCCACCTTTAACCAGAGCGAGGACAAGCCAGCAACGGGCCTGAGGGTATTGCTTTCATTCAATCAACAGGGAAACACAAATTGGGACAGACACCAGAGCCAGCGAAAGTTACGTCACCGGCAACCATGCCCATGATAAAGGGCAGAGGGATGTCCTTGGGTGGCTTTCCCTAAGCTAACGTAACCAGACCGTCAAAAACAGTACAGCCCTCACTTTGAGCGGTATCTAATTACCAGAGCGGGAATCTTTCTCTTTACAAAAAGATACCATTCTCCTGGCGGCTTCTCGTCTGGTTGCCAGCAACTTGGGCGGGCCGAGCGATCGCGCCGTCGTCCTTCGATACACTGGCAACGGGGGGAATTACTGATTGGCCAGCGCCAAGCCTCGCCCCCCGCCTTGCTCAACACCATTGCCATGCCCACCCCCCCGCGTCCCCACATTACCGTTGTCCTGGCCCTGAGCGTAGATGGCAAAATTGCCGATTACACCGGAGCCGCTGCCCGCTTTGGTTCCCCCCGCGATCGCCACCACCTCGAAACCCAAATTGCCCGCGCCGATGCCACCCTGTTTGGGGCGAATACTCTCCGGGCCTATGGCAGCACCCTCCCCGTGACCACACCCGCCCTCTTGGCCCAACGGCGCGATCGCGGCCAGCCCCCCCAACCCATCCAGATTGTGTGTTCCCAATCGGGGCAAATTGACCCCAAATTACGCTTTTTTGCCCAACCGATTCCCCGCTGGCTCATTACCACACCCACGGGTGCCACCTCTTGGCCCCCACCTTCGCCGTTTGAGCGGGTTCTAGCCCCTGTGACCAGCACTGGCGCAATCGATTGGCCATCCATTTGGGCCACCCTGCGATCGCAGGGGATTCACCGCCTGGTGGCAATGGGGGGGGGCACTCTGGTCGGGATGCTCGTTGCCGAGGATTGGGTGGATGAGCTATGGCTCACCCTTTGCCCCCTGCTCCTGGGTGGTGCGACTGCGCCTACCCTGTTGGGCCAGACTGGGTTTTCCGCTGACCTGGCCCCCCGGCTCCGGTTCCAAAGTGTGCGATCGCAGGAGGATGAAGTGTTTTTGCACTATCACGTTTGCCGTCCCTAGATTCCACACAAAAGATTTGAGTCAAATTCAAGTCCAATTCAGGCTCAAACAACAGGCAGACCTTAAAACGGTGTATTACGCTAGATGCAGTCCTTCACGCTGGCTCATGGTGGAACAAGTTAAGCCTCGCTACTCCGTTACCTGGATTGATCGTCTCGCCGATATCCCGCAATCTGCCTGGGATGCTTTGGCCCTCCCCCTCAACACCCCCTTTCTAGAGTGGCACTGGCTCAACACGATGGAAACCTCCCACAGTGTTTCGACCAAGGCCGGGTGGTTGCCGCGTCATCTCACGGTGTGGCGCGATCGCGCTCTGGTGGCAATGGCTCCGCTCTACGTCAAAGGCCATAGCTATGGTGAATTCGTGTTTGACCATCAATGGGCCGAGTTGGCCGCTCGTCTCGGTATTGAATACTATCCCAAACTGTTGGGGATGTCGCCGTTCACCCCGGCTGAAGGGTATCGGTTTTTGATTGCGCCCAATGAGGACGAAGCCGCCATTACGGAACTGATGGTGAGCGAAATCGATCATTTTTGCGATCGCCACAAAATTCTGGGGTGCCACTTTCTGTATGTCGATCCCAGTTGGCAAGCCAGCATGGAACAGCACGGGTTTAGCACCTGGCTGCACCACAGCTTTATTTGGCAAAACCAGGATTACCACACCTTTGATGACTATCTCGCCAAATTTAACGCCAACCAACGCCGGAATATCAAACGAGAGCGCAAAGCCGTCAGCACCGCCGGGTTGACCCTCAAAGTTCACACTGGTGACGCGATCGCAAAACCGCTGTATTCCCAAATGTATGACTTTTACAGCGACACCTGCGACAAGTTTGGCTGGTGGGGCAGCAAATATCTCACCCGGCGTTTTTTCGAGCAACTCTACCCCCACTACAACCATCGTGTGGTGTTAGTGGCGGCCTACCGGGAAGAGGATTTGCGCCATCCCGTGGGTATGTCCTTTTGCCTGACGAAAGGCCATAACCTCTACGGGCGCTACTGGGGATCGGCGCAGGACATCGATTGCCTCCATTTTGATGCGTGTTATTACACCCCGATCGAATGGGCGATCGCGAATGATATTCACCAGTTTGACCCTGGGGCGGGGGGTCGCCACAAAAAACGGCGCGGCTTTCCGGCAACGCCAAACTACAGCCTGCATCGCTTCTACAACCCGCGTTTTGCCCAAATCTTTCACGCCTACATCGAAGATGTGAATCGGATGGAACAGCGCGAAATGGATGCCATCAACCAGGATTTGCCCTTCAAAGCATAAATGGCCCCGTCCGCCTGCAAATGCTCCGTGCTACTGCCAAACGCTCACCCATAGAGCCTTTTGCGCCCCAGGAGTTTAAGAACTTATTAAAAGAATGGGCTTGGCCAAATTCTCTGGGTAATTTAGAAGCTGAGATACCTCCTAACTGCGTCTCTTGCCCCATCGGTTGACCAAATTTTGGTGCTGTATGGGGTTTATGTTTGTTGGGGCAGGCGACGATCGCCCCGGTGGCGGATCAGTTCCACCGTTACCCGACCCGCAAAATTAGGAATCGGCGCGGTTACTTTGGTCAGGGCTACGCGCACTTGTTCCACGGCGATCGCCTCGGATGTGGGCGGAATCGCCAAAATTGCCTCCGCGATCGCCGTCGCCAACCGTTCCAACAACGCAAACCGGGCCGTTTGAATCAGCGTTTGCACCAAGGCCACCACCTGCCCATAGTCCAGGGTATCCGTCAGGCGATCGCTGGCTCCGGCCTGCCCCAACTCTAACCCCAACTCCACATCCACCTCAAACCACTGGCCCAACACTTGCTCCTCTGGCAACGCCCCGACGTAGCCATACCCCCGAATCCCCGTCAGACAAATCTTATCCATGCCCACTCCGAACACTGTATTCCCCGCATTGTAAGCGTTTGAAGCCGCGCCATCCCATTTCAGCACCCAGAAATTTAACTCAATCCTCCCGAACTAGTTGACAAGCGATCGCCCCCTCTGCGATATTAATAATCGTCTGAATTTCGCGGGTATAGCTCAGTGGTAGAGCGTCACCTTGCCAAGGTGAATGTCGCGCGTTCGAATCGCGTTACCCGCTTTCGAGGTCGAACTCGACCCATAAAGGCAGCAATTGCCGTTAGGTCAGTTCAGAATTGATTGTCGCCAGCGCAGCGATCGCCCCTTTTTGGCCCCTAGGCTATTTTCCTCAGGCGAAAATGCTACCATTGCCAGTACGTCTGTCGGATCTCAGGCCAACTGAGCCAGTCTACGCTGAACAAGGCCACACCTGGCACCGGGCGAACGATTTCAAGACTTCACGCTGGGGCAACATGGCATTCGTTATTCTTAGCAGATGGCGATACTTGATGAAGCTAAACAGATTTGCTTGAATCGATGGGTAGCCGCGTCACACAACACCTCTAGTCAATTTTTGGTTCTGCCTGTGCACTCCCAAAAATCTCAAAAAATCGATTTAGCCCAAGACTATCCCTGCCCCTGTCGCCGTAAAGGTCATTTGCAACCGATCGCCTTGACTGAAGCGTTTGGCTGCGATCGCTGTCAGCAGATTTTTGTAGTCGAAGAAAACGGCCACGTTCTTGAGCAGTTGTCTGGGAGCTATCCCTACAAAAAAGCATGGCGCTGGAATGGCCATCAGTGGAGTGTAGCGAGTTCGCGCTTTGGCAATTACTACCTCCCAATGGCTTTGAGCATTGTAATGGTGATGCTGGCCGTTGGGCTGCTTCTAAGCAATAAAGTGTTGAGCGCTAATGGAGGCAACTCAGAACAGTGGGTCATCGTTATCTTGATTTTTGGGATTTTGCTCTTGGCGGTGTTGCCAGCCTTGATGCTTTGGTTTGCGTATCACCGGCGATAACTTCATGACGACAGATTTTCCTCAGTTGGCCTCTGATCCGATCGCCGCTGTTAAGGCCGCGCATCGAGCCTCAATTCCCCTCGCCACGACGAAAGGTTCCATCCGGAGCCATGCGGTCGCGATGATGGCCAATGCGCTGACGCAGAACCAAAACGAAATTTTGGAGGCCAATACCCTTGATCTGGAAGCGAGTCGGGAGATGGCCGTCCCGGAGCTAATTTTGGACTGGTTAAAGCTCACCCCAGAACGGTTGCAGATGGCGGTGCAATTGCTGCTGCGCCTCAGCGAGTTGCCCGATCCCATTGGCCGGGTGATGGATGCGTCTTACCAAATTGACCAGTGCCAGACCTATTCCCAACTGATGCCCTTGGGGGCGATCGCGATGGTCTACGATGCGTTCCCAGAATTGGCAGCGGTGGCAGCGGGCTTGTGTGTCAAAACGGCAAATAGTTTGGTGCTCAAGGGCGGCAGCGAGGCGAGTCATTCCAATGCGGCGATCGCCCAGGCGTTGTGGGCGGCCCTGGAAGACAGTCAATTGCCAGAGGGCTGTTTACAGGTCTTGTCGTCTGACCAGGGGGTGCCCGTGCGGGATTTGATCGTCCAAGATCAATACCTCAGTCTGATCATTCCCTATGGCCGCCCGACCCTGGTGCAGCAGATTATGCGGCAGGCGGCGGTGCCCGTGCTCAAGTCGGCGATGGGCAACTGCTATTTGTATTGGTCTCCCAGCGGCAGTTTAGAGGCCGTCCGCTGGATGATTTTGGATAGCCACCAAAGCGAACCTGACCCCGTCAACGCGATCGAAAAAGTGTTGATTCATCGTAGTCAGAATTCTTCGTCTTTAACCATGTTGTGGAGTAGTTTGCGAGAAAAAGGCTTTGAGTTGCGGGGGGATGCGATGCTCCAGGCGGATTTTCCCGAATTACTGTTGGCAGAGGAGGCCGAGTGGCGGCACGCTTACTTGGGTAAGGTCATTGCGTTTAAGGTGGTTGACAGTCTGGAGACGGCGATCGCCTGGATCAACCAATACAGTAGCGGCCACGCCGATTGCCTCGTCACCGAGTCTTACCAGGAAAGCCGCCAGTTTGCCTTGGGGGTCAACAGTGCTTCCACCTTTATCAACGCTTCCCCCCGCTTCTCCCGCAATCCCCGCCGGGGCGACTCAATTTTTCTGGGTATGTCCAACCAAAAAGGACTGCGGCGAGGGCCAATTAGTATGCAAACCCTCACCACCGTCAAACACATTATTCAGGGCAGCGGCCAGTTCTAGGGGGATACCCCTGGGGGAGAGGGGCTAACCGTGGCCCACTGGAGATTTTACTCCGCCGGACTGGCCACGGGTCTAGCTGGCTGCTGCTGTCGTCGCTTACAGTTGCTTACGAATAAAAGACGCGATGTTGCAGGGATGGCATTTGACGGCGGACTTGTTCCAACCGGGCTGGGTCGATGGGGGCGATCGCCACACCCACCTGATCCCCCGCATCCGCCAACACCGTCCCCCACGGGTCAATAATCATGGCGTGGCCGTGAGTCTGCCGCATGGCATAATGTCGCCCCGTTTGGGCCGGAGCAATCACATAACACGTATTTTCGATCGCCCGCGCCTGCAACAACACCTGCCAATGATCTTTCCCCGTGTAAGCGGTAAACGCAGCGGGCACAAAAAAGACCTCCGCCCCCATCTGAGACAAGTGACGATATAACTCTGGGAAGCGGACATCGTAACAAACGGATAGCCCCACATTGCCCAAATCCTTGGAGGGATAAACCGGCGGCATTTTCAACCCGGCCAACACCGTCACCGACTCTTGATAGGTGTTTCCATCCGGCACGTTGACATCGAATAAATGCACTTTTTCATAGCGCACCAATTCGTCGCCATTTGGCCCAACCAACAGCGCCGTATTGTAGACCTTGCCATTTTCTACGGGCACCGGAAAACCCCCCCCCAGGATACTGACCTGAAAGCGCTGGGCCATTGTTTTAATAAATTTTTCGCTTGCTTCCGCAATCTGGGCCGCTTGGGCTAATTTTTCGGTTTCGTCGCCTAAAAAAGAAAAATTTTCGGGTAAACCGACGAGATCAGCCCCTTGACGCACCGCTAAATCAATCAATTCTTCAGCTTGACTGAGATTGCGCTGGAGATCGGGGACGCTAGTCATTTGAACGGCGGCAGCCAGGTAAGACTTCATAACCTCAACCTTGGAAATAACGGGAAAGATAAGCAGGACTCCGATCGCCTCAGGTTGAGCAAACCTAATCTAACCGGGAACCGAAGAGCAACGCCATTGCCTTCCACCACGCTGTCGAGAACGGTAGAGCATTGCGCGGTACACAACCAGCAGGCCAGTCCTTCGCTCTGACTCATCATACCCAGAAGTTGGGACGGCAAACCGCTGAATGCGGGAATGGCGATCGCCACCTCCAGATTGCAACCAGGCACTAACCTGACCCAGCAGAAAACTAAAGCGCGATCGCGCCTTTCTGCCGACACCGTGACTATCGTTTAGCGGTGGGGCTAGCTTTAAGGGGTATTACACCAGTCGGGGCAGAGGTCGCTGGTTTGCCAACCAAAGGGATGAAACCCACAGACGAGGGGGGTGCGTTGGCCCTGGCTGTACCCATAGGCCACGCCGTGATAGTGGGCACAGCCCTGGCAAGGTTTGGGGCGAGAGGGCGGCAAATCGTTAAAGCCCAGTTGCGATCGCAAAATGTGGCGTTTACTTTGCAGCCGATGCCAGCGGGCATAATCAGCCTTGCGGAAGAAATAGTGAATTTTGCCAAAGGGATACTGGGCGGCGTTCATGACGAAACGGGAATGAGGAGGTTATCACTAGCGTACCCATATTTCTGACCCGACATTGGCTTTTGCGGGGTAGAAAGATACAAGATTTAAAGCCCTGGTGGGTTATTCCACCTGCCAAACGCGCACGGTGTTGTCGGCGCTGCCACTGGCAATGCGATCGCCGCTCGGCGTAATACTGACGGCATTGACGGCATTGCTATGGTCAGTAAAGGTCGTCTTTAGCTCCCCCGTTTCCGCATTCCAGAGCTTAATCGTGGTATCGCTGCTCCCGCTGACCAGCAATTTGCCATCGGCGCTCAGGGCTAGAGAGTTCACAGAATCCGAGTGGCTACTCAGCGTCCGGATCACTTCCCCTTTCTTCAAATTCCAAAACTTGATGGTTTTGTCTTTACTGGCACTGATCAGGGTGTTGTTGTTGGGGGTGAAGGCGATCGCATTCACCGAATTGTAATGGCTTTTCACAAAAGCCCGGATCAACTCTCCCGTTTTCAGGCTCCACAGCTTGACCTGATTATCCAACCCGCCACTGGCCAACATTTGCCCATCGGGGCTGATGGCCACCGTCCGAATCATCCCCGCCAAATTCGAGAACAGCCGCACCGCTTCCCCCGTCCCCATCCGCCACAGCCGCACTGTCCGGTCTTCACTGCCACTGGCGAGCAGTTGCCCCCCTGCATGGATTGCCACGGCGTTGACATCCCGCGAATGGCCGAGCAGGGTTTGAATTTGTTTCCCCGTCGTCAAGTTCCACAGCCGCACCGTATGGTCATCACTGGCGCTGGCCAACAATTGACAATCGGGGCTAATCGCTAAGTCGTTGACGGGTTTGGTGTGGCCTTTCAGCACCAGGCGCAATTCCCCAGAGGCAAAATCCCACACTTTGATGGCATCGTCGAGGCCGCCACTGACTAAAAACTGTTTGTCTGGGCTGATGACCACACTCGTGACCCAGCGGGAATGCGCCCGGAGGACATAGACACAGCGGCGATCGCGCGGCCCAGATAGCGGCGGCCCCGATGGGGGTTTGGTGGGTTGGGCCGAAACTTGCGCCACCATCGGCTGATTCGAGTTGGGGGCTGCCATCCCACCGGAAATAGGCCGTGCCCGCCCCTGGCCCGATGGTGTGCCTGCGGTTGAGGGGTTGGCCGTCATGGGCCGCGCGGTTCGGGGCATGGAAAATGAGGAATTGAGTCCGCCGGGGGTGCCGATCGCCGTCGTGGAACCCACAGGCTGAGACAGGGCCAACCGCAGATCTCGCATCACTGCATCGGCGGATTGGTACCGTTCGCTCACCAGGTCTTTCAGCATTTTGTCGAGAATATACGCGATCGCCACACTGATACTGCCGCCCTGCTGCGTCAGGCGTTCCTGCCAGAGCCAGCGTCCTTCCAGGGGATCGTACAAATCATCGGGCTTGGTTTGGGTCATCAGGTAAATGCACGTCGCCGCCAAGCTATAAAGGTCGCTGGCCGGATAGGCTTTGCCACTGCGGATTTGCTCCATTGGGGCGTATCCCTCCGTGCCGATTTTGGTTCCCGGTTGGGCTGAGGCCGTCGCCGACAGGAGCTTGGCCACCCCAAAATCAATCAACACCAATTTGTTATCGGAAAAGCGCCGAATGACGTTGGAAGGCGTGATATCCCGGTGCACCACCTGATGATCGTGGACAAACTTCAGCACGGGCAACACCCCCGCCAACACTTCCCGGATGCGCCGCTCTGCAAACATCCCGTATTGCACTAACTCTTGCAGCAGGGTTTGGCCTTCAATGAATTGTTGCACCAGATATAACCGCTGCTCGTGCTCAAAATAGGCTAACAAGGTCGGAATTTGGGGATGTTCGCCGAGTTCGTTTAACCGTTCAGCTTCCTGGTGGAACAGTTGCACGGCTTTATCCAGGGATTTGGTGCCTTTGACTTGGGGCGAGAATTGCTTGATGACGCAGCGTGCGCCGAGGCGATCGTCGTCGATCGCGAGATAGGTCTTGCCAAATCCGCCCTGCCCAATGGGACGCGCAACACGATACCGTCCGCGCAGGAGGGGAATCAGCTTCGAGCCGCAACTCAGACAAAATTCTGCCCCCTCCGGATTTCTGGGCTGTTGGCAGTTAGGATTGAGGCAACAGGTCATACACACGCACCGGGTGACGGTTATTCTATTTTCGCTGGATTAACGACTTTGCAGCGAACAGTTTGCAATCGACCCTTGATCATCGGGCATTAAGACCAGCAATGCAACCAGAGGTTGATCGCCACGCCCCCCTCGCACCCTTGATCAACCAGACCGGAGTCGCGATCGCCCCAGCCGCTTTCTGCACTCTAGCGCACTGGCTTCAGGGGCCGTTGTAACCAGTGTACTGCTCAGCCCCCTGTCGCGACGGCGAGTGCCCCGCTGTGGCCTTAACTGGGTCGGTAGAACTGGGAACTGTCGGATCTGGGTGTGGCCCTGACGGCGGTGGTTTGCCCCACGGGTTCAATATTCTAAAAATACGGTATTAAAGCTATCCGTTGGGGTGGGAGCGGTGGCCCGTGGCTGGGGCGTGGTGGGCGTGGTACCGGGTTGGAGTGGGCCTGTGGGGCTGATGGTGCTGATTTGGGTGTGGAGTTCGCTGAGGCGGGTTTGGATGCGATCGCGCCGTTGTTCCAGCGTCACCAATTCCTGTTCTAGCCGCTGCTGCTCCGTGACGAGCTTATACAGTTCTAGATAGGTAGCCGCTTCGGTTTGGGGCCGGGGCATGGTGCTCACTTTCGGGCGAATAGGCTGGGGCGGGCGGAGGGGACGCATCATAGTTTCACTGGATCAGAGTGGATTAGTGTTAGAGTGCCCCCACCCCATCTGCGGATTTGCATAGTCTCGGTGTTTGCCGTGAGAAAGATACAAAACATTACGTGTTAGGGGTTGGGAATCCCGCCAACTCACCCAATGTCGGGTTGAAGAATCTCCGTGGGAACCCTAGGATAGCTATTCATTTTCACCCCACTGATCACCTGCCATGACTGCTGAGGTTGCCTACCTGTCTCAGGGAAAACTCTTTTTCAAGCGCGACGATGAACCGGCCCAGGAACTCGAAAGTCAGTTTGGGCAAACGGTTCAAGAACGAATTTTGCAAATTAAGCGGCGCAATAGCTGGAAAGACCAAAATATGATGGCGAGTTTTTTCCCGCCGGAAATTTTGCGCGAGCTGGAACGCCAAGCCGACAATGCCCCCCCGATCGCTATTACCAGTTTGTGTCAGGGACAAGCGAACGAATTGTTTTACGCGCTGGCGGTGGGCGAAGTCGGCGGTATTTTCAGGCTAAACCGCGATACCCAACGGGAAGACCGCCTGTTTCATAGCAATAATTTCCAGGTCTACCATCTCGATTTATCCCCCGACGGTCAACACATTGCTTGCACCACCCTTTATCCCACTGGGGTTGCCAATATTGCCTTGATGACGGTGGACGGGATTCGGCCTCGCGATGTGACGGAGGGGGATTCGGTGGATCTGGCTCCTCGGTGGGTGGAGGGGCAGGCGCGGGCGCTGGTGTTTCAGTCGGCGGGGATTGGTCGCGATCGCAATGGGCTACCCGTCGAACAAGCCCCTTTCACCATCGAACGCTTGGATTTTGAACAGCAAACCTTGGATACTTTGGTGGCAGATCCTCACTGTGATCTGCTCGGCCCCCGCTTGCTGGCCGATGGCACCTTGTACTACATCAGTCGGCCCTATCAGCCCCGGCGACGCTCAATGGGCGTTTGGCCCCTGCTGAAAGATATTGTGCTGGCTCCGGTGCGGCTGGTGTATGCCATTTTTCAATGGCTCAATGCCTTTACGCGGCGCTATACGGGGAAGCCGATGACGATTGCGGGAATGCCGTCTAATGTCGGTGCCAAGCGGTTGGTTGAGGTGTGGGGTAGCTTGATCGATCCAGACAAGGCGTTTCAGGAGCATCGACGGTTTGGGGATGTGGATGCGCCCTCCCTGGTGCCGCGTTCCTGGAAGTTGATGCGAAAAGCGGGAACCGAGCCAGCAACGGCGATCGCGGAAGGGGTGTTGGCCTTTGATGTGCAACCGGATGGCACCGTGGTCTATACCAATGGCAGCGGGGTCTATCTGTTGGCTCCGGGGGGTGTGCCGAAGCGGTTGTTTGTTGGGGATTTGCTAGAACAGGTGCATTTCCTGCGCTAACTTGCGGCTGACTTGGGCTGGCTCTGGCTAATGTTTGGGCCACCAACGGGCGATCGCGCTTCAGGTCAGGTCGGGGGCGATCGCCGCCTCATCCCTTGCCCCCAATTCCGCCCCATCCTTGCTGCCTACACCATCCGGTAACGGCGGACTCCCTTTCAGCAACAAATCTAAACCATCCGCAGTCTGCGAGGTAATCATCACCGGCTCCTGGTACAGCGGCACTGTAAACGTTACCGTTGACCCCAGCCCTTCGCCCATGCTGTAGAAATTGACCACGCCCCCCATCGCTTCGACTAACCGCTGGGAAATAGCCAAGCCCAACCCCGTCCCGCCATATTGCCGTGTGCGTGAACCATCCACCTGGCTAAAAGACTGAAACAGCTTGTCTTGTTTATCGAGCGAAACGCCGATTCCGGTATCCGCAACGCGCACTTTGGCAAACCCTGGCAGTTCTTTTTCCTGGTCTTTGGCCCGAATTGTGACGCGCTTTTTGATCACCTCGACGCTCACGGTTACGCCGCCTTCGTGGGTAAATTTGATAGCGTTTCCGACTAGATTCAGCATCACTTGCACCAGTCGTTGGTAGTCGCCGTAGAGAATGATTTCGTCGTCCGTCGGGGGTTTTTGGATCTCGAAGCTCAAGCCTTTTTGGCGGATCTGGCTGCTGGAATGATGCTCCACTTCATCCAGTAACTCGCGCAGTTTGACCGGACTTAACTCAATTTGGAGCTTGCCCGCTTCTACCTTGGCGATGTCCAAAATATCGTTCAAGACACTGAGCAAATGCAGGGCCGAGTGGTGGGCTTCGGTGATGAATTCGAGCTGTTCTTCTGGCCCATCCACCATGCCGTCTAGAATCAGCTTCAGGAAGCCGATCATGCCGTTGAGGGGGGTGCGGAGTTCGTGGGAGGTGTTGGCCAAAAATTCGCTTTTCAGGCGGGAGGCTTCTTCGGCTTGTTGGCGGGCTTCGTCGGCTTGGCGTTTTGCGTCTTTGAGTTCGGCTTGTTTTTCGAGCAGGTTGTGGTTGGTGCGCTGGAGTTCGTCGGCGATGCGGCGGAGTTCGTCGGCGAGGGATTGGCTGTTGGCGATGAGGGTGGCGTGGGCGATCGCGGTGCCCACTTGATCGGCTAAGTCTTGCACAAATTCCAGTTCCACCTCAGTCCAGCGGCGGGGTTGGTCGTCCTGGTATAAAACAATTAACCCGTTGGGCTGATCCTGGTAGCTGGTGGTGATCACCAACATGGCATGGGTCATCAAGCTGCGGAGGGTGCGCGGGCCGGGGGGATCGGGCAGGAGGACTTGGGGATGTTGATTCCGCACGTTGACGGGCTTCAGGGTGGCGATCGCCGAGCGAATATCAGGATCAGTGGCGATGGGAAATTCCAGCCCCTTCATTGGACAGTGCGCCCCCCGGCAATACTCCGCCGTCACCCGGACACAGGGCGCATTGATGGTGTAGGGCATGACAATGCAACGATTGACATTCAAGACTTTGCCCAGCCCTTCCACCGTTTGCTGCCAAATGGTGGGCAAATTGAGGGTGCGCCGAATGTTCCACGCGACCTGAGTCAACAACTTGTGATGGCGTTCGGGGCTAATGGTCGGCCTGGGTTCATTGCGGCCGGTCTGGCTCCCCGTGGGCAAAGCGCTCTCCTCCCAGGCGGCGGCTTCTGCCAGGTTCACTTCCACCGCACACAAGCGGCCAATGACCATGACGTTGGCCGGGGCGCGTTCGGGCACCAGCACTGGACTCATGGTGAGATCTAGCAACAAACGTTGTTGGCCCAGCCGAAACCGAGTGACAAATTGTTGGGGCGCTTGGGTGGCTAAAACTGCCCGGATGTGGTGTAAATACTCGCCCGGTTCGACGGGGCCAAAATCCCCTGTTAGCGGTTGCCCAACGATGCGATCGCTTGGAATTCCCAGAGATGCTGCTGTGGGCCAAAAAAACATGAGAAACTGGCCGTCAGCATTGTGCATAAACACTAACTCCGCCGACTGCTCTGTATACGCCTTGGCGTGGGGGGCATCGGCTGGGGGCTGTCCAGAAGACGGGCATTCGTTGGCAGAAAATGTCATCAGACCATCAAACCATCGACAAACAGCAGACTGCGAATCATCAAACCGGCCCAGGGGATGCTCAGCAACACTGAATCCTGCCCTATGGGCTGTAGATACAACCAATCTAGCCTGAAAACAGGCGATCGCCCCTTCAGGCTGCCTTAAAGTTGTCTGAAGATTGTGGGGCTTTGGGCCACCGCCAAAGAAATGTTTGCTCTGCCTTAATCATTCCATTCGCCACGGGGTGGCACCACCGGATTCCGAGGGAGGGTGCGGGTGAGTTCGTCATCGCGCCGTAGTTCATTCCGCAGCCATTGCCGCACCGCGACTTCAATGACCTTACTGGGATCATTGGTCAAATGCTTGATCTGAGCCAGCAACTCTGGATCAAGCTTCACCGGAACCTCAACTTTCTCAGCATCAGAGGCAGCAACCGAAGGAACAGCAGAATCGTTCATAAGTAAGCAAAAAGTGATTGAAACAGCGCCAGCCGCAGGGGTATACAAGCTCAGACCGCACAAGTCGCCACGCTACCTTATGCCCCAACACGCTCAGCATTCTACTCAAGCAGCGTATCAAATCTCGCTCTGGCCTTCTACTCTCCCCCGCCCTTCAAGGCTAATCTGGCATAATACCAGCCCTTGAGCGCGATCGCGAGATCTAGAACCGCTAGAATAGCAGAGATTCGTCCCTATTGTAACGCTGTGCCCGCGTGTCCCAACAATCAGGGGGCAGCTACCCAGGGGATGCGGCTCCGGTGTTGCCCCAGCGAGGTTAAGGCTCTCCATGCGGCTATTTAGACAATTGAGCGTTTTATCGGTACAGTCAAAAAAGGATTAAGTATTACAACAATTTCCACCCTGAGTCTCCGACCGAAACTCCCAGACCTGAATTTTAGAATCTTGAACTTTGCCGGTTGAGCACCCAACTATGACTGACGTTGCCGTTTCCCACATTCGCAATTTTTCAATCATTGCACACATCGATCATGGCAAGTCTACCCTTGCCGATCGCTTGCTGCAGGTGACTGGTACGGTGGCCGATCGCCAAATGAAAGAACAGTTTCTCGACAACATGGAGCTAGAACGAGAACGGGGCATCACCATCAAGCTTCAGGCCGCCCGGATGAACTACACCGCCAAAGATGGCGAAACCTACGTGCTGAACTTGATTGATACACCGGGACACGTTGACTTTTCCTATGAAGTGTCGCGATCGCTGGCGGCCTGTGAAGGCGCGTTACTGGTGGTTGATGCCTCCCAAGGGGTAGAGGCCCAAACCCTGGCCAACGTTTACCTGGCCCTGGAACATGATTTAGAAATTATTCCCGTCCTCAACAAAGTGGATCTCCCCGGTGCCGAGCCAGAGCGAGTGCGCCAGGAAATTGAAGATGTCGTTGGGTTAGATTGCAGCCAAGCCATCCTCGCCTCAGCCAAAGAAGGGATTGGGATTAACGAGATTTTGGAATCTATTGTCCATCTGGTGCCGCCGCCCCAAGACACCACCGCCGAACCCCTCCGCGCCCTCATTTTTGATAGCTACTACGACTCCTACCGGGGCGTAATTGTCTATTTCCGGGTAATGGATGGGCACGTCAAGCGGGGCGATCGCATCCGCCTCATGGCCTCCGGCAAAGAATACGTCATTGATGAACTGGGGGTTTTGTCCCCCAACCAGGTCCAGGTCGAAGCCCTCCATGCTGGGGAAGTAGGCTACATTGCCGCCGCCATCAAAGCCGTTGAAGATGCCCGCGTCGGCGATACCATCACCCTGGCCACCAACCTCGCCAAAACCCCCTTGCCCGGTTACGTCGAAGCCAACCCAATGGTCTTTTGTGGCCTGTTCCCCACCGATGCCGACCAATTTGAGGATCTTCGCGAAGCCCTCGAAAAACTCAAACTCAGCGATGCCGCCCTGCAATACGAACCAGAAACCTCCAGTGCAATGGGCTTTGGGTTCCGGTGCGGGTTCTTGGGCTTGCTGCACATGGAAATTGTCCAGGAACGGTTAGAGCGGGAATACAACCTGGATTTGATCACCACCGCGCCCTCCGTGGTCTACCGCGTCACCCTGCTCGACGGCACCGTGGTGATGATCGACAATCCTAGTCGTCTGCCCGATCCTCAAAAGCGCGAGAAAATCGAAGAACCCTACGTTCAGGTGGATATCATCACCCCAGAATCCTATGTCGGCACCCTGATGGAGCTTTCCCAAAGTCGGCGCGGGGTGTTCAAAGATATGAAATATCTCACGCCAGAGCGCACCACACTGATCTATGAATTGCCGTTGGCGGAAGTGGCGACGGACTTTTTTGACCAAATGAAGTCGCGATCGCGGGGGTATGCCAGCATGGAGTACCAACTCATCGGCTATCGCGAAAATCCCCTGGTGAAGCTCGATATCATGATCAATGGCGATCCTGTCGATCCCCTGGCGACGATTGTGCATCGCGATAAAGCCTATGGCGTGGGGCGGGCACTCACCGAGAAGCTCAAGGAATTGATCCCCCGGCACCAATTCAAAATTCCCGTACAGGCGGCGATCGGCAGTAAAGTCATTGCCAGTGAACACATCCCGGCCCTGCGGAAAGATGTTCTGGCGAAGTGCTATGGCGGCGACATTAGCCGGAAGAAAAAGCTATTGCAGAAACAAGCCAAAGGGAAAAAGCGCATGAAGGCGATCGGGACGGTGGATGTGCCCCAAGAGGCGTTTATGGCGGTGCTGAAGCTGGACTCCTAAACTCTGACTGGGTGGCATTGGGTGGGTTGGGTGGAACTGGGCTGCGCGATCGCCCGGTTTCCATTGGACATTGTAGGTAAACCGACTAGCCGTGGGGACACGCTGAATGGCTAAAACCCCCCTGCTGTTCGCGATCGCCGCCAATTTCACTAACCTGTGGCGGCCTGGTAAGCGGTGCTCGATGCTTGACCTGAGGGGCGATCTCTGACCTCCAATTCGCCCAAACCCCCCCTGTCCAGAATATTTTGGGTTTGCGATCGCGTCAAATTGCTGAATTTAGCCAGTTTGATGACCGTTGCCTAATAGCCAAAAGTTTTGGGGCAAAACCTCAGTAATTGCTCACAAATTAGCAGTTTTAATCAACGCAAAAAAGTAACTAAACCTAGCTTTGCGCCCATTCTTTTTCCGCATTCTGCTGATTTTTGAAGCTTCAGTAAATTTCAAGCAGAATTAACCACCGCATAATCCTCTAAATAGTTAACCAGTTATTCGGGTTTTCAGCGATCGCGCGATCGTCAGAACAACTCGCAAACAACCCAACAGATAACCCATTCAAGGATTTTCTTCTGCACAATTGCAAGATTGCATCACACCCACTTCATTTCCTAAGAAATGACCAATTTTTTGCTGTGACCCTAGCAGAAAATGGTGTCTATGTGTAATCTCTATGTAAAGGAATTCAGTACCGAGAATTTACAGAGAACACCCAATTGCATGGCTCTAGTACCCCTCGGTTTCCTGTCCCCCGGCCCAACATACACGCTTATCGAGAGATTTTAGACACTATGAGAATTCTGGTGACAGGTGGCGCTGGTTTTATTGGTTCTCACCTCATCGATCGCCTGATGACCGAAGGCAACGAAGTCATCTGTTTAGATAATTTCTACACCGGACGCAAAGAAAACGTCTTGAAATGGATGGGGAATCCTTATTTTGAGTTAATTCGCCATGACATTACCGAACCCATCCGCCTAGAAGTTGACCAGATCTATCACCTAGCTTGTCCTGCTTCCCCAGTCCACTACCAATACAACCCCGTCAAAACCATCAAAACCAATGTGATGGGAACCTTGAATATGTTGGGGTTGGCCAAACGGGTCAAAGCCCGGTTTTTACTCGCCTCAACTTCAGAAGTCTATGGCGACCCTGACGTGCATCCCCAAGCCGAAGACTATTGGGGAAACGTCAACACCATTGGCATCCGGAGTTGCTACGACGAAGGGAAGCGCGTGGCCGAAACCCTCACCTTTGACTATCACCGCCAGAACGACGTAGACATTCGCGTGGTTCGCATCTTCAACACCTATGGCCCCCGTATGTTAGAAAACGATGGCCGCGTGGTCAGCAATTTAATTGTGCAAGCCCTCAAAGGCATTCCATTAACGGTTTACGGCGACGGTTCCCAAACTCGGAGTTTTTGCTTCGTGTCGGATTTGGTGGATGGCTTGATCCGATTGATGAACGGCGACCACATGGGGCCAATCAACATTGGCAACCCTGAAGAATACACCATCCTCCAACTCGCGCAGACCATTCAGAGCATGATCAATCCCGATGTCGAGATTCGGTTTGAGCCATTGCCGCAGGATGATCCCCGTCGTCGTCGCCCCGATATCACCAAAGCCCGCACCTTGCTGGGGTGGGAACCCACTGTTCCGGTGCAAGAAGGGTTGCGCCTCACGATCGCCGATTTCAAAGAGCGGATCGGTGCTCAAGCCAGTGCGCCCAAGCCCGTTGGCTCTGTGGAGGTATAAAAGGCAGCTTTGCCCTGGAAGCAGGTACAGGCAGGCAAAACTGTAATTGGCTAGTTGCGTGTCCTGGCGGTTTTGAGCCATTCAGTTTGACAATCTATCGTTATATTTGGAGGGTTTTAGATGCGTGTTTGTGTAATTGGAACAGGCTATGTTGGCTTGGTGACAGGGGCGTGTTTGGCCAGAGTGGGCCATCATGTCATCTGTGTGGACAACAACGAGGCTAAAGTTAATTTGATGAAGTCGGGGCAATCCCCCATTTTTGAACCGGGCCTCTCCGAAATTCTGCAAGCGTGTATCCAAGCGGGCACCATTGAATTTACGACTGACCTCAACGCCGGTGTGACCCACGGACAAGTGTTGTTTATTGCGGTGGGAACTCCGGCCTTGCCCACGGGTGAGAGCGATACCCGCTACGTGGAAGCTGTTGCGCGGGGCATTGGGGCTAATTTAAACGGTGGCTACAAAGTCATTGTGAACAAGTCTACGGTGCCCATTGGATCGGGGGACTGGGTGCGGATGCTGATTCTGGATGGCTACGCCGAGCAACAGGCCGCCGCCGATGTGCCAGTGACGGCAGGGGGCAATGTGGATGTGGTGACAGCCGCAACGACTTTGGCCAAAGGCCCAGAGTTTGATGTGGTGAGCAACCCAGAGTTTTTGCGGGAGGGGTCTGCGGTATACGACACCTTCAATCCCGATCGCATTGTGCTAGGGGGGAGCAGTGAGCGGGCGATCGCGGTGATGCAAGAACTGTATGAACCGATTGTGAATCGGCAGTTTGGCGATGATCCATCCTTGCCGCCGGTGCCCGTGTTGGCGACGGATCTGAGTTCGGCGGAGATGATCAAGTATGCAGCGAATGCTTTCTTGGCGACCAAGATTAGCTTTATTAACGAAGTGGCGAATATTTGCGATCGCGTCGGGGCCGATGTGACCCAGGTGGCCAAGGGCATCGGGCTGGATTCTCGGATTGGGAGCAAATTCCTGCAAGCGGGGATCGGCTGGGGGGGGTCTTGCTTCCCGAAAGATGTGTCGGCCCTGGTGCATACTGCCGATGACTATGGCTACGAAGCCCAATTGCTCAAAGCCACCATCAGCGTGAACCAGCGGCAGCGCATGATTTTGCTTGAAAAGCTACAGCAAGTTTTAAAGATTTTGAAAGGCAAAACGATTGGGCTGTTGGGGTTGACCTTTAAGCCGGATACCGATGATATGCGGGATGCCCCAGCTCTGAATTTGATTGAGCAACTCACCCGGTTGGGCGCAAAGGTCAAAGCCTACGACCCCATCATTTCCCAGTCGGGAATGCGCCACGGCATCTCAGATGTCTTTGTGGAAACCGATGTGGAGCGGTTGGCTGATAATTGTGATGCGTTGGTGTTGGTGACGGATTGGCAAGAGTTTCAAGCCTTGGACTATGCCAAGATGGCGAAATTGATGCACTCCCCAGTGATGATTGACGGGCGCAATTTCCTGGATCAAGCCGCACTGGAAGCGGTTGGATTCCGCTATCTGGGCATTGGGCGGGCGAGCTAACTGGCCGATCGCCGAGGTTGTTGCTAGTCTAACTGCCGGAACCTTGAGGGTTGGGGTCTGTCCCTAATCCTTTAGGTTTACCCCTTGCAGGCTTGGGGGATTAGGGCGATCGCACGGCTTCGGCGGCGATCGCGATCTTCACACCAGGAATTTGGCGCAATTGATCCATTACCTGAATCACCTGCCCATGACTCACCGCTGCATCGGCATTCACAATCACCAACGCCGATTGGCCCTGAACTAAACGGCTCACCTGTTGTTGCAGTTGGCGCAGGGGCACCGCCTGTTGGTTTAAGCGAATACTCCCCTTCGCGGTAACGGTTACCGTGAGCGGCGTGGCGGGCTGCTGCTGGGCGGTGCCCGCTTTGGGCAAGTTGACCGGGAGACCCGTCGATCGCGTCAAAAACAGCGACGACATAATAAAAAAAGTCAGAATGGCGAAGATCACATCGATCATCGGCACAATATTAATCTGAAACGGCAGATCGGGTTCTTCAGGTAGGCGCATAGGGCGAAACTCCTTCCCGGTCGTGGTGACGACGATATAACAACTCCATTTGGCCGCCATATTCTTGAATCAGCGCAATTTGGCGGAGATACAACCCCCGAAAGCTGTTGGCAAAAAACAAGGTGCAGATGGCCACCACCAGTCCCCCCGCCGTGGAAACCAGGGCTTCACTGATCCCGCTGCTGACCCCCAGGGTATCCCCGCCGCCCACATCCCCCACTTTCAAGGAGGCAAAGGAGCGAATGAGGCCCAAAACAGTACCCAGCAAGCCCAGGAGCGGGGAGAGACTGATGATGGTTTCAAACACAGTGTTAAAGCGTTTGAGCAAGGGAATTTCGGCTTGGGCTGCACTTTCTAAGGCGAGCCGAAATTCTTCGGGGGTAGGCCGCTCTAGCTCGATCGCGCTAAGAAAAATCCGGGCGATCGGTAAGTCGGCATTTTGTTTCAATTTCAGATGGGCCGCTGCCGGACTGTTTTTGTAAATTGCCAGCACTTCGCGCACCAACCGTTCTTGGCGTTGAAGAATGCGCGTCCAAAACAAGCTTCGTTCCAGGATGAGCGTTCCAGCCAGGATTGAGAAGCCCAGCAGCGGCACCATAACAATGCCCCCCGCCGTAAAAAGGTTCCCCAGTTGCATGGCAGTTTGTAACCCAGCAGGTAAAAGAACTCATCTAGAGTATCAGGTTCGGGGATCAACAGCAGGCACCAGTGGGCAGATTTTGGGAGTGGGCCAGGGGCGATCGCGGTCGGTGTGTCCTACACCTCGGAAGTTTGGGAAAACCTCCGAAGTGTAAGCGAGATTGACGCTTCCTATTCTGCGCCTTCGATGGGGGCAAAGCCCTGCCGCTGCACGTTTTCCGTAATCGCGCGGGGTTCCAGGAATTGCAGCAGATAGTCGGGGCCACCCGCCTTGGAACCAACCCCAGACAACTTGAAGCCGCCAAAGGGTTGCCGCGCCACGATCGCCCCGGTAATCCCGCGATTGATATAGAGGTTGCCCACTTCAAAGTCTTCCTGGGCTTGCTCAATGTGGGATGGCGTGCGGGAATACAACCCACCCGTCAGCGCGTAGTTGGTGCCATTGGCGATCGCCAACGCCGCCGCAAAGGTTTGCGCTTTCATCACCGCCAGCACTGGCCCAAAAATTTCTTCCTGGGCGATCGCCGCCGTGGGTGCCACATCCTGAAAAATCGTTGGCCCCACAAAATAGCCCCCATCCGGTGCCGGCATTTCCAGGGCGACTTGGCATTCCGCCTTCCCCTTGGCAATGTACTCCTGAATGCGGCTTTGGGCATTGGCATCGATCACTGGGCCAACCCGCGTTTTGGGATGCTCGGCCACCCCCAAGTTGAGCGATCGCGTCGCTTCCACCAGTCGCGCCAGAAACGTGTCATAAATCGCGGCCAGCACAATGACGCGGGAACACGCCGAACACTTTTGACCACCGTAGCCAAACGCCGACTGCACCACCCCTTGCACCGCCTGATCCAGATCGGCGCTTTCGTCCACGATGATGGCGTTTTTGCCACCCATTTCCGCAATCACCCGCTTCAGGTGTTTTTGGCCCGGTTGCAGGTCTGCCGCTTCCCGATAAATCCGACAACCCACTTCCTGCGAACCCGTGAAGGTGATCATGTGAACATCGGGATGTTTGACCATGTGCGCCCCAACGGTGGAACCCTTGCCCGGTACGAACTGGAACACGCCCTTGGGAATGCCCGCCTCGACCAGAATTTCTGTAATCTTCGCGCCAATCACCGAGGACACCTCCGCCGGTTTCAGCAGGGTGCAATTGCCAGCGACCAGCGAGGCGACCGTCATCCCCACCGGGATTGCTAGAGGAAAATTCCAGGGCGAGATCACCAAAGAAATGCCGCGCGGCTGGTAGTGATAGCGGTTGGTTTCACCGGGATAGTCGTAGGCCACGCCCTGCTCCAACCGTTCCATTTCATCGGCATAGTAGCGGCAAAAGTCGATCGCCTCCGACACTTCCGGATCGGCTTCTTTCACGACTTTGCCCGTTTCCAGCACCATCCAGGCAATGAGTTCTTGGCGGCGTTGTTCCATCAATTCGGCAGCCCGTCGCAGAATATCGGCCCGTTCCTTGGCGGGGGTTTTCTTCCAGGCGGGGAATGCGGCCTTGGCGGCGGCGATCGCCTGATCCGCTTGCTCAATACTGATTAGCCCAATTTCTCCAACTACTTCCGCCGAATCCGAGGGATTGAGCGATTTCACCGTGGTTTGGGTGTTGGCATAGTCGCCATCAATCAACGGGCGATACAGCTTGCCCAACTGTTGCCGCACAGTTTGCAAAGCCACCCGCACCTCTTCCCGATGGTTGACCTCGGCGTAGTCCGTGTCCGGCGCATTCCGAAACGTGCCCAACGACTCCGGCAACTGGGCTGCTCGTTGCGCCTCGGCGGTGGCCTCATCCCGATCGCCCGCCTGGATCACTGGCGCTTGCAGCAATTCCTCAATGGGGCGTTCTTCCATGTTTTGCCGCAGGAAAGAACTGTTGGCCGTATTTTCTAACAACCGTCGAATCAGGTAAGACATCCCCGGAATCAGTTCGCCGTAGGGACAATATACCCGCACCCGATAGCCCTTTTGGGCGATCGCCTTGGCCAACTTGTCCGCCATGCCATACAACACCTGACACTCAAAATTGCGGCGGGGCACATTCAACGCCTCCGCGATCGCAATGGCATGAGCCTGCGATCGCACATTGTGGCTCCCGATCGCCGCATAAAGGTATTGGTGATTTTCCAGCAACACCCGCGTCATGGCCTCAAAATTGGCATCCGTCGATTCTTTGTCATTAAACACCGGTTGAGGCCAATCTTTTTGCACCGCTTTGATGGTTTCTTGATCCCAATAGGCACCTTTTACCAGGCGCACCGTCAGCGGCGTTCCGCGAGTTTTGGCCCACTCCACAAAGTCTTTCAAATCGCCCAAACTATCCCGCAGATACGCCTGGAACGTGACCCCAATATCCGAGCGATCGCGAAACTCTGGTTCCAGCAACACCTCTTTCAAAATTGCCAGGGTCATTGCTTTGTAGGCATATTGCTCCATGTCAAAGTGAACGGCGGCTCCCAACTCCTTAGCCCGCCGCAACAACAGCCGCATCCGCTCGGCTACCCGTTCCGCGCTGCCTTTTTCATCCAGCGGATCAAATTGGGAGTAAAACGCCGTGAGCTTGACCGAAACCTGGACTTTGGGCAACTCCTGGCTATCGGCGCGATCGATTTGCTCCACCGCAGACCACCGCTTGGCTGCATCGGTCAATTGCGCCATCAGTTCCAGGTAGCGATCGAGGTAGGATTGGGCTTCTGGTTCTGTAATCACGGCCTCGCCCAACAAATCCACCGTGAAGGTCATTTTGTCTTTGCGGAGCCGCTCAATGGTTTTGATCGCCTGTTGAATGGTTTCGCCGGAAATATACTTTTGGGCCAGGGTTTCCACCGCAGTCGAAACCGTCGTGGCGGCCAACTGTCCCGGCATGGAATCCGCCTGGGCAAAGTTCAGCATTCCTTTCAGCGCACCGGGCAACTCAACGGATTCTTCCCCCAGATACTCTTGCAAGTGGCGGGCAATTTCGGGTTTACTGCGTAACGCGGGCAAACAATCGATAAAGCGGAACAACTGCACCCGCAAGCCGGGGTTACTCATGGCCCAGTTCAACATTTTGTCATCCCAGCGCATTTGGTCGCGCATTTGGGCAAATAGCGATCGCCCCTCGCGGGTGGCAGAAATAAGCTGGCGGGCGATCTCTTGGGTCTTGGTTTCGTACGGATTGGTAGCTTGGCTAATCACGGATAAACTCCTAATGGCAGCGGCGATCGCGCCCTAATAACGAGCAATAACGATAGCCGTTGCCAGGTGCCATACCTAGACAACGGTACACAGACAACGGCTATTCTCGTTCCCGACCCGACGGCTTTGGGTCGCCTTCTGCCTCCCAAGCAAGCAGCAAGTCACGAGCCAAACGCCTGAATTGAGGATCGCTAAATCGTATTAGGGCCAACTTCTTATTGTACCCCGCTGGCCCTGACTCCTTTCTGTGAAATCTTCCCAGTCGTTGTTCATTCCCAGAAGTTGGGGGGCACCTTAAGAGAGGCGACCAGAGAGCAACCGCTTGACTCCGCCCCATCAGGATGCATTGAGCACGTAACCCAAAGCTTTTGCCGTGCGAACCCGATCAGCCCTCCTTTGCCTGAGGCAGAACCGATGCTCAGAACCCTGCAAACAAAGCTTTCTGTTCAAAAATTAATTCTCAAAAACTTACAAAGCAAACTCTTGACCTTACTGGTACTGAGTACGGTAGTTCCGGTCTCTACCGTGGGTGCCTATGGTTTGCTTTCTTCTACCAATGCCCTGACAGAATTAAGCGTTAGCCAAGTCGAAAAAGATGTTTCTACCCAGGCTTTACGCATTGAACAATTACTAAGTAGCGTCAACAATGACGTGATCATGCTTAGTCAAATGCCTCCCATTCAAGGCATAATTCGCGCCCGTGAAAACCAGGGAATTGACACTGGAGAAAGTCAACAAGCAACCTCTACAAGCTACAAAGATTGGGTCGGACGGGCGAGTACAATTTTTCAAGCCTTACTCACAACGCGATCGCCCTACAAAACAGTGCAATATCTGGATGAAAAAGGCAATGAATTAGTCCGAGTTGAGGCCGGAAAAAATGGCGATCGGGCTAACCCGCGTAATACCGCAGGCAATGCCCAAGCGGATTTTTTTCGCGGTGCCATCCGTTTAAAAGCTGGTCAAACCTATATTTCTGGCATTACCTTAGAAGCGGCCCACCAGCCTGGTCAGTCCCCCGACAATACAATCCATTACGCCACCCCCATTTACAATGCTCAAGGGACATTGCGGGGTGTTTTAGTGATCACCATTTTGGCTCAAGCCCTTGGTAAATCGCTACAACTTCAGAATAACGCATCAGATCAAACAATTTTTTTAGCAACGCAAACGGGACAGTATATCTGGAACTCCAGGCAACAGAAAGAATTGGCCGCTCAATCGGCTAATTTGACAACGCTTAAAACGCAATATACTCCTCAAGTTGCCCAAAAATTACTGAATGGGAAACAAGGTAGTATTTACAACGATCTCTATCAAATTATTAGCTATCAAACCATTAACCCTGGCCAAAACCATCAAATGGTTATTGTTTACGATCAGCCAAAATCAATTGTTTTTCAGTCTATTCGCCAGTTCAAGCGGCTCTCTGCTGGGATTATTGCGTTATCGTTAGGGACGGTTTTATTCATTGGTATTTCGATCGTGCGTAAACTATCGAAAAGCCAAACGTTGCTTTACGAAGAAGCTAAAAATGCGGCTAAAGCGGCCGAAACTAAAGCGCAACAACTAGAACAAGCCCTGCAAGAACTTCACAAAACTCAATCGCAACTGGTTCAAACTGAAAAAATGTCCAGTTTAGGGCAGTTAGTTGCGGGAGTGGCCCACGAAATTAATAATCCAGTGAATTTTATTTATGGCAACTTAACCCATGTCGATCGCTATACTTATGATTTACTCAGTTTGATTGAACTATATCAGCAGCACTATCCCAAGCCGAATATTGAAATTCAACAAGAGGCAGACGCGATCGATATTGATTTTCTCATTGAAGATATGCCTAAAATGCTGGCTTCTATGAAAGTTGGAGCCGATCGCATCCGCCAAATTGTTTTGTCATTGCGTAATTTTTCGCGCTTGGACGAATCGGAAATGAAAGCTGTTGATATTCATGAAGGTTTGGACAGCACCTTGCTCATTTTGCAAAATCGCTTGAAAGCAAGAGGCCACTTTCCCGGTGTTGAAATTGATAAAAATTATGGTCAACTGCCGCTGGTGGAGTGTTATGCTGGCCAACTGAATCAAGTCTTTATGAACATTTTAAGTAATGGAATTGATGCCCTGGAAGAAGCAATTCAAGTCTTAACTCCTCGCTCATCTTTGGTGGCGGATCAACCGCATCCTACAATGCCACTTTCTCCCCTGCGGATTACGATTAAAACTGAGCAGTATGAGGTTGGCTGGGTCAAAATTACGATCGCAGATAATGGCCCTGGAATGCCTGCCGCAGTGCGCGATCGCCTATTTGAACCCTTTTTTACCACCAAGCCTATTGGCCGGGGTACAGGTTTGGGCTTGTCGATTAGCTATCAAATTGTGACCGAAAAACATGGGGGCAATTTACGCTGTATTTCGGCCCTTGAACAAGGAACTGAATTTCATATCGAAATCCCAATTCAACAAAGCAATAAACTCTCCCTTGACCCGGTGCAAAATTCTGCCATCCCCCTCTCCGTGGCTTAGCGATCGCCCCTCACCCCGATTCACCAAGCGCGATCGCCAATCTGCGCCCAAAGGTGGGTGGGCGATCGCAGTTTTTTCGACACAGTAATAAGAGTAGCGTTGTCCTTTTCCGTACTTTTGTTATGTCTGATTTAGCCTCGGCGATCGCGCCCCCTTCGACGGTTCCCAACCTTCCCACCCAGACCCACTTGTGGCTGCCAGACCAGGTGCTGTTTACCCCCGCCGCTCTCGCAGAAGAGTATGGTCAACACATTTTGCAGCGCCTCCAAACTTTGGATATTCCCATTACTTTTTTGGCGCACAATCGGTTGACGGGCCTGCGGGGCGCAACAGAACGGGAAACCTACGCGATCGCCAAACGCACCCTCGCCGTCGTCACTGCCCCTGCCAGTCAACTCAAACTCACCCCCATTCCCCCCTCCGCCGACTGGCAATTTCATCTGGCCCAAGGATGTCCGGCCCATTGCCAATACTGTTATTTAGCGGGAAGTTTGCAAGGCCCCCCCGTTATCCGCGTCTATGCCAACTTGCCCCAAATTTTGGCTAATCTTAAACACTACGAAACGGCGGATCAAGAGACCAGTTACGAAGTGAGTTGCTACACCGATCCCCTGGGGATCGAGCATCTGACGGGGAGTTTGGCCGAGTGTATTCGCTATTTTGGCAACCGCGATCGCGCCCGTCTTCGGTGGGTCAGCAAGTTCGCCAATGTTGAAAGTTTGCTCAATTTGCCCCACCACGGCCACACCCGCTGCCGCTTCAGCATCAACGCCGCGCCTATTGCCCGTTTTCTTGAAGGGGGAACCGCCTCCGTTGCCCAACGCCTCGCCGCGATCCGTCAACTAGCCTTACCGCCGGAACAAGGGGGCGGGGGGTATCCCGTGGGCTTTGTGGTCGCGCCGATTATGCCCATCGACAACTGGCGCGAGGAATACACCACCCTACTGGACAATGCCGCCCGTCACCTTGATTTTGCCTGCGACCTGACCTTTGAACTGATTACCCACCGCTTTACCCCCGGTTCCAAAGGAATTTTGGAGCAGTGGTATCCCAATAGTCGCCTGGATCTGGATGAGTCTAAACGCGCAGTGAAACGCAACAAATTTGGGGGCACAAAATATGTCTACGATAAAAACACCATGATCGAGTTAAAAACTTTCTTTGAAACCGCGATCGCCCAATACTTCCCCAACGCCAAAATCCTCTACTGGACATAGATTGAATGCCCATCAATATGACTCAATCACCTAAATCTTTAGCGATGTAAGGAGTTGATTCCTATTTTTCTTGACCTTAATTTACGTCAATCACTATTTAACTCATGGTTAGTTAAATACGATCGCGTTGCTAAAGTAACCAATTTTCTAAATTTAATGAAGGTACACGTTCAAACTCGCGAGTATTGGCACTGACAAGGATTAAATCTAGAGTTAGGGCATGAGCGGCAATCAGCAAATCATTTGGCCCAATTGGAGTTCCTTCTTGCTCTAACTGCTTACGTATCCTCGCATAGTATAGGTCTACAGGTGTTTCTAACGGTAGAATCGGCAAGACTGCAAGAATCTGCTCTAGTTGCTGCTCCAGACGAGAAGAACCACTCTTTGCGGCTCCAAAGCGAAGTTCACACGCTACTATGATACTGGTACAAACGCTCTCTTCTCCAACTATCGCAATATGCTGGAAAACTTGACCCTGAGTATGTCTTACTAAATCGGACAGGATATTGGTATCAAGTAAATATTGATAGGTCATTCAGGGTTACTAGAGGTTGATGTCATCCAGAGGCGCTAATCCCTCGTCAATATCTGCAAAAGGCTCTGGAATGTCTTGCAACGTTGTCAGCAAGGCAAGCAGAGAGTGAGAGGGAAAGGGTTCAATAACCAAGCGTTGACCCTCTTTGCGAAGTAAGACTTCTGTGCTAGACAGGGCAAATTCAGGGGGAATTGTGAGCACTTGATCAATTCCGTTTTGTTGCAAAGAAACATGACGTGAATTTTCCATAGTTGCTCTCCGTATTGCTCTAAATAAATTCCAACCAAGTAGGCGATCTCTTTCACTTGTACAGAGACAAAATTCTTTACTGAATATACGAAATCAGGCAAAATTAATAAGCTATATTACACAATTCCTATAATTTTTTCTAAAAATACTTTAACAACCTGTATATCATTTAGTCCCATTGTTTGCTCATCTATCCATCGATTGTCTTGTATTGAGACTTGTAAAGTCTTACCAGGTTTAAGAATGCTACTAATACTTGATACTATCGCCTTATTTCTACCTGCTGGCTTACGTAACTCTCGTAGGTCAGTTTGAGTTAATTGACTTATATCGATACTAGAAACATAATTTTGGGAAAGATTAAATAGATTTGGATAGTTTAACCTTGCACAAGCAAGCAATATGTCTTCCAATGTACCTGAGTCATTATTATTGGGAGTGATAAAAACTCCAAAATAAGGAATTCCTTCTGTAATCTCGCCTGGTTTTGACGGTAAAGCTACATTTAGCAAAGCTGACAATTGAGAAATAAGCGTATCAAATCTCAGTTGAGGTAATTGCATATCATCAGCATCTAAAAAAAGACCAATCCCAAAGAGCTGAGAAACTGGAATAAGAGCAAGACTTTCCTCTAGAGTTTGAGCTAAGCGATTAATTCCAATGGCACTATGTAAAGCAATTGATAGTTCCGTATCTTGTAAAAACGCTGGAATAGGAACTCGTTTCATCAAATCATTATCTATGGGAAACGTTGTAGGGATCAATGGAGTCCAAAACGGATCAAGATCCGGCAAAAGCCTAACTCGTCTTAAACCATAGGATTTGAGTAAGCAAATTAGAAACTCAATATCTTGAGGGCCTTCTGCAAGAATGTAGCAATACCTGGGCATTACTACCTCACATCTAAGCCACGTTCAGAACGCAGTCTATGAAGTAGATCGCCTGAAAATCTTTGGAGTTCTTGTCCTTTTGGTTTTAGGCGAAAAGCCACGATGTCATCCACATTAATTCCAGGCTGCAACATTGCATCAATCGCTTCTAGACTGTGAGTTGTAACAAAGAGTTGTATTTCACGATATCTACAAGCCTGAATAAGCCAAGCAAATATGCTACTGAGAGCTGAAACATGAATGGATGTTTCAACTTCGTCAATTAAGAGTACACCATCAGTCATGGTAAGTAGAGTAAGAGCAATCACGAGAGCTCGTTTAAACCCATCACCAAATACATAGAGAGGGGCAAAGCCAATTTCTTTATGCCTTACATAAATGGCGGCCCTAGCACTCGATGTGGAAGCTATTTCAAAGTCAACTATGTTGTCGTCAAATAATGGTTGGATTAAATCAAGTACTTCTTTTTTCCTATCTTCTTCTTGCAAGATTATGCGTGACAATCGATCTAAGATCGGTTCAGAGGATGAGTACGATGGAGATATAGTTGCATTCTTCACAAGTGGTTTATTACGTTTGCGATAAACAAAACGCTCTTTTTCCCAAAACTGAAATACTTCACTCCGATGTTCTAGATCTGAAGAAAATAAATTACCTTGTTCTTGATCTAGACAAGCTGTTACATTTAGCTCAACACCTGATGAATTTGAATCTAACTCAGACGAATCTATCTCATCTTCAGACGTCGTTATCTCATCATTAGATCTTGCTTGACCTTTTTCTAAGTTAACACCATAAATCTCTCCAAGCTCAGCTTCAATCTTTCTTATAGAAGCACTTCCGCTTGACGTGATACAGATTTTACTTTGATAAGACTCGTCATCAGGAAAATTTGCTCTTCTCTGAAATATCCACTGTATTGCTTCTAGATCTGGTCGAGCAATTAGTGTCTTACCTAAATACAATCTTCGCTGTGATACTTCGAGCCACTGAAATGGATCAAGTGGATTACACAATACTGAAACAGCCTCAAGCAGGCTAGTCTTCCCAGAGTTATTATCACCCACAAAAATGTTTACCGGCCCTAGCTGAGACAGGTTTATAGCCCTCAAGCCACGATAGCCGCTAATTTGTAGATGGTCAAAGATATGAGTCATGTAAACTGACTCCAAGGATTCGTTAGTTAAGCCAACCAGCCTAAAGATGATATGCCAGTTTGATGCTTCAAGCAAAGTATCTCCAGTTTAGATTCCATAACTTAGCTTAGGAAAAAGCTCTATCTCCAAAGTAGATGAAATGGTTTGGTGTAAGCTTCGACATGCACTAAACCCAAGCAACTTCAAGCGTTATATATATTTCAGATGAATTAGTGCTCTCTTTTGATGTTAGAAGGTGCAGATGGAGTGGAGCCAGTGGGCTTCATCGGGGGTAAGGAGGGGAGTGAGTTTGGTGAGGATGGTTTGGTTGTAGGTTTGGAGCCAGGTGCGTTGGCGGGTATCGAGTTGGGTGTGGTCGATGAGGCGGTTATCGAAGGGAATGTAGGTGAGGGACTCGAAGCAGTACCAGGGGGTTTGGGTTTCGGGGTTGGTATTGTCTTCCGGAGGGAGGGCTTTGACCACGTAGAGGTTTTCAATGCGGATGCCGCCCCAGCCGGGTTTGTAGTAGCCCGGTTCGATGCTGGTGATCATGCCGGGTTCCAGGGTTTCGCTGACTCGTTTGCTGATGCCGTTTGGCCCTTCGTGGACGTTGAGGAATGCGCCAACGCCGTGGCCAGTGCCGTGGCCGTAGTCGAGGCCAGCGTGCCAGAGGGTGGCGCGGGTGATGCCGTCGAGTTGTGCGCCCGTGGTGCCTTTGGGGAATTTTTGCATGGCGCAGTTGATGTGGGCTTTGAGGATTTCGGTGTAGCGATCGCGTTGTTCTGGGGTGGGGGTGCCGATCGCGATCGTGCGGGTGTCATCGGTGGTGCCGGAAGCGTATTGAGCGCCGGAGTCGAGGAGGAGCAGATCCCCCGATCGCAACTGGGCTTGGGGGTTTGGGGTGCCGTAGTGGACGATGGAACTGTTGGCCCCGGTACCTGCGATGGTGTTGAAGCTGAGACCCTGGAAGTCGGCTTCGGCGGCGTAGTATTGCTCAATGGTGTGGGCAACATCGGCTTCGGTGATGGGGTTGCCTTGGGCGAGTTGATCCCCAATCCATTTGATGGTGCGGGTTTTGGCGCGGCTGGCTTTGAGGTTTGCCGCTTGCATTTGCTCAATTTCGGTGGCGTTTTTCCGCGCTTTCATGCCCTCAATAGGGTGGGCGGTTTCCACAATTTGGCAGCGATCGCGGCCCGTCTCATCTTTGAGCAACTGCACCGTGCCCATTGTGGTGTGTTTGGGATCAAGCAGGACGCGGCTGGTGGCGGTGAGAAGACCAGTCAGCGTGGGGCCATAGTGGTCATAGGGTAACAGGGTCGCAGTTTGTGCTAGCAATTCTCGCAGGGCCGGGTCGATGCGATCGCCATTGGTGAACAGATAAGCCCGATCGCGAGTGGCGATCGCGTAGGCAATGAACACGGGATTGTAGGGCACATCCCACCCCCGGACGTTGAACAGCCACGCAATTTGATCCAGCTTGGTAATGGGCAAAATATCGGCATTGGCGGTGGCGAGTTTTTGCTGCAACCGGGTGAGTTTTTGGGCAATGCTTTCCCCTGTCAAGCCATCGGGTAAATAGAACAGTGGGGAATTGGCGTAGTCGGGCAAGGACTCGGCATTCCAGGGAGCCTGCGATCGCACCTGATCTACCAAATTTATCCCTACAGGCACCAGCCCAATCCCACAGGGTTCGACCTGCTTTTGCAAATCCCGATATTGATTCATGGCCAGGGTGAACGGATCATACCCCAGGCGCAGGGTTGTGTCGGCGGTCTGAGCTTCACGGCCCAAGGTTTCCAAGGTTTCGTTCAACGTTTTGTGCGTTTCCAACCCCACTTTCGCGACTTGGATCTGGCTGGCATCCACTTCCAGATCGGCCTGCTCGTAATACCGGGAATCGACAAAGACCCATGCCCGCTCCCGCCCCACGAGGAAATCTCCGGCTGATCCGGTAAACCCGCTAATCCACTGGCGGCGCTGCTTCAGCTTGGGCAAATATTCGTTCAAATGCTCATCGGCGGCGGGCACCAGATAGAGATCTAAGTTGTGGGCTACCAGGTGCGATCGCAATGCGGCTAACTTGGCTGCAATTTCAGTCGTCGTCGCGGCAGGGGCTTGAGCCAAATCAAAAGGGGTCATAGGGTCAGGAAATACGCAAAGAATTGTTTCCAATCTAGCGGATGGGCAGGGGCTTTTTCCACAGTAGGCCGAACTTATGACCCCAACTTAAAGGCTTCCAGAAACAGGGCATAGGTCAACCCAATTTTGAACGCATTCAGCATTTGCACCAGGAGCGATCGCGCGGGGGCGGGCTTGAGGCGATAGCTCAAACGGCTGACCCCTTCCACAAACACGACTAACAGCACCGCAATCACCACATCTTGATAGGCGCTCTGGCCCGAAATGGCCGAGGTGGCCACGCCCACAAAATTGCCCGATAGTAGGCTGATAATCAAAACCGACAGCCGCCGCCACGGGTTCCGAAACCAGACCCCTAGCCCATCGGCGATCGTGTCAAACAAGGTGCTAATCCGAGTATTTTGCATGGATTAACTCATCTCCCAGGTGGGGCACAGGTGTGGTCGCGATCGCCCATGTCCCCAGTGGGTTTCCCCAGACAACGCTGATAACCGGACAGCCCAAACGCCCTAATTTTTCACAGCATATTACAAATTCTGTGGGGATCACGCAACTCCCAGTCGAACCGGCTGAAACTTGCTATTACAAAGGTATGGGCAAATGTTGAATGGCATAGGCAGGGTGGCAATGCGGGAGAAACCGATGTGGGGCTTTAAACTGAAGCGATTTTCCGTGGTGATGATGGCGGCCCTGGCTCTGGCGATCGGGAGTCTCTGGTTTGCAGCCAGCCGCTCGGTCGTGCCAACGGTGGCCCCGATCGCCCTGGAAGAACTGGCCATTAACCCGCCCCCGGCAACCCCCGCCGCCCCCTCAGCCCTGGCCCAAGCCACCGCCACCAACCAGAAAGGCAATGCCAAAGGCGCGACCACCTGGCAAGGCACCCTGCGCGTGGGCAATGTCTCCGACCATCCAGTCCGGCTGGCGTTGTTGCTTCAAACCACTAACCCCAAAGGGTTTGAAAACCCGGCCCATTGGGATTTTGACCCCGGTGAAGGCAGCACTCAGGGGTTGGTGTTGTCGTTGCCGCAACGGACGCTGAAGCTGAAGCAGGGGGATGTGTTGGTGGCTTTTGCCCAAGATGGTTCCCGGCGTTATTGGGGGCCGTTTGTCGTCGGTGAAACCCCGGTGCCGTCCTGGAGCACCAAAGCAAAGGAGTGGCAGTTATTACTGGAGCCGTAGTGGGGCTGGAGTTGTCTGGGCGATCGCCATCCCCAATGCCATTCTCATCTCGCGGCTGTCTTGGTCAGCGGGATGGATTCAACCTGGCAAGGTCGCCAAAAGGCAGAGGGGCAGTTCTCTCTTTCGGGAGAGTCTCAAGATCCGCGCTTTAGAAAGAATTAGAGAACATTTGAATTGTTCCTCTTCACCTCAAACTAATATGCTGTGTCTATTTCAGCTGAATCAACGCCAACGGGTTGGCGGTTGTGGTGCTGCCCATGCTTAATGAGCCACTGCCGACCCGGTTGACTGTGCCGCGTTTAGCCAATGCTGGCGATCGCCCCCCTCTGGTCACTGTGCCGCCCCTGCCCACCTGCGAAGTTTGTGTAATTGTGCCTGTCCAAAACGAGGCCGAAACCCTGCCGCATACCCTGCACGCTTTGACGCACCAAGTCACCTTAGACGGCCATCCCCTAGCCCACGATCGCTACGAGGTGATTGTGTTTGCGAATAATTGTACAGATCGCTCCGCCGCGATCGCCCGCCAATTTGCCCAATGGCATCCAGGGTTTGTCCTCCATGTGGCCGAGCAAACCCTGCCCCCCGCCGATGCTTATATTGGGCGAGTCCGCCAAATCGTGATGGATGAAGCCCACCATCGCTTTACTACCCTCAAACGGCCACAAGGCATTATTGCCTCTACCGATGGCGATTCTCAAGTGGCCGCCGACTGGATTGCCGCCACCCAATACGAAATCCAGCGGGGCAGCGATGCGGTGGGTGGGCGGATCATGAGCGATCGCGCCGAACGTCATCAGCTCGATGCTTACACCCGCGCCTGTTTCCTGCGGGAAGTGGGTTATCAGTTTTTGGTGGCCGAAATGGAAGCCTATCTGGCTCCCAATCCTGCCGATCCCTGGCCCCGCCATTTCCAGCACTACGGCGCTAGTTTGGCAGTCACCAGTGCCATGTATGCTAAAGCTGGCGGAATGCCCCCCGTGCGAACCCCGGAAGATTTAGCCTTTTACCAGGCATTGCAGCGCACGGGTGCCCGCTTTCGCCATAGCCCTTTGGTGCGAGTGACCACCTCAACCCGGCAAGTTGGCCGTGCGCCCCAGGGATTAGCGGCCCAACTGACCCGGTGGCACCAAATGGGGCAACAGCAGCACCAAGCCATGCAAGTGCTACCACCAGAAGCGTGGGCGGTATGGTTTCAGGCGCAGTATCAACTCCAGCAGCTTTGGCAAGGCCGCTGGCAACTGTCTCGCTATGACACGTTGCACATTGCCGCGATCGCGCAGACCTTGTGCTTGTCCAAACGCTGGCTAACCACCCAGTTGCACCGGGCCAATACCCTGGGAGAACTGCTGGAACTCATTCGCTACTATCAACACCGGGATGGGCGCTGGGCAAAGCGTTGGCCGCTTATCCCCATTGACCAGGCGATCGCCGAACTGCGACTACAAGTCAGTGAACTGCGGGGCCAAGTGCCTCGTTCGGCCCCACCCCGTCGCTCACCTTATCCAGTGGTGCGGCACACGGTTCCCCCTGCTCAACCCACTACCGCCGCATAAATCCCTCTGCAACGGTCTTTCGCCTCAATCCACCTATGGTTGCAATCCATGATCTTGAGTAATTCGCCCAGCCGGAGCCTTTCTCCCATGCCCACCCCGCGCCCTGCCACCCGGCCAACGGGGGCTGCCCCTTGCCCACCCGAAACGCCCCCCCATCCTGCCTTGACTCCAACGATTCTTGCGCTGGCCCAGTTTTGTGCCACCCATGCAGCCGCGATCGACACTCAGGGTGCGTTTCCCGCTGAAGAATTTGAGCAGATCCGGGCCGCAGGGTTATTGGCGGCTCCCCTGGCGCAAGACCTGGGGGGGCTGGGGCTGGGTATTGACTCAGGGATGATGCCCACCGTGTTGTTTCTGTTGCAACGCCTGGGTTGGGGCAATTTGGCTGTGGGGCGGATTTACGAGGGCCATGTGAATGCGTTGCAACTTGTCCAAACCTTTGGTACTCCTGCTCAGATTGAACACTATGCCGCCGAGGCCCGCGATCGCCACAAAATCTTTGGTGTGTGGAATGCGGAAGCCCAGGATGGAGTGAAGCTCATTCCCCTCGCCAAGGGTCGCTATCGGCTGGTGGGGGCAAAGACCTTTGCGTCTGGGTGTGGCTATGTAGAGCGCCCGTTTGTCAATGGTGCCTTGCCCGATGGCCGCTGGCAAATGTGCATTGTGCCGATGGAGGCCGTGACGACCCAAGTGGATGCAGATTGGTGGCAACCTGCTGGAATGCGGGCGACAGCCAGTTACAAAGTAGATTTCACCGGGGTGGAAGTGGAGCCAGAAGCCTTGATTGGGCAACCGGGGGACTATTACCGCCAACCCTGGCTTACAGGCGGTGTGGTTCGTTTTGCAGCGGTGCAACTGGGGGGAGCCGAAGCCCTGTTTGATGCGACGCGGGCTTACCTCCATGAAATTGGCTACACCCAACAGCCCTATCAGGAAGAACGTTTGGGCCAGATGGCGATCGCGCTGGAAACAGGAAATCTGTGGTTACAGAGTATGGCCGACCGACTGATGGCTTATGATCCTCGCTTTGGCGGCAGCGCAGAGCAACTGCAACCCACGTTCCAGCCGTTGATTACCTATGCCAACATGACCCGCACGGCGATCGAGCAGATTTGTATGGACATCATGCAACATTGCGAACGCTCCGTAGGTACCCGTGGCTTGTTACCGCCCTATCCCATTGAACGGATTATTCGCGATCTCACCTTATATTTACGGCAACCCGCTTTTGATGTCGCTCTTGCCAGCGTCGGCCAATTTGCCCTCGCTCAAGCCGTAACTCCAGGGAGAACCTTGTGGACTGATGCTTAAGGTCGATCTCACCACTGTCACCGCAGGGGCGTGGCTGACCCTCGCCGACCTCACCCCAACTGAAACTGGGCCAGTCCTGGTGGTTGCGCCCCATCCCGATGATGAAACCTTGGGCTGTGGTGGCGCGATCGCCCATTTACAGCCACAACGGGAGGTTCGGGTTTTGGTCATTAGCGATGGCACTGGCTCCCATCCGCGATCGCGCCAGTATCCCCCATCAGCCCTCCAGGCCCTCCGCGCCCAAGAAACCATCAGCGGTTTAGCCCATCTCGGTTTACCCGCCACTGCCGTTACGTTTTTGGCCTTGCCAGACGGGGCTGTTCCCCTCCCAGGAACGACCAATGGGGAAGCCGCCCAGGGCCGTTGCCAGGATTATTTAGCCTCCATTCGGCCCAGCGTGGTGCTATTGCCCTGGCGCTACGACCCCCACCCCGATCATCGCGCCTCGGCCCAACTCATCCTTGCGGCCCTCGCGCAATTGAAGTTACAGCCACGAATTCTCGAATATCCAATCTGGGAATTTGATCCTCAGCAACGGGGACAACTGCCCGTCTTGGAGCAATTTCAGCCGTGGCGGTTGGATATTCGCGCGGTTTTGCCCCAAAAACTGAAGGCGATCGCGGCCTATCGCTCCCAACTGACTGATTTGATTGCCGATGATCCCACCGGCTTTCGCCTCACCGCCGAGATGGTAGCCCACTTTACCCAACCCTGGGAAGTGTATCTTGAAGCCGCATCCACCCGCGATCGCGCTGTCAGCCACGCCTCCCCCCTCTAGCCCAATCCATGCCCTCCAGCCAACCCATGATGATATCTCAACCCCATTCCCTTTCACCCGACTTTTTCGCCGCCTTGTATGACCGAAATCCCGACCCTTGGCAGTTCAAAACCAGTGAATATGAAGCGCAAAAATACGCCAACACGCTAGCCGCTCTACCCAAAGCCCGGTATCAATCGGCGTTTGAAATTGGGGGTTCCATTGGCATTTTGACGGAACAACTGGGCGATCGCTGCGAACAATTACTATCTGTAGACGTGGTGCCCACCGCTCAACAAGAGGCGATCGCCCGTTGCCGCCATCTGCCCCACGTTCACTTTCAGATCATGCAAGTGCCCCACGAATTTCCGACCCAAACCTTCGATCTGGTCATTTTGTCGGAAGTCGGCTACTACTGGTGTCTGGCGGATTTGGAGCTAGCTCGTCAAAAAATCCACGCCGCTTTGGTGCCAGGAGGGCATTTGCTGCTGGTGCATTGGATTGTGGATGCCGAAAAACTCCCCTCAACCGGAGAGCAAGTCCACGATACCTTCCAGGCGTGGGTGCCGGAAAAGTTGCGATCGCTCCAGGCTCAACGGCATCCTCAATATCGGCTCGATCTGCTGGAACGCCTTTGACCGGTTGACTAGCGGCCTACAATCCGGCGAACCATTCGTAGCCCTGGTCTTCCCAATAGCCCCGCCGCGATCGCAATTCACTCACCACCGTAATCTGGCCCACCCATTTGCTGAGTTTGTAGCCCAGTTTGATCGGCGAGGCCAACCGCAAGGGCGCACCATTATCCACTGGCAGCGGCTCCCCGTTTTTCTCGTAGGCCAGCAAGGTTTGGGGATGGAGACAGGAAGCCAGATCCCAACTTTCGTAGTAGCGATCGGCCGAGAGGAAATAGGCAAACCGCGCCCCAGACTTAGGCCGTGCCAGTTGCAGCAAATCACTCACCCGTACCCCACCCCACTGGACGATCGCCGCCCACCCTTCCACACACACATGGCGGATCACCATCGATTGCTTGGGTAGTTGGTAAATCGAATTTAAGTCCAGCGTGAGGGGATTTTCGACTTCCCCATCAATGACTAAACGAAACTTTTCCGAGTCGATAATAGGTGTGTAACCAAAGGTGTTGACGATTAACGCCTCCGGTTCGATCGCACTCGCAGGAAACTCCGGCACCGGGGTTTGGGGCTTCAACAGAAACTCCTCAACTTTTTGGTTCAGGGGTTCTGTCGCTTTCCCCGCCAAACTTTCCAGCAGGGTGAACGATGCCCCCGTGAGCAACATCCCGCCCACCGAGTAGCCCGATAAACGCAAGAGATTGCGCCGCGACAGCGAATTGTCCGATGAGTCAGTCATACAAAATTGAGCAATGGGTCAATGGGGCCAACAATCACAGCATTTCGTTCCAAAACATGGAATTGATCAGGCGTTCGCCTCCCGCTTTGAGGGCCAGCAGCGAATGGGCGATCGCAAACAGCAACACCAGAGGCACCGTGGCGAAATGCACCACCCGCAGGGCAAACCAATCGCCAAAACACTCCACAATCCAGGGAAACTGCGCGGGTTTATACATCCCAATGCCAGTGAAAATCGCCAACAGCAACACCGGAATAATGGCCGTGTAGACCAGCCGATGCCAAGCATAAATCTTGCGTTTAGAGTTGGTGCCTGTTTGCAACGCGGCGACATCATTTCCGCCGATAAAGCGATGGTGCCACCGCCGCGTCACCAAGATATACCCACCATAAACCAACAAATTCAGCGCAAACACCCACATGGCGGCAAAGTGCCAGTGTCGCCCCCCCGCCAGCCAGCCACCCAACAGAAAAAACGGCGGAATATGCCAACCTGCCCGCCCCCCAAATACCGGATTGGCGTTGTAAATCTGCAAGCCACTCATCATCATGGTGAGCAGACTAATGGCGTTGATCCAGTGAAACACCTTGGCGGGTAAGGCTTGGTGAAAGGGCCGGGGCGATCGCTGCGGGCGAGAAACAGACTCCATCGCAATCCTCAAAAACGCTCTCCTTACTGTATCGCGTTGCCCTGTCCCGCGCCAAAGTTGCGATCGCGTTGAAGCCGTTGGGCCAGGTAAAGGAAACAAGATGATCAGGGTAAGAACCAATTTTCGACAGTCAGGGTTTGGAAATTGACAAAATCAGCCGTGTTGTTTGTGACCAGAATGCGGTGGTGAACGGCGGCGATCGCGGCAATTTGACCATCTTGAAATGGCGGCGGTTGGCTTCTCAAGCGGGCGCGTTCCGCTGCGTGCCAGGTTGCAGCAGGCTTGTCATAGGGCAAGATGGGAAAAGTTTCCTGAACGGTTTGGAGGTAAGTTTCGATGTAGTCGCGGCGGCGAGAGGGAGGCAGGCGATCGCAGCCAAATCGGAGTTCATGCCAGGTAATAGCGGCGATCGCGATGGCCCTCGTTTGTTCTTGTAGCTTGGACATCACCGCCGGATTGGGTTGTGGTTTGAGCGGTTCAGACAGGATATTAGTGTCAATCAGATATTGACTCATAGATGAATTTCCCGCCCAGGAGTTTGATCGCGCAAGTTACCCCAGATTTCATCCGGGTCTATTTCGATGCCTTCGGCTTGCATTTGGGCGCGGAGCTGCTGGAGTTGTTCCCAAAATTGCAGTTGTGACGATGGGGCTTGGGCTTGCTGCCGTTGGACTTCTTGTTCGATCGCCCGAATCAGGAAGGTTTGCAGATGTTCTGGGGTGCTGGCAAGGGCTTGGACTTGAGCCAGCAGGTCGGGCGGCAGTTGAATGGTGATGGCAGTCATGGGGTGGACTCGGAACGAGTGGGCGACTGTGGGAGTGCTTTGATCCTATTGTAGTTAGACACAAAAGCTTAAACGCCTTGCATGGCATAGGTTGCGCTGCGGACGAGAAACAGACTCCATCGCAATCCTCAAAAACGCTCTGCCTTACTGTATCGCGTTGCCCTGCCCCACGCCATCATGATCAAGCTGCTGTTGCACCCAGGCGCGAAATTGCCCTACTAGCTCTAGATAGTTGGTTGTTGTAGCTCGTTGCAAAAACTGGGCGATGTCTCCTACTGGAATGGTGGGAAAGGCAAGGCTGCGATCGCTCTCTACATACTGTCCTGCTTGCAATTGCCAAACCGTAAATGTTGCTCCGTCGTAGCGCCATAGTTCCGGGATGCCCAAGGCGGCGTAAGTTGTCATGCGATTGTCTGAGCGACTGGTGATGTCAATTTCAATCACCAAATCGGGCACCGGATCATGGGCGAGATTAATCCGGGTTTTGCCTTGAATTGCTGCAAGATTCTGAACGTAAAAGCACTCATCCGGTTCGGCCCCACTCTCGATATCTGGGCGATTCAGGGTCGTTGAACCCAGAGGGTACAAATTGATCTTGAGTTCTTCAGCGATCGTTTCAACAAAGCGGCCTACCACTTTTTTGTAATATTCATGTTCAGCCGACGGAGCCATGATATCTAAAACACCGTGATGAAAGGTCAGTCGCAACCGTCGATCGCGCAATTCTGTCTGGAGGCGATCGTAGGTTTCCCAACTAATCCCAGAAAGCTGAACCCAATGTTCCAGTTGCGGCGCAGAGATCATAAGACAATACCCCAAGCACTAAAAATTGCTTTCACACCCGCAGTGAAGGTGGGCCAACCTAATTTTAGTAGAACCTTCAACTTTAAAAGTTGCTTAGACAGAGGTGCGGAGGTTGGTGGAGCGATCGCCGGAGTTGTTCACGGCGAGGGGGAGGACGAGGCGACTGGTGTTGCGGCCATCTTCCAGTTTGTAGAAGTTGAATTCGCCGCCGAAGTTGGCCATGAGGGATTGGCAGATGAGCAGGTGTAAGCCGGGGGGCGAGTCGAGCAGAGTGGGTTCGAGCCAGTCAACGCGATCGCTGGTGAGGTCGGTGAATAGCTCTGGATCGACGGGGCCGTTATCGGTGATGCACAGTTCAAACCAGCGGCTATCAATTTGGCGGCACCACAGGTCGATGCGGCTACCAGCGGGCGATCGCTCACAGGCCAAAAGCAGTAGCTCGTACAGCACCAGTTCAATTTTGGGAATGTCGCCGCTGATGGTGAGGTTGGTTTCGTCGTGAACCTGCGTCCACAGTTGCCCTTTTTGGATGCGCTCATCGACTCGTTCCAAGGCCCGTTTGAGCAACGAAATGAGCGAAATTGAGGTTGCCCCCGTCTGGAGTTGCCAGCTTTCGGTGGCTAAGACTTGGGGGAGGGGGGCGATCGCGTCTTTCAGTTGGCGGAGCAATTGCTGTTGGCGGGTGACGAAGAGGGGATCTTTGGGATTGCCCAATTCGTCTAAGCGGCTCAACCCCGAATGGAGCAGGCGATGGGTTTCTTCTAGGCGGCGGTGTTTGTACCAGGCGAGGCGTTCCAGTTCCAGTTGGCGGGTGGTCAGTTGTTCCACCAAAATCAGGTGTCGCCGCGTCCATGCAATTTGGTTGACCAGGGTTTCCAGGCCAACGAGATGGCGATCGCGCCAGTGCCGTCCCGCTTCATCGGCCACAATGATCACGCCGCTGGGCCAATGATGCCCCGCTGTCCGGAGGGCCATGACGAGAATGTGCCCAATGCCTTTGCCAAGGAGCCATTGCCGACTTTGGGGCGGAATTTCCTCGGCGCTGAAACTGAGGATATCCGGTGAGGCGATCGCCCATTGAATCAATGGATCAGACTGAATGGCCACGCGCACATTCGTATCCACTTTGAAGCGATCGCTGGGGGCGGGCGACGTGTCAATGATGCCGACCATCTGGCCCGGAGTCCACTTCACCATCACTGCCAGCGGAGCCTGGAGCACATTCACCACATGGGTGAGCGCCGTTTGCTCCAGTTGATCGAGATGATGAGTTTGTTGCAGCGATTGCAAGCCCGTTTGAATGGTGTGTTGCAGTTGTTGGTGTTGCTCCATTTGGCGTTGCAGTTGCCATTGATGCAAGATAAAGCCGAGTTGCTGGCTCACCACTCGCACCAAGTCGAGTTCCAGCCGTGTCCAACTGCGAGGGGCTTCGTGGCCAATGACCAACACGCCTTCCAGGGGATGGCCGATCGCCATATTGCAGATCAGCAAGGATTTGATGCCCAACTCCAGCAGGCGATCGCGCCATGCCACCAGTTTCAAATCCCCTTCCAAATTCTCGATCCCAATTGCCACCTCACTGGTTTCGAGCAAGCGCCGATCGATGTCGCTCAGGGGTGGCAACAGGGTATGGAGTGGGCGACGGTTGCTGGGTTGGGTCTGGTAGCAGGTTTCAAAGCACTGTTGGTCTGGTTCGTAAACCAACAGCAAAAACCGTTCCGCCTTCAGCCGTTTACACAGTTGATCGGCAGCTTGTTTGATGGTGGTTTTCCAGTCGGTTTCGTCGTAAATGGCGCGGGTGATCTCTGCGGTCAGTTGGCGATCGTGCTGGACTTGGGCAATCGTGCTCTCCATTTCGTTTAAGGGCGCAACCAGCCCAATCATCTGGGCGGCCCCGCGAATGAAGTTTTTTTCGTGCTCCGTCCAAATGCGGGGTTCATTGCCTTCCACCGCCAGAAACCCTAGCAATTCGTCTTGAAACAAAATCGGCGCAGCCAGGAGCGAACGCGCCCGGATTTGCTGCATCAACCGACTGGTGATATCCGCTTTGAGGGAACTGTGGGCCTCCCCAATGGATACCACCTGATCCGCCAATAAGGCCTGATAAAAGCCGTTGACTTCCTGGGCGGTGATCCCCGAAGCGGGCTGGTTTGCCTCGCCAAAGCCTGTTGTCCGCTGGCGGTTGCCCAGCCTGCGCCAAAAATACCGCCGTTCCCGCTCGTACCAGTAAATACTCGTGCGGGTGGGGGTAATAAACTGGTGGGTTTCTTCTACGACGGCTTCCAACCGGGGGCCAAGTCCAGCGAGCGATCGCATTTGGGCCAACAAATGCAAGAGCGGTTCGTCGGGATGTTTCGTTTGTTGCCGTTGCCATTCCGTTTCAATCTTGAACAACGATGCGGCAAACTCGCCCAAAATCATCGAAAGGCGCGCTTTTTCGTCGGATTTTGGTGAAATGCCCCAATGGGGCGACCCCATCAACGCCACGCCATAGCAGCGATCGCGATAGCGAATGGGGAAAATCACCGTCCCCTGAATGCTGTACTTTTGCGCCGCTTTCCGCCACTCTCCGGCCCGCAGTTCCTCCCGCAAATCGGGAATCGCCATTGGGCGCTGTTGGATCACAACCTGCTCCAGCACATCCCCCGGATTGAGGTTAAACCGCTGTTTCAAAAACGCCGCATCCGATAGTGGTGCCACGCCCCCTTTACCCAACAAGCGATGTTCCAGGCGATCGTACAGCCCGATCCAAATGAGACTGTAAGCAAACTCTGACTTAAGAAAACTAATGACGGTTTCAATCAAAACGTCGGAATCTTCTTCTTCACGCAAAGTTTGTAACACTCGTCCCAGGGCCACGAGTTGCTTATCGTAAGTATTTGGCTCCTGTTGTTGAACCATTTCCAGGGAAGTTTCTCAATAATTGAAATTAAGCGTGGTGGAAGCATGATAGAACGATTCGGTTGAGGCGAACCTGCAATCGCTGCCTTTGAGCCATTTGCAGACGGTCATTACCGCCAAAAGACTGAGCTAGCTCAAACAGACGGCCCTGGTTACTCGGTGGGGCGATCGCTCATGACCTGACCCAACGGTGGACAAACCAGCACCACACCCGTAATACTCACAGATGCTTCTATCCTAATGCAGGCACCCCAAACAAACCTGCCGGAAATCCACAGAACCCGACGAATTCAATTGCCTCTATGCAACAAGGTTCCCATTTTGACCCCTATCAGCGACTTCTCCGCCCAATTTTATTTTCAGGTTTGCGCGCCGACCCGGAATGGTTGCATCAGCAAAGCCTCGCCCTGCTCCATCGCCTCGACCAGTCCCAAGCGGCACCCTGGCAACAGGTGGTTTTGCGCCAGTTCCAAGCCCTCTACACCCTGCACGATGCCCGGTTAGGGCAACAATGCTGGGGCGTTACCTTTCCCAATCCCATTGGCTTGGCGGCTGGGTTTGACAAAGATGGGGTGGCCTCTGGCATTTGGCCTTATTTTGGGTTTGGGTTTGCGGAATTGGGGACGGTCACACGCCACGCCCAACCGGGCAATCCCGCCCCGCGCCTGTTTCGGTTGCCCGCCGACTGGGCCGCGCTGAACCGCATGGGATTTAACAATCAAGGGGCGGCGGCTTTGGCCGATCGCCTGCAAACTCGTTGGGCTGAGGCTCCGGCCCGATCATTTCCCCTGGGCATTAACCTGGGCAAATCCAAAGTGACTCCTCTAGAGGAAGCCGCCGAGGATTACGTCACCAGTTTTCAGTTGTTGGAACCCTGGGGCGATTATTTTGTGGTCAATGTCAGTTCGCCGAATACGCCCGGTTTGCGATCGCTGCAAGACAAAGCCCAACTTAGCCCCATCCTGGCCGCTCTCCAAACCGCCAATACTCACCGCAAACCGCTGTTGGTCAAAATTGCGCCGGATCTGGAATGGGCCGCGATCGCCGATGTCATTGACCTGGCCCAAACCCACCGCCTCGCAGGGATCATCGCCACCAACACCACCATTCGCCGCGATGGCCTCCAAACCAAGCTCATCGCTAAAACCGGGAACCCCATCACCGAGGAAGCGGGGGGGATCAGTGGGGCACCTGTCCGCCAGCGATCGACCGAAGTGATTCGGTTCATCTACCGGGAAACTCAGGGCCAGTTACCGATTATTGGTGTGGGCGGCGTGTTCACGGCGGCGGATGCCTGGGAGAAAATCACCGCTGGGGCCAGTTTGGTGCAACTCTACACTGGATGGTTCTACGAAGGGCCGTGGATGGTACGCCGGATTTTGGCCGGGTTACTCGCCCACCTGGAAGCCCAAGGGATGACGAGCATCACCGAGGCGATTGGGCTTCAGGCGCAGTCTTGATGAGGCCAGTCCTTTACCCTAGCCCCACGCAGAGGAGGCAATCATTGATCCGGTGCCGGAGTCGGTAAAGATTTCTAGCAAGAGGGAGTGGGGCAAGCGGCCATCAATAATGTGGGCGGCTTTTACGCCTTGGGCCAGCGATCGCACACAACAGGTGACTTTGGGAATCATGCCCCCAGAGACAACCCCATCGGCAATGAGTTGACGGGCTTCCGCAATATCCAACCGGGGAATTAAGGTGGAGCGATCGTGGTAATCCCGCAAGATGCCTGCCGTATCCGTCAGCAAAATCAGCTTTTCGGCCCCCAAGGCAGCGGCGATTTCCCCAGCCACCGTATCGGCGTTAATGTTGTAGGCTTGCCCAGAGTCATCCGCCGCCACACTTGACACCACGGGGATATGCCCCGCATTGACGATCGCCTCCAAAATACTGGGATCAACGCTGGCCACTTCTCCCACAAAGCCCACGCCTTCCGCATCGGCAGGCCGCGCCTGGATCAAGTGGCCATCCTTTCCGCAGAGGCCCACAGCGGCCCCCCCCGCCTGGTTAATCAACGACACAATTTCTTTGTTCACCCGGCCCACCAACACCATTTCCACCACATCCATCGTGGCTGCATCCGTCACCCGCAAGCCGTTCTTAAACTGGGGTTCAATGCCTAATTTATCCAGCCAGGTATTAATTTCTGGCCCACCCCCATGCACCAAAATTGGGCGCATCCCCACGCAGGACATAAACACCACATCGCGGATTACCTGGTCTTTCAGCGTGCTGTCTTTCATCGCGGCTCCGCCATACTTCACCACAATGGTTTTGCCGGTAAATTGCTGAATGTAGGGCAGGGCTTCGCTGAGAATTTTTACCTTAGTAGCGGCAAAGTCGGCTTGAGTTTCGCTGGGCGTTAAGGTCATGGTTGGGTTAAGAAATAAAATCAGTCATTTGCAGTGTAGTGGAGACTGAAGCGGGCAACAATCGTGAATGGGGGTTCTCAGGCCGAATGTCAGCAAATCTGGTTATTTGGTTGTGCCCGATCGCGATCGCCCTTGCTCGTATTCCCGCTGCGGTGAATTCAGACCTGCTAATCTAGGGGCGTGGAGTTTAGGGTAGCGTGTATGTCCGGTGTTTCCATCCCCGAAATCAGCGTTGAAGACTTGGCCCCTTTGTTAGCCGATCCGGCGGGCGATCGCCAATTGGTGGATGTGCGGGAACCCCAGGAATTAGAAATTGCGGCCCTACCCGGTTTTATCAATTTGCCCCTGAGCGACTATGGCCAATGGTCAACTCAGATCGACAATTATCTCGACCCGACGAAGGAAACCCTGGTGTTGTGTCATCACGGGATGCGATCGGCCCAAATGTGTCAATGGCTGCTGAGTCAGGGCTTTACTAACGTCAAAAATATTGGTGGCGGGATTCATGCCTATGCCGTGATGGTTGACCGCTCTGTGCCAGTTTATTAACTCGTGGTGGCGGGGTTGGTATACCTGAATTTAACCCGCTTTGGATGGAAACCGTTCTGGGGTGAGAGGCAAGCCCTGAGTGCCTGTGATACCACTGGGATAACGATGCCCGATTGGCCAATTTGACCGTTGCAGGGGCGGGGGGGAGACGGTTCGCCCCTGCGACCCCTTATAGTAGAGGCAAGGTCTTTCGGCAAACTGGTCTTTTCTGTTTTGCCTCTGGGTGTTCTCCGGCCACGGCTGTCAACTCTGGCCAGTCTCTTTCTACTCCGCGATCGCGGCTTGCTTGACAATAAACTCACGTTTTGTTTAGAACCGAATCTAATTCATCGAAGGTCACTGGCTTTCGAGTTTTTTCCAATCCACCGCTAGCAATCCGGTTTAGTGCTCTGAATGTCACCTCAATTTCGTCTTACCAATCGGCAGCAGCAGGTTCTTTGGGCCACCGTGCGCCATTACATTGCCACGGCAGAACCCGTCGGCTCGGAAGCGCTGGTCAAAGAATATAATCTCAGCGTCAGTTCCGCGACGATTCGCAACGTCATGGGAATGCTGGAAAAGTCGGGTTTGCTGTATCAGCCCTATACCTCTGCCGGACGGATTCCTTCGGATTTTGGCTATCGGCTGTATGTCGATAAATTGATGACTCCGGCCACGGTTTCGACGCAATTGGAAGATGTGTTGAGCGATCGCCTGCAACGGGGTGATCATAGCCTGGAAGCGATGTTGCGGGGGGCTTCCCAGATTTTGGCCACCGTCAGCGGCTACATTGCCCTGATTACCATGCCCCAAACCTACGCGACCCATCTGCGTCATGTGCAACTGGTGCCTGTGGATGCGGATCGGGTGATGCTGATTTTTGTCACCGATTCCTACGAAACTCAGTCGGCGTTAATGGATTTGCCAACGCTGGGGAAAGATGCGCCCCTCGACACGGAGTTACTGGAGCAAGAACTGCAAATTTTGTCGAATTTTTTGAATAGTCAGCTTCGGGGGAAGGCGATCGCCGAACTCGCCAGCATGGATTGGCATGAACTCGATCGGGAGTTTCAACGCTACGGTGATTTTTTGAAGTTGGTGTTGGTGGAAGTTTCCCGGCGATCGCAACCGCCCACAGGCACCCAGATCATGATTAGTGGTCTTTCAGAGGTGATGCGCCAACCAGAATTTTCGGAAGTCCAACAAATCCAAATGATTGTGCATTTGCTGGAAGACGAACAGGATCAACTGTTGCCGTTAATTTTTGAGCCGAACCTGGATCTCGGCGATCGCCGCGTGACGGTTCGCATTGGGGCCGAGAATCCTCTGGAGCCAATTCAGTCCTGTGCGCTGGTATCTTCCACTTATCACAAAGGGACGGTGCCCGTCGGCAGTGTGGGGGTTTTGGGGCCAACGCGGATGATGTATGAAAATGCGATCGCGTTGGTAGAAGCGACGGCGGATTGTTTGTCTGAGGCGTTGAGTTAGATTGTTAATTAAAAGTTTTGAGGGTTAAGGGTCGAGTTTTGGATTGGGCGATGGCGATCGCGGGAGTTGATAAGCTCCTTAAGCAATCTGATCGTGGGGGAGGTATTGCTGTTGCTGCCAATGCCAGGTGAAGATTTGGTAGGAATAGGACAATTCGGCCTGTTGACATAGGGTTTGGAGCGATCGGGCATGATCGACCGTTTCTGTAAAAATCCTCAGGGTTTTGCCCTTAAACAAAATGCGCGGCATCGGTATAATCTGGCTGGCCAGAGCCAATAATCGCAGCAAGTTCTGATCTTGCCAACCCAGCGTTGCCCAATCCACCGAAACTGGCAGCGGTGCAGGGTTCGCCTGTTGGGTGCGGCGATCGCGGTCTGCCGCCAGTGTTGCCATAATTTCTGCCTCTAGCGCCTCTGCCGTAAACGGTTTAACGAGGGAGCCATAGTGTGGTACCAGTTGCGTGTCATCCATTGCGGCCAGGGGTTGGGCCAGGGTAGACAAATACACCACGGGGCAATTCAGGTCTTCGTAAATCCGTTGGGCCGTCGCAAGGCCATCTAGCTCGCCGGACAGGGCTACGTCAATCAAGACCACATCTGGCACCTGGATAATGGCGGCTTCCAGGGCGGCGGCGGCAGAGTTAACCACACCCACCACGCGATACCCATGATGAACCAGGCTCCGGGCGATCGCATCGGCTACTTTGGGAGTTCGTTCCGCAATCAAAACAGTTAAAGAAGAATTCAGTTGCATCATTGGGGGCTGCCTCCTTCAAGGGGTCTGGCTGATGGGATATCAGCAGTTCAAGTTCATGCTTTAACAATAGAAGAGAGGAACGGGGTCACACTTCGTCTAGTTCATTCACCGACTTAGATGAATTGCACCGATCCACTTGGGGCACACCACTCAACCCTTGGATAGAGATGACTACACACAAACAGGCGATTCTTTCTGGCTTATTTGGTCTTTGTATTGCCGATGCGCTCGGTGTTCCAGTGGAGTTCAGCAGTCGGGCCACCCGCCAAGCCGATCCCGTCACCACAATGCGGGGCTATGGGACGTGGAACCAGCCCCCCGGCACCTGGTCAGATGATAGTTCGCTGACGTTGTGTTTGGTGGCGGCGATAATTGACGGGTTTAGCCTGGAGGCGATCGCGGATAATTTTTGTCGCTGGTATACCGATGCGGACTGGACACCCCACGGCGAAGTGTTTGATATTGGCAATGCAACCCAGGCGGCGATTTTTCAGCTTTTGCAAGGGGTGCATCCGTCTCAATCGGGCGGCCTGGACGAGCGCAGCAATGGGAACGGGGCATTGATGCGGATTTTGCCGATGGCGTTTTGCCATGCTCAGTTGCCGTTGGGCGAATTGCTGGAATGCACCCACCAGGTTGCGGGCATTACCCATGCCCATCCGCGATCGCAAATGGCCTGCGGAATCTATATCACCATTGCGGTGTTGCTGTTGCAAGGGCAGTCTCTCCCATCGGCCTATCAGCAAGGTATTCAACAGCTCAAGGCTCACTATGCAGCAGCACCCTTTAGCCAGGAACTCAAGCATTTTGACCGGATTCTGAGTGGCGCGATCGCCCAGGCTCCGATGGACGCGATCGAGTCTGGGGGCTACGTGGTGCATACCCTGGAAGCGGCGCTCTGGTGCTTGCTGAATACAGATTCCTACGCCGCAGCGGTGTTGCAAGCGGTCAACTTAGGCGGCGATACGGATACGACGGCCGCTGTTACCGGGGGCTTGGCGGGGTTGGCTTATGGCCTAAAGGCGATTCCGGCCGACTGGCTGGAGCAGTTGGCCCAAAAAGAGGCGATCGCGGAGTTGGCGGAACAACTGGCGATCGCCCTGGAACCGGCGGTTTTGTCCTAAGACCGTTGGGAAAGCGCGTCAGTTCGCTGCATCCGCTTAAAATTTACGATGCCGAAAACCAGCCAGAACGCCAGCAACGCCGAGGTGAGGAGCAAGACCGGAAACGGGCCAAACTGAACAATTAATGCTGGAGCCGCCGCCGTAAACAGGCCACCGCCGACAATCGGTTCAAAAAATAGTTGCTTGTAGGCAAAGCTTTCCAGCGCCCCAGACCGATTTTTGGGATCGACCATCCGAATCAGAAGCAGGCCCGTGGACGTAACCCCCATCGATTGGCCCATATCGCCAATGCCCCGTTCAAACCAGTAAGACGGCAGCAACCGTGGCCCCAAAAACACAAACACCAGGACGTTCCAGAGAATGCCCGCGATCGCCAGCAACACAAATGGCCCAAAGTTAGCCCCAATCGCCGACAGAGAAATGGTCGCCAATGCCGTCACAATCGTCACATCCAGGGCCACGCCACCAATCCGGGCAATGAGGGGACGGCTGATGAGATAAGTGCGATTTAGCTTGACCAATACCATTTGTACCGCGATGCCCCCAATCACCGCCATCGGAAACAAAGGCACATAGGGAATTAGCTTTAGCCCCATCGTGCCCCAGGTTGCAGCCTCCAGCGCCTTCAAACCTTCCAAAATAAACCAACCGATGATAATCGCCAGTCCAACAAAGGCAAAGTTTAGCGATAACGGATCAATCAACAAATCTTGCATGAGCCGTACCCGTGCGGCGCGAGTTTCTGCACTGTCGAGGGGATGGTGGTGGCCGTCTTCCAGGGGGGGTTCGTCGCCCGCTTCAATGCTCTCGGTCAGGCTAACCTGAATGTGATGCCGACGATGGCCCCAATTGATCAGCCAGGTGCCTGCCACAATGCCCGATACAAGGCCCACGGTCGCTAGCCCCAACGCGAGATCCGCACCTTCAGGAAAGCCTAATTCTTGCAAGGTGCCAGCCATCCCAGCGGCGGTGCCGTGTCCGCCTTCAAAGGTAATTTCAATCAAGGCTCCGGCGATCGGACTCATTCCAAACACGGGGGTCAGCACCACCAGCGACAACAGCAACCCGACGACATATTGCCCCCAGGCCAGGGTTTGCCCAAAGGCCACTTGTGGAGCAGCTTTACGCCAAATGTCCCCAGGGCCAGGAATGGGTTCGCCTAAAAACAAGCAAGCAAAAACGATATTGATGAAAATGCCGGGGGATTGGCTCCACACGTCGCGGATTTCGGGGGCAAACACTCCGGCGGTCAAGGGCGAACCGGGATTCAGGTTATTGGCGATCGCGCCGAGCACTCCTGGCCCCAACAGCAAGGCCACCACCCCCGCCACGATGGAACTAGGCATGAACAGCGATCGCAGCAGGCTGACCCGTTGACGAATAATTCGCCCAACCAAAATCAACACGGCAATGAGAATAAAAGCCCAAAAAACGGTAATCAGTTTGAACATAACAATGACTGTGCCGTAATGCGTATAGGGGTTGGATTCACGTCTACCCTACCTGTCCCCCTGGCAAGACTCAAGGGTTGGGCCGAGAAAGATGCACCCCTGCATGAGTTTGATCAGCAATACCCGGATGCACTGCGCTCCTACAGGTCACGGTGGCGAATCATGGGGTTTAGTCTGGGCAATTTTAGTCCAGGCGGAACTCATCAAACTTGACGACGGCAGAATTGGGGTCGCGCGTGTCAAAGTAGTAGCTGCTGACGGTGCCGCGATCGCTGTGGAATAGGCTAAAAACGGTCAAGTCGTTGCTGGCAATGTAGGGAAGCGGGTGCCCGGTGTCGTCCCGCAGGGGGGCGATCGTGGGCACGACTGGCGTTAAGCCATTGGGGTCGCCCACTGCGGCATAGCATTCCTGATAATTTTGGGGGACTCGGCGCTGGCGATCGCCCACATACGCGCCATAGGAATTGCCCACATTCGAGGATTCCAGCAAATGCATTCCCCCAGGACTCACAAACCGATTCCACAGATGGGAATGGCCATAAAAGACCAGTTGTACTCCGGCGCTTTCTAAGAGTGGCACCAGATCGCGGGCCAGGTAATCTTGCTCGGTGGGGTATTCGTAGCGAATGGCGGTGATGTGGCCCTGGTCGTCGCGCTCAATGACTTGCACTGGATCGGTAAAGGCGGGGACGCTATTTTCGCCGAGGGAGTGGGGCGGATTGTGGAGCATCACAATTTTGTATTTGGCCTGCTGAAACTCGGAGCTTTGCAGTTCTTGTTCTAGCCAGGTGTATTGGGGGCTGCCCTTGGCAATGGGTTCAAAAATGTGTTGCCCCCATCCCCAGGCATCGGGTTGATCAAAATCCCTGGCCCGTTCCTGATATTTGCCGCGCGTGTCGGGGTCGAGGAGGGGAGATCGCCAGACGTGAGTGGCATACAACACGATGAGTCGCACATCGCCAAACGTCGCCGCATAGTACCGTTTGTCCCCAAATGGGTTTGTCGGTAGCGTAAAAATGGCTTCGTAGGTCTCGGTATTAAAAGAGTGGTTTTTAATCCAGGCTGCTTGTACCGCCGGATGCTCCATTGGGTTGACGGTAGCCAGTTGATCTTCGTAGTGACGAGCGGCGATCGCCTGGGGGCGTGCATCTCTAAATTGGTCTTTGAGACTCCGGCTGACGGAAAAACCGCCCATCACTTCATGATTGCCAATGGCGGTATACATGGGTGCGTGTTGGATAATTTCGCCGCCCTGGTACTGGATGGTGTGGTCTGCTTTGGTCAGGTCATAGTGGGCCAAGCCTTGTAACGCCGGGAAAAAAGCCCCCCCCGCGGCATCATCAAACCACTCGGAAGCGCGATCGGGAATATCGACTAGATCGCCTGCCATCAGCACTAAATCAATGTGCCCTGCCGTGGCTTTGGCTTTTTGCAAGTTGGCGGCCACCATTGGTTTGAGTTGGTGGTCAGAAGTGAGCAGGGCGGTCAGCGATCGCCCCTGGGTCGGTGTCCCCGCGAGGGTAAATTGGCGGCTGTTGACCAATTGCCCATCTTCCCGCACGCTCGTGACTTGGTAGGGAATCCGAAGATTCCGGGGTAGCCCGGTGACGGTGGCTTCGTGCCGCCAGATGGGGCGATAGGTGGGGTGGGTCGGCGGGTCGGGGCGGTGGGAGTCGGCATCTTCGCGGGTGCGTTGGAGGCGGCTGGTTTGGGCTAAGACTTTGAATTCCAGGCGATCGCCATAGGTGACATAGTGTTGAGTGCCAGCAAATTCAGTGAACCACACCACATTCACACTGGTGGCGGTGGGCAATTGCAAAAACGGATCGGTCAACAGGTTGGCAGGCGCAGTCATAGCAGATACAGAAAAGACAATTGAGCCGATCGCCCAACATAGCGCGATCGCGACCCATCCCCATTTGACCTTGAAACGCACGCTCATGTCAGCATTATGGCAAGGTGGGCCAAATGATGCAGTTGGCTAGAACACGTCGCCCCTAGAACGGAAGCGGGATGATCGGGACGGTCGTTCGAGACGATTGGTGGTAAGTTGAAGGGCAGTTTTAACCCCTGTTTTTTCTAACCAATTACCTGGTCATTGACCGCATTCATTCATCTATCAAAACGACAGAATTATGCAGCTTCGGATTGCGACGTTTACGGTGCATAAGCGCTTTGCCTTGACGATTAGCCGGGGGACGACCGCCCAAACGACAAATGTGTGGGTAGAAGTAGAACATGACGACATTCGGGGCTGGGGAGAAGCCTCGCCGTTTTCCATTGGGGAAGCACCCCAAACTACCCAGGAGATTGCGCGATCGCTGCAAAAAATTGCGCCCTTACTGAAAGCCTTGAATCCCGTGGAACGGCAGCGGATTGAGCGGATCATGGATGATGCCCGGTTGCCTTCCGCCGCCCGTGCTGCCCTGGATGTGGCCTTGCATGATTGGTTGGGCAAGCAGGCCGATCTGCCCCTCTGGGCCATTTGGGGACTGGAGCGCGATCGCATCCCCCTAACCTCTGTCACCATTGGCATCAACACCCCGGAAGGTGCCCAGGAACGAGTGCGAGATTGGCTGGGTGAGGGCACAATGGCTGTGCCGTTTCAAGGAATTCAAGCCCTGAAGCTCAAACTGGGGAACCCCGCTGGCATTGAGTGCGATCGCGCCATGCTCCTTGCTGTAAAAGCTGCGGCCCCCCAGATCAAGCACATCAGCGTGGATGCCAACGGGGGGTGGAGTTTGGCCGATGCCCTGGCAATGGCAGACTGGCTCGCCGAGCAAGGGGTGACTTATCTCGAACAACCCCTGGCCAAAGGTCAAGAAGGCGATCTCCCCGAGCTATATCGCCATTCCCCTTTGCCCATTTTTGCCGATGAAAGCTGTTTCACCAGTTACGATATTTTGCCCCTGGCCGATCGCGTGCATGGCATCAACATCAAGCTGATGAAGGCTGGCGGCTTGACGGAAGCCCTGCGGATGATCCATACGGCGCGGGCTTGCGGCTTAAAAGTCATGTTTGGGTGCTATTCGGATAGTACCCTTTTGAACACCGCTTTAGCCCATTTGTCCCCATTAGCCCAGCACATTGACCTGGATAGCCATCTGAACTTAGTGGATGATCCATTCTTGGGGGCAACGTTACAAAATGGTCGGCTGGTTCCTGGCGATCGCCCTGGCCTGGGCATTATGCTCAACCCCGCTCGGAACTCCCAGTCTTAAACTGCTGTCCGTGTAACAGTACCTTGAGGGGATAAGCCACCCCCAGCAATCCTGCCTAGACTGAGAGGAGTGCGATCGCGGCAGTCCAGTGCGGCGCGATCGTGCCTATGCCCCACCCACCCAAGGAGAATCTATGGTGTTTCAGATTGGTGCTTCCGGTTGGCTCGGTCAGCCTTGGCGGCCTTGTGCTTGTGCGGTTTGCCACATTCTTCCGCCCCACATGACCGAAGAAATTGTGAAAAATGGGAACGAGCAGGAACGCACCGCTGCCCTCCGTACCCTGGTGGCCTCGGAACAGTTTCGGGGTCGCCGGGAAATGATGGGAGCGTTGAATTTTGCGTTGGTGGTGCCAGCGGGCGAAAAACGCCGCACGATCTACGATGCTGAAAATACGACTCAGTTACCGGGTAAATTACGGCGCGGAGAGGGCGATCCGGCTACGCAAGATGTGGCCGTTGACGAAGCCTATGACGGAGCGGGGGCCACTTTTGCGCTGTTTGAAGAGGTGTTTGCGCGGAACTCCATTGACGATCGCGGCCTCCGGTTAGATTCCACGGTGCACTATGGCGATCGCTATGACAACGCCTTTTGGAACGGTAGCCAAATGGTCTACGGCGATGGCGATGGTGAGTTGTTTAATCGGTTTACGATTTCGGTGGATGTGATTGGCCATGAATTGACCCACGGTGTCACCCAATACGAAGCGGGTTTGATCTACTATGGCGAGTCGGGCGCGTTGAACGAATCCATGTCTGATGTGTTCGGCATCATGGTCAAGCAGCGCTTGCTGAATCAAACCGTGGAAGCTTCGGATTGGCTGATCGGGGCAGAACTGTTGACCGAAAAAGTGAAAGGCGTGGGCATTCGCTCAATGAAAGCGCCTGGGACGGCCTACGACGACCCAGTGTTGGGCAAAGATCCCCAACCGGGCCATGTGGACGATTTTTATACGGGTACTGCCGATAATGCGGGAGTCCACATCAATTCTGGGATTCCCAATCGGGCTTTTTACCTGGCGGCGATGGCAATGGGCGGGTATGCCTGGGAGAAAGCGGGCCAGATCTGGTACATTGCCCTGCGCGATCGCCTGCGGGCCAGAGCCAACTTCAAACGGGCTGCGAAGATTCTCGTTGATGTGGCGGGGGAACTCTACGGTGTTGGCGGGGCCGAGCAACTGGCGGTACAAAATGCCTGGGAAACCGTGGGAGTCTTGACTCCGCCTAAAGCTGTCCCTCGCAAATAAACCGTCCCGTCACCTAATCTGCGCCCTAAGCTGATTCTTTCTAGCCATTCTGGCGGGGCGCTGGCTCAGGGGCACTGGCGATCGCCCCACAAGTATCCAGACTTCACGGCAATTCCAACCCCACGGGCTGCGCTCCCTCGGTGCGGGTTTCTGCGATGACTTTTTGGGGCTGGGCCACGGCCAGGGGCAACTCGGCTGCGAGGGGTTGATAGACGGGTAACTCAATCACGAACTGGGTGCCTTGTCCCGGTTCAGACACACAGCGAAGTTGGCCGTGATGTTGATTCACGACGATCTGATAGCTCACGGTTAGCCCCAACCCGGCTCCCTGGCCAACGGGTTTGGTGGTGAAGAATGGATCAAAAATTTGGGCTTGCACCGTGGCGGGAATGCCAGGGCCATTGTCGGAAATCGTGATTCGCACCAGCGATCGCCCCGGCTCTACTTGGCCCACAAATTCCGTCTCAACGGCGATCGCCTTTGCTGGGCCAGTCCAGCTATTCAGCGCCTCGATCGCATTCAGCAAAATGTTGAGGATGGCTTGATTCAGTTGGCGCGGGTAACATTCCACCTTGGGCAGTTCAGTATATTGGCGAACGAGTTGCACATCGGCGGCCAGGTAGCTCTGCAAAATCAGCAAGGTGCTTTCGATGCCCTCGTGGATATCCACCAGTTTGTATTGCGCCTCATCCAACCGCGCAAAATTCCGCAACGAAACCACTACCTGCCGAATCCGATCTGCACCAGCGTGCATGGACTTCAAAATTCGCGGCAAATCCATCAAGATGAAATCCAGTTCCATTTGCTCAATCAAGGCTTGGGCGGCAGTGGGCGGCACGGCGATCGCGGCTTGATAGGCTTTGAGCAAGGCCACCAAATCCTGCACATAGGTTTCGATGTAAGGCAAGTTGCCGTAGATAAAGTTCACCGGATTGTTGATCTCGTGGGCAATGCCCGCCACCACCCGCCCCAAACTCGACATTTTTTCGCTTTGGATTAACTGCGCCTGGGTATGCTGCAATTCCTGGAGGGTTTCGGCGAGATGACGGGCCTGGTCAGCACTAGCGATCGCCTGTTGCTGAGTTTGGTCATACAACCGGGCTTGCTGAATCGAGATGGCGAGTTGATCGGCCACGGCTTGGGCTAACTTTTGATCATTTTTTGACCAGTAGCGAATTTGCGAACATTGATTCAGGTACAGGATGGCGTAGAGGGCTTCTTTGGTTTGTACTGGCACCACCAGCGACGACTTAATTTCAGCCCGCTGATATTCTGGGTTGTTGGGGCCAATTCGCTCATCTGTGGTGACATCGGCGATCACGACCCGTCGCCGATTGGCGATGACCCACTGCGTAATCGGGCCATTTAGGTCAAATTCCTGGGTCGAAACTTCAAACGGCGGGCGGCAGACTTCATAGAGGTGTTTTTCGGGCGAAACGGCACAATGGGACGCAAGGCGAGAGTTAGAAGGCGCAGGTTCCACTGCTTCCGTTTCCGGGCCATCCTCGACCAAGTGCACCAGGCAGCGATCGACTTGGAGCGCCTCCAGCAACCGCCCGATCGCCCCTTGCAAGATATCGGCGAGTTCAAAGCTTTGGCGAGTTTGGGCCGTAATTTGATTCACCAGGCGTTCCCGCTGGGCCTGTTTTTGCGTCTGTTCATACAGTTGGGCCTGCCCGATCGCAATGGTCAAGGGCTGGGCGATCGCTTCTAACAAGTCCAGTTCTGCCGCTGACCAACACCGGGGGCGATCGGACAAACACCCAATAAACCCCAGGGTGCCATCCTGAAGTTGGAGGGGCACCATCAGGTTTGCCTGTTGACCCAAAAGGAGGGGACATGGGGCCACGCCTGCGCCGCTGGTCGCCCGCCGCCAACCCCACCACCGAGGCCCATGTTGCACCACCAATTGGCCCTGGGCGATCGCCCCCGCCAACGTCCCCAAAGCGGTCATCGGGAAATACCCAGCCCGCCCGGAGCCAGCCGTTACCACTGCCTGATCTGCCGCCCCACCGCTTCTGCAAACCACCTGCACCCGGTTCGTATCCTGGAAATACCAAAAAAAGATGCAGCGATCGACCTGCATCAACCCCGCAATTTCATCGACGGCAGTTTGCAACATTACCCGTAATTCCAAGGAACTGCGGACTCGATCAACAATCTGGCGCAGTAATGCCCCATGCTGATACGTTTTCTGCAAAAAATTCCAGGGCACATTCAACCGAGGGAAAACCACACGCGATCGCCAAAAGTAAAGTGAATGAAGATGAGACAACAGTTTGACAGGGATTGAGTTTGACAGGGATTGAGTTGATTCCAAAAATACAGGGCTTACGCCAATTGCCGAGAGTTTACCAATACCTGAGTCTAGTCCCTGGCGATCTGGCTGCAACCTCCGAGATGGCCTCTGGCAATGCATCCGTCCTAAAACAGATCGTCTTATCCTCAGCAGCATTATGCATCTTTCCAGTTCCCCATCAGATCCATTCATCAATCTGCGCCCAAGCCAATCTGCGCCAAAACTAAGTGGTCATAGACGCTCTACGGGGTGTTCTGGTCTAGCGGCTGTTGTCAGACTATAATCAATTTGCCCAGCCGCAATCCGTAGGATTTGGGAGCTTCTCTGACCGACCTTCCCCAGCGTTGCTCCAAAGGCCGACAAGAAAGGGTGGTGTCTCTGGCTTGATCCGGTTTGCTCCCAGACCGTGGGAGGCTGTTAGCCAAGTGGGGTTAAACAACACGCAAACTCTGTCTCAGGCTGGTAGATGCGCTTATTCCACAATCTGCTCTAGTTTAGAAGCAAGTCCGACCTGTCTGTCTGTAGTCAAATGTACCAAGTTTCAACTTTTGCACTCAAGCTGAATCGCTGCCGTTGGGGGGTGGGTCTCCTGGGCTGGTGCCTTGCGATCGCCCTGACGGCCTGTGCCCCCAGCGCCAATCCCCCCATCAGCGAAGAGGATCTCAAGCCTCCAGAAGCCATTCCCAGCCCCAGCGAATCGCCCAGCGCGGCCCCCTCCCCGGCCCCAACCGACTCGCCCAGCCCGACGGATACGCCCAGCTCGATGGATACGCCCAGCCTCAGCCCTTCTCCCTGAGCCATTGCCCTATGCGCTTGCTCCAGTTCAGTACGTCTCACTATTGCCGCAAAGCCCGTTTGGCGCTGGGGTATAAGCAAATTCCCTATGCGGTCGAGAACCTGACACCGGGATTGCACGCACTGCGTTTGCGTCCGCTGACCGGGTTGACTACGTTGCCTGTGCTGTTGCCCGAATTGCCCGACCAGCCGGGGGCGATCGCCGACTCAACCCGCATTCTGCACTTTCTCCAAACCTATCAGCCGGAACCCAGTTACTACTTAGATGATCCCCAGTTACAGGCTCAGGCTTGGCGGCTAGAAGACTGGCTCGACGAAAGTATTGGGGTGGCGACTCGCTTTGTGTATTACGACTTCCGGGCGAAGGCGGGCAAAGCCCTTGATCCGTCCCTGGCCAGCCAATTGGTGATTCAGGTGGTGCGCTGGCAATACAAGATTAATCCGGCAGCGGTGGAATTGGCCCATTTGCGGTTGGAGCGGGCGATCGCCGCCTTAGCGATAGACTGGCAAACACCCTATTTGGTCGGTGCTCAGTTGAGTGTGGCTGATATTGCCGCTGCCGCGTTGCTCAGTCCTTTGGCGCGCATTCCGACCTATCGCGATCGCTATCCCTGGCTGTTCGAGCGCATCGTCACCATTCACCACCGCTGCCACGAACCGTTACCCCCCGGTCTCGACTCCACCCCAGTCAGTGCCCCAGTGGAATCAAACGGCTAAGGCAAACTGTGGGGGCGGCCTCATGCTAAAACAGAAGCAGCGATCACCCCAACCTGGCCATCATGTCAATCCTATCCCCCATCTCAAGTCTTAGAACCCGACGCTGGCGGCGCGATCGCGGGTTGGCGCTGAGTCTATTTCTGCTCGTCCTGGGTTATCAGTATCCGGCGATCGCCCTGCCCCCACCAGAGGAGGTGCCCGAAGAAATATTGCGGACTGAGGTCATTTTGGATGCGCGATCGCCCGTTGATGGCAAACCCTTGACTCCGGTAGAATATGCCGCCCTGGAAGCCGCCGCCGAAGCACCGTTTCGCCCGCCCAATCAAGTTTCCGACAAAGTGCGAGAAACGGTCGGGTTGTTAAAAATGCGAAAATTTATCCGTCGGTATCTACCGATTATCCCGATCAAGTAGTCGGCGCGATCGCCTAGCCGACTGGACTTTCCACAATTTCCAACACTTGGTCTAAACGGGTTAACTCCAGAATCATCCGCACCGACTGCGACACAGAACAGAGCAAAAATCGCTTATTAGCCTCCCGTGCCAGCCGCAAAGCGCCGACCAAAGCCATGACCCCAGAGCTATCCAGCCCGTCAACATGTTGCAAATCCACCACCAAGCTAGAATGCCGACTGGACAAGACTGCATGACTTAACTGTTGTGTAAACCCTGGAGCCGTCTCTGCATTCAAAGCCCCCTTCAACGCAATAATTGCTGCTTCCTGCGCGATTCCAGTTGGGGCTATCAATGTCTGAGGATTGGTCAGCAGTGCTTGCATGGTAGAACCTTCAACTTTTAGTAAGGAGCGTTTCAGCAATTTTTAGAAGTGGCCGCCTCACTCATTGGCTACCTTGCCTCGTGGCCTTTCGCCGTGGGGCCTTGGTCTAAAAGCTGCTGCGATTGATGTTCCTCACCATAGCCGCGTCCCCGTATTATTGCCCATAACAAAAAAGTCTCTTTGTCATATCTTTATCAATGTCGAGAGATTAATGAAACTTTTGAAGAGGTCGATTTTAAGTATTTTTTAATACTCAAAGTTTGCCCGTCTACCGAGTGACTTTTGGCCGTAGGTTGTCTTCAGGGCAAGGTTAGCGATCGCGACTGGCCGCACCAGAGTTTACCGCGATCGCCCCGCCAGCCAAAATCAGAACCGGATTCGATAATTATGATTTCAACGTATCTTTGAGGACTGTCCGTGCCGCAAGGTGATTGCGCGTTGAGGTTAAAATTTCGGCTTCCCGTTCCAGCCGGGTCGCTGTTTCTTGCATTTCCAGCAGAGTTTGCTGTTCTTCGGCCACGCCGTATAAATTACTGGCAACCCAATAGGACAACTCCAACGGGGATTCTGGAATGCTGTCTGGCAGCTCGATTTCTTCGTCGGTCAACTTTGCCGACAGCCGCACCACATCCCGGAGTAACTGCGACACGCTATCGGCCAGAGGTTGCAGGTTTTGGCTGGGGGGCACGTCTTCAATCCACTCCACCAATCCCACCCGGTAGGGCTTCTCGCGGACATACTCCAACACCCGGAATCGCTGTTGCCCGATGGTGCGGATTTTCATGCGATCGTCCGGTAGGCGCTGGAACTGAGCTATTTCTGCACAGCATCCCACCGTGGCAGGTTTCCCCTGCGCTTGATCCCACAGCAACACCCCAAACCGTCGGTCTGTTTCCAAAATCGTGTTCATCATGATTCGGTAACGGAACTCGAAGATGTGAAGCGGCAAGGGCCTACCTGGAAATAACACCACTTCCGGTAGCGGAAATAGGGGAAGTTCTCGAACCGCGATCGACGAAGAAGAGGCCATTAGTCTCCTACTAAAAGCTGGCGAATACCTCTCTAATGTAGCCCATATCCGCCCAGGAAAGGGGACAGTTGGCCGTTTCAGCCGAGACTTGGGGCGATCGGGCAAGCACCTGGGGGAGCGCAACCAGTGATCGCCGTAAACCAGGCCCAAGGGGTAGACCAGGGGGCGGTTTGGGCCAATAGGGCGGAAGGGCTGGGGGCGGCGGGACTTAGGCGGTGGGCTGGTGGTCTTCCACGATCGCCAACATGCTTTGGAGCGTAGCTGGAATGCTCCGGGGATCCATAAACAGGACTTTGCTGCTGTCGCTTTGGCCGATCGCGTTGCTCACCTCCAGATACCCCAGGGCCAACAACACTTTGCCTGCATCGGCCGCTTGGGGATCACTCTTCAGGGCTTGATTTACGATTTGAATGGCCTCCGCTGTGGCCTGGGCCTTGAGCACTTGGCTTTGGCGATCGGCCTGGGCTTTGAGGACAACGGCTTTTTGCTCGGCTTCGGCTTGCAAGATCACGGCTTTTTGGTGGGCTTCTGCTTCCAACACTCTGGCCTCCGCTTTCCCACGGGCCGAGTTAACGGCGGCTTCCCGTTCCCCTTCGGAAGTCAGGATCGCGGCCCGCTTGCGGCGTTCTGCTGACATTTGCAGTTCCATTGAATCTTGGACGGCTTTGGAGGGGATGATATCCCGCAGTTCTACCCGTGTCACTTTTACGCCCCAGGGATCGGTGGCCACATCCAGGTCTTGCAGCAGGATTTCGTTAATTTGCGATCGCGCGGTAAAGGTTTCATCCAGTTCCAACTGGCCCATTTCTGCACGAATTTGGGTCAGCACCAGGTTCACCATTGCATTCTGGAGATTTTGCACTTTGTAGTAGGCTTTCTCCATGTCCACGATGCGCCAGTAGACCACAGCATCCACGGTAATCGATACGTTATCCCGCGTGATGCAGGGTTGGGGGGGAATATCTAACACTTTTTCTCGAATCGTTTCGCGGTAGGCCACCCGATCAATCACCGGAATCACAAACCGCAACCCCGGTTCCAATTTGCGATCGTAAACGCCCAAGCGTTCTACCAGGGATTCGTTGCCTTGCTCCACGATTTTGACGCTGGAAATGCCACCGGCAACGATGGCTAAACCCACAATCCATTCCCACATAACACGCTCCTGTCAAATCTTTGATTAGTTGTGAATTGGTGGAAGAAATTTAGCTTAGGAATGCAATAGATGTTGTGGCATCACAATTAACGTTGTGCCTTGCCGTGCCACGACATAAACCCGTTGGTGGGGCGAAATTTCCAGGGTCGGGTCATCGCAACGGGCCGCCCAGGAATTGCCTTCATACAACACGCGCCCGCCTTGGCCTTTGGGGATCGCTGTCAGGGTTTCTGCTTCTGTGGCATCAAACCGTTTTGCCGCCCGATACCGCACAAACCGCCGCGAATACAGCACCAAACAGCCCGATAACCCTACCCACAGCGCAATCTGCACCGCTGGGGGCACCCAGGCCGCAATCAGCGCGATCGCCAGCGCACTGAGACCCAGCACAAAGGCTACGAACGCCGTCGGGAAGATGAGTTCGCTACCGCACAGCACAATACCAACAATGACCCAAACCAGGGTTGAACTGAGTGCCATACCACCTCCCTAACCTGTCTGTTTGTTTCTGCAATCCCGTGGCTGCCGCTTGTCTGACTCAATTCAGGTGTCCTGGCCTATCTTTCGGATTGTCTTGTAGGCTGGCGGAGGGGGATCTGGGCGATCGCCCCGGTCTCGCTAACCCGCTCTTGACGTTCACCTATTTTCAATTTGGCCATTTCCAGCTAATATCGTCGCGGTTCGCCATAATATGAACCTGGCCAACGGGTTTCCTCCGCAACCTCTGTCTCCAGTCTAATCAAGAAGGTTTGGCGATGGCTGGAACGTTCACTTAATTTAAGTCCTGCGCTTGCAGGGGCGATCGGGTCACTCGCGATCGCGGAGCGACTCCCCAGGGTTGCTCCCAGCCCTCAAATTGAATGAAATTGGAGGAGATCATCAAGCTGGCGCGATCGCGCTTTCCCAGGCTACCCGTTGCTGGCTCGGATTTACGAATCATGGCCGTGTGGCCGACGGCTTGGGTTTATCGCCCGCCAGAATCCCTCAAGGGTCAAACGCTCACGCCCCAAACGAAACGTAATATGACTGTTCCCCCGCCCCAAATTTGTTGTCCTAATCGTAGTTGTACGGCACCGTTAAACGAGTTTGGTCGGTCAGACTGTGCAAACTGCCATACCCCTTTGGAATATCGGTATGTGTGGGCGATCGGCGAGGCGGTGTTGACTTTACCTGTTGGCAGCATTTTGGAGGGGCGCTATTTCGTCAAGTCCCCCCAAATTTGGCTGGATACGCAACCGGGGGCGCAGCCGGATTTTCCCTCGGTGGAATTGCCCGATGAAATGCAGGTGTATTTGTACTTGTATCCCCAGCGGCTGCATGTGCCGGAGGTGTTTGGGGTGTGTACGCCGCAGGGGCGATCGCCGATTTTGTTGCTGGAAAATGTGCCGCTGGATGGCAAAGGCTATTTGTTGCCTGCGATCGCCCAGGCGTGGGATGGTGCTTCGGCTGCCCGCCAGGTGTATTGGCTCTGGCAACTGCTGAGTTTGTGGGAACCGTTGGCGCGGCATGGGGTCAGTGCCAGTTTGCTTGTGGCGGATAATATCCGGGTGGATGGCTGGTGTGTCCGGCTATGTCAGTTGTTTTGGGATGAGGGGTTGGTTGATGATGACAGCCCCACGGCCAGTTTGGGGATTAATCTGGGGGATTTGGCCAATGTCTGGCTGACCTGGATGGATGGGGCCAAGCCGGAAGTGGCGGAGGCGTTGCGATCGCTGTGTCACCAGATGCATGTGCCCAACGTGGATACGGGGGCGATCGCCCAGACCTTGAATCAACTCTTGCTGACCCAGGCCGCTCAAACCCCGCTCTATCTTCAGCTTGCCGGAGTCAGCGAACCCGGCCCCCAACATACCCATAACGAAGATACGTGTTATCCCTTAACGACCCAGGGCAAACCCGATGCCGATGGGCTGCTGCCGCAACTTGCCGTTGTGTGTGATGGCATTGGGGGCCACGAAGGGGGGGAAGTCGCGAGTCAGTTGGCGGTGCAATCCCTCAAGTTGCAGATTCAAGCCTTGCTCACAGAGGCCAAAACCGCCCCGGAACTCCTCAGTCCGGCGATCGTGGCCGAGCAACTCGAAGCGGTTGTCCGGGTGATTAATGATCTGATCGCTAACCAAAATAATGCTCAGGGGCGGGAAGAACGGCGGCGCATGGGCACCACGCTGGTGATGGCGTTGCAGTTGCCCCAGGCGATCGCGACCCCGACCGGGGAACATGCCCCTAATAGCCACGAACTGTATTTGGTCAATGTGGGGGACAGCCGCGCCTATTGGATTACTCCCCAGAGTTGCCATCGGCTGACGGTGGATGACGATGTGGCGGTACGGGAGGTGCGGATGGGGCGTATGTTATACCGGGAGGCGCTGCAACGGCCCGATGCTGGAGCTTTAATTCAGGCGTTGGGCACCCGCGATGCTGAGTATCTTCATCCCTCGGTGCAACGGTTTGTGATTGATGGAGATGGCGTTTTGCTGCTGTGTTCCGATGGCCTCAGCGATAATGGCCTGGTCGAAGCGACTTGGGCCGAGATTATGGGGGATCTGTTCCGGGGGCAGCGATCGCTAGCAGCGACCACACAAGACTGGGTTGATCTGGCCAACCAAAAAAATGGTTATGACAATGTTTCTGTGGTGTTGATGCAATGCCAGAGCGCGATCGCCCCCCGGCCGCTCGCCTTGCCAGAAACCCCAGCGGAACAATCGGATTGGTCGGAGTCGGCCCGTGCTTTGCTGGATGCCGATGCCCCTGCCGCTACCCCTGCACCACCTCCGGATGCCACTCCCACCCAAGGTAAATGGCGGCGTTGGCTGCTTTTGCTGGCCCTGCTACTCATTGGTGGGCTAGCGGTTTGGGCACAATTGCATCCCACCGGCTGGCAACCGAACCAACCCCCCGCCGAAGAAGCTACCCCCAAACCTTGACCAGCGGCGATCTCCTGAGCTTCACAACCGCACAGAGACATAATTTAATGATGAGGCGAGGGCTGGGAGAGTTCCTGGATGAACCGTCTTATGCAAAGATAAAAAGGCTGTAAATCTGGATTGAAGGATTCGTTGCTGCGATCGCAGCGTCTGGCATACTCTTATGAAAATTGATACCGAGTCATTCTCCGCTGGAGATAAAGTTCGCGTCGCTCAGTCGGTCGTTGTCTATCACCATCCTGAGCATCGCCAAGCCGCCTTTGACATCAAAGGTTTGGAAGGTGAAGTGCTCACTGTGGTCAAGGAACTCAATGGCAAACCCATTAGCGCCAACTTTCCGTACTTGGTGAAGTTCCCCGGTAAATTCAGAGCGCATCTGCAAGCCAGCGAACTCGAAAAAGTGTGAGGTTTGGATGGCCTGTTGGCTTTGTCCTGGATTTGCGATCGCGGCTACCTGTACGCGATCGCCCCAGGTAAGTTGGCCTGATACCCGCAACCGCGATCATCCTCCCCGATAAAACCAGCCCAAAAAATTGAAATCAGTCTGCATTTTGTGCAGTTCCTGCCGATTGGCGGCGGCCACCGCATCATACCAGGTGCAATATTGCTCAAAGTCATGGCGGTATTGCACTTCGTCATAAAAGTCGTAGGCCAGTTGGTGGGCTGCCAACTCTTCCTGTACCGGATCGCCCCCGTGGGGCAGCAGCCAACGCAAATCATCCATCCGTCTAATCCTCCCTGAGATGACCGGAGCCGCGCCCCACTTCACTGCGTTGATCGGAGCCTGTTCCCAACTTCAGAGCCAAGCCACAGGCCACCGCTTCCCCCGCAGCCTAACCTAAGAGCCGCTCCCCTTTCAACATCCGCTGGGCGGCATCAAGTAGGGCTTCTTCCAGATAAGGCTTGGTAAAGTAGCCACTGGCTCCCAGCGACGCGGCCATCTGGCGGTGGCGATCGGCCCCCCGCGAAGTCAGCATGGCGATGGGTAGTTGTTTCAAGCTGGTGTCTTTCTGAATGCGGGATAGCAGTTCCAGGCCATCCATCCGAGGCATTTCAATATCGCAGAAGACAATATCGCAGGGCAGGCCAGACCGGAGTTTTTCCCAGGCTTCCTGCCCGTCTCTGGCTTGCTCGACCCGATACCCGACCTTGTTGAAGGTCATGGAGAGCAGTTCGCGAACGGTGATGGAGTCGTCTACAATCAGCACCATTGGTTCCGTCTTCACAACGGGGGGTTCTTGCACGGCGGTAATGCCGTCTTGCTCCCACAGGGAACCACTGGCATCCCGCCGGATGCGGCCCATAGACAGGTCGATGAGTTCTAGGACATCGGCGATCGGCATGATTCGCCCATCCCCCAGTACTGTCGCCCCTGCCACCCCCACTGGTTTGGGAACTGGCCCTTCCAATTGTTTGATAACAATCTCTTGTTCGCCGAGCACCTGATCCACTTGCAGCGCCAAGAACGTGCCCGCACTCCGCAGGACGACGACAGAAACAATGTCTTCCTCCTGGTTGCCGCCGTAGATGTTGCCTCGGCTCATGTGGCGGCTGTAGGAGAGTAAATCGCTGAGGTGGCGAACCGTCAGGACACTATCCCGCCAGGTGATGCAGGGGTTCCCTTCGGCATCGGTTTGAATGCGCTCTTTGGGCACATCCAGCATATCCTCGACCCCGTCCATCGGAAACGCAATCCGGGCGCGATCGCTGATACAGCACAACGCTTTGGAAATACTGAGGGTCAGCGGTAAGCGAATGGTGAAGTTGGTGCCTTTGCCCGGAGTGGAGTCGGTGTTAATTGCGCCGCGAATTTCACTCAAACTTGTCCGCACCACATCCATGCCAACCCCGCGACCGGCGTAGGCATCGGCTTGGTCTTTGGTACTAAAGCCGGGATGGAAGATGATGTCAAACGCATCCAGGCGCGACAAGGACTTGGCTTCCGCCGCCGTGATCAGATTCTTCTCGATCGCCTTGGTTTTCACCCGCTCCACGTCGATCCCGGCCCCATCATCGGACACGGAGATAATGGTTTGGTTCCCCTGGTGGAAGGCCCGAATGGTAATGCGACCAGCGGGAGACTTGCCCGCCGCCACCCGGACATCTGGCGACTCAATCCCGTGGGTAATAGCATTGTTGACCAGGTGGGTCATGGGGTCGTAAAGCTGTTCCAAGATCATCTTGTCGATCAAGGTTTCTCGCCCTTCGACCACCAGTTCCGCCTGTTTACCAACTTTCAGCGAAATATCCCGCACGGCACGGGGCAACCGATCAGCGGTTTGGGCAAAGGGCACCATGCGCGATCGCGTCAGACCTTCTTGTAACTGTGTTGTGACCTGGCGGAACATCCGCGTCACTTGCTCAGTTTCATCCACAATGAACTCAATGTCGGAGGAAGACTCCCGCACCCGGACGATGAGTTCAATCATTTCCTGGGAAAGAGAGTGGAACCCGGTAAACCGATCCATTTCCAACGGGTCATATTCCACGGAGCTATGCTCGTCGTCGTGGTCATGCTCCAGTTCTGCCACCTTCCGCAAGGTTGTTTGGAGCGCGGCGACACGATAGCCCTGCCGACTGGCCAACAGCGAACTTTCTAACAGCGATCGCTCGTATAAATCTTGCATCCGCTGGCCCACATCGCCCAATTGCTGCACCTGATACAACAAATTGTCGAGGGACTGGCGCAACCGCTCTTGATCTTGCTCCAGGCTATTGCGGTTCACGACCAATTCCCCCACCAGGTTGCTGAGGTTATCCAGATGCTTTACCGGCACCCGCATGGTTTGCTCACTGAACACTCGCCCTGGTCGATTGGGTCGCCGTGCTTGGGTGGCAGCTCCTCGCAGTTGCACCGAGGGGGAACCCCCCATGCGTTGCTCGGCATCTTTGAGGAGATCGTCTAAATCCCCAAATTCTGAGTCGATCGCCGCATCATCCTGGTCATCGTCGTGGCCGGTTTCATCTGTGTCGCCGAGCAGTGCTTCCAAATCAGCAAAATCGTCGGTGTCGCTACTGTCGTCAAGGACGGCCATTGCCCCCAAGGCCATACCGCTGTTGCTGCTGGCAGGGCGGTCTGGTTCCAGCAGTTCAGCCTCACCCAGCAGATCATCCAAATCGGCGAACTCGTCTGTGGTGCCCGCATCGTCGTCCAGGAGGGCATCTAAATCATCAAAGTCGCTGGTGGTAGAAAGAGGTTCTTCGGCGGCTAACAGGTCGTCTAGATCATCGACTTCAAAATCAGCGATCGCCGCGTCTGCTGTGGGTGCAAGGTCATCCCCATCCAGATCCGCCAAGGTCAAATCCGTATCCGCTAGCCCCAACGCGCTGAATTCGTCTAGTTCTGAGGTGGAGATCGCCGGGGTCTCGTCTGGTGCCAAGAACTCATCGCCCAGGTCATTCCCTAGCAAGTCATCCCCCAGCAAATCATCCAGGTCAGATAATTCAGTGGCTTCGGCTTCAGGGAAAGCTGGATCAGCGGCAAAGTCCAGATCCAGATCATCAAATTCCGTTGCCAGGTTAGGCGGTTCTTCGCCCAACAAATCATCCAGATCGGCAGCACTGTCCGCACTGTCCTCTGGCGCGATCGCCCCCAGATCTAGGAGGTCGTCATCCAGCAGCAAGTCATCCTCCAGGATGGCTCCATTGGCCGCGCTGTCGTCGGTGGCTCCCAGTAAATCATCCAACTCAAGGTCGGCGGTTGCGTCTGCCTGGGTTGCATCCATTTCTGGCGCGATCGCCCCCAAATCCAGGAGGCCGTCATCCAACAGCAGGTCAGCGCCCAAGTCGTCACTTTCTGTCGTTTCGGCTTCAGCGGCAAACATCTCGTCCAGAGCTACCTGCTCCGCCGCACCCTCGAACTCTCCAAAGTCCTCAAACTCTAGCTCTGGCGTATCGTCTGGCAAAATTGAAGTCGCCCGTTCGGCATCGCCCGTTTCGTCGTCATCAAATAAGTTTTCGAGGTTGTGGGCGGCATCATCCAGGGATAGGTCTTCGGAAAATTCTGGCAAATCAGTGGTGTCGGCAAAGTCCAGCCCCGCCAACTCTTCCATCTCGCCCAAGGTTGCCTCGGCCCCAAAGTCCAGATCTCCTTCTTCTGCGATGGCGATCGCCCCCAGGTTGGCTCCGTTGCCAGCGATCGCTTCCGGGAGGCTAAATTCATCGGGGTGCAGTTCTTCCAGCCAGGTTGCGTCCGTGGGATCGGGCATTTCTCGTCCCAGGACTGCCTCCAGTTCCGCTGCGTCTTCACTTTCACCAAACAAAGCATCAATGGCTTCGGCATCGTCATCTGCGGTCAAATCCAGCCCTGGCTCCAGATCCATTGCCTCAAAATCCAGCGCTGCCGAGTCTGTGGCTTCTAGCGCGATCGCCCCTAGATCCGTCGGTTCCAGATCCATTGCCTCTGAGTCTGCGGTTTCTAGCTCCAGGCTGGACAGATCCAGCTCATCCAAGGACGGGCCAACTTCAGTGGCTACATCTGGAGGGAGCGCAGCCTCCGCGCCCAAGTCCAGGCTGTCGGTATCGCCCCAGGGATCGGGGATGGGATCGCTATTGACGGCGATCGCGGCCTCGGCGGCATCATTGCCTAGTTCATCTTCGGGAATCTCCAGTTCATCCAAACTCAGATCCCCGGCCACATCCAAGTCTTCCAGGGCCAGGTCTGGCTCTAAAGCTTCGGGAATCTCCAGTTCATCCAAACTCAGATCCCCGGCCAAATCTAAGTCTTCCAGGGCCAGGTCTGGTTCTAACTCCAGGTCGCCTAATGTCGCGGGTGTATCGGTCTCTGGCGCGTCTACAGCGTCGAAATCCAACGCCTCTAGATCAAGATCCGCTAACGATACTCCCTCTGATGTCTCTGTCCCCCCTGCCAGCTCAGAGTCATCGGCGATCGCCTCTCCCCACGGGTCGGGAACCAGGGTTTCGGCCTCCGTCATGTCCCTGTTGCCTGCGGTCGCTGCGTCTGAACGCTGGCTGGCCTCGGCTTCCCCAAAAGCAGCGTCAAAGTCGCCAAAGTCGCCAACCGCCAGGTCTGGGTCGCCTGTCAGCGCCTCGTCGCCAAAGACTCCATCAAAATCAAGCTCGTCGGAGTCGGCCGCGATCGCCTCTGCCCCCGCTGCAAAACTAAAATCCAAATCCGTTGCTGCTGGCGCTGTTGCGGCGATCGCCCCATCTAGTTCGGTCGCGTCAAGCTCGGCCCCATCAAACTCGGCCAGATCTAAATCTAAATCGATATCGCTGGTAGCATCAGCCTGCGGTCGCTCAAAATCTGGGGTTTCTGCGTCTGCCATCTCCAGACTGGACAGGTCTAAGTCGGACAAGGCTAAATCGGGTAAGTCTAAATTGTCGGTGTCTGGGGTATCCTCGTTGCTCTCACCAAAGAAGGTATCAAACTCATCAAACTCTGCGTCGGTGTCGGCGGTGGCTGCGTCTAACCCCGGCTCGAATGCTAGGTCAGCGGGTACACCGGCGATCGCGTCGGCAAAATCCAGATCGGGCAAGTCCAAATCGGTGGTGTCCAGGTCGGCCTCTGTCGCTGTGAAGTCGTCAAAATTCAGGCCATCGGTGTCCAGGGCATCGGCACTCTCTAAACCTGCTGCCGGAACTGTGTCGCCATCATCCAGGGCAAACAGATCAAAGTCGTCCTCGCTGGTGGTGGCAGGCGCAGGGGCGATCGCGTCGGGGGCTGCCTCCAAGCTCAAGTCAGCGTCAAACTCACCGAAATCTAGCCCACCATCCGAAGCCAAATCCGCATCCAGAGTGCCAGTCGCTTCCGTGCCCAAGTCAAAGTCAGAGAAATCCAACTCGTCTACTGTACCTAATCCCAACTCAGGGCTGTCTGCTGCTGGTTCCGTCTCTGTTCCCAGGTCAAATTCTTCAAAACTGAGTTCATCCAAGTCGGCCAATTCCGCGGCGGGAGCTGCCTCTGCCCCTGGTTCAAAGTCCGCGAAATCAAGTCCCAAGTCGCCGGTGTCTAGCAAGGCGTTGTCAGCGGCGCGGGCGCTATCAGAATCTAGGTCAGGCAAATCTAAATCAGCGAACTCCAGATCGGCCAAGTCACCACCTGTCGCCTCAACCGCTTCGGGGCGCGGCTCTTCCAGGTCATCAAACTCTGACAATCCCAGATCGTCGTTCAGGGCTAACTCTGGGTTGCCCGTATCCGATTCGGAAATTTGTAATAAATCGGCGAAGTCGTCGGTTTCGGTATCGCCAGTTTCAATTCCCAGAGTGGCGTTGGTGGCAGCGGAGTCACCAAATAGGTCGCTATCACCAAACAGATCGTTGAGGTCTTCTTCTTCAGTGGTCAGGGCCGGGGTGGTGGTATCGTCCGCTAACAGATCCGAAAAATCAACGGCATCGTTCAAGTCGTCGGTGTCGGCATTGAGCACGAGGAGTTCGGCTTCGTCGGCTACGATTTCCTCTTGTTGCCAGGTCATACCCAGGTCGGGGGTTTCGCCCTCAAACAAGTCTGCCAGGGTGTTGAGTTCGGCCATGCCCACTTCGGGGCCATTGCGGAGGTCGATCGCTTCGACGAGGGTATCATCCAAATTGGCCTCAAAGCCAAGGTCGGCTACGCTGGTATCGGCTAAGTCGGCCAGGGAGAGATCGCTGCTGGTTAGGGTTTCGGTGGTGAACCCCTCTAGGGCAACATCGCTCAACAACTCGTCAAGGTCTTCCTGAACGCTAGTTTCCGGCGTAGCGGCGGCGGGTACGAGGGCTTGGAGGTCGAGGCACGGGGTGACGCGATCGCCCTGGCCAGAGAGTACCTGGTCTTGCGCTCGTTTGATGTCTTTGATGACGACGGGGGCGAGGGTACGGTAACTATTTTCGGGGCAGGCGATCGCGCGGCGGGCCGTATCAATGAGATGACACCAGGCCACTAGATCGTGCTGTTCCCCAATGCTGCCTAAACTGCGGCATAAATCTTGCAATTGTTGGCGTGTCGCTGGGTCGGCTTCGGCTTGCTTGAACAGTTGCAACATTTCCCGCAACCGGGCGGTGACATCCACGCGGAACTGTTCTTCCAGGTTGTTATTGCCGTGTAAGTCAAAGTGTTCTAAGGCAAACCCACTGGGCTTGGCGGCGGCAACGGGCGCGATCGGGGCGGTGGCGGCTAGGTGCTCCAGATGCCGTTCGATTTCATCAAAGTTTGGCTCTGCCTCGCTCATCACTTTCGTTGAGGCTTCTTCCGTCAGCCCAAATGGCCCTTGCAGTTGGGTGAGGAGTTCTTGCAGGGCATCAAAGGCTTTCAGGAAGAGACTTTCGAGCTTTTGGTCAACCCGAACGGGGGCTTCTTTCAAAATTTTGAAATAATCTTCGAGGCGATGGGCGACTTTTTGGATGCTGTTCAGCCCTAACATGGCGGCTCCACCTTTGACCGAGTGTGCCGCCCGAAAGACCTCATTCACCATCTCGGAGTCTTGGATGGTACTTTGTAAGTTCAGCAGGCCCTGCTCTATTGTATTGAGGTGATCTTTTGCTTCCTCAATGAAATAGCCCATGATTCGCTGCTGTTGATCAGGCTGCATGGCAACACTCCACTTTTATGGCTAGAGCTATCACTCGACAAAGGCTTTGGGCCGGATGTTTCACCGTTTTGCCCCTCGCATCATAACTGCCCTTGTCGGTGAGAATGGATAAACAAACATGGATCGCAGGGAGCGGCGCTTGTCCAGTGGGCTGTTTGCGGCCCGCCTTACCATACCCCGGATTGTTTTAATGTACCCGATTCGTCAAGAATTGACATCTAATGGGTTCGTTTGATTGGGCGATCGCGACCCTGGTGCGGATGCGTTTAATCTTCATGATTACTGGCGATCCACCGTTTCAACGCGGAAACGTTCCACGGAAGTCAACAAGTCACGGGCCACTCCAACCAGGTTTTGGAGCGAGGCCGACACTCGTTGGGCTTCTTGGGAGGTTTCCTGGGCGGTCAATTCAACCGATTGCATAACCTGGGCCACCGCTCTGGAGGTTTCGGTTTGCTCAACGGTGTCCGCTGTAATTGAGCGCACCAACACATCAATCCGGTTAGAGACCTGGATGATATCTTCGAGCGATCGCTTGGCTTGTTCCGCCAGCTTCGTCCCTTCGATCACCTGCTGCGTCCCTTCTTCCATCGCGGTCATCACTGACCCCGTTTCACCCTGAATTTGCAAGACGATTTGTTCAATCTCCTTCGAGGCTTTCGCGGCGCGATCGGCCAACTGGCGGACTTCATCGGCCACAATCGCGAACCCCCGACCCGCTTCTCCGGCCCGCGCTGCTTCAATACTGGCGTTCAACGCCAACAAGTTCGTCCGGGACGCAATTTGCGAAATCAAGGCCACAATTTTGGAGATTTCCTGGGACGATTCGGCCAAACGCTTGACTTTGCGGGTTGTTTCCGCCACCGTTTCCCGAATCTGCAAAATCCCGGCCACGGTGCGTTCCACCGCCTCGCCACCTTTCAACGCGGTTTCCGATGCCGATCGCGCCACATCCTCCGCTTCCCGCGCACTTTCGGCTACCCGCTGAATCGATTCCGTCATCACTTGCACTGAATTCAGCGTCACCGCCAACTCTTCGGCTTGCCGCAACGCATCGGACGACAAACTGCGGGCAAACATTTCGTTATCGGTGGAACTCTTGGTCACCTGGCGGGTTGTCATCTTCACCTGTTGCACAATTTCCCGCAGGTTTTGGATGGTCAAGTTAAACGAGTCGGCCACTGCCCCTAAGACATCGGCGGTGACTTCGGCCTGAACGGTCAAATCGCCTCGGGCCGCGCCTTCCACGTCGTCTAGTAAGCGAATCACTTGGCGCTGCAAGTCTTCTTTTGCCTGTTCCTGCTCCTCTGCTTTGCGTTGGGCTTCGCTGGTGGTGGTCAGAATGACTCGACCCATTTGGTTAAAGCCCGTGGCAAGCTGCCCAAACTCGTCTTCGGAATAAACCGTGGCCCGTGCATTCAAATTTCCCTGAGACACGGCAGAAAACTGAGCTTGCAAGTCGTCGATCGAGCGCTTCATTTGCCCACCAGTCACCAAGCCCACGCCGTAGGCGACCCCACCGCCAGCGACCCCACCGGCCAAGGCCATCATCCAACCGGTGTTACGGAGTTTGGCGATCGCGTTCCCGTCGCCTGAGGCAGTGACTGCAACGGCCACATTCACGGCAGCAACGGCGATCGCCGCTCCGACTCCAGCCGCCAGCGCCGTAATCACCTGTTTGGTTGAGAGGGGGGCGTTTTCCAGCGGTGCCCAAAAGCCTTGTTCGACCGTGGCTTCTGCTTCTAAGGGTTGATTATCCAGGGAGGTGAAAGCGGGCACCTGATCCACCGCACTCGACAGGCTAAAAACTTCGTCATCCCGAATGGAGCCGCGATCGCCCGCGTCCATAAACCCTAACCCATCGCCCATCGAATCTTGCGGAGTCGTGACCACCCCCGGCATCCCAAAATTGCCACCCATTGCAGGGCGCGTGAACCCAGCGGAGTTTTCTGATAGATCAAAATCAGACAGATTCCCCAGATCGTCAAATTCGTCTAACTCATCTAAAAAGTCAGCCCCACTACTGCTCCCTCTAGACGTTTGAGAGTCAGCAAAAGCCGCGATCGGATCACTATCCTCATCAAACCCCGTCGCCCCCAAGCCCGACTGACCATAGGACGAGCCAAAGCCCGCGTCTGGATCATCGTACAAACTCGTGCCACCCATAAAGAGCGTGTCATCTTCTCCGGGCAGACTGGTGGCACTCTCACCCCGCCCACCACTGGGTGCGGTCGAAAAATCCGCAAAGGCATCCTGCTCATCAAACGCTGATGGCCCCGACATCCCTGCCCCATCCACCGGGGGAAATGCGTCGTCAAAGCCATCAAAAGCTCCATGATCGAAGGTGGACGGAAACTCATCGCCCCCCGTCGCATTATTCCCGCCATAGTCATCGGGCATCCCCGTTGGCATCGCAAAGGCATCTTCCCCGGCGGCAAAGGGATCTTCCCCTGTGCCCTCGCCAAATGGATCGGCAAAAGCACCCTCAGAACGCCCCGGCTCGTTCGCGGCCCCAAAGGGGTTCCCAAAGGGCGTTTGACCAAAGCTTTCTGCCTCTAGGTCATAGTCGCCCATCGCAAAATCATCAAAATTGGCTGCCGCATCAAAGTCGGCATCGGTGCCCCCGGTGCTTGCTGCTGGCCAAGCTGGGGCTGCGCTCCCGCCAAAATCGGCATCATCGAAGGTTTGCGATCCCAGGGATTGATCGGTAAAGGCTTGTGGATCAAAGGCTTGGTCGTCAAACGTTGCGTCGTCGAAGGAGTCATGCAGGGTTTCGTTTGCGCCATTGCCCGCCACAGAGAAGTCTAAGTTTGCGGCTCCGTTGGCGTTCTCTTGGATGTGCTGTAAACCCTGGTTGGCGTATTCAATAAAATCGTCGTCATTGGTTAAGTTCAGAACAGAACTATATTGATCACGGGCAATGTCGTATTGTTGCAATCCGTAACAGTAAATGTGACCACGGAGTAGGCAGGCACTAGGATCGCTCGGAAAGTCTTCGACTAGGCGATCGACGATCGCAGCGGCCTCCTCATAACTGCCATTCATGTAGGCGATTTGAGCTCGCTGGTATTCTTGTGCGTACTCAGTACCTGATGCCATTTGCCCTCTCCCAGTTAGTTGTTGAGTACGGTAACCTCGGTGATTCTGAAAAGCATTTCCAGTACTATCGAAATAGCACTATCCTAGCCCCGATTTTGGGTACCGAACTCTTAATTTCAGTGTTCACGTTTACGGATGGTCTTGGTTTGAATAACCTTGATTATAATTCTGCAAAGTTGAGTGGTTGAGCGGCAATGGGTTCAGTCAACCTACCGCCGAGTCTAGGCCAGACTAGGCGGCCCACCGAGCCGATCGCAGAATGGCCACTTGGTCTAATAACCGCAGGAATTTGTGGTTGGCTGGATCTAAAACCCACTCGCCCCGCAGGAATGGGGCCATGCCATCTGGCACATTGGTTGGCATTTGCACTTCGTCCAAGTCCAGCCATTCCATGCCAAAGATGCGATCGACCGCTAGACCCAACATTGTATCCTGGTCTTCCACCGCAATCACCGAAACCTCAGGCTTGTCAGTGTTTAGCGGAGTTTGGTCGCCGAGGAACTGCCCCAAATCGGCCACCCAGACAACGCGACCCCGCACATTTAGCGTACCCAAAAGCAGCGGTGAAACATTCGGGATGGGTGTAATTCGGTCGGGCGTGGGCGATAACACTTCCCGAATTCCCGTTGCCGGCAATGCAAACTCGCTACCAGACGCGACATAGAATCGCAAGTGTAGCTCACCTTCTGGGCTTTCGAGTTCTTGAAACTCTGGGGCTTGATCGTGCCCCCGCCCGGTCAAAAAATCAGGATTCCCTACCATCCGCGCGTCCCCTACCCTCGTAATAGCTGTTTGACCGTGCCCACCAGTTCTGTTGGCTGAAATGGTTTTGCGATGTATGCATCTGCTCCCTGCTTCATGCCCCAATAGCGGTCAAATTCTTCCCCCTTAGATGAACACATCACCACGGGAACGTTTTGGGTTTTGGGGTCAGCCTTGAGGCGGCGGCAAACCTCGTAGCCGTTCATCCGTGGCATCACAATGTCTAAAACCACCAGATCCGGACAGCTTCCCTGAATCTGCTCCAATGCTTCAACGCCGTCACTGGCTACAGTGACCTCAAGACCACTGCCTTTCAAGAGGTCTTTGATCATTTCCCGTTGGGTGACACTGTCTTCCACAACCAGAACTGTACTCATACTTTGCTACCTGCTTGCCGGCTTATTGGTTTCGTAGGGAAGAACTTAACCCTGTTTACCATGATCTGCTAATAACTAAATTACCCTTAATTTCTAATTTAATGGCGGTGATCATTGGGCAGATGTCACCTGGGATGGGGCGGGTTCAGTCTCCCGGTGGGGGCACCGGGGTTGGTGGGTTGGGTTGGCGTTCAGGATAGCCCAATCCGGCGTATTTTTCGACCAGCATTAACAGTTCGTTTTCTCCGAAGGGTTTGGTGAGGTAGTCGGTGGCTCCTACCATGCGTGCCCGGACGCGATCGATGAATCCGTCTTTGCCCGTTAGCATTATGATCGGTGTTTGGCGAAATGCGGTGGCCTTTCTGAGCATGGCGCAAATTTCGTAGCCGTCGAGTTCGGGCATGGCGATGTCGCAGAGGATGAGGTCGGGTTTGACCTGGAAGACGACGCTGAAGGTGTCGAGGGGGTTGGCGATCGCGGTGATGGCATACCCATGTTGGCTGAGAATGGCTTGGACTGTGGCCCGCACCGTGGCCCCATCGTCAATACAGACGACTTTGGTGGGTGGGTGGGGGCTGTGGCCGCCGACTGGGTTGCCGAGGGTGCCAGGGCGGTGGGTTGAGGCGGTAGGGGTTTCGCCGTGGGGCGGAATGAGGTGGATGATGCCTTTTTGGACGTAGGGGTGGATGGCTCTGGCAACGGTCAGGATGTCGCGGTTCAGATACCGGGCAATCTGGCGGATGGAGGTTTTGCCATCGGCGAATTGGGTGAGCTTGCCAAAGGTGCGATGGGTCAAAATGTCTTGTAAGGCGGCTTCGTCGGCGATGAGGGGATACTGCTCTGGGGATTGAATGTAGGGGTGGAGGAGTTTCCACTGTTGCACTTGTTTCATGGTGCGGGCGAGGTGGGGGGCGATCGCCAAGGTCGTTAACTGGGGCGATAGGGGTGCGCCTAACTCGAAAATGAAGGAGCCTTGATGCAAACTCAGCAAATCGAACAGGGTTTCGTGCACCATGCTGTGGATGATGCTGCGGCCCTGGGCGGGGGTAATGGCGTGGCTTTCTAATAAGGCCCACAGGTAGCCATATTCGGGGGCGTTGGTGGTGGCGATCGCGTGCATCGTTTTGCCCCCCACCGGACTTTCGACCTGATAGCGCCGGAGATAATCGCGCAAGCGGGTCAAACTATTTTCGGTATCTGCCGCATAAATAATCCGCCCATCCAGGAAAAATACAAACCAATACTTGCTCTGGGGGCTTGTGGTTGCTGTGCCCAGTGCCCCGTTTTTGCCCTCTGGCCCCAGCGACTCTCCTAACCCCGGCACCAACGCCGGATATGCTTCAACGTACAACTCACCTGTGCGCTGCCCAAGCTCAATGAGTTGCAAAATGCTACGAATATCGATTTCACTTAGCTTGCCTTGCATGCACCTAATCGTGAGAAAACAGTAGCGCCAACTGCCAGATTGTGTCTCTGGCGATGATGTAAAACGAGGGTTAAAACGGGCCGTTGGAACGGGTTAGTAAAACGAAAGCGAACAACGGCAGGAGCAATTCACCCAGTTGCTTGAATCCAGTTGCTTGAATCCAGTTAAGTTGGCTAGCCTTCACCCCCAAACTTTGGGTTAGCGATCGCCCGCTTCCTCAAGTCTTTCAACTCAACGGCCATTCGGTAGCTGATTGTTACACTTTTTGATGTTTGTTGCCGCCTGGGATTGACCTGCCTTGATGCTAACCGCGATCGCCCAGCCTGTCCCCCACCCGGCCGCAACCCTGGGTCGAGCGACCCCTTCATTGCAGCTTGCCCAAAAGTTCCCCCAATGCCCCGTTGGAGTCGCCCTGTTCCGGCCCGGTCACAGATGCCTATTCCTTTGTGCCGCCGCCCTCACCTGCCTTTGGCCCCGCCTAGAGGGAGAACCCCTGGCCCGATCAACCGTCCAATCGCTTAAACATACACCCTTTCTCGTCGCTCGGCACGCGATCGCCCACCCCCATCCCCGGCTTGAAGATTTGTATGCAGATGCAAGAAGCAGAACCCTTTTGATTAGGATGGGGAAAATCAGCCCCCACCCGCTGGCATTCCTCTGCCCGATTCAGTTTTGTTTGCTACGATGAGGCTCTGACCGCCGTTCCATCCTCCCTTGGCTGGCATTCCTTCCCTGGTTTTGGTGCATCAACGCTACCCAGGCGACGTTGATCGATGGATGCCGCCAACCACCCGTAGCACGACTGGCACCCAGCCGCCCGCCCAGCTTGGGGTCAACCCTCGTATTTTAAGAACGATTAATTACAACTCAAACTAAAACTAAACCTAAGGACGGATCAATCCCGTCAACCAACTGCTACTCTCAAAGTGAGGTGTTTCTATTGTCAATTGCTGCTAATTTAGGCCGTGAGCGATTTGAGGGAAACGGCAGAGCCTGGGAGCGTAATCCCCCGACGGCTAACGTTGCCCCCAATCTAGATTGCCCCAGCAGGAGACTCCTCCCCGTTTCGCCCTATCCCGTTTATTGACGTTGACCAATGGCTGGTTGCCTTCTTGTTTTTAGTTGTATTGACCCAGGACTCGATCGCGGTGGGGGGTTGCCAGGAGCGATCGCTCTGTTAACTTTGCTTATTCCGTTCCGATTGAGAGTACTAATCCTGTTGAGAGTGCAGTCAGCCCATGTAAGATGTTGAGCACAAACATTTAGTCCCAGCGACTTTTTGATAGGCTGTGTCGCGGACTGGGAATGCTAATTACAGATGAACTAATTCATGAAATCCACACTATACCCACCGAATCCTATGATTTTTCATTCTGGCTAAATTAGAATTGCCGAAGATACAAACGTTGGCGGCCTGATTGAGAAATAATGGCGGAACTGTTCGCTGATCAAGTGTTGATCAAACCGCCTTATTCCAATGCCTCGACCGGCAAACATCTCGACTAGCGTTGTGTCTTCAAGCTAATTCGCTTAACCTGACTAATATTCAGTCGGATGGGTCTGGGGATTGAACGGGGCTTCATTGAAATCGTTGTCTTGGGCAGAAACACAAGGGGATTGTTGGCGTGCTGTATCTCGCAGAAGTTCAAAAGAAAAGCGGCGGATTTATGGGAGGGGGTAAAGCAGAACTGAAGTTACTCGCTTGCCAGCGATCGGAACAAAACTGGAGTGCGGTGCCAGGGGAAGAAGTTATTCCTTCCGATGAAGCCAACAATTACGCGGCTGGGGCACTCGTTCTAGCTGACATTTCCAATACTCGCCAAGTCACCCGACTCCAAGAAGCGGGTCGCCCCCTCGTCAGCATTCTGCAAAACTTCTCGCGGCTCCAAGACAAGTTTAAAACGAAGGAAGACGAGATTGAACAGTGGAAGCAGTCGCTGACTTTTCAAAGCCAAGAGCTGAATCGGCGCGAGATGGAAATGGAGGCTCGGCACGAAGAGTTACAGCAAATGGAGGAAGACTTCGAGCATTTTGAGCAGCAACGCCAGGAACTCGAAGCGTTGCAGGAAGAAATCAACCAACAGCGAGAATCCTACGATCGCAATCGCCAAGAACTGGAAGGGGCTTGGGAGCATTTGCGGGGCGAGATGCGCCGATTTGAGGAACAACAGTCGGCGGCACAACCGACAGTTGGGTTAGATGAGGAGAAGGCGCGATCGCTTCACGCTCTAGTCAGTCAATTGGCGGGGTCAGTGCCAGCCGTAGCAACGCTGCGTGACCAGGTCAACGCGGCCTTTGAAATTCTTAACCAACACCAAGACCAACTGGGGCAACACTGGCAAACCTTGGAGCAGCAGCGATCGCAAACCCAGCAACAGCAAGCCGAAATCGACCAAAAGACCCAAACCATCCACACTCAATGGCAAGACTGGCACCGTGCTCAAGAAACCTTGGAGCAAGCCCGCGCTGAACTGAAAGCCCAGCAACGTGCCCTCACCGTCAAGCAAGAATACGCCCAACTCGTCTCCGTGCAACTGCAAAACCAGGACGAACTCCAGCAGCTTTTGTACCGGGCCGCTGAAAACTCTGATAGCGTCAAACTGGGGCTGGATGTGGACGTGGAAGCCCTGGAAAAAATGCCCCTAGAGGAGTTGCAGCGCATTACCCAGGATTTGGAGAGCGAACTCGTCAAGTTATCTCAATTTGTGGGCAGTCAGGAAGAAGAACTGAACCTGAAGCAAGACGAAATCGACCAGATCAAAGCCAAAATTGAGGCCGCCAACGAATTCGATCGCCTCAACCTGGAAAATGAGTTGGCTGACGAAGAAGACGGCTATCAGATGTTGCTGGAAACCCTCGTGGGGCAGCGGCGCAGTCTGCAAACCCGGAAAGGAATTTTGAGCCAGCACCAATCGATTTTGCGGCGGCGACAAGGGATTCCTGACCCCGATGGCCAAGCCAGCGTGATTGACCTGGGGCCAATTGTGTCTCAGGTGGAGAACTTGCGCCAACAACAGGCCACCGAACTCCAGCAGTTGGAAAGCCAAATTGCCCAGATTCAGGCCACGATCCAGCAGACGGAGCAAATGGTGACGAGCCAATCCGTTGAGCAAGAGAACAAGCGCAGTGAGCTGAAACAGTTGGAGTTTGACCTGACGGAGCAGAAAGTTGCAGTTGCCGAAGAGCAGGGCCAGGTCAGGCTCTACGAGGCGATGCTTCAGCCTGTGCAAGATGCGGCGGATGGGTTTCGCCAAAAGTTGGAAGCCTTTGCCGCCTCGCTGGATGAGGTGGAAACGGCGGGCACTCAGCAAAACCAAAGTGTGGCTGAAATGCAGCAGTTGATTTCCAGCCTGACCAATGCACCGGAATTTGCGGTGTCATAGGGGGGGGGGCTGTCCTGGTGTTTGGTTGAGAATTGGCTGTACAAGAATCCAGTTGCGCTCGACCTGGGCGATCGCGCCACCGGGAAAGGGATCGGTTTGGGTCCTGTTGGGTGCGTCTAGCAAACACACCAGCTTTTCAACGTGGTCGAAATTGGGCTGGGACGATAAACACTGTTGTAGCAACCGCCGACAAACCCGCCGTTGTAGCGCCAGGGGCGCTGTGCGTAAAGCTGTGCGCTCAATCCGGGCGATCGCCCGCTCTGGGTTCAACGGTTCGATCACCACGGTTTGCTCATAAAGCTGGGTGGTGAGAGTGTCCAGGTAGGCGACTTCGGCTTGCAAGATCTCGGCAGCCTGGGCCAAGGCCGCTTCTACGTTGGGGTTGAAATGGGTTTGTAGCAGGGGCACCACATCCAACCGCAGCCGATTGCGCCGATAGTGGCGATCGCGGTTGGTGGCATCGTCCCACACGGGCAGGGCCAAATCTTGGCAAAACTGCGCCGTTTGCGATCGCGTAATCGCCAGTAAAGGCCGCACCAACTGAATTTTTGGGGTCAATGCCCGTGCCCAGCCCAGGGCTTGTAGCCCATCCATCCCGCTGCCCCGCACCAGGTTAAACAGTAAGGTTTCGGCGCGATCGCTGGCGGTGTGGCCTGTGACGATCGCTGTTGCGCCAATTTGTTGAGCGATCGCCAGCAAGCTCTCATAGCGCCAGTCGCGGGCGGCGGCTTCGGTGGGGGGTGGCGCGGTGGCGGTGTGTGCGTAGTAGGGCAGTTGCCAGGTGGCGGCGAGCTGTTGGACATGGCGGGCATTCGCGGCAGAGTCTTCTCGCCAACGATGGTCACAATGGGCGATCGCCAACTGCCACCGCCATTTGGGTTGCAGATCCAGCAGCAATTTGGCGAGGCAAAGGGAATCCTGCCCCCCGGATACCGCTAATAGCAGCAATTGTCCCGGCGGCAACAGGGGCCGTTGTTTGAGGGTGCGATGGATTTGGGCATGAAGGGGTGTCCAGCCATCAGCGGCCATTCTAGTTGTCACCTTATTACGAAATTGGCCATTCCCAACCTCTGTTTTCGTTGAGCCACTGGATGGCGCTTGCTGCGAGGGAAAGTCAGGAGCGTGGATTCAATCAAAGCTGCTTTTGCGGGTCGCCCTCACCCTGCCTGCGGCACCCCTCTTCCTAGGGCTACCGTGTATATACATCTCTAAATTCTGCTGTGAATCTGGTTTGACCCCCCTAAATCTCCCCTTAAAAAGGGGGACTTTTAAGCTTTTTGGCTCGGTTCCTTCCTTTTGAAGGAGGGATAGGGAGGGGCAGGAAACTGATCCGATCCCCCTAAATTCCCGTTAAAAGGGGAACTTTTAAGCTTTTTGGTTTGTGCTTTGCACACGCTACGCAAACGGTGCCCTCCTGTTGCTACGCCGCAGGCGCATCCCCGCAGGGGCTTAGGAGGGTTAGGGAGGATCGGATCAACTTGTGTATACACAGTCGCTCCTTAGGAAGAGGGAACGGAATGAGGGTAATTGGCGGAGTGATGGGAATTTTGATTCCCAAGCGTTAATAGCTATCGGGAGGCGAGTAGATGTCATCCAGATTGAGGCGGGGCCGATCGCTGCGGAAAGGGTCTTCGCGATCGGGTCGCACTTCTTCGGCACGGGTTTCGATCCGTTCTGCTCGTCGGGCCGCGCTGGAGCGGCGATCGGGGGGCAAACTGCCGCGCAAGCCTTCTGGGGCAAACTCCAGGCGAATTCGCACGCGCCCTTTTTGCCAGCCTTGAGAACTAAACCGCAGTGCCTCACACTCCAGCCCGTCGCTAAACCAGCCTTCGTTTTCATCTGTCCAATCGGCCTCGCGTTCGCTGATGGCTTGGGCCAGAGCATCCAAAAATTCCCCGACCTTAAACGTTGGATTCGTCATGAGGACGCGCCCAAAGTTCACGTACAGTACTTCGTCGTCGTTGAGAGGTTGAAAGTCATTCATGTTATAAAAACCAACCGTAGCTATGAAGCCCTTTGCCTAACAAGTTAACGCCCAAGTAGCAGACCCAAACGACAACAAAGCCTGTTGCTGCCAAAAGTGCGGGTTTTCGGCCTTGCCAACCTTTTGTAATCCGGGCATGGAGATAGGCCGCAAACACTAACCAGGTAATCAAAGCCCAGGTTTCTTTGGGATCCCAACTCCAATATGATCCCCAGGCTTCGTTGGCCCAGACGGCCCCGGCAATAATGCCAATAGTCAACAGGGGAAAGCCCAGACCGATGATACGGTAGCTGATGTTGTCGAGGGTGTCTGCCAGGGTGAGCCGTTGGGGAGAGAGGGTGGGCGACGGTGCGGGGGTGACGGTGGTGGGGGTAAGCAGGGCGATCGCGCTGCTGCTATCACTGGTAGCTATTGCCTGGTCTGCCGGAGCCACGGTAAATTCTTCGGCCCGTCGCACGGTGTATTTGCGATCGCGATAGCCCCCGGTTCCCACCGAACTGCCGCGCAATTCAATATTTTGGCCCTGGGTTACGATCAAAAAGGCGATCGCCAGCAGGGAACCCACCATCAGCGTGGCATAGCTCAACATCATGACGCTGACATGCATCATCAGCCAGTTCGATTTGAGGGCAGGCACCAGGGGCGCTGAGTTTTGCATTGATGCGGGCAAAGACAGGGCCGCAAAGGCGGTAATTCCCATTGCCACTGGAGCCGTCACTACCCCGACCGAGCGATTCTGGCTCATCCGTTCGGCCACAAAATGCATCGTCGTAATGCCCCAGGCCAAAAAGAACAGGGACTCGTACAAATTGCTTAATGGGAAATACCCCGCTTCTAACCACCGGGCACCCAACAGCGCCGCCATACACAAATTTGCGATCGCCATCCCGGTTGTCCCCAACAGACTGAGATAAGGCACCTTGGGGAAAGCCGCGCCCACCCAATAAATCAGCATCGTCGCGAACAGCACTGCAAACGCGGTGTTGTCTAACCAATGCTGGAGCTTAACCAGATCCATGCCGTATATTCTCCAGAGCCACCAATGAGTTTCTACTATCTCTATCCTACGCTGTTGTCGCTCAGGGTGTAGGACTTGGGGTTGGGGTGTTGGCGGGGGGCACCGTGGGCGCGGGTAAGGGTTGGGGTTTGCCCGCCTTTTGCAGCGCCACAAACACATCGTAGCGACTGCTCCGGGCATCGGCGATCGCGGCTGTCACCCCAATCGAGCGCACTGCCGCCACCAGTTCTCGGTTCCCCGGCGGTAATTGCAAAATGGGGAATTTTTTCGAGTTAATGGCTTCATCGACATTGATGTAGAAATGGCCATTGCCGGGATTGAGATCGCTGGGAATCGCCTGTTTGTAGGCATCGCTATCGGCCAGCGCCTGCTTGGGCCGGGGCACAATGCTATTGGCCACAGGTGCACCCAAGGCCAAAAAGGTGATATCGCCATCCAGCCACCCGCGATTAATCACAGCGCCACTTTGGGGAATTGTCCAGGTGGTGACGGGTTGACCGTCTATTTTGGACTCTTCCACCCGGAATTTGTAGCGATTGGTCATGGCTTCATCTAGCTTTTTCAACGTCGCTTCGGCCGCACGGCGATCGCTCGCTTTGGCCAAAAACATCAAGCTAAACGGCAAGGTTGGGGCACTGCCTTCTGGGGCGGCGGCCAGGGCGATCGCAAACTCGTCATTCATCCAGGGCAAAAATTCCTGCTCCCAATCCATGCCAACGGTGGTTTTCAGCCCCTCTTGCAAAATATTCGGATCAATGGGAGTCACCGAACTGGTCGCTGCACCCTGGCGATAATCCTGCCAGAACTTTTGCAGATTTCCCCCCGATGCCATCACCAGGGTTTCCGCCGGAAGCCGACTGGGCATCAGCTTGGCATTATTCTTGCCCTCAAATTTGCGCTGGCTATCGGGCTTTAACCACGACACACTTTTCAGCGCCACGCCTTCCGATTGCAACGCGACTGTTGCCGCTAAACCCTGATTTTGCTGAATTTTTTCTTGTTCCTCTGCCGAGAGGGTTTTCCCAGAATTGGCCGCAGTGAGGGCTGCTGCCGCTGGTAAATTGACGTAAATTTTGCCAAAGGGCTGCTCTACCTTCACTTGGCCCAAGGCTTTGTCGTAACCCGGTGTGGTCGCGAGGTTGGCTTCGCTTTTGTAGGTATCGATCGCCTTGTCCGTGGCTTTGGGGTCAGTCGTCACCACCAGGAACTTGCCATCCAGCACCGTCGCGGAATAGTTTTGGGCTGTACCTTGGCTTTCTTTAATCTGGAAGCCCTTGTAGCTCCGATCCTTGAGGGTGCCTGCTTTGGGGGTGCGGGGTTGCTCCAGAATTTGCTTGGCCTTGAGGGGATCGCGAATGGGCAGCACCACAACAACGGTTTGTTGACTTTGTTGGGTGGTGGGGGCGGTGAATGGGGCTTGGGGAGCCAGAAACGCCAGCGTCACTTCTGACCCGACCCAGGGTTGGATGTCTTGCTGATAGTTGAACCCATTGGCCGTGAGGACGCGATCGCGCAACTGGGCCAAACTTTGATCAAACGCCTTTTGACTTTCTGGCGTGCCAAACTCGCGGAGTTGTTGCCATTGCCCCGGATCGGTGGTTACGGAAACCGCCATCAGGGCATCCTGCGGCACGACCTGCGCCCCGACGGGCAGATCATCGGGAGTGGATTTGGGTTGCGAAAAATACCAGTAGGCCGCTCCTCCCCCGGCGATCAGGGCGGCAGCAAGTCCTCCAGTGAGCAATAAAGCAGGTTTATTTTTCATGACCGTTATGGCGTGGAATAAGGGTGGGGCGGGGTCAGGCGGGTGCCCCTGGCTGGCGATCGCAGCAATGCATCCTAGACACTGTAGCAAACCTCAGCGCGATCGCAGGCAGCTTTTTCCGGGAAAAGTATGCCCGCTCAAGGCTCAGGATGGCGGCCAACGTGGCTTTAGGCCAGCTTGAGTTGATAGGGGCTGAACGGCGCTCCGACAGGCTGATACAGGGTCGTGCGTTCCTGGGCCGGACGGTGTAACGCGGCGATCGCCCCCCGTAATTGCTCCACCGTCATGCAGGTGCCGCCCACCGCCCCCGCGCTGGTGGTAATGTGCTCTTCCATCAGCGTCCCCCCAATGTCATTGCAACCCCACCGCAGGGCTTCCGTGGCCCCGGCCAAGCCCAACTTGACCCAACTGGGTTGATGGTTCCCAATCCACCGCCCCAGATACAGCCGCGCCACCGCCATGAGTAATAAGGCATCCTCTAGCACGGGCTGATCCCGGCCGACCCGCCGCCGCAGGGGCTTGGGGGCTTCTTGTCCCACAAAGGGCAGCAAAATGAATTCGGTGATCTGGGCTGGATAACCCTGGCTCAAGCTGTGTTGCTGGAGCGATCGCAACTGCTCCAAGTGGGCAATTTGCTGGGCTGGCGTTTCAATATGCCCGGATAGCATCGTGCTGGTGGTCGGCAGGCCAAGCCGATGGGCCGTCCCCACAATTTCTAGCCAGGTTGCCGTATCAATTTTTTCGGGACACAACACCCGCCGCACCCTATCATCGAGCACTTCCGCCGCTGTTCCTGGCAAAGAACCAACCCCCGCATCCCGCAAGGCCGCAATCACCTCGGCATACCTTAGCCCATCTTCCCGCGCAATGAATTGAATCTCTTGGGGGGAAAAGGCGTGCAGATGCAACTGTGGAAACTGGGCCTTGAGGGCGCTCACCAGGCCAGCGTAGTAGTTCAGGGCTTTTCCCTGGCGTTTGGCTTGGGGATGGAGGCCGCCTTGCATACACAGCTCGGTCGCTCCAAATTGCACGGCTTCGGTTGCTTTGGCCAGAATTTGCTCGATGTTCAGCCAGTAGGCATCGTGGTCGTCCGGGTCGCGGCGAAAGGCACAAAAGCTACAGTGCTGTTCACACACATTGGTGAAGTTGATATTGCGATTCACCACATAGGTCACAGGCTCACCGACGAGGGCCATGCGGAGGCGATCGGCGGCTTGACGAATGGCTTGGCGGGCGGTCGGCTCTGTCTGGGTTAGCAGGGCCAATCCCTCGGTGGGAGTCAAATCATGCTGGGTGAGATCCCGGTCTAGCAGAGCCTCGATTGTTGGGTGGGTTGCCACTGTGTCGCCTCAACGCTGTCTATTGTCCAGCCTATCGTTTGTTCTGCCTGAAGTGCAGATCCCAACCTGCAAATCTCAAAATGCTGGTGTTCGGAACTGGGAGCGATCGCCCTAAGCTTCAGTTTCCCGGTTCCGCTGTCGGATCAATCAGTCTCCCAACTTTCAACGCTACTGATTAATCCCAACAACTGCTCCGCATTATCAAAGTTGCCGAGTAAGCGCCGTATGGGTAAGGGATGGACGCGCACCAGGGTCGGAGTGGCCATGACGTGATCCTGCTCGGCTTGCTCTGGATGCTGGGTGACATCAATCACCCTCAAGGTGTAGGGCTGGGTGAGCAGATCTTCCAGGAGGCGGTGTAGCCGCTGGAGGGTGCGTTCGGTGGCGGTGTTGGTGCCAGAGACAAACAGCCGGAATACATAGCCCTGGGGGTTGGTAATGGGGGCTGAAACGGGGGGCAGGGGCAGATCGACGGGGGAAAAATCCGTGATGGTGGGCGTTGGCTCGTAGCGCATGATTAGGTCGTGGGTTTCCCACAGTTGGGGAAATTGCGATCGGTAGGTGTCTAGCACGATCGGGTCGATCAATTCATCGGGGAGGGTGATCTCCTGCCACGCCAAGCCCTGGGTCTGGAAGATGGTGTTCAAAATGGGTTGGGAGGCCCGGAGCAGGGGCGATCGCTCGGCAAAATCGTGGATGCGTTGAGTCTGGGGATCAATGGTGCGATCGAGGGTTGCCGCATAGCTCGGCACCAGAAAATGCGGAGGTTCTGGCAGGTTTAACAAATATTGCAGCAAACTACACAACTGGACATGCCAGCGACTTTGCTTGTGGGGGTCAATACAATAAACAACGTCCCCACCCGGCGTAAACAGGGCAATACCTTTAAACGCGAGTGGAGACGATGCGATTAGACGGTTCAAAATGTTTGCTTTGGTTTATACACGGCCTCGAAGCATTTGAGCCATCTCGTTGGGTTTTTGAGACATCTCTAACGCCGTTTCTTCGGTAATGCGTCCAGCTTCGTAAAGCTGATACAGGGCTTGGTTCATCGTACACATCCCATCAAAGGTACAACGAGGAATGAGGCTTTCTACTTCATCTAGGTCGCCCCGCCGGATGTAATCTTTGATGGCATCGGTATTAATCAGAATGTCATGGAAGGCGGCCCGTTTACCATCCGTCGTCCGACACAATCCTTGAGCAATGACTGCGACCAAAGATTCGGCCAGGGAGATCCGAATGGGGGTTTGTTGTTCCGGTTCGTACAACTGCAAAATCCGTTCGATGGTTTTGACGGCGCTGTTGGTGTGCAAGGTGCCCATAACCAAGTGACCAGTTTGGGCGGCTTTCAGGGCGGTGTTGACGGTTTCTTTGTCCCGCATTTCCCCCACCAGGATTGCGTCTGGATCTTCCCGGAGTGCGGCTTTCAGGGCGTTGTCAAATTTGCGGGTGTGGATGCCAACTTCCCGGTGTTTGATGAGGGCTTTTTTACTACGGTGAACAAATTCAATCGGGTCTTCAATGGTGATGATGTGCTTGGGCATCTCCTTGTTCATGTAGTCGATCATGGCCGCCATTGTGGTGGATTTACCGGAACCCGTGGGGCCTGTGACGAGGATTAACCCTTTGTGGTAGTGACAAATATCTTTGAAGACGGGCGGCAGGTTGAGCTGCTCCATTGTGAGGATTTTGAGGGGGATGAGCCGCAAGACCATCGCTGGGCCGTGGAGGGAGTCGAAGATGTTGATCCGGACACGAGCGAAGTCGTATTGGGTGGCCCCGTCAAAGTCGAGGGTTTCTTCAAATTGGCGGATTTCTTCGTCTTTGAGGATTTCTTGTAGCCAACTGAAGAAGGTTTCGCGATCGGTTTCGGGCCATTCGGTGTTGTTGATTTCGCCGCGATCGCGGAATCGGGGTATTTCCCCAACGCCCAAGTGAACATCGGAATAGCCTTTGTCGAAGGCGACCCGCACAATTTCCGCCAGGGTCGGTGATCCATTGGAGGGGGCAAACCGTCGTCCTGCATGGGAGGGTGTGGCTCGCTGGCTGGGGGCCGGTGGTGGGGCACTGGCGACTGAAGTGGGTGGTGGACTGCTGGGGGCTACCGGGCTTTTGGTGGCGATCATGGTGGGTGCACCGGCCTGCGCGGCATTTGTTGCAATCATGGTGGGTGCGCCAGCCGCGGGCATGGGGGCCATTTGCTGAGTAGCGGCGATCGTGGCTCCGGCGTTGGTGGCGATGCGCGTGGGGTTGGCGGAGCGCGGTGGGGGTGGGGCGGGGGGAACACGGGGCGGCGGCGGCGACGGGCGTTGTGACTCTGTCATGGTTAACTCTCTAGCTATAGCGGTGGGCAACGAGCGGTGAAGTACGGTATTTCTAAATACTGCTTGGGAAGCTGGTTTTCCCAACTGGTAAGGCGACGACTTGGCAATGGCTGGCTTCGCCGTACAGGTTATTACGGTTTAGCCAAATCAGTTTATGCAGGATGGTTGGGTCGGGTTGTCGATTGGCAAGGACTCGGGAACAGACGGGCAGGGCGATGACAGCAAGAAGCTGCCAAGGCGCGATCGCCAGTCTAGAATCCAGTTTGCCCCAAAAGTGGGCCTGACTATCAGCAATCTGGTGCCAAGTTTGCCGCTGCAATGTTCCATTCTTTTATCATTAAAAAATTAATCTGGCTACTGCGCGGGTTGGAGCGGGCAAAGTTAAACTCCGAACACCAAAAAATTGTCAGCCCTTTTGGTTTGGGTAAATTTTGATTGCGATCGCCGCTAGGCAGATCAATTCTCGCGCGGCCCGGTTCATTCTGACTACGATGAAGCCAGCGATCGAGGGTAGGGCTATGGCTGAGGACAAGGACTGGTACGTGGTGAAATGTGAGGGTGGAGAGTGTGAGATTGTGCCGACGGCAGCAGGAGAAATGCCCGTGCTAAATGCAACGGGTTTGCAACCTCAGTGGTGGGGGCCGTTTTCTTCCCAGCAGGAGGCGATCGCCCGCCGCGTTGGCCTCATTCGTGCCCATAAATGCCAACCCCGCACCCCTGGGCCAATCTTAAAGCCACCCCCCAGCCAGTAGCGATTGAATTTACCCCTACCTAGCTTTGCTGGCTTGGGGGGCGGATTGTTGCCGCGCTTTCACGATTTCTTGATCGAGCACTTGCACCGCTTTTGCAAATTGCGGATCTTGCAACGTACCAATCTTGTCCCGGTTGCTACTTAATTCTTTGCGTTGAGTATCGTTCAACGGCACCGTAATGTTGGGTTCAATACCGTGTTTGTTGATATCGCGCCCGTTGGGAGTCAGATATTTGGCGATCGTGACCGCTAAACCACCGCCGTTTCTGCCAGCCCCACCGACCATGCGTACCGATTGCACCAATCCCTTGCCAAAGGTTTTAGACCCAACCAGGACGGCACGATTGTTATCTTGCAAAGCTCCGGACAAAATTTCACTGGCACTTGCCGAGCCACCATCGACCAGAATCACTAGGGGCTTGTTGGTCAAAGCCCGTCCATTGGCCTGTTCCTGTTCTTTGGTGCCTTGTCGGTTTACCGTCGAGACAATGCCGCCTTTGTCTAACCACATCCGGGCAATGTCTACGCTGGCGTTCAATAAACCACCTGGATTGCCCCGCAGATCTAAGATGTAGCCGGCAACGCGCTTTTGCTCAAAGTCTGCGATCGCCTTCCGCATATCATCGGAGGCTTTGGCACTAAATTGCACCAGGCGAATGTACCCAACCTTGCCCTGGGGCGATTGTTCTTCCCGCGCCCGCACTGGATGAATTTCGATCTTGGCCCGCGTGATCATGTAGTCGGCTTCTTTACCATCCCGCAGAACGGTCAGCTTCACCTTGCTCCCGACTGGCCCCCGAATCAATGTCACGGCCTGGTTGACATCCATGCCTTCGGTCGATTTGCCATCAATTTTGGTGATGATGTCTTTGGCCAAAATTCCAGCAGTCGCCGCTGGAGAATCTTCAATGGGGGAGATGACGGTGAGTTTTTTCGTTTTTTCGTCGGCGGCCAACTGAATCCCCACCCCGGTCAATTCACCGGAGGTATCGATCCGCATGTTCTGAAATTCCCGTGGATCCATAAACCGGGTATAGGGATCGTCTAGCTTTTTCAACATCTCGCGAATAGCCTTGTAGGCTGATTCGGGCGTGGTGTAGTTTTTGCTGAGATATTCCCGCCGTACCTGTTTCCAGTCCACTTGATTGAAGGTGGCATCGACATAATCGCGATCGATGATCTGCCACACTTCATCCACTAATTCTTTGGGGCTACGCCGGAAAAACGTTTCCAACGACAGCATGGACATGGGTTGTAAGTTGCCTTTGTCCGCCACCTCGTCCGGCTCACTGCGCGAACCATCGTAAGAGGACTGCAACGCCCAAGGTAAACCGCGATAGAGTTGCAGCCCTGTTGCGGCGATCGCCACCGAGGAAACGGCAACTGCTGTTGCGCCAAGGACAAGCCCACGTTTGTTTAGTGCCATGTCTATACGTTGAGAAAGCGACTACGGAGATTATGCCCAATCTAGCACAGGCAATCCCATCCAGGCGGAGCAGAATCCCTAGGGATCAACCCATTTGCCATCGGTTTTGATTAAGTTTATTAACTCTTGCACCCCTTCGGCCTCCGGTACTCGGCGAATTTCTTCCCGGCCCCGATACAGCGAGATATACCCCGCTTGCTTGCCGACGTACCCGTAGTCTGCATCTGCCATTTCGCCAGGGCCGTTGACAATGCACCCCATCACGGCAATGTTTAGCCCGGTCAGGTGTTTGGTGGCTTCCCGGACTTTGTGGAGCACTTCTTCCAGGTTAAACAAGGTGCGGCCACAGGAGGGACAGGCCACATATTCCACCATCGTGCGCCGAATGCCCAAGGCTTGCAAAATGCTGTAACACACAGGAATTTCGTGTTCGGGGGCTTCGGTGATGGAGACGCGAATGGTATCGCCAATGCCTTCTGCCAGGAGGGTGCCGATGCCAGCGGTGGATTTGATCCGGCCATATTCGCCGTCGCCCGCTTCCGTGACACCAAGGTGGAGGGGGTAGTCCATGCCTAGTTCGTCCATGCGCTGCACCATCAGGCGGTTTGCGGCGATCATCACGGGGACTTTGGAGGCTTTGAGGGAAAGTTCGAGGTGATAGAAATCGAGGGATTCGCAGATCCGAATGAACTCCAGGGCGGATTCGACCATGCCTTCGGGGGTGTCGCCGTAGGTAAAGAGCATCCGTTCGGCCAGGGAGCCGTGATTCACCCCAATCCGCATGGATTTGTTTTGGGCTTTGAGGCTGAGAACGAGGGGTTCCAGGGTTTCGCGAATCTTTGTGCCGATTTCGTCAAACTCGGCTTGGGTGTATTCGGTGCGATCGCTCTTGGGCTTTTCAAACACATACAGACCCGGATTAATCCGCACATTGTCCACATGCTTAGCCGCTTCCAGCGCGATCTTCAGCCCGTTGTGGTGCACATCGGCCACCAGGGGCACAGGCTTGTAGGTTTGGTGTAACCGCCGCCGGATTTCTTCCATTGCTTTGGCGTGAGCCATGCTGGGCACCGTCACCCGCACAATTTCGCAACCGATTTCGTGTAACCGCTGAATTGCGGCCACGGAGCCATCAATATCCAGGGTGTCCTCGTTAATCATGGACTGGACGGCCACGGGGTAGGCACCGCCAATGAAGATATTGCCGACAGGAACCGCGCGGGTTTTGCGCCGGGGGATGGTGCCATCGGTGGCAAAATAGGCGGTCGATGGCTGAGATGCTTTGGCAGGGCTGGGCAGAGTTTGCATATCGCTGGATATCGTGTTCTTCGCTCTGCTTTTCAGATTGCCACAGAAAGCGCCCTTTTGCGGTAGAAACTGGTTAAGTTTCGGGTAAGTATGGCTGGCCTGCCGGGGGGAGTGCCGCCGTTGGGGCGGGCTGGTGGTCTGGGGGGTAACTTAGGAAAGACTGGCGGCACGGGGTTTGGCTTTGTTGATTTTGAGGGGCCGCCCCATCCATTCAACGCCGTCTAGGTTGGCGATCGCGGCTTCTTCTTGGTCGGCACTGGCCATTTCGACGAAGGCAAACCCCCGCAAGCGGCCTGTTTCGCGATCGACGGGAACGGCTACCCGTGTCACTTCGCCATAGGCTGCAAAAAACTCGGTCACGGTTTCGGTCGTTGCTTTAAAGGAAAGATTGCCAACGTAAAGAGTCATAGCGGATGAGGAGTGAGTGAGCGGGGGCACTGCGATCGCGATGCTATCAGCAGCTACCTCCGGAGTTATCACAGTTCATCGGGCTAAGTCTGAAGTGTGGGATACGAATCGTGTCGCGATCGCCCTGGCAGCCTTAATCGATCGCGATGGATTGGGGGCCAGAACTTTTGCCATTGTTGGGGGAGCCAAAGGTATCGGTGGGGACTGCGACTCCGGCTTGTTGGTTGAGCCAACTTTTTACAGGGTCTTCCGTCAGATTCAGGCGAAAGAGGCCGGAACAAAAGCCCCCCATGAAGGCCAGAGGCTGCTGGGACAATTCTTTTAGGACAGGCATTAGTTCAGTCAAAAACATGGCGCAATTCCTCAAACAGCAGGGTTAGATTAACCATCGATTCCTTGGTGATTGTAGCGTGGGAGTTGGGTGGGAGGCGAATCTGTGGGGCGATCGCCCTGGCGCTGACCCTCAAAATTTTTTCTGGGTGGTGCTGGCTTGGGTCTGTTGCAACACCAGAATGCTCGTGGTGGTCAGCACAACAGCGGTTGCCGGGGCGGCGATCGGCACCCAGCCATTGAACCGAAACAAAACCAAACCACTGCCCCCCAGCAAGAGGATGACTCCGAGTTCGGCTCCGACCAATAGCAGCGATCGCCGCCCCAGCCAAGCGCCTAGCCCCCCAGCCAACAACGCCCAAGCCCCAATCCAGAGACTTTCTTGCACCTCTGACCAAAACCAGAGGGGTTGCCGTTGACCCGTGGCATAGTCCAACCATTGGCTGACCATGTGGGCGTGGAGCATGACCCCTGGCAACCGGGGTGGGCTTTCCAGCGGGCTGTAGGGCGTAAAAAATAAATCTTTGGCGTTGGCGGCGGTGGTGCCAATCAAAACTACTTTGTCTTTCACCTGGGCGGCGGTGAGTTTGCCCTGGAGCACCTCGCTCAAGCTAACCTGGGTGGCGGCCTGTCGCCCCCGATATTGGAGCAGCAGTTGATAGCCCTTTGCGTCCATTTTTTGATAGCCCCCCGCCTGGGCGGTGAGGGGGGTGAGCACGGCTGGCCCCAACTGAGCAATCTCAGGGTTTTGGGGACTGGAGGTAAGGGAGATCCCCTCCGGTTTGAGGTAGCGCAAGGCCACCCGCAAGGACAAAGAATAAAAAATGTCGGGGTGGTCTGGCACATCCCCAAACACTAAGTTGCGGCGCACCACACTGTCTTCATCGAGGGGCACATCATTGAAGCCGACCTGGTTGGGGGGGACTTCTGGCGGGGCGGGGGTGAGGGGTGATTCCAGGTTCGCGATCGCCACCACATTCGGCCGTTGCAAGGCGGTTAACAGGGCTTGGCGACCGGGTTCTTGAGGGAGATCCCGAAAAATATCCAGCCCAATCACGCGGGGGTTGTGTTGTTGCAATTGTTGCAAGGTCTGGGCGATCGTCGCATCCGACAGGGGAAATCGGCGTTGGGCCTGAATATCCGCCTCCGTAATGCCCACAACCAGCAACCGAGGATCGGGGCCAGGGTCGGGCAACGTTTGCACCAGCCGGTCATAGGCCGCTAACTCCAGAGGTTGCAACCAACTGAACTGCCGTAGGCCAAGCGTGACGGCGATCGCCACCGCACTGGCCATCAGTGCTGTCCCCCTGGCCCAGCGTCGCCGGGGTTGATAAAGCGTCGTTGCATCGGCCGCATCGGCTTGGCCCAACCCAGAATCCCCAATCATGGCCGTTGCCATTAAGCCCAGGTGGGTCGGCGGAATGGCGGTTTCGTCGGTGGCATCCTGCCCCAGTTGCACATCGGTTGGCTGCACCATTGCCGTTTGCTGCAAAGCTTCCAGGGCTTCGGTGGCGGACTGAAACCGTTGATTGAAGTGATAGCGCACCAATTTGTCGAGGATGGCGGCCAGCCAGGGACTCACATCCGCGCGATCGCGCCAAATCACCTCGGCGGTGACTGGATGGGTGGGCAATTGCGAGGGATGCAACCCGGTCAAGGCTTGAATGGCCGTCATCCCCAAAGCATACAAATCGCTGTTAAACCGAGGTTTGCCCGCCAACTGCTCAGTGGGGCCATAGCCCTGGGTGGCAATGCCCACAGTCAAATCACTTTCCCCTCCGGTCACAACCTGGGTGGCAATTTCCTTGACGGCCCCAAAGTCAATCAACACAAGGCGGCGATCGCGCTGGCGGCGGATAAGATTACTGGGTTTAATATCCCGGTGAATCACATTGTTTTGGTGCACAAATTCCAGAATTTCCAGCACATCCCGCAGCACCCCAAGGACTTCAGTTTCCGTCAGCTTGCGGTAAATCGCCAGTTCCTCTTGCAGCGATCGCCCCTCAATGTGCTCTTGCACCAGGTAAAACTGCCCGTCTTCCTCAAACTCATCCAACAACGTGGGAATGCGATCATAGCCTCCCAGTTTACGGAGCACTTCCACCTCGCTGAAGAAAAGCCGCCGCGCCACTTCCAGAAACACCATATCCTGACTGACGGGTTTAAACTGCTTGATCACGCAGGAAGCAGCCGCAGACTGGTGCCGATCAACAGCGACAAAGGTTTGGCCAAAACCACCACTTCCCAACACGCGGACTAACTGGTAGCGATCGCCCCGCAATGTTTCTAGCATTACGTCTTTATTGCCATCAGGGGTAGCCAAATCAACCCTTTCGTTTTAGTTCAACAGGACAGCTCAACGCAAAAACCTAACCAAAAACTAAAAATGGAGATGCTCCCTCTGATCATAGGGGCGATCTCCATTTCAACCAACTTATTCCAACCAGGAGGCTAGCGATGGCTACCCAGCACAGGGCGATCGCCGCTCAAGCCCCTTTCGGGAACTGTTCAATCTGGGCATAACCACTGAAAATTAAGTGATCGTCATCGGTTTCCAGGCGGTTGATTCGCAGCACTACCCCATCCAGATCAAATCGATCCAAATCAACCATGCTATCCAAAATCTCAGCAAACTCCAGGGTCAAAATCTCAGCAATGCCCTGTTGGGCTGGCTCGATCCCGTCCGGCACAAACACTGGCTCGCTGAACGATAACCGGCGACGACGCTCCACTGCCAAAGTCGCTCGCAGGCTGACCGGCACCGCACCATTGGGCAACATGGCCACCGCGTAAATCTTGATCTGATTGTCTGGCAACAAATCGACTTTTACATCATCAAAAGAGACCGGCTCGCCCCCAGAAAACTGAGTCAGCTTGGGGTTGTCTAGCCCGCATAACCGCTTTTGCACTAACTCAGCCTTAAATGCCCGATTAATGCCTGCTTGAGTTAATACCACTTGGGCTACAGCCTGAGTGGGTTGCCGCAGCCGAATCTTGCCACTTAAAACCGAACTGAAGTCAAGGGACACCGCATCCGTCTCAAATGACATTTCAGCCACTTCAAATTGCCGACGAATCACAAGATTGCGTCCGCTCATCCGAAAATTATCAATGCTACCTTGCAACAATTTGCTGGAAGGGTTGCATCGAATCACCACGTCAACCGACTCGCTTTCGGAGAACAAGTGGCGGATTGATTGACTGGCAACTTTGTTAAGCATTTGCTCACCAAAGTCGGTACCAGGAGTGTTCGCAGTAAAGCTGCCAAACATACCAGTTGTCCACCCAGAATGCGTCCACTTCATTCTGTAACAGATTGTGAAGAAATAGCAACCTTTCCACGATTGAACTTTCTGAGGGCAGAAATAAGTTGTTGTTTACGGTCACAATTTGTTTTGACAGTTCAACACTCCGACTTCTTGGTATGATGGGAAAGCTGCATGAGCGGATGTGGCGGAATTGGTAGACGCGCTAGATTTAGGTTCTAGTACCGCAAGGTGTGAAGGTTCAAGTCCTTTCATCCGCATTAATTTGATATTGGCTTAATGCTGACTGCTGGTGGGAGAAGGCGAGATTTGCTGTCACGATGGGTTGAGGCGGCTGGCGCGATCGCGCAATATTAAACTTAGGTTGAGGCCCAATACGCGAACTCAGGGTCTGCCATCATTCCATTTTCCCCTTGGCTGTTCTATGCACGTTTCTCAACTCTTTGAGTGGTCAAATTTATTTGTCTTACCCTTTTGGGCACTGATGATTGGGTTGCCAAACTGGTCTGTGACCCGCCGGGTCATGGGGTCAGTGCTGCCCTTTGTGGCCTTGGCCGGGTTATATCTCTACTTGCTGTCTGGTACGATTACCGCCGAAACGGCCCAAGCGCTGGCCAATCCGACGTTGGCGGATATTGCCCGGTTTTTTGGGGATGAACGGGCCGCTGCAACAGGTTGGACTCACTTTTTGGTGATGGATTTATTTGTGGGGCGCTGGATTTATTGGGAGGGGCAACGCACAGGGGTTTGGACGATTCACTCCATCGCGCTGTGCCTATTTGCGGGGCCGTTGGGGCTGCTTTCCCATCTGCTGACTAATTGGATAACCCAGGCGGTGCGATCGCCCCAATTGGATAGTCACCCGGCAACGGCCCAAACTGCGTCCCCCGCAGCAAACGCCACTCCTTCTGAGCCAGGTTGACATGACCCAGGAGCCGGACGGCAGGGAGCGGGGGCAAGGGCGCTCATCCGGGTGGGGGAAGCAATCGCCCGATGGAATCGACATCCTAGAAGAAGAGGCCCAGTTGCGTGCTGGTCTGGCTAGGAGTTCCGTTGGATGGTTTATGGCGCTAAAGCAGCAGTTTTCTCAGTACGAGTTGGCTACAGGGGCGATCGCGGTGGTCAGCATCATCGCGACTTTGGCCACAGGTGTTGGGCTTTGGCGGTTATTTGGAGATGAGAGCTTGCTGTCGCCAACGTGGCACTGGGCGGCGGGTAGTGGGCTGGTGGGGCTAAATTTGTTGCTGGTGGGCGGAGTGGCAACGCGGGCGATCGCCCGGATCTCTCATTATCAACAGCGCCAAGTCGAACGATTACGCAGCATTTTTGAAGGGGCCGCGATCGGGATCGGGCTAGATAACCTGGACGGCAAAATTTTGGAAAGCAACCCGGCCCTGCAACAAATGTTGGGCTACTCCAAGGCGGAACTGGCCCAGATGCGCCTTGCCGATTTCACCCACCCAGAGGATCAGACGGCGGATTTAGAACTGTTCAACGAAATGATCAGCGGTCGCCGCGATTCCTACCAAATCGAAAAGCGCCAGATTAACAAGCACGGCAAAACGGTGTGGATTCGCCTGACCAACTCCCTCGTCCGCAATCACCAGGGATTACCCCAATACACCGTGGCGATCGCCGAGAACATCACCCAACTCAAACAAGCCCGGGCCAGCATCCAGCGCTACGTCGATATTGTCAAACAAATGCAAGTGGGGCTACTCGTTTGGCAGCTGGAAAATCCCAACGATCTCACCTCCTATCGCTTGATTGAATGCAACCCCGCCGCCAGCCAAATCCTGCAACTCAAAACACCGATCGCGGATTTGATTGGTCAACCGATGGCTGTCGTCTTCCCCGAATTGGTCGAAACTGCCTTTCCCCGCATCTATGCCGATGTCATCCAGTCCGGCAAGGAGCGCGACCTGGGCGAAATTCGCTATGGTGATGCCACCGTGCCTGCTGGGATTTTTGCTACCAAAGCTTTTCCCCTGCCGAACCGCTGCATTGGGCTAGTGTTTGACAACATCACCGAGCGGAAACAAGCGGAGTATGCCTTGCAACAAAGCGAAGCCCGGTTTCGTGTCGTGGCGGATACGGCTTCCTGCGCGTTTTTGGTGTATCAGGGAAACCACCTGCGCTACGTGAACCCCGCAACGACGGAAATTACGGGCTATTCCGAAGATGAACTCATGGCGATGCCCTTTTGGGAATTGGCCCACCCAGATTTTCAGGACGTGGTGCGCGATCGCGGCTTGGCCCGCCAACGGGGGGAAACGGTGCCCCGACGCTATGACATCAAAATTGTCACCAAAGCCGGTGAGATTCGCTGGGTGGATATGACTGCGGGCACGGCCATGCTAGACGGGCAGCCCGCCGCCCTGGCCACTGCTTATGACATTACGGAACGGAAAGCAGCGGAGGCCCAGTTGCAACTCGCTGCCGATCGCGAACGGTTACTGTCGGAAATTGCCTTGCGGATTCGGCGATCGCTGGATCTCAAAGAGATTTTGAATACAACCGTGGCCGAAATTCGCCAATTTTTACAGGCCGATCGGGTGTTTATTGCCCAACTCAATCCCAATTGCCCCTGCCGTACCGTGGCTGAATCTGTCGATCCGGCCTGGTCGTCCATTTTGGGCTGGGAAGCAGATATGACCGCTGTTGAAGAAATTCGCAGTTTGTTTCAACCGGACACGGTGCGGGTGGTCAACGATACTGCCGCGATCGCCAAAACCCCCTTCCTCAAAGAGTATTACGGTCGGTGCCAGGTTAAAGCGGGAATGGGCGTACCGATTATGCTGGATGACGAAATGTTTGGGGTGTTGATCGTTAACCAATGTTCCCAAACTCGCACCTGGCAACCCTTTGAAGTTGACCTATTGGAAAAACTGGGCACCCAGGTCGAAATTGCCATCCAACAGGGGCAACTGTATCAGCGCTTGTTGGATCTTGCCGCCAGTCTGGAAGGCCAAGTGACCGATCGCACCCAGGAATTGCAACAACGAATGCAAGAGTTGCAAGAGCTAAACCAGGTCAAGGATATTTTGCTCCATGCCGTGACCCACGACCTCCGAACTCCTGTGCATGGCATGTTGATGGTGCTGAATCATTTGCGCGATCGCTGTAACGACGACACCGTGACCCTTTCCCGCTCGATGGTAGAGCGCATGATCGAAAGCAGCGATCGCCAACTGAACCTCCTCAACTTCCTCACCGAAAGCCATTCCAGCTCGTCCTGCCCCCAACAGGGATTGTGTTGCGAAACGTTGACCTTGCGCCCCGTCGTGGAGGCCGCCCTGCATAAACTGAGTGGTTTGTTGACCCAGAACGAAACCATCGTGATTGATCAGGTGCCGGGGGATCTGCCCGCCATCACTGCGGATGCGGCCCGCTTGCAACATGTTTGGGAAAACTTGGTGGCTAATGCCGTCAAACACAACCTGCCCGGACGCACTGTGACCCTCTCTGCAACTCTGGCGGCTCCGGCGGGCGATCGCCCCCACTTGTATTGCACCGTCGCCGATGATGGCCAGGGCATGACCCCGGAGCAGTGCGATCGCCTGTTTGATCTCTACGTCCGTGGCCTCGACAATCGCCACCTCACCGGGATTGGCTTGGGCCTGCATCGCTGTAAACACATCATCGCCAAACACGGCGGCACCATCGGCGTGCATAGCCAACCCCACCAGGGCACCACGATTTGGTTTACCCTCCCCCTCCCCCCTGCAACAGCAGAAGCCTCCCAGGCCGACGCGCTGCCAAGGCCAACCCATTAAGCCGCCCCATCCCCCAGTAGTTTACTGCTGAAGCCAATCGGGAGGCATTAACCCTGGCCCAAACTGTGAGAGCCAGGGCACCACAAAGATTGAGAGCGCTGGACATGACGGGTTTTCCTTTGGTAAGGGGAAGACTTGTCATGAACCTGTTACAACGTGGCCCCGATGGGAACACTGGCAATATCAGGTTATTTGCATCTTTTTTGACGCTTTCAGTTATGGACGTTTCACTTCAATTAGCAGACTGGCGCACGTTGGCGGGTCGGCTGTTGGCAAATTTAATTCCTAACATCCAGGGCAGCGGGTTTACGCCGCAAGATGGGCTGGTGGATGATTTGTTGCGATCGCTGGCGAATCTCCCGCCGCGCCCCAATGGCCGTGATCCCTATGTAGGGCTGTTTGGTGCGGCTCCTGTCCCGACCCTACGAGCAAAAGCCGCCAACGGTATTCGGGTTTATTTAGAGCGATCGCAAGCGGTGGATCTGGTTCCAGCAGACACCTTGAGCGATCGCCTGATTCGGGTCTTACGCAAGTTTCCAACCCAACTGCCGGGTGGGGTGTTGCCCTACGAAGCGATTTTTGGCTACACCAGAGCCAACCTCACCCTGGATCAGATTGGGGCTTGGCGGCAACAAGCCGGGACGCGGTTGCAATTCCTCTTGCTGCAATTGGTCGATCCTGATCCTGTCCTGGCGGATAACTTGGCCGATGCGCTCTTGCGGGCTTTGACCGGCCAAGCCCCCCGACCGAGCGATCGCCGTCCCTACGAAGGGCTGGTGGTTGCGCCACCGGGAACGCCCTTTTTGGCCCTGCGGCGGCGTGGCGCGGATGGGCTGAGATTATTTGTTGCCGCGATTAAAGATCCCCAACTCGGTTCTAAAGACGCGGTGATTGATCATGTCATTCGCCAGATGACGGCCCCGCCCCTGCCTCCTCGCCCCATTACCCGGTTGCCCTACGAAGGGTTGTTTTCTCGCCTCAGCGAACCTAGCGGCCAACAACTCAGCCGGAATTTTACCGTCGCTGACCTGACCCGATCGCAAACCGCCAGCGATCGCAGCATCGACAACACCCCCGGCCCCACGGAACTTGACCACCTCCGGCGCTTGTGCCAACAAATTTTGCAACCCACCTGGGATGCGTTAGGGCCGCTGTTTATTACCTCTGGCTATCGATCGCCCGCCTTGAATACTGCTGTGGGGGGGGTGCCCAATAGCGACCACTTATCCGGCTATGCGGCTGATGTCGTGCCACGGGATTCCAGCAAATTTAGTACCCGGCGCATTGCCGAATGGATCGTGAAAAATGTGCCTTTTGATCAGGTGATTTTAGAACGGGGCACAGAACAAAACCCGGACTGGATTCATGTGAGTGCCAGCCCTAGCAATCGGCGGCAAATTCTCCGCGATGCTGGCAATGGCGCTGTGCCTTACTCGCTGTAACTGAACCTGACGCATCGGCGATCGCGGCGGGCGGCCAGTGCCCTGGTTTGGCCCCACGGGCTTCCGGTGTTGCGCCATTATGTCGCGCCATGATTTTAGACCCATTGATTGTGAACACGCTGTCGGGCCAGATCCCTCTGCCTGCGCCATCCTCCTCATCAACGGGGATTAGGTTGTTCCTTTGCATCTACTGTTTCGTTATCTCTACTATCGTATGAATACAATTCACTCCGCCTCTCAACTCCAAACCTGGCGCGGCCAAGCGGCCCAACTGTTAGCCACGTTGCTCCCTAAACTTCCCGATCCTCAATTTTCTCCCAAAGATGACTTGGCCGATGCCTTGTTGCGATCGCTCACAGGGCAAGGGGTACGTCCGGCGGCGCGATCGCCCTATGTGGGGTTGTTTGGCAATGCCCCGGTGCCAACCCTGCGCCAAAAAGCGGCGGGTGGTCTCAAAACCTATTTATCGGCGCTGGCCAGTCCTCAATTGACCCCTGCCGATGCCCAGGCCGATCAATTGGTGCGGATGCTGCGTGGCCTGAGTCTCAGTTTGCCTCCCGGTGTCCTTCCCTACGAAGCTTTGTTTGGCTACACCGTCAGCCCGCTGTCTTCGGCCCAGGTCAAAGCGTGGCGACGACAGGCCGCCGCTCGGATGCAACAACTCCTGGCCCAGATTCCTGATCCCCAACCCACTGATCGCGACCAGATTGCCGATGGATTACTCCGAGCGTTGGGCCGCCAGCCAGCCCGTCCCCGCGATCGCCGTCCCTTTGAAGGGGTGGTCTTAGTCCCTGCTGGTGCGCCCTTTCCAGATTTACGCCAACGGGGAGCCGATGCCCTGAAACTGTTTATCGAGCATTTAGCCGAACCGCAACTGGGTTCCAAAGATGCCGTGATTGACAACGTGCTGCGGAAACTCTCGTCGCCCCCCCTGCCCGATCGCCCCATTCAGCGCTTGCCCTACGAAGGCTTGTTTCAACGACCCACCGGCACCCTGACCGCCGACCACCTCCAGCAAATTGCGACGATTACCAGTGCCGCCCAAATTGCCCTGATCCGGCGCTTGGTGCCCTACCTCAATGATGCGCTGGACGAATTTGGCATTGACACGCCTTTACGGCAGGCCCATTTTTTGGCCCAACTGGCCCACGAATCGGACAATTTCAACACCACAGAAGAATACGCGAGTGGGGCTGATTACGAAGGCCGGATCGACCTGGGGAATGTGTATCCCGGTGATGGGGTGCGGTTCAAGGGGCGGGGGCTAATCCAGGTGACGGGCCGAGCCAACTATGGCAGTTGCAGCCGGGGGCTGGGCCTGGGCGATGCCCTGATCAAACAGCCGACGTTGCTGAACCATGAGGATTTGGCGGCCCGCAGTGCGGGGTGGTTTTGGCAAACCCATGACCTGAACCGGGTGGCCGATCGCGACGATGTGGTGCGGGCCACGCGGATTGTCAACGGGGGGCAACGGGGCTTGGACGATCGCATTGCTAAACTGCGACGGGCCAAGGTGGCGCTAAACGTCTAAGCGGGAACCCGCGATCGCGCCCCGCCGCCCAATTCCCTTACCCCTGTGAGACAATGAAGCGTTGAGCCAAATTGAGCAACAGGGGGACGGGGCATGGAGGTGATTCCGGCGATCGATATTCTCGGTGGGCAGTGTGTGCGGCTGTACCAGGGAGATTATGGCCAAGTGCAGACCTTTAACGAAAATCCAGTCGCCGTGGCGCAACAGTGGGCGGCAGAGGGGGCCACGCGGCTGCATGTGGTTGATTTAGATGGGGCCAAAGCGGGTCATCCCGTTAATCTCGCGGCGATCGCCGCCATTACCCAGGCGATCGCCATTCCGGTTCAGGTGGGCGGGGGGTTGCGCGATCGTGCCAGTGTTGTCCAACTGTTGCAAGCCGGAGTCCAGCGGGTGATTTTGGGCACCGTAGCTGTGGAACAGCCCGATCTAGTGCAGCAACTCTGTGCCGAATTTCCAGAGCAAATTGTTGTTGGCATTGATGCCCGCAATGGCAAAGTGGCAACGCGGGGCTGGCTGGAAACTTCCGAGGTCGAGGCGACAGCCCTGGCCCAGCAGATGGCCACAGCGGGCGCAGCCGCGATTATCTACACCGATATCTATCGCGATGGCACCATGCAAGGCCCCAACCTGGATGCATTGCGGGAACTGGCGACCCAGATTGACATCCCCGTGATTGCTTCCGGTGGCATTAGTTCAGTAACGGATTTGCTGAATTTGCTGGGGCTGGAAGCGCTGGGGGTGAGCGGGGCGATCGTCGGGCGGGCAATTTATACCGGAGAAATTGTGCTCAAAGAGGCGCTCCGCGCAGTTGGCCCCGGACGCTGGCAGGATGTGCCCCCGGATCTGGGATCTTCGGCTTTTGCTTAACGGCATGGCGATCGCAGCCAATTGATGCGGCCACCCGCGATCGCCGCCAGTCTTCCCAGTACCTTATTAGTAGACGATGGCGCAAGTTTAGCGACCCTTTAATGCGCCAGTTATTCGTCCATTGGACATGTGCAATCGACCAACGACCAATGCCCAACGACCAATGACCAGTGACCAATGACCAACGCCAAGCAGCAATGGTATTTGTAATTGCGCCTCAGTCTACTAGTCTGTGTCAGCCACTACATCGGTTAGGCGGAAAGCCCTTCAGAATATGAGCAAATCATGAGGATTGATTTACTATTTGTCTGGATTACGTCTATCGAAAGAGGCAGCATTTTCCATGAGTTCATCCGCCGAGGAAGCGACTGCGATCGCGGTCTCCCAAGCCAGTGAAGATTATCCCCTCAGCCCCGTGCCCCTCACCGCGCGTAAACCGATTTGGTCGCTTGCGCCGTTGCTGATGGGCTTTGCCCTCACCTCCACCACCCTGTTTGCAGGCGGAATCATTGGCCCCGCCTTTAACTTCACGCAGATTTTGTGGTTGGTGTTAATTGGTAACTTGATGCTTGGTGCTTACTGTGCCACGTTGGGATACATCGCCTTCAAAAGTGGCCTCAGCACGGTGCTCATGGCGCGGTTTAGCTTTGGTAACATTGGCTCGCGCTGGGTCGATTTCATCTTGGGGTTTACCCAAATCGGTTGGTACGCTGTGACCAATGCGTTTGTGGCCGATGCCCTGAGTCGTTTAGTCGGTTTTCCCAAAGAGTGGCAATGGCTGGGGATTGTGTTTTTCACCTATGCCTTTTGCGTGACGGCATACATTGGCTACACCGCGATGGATTGGCTGAGTCGGTTGGCGGTGCCTGCCATGCTGATCTTGTTGGCCGTTAGTCTGGGTTTGGGGGCTAAAGATGCCGGGGATTTGTTTGCGTTGCAGCCCAGTCAACAGATGACGTTTGGGGCTGGTTTGGCGGTGATTGTGGCGACGTTTATTTCTGGGGGCACCCAGGCCACAAATTGGAGCCGTTATGCCGATACGAGCAAAAACGCGATCGCCAGCACCCTCTTGGCTTTTGCCGGGGTCAACGCGCTGTTGGTTTTTGCCGGAGCCTTCAGCACCCTGGTTTATGGCACCCAGGACATTATCGAAGCGATGGCGAAACAGGGGATTTTGCTGGGCGGGCTGGTGTTGCTGATTTTGAATGTTTGGACAACCCAAGATAATACGATCTATGCCTTTTCCATTGCGGGCACTAATTTTTTCCGCACGACGAAGCGCCACGCCTTTGTGTTGGGGGGGGCAACCTTTGCGCTGGCCTTAGCGTTGGGCGGAATTTACAACCAGGTCATCCCGTATCTGATTATCTTGGGATCGGTCATTCCTCCTGTGGGCGGGATTATTATGGTCGATTTTTGGGTGCGATATAAAGGCCAATTTCCGAGCTTGGACACTCCGCTCCCTGGGTTTAACTGGGCGGGTGTGATTGCCTATGTTGTGGCTTCGGCGATCGCCTATTACACGGGCCAAAGTTCGCTAGGAATTGCGCCGTTAAATGGTGTGCTTTCGGCGGTTATCCTTTATACCGTTTTGCTAAAGGTCATGCCCCAAACCACCCCACCAGAGCAACCGGAAAACCTATAATCAGCCTGCCCCCAGACAAGCTCACCTCCAACCGATGATTAGAAAGGCGCAGCGATCGTGCGATCGCTGCGCCTTTGATGAACGCTAAAGTTTTTTGTAGTCCCTTGCCTTTGAGGTTTGCCAACAGCGGTAGGCCGATCAGTAGAGGACTGATTGTATGTGCGGCCAGCATAGTGGAGAAGGCGCGGTTGGCCTCGGTTTGTAGGCTACAGGCAACGGATGAAATAACTCCTCAGGCAAGGAAAGGATAAGCAACTGGTCTGGTAAAGCCTCAGAGGGCTGGCGGATGGGGCTAAATGGATGCCCTTAAATTGAAGGGTTGATCGGCATTAGATACAGGATCAGGGTTAGACCAAAACTCGGCGGCTCCGAGCAAGATCGCGGATGAGCGGCAACCGTGAGTGGATGTAGTCGCTAAATAAATCAGCATCCTGAGTATCCCAGGCTTGCTGGATTTTTAGTTGACGGACCAACCACTGGACAAGGCTTTCGTCATCCAAATTGAGTAACACATTGGTCTGCGCGGTTTCCACCACCGACCAAACTTGACGCAACATAAAAGGAGACATGAATCACTTCCAAACGGGTTGCAAGGTTTGGGATGGACTGGCGCGATCGCAAGATAGCGGTCAGCCCGTCGATCGAGGTGCGAAGTCTCCCACACCTCTTCCTTCTTCAACATACCCAATTCGTTCTACGGTGATCGAAGAACACACAAGTTGATACAACAGTTACCAAACAGTAACCAACACATTAAGGTTTGACTAGATTTTGCAATGACCCTTAGTTTTGACGCTGCCTTAGTTGGATCTCACGCTAGCATAAGCGGCCATTGGTTCTTGAATGAATCGAATGTAAAGGTGTTTAAAGGTGGACTTGAGGACGCGGGGCATCCCAAAGTCGATGGGGGCGAGATGGTCTGGGAGTTGCCAATCGGCCAGGGCTAATTCCTGGGGTTGAGCGAGGGGGAAGGCGATCGCCGCCAGTTCGGGGCATAGGCCGAGGCGCTGAGAGGCCGCAACCGTGGGCACGCGGGCTGGATCAACTTGGAGGATTTCGACAAACGCCCGATCCAGGGCAAACACATCGGTAGAAGCGCCCAAAATTCCCAGTTGCCGGGGTTCGCCACCGCTGGGGCCGTTGCCCTCATGGCCCACAATGCCATCGATAATCGTCAGGTCTGGGGCGATCGCCCGTGCTGTTTCGACCAACATTTGCCCAAAGCGATCGCAGCTTTTGCCCGCTTCCATGTGCCACCAGGCTTTCATCTTGCCGGGAACGCACCCAAACAGATTTTTTACACCCAAAGTTAGGGTCAACTGGACGTGAGACTTCACTTTTGGCAAATTAATGACCACATCTGCATCCATTGCCTCTTTCGACAGCAGCAAATGGTTAAACTCCGTGCTGACCGTCTCGTAGCGTTGGCCATGAAATTCCACAATGGGCAGGCCCAACTCCTGCACCAACGGCCCATAGCCATTAGCCCGTGCCACCCCTGCCGCCGACCCAAAGGCTGGCCCATCGCCCAAGAAAGGCTTGCCACCAGCTTCTTGTACCAGTTGGGCCACACAGTAAACAATTTCTGGGCGTGTGACACATTCTTTGCTGGGGCGTGCTCCGGTGAGCAAGTTGGGCTTGAGCAAGACGCGATCGCCCGGTTTCACAATGGCTTGCATCCCCCCCAGGGGCGTTAACACCGCCGCGATCGCCTGCCGGAGTGCGGCCAAATCATAGGATTGAGCGCGAAGTAAACTGACAGTCGGCTGCGGCATACTCATAATCACTGCTTACGACAAGATTGTTGGCGACAAGATTGCTGACGGCGAGAACAGCCATTCCGAACAGCGGCGCAAATGGCATCTGCGTTTCAATCGTAACGTTTTGCAAAAAAACGTCAACCTTCCCTGGGCGATCGGGCCTAGCGGTAGGAGCGGGTGAGCGCGGTGACTCGTTCCACATTGCTGAACACGCCGTCCCCTTGAATCCGATTAATCGGCGGCTTAATTTCAATTTTTAAGATATTGGCCGTGTTGATACAAACGGTTTGTTCCGGCAGGTGCAACACCCACCAATGCTTTTCGAGAAAGCGCCGAAACTCTTGCTGCAACTCTTGTTCCAGCAAACCTGCTTCAACGGGATCGTAGATGTTGAAGGTTTCGGTTTCGCCGTTGGTGTAAAAAAAGGTAATTTGTAAACTATTGTCTTGTGCTGCGGTCATACGTTACCTGCCCCGCCGGAGGAAAACTTTTCTCTCCCAAAGATTAGCAGACGGACAGGCAATGGCGACATCCTTGTGGCCAGTTGGCCAGGATGGGGATGGAAGGCGCTAAACTAGAAAACGTTTCGCGATCGCGTCAGCCGTAATCTATGCCTAGATCTCAACGCAACGATAACTTCATCGACAAAAGCTTTACCGTCATGGCGGATTTAATCCTTAAGCTTTTGCCCGCTACCAAGCAAGAAAAGGAAGCCTTTGCCTACTACCGGGACGGGATGGCGGCCCAGGCGGACGGGGAATATGCCGAGGCGCTGGAAAACTACTCGGAGGCGCTGACCCTAGAGGAAGATGCCAACGATCGCAGTTACATTTTGTATAACATTGGCCTGATCCACTCCAGCAACGGCGAACACGATAAGGCGCTGGATTACTATCATCAGGCGATCGAGCTAAATCCTCGGTTGCCCCAGGCATTAAACAACATTGCGGTCATTTTTCATTACAAGGGCGAAAAAGCGAAGGAAACTGGAAACGACGAAGAAGCGGAACAGTGGTTTGACCAAGCCGCAGAATACTGGAAACAAGCCATTCGCCTTGCCCCCAACAATTACATTGAGGCCCAAAACTGGCTGAAAACCACTGGGCGATCGCAGCTTGATGTCTTTTTCTAAAGTGCTAATTTTAAAGCGCAAACTCTAAGGCGCTGGATTTAGCCCTCTGGGCTGGTATTTAGTCTTGTCAGGAACGTGAAGCCATGCTTGATCGCGACCAAGTGCATAAGGTGGCCCATTTGGCCCGGTTGGATTTGACTGAAGCGGAAGAAGCGCAATTTGCCGCCCAACTCAGCAATATTCTGGATTATTTTGAGCAACTGAGCGAGTTGGATGTGAGCGATGTGCCGCCGACGACGCGGGCGATCGATGTGAGTAATGTGTTCCGGCCCGATCGCCTTCAGCCCTATGGCGATCGCGAACAAATTCTGGAGGGCGCACCAGAGCGGGATGGAGAATTTTTCAAGGTGCCCAAGATTATCAACACTGCCGAGTAATCAGTGGTTTGAACCACGGGGCAGGCTGCTGTGAGTTCGTTGCCTTGCGGTGTCTGCGGGGCGATCGCCGATTTGCCGATGGGGCCAGCGGGGGAAATTTCTCCCTTTGGCCTTATTTGTTGTTTTGTAAATGCCCGGTGCTTCCCGCCCCCGATCGCGGGCCGAAATCGCTAAGATCCAGGACAAATCACTGTTGAAGCTGGCGCTAAACCTGGTTCAGCCGTTCAGCCGAAGAAGATAGCCTAAAGACTTTAGGATGGGCTGCATCAGCAACACCCATGTGTGGGTTAGGTGGCGGAATACCGGCCCACCTGCCAGCCTCTAGATGATTGAGCGGGCCGTGGTACCCGATGGTCTCTAGCGGAGTCAGCACCTATCTTGTGGTGGGTTCGAGCACGATTACCCCCGTTAGCAAATCTCTGATGAAACCATCCCTTAGTTGCCCAACCTGTGGCAAAGCGATCGCGGAGTTTCAGCCCAAACTCGCCCAAACCCAGGTCAATTGTATGGCTTGTGGCCAGCAATATGGCCTTGTGTACGGCAAACTCTCCCGCTGCACATCTCTGACCGAAGCCCTGTTCCACCTCAAGCAGTCGTTGCCCAGCTTTTATAAACGCCATTACACCCTGCACATTACGACTGCCGATCGCACCCTGAAAAAGCTGCAATTTTCCATTCCCGGTAAGGGCGATGCGGTTGCCGTGCGGGGGGGCGATGTAGTCTCCGTGGTGTACACCATGCAAGGCTATGTGATGAAGCATCTAGTGGCGATCGCCAACCATACCACGGGCAAAAATTACGTCTTTCCTGCACCTGTACCCGGTTTCAGCCATCATGTCGCGGTGTTGCTGTTGCTGACGGGGGGCATTGTGGCCACGACGGTCGGGACAGGGGCCAATATCCTGTTGGCCGTGGTGCTCAGTGTGTTAGGCAGTTTGACTTACCTAAAAGTGGCGAACAGCGCCCAACTGACCACTCCTCCGTTAGATAGCCAAGCCTACAGCACCTCCAAACGCCTGCTGGCCGACCAGAGCTTACTCGCGCAAAAACGCAAAATTCAGCACCGGATCGCGGAACTGCACCACGAACGCCAAGCCAACCACGCCCTGATTGACCAGTTGGAAGCGTTGAAACAAAAAATGGCGACGGTGGAGCCAACCCTCTACTCGGCCCGGATCTATCGCACCACAAACGCCATCAAGATTTTGCAGCAACAAATTACCAACACCCATCGCCTGGTGCGGGAATATGAACGGGCGCTGAAGATGATCGAGATTGAGGTGGATACGTCCTGGATTGCGGATCAGTTACCCGATGGGGAGAACTTTACCCGCGCGATTTTGGAACGGTTGACGGAGTTGAAGGCGATCGAAGACCAAAATCAATCCCTGAAGCTTCAACTGACGGCCTACGAAGAGGTGAAGCAGCACGGCATTGAGGATTATCAGACTGCAACAGCGGCAACGACTCTGTTTGATCTGTCGCATTGATCTGTCGCAGTCCAAATGAACTTGGGTGTGCCGGGGCGCGGGGTGATGCGATCGCGGCGTAATCACGACGGTTCCTGGGATACCTATTGGAGCGTGGTGTGGGGATGGGTGGCACTGGCGACAGGGAGCAACCGCCCATTGGTAGCACCGCTGGAGTGGCCATTACTGGGGACGGGCCGACCGTTTGTTGTGCCGCCGGAGTGGCCGCCGCTGTTGACCGGACGACCGTTGGTGTAGCCGCCGGAGTGGGGCATTTGGCCACTGCCCGGTTGCGGGGATTGGGGGGTGCGGGCCAGGGTATTGAGCCGACGGGCGATCGCCAACACATTCGCCGCAAACTGTTGATACATTTCGGGTGGTTTCGTGAGAAAGACCGGAATCACGTTGCGCTGGCTATAGATACTGAGATAGCGGCGACGATACGGAATAAACAAGGCAATACAAGCAATACCCATCAGCAGCAGAAAGGAGCCTAACCCATTGAATCCGCCAGAACGAATGATTGAGAAAGCGGCCATCAACGTGGGAATGCTGAGTAGCAGGACTTCCCAAAGGGGCGACTCGACTAACTCCACGCAATCAATATTTTGAATCCGTGTCCAGGATTCGTGCTTGTCGAAAAAGCCTTTGGAGGAAACCACGAGGAGATCGCCCGTAATTTTCAGGGTGACGACCCCGGAGGCCGGAAAGACAAAATTCCCAAACCCGTTGTTAATGAGTTTGGCGGGGCGACCAGTAATTTCCTGGATGGGTGGCAGATTGGTTTTGGGCCGAGTAGTATGCATAGATCCCTGAAGTGTAAGTGATAGGTTTGCCAAAATGGGCCAGTCTGTAACCGTGGGTCAGGTCAATTGGGGGTCTGACCCCTCATTTAAAAGCGCGAAAGGCTTGGTCTGTCTGGGTTTAGGATGCCCATTTCGGACTGTAATCACCCTTTTTTGTGAAGTTATTCTGGTTGTTTTTGGGGCAGGGTGATCTGGACGGTGGTGCCCTGGGCGTTGGGACTGGTGATTTGAATCTGGCCGTGGTGACTTTGGACGATCGCCGCCGCAATGGCCAACCCCAAGCCAGAACCCCCTTTGCCCGCAAAGCGACGGGCCGGATCAACGCGATAAAACCGCTCAAATAATTGGGGAATGGCTTCTGCGGGGATGCCGATGCCCGTATCGGTAAGCGTGATGTGGAGGGTGCCGTTGTGCAAGCGGCCGCCCCGTTGCAAGGTCAGGGTAATGGAGCCGCCGGGGGGCGTGTATTGCACGGCATTATCAATAATGTTGGTGAATAAGCGGGCGAGTTGGTCGCGATCGCCTTGCACGGTGGCCCAGGATTCCTGGGCTGATCGGGGGGTGTCGTTGGTTTCTGGGGCGATCGCCCCATAGCTCAGGTGCAGGGCTTTTTCCGCAACCACGGCCTGTTGCTCTTCCACAATTTCCTGAAGCAAGGTATCTAGGGCGATCGCCTCCCATTGCAACTGGACAATGCCACTATCCTGGCGGGCCAGAAACAACAGATCATCCACCAACTTCCCCAGCCGCCGGGTTAACCGTTCCACCACTTGCAAATGCTGTTGCTGGGTGGCCGGGTCGGGGTCGGGGTCGGCCAGGGCCACTTGCACATTGGTTTGAATCACCGCGATCGGACTCCGCAACTCGTGGGAGGCATCCGCCGTAAATTGTTTCAACCGCTGGTAGGAGTCATACACCGGACGCATGGCCAACCCCGACAAAAACCAGCCGATCGCCCCCACCGCCCCAATCATCACCCCACTGCCCAAAATCAGATCCACAAAAAACGCCCGACTGGGTTTCGTCACTTCAAACCAGGGATGGCTCACCCGCAAATAGCCTAACATCGACCGCCCCACCTCGACCCGTTGCGTGATCTGGCGCAAAATCAGCGGTTCATTTTCGGCGGTTTTGGCCACACGCACTGTTTCCCCGTCACTGTTGACATGGAGCGGCAGGGGCAAGGTCGCCGAAAACGTAGACCAGATCAACTCCCCCGTGGGGCTAAACCATTCAATATCAATGCGATCGTCTTCTCCGGTGGCGGCACTATCGCGAAAACTGGCTTCCACATTGACCCGCAGCGGCCCCCCTTCTGTCCGGGGAAACACTGGCTCAATCACCAGCGATCGCCGCACCACCTCCACCACATGATTTAACGTATCGTCTACCCGCTCAATCAGGGTACTGCGGACATACAAGTAAACCCCCGTGGCAAACAGCAACACCAGAATTGCCGTGACTGCTGTATACCACAAGGCCAACCACCGCCGCGTCGTCTGAAACATCCCCTGCCCCATCCCCACCTTGCACCTCCTGCTTGCTGGGTGCCCTGGCTCAGCGCGATCGCGATCGGCCAGCCAGCCCCCGTTACTTTATTCAACAAAAAATGTGCTCAACTCTCTAAATTATGTGTAACATCGCTCATAAGCAGAGCCACCAACGGACAAAGAATAGTGCAAATTATTTTTTTGGCCACCGTTAATCTGGTTATGTAGGATAAAACTTTGGGGTTTGCATCCGTTTAGATAGGGCTAATTGGATTCAGGAAATTTGAGCTTGGCAAGGCTGTAAATTGTGGCTGCATTGCAGCGGAGGAATGCGGCAGCATTAAACTACGTTCCTTCTACAAAAGCCACAAAATTCTATAAAAGTGTGCCAACTCAAAAGTCTGCCTCTATAATTCTCCTTTCTGATCGCGGTGACGCTGAGAATGCTAACCCAAAACTCAATTTTCTTAGGGATGAAAGCGTTCATTTGCTCAAAAGTTGAGTACCATGCTGTTGCATTACCCAATTGAAATGAATTGCTTTTCAGTATCCTGTGCAAAATCACTCCGTGGTAAGTCCTTTGAAACCTTCTCGTTGAGCTAGCAAGATCGTGGTGAAAGCGCTAACTAGTCTACTGTCCGGTAAGTCTAAGGGTATCGGTGTTGAGCTAGCCCCAGACCGAATTAACGTAGCCCAGCTACGGAAACAGGGGCAGGGGCTAAAGCTAGTAACCCTTGCTTCAACCCCTGTGCCCGAAGGGTTGTTTCAGGAGGGGCAAATTATGGATCCGCCGGGGATGGCCGAATTGATTCAGGCTCTCCTAGCGGAACACAAAATTAAGGCCAAGCAGGTGTCTTCGGCGGTGATGGGCGGGCGCGATACGGTCACGCGGATTATTCATGTTCCTGCCGAATTAGACGACGCAGAATTGCGGGAATTAGTCATTAATCAAGAGGCTGCTTTGTACTTGCCATTTGCGCGGGATGAGGCGGATGTTGACTATCAGAAACTCGGTTTGTTTACCGATGAGGATGGGATTGAAAAGTTTCGCGTTTTATTAGTAGCAACTAAAAAAGAGGTGACGGACTCCTATCTGCAAACCTTTGAGGCGGCGGGAGTTCGCCTTTCGGTTTTAGAGATCGCTAGCTTCTCCTTAATTCGCACAATTCGGGAGCAGTTGCGCCAGTTTTCTAGCCAGGAAGCGGTGGCGATCGTGGATATCGAGTTTGAAAGTACGGAGATTTCCATTGCGGTCGATGGTATTCCTGAATTTACGCGGGCGGTGCCGATTGGGACATTCCAAATTCAAGGGGCACTGTCACGGGCGATGAATCTGCCGCCGAGTCGGAGTACAGAATTGCTGCAAGGGATGACGATTCCGATCTTGCCCACAGATACGATTGGGAATCCGGGGCGCATGGGCGGTACCAATCCGGGAGCGGCGGCGATGTTGCGGATTGTCGGGGAGTTGGCGGATGAGTTGCGGCGATCGATTGACTTTTACATTAATCAGGGTGAGGAAAATCTGGAGGTCGCGCAGTTGTTGTTGGCAGGGCCAGGAGCGGCGATCGGGCAGTTAGACGAGTTTTTTACCCAGCGATTGAGTTTGCCGTGTAGCCAGGTTGATCCGATCGCGGCGCTATCGTTGGAAACACCGGACGAAATCCCCCCCGCCCAGCGGCCAGGGTTAAGTGTGGTGTTGGGTCTAGGATTGCGGGAGTCGTAACCATGTATAGCCTTGATATTAATTTTCTCAACGATCGCCCTGAGTATCACCCAGAGACCGTAGATCGGCGGCGACCCGTTAACACAGGCAGCAAGAAACCGCTGTATCTGGGGGCGGCAACGGCCGTCGCCTTATTAGCTTTGGCCGGAGGGGCGTGGTTATTCTTGCAGACCCAAAACAGCCAACTCGCCGATCGCAAAGTGCAACTAGAAACCGAGTTGGGAGCACTCAAAGCAGAGCAGGCTAAACTCACCAGCATTAACGCCGAGGCCCGCCAAATCCAAGACGAAACCGCTGCTCTGGCCAGTGTGTTTAACGCGATTAAGCCGTGGTCTTCGACATTTAATGACGTGAGCAGCCGCACCCCGCCCAGGGTTCGCATCCTGAAAATTGAAGAACTGCCTCCGCCCCAAGGTGCTGCCCAGCCCAGTCCGAGTCCCGGTGCTGCTGCTGCCCCTTTACCCGTGCGAACGGTGGCGATTTCTGGTGCTGCCACCAGCTTTGATGATGTGAATGATTTTCTGCTGGTCTTGCAAAACTCCAAGTTCCTCAAAGCCGATGCTACCAAAATTGTGTCGGCGGAAATGGGCCAGCCCCGTGTGATTACGCCCTTGCGCTTGGGAGATTCTCAAGGGGGGGGTGGCAATGAGCGGTTGGAATTGCCCGCAGAAGTTTCATTTAAGATTGAAACCCAATTAACCGATGTGCCCACGTCTGACTTGTTGCGAGAACTGGAGACGAAGGGCGCAACTGGCTTGGTGACACGGATTGAAACGTTGCAACAGAAGGGGGTCGGCAAATGACCGCAGGCGGAGATTTTATCCCTGGAGACCAGGGGTTGGATGTGGAACCGGAGTATCCAACGATATTCGGTCTGAGCCTTACACCCATTGTGTCGGGGGTTTTGCTGGCGATCGTGGGGTTGGCCGGGGCGGGGGCGCTCTTGTTTTATCTGGTGTTGCCGGAGTGGGAGCGGTATCAGCAGTTGCAAGGGGAAGTGACCACCGCCGAATCAGAGTTGGAGCAGCAGGCGGCGATCGCCCAGCAAATTGCGAAAGCCAAAGCCAACCTGGAATCGGCAAAAACTCAAAAAGCCGAAGTGCTCACCCTGTTTGCCAATGAAAACGCCTTAGATACGTTGTTGCTGGATCTGAACAACCAGATCGATGCTCGCAACGCCAACTTACCCCGCCGTAAACAGCAAAAACTAGCCCAGTGTCCTGCTTTGGTCCGGCAAAACTTGGCGGATTTTGAAAAACAGGCTGGTCCGTTGGCCGCAAAGGCTGAGTTGAAAAAGTTTGAACCCGTGAAGTTGCCGGCGCAAGGGCCGCAAGCCTCGCCCGTGATTACAGATGGTTCCTACGGGCCACAGGTGAATAACAAGCTGAAGCGGGAAACGGTGACGGTTGCGTTTGCGGGCAATTTTGAGCAGACAACGGCCATCTTGCAAAGTATTGAACGGTTGCAGCCATTGTTGGTGATTCGGGATTTGACTTCCACCTTGGACGATCGCTCCCAGAAGTTCATCCCCTTGCCCGGTGCCACAGCGTGTATTCCTGACCCGTTGATCAACACCACCTTTAAGCTGGAGGCTTTGTTGCCGTTGACCCCGGAAGAACTGAAGCAGGCGAACCCAACACCGTCGCCGTCGCCCAGTCCATAATTTCAGCCAACTCAATCAATTCAGAATACCTTTTAGAGTCAAGGAAGTGAGGAGGGAGCCGTGAAACTAACCCAGACAATGAATTATTTGTGGATGAGTGGTGTGCTTGGGACTGCCGCGATCGCGCTAGTCGCCCCATCAACTGTTGCCGCTGCCAAGATTACCGATGTCCAGCTCGATGCGACGCAGGCCGGAGTTGATCTGGTGTTGCAAACCGCAGGCCGCGATCGCCCCCAAGTCCTCGCTGTTCGCCAGGGCAAAATCCTCACCGCCAACATCACCAATGCCCACCTGGCCTTGGCTCAAAAAAGCTTTCGACAGGTTAACCCGGCCAAAGGTATCGCCTCAATTACCGTCCAACCCCTCAGCAAAGATAGCGTCAAAGTAGTGGTTGTGGGGCAAGTCGGCGCACCCGTGGGAGCCATTACCCGTGCCGCTGACGATACCCTCGCCTTCCAACTCCGTCCCTCCGACGAACTCGCCATCAACGAGCCAACGGAAAGCAAAACCAAAGAATTAACCAAAGCACCAACCAAAAAGACCGCACCCCTCAAAGGGAAAGCCCTGGCTGCAACCTTGGACAAGCGAACGGTCATCCTGCCGTTGCCCAAAGACTTGAGCCGCTTGCCCCAACTGATTGCCCAGGCCGCCAAGACCCCGCCCCAACCAGCGCCTGCCGTAGTCCCTGTTGCGCCCGCAACCAGAGCGCCGCGCGAACGCCCAGTCAGCACTCCGGCCCCTAGCAATCAAAGCCCGTTACCCGCTTTTCAGGGGGGTGCCCCGCTGGTTGCGAATCCGACCATTCAGGTGGAAGGGAAGCCCTACGCCCCCCCGCCCCCCGTGCCGCCGTTTGCGCCTGCTCCGTTGCCCCGCGCGATCGCGCCCCCGGTTGGTGATATTGCCGTCGGCCAAATTGATGCCACGCCCGGTTACATCGACTTAGGCACCGCCGAACGAGTCCCCCGCCTGGTATTGCGAGATGCCTCTTCCCGTGAAGTTTTATCGCTATTGGCGCGATCGGCAGGGATGAACATTGTCTTCACCGCTGACCAGGGTCGGAATCAGCAAAATCAACAGCAGCAAGCCCAGCCCGGTGCCACCGCCGACGATGGGCCAAAAGTAACCCTTGATATCGTCAACGAACCGATCCAAAACGTATTCAATTACGTCTTGCAAATTACGGGCCTGGAAGCCAGTCGCCGAGGTAACACAATTTTTGTTGGCCCACGGTTGCCTAACTCCGCCCGCAATGTTGTTGTGCGAAGCCTACGGCTGAATCAAGTCCCGGTCGCCACAGCATTACCATTTTTGGTCACAATGGGTGCAGAAAGCGCCGTTTCACGGGAACGTTTAGTGACTGCTGTGAACGCTGTACCAATCACCAACATTAGTGAGGTCGCTACAGGGTCGCTCCCACAGGGGCAGGGACAGGGACAAGGAGCAATTACACAAAGCCAAACCACAACTGAGCAGCGGATTGAGGTACAGCGCGTAGCTTATCAAGATTCAACTCCTATTCTGCGTGGATTGCAAGTCTCTGGGGATGAGCGGACGAATACTGTCACTATTGTTGGGGAAGCTAGGAAAGTTGAGATTGCGATCGCTCAATTGGTTCAACTTGATGTGCGTCGTCGTCAAGTTGCGGTCAATGTTCGAGTTGTAGATGTCGATCTAGTTTCGTTTGAACGCTTGGGTAGTAGCTTCTCGTTTGGAGTCAATGATACACAGGTCGTCAACACAGGTGGTGTCGCAATTGTCAACTTTGGTCAGAACCGACCTTCTGAGACTGGGCTTTCCCCTGGGGTATCCCCTGGTAATCCTCTTGGGTCTCCAGTGACTACGTTCGGGGGAATTACATCTGGTGCTAATTTTGCGAGGAACTTTTTACTACAGATTCAGGCAGCAGTATCAAACGGTAGTGCAAAAGTCTTAACCGATCCCACCTTATTGGTGCAAGAAGGGCAACTAGCACGAGTTGAGCTAGGCGAAGAAGTTGTCACCAATATTGAGCAAACCACTACAGCAACGCAAAACTCAACTACAGTCAACCTTTCAGTAGAAAAAGCTGTAGCAGGTTTAACATTACCCATCTCGGTTAATCGCATTGATGATAACGGTTTTATTTCTCTTTCACTCGCACCACTGATTTCACGGCCCCAAGGGGTAGCTGATGTTTCTTTTAATACTGGCACGGGTAACGTAGTTTCTAACCAGATTACATTGCTGGCTGTGCGCCGTGTGGAATCTGGTCAGGTCAGGCTTCGTGATGGACAAACTTTAGTCTTAACTGGAATTATCCAGGACATTGATCGAACGACTGTCACAAAAGTACCAATCTTAGGTGATATTCCGATCTTAGGTGCGTTGTTCCGTCGCTCAGAAACCCAGAATCAGCGGCGGGAGGTGATTGTGTTGCTCACGCCTCGGATTTTGGATGACACGGATCAGAGTGCGTTTGGCTATAGCTATACGCCGGGGTCGGAGACGCAGCGGATTTTGAACAATATCAAACGCTAGGGTTTCCGGTTTCGATTTACTTTTCTCATTGCACTTCATCAGAGCGATCGCGGTAGGCTATTTGGGCCTGCTGCGATTTTTTGTTGATCGGCTGTCGGGGGAATGGCAAACCAGGGGCGAGTTCGCTAGGGTGGAGGCAATGGCTTGATTTGAATTGGTTTTGGTAGAGCAACCGATGGCACGATCGCACCGTTTTATTCCGATTCTGACCCTGGGGGGCTTGGTCTTGGCCTGTCAGGCGGGGCCAACCGCCTCCCCCCCGGCCCCGCCCGAAGCTTTGTCGGCGATCGCGCCATCGACCAGCCAAATCATCACCCAACCGCTGACACCCCAGCCGATCCGCATCCAGCCCGCGCAACTGCCCGCCCCCTTCAGCAGCACCAGCGCCAGTAAACCGCCTAACGTGGTGCCCATTCCGCCCAATCCCACCCTCAACGCGCCGCCTGGGTTCCGGGTCAATGTGTTTGCGGAAGGACTGGATCGCCCACGGTGGTTGGCCTTGACTCCGACGGGGGATGTGTTGGTGACGGAAACTCGGCAAAATCGGATTCGGCTGTTGCAGGATAGCGATCGCGATGGTGTAGCCGATCGCCAGCAAACCTTTGCAGGGCCAGACCAGGGTTTAGACCAACCCTTTGGGATGGCTTTTAGTCGCGATGCCTTCTTTTTGGGCAATACCGCTGCGGTGTTACGGTTTCCCTATCAACCGGGCCAAACCCAACTCCAGGGCACAGGCACCAAAATCACCGACCTCCCCGGTGGGGGCTATAACCAGCACTGGACGCGGAATGTGATTGTCGCGCCGGATCAACAAAAGCTCTATGTTTCCATTGGGTCGCGATCAAACGTGGACATTGAAGAGCTACCCCGTGCGTCTATCCAGGTGATGAATTTAGACGGCAGCGATCGCCAGACTTATGCTTCTGGCCTGCGGAACCCGGTGGGGCTGGCCTTTCATCCCCAAACCAGAGTCTTGTATACCACCGTTAACGAGCGGGATGGCCTGGGGGATGACCTCGTGCCCGATTATTTGGCTCAGGTGCAACCAGGGCAGTTTTATGGCTGGCCCTATGCCTACCTCAGTCCACGCTTTGTCGATCCCAACCATGCCCAAAATGGCCAGAGCGTCCGCCCCGACCTAGTGGCCAAAACTGTGACTCCGGCAGTGTTGTTTCAGGCCCATTCCGCCGCCCTCGGCTTGCAGTTTTACACTGGCCAAACCTTTCCTGAGCGGTATCGCAACGGGGCGTTTGTCGCCTTTCGGGGGTCGTGGAATCGCGATCGCGGCACGGGTTACAAAATTGTCTTTGTCCCCTTTACCGCCAATGGCCAAGCTCAAGGCACCTACGAAGATTTTGTGACGGGCTTTTTGACCAATCCGACCGGGCCAGATACGTGGGGGCGACCTGTGGGAGTGTTGGTCTTGCCCGATGGCAGCCTCCTGTTTACCGAAGAAGCCAATGGCCGCATTTACCGTGTGCAATACGATCGCGCCGCCCAATAACGCCGCCCCAGGCCACGGCCTCGCCCCGTCGATTGAACACTGGCCGGGGAGCGATCGCGCCACAATTGTCTTGAATTAGAGAAAAGTCTGTAATTTCTCAGATTCGGTCGCCCGGTCGCTCTCCCTATAATGCGAGCGTGGCAGGCAACGCAACCATTGATTTAGGGCAACCGTCAGATCGCCGAAAAAAAATAAAATGCGACGATCCGCTTAGACAAATCGGGCCAGAGCCGTTGCAGATACGGCAAACCGCGCAGATTGGACTTAATATAAAGACAAAGTTAAATCTAACGGTCTGAATTGACTGACAAAACTTAAACCACCCGTGCCCCCAACCCTTTTCCCAGAGCGGGCGAGAGGCTTTTGAGCCAATATTTTTGTGTTCGATTCCTTTGTCCTTAGGGGGCGAACGGAGTGAGGGCTGAGGGGAAAAGATAGGTCAGTCAACCAGGGCTACCTGCATCAAACTTTACTTTTGTCAAAACCTTTTTGCTGCGTCAAATCTCTGGTGGATAGCTCTTACTCTGGGCGATCGCCGCTGGGTGGCCTGCGGTTACCACTGCCACAATCCGGGTGAAGTCAAACTTTGAATGCATTTTTTCTCAGTGATTCTCTTGGGATGGGTAAATTCGTGGATTTTTTGCGGTTTCGACAAGCAACAGTCTTGACTCAAGGGTTGGCATGGGGCTGCGTGGGCCTGGGGGCGATCGCTCTGCTGGCCTTGGGCCGTGGTCTGGGCCAACCGAACCCTGACGCGATGTTTATCCTATGGTTTTGGATCGAAGGCGGGTTCCTGTTGTTGGGGCTGTCGCTCGGTTGGGCGGCCACCGCAGCCCAAGGGGTGGCCCTGTGGCGATCGCCTTCGACCTGGGGTGCGCTGGGGGGGCTGGGGGCCGGAATCGTCGCGATCTATCTCCAATTCACCTTGGAACTCAGTGGCGCAGGGGTGCCGACCTGGGCGATCGCGATCGCCACGCTTAATGTGCTGCTGCTGGGTGGGGCGTTGCTATTGCTCAACTATGGGCGCTGGTATGGCTTGGCCCAAAGCTTGGCCTGGGGCGCGTTTCTTTTGGCTTTGCTCGTGTTGATGGGCTATTGCTACCAGGTGCCTGGTTTTTACTTTCGCCGCTATGGTGCCGTAATCGTCATGACGGCCCTGGCTGACTTGGGGTTGGCGCTGGGGGTATGGGCCAGGTGCCCGGAGCGGGGGTGGCTAGCCGTGCTGACCAGTCCCTATGCCGGGGGGAAAACGGCGCGGCGCTTGCTTCCGCTGATCGTGGGTTTGCCGCTGGTGCTGGGGGCCATTAACCTCCAACTCCAAACCTATAGTCATAATTCGCTATCGGACGAAATCCTGGTCTTGATCCGGAGCCTGCTCAATATTTTGCTTTTTGGCGGGACAACGTGGTGGATTGCGCGATCGCTCAACCACAGCGATCGCCAGCACCGTTGTATGGAAGGTGATCTCCGCCAACTCAACGCCACCTTGACGGAGCAAGTCTTGCAGCGCACCGCCGAACTGACGGCAACAAACCGCCAATTAGAGGAAAACTACCAACTGCTGGTCAATGTGATCAACGGGATTTCTGACCCGGTGTTTGTGAAAGATCGCCAAGGGCGCTTAGTGTTGGTGAACGAGTCGATGGCCCAAAAATTTGGCAAGACGGTAGACGAAATTGTTGGCCTCACGGATTTTGATCTGCATCCACCGGAGGTCGCCCAAGTTCTGAGCGATCGCGATTTTGCATTTATGGCCCAGGCAACCGTGCAAAACCTGGAAGAACAGGTGCCCCACGGAGGCGAGGTGCTGACGTTTTTGACGACTAAAAATCCCTGGCGCGATCGCGATGGGCAGGTGATTGGGTTAATTGCGGTAGCCAAAGAGATTACCGATCGCAAACGGGCGGAACTGGCCTTGCAAACCAGTGAACGTCGCCTGCGGGCCATCATCGACTCGGAGCCAGAATGCGTCAAAATCACGACGGCCACGGGGGAACTCCTGGAGATGAATGCGGCGGGGCTGGCCATGATTGAAGCGGACAGTCTGGAACAAGTCCGAGGTACTCAGACCAGCCACTTAGTCCTCGATTCCTATCGTGCGGAGTTTCTGGCGGCCCTGGCTCAAGCGGCCCAAGGGGAATCGACGATTTGTGCCTATGAAATTCAGGGCTTAAAAGGGACACGCCGCTGGTTAGAAGCCCATGCGGTGCCGTTTCCGGCATTGGATGATCAACCGCCCCAAGTGCTTTCGGTAACGCGGGATATCAGCGATCGCAAACGGGCCGAAACAGCCTTGCGCCATCGGGAATGGCTGACGCGCTTTTTCCTGGAACATACCCCCATTCCGGCGGCAGTGGTGGATACAGAGATGCGCTATCTCATGGTGAGTCATCAGTGGCGCACCGAATATCGCCTGGGGGATCAGCCCCTGATTGGCCGCAGTCATTACGAGGTTTTTCCTGATTTGCCGGATCACTGGCGCGAGATTCATCAACGGTGTTTGGCGGGGGCGATCGATACGGCGGCAGAACAACCCTTTTTGCGGACAGACGGAGAGTTGGATTGGATCAGTTGGACGGTGCGGCCCTGGTATGCCGAAAATGGCGCGATCGGCGGCCTTATCATGTTCACTGAGGTCGTCACCCAGCGGAAACGGGCGGAAATCGAACTGCGCCAGAGCCAGCAACAGTATGCCAGTTTGGCGTTGGCGGCTCCGGTGGGGATTTTTCGCACCACCCCCGATGGGGATTGTGTGTATGTGAACGATCGCTGGTGTGAATTGGCGGGAATGCCAATGGAGGCGGCCTTGGGGGCGGGGTGGGTCAGCGCGATTCATCCCGACGATCGCGACTATGTATTTATGGCGTGGTACACCGCCGCGCAACACAATTTGCTCTTTCGCGAAGAATTACGCTTCCAGCGGCCTGATGGGGCCAGCAGTTGGGTGTTTGTCCAGGCGACGGCAGAACGCAACAGCGCTGGCGAGGTGGTGGGCTATGTGGGCACCGTGACGGATATCAGCGATCGCAAGCAGGTGGAAACGGCCCTGAAGGAAAGTGAGGAACGGCTCCGCTTGGCGCTTTCGGCTTCCCAACAGGGGTTGTATGACCACAATTTGCGAACCAACCGCACCATTGTCAGCGCGGAGTATGCTCAAATGCTGGGCTACGCCCCAGAAGAACTGGATGAAACGACGGAGCTGTGGCGCGATCGCCTCCATCCTGATGAACGCGATCGCGTGTTCCAGGTCTACGAGGATTACATCACGGGTAAACGCCCGGATTATAAAGTCGAGTTTCAGCAGCGCACCAAAACCGGGCAATGGAATTGGGTCTTATCCGTGGGGCAGATTGTCGCCTGGGATGAACAAGGCCAGCCCCTACGGATGATTGGCACCCATACGGATATTGGCGATCGCAAACGGGCCGAGGCGGAACTGCGGGAGAGCGAAGAACGGTTGCGCTTGGCCCTGGAAGCGGCCAATCAAGGCTTGTTTGACTGGAACATCCAAACCAACACGGTGATTGTCAGCGCGGAGTATGCCCGAATGCTGGGTTACGACCCTGACGAGTTTCAGGAAAACCCTCAGGCATGGCTAGAACGCCTTCATCCTGAAGAACGCGAACCTATTTCCCAGATTTGTCAAGACTACATCACTGGAAAAAGGCCAGATTACAAAGTCGAGTTTCGTCTCCGCACCAAAGCCGGGAAATGGAAATGGATTTTATCGGTCGGTAAAATAGTCGCTTGGGATGAAGCGGGCCAACCCCTGCGGATGATTGGCACCCATACGGATATCAGCGATCGCAAACGGGCCGAACAGGAGCGTCGCCGCGCCGAACAACTCCGGGTGGAACTGGGCCTGCTGGAAACGATCCTCGACAGCGTGTTAGCGGGCTATTGGTACGAAGACTGCCGCACTGGCCATAGTTACTGGAGTGCAGGCATGAAACAAATGTTTGGCTATACCGATGAAGAACTGCCTACTGTCGCTAATCTATGGCAACAACTGATTTTTCCCGAAGACTTGCCCCGTGTCGCCGCGAACTTTGAACAGCACGTCCAGTCCCAGGGCCAAATACCGTACTACAACGAAGTGCGCTATCGCCATAAGGACGGTTCCACGGTTTGGGTCATTTGTGCGGGGCGGGTGATCGAGTGGGACAGTGCCGGTCAACCGCTCTACGTCATTGGGTGCCACGTGGATATCACGCCGCTCAAACAAGTGGAAGCCCAGTTGCAAAAGAGTGATACCCATCTCAAACTGGCCCAACGCATTGGGAATCTGGGTAGTTGGGAATTTAACCCCAGCACCGGGGAAATTGCCTGGTCAGAGCAGGTGTTTCGGATTTTTGGGCGATCGCCAGACTTGGGCACACCGGATTTTGACACAATCCAGTCTTGCTTCCATCCCGACGATCGCGACGAGCATCACCGCACCCTGGAAACCGCGATCGCCACCGCCACCCCCTATGAACTGGAAACCCGGATTTATCGCCCCGATCAAACCCTCGTGTATCTCCAGATCAAAGGGCAACCCATTTGTGACTCCGACGGCACCCTGCTGCAACTCATTGGCACCGTGTTAGATATTACCGAGCGGAAACAGGCCGAGGCCAAAATCTTGACCACGGCGACCCAACTGGAAGCTGCCAACCGCGAACTGGAAGCCTTTTCCTACTCCGTCTCCCACGATCTCCGCGCCCCCCTCCGAGGGATCGATGGCTTCAGCAAAGCCCTGGTCGAACGGTATAGCGATCGCCTGGACGAAAAAGGACTCCATTACCTCAGCCGCATTCGCAACGGCACCCAGCGCATGGGCGAATTGATCGACGACTTGTTGATCCTTTCGCGGGTGACGCGGGCCGATATGCAAAAAATAACCGTTAACCTGAGTGAACTGGTTCATGTTACGACAAGTGAACTGATGGGTGCCATCCCGGAGCGTGCCGTGGAATGGGTAATTGCGCCGGACATTACCGCCTTTGGCGATCCGCGTTTACTCCGGATCGCCCTCGAAAATTTGCTGAATAATGCTCTAAAGTTCACGTCAAATAAAACACAGACCCACATCGAATTTGGCGTTAGGGTAGAAGACAATACAGCACAACCAATTTACTTCGTCAAAGACAATGGGGCGGGGTTCGATATGGCCTATGGCGATCGCCTCTTCAAACCCTTTCAGCGCCTCCATTCCGAACGGGAATTTCCGGGGACTGGCATTGGGCTGGCCACCATTGCCCGCATTATCCAACGTCATGGTGGTTTAGTGTGGGCGGAGGGAATCCTAGACGAAGGCGCAACGTTCTACTTTACATTACCAAGCTGAATCTTTGTATTTTCTTTATATTCTCTGGTGTTCTCTAGAATGGTAGTAATCCACTTTTTGTCTGACTGCTAATTTGCTAGAGAGATGGTGTTGTATGCCGAACCGTAGTGTGTTGTTACTTGTTGAAGATAACCCTGATGATGCAGAGCTGACCTTAATGGCCTTTGAGCAAGGCGGCATCAACAACCCGGTCGTTGTTGCCCAAGATGGCGCAGAAGCTCTGGACTATTTACTGCCTAACACTGCGGATGCTCCCGATCTCCCGGCCCTCATTTTGCTCGATCTCCAATTGCCAAAAATTAATGGTCTGCAAGTCCTGCGGGAAATTCGGAGCAACGCCAACACCAAACTGTTGCCTGTAGTCGTTTTGACTACCTCCGATGAGCAATCCGATCTGATTAATAGTTATGAGTTGGGGTGTAATAGCTACGTGCGTAAGCCCGTTGACTACGACCAGTTCCTGAATGTCATTCAACAACTTGGAATGTATTGGCTGATTACCAATCTGACACCGCCATTACTAACTGCTGGAAATTAAAATGACTAAATGTTTGCGAGTCCTCGCGATCGAAGACAATCCCGATGATGCTGAGTTATCGGTATTACAACTAGAAAGCAATGGCTACGATGTTCAGTATGTCCGGGTCGATACAGCGGTAGACCTACGAGCGGCGCTGGCCCAGGGAACTTGGGATGTGATTTTGGCCGATTACTCAATGCCGCAGTTTAATGCGAGGGAGGCATTGGCCATTGTGCAGGAGACGGGTAAAGATATTCCTTTCATTATCGTGTCGGGTTCCATTGGCGATGAGATTGCGGTGGCGGCGATGCACGCGGGCAGTCATGACTATCTGTTGAAGGGGAATTTGACGCGACTGGTGCCAGCGGTGGAGCGGGAACTGCGGGAGGCCCAAGTCCGGGAGGAGCGGCGGCGGGCGTTGCGGGATCTGAAGCAGTTGGCGTTTTACGATCCGCTGACGGGGTTGCCGAATCGGAGTAAGTTTTTGCTGGAACTCCAGCGGTGGATTGAGCGGTGTCGAACTGAGCCGGAAGCTTGTTTCAGTGTTGTTTTTTTGGATATTGATCGCTACCACCGGGTGAAGTACGGGTTGGGCCATCAAAAGGGTCAAGATTTTTTGCTGGAAGTGGGGCAACGGTTGGTGGGCTGGGCGGGGCCGGAGGATCTGGTGGCGCGGATTGAGGAGGATTCTTTTGCGATCGCGCTCCGTCCCACGGTTTCAACGGCAGACTTGGCCCCCAAGCTTGACCAGTTGCACGAGTTAATGAAGCAGCCGTTTCAGCTTGGGCCATTGCAGGTCTATTCTTCGGCGAGTTTGGGGGTGGTGGATAGTGCCTTGCCCTATACCACTGCGGAAGATTTTTTGCGGGCGGCGGATACGGCCAATTATCACGCCCGGAAAGAGCAGGGCCAAACCCGGTTTTTCAGTGTGCAAATGCAAACGGAGGAGAGCGATCGCCTGCGGTTGGAAGCAGATTTGCAACAAGCTTTGCTGAACCAAGATCTGATGTTGTATTACCAGCCCATTATGTGTCTGCAAACCTGTCGGGTATCGGGGTTTGAGGCGCTGGTGCGGTGGCAACATCCCACGCGGGGCTGGGTGGGGCCAAATGTGTTTATTCCGCTGGCCGAACAAACCGGGCTAATTATTCCTTTGGGGGAGTGGGTTTTGGCGGAAGCCTGTCGGCAAATGCAATGTTGGCAGACGGAATTGGCGGAGTTTTTGCCCTTGAGTGTGGCGGTGAATTTGTCGGGGCTACAACTGGCCCAGCCAACCCTGGCGGCTTCGATTGTGTCCTTGTGGGAACGGGCACAAGTTCAGGGGCTACACCTCAAGTTGGAAGTAACGGAAAGTTTGTTGATGCAGAATACCGGACTGGTGATTCAGCAATTGCAGGAGTTACAAGCCAGGGGTGTGCAGATTTGTATTGATGATTTTGGGACGGGGTATTCTTCGTTGGCGTATTTGCATTCGTTGCCGATCAATACGCTGAAGATCGATCGCTCGTTTGTCGATCGCATGACCCAGGATGCCAAAAATTTAAGTATTGTGAAAACGATTCTGGCTCTGGCACACACGTTGGGTCTCAGTGTGATCGCGGAGGGAATTGAAACGGTAGAGCAGTTTAACTGGTTGCGATCGCTCGGTTGCACGGAAGGTCAGGGCTACCTATTCGCGAAGCCCCTACCCTCCCAGGAGTTGGCGTTGTGGCTCCAGCAGCCCAGCCAATGTCAGCTGTTGCAGCGGTTATCGGCCGCCTCTTCCCCCGCTGGGCGATTGTCCTCTTCTGGGTATAGATTGGCCCAGTAGACGGCTTCGACGGCTTGGCGTTGATACAGCGGTGTGCGATAGCGGCCACCCAGACGGGGGAAGACTCCGGCCGTTTGCAATTGTTTTTGGGCTTGGTGGCGAGAAACTTGGAGCAGGGTGGCGGCAGTTTTGAGGGAGATCCACTGTTGCCGGAAGAGATTGAGCAACGATTCGTCGGAACGCTGGGTTAAGTCGCTGAGTAAATGCTCGGTGAGTAGCCAACAGGCCAGGGTATCGGCTTCGGCGCGGTGCGATCGCCCCACGTTGAACCCAAAATGCTGCACCAAGTTGGGCAAACTCCGGGAGGGCAATTCTGGCAGCAGCAACCGCGACAACAGTACCGTACACAGGCGATCGGCTTCGGGGCGGTAAAAGGCTACATCCACAAAGTTAAACTCGGCTTGCAAAAAGCGATAATCAAAGGCCAAGTTGTGGGCGGTCAAAATGCCGGTATTGAGCCACGGCAAATAACTCCGCCAAATTTCGCTGGAACGGGGCGCAGCGTTGACCATTGCTTGGGTGATGCCAGTCAACCGGGTGATGGCGGGAGGAACGGGCACTTCTGGGTTCAACAGGTGGGTTTGTTGGTGCAGAATGCCCTGAGCGAGGCTCGCCTGCAAGACGGAAACCTCGATCACGCGGCTGGTGGGTGGTCGGTAGCCAGTGGTTTCGACATCGACGACGGTGAAGATGGATTGGCCCAAGTGGCGATAGTAGGCGAGGAGGTCGGTGGATAGCACGGGTGGCAATGGCAGGGAAGGAAGGCTGAGACGAGTGCTGAAGCTGCCAATATCATAATGCAAATGAACTAGATTTCTGGCGCGATCGCGGTAAAGATATTGCAGTAAAGCGCCAAAAATTAAAACTCCAATCAGCAAAACGCCAAAAAAAGAGGCATTTGTGACAATGCCCCTGATGAACCTAGACAAATTTTGCTGACTAAGGTTGGCCGGTGGGAAGGTGGCGATCGCCCGCTCCCTGCGTGGTTTTGTCAGCCTTACCGTTGCGGGGCTTGGCTATCCGGCCCTTTGTCCTTTGCGTCAGCGTAGACTATTTGCCCGATGCAGACTTTGACCGCTTGACTGGCTTGGGCTTGGCACCACCACCACCGGAATGGCCGCTGGAACTGCTCCGCCGGCGGGGGGCGGCTTCCTGGGAAACTTCGTCGTACAGGTCGGTGCTATCTTGGCTGGCCCGTAACCAGGCGGGTCGGGTTTGGTCATAGGCCATTTGCAAGGCGGCGGCGGCGATCGCGTGGGGTTCGTATTCCTCCGACAATTGCGCCACAATCGGCAAGAAGGAGGCCATCCGTTCGCCAGCCAGAGCTTCCCGCAGTTTGGTTTGCAATTTCTCGATCTGGTGCGCTTCGATTTGGGCGCGGGTGGGGATCGAGGCAACTTCTAACCGTTGGCGGATGTGATGCTCGATGTCCCGCAATTTCCGGCGATCGAGGGAATGAACTAAGGAAATCGCGGTTCCTTCTTTCCCGGCGCGACCTGTCCGGCCAATCCGGTGGACGTAGTTTTCCACACTATCGGGGAGGTCGTAGTTGATCACATGGGTCAGGTCATCAACGTGAATCCCCCGTGCGGCAATATCCGTGGCCACGACCCAGCGCACTTGCCGTTGCCGGAAGCGCAGCAAAAGCCGTTCCCGTTGGGTTTGGCTGAGGTCGCCGTGGTATTCGTCAACGCTATGGCCTGCGGCTTGCAACTGGCCCGTCAGTTCGGCGGCCGCTTTCCGGGTGCGGACAAAGATGATGGCGGCTTCGGGATCTTCTAACTCCAGGATGGGGAGCAAGGCCCGCGCTTTTGACCAACCCCGTGGCAAGGTGTAGGCAATTTGGTTAATGCGGGTGGGGGCGGCTTTGGGCTGTTCGATGGTGATGGTAACGGGCGATCGCAAAAACTTCGTCACCAGTTTCCGAATGGAGGGATCCATCGTTGCCGAAAAGAAGGCGGTTTGCCGCTCTGTAGGCACTTGATTGAGAATTTTCTCTACATCCTGAATGAAGCCCATATTCAGCATTTCATCAGCTTCATCCAAAACCAGCCAGTTCAACTGATCAAGCTTGAGGTCGCCCCGACTGAGCAAATCCAAAACCCGGCCCGGAGTCCCGACGACCATTTGGGCACCCCGCTTGAGCCGTGAAATTTGGGGTTCGATCGCTTGGCCACCGTAGATCGAGACAATTCGCAGGCGGCGATCGTCGTTGAAGCCCCGAATCGCTTGGCAAACCTGCATGGCCAACTCACGGGTTGGGGTCAAAACCAGAGCTTGCACTGCCTGAGATTTAACATCAATGCGCTCTAAGATTGGGAGGGAAAAGGCTGCGGTTTTCCCGGTGCCTGTTTGGGCTTGGCCAACCACATCCCGGCCAGATAACAAATGGGGAATTGCTTGCGCTTGAATCGGGGTGGGAGTCGTGAAGCCATTCTCTTCGAGGTGCCGACTACGAGCTTCAGACAGTCCAAGACTATGAAACGAAAGGGTCATTGAATCTCCTATGAACATGGGGATTGAGAAACTTGCTAACAAACCAACAGGGACAGCCCTGGGAACAGTGGGGATTACATTAAGCGGTTACACGGTGAGAGGTTCTCCTTTGAATAGGTCAGCCGCCGTCGCAACATGACCGTATAAGTCATACACATCAGCCGCATCAATCCGTACTGGCACCAGAGTGCCCAGGCTTGCTGCGCCCTTGAGGTAAACCAAGCCATCGACATCGGGAGAAAACCGCGCCGAGCGGCCAATCAATTCCCCTGTGGCTGGATTTTCTTGTTCCACCAACACATCCACGACCTTGCCAATCTCGCGCTGATTGCGCTCCAGGGAAATGGGCTGTTGCGCCTGCATCAATGCATCGCGGCGGGCATCCATCACGGCTTGGGGCAGTTGATTAGGCAGGTTAAAAGCTGGTGTTCCTTCTTCACGGGAGAAGGTAAACACACCAACGTGATCAAAGGTGTGGCGTTGCACAAATTGCAGCAGGTGTTCAAAATGCGCATCAGTTTCACCAGGAAACCCGACGATAAAAGTAGTGCGCATGACTGCATCCGGCAAAGCAACTTTGATTTGCTCAATGATGCGATCGTTGACTTGCCCTTGCCAGGGTCGGTTCATGGCCCGCAAGACTTCTGGGTGGGAATGCTGGAGCGGCAAATCGAGGTAGGGCAGAATGTTGGGGGCCTCCTGCATCGCCGCAATGACCGCTGGGGTAAGGCCCGTGGGATAGGCGTAGTGCATCCGAATCCAGGGAATATCGACTTCGCCCAAGGCCCGCAGCAGTTCTGCTAAGCGGGGTTCGCCGTAAATATCTAGGCCATAGTTGGTGGTGATCTGGGAGATGAGAATGAGTTCTTGTACACCTTCGGCGGCAAGTTGTTTGGCTTCGGCGACGATGGATTCGATGGAGCGCGATCGCTGTTTGCCGCGTAGATGGGGAATGATGCAGAAGGCACAGCGATAGTCACAGCCTTCGGCAATGCGGAGGTAGGCTACGCCTTCGGTGGTCGTGCGATAGCGAGGTGTGGTTTCGTCGGCGATGTAGGTTGGTTCCGGGGTGACTTCTTGCACCCGTTCGCCCGCTTCTGCCCGCGCGATTACGTCAACAATTTTGTGGTAGTCACCTGTGCCCACCAGGGCAACGGCTTCTTCAATTTCGGCGAGTAACTCAGACTGAAAGTGCTGCGCTAGACAGCCTGTGATGACGATTTTTTTGTCGGCTTCGGCTAGCTCTACCAGGGTGCGAACGGATTCTTCGCGGGCGGACTGAATAAAGCTACAGGTGTTGACGATAACGTAGTCTGCCAGGTCTTCGCTGGCGCTAACTTCGTAACCTGCTTGCACCAACAAGCCGAGCATGTGCTCCGTATCGACCCGATTTTTTTCGCAACCTAAATGAGAAACTGCAATGACTGGCTTGCTGCCCATGAAATCCTATTTATTCTGTTAATGAACCGTTGTTGAAGCTGTAGCGATCGCTCAAACGGTGGCCGTCCCCTTGCTGAAATCCAGGCCACTTGACCATAGCACTGAATCTGCAATCGCACAGAATATTCGTATCTATGGGCATCATAACGCAAAATGAAAAATATTACGATCTGTTAAAAAAATCTTCTCTTTTGCGGGGCGGGGCGGGCGGTTGCTAGCCTACCGGGAAAGGCGCGATCGCGGCTGCTGTCGATGGTTGGGCGGCCCTGCCGATTTGGGGCTGAACTCTGGGGGCGATCGCGGGGAATTCGGATCAATTCGGCCTCGCTAAAACGCTATGATCAGTGAGGAATGCAATGATAGTGAAGTCCGAAGCTGAGTTTGTAGACAAGTGGACTTGATCCAAACCTTTAAGACCCCTAACCCGATTATTGGCGTTGTCCATCTGCTGCCCTTACCTACTTCTCCCTGTTGGGGAGGAGATTTGAAGGCGGTGATTCACCGAGCCGAGCAAGAAGCGGTTGCTTTGGCTTCAGGGGGTGTACACGGCATTATTGTGGAAAACTTTTTTGATGCGCCGTTCCCCAAAAACCAGGTTGATCCCGCCGTTGTCAGTGCCATGAGTCTGATTGTGCAACGGTTGATGCATATGGTGACACTGCCGATTGGGATTAATGTGTTACGGAATGATGCCCGCAGTGCGTTGGCGATCGCCACCTGTACCGAAGCCCAATTTATTCGCGTCAACGTGTTAACGGGCGTGATGGCGACTGACCAGGGGTTGATCGAAGGCCAAGCCCACGAGTTATTGCGTTATCGCCGCGAATTGGGCAGTGATGTCAAGATTTTGGCAGATGTTTTGGTGAAACACGCTCGGCCCCTCAGTGCACCAAATCTAACGGTGGCCGTGCAAGATACCATTGAGCGGGGCTTGGCCGATGCGGTGATCCTGTCTGGTTGGGCCACGGGCAGTCCCCCTAGCCTAGAAGACCTGGAACTGGCCAAGGCTGCCGCCGGAGCCACGCCGGTATTTATTGGGAGTGGCGCGAATTGGGAAAATATCTCGACGTTGCTCCAGGCGGCGGACGGGGTGATTGCGTGTAGTTCATTGAAGCGGCACGGACGGCGGGATCAACCCATTGACCCCATTCGGGTCGCACGGTTTGTTGAGGCGACCCAGCGCTCGATCGCCACTGCTCAACTTGCGCCATCGTCAGCCTCGGAGTCGGTCAGTGTATCAGCTTAGGGGTGGATGGCGATCGCGCCAGTGCTGTCACCGGACTCATCCCCGCTGAAGGCCAAAAATAAATGGATTACACTGGATTACACTAAGGGCAGTGGGCAGTGTCTCAACGGCGATCGCGTCTCGTTGCATGGCACTGTTGCCCAAAGACTGGGGTTGCAATTTGACGAGCAGTCACCAAGAGTAGTTAGCCCTATCCGTTTACTAACACTATGCGTTTATTAACACTGGTTTTACCGCGAGGCTCCTGGGTCGTGCTGGGGGCGATCGCGCTCCTGGGTGGCTCTCTGGGCGTTGGCAGTCAGGCCGTGCAGGCACGCCCCCAACCCGCTGCGCCAGTTGCTGTGGCCAACAACCCAGCCACCCTGGCCCTCGCCAAACACCTCCAAAAAATTGGAGCCAAAATGTATGGGGCGTATTGGTGTCCCCATTGTGAGCGCCAAACCAAACTATTTGGGACTGCTTTTCAGGCGATCGATTATGTGGAATGTGATCCCCGGGGCAAAAAGCCGCGTCCGCAGTTGTGTAAAGCCGCCAAAATCCAGGGGTACCCAACCTGGGAGATTAAAGGCAAGCTCTATCCGGGCGTTCGCTCTTTAGAAGAATTAGCCAAGACTTCCGGGTATTCCGGCAAAAATGATTTCTAGCGAGATGGTGCATAAAATAATGGGGCACAATGAAGCCAGATAGATTGGGATTGGCCCCTTGTTGATTGGGAGAGATGCGGTATGTCTAGTCTGCTAAATCGTCGTCGTAATGTGCCGTGGATTCATCGTTGGTCGCGGCAAATCATTGGGGCGATCGCGCTGGCCGGGGCGGCTAACACGGCCTATTTGCTCATTAACAAACTGTCTAAAACGGTCGCGGTGTGTCCGACCAATGGCTGCGAACGAGTCTTAGAAAGCCCCTATGCAACGGTGTTTGGGTTACCGCTGTCGTTGTTTGGCTTGTTAGCCTATTTGGGCATGGCGGTTTTTGCCTTTTCCCCGTTTTTGATCAACCCAGAAACCAACAAATCCCTGCGACTCAGTGCCGAAAAGCTCACCTGGTGGTTTTTGTTTCTTGGCGCAACGGCAATGACCGTGTTCAGCGGGTATTTGATGTATATCATGACCTCGCAATTTGTCGCCAAGTTTGGCATTGAGGGCGTTTGTTATTACTGTGTGGCTTCGGCCATCTTTGCCTTTTCCATGTTTGCGTTGGCCTTGGCGGGGCGCGACTGGAGCGATATTGGGCAACTACTGTTTACCGGGGCGATCGCCGGGATGATTACCCTGATTGCCACCCTGGCCGTCTATGCGCCAACCAATGCCCAAATCGCAGGCCAAGACCAACCAGGTACCGTTGGCATCCCGGTAGTGAATACATCCTCTCAAGCTGAAATTGAGCTGGCTAAGTACCTCAAGCAAAACGGTGCCAAGATGTATGGTGCTTACTGGTGTTCTCATTGCCACGACCAAAAAGAACTCTTTGGCCAAGAAGCCGTCAAAGAACTGCCCTATATTGAATGTGCTGAAGCGGGCGGCACCTCCCTCACTGACCAATGTAAACAAGCGGCAACCCGCATCGAAGAACAAACCAAACAGCCGTTTGGGTTTCCAACCTGGGAGATCAACGGCAAGTTTTACAGCGGGACTCAATCCTTAACGGATTTGGCTAAAAACTCTGGCTATCAGGGGCCATTGAACTTTAAAAATGGAGCCTAGAAACTTGCCCCGTCGTGATCTGCTGGCCCTTGCCGTTCTCCGGTTTTAAGTAGAATAATGCGTTGGTTCTAACCGCTAAACCCTTCCTAGATCCGGGGTGATTTAGGAAGGGTTTTGGTTTAGTTTTGGCTGTGAACGGCGAGGACCAAAGCCATGCCTATGCACGCCGACATGCCGTTATAACCGATGTTTTTTGGGAGAGTACCTGAGGCCGTGGTGAGATTGCTTCGAGCAGACTGCCGCGTTTAACTACTGAAGGCTTCAAGCTCGTTGGTTGGGGGGGCTGGGGAGTCGGTGGCTTTTGGTTTAATGGCCGACTGACTGACAGAGGCGAGATAAATGCCGAGCAAAATGACAAGAAACGCCATCCAGCCAAGGATGCTGAGCCGCTCGGAGAAAAACATCCAGGCTCCCAAGGCGGCTAACAAGGGATCGAGCAAAAGCACGATCGCCACAAACTCTGCTGACAGGCGGTTGAGACTATAGACCAATAAACCCTGGCCCACAACCTGACAGACGAGCGCCAGGGCAATTACCGCCGTCCACCCTTGCCAGGACACGGGGAGAAAGGGGGCATGGCTGAGGAGGACAAAGGGCACGGTTAAGATGCCTGCGATCGCGGAACTCCACAGCACAATGGTATCGAGCCGTAAGTTGGTCTGGAGCCGCTCCAAAATCAGGAGGTAAATGCTGAAACACAGGGCCGCAAACAGCGCAGCCAAGTCACCCTGCAATCGAAAGGCGGCGAGGTGCCAATCTTCTAACCCCAAAACACAGGTGCCGCCGGTGGCGATCGCAATGCCTAACAAAAAACGCTGATCAAAGCATTTATTCCACAACAACCAACTCCCCAGGCAGGCAAAGACCGGAGTCAAATTGGCGAGTAGGGTGGCATTGGCGACGCTGGTTTGGGTCAGTGACCAGGCCCAAAGCAACAGGTCGGCGGCGAGGCAAGTGCCCGCAGCCAGCAACAAACCCGATTGGGATAGGCGGGACGGAGACGGGTTGGACAAGTTGAGGGGATTAGTTTGGGGGGGCGCTGCTGATTCGCCTGGACGTGCCATCTGGCGATCGCGCCACAGCCGTAATCCACTCCAACTGCCCATCACTAAGGTCGTGATCCAAAAGCGATCAAAAGCGGTAGCATAGGCGCTAATTTCCCGTTCACTAAACCGAACCAACAGCGCCGAGAGGGAAATGGAGCAAACAGCAAACCCCAACGCCGCGATCGCAATCCACAGTTGGGGGCGCTGGGCGGCAGGGGCAACGGGTGCGGAAACTGGAGTCGGTTCGGGCGGAGCAGGCACCGGACTGACGGAGTCTTGGATTCTAAACACAGGCAAATTGTCTAAACGTCAAAGGTTACACAATTTAGATATAAATCTAAAGTTTTTGTAATTTTTTGAACAAGAAGGTGAAAAGTGTTTGCCAAGAACAGCAGAAAATTGCCACTTTCCACATTTTCATGTTTGGCAAGTGGTGTCAATCGTAACAACCGAACCGGCGGGCTGGCCTTGATCCCCTTGGTGAGATCGGAGTCTGTCGCGGGAACGATGCGATCAGGCAGCGTGGTGGCAAGCTTGATTGAGGAGCAAGCGGAGTGTAGGAAGGCGAGACTCTCCGGTTGACCACGTTTGTCCAAAAAAGGGTGGGGCGATCGCCGCTCTGAGCGAGGCCAAACAATTTAAGCCTCGCGATCGCAGTTCAACGCCAGTAATGTTTTCAGATCTTCGAGCAAACAAGCAAAAAAGTTGTCTGTATCAACCTCAGTGGCAAGCCATGCATTGGCGGTGGCTTTGGGGCCGTGGCGATCGTCTAGGACGGTTTGCCCCTTTGTCCACTGCCCCAGGGTTTCTACCTGCAAGTTGACGCGCCGAAAGTGGAATAGCTCTGGATAAAACAAATAAGCGATCGTCGCCGCATCATGAATCAAAAAGCCTGGTGTACCAGAGGTTTCGCGATAGGCCAGAGCGGTTTGGCGCATGAAGCGACTCAGGCTTACTATAAATTCCGCTAGGGACGTGGTGGGTGCGGCCTCGGTAGCAGCTTGGGCCATTGCCTCAGTAAAAATCAGGCGGCGGGTCACGTCTAATGGAATGACGACTACCTGAGCACCACTCTGGAGAACGGTTTGGGCCGCAGGCGGATCAAACCAAACATTGAATTCTGCGGTTGGGGTGACGTTGCCGGGACACTGCACCGCTCCTGCCATCAGCACAACTTCACGGGCTTGTTGCAAAATGCCGGGGTGTTGCTGTTCGGCTTGGGCCAGGTTGGTAAAAGGGGCGATCGCCACAATCGTAATTTCTTGGGGATGGGCTGCGATCGCCTGCACCAGTAAATCCACAGAGGTTGGGGCGGTTTGCCAAGAGTGGGGCGGGGGCGGCAACGTTTGGGCTAAATTACCCATGCCATCGGCCCCATGAATGTGGCTGGCATCAGCCTGCGGTGTATCCAGCCCTTGGCTCCGACCGAGGGGCACCGCCGCGAAACCGAGTAGCCCCAAAAGCTGACTGGCGCTTGCAAAGGTGCGATGGGCGGAAACGTTCCCCGCAGCGGTGGTTACAGCAATCAGTTCTGCGAAACCTTGTTGGACTAGGCTCAGCAGCCACAGCAGGGCCACGCTATCGTCGCCGCCCGGATCAGTATCCAGAATGATTTTGGCAGCAGTCGGCATTAGGATTTGCGATCGCAGTTGCTACGCGATCGCTCATTTGTCACTGCCTATTATCCCATGTCTACCCGTTCACAAGAGTTGCCCTCAAAGCAATGAATGACCTTGCGCCGCCGTGTCGCTACCCTTCTGGTCTAAGCCTGCCCGTCCTCAGCTACCCCCTCTGAGCGCAGACTTTGCTTGAAAACGGGCAACAGGTTTTGGACGAGGGTCACAGTCTGCTGGAGCAAATTAGGCTCTTTGGGCATCGCCGCAGACGAGAAAAAGACGAACACTGCCGTAACTTGGTTGTCGATGATCAAGGGTACGCCCAACCCGGCTCCCACACCAAACGCCTTCGCAATTTGGTTGCGGAGAAAATAAGTTTCTGAATAGGCGGATGTGTCCGTGATCCATTCTGGTGTGCGGTTGATCCAGACGCGACCCGGTAAACCTTCGGCCACAGAAATCACAAATGCCTTGCTACACAGCCGGAACTGTTGCCAAGCATGGGCGCGACTAAGCTCCATCGAGGGTTTTAGCGCCCAGGCTGGGTTCAGCTCTAATACGTGGCTATCGCCCGGAACAGTGCGGGGTTGCCAGATCTCGGCATATTCCCAACAGGTTGTGGCACAAATTTGGGTGAGTTCGACCAAAACTTTGTGCCAATGCGGCATCGAACTGGTTGAGGCGATGCTTTCCTCCAAACCAACATGACTCATGCTTGCTTTGCCTTTGTGTGCTTCTTTTGGATCTGTGCTTGAACGGGCGTGTGGGCTTGAATGGGCGCTGACCTTGTGCGTTGAACACAGGGCAGGCGTGCCTCTGGGGGCGATGGCGGCCAACTTGGCTCAGATGAATACAAATCTGCCCGATCGCGGGATGGAAAAGCGGCACTCCCCCAAGCTAGGACGGGCAAGCAGTTGGCGGAGAGCTACAACAGCGATACATTGCACCCTGACAGAATTACGCCCTTTTTAGTTGGTCAACCGATGGAGAGGCGGCTCTTAACTAAACGTATTGTTGCCTTACCTAGTTTGGCAGAACGGAATCTGTCATTTCCGCAACATAAGCCACCGTTCGTTCAGTTTTTATCACTTTATTTCGAGCTGGGGCCGGAAGGTTAGGGGCAGAAATCGGGCGGGAGCTGGGCGGGAATCTGCCAGGTGTACAGGGTGGCGATCGCGTCTGCTTCGTCGAGATCAATTTGCCGGGAGCAGTCTGGTTGCCAGTTGCCCATATCAAAATCGAGGGAGATGATCCGGGTGCCGGGGCGGAGTTGCTGAAAGAGGCGGGGGCGGAGGCGGAGGTTCAGGTGGGGCAGAAGGTAAAGAAAAATTACCGTGGCATCGTGGAAGTCACTGGTGAAGAGGTCTTGATGCTGGAAGGTGACGAGATGGTGAACGTTAGCGGCGATCGCGGTTTGGGTTGCGGCTTGAATGCGTTCGGGATCAATATCAATCCCAATGCCGCGCGTGCCAAATCGTTCTGCTGCCATGATCAGGAGTCTGCCATCGCCACTGCCCAAATCATAAAAAATATCCTCTGGTTGCAAAGCCGCCAATTCAAAAACAGCAGCAACCACAGGCCAAGGTGTGGGTAAAAAGCCAATGTCGGGACGGCGTAAGGGCATCGCTGGGGCAGAGTCCTTGCAAGGGAGTTAAGCGGGTAGTTCAGTTGATTCAAGGTCAAGCGTTAGGCTGTTTCGGCGGTGCCGAGGCTGTTGCCGCAGTTTGGGGCACCAATGGGCTTGGGGGCCGGACGGTGTTGTTACCGTGGTGTATTGTGGTCGGGCGATCGCGGGGTTGCGTAGTTTTGCTGAAAAATGGGTAGTGCTTTATGAAGAATTTACAGAAAGCTAAAACCATACTGATATCAGTTTAAGCTAACGCCAACTCCTTGAGAATTATGCGGAAAGCCGCTCTTTTTCTATGTATAAGGTGAAGGGGAACTATACTGGAGCTGGCAACGTCTGGCAGAGTCAGCGATCGCGGTGAGGGTATAAATCAACCGAAATGATGAGCCAGCACAAAAACTCGCTTTGATAGAATTAGTATATCTACTAGATTTTAATGAATTTTTGAGTTAAAAATGCTGCTTTGTTCAACAGTTCAATAACTTTAAGGGTTGTTGAGCTTTCAGCCTAAGTCTGATGGGCAAGCGGCAAGCTGGATAATCTGGGAACAGGGCCAGGTGCGACCAACAGCAGGAAGCGGTGGTGGTGGATGATTGGATGGCAATAGGGGATTGACTCCATGCCGCCAACAAGCGGATCAAAAAATGGGTGTATCACTCCGGGAGCAATCCTGGCGATGGTGTGACAAGAGTCAGAAAATTTGTTTTGGCTGGTTTAAGAGTCTGGGAGGTTATCGATGATTTGCCGAATTGCGTGGAGCCGGCCACTCGCTGTGGTGGTGGCAACGGTGGTTGGGAGCAACTTGGCTGTGATCGGTAATGGGGCGATCGCTGCGACTCCGTTGAACCAGGCCACGGTACAAAAATTAAAAAATCAAGTTCAGCTTGTGCTGAAAAGTCAATCTCCTCGTGCTGCCAAGGTGCGGGATCAGATGACTCCGGGGGATGCAGTGAAAACGGCTAAGGCGGCGATGGTCGAGCTAAAGTTTAATGACCGATCGCTGGCTCGGATTGGGGAACAAGCTTTCTTCCGCTTTGCGCCCAACACGCGCAACTTCACATTGAATAATGGCACGGCGCTGTTTTTAATTCCGCCGGGACAGGGCACAACCCGCGTCACTACACCCAACGCGATCGCGGGGATTCGGGGATCGGCCTTGTTTGCCCGCTACATTCCTGAGACAAAAACCACGATCATTGGGGCGTTGACAGACAGCGGCATCACCATCAGCAACGGGAAGGAGCCACCACAAGCGTTGCAGGCGGGGCAGTTGGCGGTGGTGGTAAAAGATCAATTGGTTGGGGTTTACCGCTTTGACTTACAGCGGTTTTATGAGACGAGTGATTTAGTCAAAGATTTGCAGTTGCAATCGACTCAGAGTTTGACAACGGAAACTGACCCGGCGATCGCGGCGGTGCGGCAGGAAACGGTTGATGCGATCGCCCAGCAGAGCACTTTGGTGGGTGGCCTGATCCCAACAGTGCAGGATACGGCGTTTTTGAAACGGCCTGAGGCCGAGACCGGCGGGCCTGAGCCGGATGGTAGCATCCCAATTGGGGGCAGTCGGTTTGACCACTTAGGCATGGGGGCCAATGCCAGGAACCAGGCTCCGGCCAGCATTCTAAACCGTGGCGGCAATTTCGGGGCTGGCCCAGATGTGGCTGCCCCAATCAGTAACTTGCCTGCTATTTACGCGCCCACGTTTTCCACGCCGGTGAGTCCAGTCAGCCAACCCACAATTGGCACGATTACTCCTGGTGCACCGGGGAATTCTGGCAACAATCCGTTTGGTGGGCCACCGGGGCTAAATGGTGGGGCACCGGGGAATTCTGGGAATAATCCTGTTGGTGGGCCACCGGGGCTAAATGGTGGGGCACCGGGGAATTCTGGGAATAATCCTGTTGGCGGGCCACCGGGGGTAAGTGGGCTGGCTCCGGGCAATTCTGGCAGCAACCCGTTTGGTGGGCCACCGGGGTTGAATGGGAATGCGCCGGGGAACTCTGGGAACAACCCGTTTGGTGGGCCGCCGGGGCTGAATGGGGGCGCACCGGGCAATTCGGGCAATGGCAATGGTAACGGCCCAGGGAATCGGCTACGCTAGGCACTGGTTGGGGCTGGGCGGGGGACGCTATTTGAGGACGCGATCGGGATTTTCGGCGACCCATCCTAAGTTCGATCGCGATCGCAGTTCAAAGTGCAAATGGGGACTGGTCGAACTGGGGCGGCCTGAGGTGCCCACTGTTCCCAAGACTTGGCCCCGGTTGACTCGTTGCCCTGCTTTGACGTTAATTTTGCTCAACTGCGCGTAACGAGTTTGTAAGCCTTCGGCATGGTTGATGACCACCAGATTGCCATAGGCTCCTTGTACCCCAGCAAAGGCGATCGTGCCCTGGCCCACGGCTTGTACCGGAGTGCCGCTGGGGGCCGCTAGATCCACACCGCTATGAAACACGACTTGGTTCGCGCCTTCAGGCAAACTGTAACCATAACCCAGTAATACTTTGGCTGTTGCTGACTGGCCTGCCAGGGGCGACCCGGCAAGAATTTGGGGGGTGGCGGTCGGGAGGCGTTGGCTGGGGGTATTCCCGGCTGGCGACCAGTTCACGCCAGGGACAAATACCGTGCGCGGGGCGGGTTGGCACCCATTGACCTCAAACAAAACATCGGGCCGAATTTTGTAGGTTTTGGCGACATCGCGCCAGTTTTGCCCCGGTGGTACGTTGACTCGGATGCCGTTGAAGGGGGGAATGGTGAGCGTTGCTCCTACGGGGGCTTTGCCAGCCTGAAGCGAAGGGTTGAAGCCGATGAGGGTGGCGGGCAAAAGGTTATAGGTTTGGGCGATGCTTTGGATGGTTTCGCCGGGGGCGACGGTGTGGCGGCTGAGTTGGGCCAGGGCGGCGGGTTTGGGGCAGGTTTGGGCGATCGCGCTGGGGCTACCAGTGAGCAGCGATAGCAGGGCCGGGGCGAGTAGAAGACCAGGGCGCTTCAATAAGGCAGACCAGCGTAGCATAGGCGAATCAACGGGATAAACACTAAAGCCACTGGGCGATCGCAGGGCCACATTGACCCCAGAAGGCAGACTTCCCACTGATTTTAGCCAGAATGGTCGGCGATCGCCTACGCTACCCGCTGGCGATCGCAACAGGGATCATCACCAAGGCGCAAAAATTGCGGAGTCTGTCATTGGAATGTCACGCGAAATCGGGATCTTGTGGTTACAGTTAAGAAAGAACGTTGGAACCCAAAAGTCGTTAAGCTTATGAACTGGTCGCTGAAGCAACTGTCCACCTATTTCGCGTTACTGGTTTTGGGGACTGGGGCTGGGGTGGTTGGGAGTCAATATTGGCAACAGCGGCAGTCGGCGATCGCCCCTGAACCCAGCCTCCCAGCGCAGCCTTTGGTGAGTCAACAGCCTCTAGCCGCGCCTCCGGTTGGGGCGGCCGCCGCAGTTAATCCCAACTTTATTGCTCAAGCTGTGGATAAAGTGGGGCCGTCAGTCGTGCGGATTGATTCATCGCGGCGGGTTGCCAACAAAATGACTGAACCGTTTAATGCGCCCTTTTTTCGGCGCTTTTTTGGTGAGGATAAGCCCCAACCCTCCAGAGAGCGGGTTGAGCGCGGCACTGGATCGGGGTTTGTGTTGTCTGCGGATGGTCAAATCTTGACAAATGCCCATGTGGTGGCCGATACCGATACTGTCTCTGTGACGTTGAAGGACGGGCGCAGTTTTGAGGGGCGTGTGGTAGGGTCGGATGCGGTCACGGATGTGGCGGTGGTAAAGATCCAGGCAAGTAATCTACCCGTGGTGAAGTTGGGCAGTTCGGAAGGCATTTTGCCGGGGCAATGGGCGATCGCGATCGGTAATCCTTTGGGGTTAGATAATACGGTCACGGCTGGCATTATCAGCGCGATCGGGCGATCGAGTTCCCAGGTGGGGGTGCCCAACAAGCGCGTCAATTTCATTCAAACCGATGCAGCTATTAACCCTGGCAACTCTGGCGGGCCGTTGTTGAACGATCGCGGCGAAGTCATTGGGGTGAATACGGCCATTCGAGCCGACGCGCAGGGGCTAGGCTTTGCCATTCCAATTGAAACGGCGCAGCGAGTGGCTTCAGAACTGCTATCGAAGGGGCAAGTGGAACATCCCTATCTCGGTGTTCAAATGGTGGATTTAACGCCAGGGCTGCGGAAAGAGTTGAATGAGAGTAATGAACTCGCGACTCCGATTACCCAAGACCAGGGTGTGTTGATCGTGCGGGTGATGCCAGATTCCCCAGCAGCGAAAGCCGGATTTAAGCCGGGAGACTTGATCCAAAAGGTGGGCAATGAAGCGGTGAAATCGGCGGAGGATGTGCAAGCGTTGGTAGAAAAGAGTCAGATTGGCGCGGATTTGGCCGTTGAGGTGCGACGCGATGGGCGGGCCAATCGCATTACGGTGAAGCCGGGACAAATGCCAAAGTCGGAGTAGTGGCTCCACTTCGGTGCCTGAATGCCTGTGGGCTTGGCCCAGTTGTCGCCTGACATGAGCGGCGCGATCGCGGCAAGGCCACGACATTGCTAGGGTTTATGAGTAGCCACCTAAACTGCGAGCGGCCACGGGCGGCTGAGGTTTTCTGCGCTGGCGCGATCGCCACCTTCGACTGCGGGCCGACTAAGTTCGAGGCGCAAATTTGCTTAAGCGTCGTCGTCGGTATAAAACGCCGACATCGAATCGGCCATGATATCTTCCATTTCCATGCGCTGTTCCATTTGCCGCAGAAAGTAGCCCGTCATCATGGCGGAGGCCAACAATCCGGCCAAGTTTTCGCGATCGGTGGTGATTTTCACGTTGAACGCTTCTGAAGGCAACATGCCAACCAAGCCCTGCACATTATGGGAGATAATTTGCTTGACCTCTGGGGTCGCTGACTTGGCGACCTGGGCCAAGACTTCGGGGGACTGGATTTGCAGGTATTTCAATAGTGAATTTATCTCTTGGGTGTCGGGGTCAGAATTCAGAAAGTTGCTGCTGTCTGAGTTAAAAAGCATTGGCAATCCAATTAGCATCTGGGACTATTCTGGCATTTCTTTTCTTTCAGTGTAATCATTCGCAAGGCTGGCCAGAACGATAGACTCTACAAAATGGCACCATTGAGGGCGATTGGGGGAATGGTTTATGCGTCGGATTGCAGATATTGACCGAGTTCGAGGGTTTGGTCTTGGTTGAGTTGGAAGTATTGATGAAATTTTTCGGTTACTTGTAACCAGTAGGAGCGGCCATCGGTTTGGCGACGTTTGCGGACGAAGCCGAGTTCAACGAGTTCTTGGACGTGTTGATAGGCGTTGGAACCCCGAATTTCGACGAGATCGGTTTGGGAGATGCGGCCTTTGAGGGCGATCGCGGCGAGGGTGCGTAAGGCTCCGACCCCCAAGTCGGCGGGGAGCAGTTGTTGAATGAGGTAGTGAAACGAACCGCGGAGTTGCAGGACATAGCCATTGGTGGTTTCTGCCACTTCCAAGGCTCCGGGGCGGTGGGCGTAGAGATCCATGAGTTCGAGGAGGCCGGCTTCGGTGGTGGGGCGATCGCGGCCCAAGAATTCGGCAATTTCGGCCAGGGTCAGCGGTTGGGCTTTGAGGTATAAAATGGCTTCGATTTGGCTGGATAACTCCGACATAGACCCGTCTCTTTACCGTTCAGTTTGGCGATCGCGGCAACGTGGTAACTTGCGCTGGTGGCGATCGATCTTGTCTATTGTCCTCTTGATCCCCCAAATGATCACCGGGAGAGAATCACAAACCTGATCGAAGAGGGAACGGGCTAGCCACGCTTGGTGGATCAGCGGAGTTTGGCCAGGGGCGATCGCGGGCGGCGCTTGGGCTAGTTCACCCCTTGACTGCTGTGGCTCCGGGGATCGGTTTGGCTTGTTTTGGCGGGGGCGATCGGGGCGGAGAAGTCGGAGGTTTGGCCGGTGCTTTGGGCGTAGGGCAGGGGCGCTCCACTGGCGAGGGCGACAAGGTTGGCTTCTAGGACGGTGGGGGGTTGTTCGCCGATGGCTTGGGCGATCGCGGTGCCGTGGGTATCGAGAAACACAAAATGGGGAATGCCATCAACCCGGTAGTTCAAAATTTCTGGGAGCCACTTGCTGTTGTCTACGTTGAGCATGACGAAGTTGATCTGGTCGCCGTGGGTTTGCTTCAGCGTGGCGAGGTCGGCGGCCATAGCTTGGCAACTGGTGCACCAATTGGCGTAAAACTCAAGAAAGGTGGGTTTATCGTTGGCGATCGCCGTTTCTAAGGGGACGGATTCAGCGGCCATTGCCGACAAGAGGCCGGGGGCGGTTTCGGTTTGGAAGCCGAGGAAAACCGCTGTACTTAAGAAAATGGCAATAAGCGCAATGATGAAGTTCCGCAGGCGTTTGCCTAAGGGGGCGATCGCTGGAGCCGAATTGGTCTCAGGGAGTTTCCCAGTCATAACAAAGTGGCAAGGGTAAAGAAGGTGACAAAAGTTAACCGTTTTCCTTAGTCTATCGAAGCCTGCGGTGGGGCGGTAGGAATTGTTCCACAAATTCGGGTGAACTCGCCAGCCGAACTCTCTACGGTGAGGTCGCCCTGCATGGTTTGCAAGAGCGATCGCGCAACGGCCAAGACATAGCCAGGGGTGGGAAAGGGCTGTTGTAAGGCATGGACTAGGGCGGGGCGATCGCTTTTGGCCAACGGGGCACTGGGCAGGGGGAGGTGGGGGAGATCAACGGATTGCCATTGGGCAGCGGGCAGGGGGGTATCAAGCCAAATGTGTATGGTGTTTGGTGGGGCGGCGGTGGCCAGGGCCAGAGTGATAGAGCCTTCTTCCACGGTGGCGATCGCGCTTTCGATCAGCATCACCAGGGCTTGGCGCAGGCGACGAAAATCGGCCCAACCGACGATCGCTTCAGCGGGCGGGGCGATCGTAAGGCGGATATTGCGATTTTGGGCTTGCAGATGGGTGAGGGTGTGGATATCGGCAAAGAGAGTTGCGATCTCAACGGGTTCAACGATACGCTCGACTCGACCCTGTTCGACTTTGCTGGCCTCGATCACCTCATCTAAAACCCGCACCATTTTGAGGGCACAGTCATTGGCCTGGGCCAAAAACTCCTGGGCTTCTTCCGGGCTGTCGCACAAATCCGCCAGGATCAATTGATGCATCCCAATCAGGCCATTGAGGGGCGATCGCAACTCGTGGGAAGTGCGGGCTAAAAAATTACCTTTGAACTGGCTCATCTGCATCGCCATTTGGTAGGCCAGTTCCATGTCGGCAAGGCGCGATCGCAGGGTGTCTAAGTCTGCGGTTGGGGATTCTGGGGCGGGAGATGGCGGGGGCAGTTCTGGCGGGGGGGCGAGTGGGACAGGGGCGGAGCGTCTGGGGGATGGCGATCGCCGCCCCTGGCTCAAGGCCAAGCCACACCCAACCCCAACGATTAACCACAGCAAATTGGCCCAAGTCATGGTTCTTCCTCTAGCGTAATTGCACCCTGCCGCAAAATTTGCCACCCGGTTCCTGTCCATTTGGCCACGGTAGACGGCACCCCAGAACTTGATACTTCCACCTCTGGCGCGATCGCCGGAGTCGGCACAGAGAAAGCCTCTGGCTTCAGGGTTAGTACCGTCGGAAACTGCGCCTCAATGGCGGCCATTGTTTGCAGGGCCGGTTCCCCAGAACGGTTGGCGCTGGTGGTGGCTAGTGGCCCAGTTGCGGCCAGGATTTGCCGCGCGATCGCATGATTGGGCACCCGGACTCCTATGGTCCGGGGATCGAGGGGATTGAGGGCCGTAGGCACCCGATCGCTGGCAGGCAACACCAGCGTCAGTGCTCCGGGCCAGTAGTGCGCCGCGACCTGTTCCCAGCGCGATCGCTCCGTTGGCGTGCCCCCCACATAAGGCCACAAATCAGCCAGTTGCGCGGCCATCAAAATTAATGGTTTATCCAACGCGCGTTGTTTCGCAGCAAAGATGAGGGCGGCTTGTTCCGGGAGCGTGGCCAGAGCGGGCACGGTATCTGTGGGAAAACTGACCAGGCGATCGCCTGCCTGCACCCCGGCGACCAATAACTCAAATGAAACTTGGGGCATAGCAATGGGTTCACAGTCCGTCAAGTGGATTGTAAGTCATCTCTGGGCGCGGATTCGCGATCGCCGCGTTGCCCATTGAACCCGCCACAACGCCGCCGCGACGACCCAGGTGCAGTGAGCCAAGGGCGATCGAGGGCACTTTTCAGTGTAAACCCTGATTTAACTAGAGTTTCCTCATTCACAGCGAACTCTGACCGAGTTTTGGAGCGCAAGAGGCTAGAACGCTTGTATGGTAAGGCACGGCGTGAGTTGCACCGTGGCCATTGGCGATGTCTGTGTCCAGTGCGGGAGATTGCTCCCACCGCGATCGCGCCTGAAGGATGCCGGAGCCGTAGGATTACGGGCTAAAGCTGAGTTTATACCGCTGCATTGCCGTGCAAAACAATGGCTAAAACAATCCTCTGATCCAGATCTTTGGGTGTCATCCACGTTGCGCTGGCGATCGTTGAAGGCCACAATTTGGAGGGTACGAGAGCGGCGTGAACTCCTCAAGAAGTTGTCTGCGTCGGTTTGCTGATCAATCCCCTGAGGCTAAAACGGCCTGTCCATCCCACGGCGATTGTTCATTTGTTGAGCAATCTACTACTTTCTCGCTTAGTCTATTCCTCGCTCAAGCTGCCAGTGATTTCCTCTGCCCGACTATCTCCCCTATGCTACGGGTGGGTGCTGTGGCGGATCTGAAGGCTGAATTCCGTTGGTTTTGCTGATGCTCTATTGGTGTTTGCCACAACGGGCAATTGAGCTGGGTGCTTGTGCCAAATGCTTGTCTAAGTCAGTGTTTTGGTTGTTGTTAATGTTTAATGGGTGCTTCCCCGGCACGGATGAATTTGCAAGGCCACTTGGGTCGGGGATGGTGCCAGTCTGTGTAAGCCCATGATAAATCGAAAGCAATTGAACAGTTTCCGTCAGTTTTGTCGCGATGAGCGTGCTTTTCAGGAGCTACAAACGGTATTGCGGCAAGTCTTGAATTGGGATGAGGAGACTGGCGCGGCAATGGACTGCGGGGAGGTGGATGAAATCCCGGTGACGCAGTGGATGCGATCGACGGCGGAGGGCAATGGGTTGCCGACGGTGTTGTTGGAGCAGGTTTGTAATGCTGTCATTGCGACGGATTTGCAGGGGCGGATTATTTACTGGAATCGGTATGCGGAGAAGCTGTACCAGTGGCGGGCGGCGGAAGTGGTGGGACGGCGGATTACGGCGGTGTTGTTGCCGGAGCAGGAGCCGCATTTAGTCCGCCAGATTCGGAGTCAGCCGTTTCGGGCGGAGTTGTGGGAGGGGGAGTTGTGGCTGCGGCGTAAGGATGGGCAGTGTTTTTGGGCAGAGGTCAAAAATACGCTGATTCGGGATGAGGGCGATCGCCCCCAGGGGTTTGTGGGCATTTCGGTGGATATTACTGAGCGCAAGGCGGCCCAGGCCAAGCTGGAGCAACAGGCTAAATTGCTCGAAGCGCAGACTACGTTGTTGAATCTTGGCCATGATTCGATTTTGATTTTTGCGCCCGATGGTACGTTGACCTTCTGGAATCAGGGGGCGGAGCGGATCTATGGTTGGTCGAGTGGGGAGGTGTTGGGGCGCAATGTGCATGAATTGCTCCAAACTCGGTGGGAGTCGGGGAGTTTGGAGTTGGTGATGGCGCAACTGATGCAGGGCGATCGCTGGGAGGGGACGCTGTTCCAACAAAGCCAAACGGGGCAGGGGGTTACGGTGGCGAGTCGGTGGGAATTGCGCCGGGATGACCAGGGGCAACCGTTGGAGATTTTGGAGGTGAATAACGACATTACTAAACGGCGGGAAGCGGAACTGGCGTTGCAGGCGGTGCATGAAGAGTTAGAAGAGCGGGTGGCGCAACGGACGCAAGAATTGGCGGCGGCGAATGCGGCGTTGGCGGCGGAAATTCAGGAACGACGGGCGGCGGAAGTGGCGCTGCAACAGGCGGAGGCGAAATATCGCAGTATTTTTGAGAATGCGATCGAGGGCATTTTTCAAACCACGCCAGATGGGCATTACCTCAGTGCCAATTATGCGCTGGCCAAAATGTATGGCTATGGGTCGCCGGAGGAGCTAATCACAACCCTGACGGACATTACCCACAATTTGTATTGTGATCCAAGTAAGCGGACAGAATTTATTCGCCAGGTGCAGACGCAGGGTGTGGTGTCGGGCTTTGAGGCGGAGGTTTTTCGCCGGGATGGATCGCGGTTGTGGATCTCAGAAAATGCTCATCCGGTGTATGACGCAAAGGGCGCATTGCTGTATTACGAAGGGACGGTGACTGATATTACGGCGCGGAAGCTGGCGCAAACGGCGTTGCAGGTAAGCGAGGAGGCTTTGGCGCAGCGGGAGCGATTTTTGACGACGCTGGTGGAAATTCAGCGGCGATTATTGGCGCAACCGTTGAAGGGGGAAGAATGGGGTGAGCTGTTGGCTCCGTTGGGGGTGGCGGCGGAGGCGGATCGGGCGTTTGTGGTCGAGCTTCAGGGGGCGGCGGGTAGTGGGGTGCGGTGGGGGGTGCCGCAGGTGTGGGAGCGCGATCGCCCAGGGAGCGGAGGCTCAAGGCTGGCTGGCTGCGGGTTGGAGGCTCACTGGGAGCGGTGGTTGGCGGTGTTGGAGCGGGGGCACTGGGTGCTGGAACCGGCGCTGACGCTGGCGGCCAATGCCTCTGCTGAGGCTGAGGGGGCGATGGTGCTGTTCCCGGTGATGGTGCAACGACGCTGTTGGGGGGTGATTGGTTTTGAGCGGTGGGCGGTGGCGTTGCCGTGGGAGGCATTGGAAATTAATTTGTTAGAGGCGGCGGTTTCGGCGATCGCGATCGCGATCGAGCGGCAACACGCCCAAAAGCAATTGCAACAACAGGCCCACCGCGATCGCTTGTTGGGTGATATTTCTTTGCGGGTGCGAGAATCTCTGGATTTGGGGGAAATTTTGCACCGCACCGTAGACGAAGTGCGCCAGTTTTTGCAAACCGACCGGGTCTTGATTTATCGGTTTGATGGCGATTACGGCGTTTTGGTGGCGGCAGCGGCAACGCCAGCATGGGCGCTTGAGCCAGAGAGTGAGAGCCATCAGGTTTGGTATCGTGGCTATCAAACGGCGGTGTATGAGCAGGGCCAAATTGATGCCATTGCTGATATTGAACAGGCGAACCTTGCGCCGGATTATTTGGCGTTGATGCGTCAACTGCAAGTGCAATCTAAATTGGTGGTGCCCATTATTCAAACCGATCAGTTAGGGTGGCGGAGCGAGGCGCTGGCCGCAGTGGACAGACCCAGGGAGGGGCGATCGCGATTGCCCTCTGGCAGTCATTTGTGGGGGGTGTTGACGCTACATCATTGCGAGTCGGTGCGAGAGTGGCAGTCGTTTGAAATTGATTTGATGCAGAAGTTAGGGGTGCAGGTGGCGATCGCCATTCAGCAAGCCCAACTCTTCAGCCAACTCCGGCAACAAGCCCAACGCGAACACTTGCTCAACCAACTCAGCCAAGCGTTGAATTCAACCCTGGAAGCGGACTTGATCCTCCAAGAAATTGTGGAACGGACGGGGGCCGGGTTAGATGTGGAGCGCGTCGTCATTTTCCGCATTGGCGATCGCATCCAAGCGATTAATGAATGGAAAACAGCGGCGGGGCTGGAGTCGATGTTGGACTTTACGCTGCCGTTGCAGGATTGGCCCTCTCTGGCTCCGTCAATCACAGATTTTTGTCAGGGACAAGCCTTCTACGCAATGGATATTAGTGCCCTAGCCTTGCCGCCTGCCTATGCCGCCCAGGTGCAACGGTATGGGTGCCGCTCGGTGTTGGGGGTGCCGATCTTGATTCGGGAACAGGTGTTTGGCGCATTGTGCTTGTTTACAACGAGTCATTACCGCACATTCGCCCTGGAAGAGATCCAAGTTCTCCATCGCATCGCGGCCCAGGCTGCGATCGCCCTGTACAATGCCCAAAGCTACGAGCAGCTCGAAGAATTAGTGCAGCAGCGTACCCGCGAATTGGAAGAAGAAAAACAGATTTCCGAAGCGGCCAACCGAGCCAAGAGTGACTTTGTGGCAACGATGAGTCATGAACTGCGGACTCCGCTCAATGCCATCCTGGGCTTGTCGCAACTGCTGCAACGGAAAATTTTTGGCCCGCTGACAGCCAAGCAGCAAGAATACATTAGCCATATCCACAGCAGCGGCGAACACTTGTTGATGCTGATTAATGACATTTTGGACTTGGCGAAGGTGGAGTCGGGGCGAGAAATCATTAGCAAAACGACGATTAATGTCACGGATATTTGTCGTTATTGTCTAACGTTGGTTCAAGAACAGGCGGCGGAACAACAACTGCACCTGCAACTGGATATTGATCCCGCGATTCAATGGTGCGTGGCAGACGAGCGCCGCTTGAAACAAATGCTGCTCAATTTGTTAAGCAATGCGGTTAAATTTACGCCCCAAGGGTCGGTTTGTTTGTCGGTGTGGGCAGAGGCGGAGGCGCTGCATTTTCGGGTCAGGGATACGGGGATCGGGATTGCGCCAGAACAGCTTTCGCTATTGTTCCAGCCGTTTTGCCAATTGGATAGTCAGTTGAGCCGCAAGTATGCGGGGACGGGGTTGGGGCTGGCGCTGACGCGGAAGCTCGCCCAGTTGCATGGGGGTACTGTATCGGTGCGATCGCAGCCCGGAGCCGGGAGTGAGTTTACAATTTCCCTCCCAATGCCGGGGGGGGCGATCGCGGCGGCAGACGAGGCGGAAACCCTGGCCTTGGTGCAGCAGTGCCCGGTGCCGGTATCGAATGGCCGGATCTTGATCCTGGAAGATGATCCCTACAGTGCGACCTTGCTGCAAGACTACCTGAGAACCGTGGGGTATCAGGTGCAACTGGAGACGACGAGTAGCAATTTTTGGCCGAGTTTGCGCCACTTTCAGCCCCATCTGGTGTTGATGGATGTGCATTTATCCAGCGAACTCAGTGGCTTGGCGTTGTTGCGCGAGTTACGCAGTTGTCCCGATTGGCAACACTTGCCCGTGGTAATGGTGACGGCAATGGCGATGGCGGGCGATCGCGAAAAATTCTTAGCCGCAGGAGCCACGGGCTACCTCAGCAAACCCTTGAACATTGTGCAATTGGAAAGTTTATTGCTGGAGTATTTCTAGGCAGGCCGCCGTGCTCAGGGTTGGCGAATGATCCCAAAAACTGAAGTAAAGCCATGCAGGAACGTACTCCCCCCCACAGGGCCAATTTCGCCATTGCAGAAAAAGCCACTCAGGGGGACATCGGGGAGATAGGTTTGGAACAGGTGCGAATCAAAATCTGGTTCGCCGTACAATCCTTCGCCCCGCCCCGTACAGGCAAACATCAATGCGCCGACGGGTTTGGGGCGGGCTTCTGTGGTCAAGGCCGTGAGTTGATACCGTTGGAGCAACACTTCCAGGTCTTCGGCGGAGGCTTTGGAGTCGCGCAGGTGAAACTGGATGCGTTGGCCGGGACGAATCCGATCGCCGATCGCGATCGCCCCCACTCTGGGGTCAACCCCAATCAATTGCCGAATCAAAAAGTCACCTTGTTCCAGGGTTTGCTTAAACTCACTTTGGGCCACCCCCACAAACAAAGAATGCTGGGCCAGGGTGCGATCGGCTTCATTCAAGGTTTGGATCAGTTCTTGGAGCATTTCCAGGGGGGTGCGCTTTTGGGACACGGTGGCACTGCCCACAGGTGCGGCCAAACTACTGTTGCTTTGAGCTTCCAGGGCCAACAAAATGTTCCGTTCCCCCTCCGCCACAAGATAGGGCGCACCAATGGGACGGCATCCCTGAGCCACAATCGTATCGATAGTGATATTGCCACTGAGGGCTACCCCAACAATGCCATCACGGTAGGTTTGATACTGGCAAAACAAGGCTCCAGAATGGCTGCCAAAGCCGCCACTGGCAAGGCCGCCAATTTTACTAGATCCGGCAAAGGCAAAATCTAACCCCTGGAGCAAATCGGTAATGCGGCTAAAGGCGGAATCGGCAAATAAGATAAACTGGGGCTGTTCTGCGGGGGAAACGCCAATTAATTCGGCCCAGGCGGTGGGCGGGCTATCTAGATCCGGTAAGCCGTCGGGTTCCAGGTGAAACGGATGAACATTCACTTCGGGCAAATAGGCCAGGGTCAGGGCGATCGCTGCTGCTCCTTCAACTTCGCGCGGTTGCTGGCTGGGAGTCATGCCAACCACCCCGGCCCCGCCACAGCCAATCACAGGGATGGCGGGTAAATAGGTTTGCAGTAAGGGCATCAGCCGGGGATATTCGCTGGTAAACGCCGATGAAATAAAGACAATCGCCAGGTTCGGCGGGGCCGATAAAGCACTGGTGGCCTGTTCAACGACTTCGGCGATCGCCGCTTCGAGGGAGGGCTGCTTGGATAGGGCACTGACCCACTGCATGGGCGGCGGTGACGAGGTGGCCATCGGTCATTCTCCCTTACTGTCAATACAAGAAGGCTGCTTCCAGTTATCTTACAAAATTGAGGCACGCTCCTAAGTGGATTCCTGGGATCAAACTGTTCTATCCGGCCAGCACCAATCCTGTCAAATCGCCAAAGTTAGAAGGTCAGTGTCAATAAGCAAGGCAATGTCAAATTGCAATGACCGGGGCCTGAACCTATCAACTTTTGCAAAGTGTAAACCTCCGACTTCGCGGTAGACTGGTATTAACATATGTTACGGTAAATCTAAAGGCTAAAAGGTAACTTAGTTGCTTTTTGTAAACCTTAAGATATCTGGCTAAAGCATCGCTGAAGGCGGTATCTGGCTCTATCACTGAAGTTGGCGATCGCTGGCGTTGGGTCTGTTACCAGGCCGAGTCGGATAGGGTTGACGGGTCTAGCACTCGCAACAGTAGCCACTACATAGCATGAACACCTTGACTGGGACGGAGATATCCATGAGTGACATCCAGCAAAAGATTGAAGAAGAGTTGCAACAGGCTCGTAGCGTTTGTGACGTAAATGGTAGCGATTCCGCTGCGTGTGCTGCGGCTTGGGATGCGGTCGAAGAACTGCAAGCGGAAGCCTCTCACCAACGGCAAACAAAGCCCAAAAACTCGCTGGAGCAATACTGCGACGATAATCCAGACGCGGCTGAATGCCGGATTTATGACGACTAAACGACGACTACATCCTAAGGGCAATCGATGACCTGGCAGCGTCTATGTAGGGGCGGCTGTTCGGGTAGTGGTTTGTTCTAGATACCCAAGTTTAAATGGTCTTCAACCAGAAGTAAGTGGCCAGATGGCGATCGCCCCTTGGCTGCTTATTTTTTGTGCGCGCAGGTCGGTTGGTTGCTGGCGGGGCAACTGCTGCACGGCCAAAACTGGCTTGGGAGATTGCTATTGCTCAAGCGTTTGCCCCTGGGATGGGATTGAGCGAGCCATTTAATTTGGTGCGGTTTTTTGCCATAATGGGGCGCTACTTCAAGTGCGATCGCTATGCAAAGCCCTTCCTGGCTCCCGACTTTAGTGTGGACTGATTATCGGTTGGCTGTGCTACTCACAGTCCTCGTGCCCCTGGTTTTGCTCATTTGGGGTTTTGGGCAAAAAATTGATGCCATCACGCGGCTATTAGTGGTGTATTGGCGGGTGGCTAGTCTGTTGCTAATTACGGTCTATCTGTTTATTGGTGCCTATCCCGTTGGCTTTATTTCGGGCTGGATGGCGCGGTTGCTGATCCCGGTGTCATTGTGGTTTTGGGTGGATCTCAATGAAGAGTTGGCCGAACTACCACAAATGCCCATTAAGCTGGTGTGTCAGGTTTGGCGGTGGGCGGTGAGTGTTTATCTGGTGGTCGGCGCGATCGCCCAGATTCCTACCCTCCGGTGTGCGTTTCTGCCCTCGCAGCAAATGGTGGCCGATGCAAGCTGCCGGATTTGGCTTGATCCCCCGTGGTTGTTCCGCGAGTTTTTTGGCGGTGGCATGAAGCCTTATACAGCGGGTTTGCTGGCGATGATTGCGCTGATTTTTTACGTATTGTGTCTGGGCTATTTTATTTTTGTGCGGCTCCGCAAGCAGGGGCGATCGGCGACCAATGTCTAGCCCCGTCGAGCCTAGCCCGCTCCGGCGGTTAGAGCAATACACCCTCAAGCGGCCTCAAGAGGTGTTACTGGTCACGGCAGAGGTGGCTGGAGAACCGGATCAGGTGGCGGTTTTCAAAGGGTTTTCGAGTTCGCTCATGCGCCCCACGGCCTTTGATCCGGATGTGCCTGTGTTGCCGGATGGGGCAGTTATTGTGGCGATCGATCGCTTGCATGGCCCTTTGCAACCCGATAATCCGCGCTATATCGAGCAAGGGATATCCTGGATGGCGATGGAATCGTTGTTAGCAAGCCTGGGTCTTTAGGCGGTTGAATGGTGGCGTGACAAGTCGCTATGCAGTGGCAGGTGTGCAAGCTGGGATGGGCGCGGAAAAAACTGCTGACCTGGTGAGTCGGGGGCGCGAACTGGGCGATCGCTCCGGACACCGAATTCTGGCCTAGGTAAGTTGATCCCAAGGGACATTGTCCGATAGGGTTAGGTATCTTTTCCTAGAAAAGTTAAAAAATAAAGTGCTTTTCTTAAATAAAGTGCTATCTTCCTGTGTGTGTAGTGTGTGGAGTGGTATATGGTTTCATCCCCTCTTCGGAGTCAAGAACCCGCAGTATTAGGTGTAAAAACAACAAATTCACCACTCAAGGCGGTGGAGCGGAGTTTGGAAAGTCGGGGCGATCGCCGCGTCGTCAACCGAGACTGTGAATCTGGGCTGGCTCAGTGGGGATTAACATTGCCCGAAAGCCGCTTATTTGGTACGGATGGAATTCGCGGACGGGCGGGGGATTTGCTCACCGCTCCCCTCGCGATGCAAGTCGGGTTTTGGGCGGGCAAGGTTTTACAGGCTCACACAACGGTAACTGGCCCGATCATCATTGGCCAAGATTCGCGCAACTCCAGCAGTATGCTGGCAATGGCCTTGTCGGCGGGGTTAACAGCCGCAGGACTTGAGGTTTGGGATTTGGGTCTGTGTCCTACGCCCGCCGTGTCTTACTTGACTCAGGTCACGGGGGCGATCGGTGGAGTGATGATTTCCGCCAGCCACAATCCGCCGGAAGATAATGGCATCAAGTTTTTTGGGGCGGGTGGCAGCAAGTTAGAGGTGGTCTTACAAGAACAGATCGAATTGGCGCTGCGGGGGCAACAGGCTACGGTGGATGGGGGGCTGACGGCGCGTTGGGGCCAGCATCACCATCGGGCCGATTTGGCGGAGCGGTATGCAGGATCTTTGTGTGAATCGTTGTGGCAGGTGGGGGGCGATCGCCCCTTGGCCGGAATGCGGGTGGTGTTGGATTTGGCCTGGGGGGCTGCGGTTCAGCTTGCGCCGCAGGTGTTCCGAGCGTTGGGTGCAGAAGTCATTTGTTTACATGACCAGGCTGATGGCGATCGCATCAACGTCCAGTGTGGCTCCACCAATTTGGCCTTGTTGCAAGCCGCAGTCCAGGCGCATCAGGCGGATTTAGGCTTAGCCTTTGATGGGGATGCCGATCGGGTTTTGGCCGTTGATCCCAGCGGTCGCCCTGTCGATGGTGATTACATTCTGTATTTCTGGGGGCAGCAGTTACATGCCGCTGGTCAGTTGCCCAATCAGGCGATCGTGGCCACTGTCATGTCTAACCTCGGCTTTGAGCGGGCCTGGGTCGGGCAAGGTGGCAAACTGATCCGGGCCGCCGTAGGGGATCAGTACGTCCATGCAGAAATGTTGCGGCATGGGGCCATGCTGGGCGGTGAGCAGTCGGGCCATGTGCTGTGTCGGCATTATGGGGTCAGCGGCGATGGCTTGTTGACGGGGATTCATTTGGCCCACCTCGTCAAGGCTGCTGGGGTTTCTCTGACGACCCTAATGAATGACAGTTTCCAAACCTATCCTCAAATCCTCAAGAACGTGCGGGTAGAAGACCGGGCGCGGCGGCTGCAATGGCAAGAATGCGAACCACTGCAACGGGCGATCGCCCAGGCTGAAGCGGCAATGGGTGATCAAGGGCGTGTGTTGGTGCGGGCTTCTGGCACAGAACCCGTCATCCGGGTGATGGTGGAGGCCGCCACCGATGCGATGGTGACGCAGTGGACAAACGCCCTGGTTGCTGTCGTGGAAACCTATCTAGCGGCTTAGTGGGAAGCGCTCACGCACGACAAAATTGCAAACTATTCTAGTTGGGGGCGATCGCGGCGATCGTCCCCAACATGGCCTGGGGGCTGTTACCCTCCTGGGCAAAATTTTCTGGCGCTTCTAAAATTATTCTGGTTTTAACCAAACAGGGGTCGTCCCAGCGATCGTAATCTCTGGCGTAGTGTTGAATCCCTTTGCGGCTAGATTCAACATTTTCAGATGGTCTAGAGATTTTTATTCCTGGCTGTTGCCCAAAGGCGGCGGATGGGAACTCTGAGTACAGATATCCATCGGAACTGTCCATCGGATATTTAGATCGATTATTTTGGAAGTGGTATCAAGCTATGTCACAATCCCGAACCATTCCTGATACCATGCAAAAAACTCAGTGCATCGCACTCATCCAGAGTGGAGAACCAACCATGCGGGCAGGAAGGGAACGGGAATTTGGAGAAGACTACATTCGCTGCTTCGACGAGCTGAAGCGCACCATTCAGCAGTTGGGGGGGCGGGTTGATCCCGCACAAATTTCCTTGACTGCTGAACTGATCATTCAAACCATGTCAGGCCCCTGGCGCTACTTCCACACGTCAGAGCACATTTTTGAGGTGGGCGCGTCTGGCGATGAAATCGAAATCTTGGCAGCCTTGTTTCACGACTTAGTGTACGTTCAGGTTGACCAAGGAGTTAGCGTCAATATCAGCCGCTTTATTGCGCCCTTTGTCAAAGAAATTGACGGGCAACTGGTCATTCTGGAGCAGTGGCAACTGCCTGATGACCCTATGTTTAACCTGATCTTGATGATTTTCGGCTTTCAGCCAGGGCAAACTCTGCTGCCAATGGCGGGGCAAAATGAATTTTTGAGTGCGGTGATTGGGGCGAAGTGTTTGGAGCATGCTCTGGCTCCAGGCTTTATTGCAGAAATTGCGGCGTGTATTGAGGCCACGATTCCGTTTCGTCCGCCCACGGGCGCGGCAGGAGACGCTTGTACTCGGTTGTTTGAACGGCTGCAAGAGGTGAACGCGGCCTTTCAGTTGGGCTGGGATGAGCCAAAACTGCATGGGGTGGTGCGACGGGCGGTGCGACTGGCTAACCGGGATGTGGAAAACTTTGCCTATGAGTCTTCGGCGGAGTTTTTGGACAATACCTGGAACTTGATGCCGGAAACCAACCACGATCTGACGAGCGCCAATGCTTACACGGTGACGGGATATCGGGTGTCGCTGCAAAAGATGGAAGGCTTTATGAATTTTCTGAAGCCGGAGGTGGTGTTTCACCGTTACCAAGACGAGCCAGACCAGCAAACCTACGATTTATGGATTAGCCGGACGCAGAAAAATCTGGAAGTCGCGCGGTTGTATCTGGGGACAAAGTTGTTGTCGATTTCGCTGATTGAGGCGTTGTCTCAGCGTATTGGCCAGGATATTCCGTTGGCAACAATGATGGGTGAGTTGCCGGGGCGGGGGTTGTCGGTGGCTCAGTTAGAGAGCTTTTTGCCGGCGATCGCCAATGTGGTCATGCCGACGACGATTCTAGAGCAGGAAGTGTTGGATTTGATTGAAAAAGGGCGGACAAAATCCTCGACCTATGATGTCAAAAATTCCCCTGTGGCGACGTTTATTGTGAAATCTGTGGGGTTTGCGGAAACCCGGCGGTTAATTGTTGAAGCGAAGGAATTTTTCAAAAAGTCGTTGACCCCGGAGGAGTTTTTGGCCCGGTTTGATCCGGGGGTGGTGGATGCGGTTGTCCAGGCGGTGTTGCAGGTGTTTGAACAGCGGCAAGCGGCGATGGCGGGTGTTCGGGATGGGGTCAGAGTGCAGTGTTAGGCCGGTGTTGAAGCTGACTAGGGGCGTAGGCTGGGGTTGGCGGTTGGGCCTGGGAGTGGCGCTGGTTTTGGGTGTGGGCAGTCAGCTTGGGATGGCGATCGCACCTGGGGCCACGCCGCCAGCCTGGGCTGAAACTCGTGTTAGCCAGCGGGCTGCAACCATTCCCACGGTATCGTTGCGGCAACTTCCAGCGGAAGTGAAGCAGGTGATTCAGCGGATTCGACAGGGGGGGCCATTTCCCTATCGCAAAGATGGGACGGTATTTGGGAATCGAGAGCGACAATTGCCCAATGCCCCCAGAGGGTTTTACAAAGAGTACACGGTGCCCACACCGGGGGCCAAAAATCGGGGGGTGAGGCGATTGGTGGTGGGCGGTAACAATGAGCTGTATTACTACACGGGGAATCACTACCGAAGCTTTGTCAAAGTGAAGTTATAGGGGTGTGAGAGGACGGATATGGATGAGGTGTTGGCGGTGTTGGCGGGCGATCGCGAGGCGGGGTTGTACCAGGTTGCCAAGCCGCTTGACTGGGCGAGTTTAGCGGCGGTGTGTGCGGCGCAAAATTTGCAGCTTTTTCGGTTGGATGGAAGTGCGATCGCGTCTAAAGCGGATTTGCTGCACCGCTGTGCCGAAGTGATGCAGTTTCCCGATTATTTTGGTGGCAACTGGGATGCATTGGAAGATTGCCTGACGGATTTGGAGTGGTTGCCCGCCAGGGGGTATGTGCTGGTGTATGACCAGCCGGAGGTGTTGGCAATGGCGGCACCGGAAGCCTGGTCAACCTGGATCGATATTTTGGAATTTGCGGTAGATGCTTGGGAGCAAACGAGCAGCCCCATGTATGTTTTTTTTCATTCGGCCACTCTAGAAACGGATGCGATCGCGCGGCTAGGTTAACGGCTGCCCTGGGGGCGGGGCGTTAGTCCTGACCGAGTGCTTCCAGGGCGTGCTGAATTTCCTGGTTCAAGCGAAGATTGGCGCTTTTGAGGGTCTCGATTTCTTGGGCCAGGGCTTCATTCTGATCTTCCAGGGCCTGCATTTGTGCGACATACCGCTGGCGCAGTTTGCCTTCCGCTCCGTTGTGCCCCAGGGGGTTGAGCTTATCGGCCCCCGCCCGCAGCTCGGTGCTGAGTTGGTTGCGGTGTTTGGAGCGGCGAGTAATTTCGGCCTCGTTTTGTTCGCGCTGGTCGTAGAGCGATAGGATGCGATCGAGGCGAGTGTAAGCGGCTTGATCGATAAACTTATTCTCGAAATATTCGGAAAGCTTTTTGTGTTTGAGGCGGCGAAAGCCTTCTTGCCGGGAGCGGAGTTGGCGCTGGTTGACCCCAAAATCGACTTTGGCCCTGGCAGGAACTGCAACCCGCCAACGGTAAAATTCGGCGGTTTGGGTTTCGCACTCAGGCGTGTCAAACAACTCATAGTCGGTGTAGATGCGATGCTCAATAATGAGGGCGATCGCCGCAGGATTGCGGTTTTCAATTTGGTATTGGGTGGTGACAATGCCATACTCATCGCACATCACGTAATCATGGGGGCCAAGGCGGATGGCGGCCAGTTCGGTGCGATGGCTCTCGGTGGGGGTAATGCGAACGCCCAAATCGACCGCGTAGGGCACAAACAACTCGCCATCGGCGGGGGTAAAGGTAATCACGGCTTCACCCACATAACTCTCATTTTCGAGGACGGTCACGGGGCCACGTTCCAATGTGAGGCCAGTGGTGTTGGTGGTGGCGATCGTCACCACGGGATGATCGGGCACTTTTTCCGAGTTGTAAATATGCTCTTTCCGCCCTGCCAAAGTGCTCCCCAAAATTGGCACCATTGCACTTTGACCCCGTTTGATACTGACGGGATGGTTGACCTGATATTCAAACAACTCGCCTTTGGCAATCCCTTTGGCTTGGATTTGGGTTGCGGCCAGGTTGCGGGTCGCGCGTTTGAAAGCTGGCTGCCCAACGGGTTGTATGCCCCCAAAACCACCACCCCCTCTGATCTCATCCTCATCACCATCATCGCTCCTGGCAAAGAATGCCTCGAAGTCGCTCTCTAGGGCTGGGGCTGGGGCGCTCAGGTTGGCGGAGGCTAGGGCTTCTTCAAACAGGACAGGGCCAGTGACGGTGCGGTCTTCGTCTTGAACTTGGGGCCGCTCAACGAAACGCGGAGTGTAAAGGTCATAGACGAAACTAATGGGTTGTCCGGCAATCAGAGTTAGATCTACCGTGTCGAGATCTTCGTCCAGTTGATTATCGATAATTCCCCAGCCTTGGAGGAGCACTTGGCCAGGGAGTGCTGGGTCAGCAGCGGGCGCAGTGTACACCAGACGATAGCTGACGCGCCAGGTGGGGGTGGGGGCGATGTAACTGACGAGGAGGTCTTGGTGGGGTTGGTTGAGCAAGATGGTGACGCTGCGTTTATCTCCACGGGCACGGCTGAGGTCTAGCACATAGCGCAGGTCTTCGCCACTTTGGGGATCGAGCAGGTCAATGCCGCGCAGTTGGGGCAGGCGGTAGGTGCGGAGGTGGGGGCGATCGCCGTTGGCCTGGAGCATTAAGACAGACACATAACCTGTCTCGAAGTCGGTTTCTGCATCTACACCGATGAGGGTGCCCTGGACGGTAAATTCGGATGCGCCTGCCTGGTCTAGCACTTGCCCCGACTGGAGGGTGGTGGTGATAGGGATGAGATGGAGGCAGACGGGATGGCCCCGCAGCGATCGCAACAAATCTAGCAGGGCGGCATTGTCATCCAGAACGAGGGGGGCTTTGTCGAGGGCGGCTTGTTGATCTTCGGGGTTGGCGTAGGTGATATTGACGACTTGCCCTGAACCTTGGGGGTAGGCCGCCAAACTCTTGAGGACATCGTTCATTTCCTCGGCTTTAAAGACCAGTTCGACGCTGGCCGTCTCCCCTAGGGTGCCGTAGCGTTCAAAAAAGCCAACCCCGTGCTTGTAGAGCATCATCCGTCGCACAGGCAAGTTAGACATGGGATTCTCCTTCCGGTGATTGAACTGGGCTGCCGCTGAACAAGGTTTTGGGCTGGGGCGATCGCCGCAAACCCTGCGGGCCACAACCGCCCCCTCCGCCAAGTTGGCCGGATCACGCTCCTGCCCTAGGGCACCCCAACGGCACAAACCCGGAAACTCTGGCTATTTCTGGATCTATGGTAAAGTTGCAATCATTTTGCGGCGACGACTTCACACAACGTTGCAGATATTTAAAGAAAAAGGGCGATCGATCCGGCGAGTTTCACTATAATTCAACGCGATCCAAATCCAATTTTTGAGTTCTCGATTGTTCAATCCGCGATTTCCCCATGAACTTTATCTCGATCACCTTTGCCCTATACCTCCTGAGTGTCATTGGCATTTACTGGACGGTAGAACGCCCCCAACAGCGCATGACCGTGCTCTTGGTGGCGAGTCTGGTGTTTTATGCCTCGTTTCAGGCCCAATACATTCCCCTGTTGTTGGCGGGCACCTGGATTAATTACCACATTGGTCGTGCCCTGGCCCTGCCCCCGGATTGGCGGATTGATGATTGGCAGTTTGCCCAGGAAGACTGGAATCGGCGGCGGTTGGGGCTGTTGTGGTTTGGCATTGCGTTGAATGTTTTGCTGTTGTTTGGGTTCAAATATGTGCCCTTTACCCTCAGCACGCTGGGGACTTGGTTGGATTGGCCAGCGGGGGCCGCGATCGCCCAGTGGACGAGCAAAAATTTGATTGCGCCGATTGGTCTAAGCTTTTTTGCCTTTGAGTGCATTGCTTATTTGGTGGATGTGTATCGGGGTGCGCCCCCGGCCACGCAACTGCTCAAGTTTTCGGCGTATAAGCTCATGTTTGCCAAATTGCTGTCAGGGCCGATCACGCGCTATCACTCTCTGGCGGTGCAAATGCAACAACAGCGCCGCCCGACGATCGATCGCATTGCCGAGGGCTTGTGGCTCATTGCCTGTGGCGCGATTAAAAAAGGGTTGCTGGCGGATAATATCGGGATTTTGGTGGATTTGAGTTTTCAAAATGTGCAACGGGCGGGCAGTTGGGATCTGTGGCTGGCCACGTTTGCCTATGGGTTGCAACTGTATCTCGATTTCAGTGGCTATGTGGATATGGCACGGGGGATGGGGGGGTTGTTGGGCTTTCAGTTGCCGCAAAACTTTAATTTTCCCTACCTGACGACGAGTATTGCGGATTTTTGGCGGCGGTGGCACATGTCTTTGGGCGACTGGCTGCGGAATTATTTGTATTTTCCGTTGGGTGGGTCGCGGCAGGGCTTGTTCCGGACGTGCTTCAATCTGGTGTTGGTGATGGCGATCGCGGGGTTGTGGCACGGGGCGGCCTGGGGTTTTATTGTCTGGGGCGCGTTGCATGGGGTGGCGCTGGTGGTGCATCGGCTGAATGATGCGGTGGCCAAGCGGAGCGCGGGAGTAAAGCGATTTTGGCAAAAGCCCTTTGGGGTGCTTACGGCCTGGGTGTTGACGCAATTAATGGTGTTTACGGCCTGGATTTTCTTCCGGTTGCCCGATTTGAAGGATTCCTGGTTGGTGGTGACGCGCTTGGTGGGCCACCCTGCCGATGCTCAGTTTGCCCAAAAGGTGTATGGCGAGGCGATCGGGATGCAACCGTTGCAGATCTGGCTGTTGCTGTGGTTGTTGGTGGGGCTGATGGCGCTGATTTATAGCTTTAAGCGCATCCTGAAACTGCAACTGAATTGGAATGTGAAGTTAATGCTGGTGCCTGCCTGTTTGTTTGCGGTGTGGCTCTTGGCCCCGCAAGGTGCGTTGCCTTATATCTATTTCGATTTTTAGGGATGGTCAATTTTTGGGGATGGGGACTGGCGATCGCGCTCCCCGCCGCGCTCCCATCGCCAACCGCAACTGCTGAAAAACAAAAAATAAGAGAGATAGCAAAAAAGCCCCCAATGCCATCTCTCTTATTCCTCACATCGGTTGAGCATCACACAACCTATCTGTATCTAAAGTAACCTGAGCCACAGAACTTCAGGTAAATTTCCTGTGAATCCCTGATGATGACTTTGTAAGCTTTGGGCCGTGGATAACGGTGGCAGTCATGGCGATCGCGGATAGCGAATTTACGGATAAACAGGCATCACCTTGAAAGATTTACTTTACCTTCACCGTATCTTCACGGGTGTTGTGATCAGGAGCACTATTCTTGGATTAATTTTCTGAGGAGAATACTAAGAATTGTAAGTATATTCCTCAGTTTGACCTATGAATTTTCGATCCAAGCTGGCGGCACTGGTTGGGGCGATCGCGATCGTGGGCGGCGGTGCAATCCAGGCAGAAGCAGCCCTTTTGATTGGTAACAGCAAAAGCGACAGTATTCTCGTGTTCGATGAACTCACAGGAACGGTGGTGGGCGATTTTACGACCCCCGGCCTTGGCGGACTGCGGGCACCGGATGCCATGACCTTTGGCCCTGACGGCAACTTGTATGTGAGTGTGGGCGGCGACAGTGGCGGCAGTTTACTCGATCCCCTGTATCCTCAGGATTCCGCAGTATTACGGTTTAGCCCGACGGGGGAATTTTTGGGTGTGGCGGCGGCGGGGAATGGCTTGGCGCGACCCTATGGAAATGCCTTTGGCCTCGATGGCAAGCTATATGTCAGCAGTTTCCGCACCAATCAGATTTTGCGGTTTGATGGGGCCACCGGAGCGTTTCTGGATGTGTTTGCGTCGGATAATAACAACGGGTTTGGCACGGAGGATGGTTTGAATGGCCCGAATGGGTTGCTGTTTGGCCCGGATGGCAGTCTCTATGTCACGACGGAAGGGACGGTGAATAATCCTGACGGGACGTTGGCATTCAAGTACGCGAGTCAGATTTTGCGGTATAGCCCGGAGCAGGTGGCGGGCCTCGCACCCACGACGACTCCAACGGTCTTTGTCGATCAGCCCGCCTTATTGCCAGAAAATCCGGGGTTTGTGAGTTTGCTGGGGTTGGCTCTGGCCCCGGATGCCCATAGTGTGTATGTGAGTGATTTTGCGGGGGGGATTCGGCGTTATGACCTGGCAGGGCAATTGCTGGAAGTGCTGTCTACGGATTACACCGGGGGTAATAATTTTATTGGCTCGTTGACCTTTGGTGCGGGGCCGACGCGGGACAATCTCTATGTGGCTGGGTTTGACCGGACGACCAATCTGGGTTCGGTGTTGGCGTTTCCCCAGGCGCAGGGCAAGCCAACGGCGTTTAGTGGGTCGTTGTTTACGCGAGATGCGTTTGTTCGCCCTATTGGGATTACGGCGGTTCCGGCGGCGGCGGTGCCAGAACCCGCGACGATCGCCGGGATGGGTTTGGCGATCGCGGCCTTGGGCGCAAGACGACGGTTGCAAGCCCAGCGCAAGGGCTAGGGGGCGATCGCGACTTTGATCACTTGGCGAGCTTTCATGGCGGCAAAGACCTGGCCCAAGTCTGTCAGAGGAGCCTCGCCGTTGACCAGGCGATCGAGGGGAACGGTGCCGCTGGCCAGGAATCGGAGGGCCGCGCGGACAAACTGGGGGGTGTTGTGAAATACGCCTTTGAGGGTGAGTTCGCTGTAGTGGAGTTGCTCGGTGTTGACGGTAATGGTGGTATCGCGGGGACAACCGCCAAAAAGGTTGACCGTGGCCCCTGGGCGGGCACAGGCGATCGCCATTTCCCAAACAGCGGGCACTCCCGTCGCTTCAATCACCACGTCGGCTCCCCAGCCATCGGTCAGGTCTTTGACGCGGGCGGGCACATCGGGCACTTGCTTGTAGTTGAAGGTTTTGGCCGCGCCCAGTTGCGTCCCTAGGGCGAGGCGTTGCTCGTTGCCCCCGAACAGGAAGACTTCGGTAAACCCAGGGTGGGGGGCTGCTGTTGTCCATTCGCCCTGGCCGGAAGCCAATGCGGCGACAAACATGAGGCCGATCGCCCCGTCTCCCAGGATGGCGACGCGATCGCCCGGTTTCACGTTGGCTCTGGCGGCCCCATGCAGCACGCAGGCGAGGGGTTCGGTCATGGCGGCGAGGGCATAGGGCATTTCTGGCGGCAGGGGCAGCAGGTTGTGCTGGACGATGGGGGCCGGAATTTTGAGGTATTCGGCAAAGGTGCCGTTGTTAAACAACAGATTTTGGCATAGGGAATATTCCTGCTTCCGGCAGAAAAAACACTCCAGGCAGGGGGCGGAGTTGTTGGCGACGACGCGATCGCCCACCTGCCAATCGGTTACGCCTGGGCCTAACGCGACGATTTCCCCGGCGGCTTCATGGCCAAAGAGGGTAGGGGGCACCAGCATTCGGGCATGGCCCCCTCGTCGCCACACTTTGAGATCGGTGCCACAGGTGGTGGCGGCCCCAACTCGCAAGACCACTTCTCCCGGACTGGGGGTGGGGTCGGGCACCTGTTCTAAGCGCAAATCTTCTTGGCCGTAGAGTAAGGCTGCTAGCACGGAACAACTCGCTAAAGGGGACAAGGGGCGGGGCCACAGTGGGCGATCGCCGAAATGGATACTGCCAATGAATCCGAGGTCTATCTTAGCGTTTTGTGGTAGGCGTTTTGTGGTAGGCGTTTTGTGGTGATGGCTCAACCTGGGAGTGACCGCCCGCGCGACGGGCGATCGCGGCTATCATAGGCTCCTGGATCATTGCAACCCTGGTGGTGCGTGCCCGTGACCTATTGCCTAAATTCTGAGTGTCCCAAACCGCGCAACCCGGATAGTGCTCAACAGTGCCGGAGTTGTGGGGCGGAGTTGTGGCTGAAAGGGCGGTATCGGGCGATCGCGGCGATCGGGCAGGGGGGCTTTGGGCGGACCCTGTTGGCGGTGGATGAGGATAAACCCTCGAAGCCGCGCTGTGTGATCAAGCAATTTTTGCCAGTGACGCACGATCCCCGGCACCTCAAGAAAGCGGCGGCGCTGTTTGCCCAAGAAGCAGTGCGGCTGGAAGAGTTGGGCCATCATCCCCAAATTCCCGAACTGCTGGCCTATTGCCATCAGGCGGGCCATCAATATTTGGTGCAGGAGTTTATTCAGGGCAGTAACCTGGCGGAAATTTTGGCGGAGCAGGGGCCGTTTGTGGAGGCGCAAATTCGCGAGATTTTGCTCAGTGTGTTGCCCGTGCTGGAGTTTGTCCACAGTCGGCAGGTGATTCACCGGGATATTAAACCGGGCAACATTATTAGCACGGCAGAGCCACAAATGGTGCTGAGTTTGCCACGGGGGGGGCAACCCAATTGGGCGATGTTGCAGCAGGCGTTGGCGATCGAGCTACAGCAGGGGGCGCGTAACTTTGTGGGGCCGACCTATCGCTTTCATGAATTGCTGAGTTTGAGTTTGGCCCAGATGCCGCGTGAGTTGGCGATCGCCCTGCTCAATCGGTGTCAGCAGTTGGCGGTACAGTTCACCCGCTACCCGGTGTTGACGGTGGGCCAGCGGCAGTACATTTTGGCAGAAGCTAGTCGCTTGTTAACCGAGGCCCAGCAAGCCTATGCAGCGGTGCAAGCGTATCGACCGATGGGGATGTTGGTGTTGGTAGATTTTGGGGCGGCGAAATCGGTGAAGGGGCTGGCCCCACTGCAAACGGGAACGACGATTGGTAGCCCAGAATATGTGGCCCCAGAGCAGAGCCGGGGGAAAGCGGTGTTTGCCAGTGATTTGTATAGTCTGGGGGTGATGTGTGTGCATTTGTTAACGCAGGTGTCGCCCTACGATTTGTTTGACTCGGCGACGCAACGCTGGGTCTGGCGCGATTATTTGCAAACTCCGGTGAGTGAGTCGTTAGCCGGAATTCTGGAGCGGTTGTTGGCGGCGGCGATCGCGCGGCGGTATGCTTCGGCGGCAGAGGTGTTGCAGGATTTAGACGGCATGGCCGATAGTGCGGCGGGGGGCCACGGGGGGCCGGGACGGCGGGGCGGCTTGGAACCGCCAGCAGCGCGATCGCCCCAACCCTATCCGATGTCTGTCGCCGTTGGTCAACCCCCAGCCCAACCTTCGTTTCGGATCGAGCGCCCGGTGGTCTCACCGTTTCCAGTGCCGCCGCCGGATGTGTTTGTCGTAGAAGCGTCGCCCAGCCCCACCCCAGCGGCCCCGCGTTTAACGAAACCAGCGTGGCAGGAGGTGCTGAGTTTGGAGCATCCGGCGCGGGTGTATGCGATCGCGGCTCACCCTGATCCGCCTTTGTTGGCCTGTAGCAGTGGCAATACGGTGAGACTGTGGGATTTGGCCCAGGGTAGCTTGCTGCGGACGTTGACGGGGCATTTGGATATTGTCACGGCGATCGCCCTGAGTCCTGATGGCACCCATCTGTTTACGGGGAGTGCGGATAAAACCATTGCGGTGTGGGAGGTGCAGACGGGGCGACGCTTGGCCAGTCTGGGGGGGCATTTGGATACGGTGTTGGCGTTGGCGCGATCGCCGGATGGGCAATGGCTGGCGAGTAGTAGCTGGTATGACCCCATTGTGTTGTGGGAGCAGGGCACCAACCGCAAACAGGGCGAATTGCAGGGGCACACCGGGCGGGTCGATGCGCTGGCGTTTCACCCGGATAGTACGCGCTTGGCCAGTGGCAGTGGCGATTTGACGATCAAACTGTGGGATGTGGCCACGGGGGACTGTCAGCGCACCTGGGAAGGCCACACCCAGCAAATTTCCGCCTTGGCCTTTAGTCCCGATGGTAACACCCTGGCGAGTGGCAGTTGGGATGGCACGGTAAAGTTTTGGAGTGTGAAAAGTCGGCGGCAGGGGCGGACGTGGGATTGTGGGGCGGGCCGGGTGACGGGGTTGGCGTTTAGTCCCGATGGCAAAAAAATTCTGGTGGGGTGCGACCAGTTGCAACTCTGGACGGTAAGTTCGGGGCGGAAGGTGGTGGTGCCCGGTGGGGGAGAGCCGCTAGGGGCGGTGGCCTATGGGGTGGATGGGGAGACGCTGATTGGGGCCGGGAGCGATCGCACGGTGCGGGTGTGGCGGTGGGTGCTGCCGTCGTGATGGGGCGCGATCGCGGGTGTGACCGGCAAAGGCCATTCCAAAAGAAGGGAAATTAAGCACAAAAAAGGGGCCAGTAATCTGTGCCCCAGTTCCAAGCTAGTAGTCAATTTTGGTGATGCTTCGAGCGTCCATAGATAAACGGCTCCCAATTATCCAGGGGAGTGGGTGGTTTCACTGCAACCTTTCCGGCATCGTGGCTCGCTCCCTGGATAGGGGCTGAAGTGAAGGGGGCTTGGGGGCGATCGCCCGGAAAACACCCCCACCTAGCCGCAACTTAGCCGAAAACGTAGGCAGACCGTAAGGCCCAGATGATTAAAACGCCGATGCTGCCCAGGATGATAACCGCTGAGAGCGCGATCGCCGGAACACTGTCGGCCCCGTCAAACTTCATGATGCCGCGATTTAGATCCGACATAAGCAATTCCCTTTGTCTGGATAACTCCGCTCAATATTTTAGCCAGTTCTACTGAGGACTGGGGTAATGTTTACGAGTTTTTAGGATTGCTGGCGTGGGGGCTGGGCCTTGTGTCAGGGATTGCTGAAGCGGGAGAAATTAGGGGCGATCGCCGTTGGGGCTTGGGGCTAAGTCAGGTTCCTGGCGGCGGGGGTGACAGACGGCGATTTGTAAGGATTTTTTTGTGTCAAACCCCTTGACATCGGCTATCGTGGCTCAGTTTGGCCGCTGGAAACGCACCATGACACAGTCACATTTGTTACAGCTTGCTCAGTCGGGGGATGCTACTGCGATCGCAACATTGATGAATGCGAGTTTGCAGGCGATCGGGGTGTCGGCGCGGGCCGTCTTGCGGGATGACAGTCTGCACGTTTTGCTGGAATCAGAGCGGGTATTGGCTCCGTCGCCTTCGATTGAATTTATCCGGCGGGGCTTGGGGCGGTTGGGGCTGGGGTGGTTGTCGTCGGCGGTGGTCTACAGTCGGTTGGTGGGCCAGACTTCCCCGGTGTGGGTCGAGCGGGTTTCCCTGTTGTCGCCGAGCGAACCGAGCAATCCGTTTGTGTTGGAGGCCAGTCAGCAGTTGGGGATTGCGGCTGGGTTTGGGCCTGCGCCTGCGCCGCTGCGAGTGTCTCCCCAGGCGATCGCGGCTCCTGCGGTCGTTCTGCCGGAGCAACCGTGGTGGCGACAACTGCGGCCCAAAACGTTGGCGTTGTTGCTGAGTGGGCCATTGGTGCTGCTGCTGTGTACGACGCTGGTTTGGATGCGCTATCTCTGGGGGGATGGGTCAACGGTGCCCACCCGTCCACCGGCGATCGAGCAACCCCAATCGCAAACTGCTCCGGCGGGAACGACGGCGAATCCCCAGCCCGGTGCCCGCTCAACAACTCCCACCGCCCAGACGACTCAACTCAAACAGGGGCTAGACCAGGGATATCAGGCATTTCAGCGGGGGGCAAAGGCCCAAACGAAGCAGGATTGGCGGGAGGCGTTGGGCCATTGGAAACAGGCGATCGCGGCCTTGCAAGCGGTACCAGCCAATTCCCCCGATGCGGCAGTGGCTCGGCAAAAGTTGGTGGAATACCAGGGGCACCTGGAGTTTGTGGTGCGGGAAAAGCTGAGTCCAACGGGGCTGGGCCTGGTGCAAACCATTACCGGAGGGCTTACGCCCAAATCGGTGGTGCATTCGGGACAAGGGTTATTTTTTGCTCAGAACATGATGTATAGCCACACGGTCAATGTGTACGATCGCGCCTACAACCTGGTAAAGACGATCCCCGATCAGGTGAAGTTAGCGGATTACGGCTTTGCCAACTATCCCGGCACCCAACAGGGGGCACCCGTGGAAGCGGCCTTCAGCCCCGATGGCAAAACGGCGTGGGTGTCTAATTATCAAATGTATGGGGCCGGATTCAAGAGCACGGCGGGGGATGAGTGTAGCCCGTCCCAAAATTTGGAACCCAGTTTTTTATATCGCATTGGGACGGATAATTTGGCGATCGCCAACGTGGTACAGGTGGGCGCGGTGCCAAAATACGTGGAAACCACACCCAATAATCGCTATGTGTTGGCGAGTAATTGGTGCAGTTGGGATGTGAGTGTTGTTGATCCCCAGCAAAACAAAGAGGTGCGGCGGATTCAGCTTGGCCCCTATCCCCGTGGGATTGTCGTCGATCCGCGATCGCAAACCGCCTATGTGGCCATTATGGGGTCTTACGACATTGCGACCATTAACCTGAATGACTTCTCGGTGGGCTGGATTCGGGATGTGGGCCACTCGCCTCGGCACCTGAGCATTGACCCCAACGGGCAGTTTCTCTATGCCACCTTGAACGGGGCTGGCCAGGTCGCCAAGCTTGATCTCGCTACCCGGAAAGTGCTGAGTAAAGTCGCCACAGGCAGCGCCCCCCGCAGCATGACCATTTCTGGGGATGGAGAGTTTTTGTATGTGGTGAACTATGACTCGGATACGGTGAGCAAAGTCCGCACCCGCGATATGCGAGTGGTGAAGACGGTGCCAGTGAATTCTTCGCCGATTGGGATCACCTACGACAACGCCACAAACCGGGTCTGGGTGGCGTGCTATTCCGGCAGCATTTTGGTGTTTCAGGATTAAGGCTAACCCAGGTGGCACATTGGCCGGATTCAGCCCTTGATCCCAGCCTAAAGTAAAGCGATCGCGAATTTGGCCAGAGGCTCTTTTCAAGATCCCTCAGCCCTTCTCCCAGCTTGGCTTAGACCGCGAGTACGGCTTGGCTCGATCCGTTCCCATTGGTTTCCGTCAATTCCTGACACCAAGGCTGACCATCTAACGCCATTTGCTCAATCAAACTCGCCAATTTCAAGGCTTTGAGTGCCTGTTCCCCACCTACTGAGGGCTGATTGCCACCCCGAACACAGTTCACAAAATGTTCTAGTTCGGCATGGAGGGGTTCAATGTTGCTGGTGTAGACCTTTTCGATCAACCCGTCTTGCCGATACAAGACCTGGCCATAGTCGGTGACACAATCCGCTGTGGTTTGCCGATGGATCAAAATCTCGTTGTTCAGAAAATCAGCTTCAGTGAGGGAGTTTTTGCAATGAGCCGCAATCCGCCGAATTTTCCGATGGGTCACTTTGCTAGAGGTGAGGGTGGCCACAATCCCGTTGGCAAAGTTAAGAGTAGCCGTCACGTAGTCGAGGTAGCCAGAGCCAGAGGCGCGAGTCCCCGTGGCTGTCAGCTTGACGACGGGGGCCGCTGCCAGCTCCAACAACAGGTCAATGTCATGAATCATCAAGTCCAGCACCACAGAGACATCGTTGGCCCGTTGAGAGTAGGGACTCATCCGATGGGCTTCGAGGGCTAGGAGTTCTTCGGTTTTGAGGACTTTACTCAGTTCCTGGAAGGCGGGGTTAAATCGCTCGATATGCCCGACTTGCAGAATGCATTGAGAATCGGCGGCGGCGTTCACCAGAGACTCGGCTTCGACGATGCTGGCGGCAATGGGTTTTTCGATGAGGACGTGCACTCCGGCATGGAGGCAGGTGAGACCGACGGAGTGATGCAGGCGAGTGGGGACGGCGATGCAAACTGCGTCTACGTGGGGCAGCATGTCTTGGTACTTCTCGAAGAAGCGGACGCGATACTTGCTGGCTGTGTCAATCCCGCGTTCGACGTTGACATCGGCAACGCCCACCAGTTCGACATCTTTGAGCATACTCAGGACGCGGGTGTGGTGTTGGCCCATGTTACCCACGCCAATGACACCGACCCGAATAGGATCTAGATGATTTCGTTGGGAAAAACTATTAAATTCGCTCGAAATTTTGTCCTGCACTCCTGTCATCTCCTCAGACACCGTGAAAAGGCTAGTTGCTTGCAAGTTGAGCCGTGAAACCATCCAGATAGTACCATAGTGACTCTATTTGTGAAGAATTTCAAAGTTACGTCTAGGTTCCTGAATTGCAATATTTTGTTGCAGTGTGTAGAGTTTGCAAACTTTGGGATTTCAAGGACAGGGATGCTAGAAATGAGGGAATGTTTAAACCTCTGCATCTGCTGTTTAGCCTAAATGGATTCCGGCGATGAGACGAGTGCAATCACTATGGAATTCGTTGCCCTTTCGCAAGGTGGATGCGATCGCGGCTTTGTGTGCTTTGACGGTCGTTGGGCTGGCGTTTAAATTGCCTTTGAAAAGCCAAGCAGATAGTTTGGATACGCCTGCTACCACGGTGAAACAAACCCAGGCCACGGCCACGGAACGGGTGTTGCAGCGCCAAAAGCAATTGCGGCAGATTCGCCCGGATAATTACGACTTGCAGCGATTTCCGATTACGGCGGCGACGGCCAACCACTGGCGGCATTTGTTGTGGACAACGGCGGTGGTGGAGCCAAAAGAGGAGTTTGTGGCGACGGCACTGAACCAAATTTTGGCCTTGACGACGGAGACGGGGCTTTCGACGGCCCAATTGCAAACGGTGGATCAGGCGATGAAGGTGGCCACCCAGTTGTATTTGAGCGATGCGGGGGTGTATCGGTTTGTGGGAGAACGGTTTCTGCAAACGGTGGAGCAGAGTCCTGATCCGGAGTGGGTAGCGGTGGCGTTGTCGGGGTTGGCGAAGGGCAAGTTGGCGGCGACGGAGTTGTTGCGGTTGAGTCAACGGGTGAAGGCGCGGTTTCCGGGCTGGTCGGATAATGTGTATTTGCGGACGACGATTCAGGATATTGAGGATCAGGCGGCGGATGGGGGGCTGCCTCCGATCGCGGATTTGTTGAAGTGGGAAGTGGCTCCTGACCAGTTACAGTTATATGTTCTGTGCCGGAGCGATCGCCGGATTTTGTGCCGCGCCATTTTGAAAGATCGAGATGGCAACTTTTTGCGCCACGAACAAGACGGTAAATTGTGGTCGGTGCCGCTGTTGCTGGAGTCGATTTACGAATTGGGCTGGAATTTTACCAGAGGCCAAACGCCCCAGGGAATTTACCGCATTGAGGGCACCGTGAGCCAACCGGATACGGAGTTTTTCCGGGCTTATGGGCAGTTTTCCCTCGTGAACTTATACGTGCCGTTTGAAGGTGGGGTTAAACAATTTTTGCCGGGACAACCAGGGCCATTCGAGGGCAACTTACAGACTTATCAAAGGTTGTTGCCGCCGTCGTGGCGCAATTATCGGCCCATGCAGCAAAGTTTTTGGGCGGGGAAGGCGGGCCGGAGTTTGTTTCGGATTCATGGCTCTGGGGAATCGCCAGATTTTTTCCAGGGGAAAGATAGTAGTTTTCCAGAGAGCTATAACTGGAATCCGACGATTGGCTGTTTGTCGGCGCGGGAACTGTATAACGACCAGGGGCAGCTCATCCATGCGGATATGCCGGGAATTTTGAAGGCGCTGACGATTGTGGGGGGTAAGGATTTTGCGGGGTATCTGATGGTGGTGGATGTGCCGGGGGATGATTTGGCTCCGGTGGCGCTGGCAGAGATTGAGCAGGAACTGAAACTGACGAAGGCCAGTGCTGGTAAGCGGGCAGGGCAGGCGCAGCCCAAGGTACCCCGAAAGCAAGCGGTTCGGGCGGCGGGGACGCGGTTGGTGATGGCGCGATCACCCCAGGGACAGCAGGGGACTACCCCGGCTCAGGTGGTGCCGCAACAGGTCGCAAAGCTGACTCGAAATCTCGATAAACTAGGCAAGGTGGATCTGCCAGGGGAACGGCCAACGGCGGCGCGATCGCCCCAAGTGCCAGCCAATGCCGCCGAAGACTTGGCCCCCTTGCCCACGGCTTATTAGTTGACTCCGGTGCGGGGGGCTGTTTGGTGAGTGTGTTGTCTGTTGAAGGGTTCGCGATCGCGAGTATGGTGTTGGCCTTTCGGGGGGATGCGCCAAGTTTAGCGGTGGAAGACTGGGGCGGAATGTTGGGGCGGGTGATGTTGGCGATGGTGGTGGGCGCGGTGATTGGGGGCGATCGCGAAGTGGCGGGCAAACCAGCGGGACTGCGGACGCATATGCTCGTCAGTGTGGGTTCAGCGTTGTTTGTGATGGCAATTTTGCAAATGGGCGATTCCACCGAGGCACTCAGTCGGGCAATTCAAGGGGTGGCCGCTGGGGTGGGCTTTTTGGGGGCAGGCGAAATCCTCCAAAAGCGGAAGGAATCGGGCAAATGGGCGGTGAAGGGGTTAACCTCGGCAGCCGCAACGTGGTTATCGGCGGCGCTGGGCGTGTTGGCGGGGTGTGGCCTCTGGCGGCTGTGCGTGATTGGTGGTGGGGCGGCGCTGTTGATTTTGGTGAGTGCAAAATGGTTTGAGCGCCATTTACCAGATTGATGGTCAACGTGATGGTGGCGGGCGATCGCGGGATGCCCGGAATATTCTGCCAGGTTTGCCGGAAACGATTTAGAATGAAGCACCATTGAGGGGGCCGCTAAAGCGGTGCGGGTTGAAGGGCTGAAATAGTGGCGATCGCCCATAACAATTCGTTCAAGGCACTGGGATGGTGGAGCGGGGTTTGGCCGCTGGTCATGGCCTGTTCGGGCTTGCCCCCAGCGCAAGGGCAAAGACAATTTGAACTGGAGTAGATGGGCCGTTGTCAACCAAAGCTGAAGTCGTTGTTGCGGCTGCTCGCTGGGATGGATGATTGGCTTTTCCTGAATTGGAGGCGGAGGGGATGGAAGGGATGAATGAACCGCTGGAGGATGGATGTCGGTTATCGAACAAATTGTATTAAATGTTGAAGTTTGGTGGGTTCATTTTGGCTGAACAATTGTCTTAATCGCGGGTGGACAAGAGGAGCATTGAAATTAAAAAAGATTGGTATTAAAACCATTGAAATTAAAACCGTTAGAGGGGCACAAAATCAGGGCTACAGGTCTTGCTAAGTTAGGCAGTATGGGTGTATCTGGGATGGGCTAAGCGACCGTAAACCGTTGGGTTGGGCGATCGCGGGTGGAAGGTGTGCAATTGAGGAGTAAGGTGAATTGTGCGTGGGTGGAATGAGCGGGGAGCGTTGTGGCTGCGGCAACGGACGACCGAACAGTGGATTGACCAAGCCTGGATTGTCGGGGTGGGGTTGGCGGCGATCGCGCTGTTTACGGCGGGTCTGGGTGATGTCGCTCTGCGGGATTGGGATGAGGGGATTGTGGCGGGGGTGGCCAAGGCGATTTGGCGATCGCAAACCCGACCTGATGCCACTCTCGATCCGCTGACTTGGCTGTATCCTACGCTGAACGGCGAACCGTACTACAACAAGCCCACGTTGATGCACTGGCTGATTGCCCAAATGTATCGCCTGGGGGGCAGTCCAGAGGCGGCGGGGGACATGGCCTGGGAGTGGTTATCGCGGTTTCCGGGGGCGCTGTTGTCGGCGGTGTCGGTGCCGTTGCTCTACTGCGTTGGGCGGGAACTGTTTCATCGGCGGCTACCAGCGGTCTTTGCTACCCTTGTCTATTTGACGTTTATTCCCGTGGTGCGGTTGGGGCGGCTGGCTATGCTGGATGGAGCCTCGGTGTGTTTTGCGCTGGTGCTGCTTTATTGTCTGTTGCGATCGCGGCGGGATCTACGCTGGGGGCTGGGGGTAGGGCTGGGCTTTGGCCTCATTTGTCTCACCAAAGGGTTACTCGGTGTCTTGTTGCTGGGGTTGGCGCTGGTGTTCATTTACTGGGATACGCCCCGCCTGTTGACTTCCTGGTATCTGTGGTTGGGGATGGCGCTGGGCGGTGCGCCGGTGCTTGCCTGGTATTGGGCGCAATGGACGCGCTATGGGCCAATGTTTTTGGGCAATAACGTGGTCAACCAATCGCTGAGCCGTTTGTGGCAGCCCGTGGAGGGCAACCAAGGCCCAATCTGGTATTACTTTTTGGAATTGGGAAAATATGCCCTGCCCTGGCTGGTGTTTTTGCCCCAGGGCTACAAGTTGGCCTGGGAAAACCGTACTCTGGGTTGGGCCAAGTTTGTCCTGGTATGGTCTGTGGGCTATTTCGCGGTGATTTCGGTGATGCAAACCAAGTTGCCCTGGTATATTCTGCCGCTGTATCCGGCGTTGGCATTGACGGTGGGGGCGCACCTGGAAACCTTGTGGGAAGGGGGCGATTGGCTGGGGCCACGGTATTTGGCGCGGCGGCAGTATCCGATCGCCTGGGGGATTTTGTTTGGCGTGATGGCGATGGCGGGCTGGGGCGTGGGCATTTACCTGGGGTTGCTCAGCCCAGTGCCAAAACTGAGTTTGTTGATTGTGTTGTCGGCGATCGCGTTGATGTTCACCGCCGTCACCATTTTGGTGATTCAACGGGATTCCCAATTTATTCTGGTGCTGGTTTGGGGGATGTATGTCTCGCTGTTGATGTTGATGCTGTCGCCCCACTGGTTATGGGAATTGGAGGAGGCATTTCCGGTGCGGCCCGTGGCTGACATGGTGCAAAAACATACCTTACCGGGCGAACAGGTGCTCACGTCTTATCCCACCAGTCGGCCTTCGCTGAATTTTTATAGCGATCGCGCGGTGATCAGTGTAGTGCCCTACTACCAGCAACAGGGGCTAACGTTTTCCGCTGATGCCACTCAGGCGAAACAAGAAGCGATCGCCCGTTGGAAAGATGGCAGAAATGTTGGTTTCCCCTATCTTTTGCTGGAACCCGACATGGCCAAAAACTTCACCCTAGATGGCCAAGAAGTTCTAGCCCGCACCGACGACGGGTGGGTGTTGCTGCGCCGCAAGACCACTACCGCCTACGCCAGCACAACGGCAACGCAGCTAATCCCCTTCTTTTCTGCTCAGCCAGTAGAATCGGTGGCACCGTTGCTAGAGTGAGGCAGGGATCGCGTTGAGTGACCTTCCGGTCAGTGGATTGTTCTCAACAGTTCAATGCCTACCCCTTGGCTCCGTTGGTGGCATCAAGCAACTCACCTGGGTCGATTGGGTTGAAGCCCAAACCGCAACACGCGCGGGTGACGCTTTTCCCATTCCACCAGTGATTTCGTCTACCGACTGGCTTCAACCAGGCATTCAACTTAATTACTTCAAAAAGTCCGGGAGAGTGATACCTTGTTTTTTCAAAGCATCGCGCAATGACCCAGCTTTTTTCAGGGCTTCGCTGATGCTGTTCTGGTACTTGGCAATGTTTTCGTAGGTTTTGACTGCCCGCTTCACATCTAGATGCACTTCGTCGCGGGGATAGTTTTGAATGACTTCTAAGACGGTGAGTTGATTGTCGGCCTTAGTGGAAGCAGTCATGGCTTGGCGGAGGGCTTCCTGATTTTCGCTGTCGTCGGGGGTTTGAATGATTTTGCCCAGCTCGTCTAATAGCAGGTTGGCTGCTGGGTTGTTGAGGGCTTTGTCGAGGAGTCCGGTTTCGATCGCCACGGGGTAGTTCAAAATCCGGCGGACTTCTTCGGGGTTGCTGTTGGTGCGGCTCAGGTAGCGTTCGACCACGGGCGATTTTTCGCCAGTGCTGGCAAAGTCAGTCAATTCTTTCACCGAGAGGCCAAACCGCAAAATGCCGTAGCGAAATTTGACTTCTTCAGCAGCTTGGGCCGTTGTGCTTGGGCCGAGCAGACTGAAGGCGGCGATCGCCACGGAAGCTGTGCCTAACAACCACGAGTGTAAACGCAACATAAGCAGAACCCCAGAAGGAGGACAGGATGAACGCAGAGCCAATCGCAGCGGTAAAGCTGGGAAGGGACGAAGGGGCTGTTCCACTGGCTGACGACAAGACCAGCATGATGGTTCCTGCTTTAGTGTATCGCGTTCGTTTGGAGAAAACTGCGATCGCGGTCAGGCCGTGGTGGGGGTGGTTATTTCACTTGAGTTACGCGCCAACTGAGTTTGAGGTTGATCCAGAAGTTCCAGAATGTGACGATCGCGATCGCCAGCAAATTGGCGGCATAGGCGTTGATGTGCAGGCCGTTGAAGAACAAATTCAGCAACAGAATTTTGAGAATCAGGCCCATGACGCAGACAATGTTGAACTTGAGGAAACGTTTGATGATCATGCGGCGTTGCTGTTGCTGTTGGGCCAGATCGCCAAACGTCCAGCGATCGTTCCAGATGAAGTTATTGACGATCGCCAGTTCGGCCGCCAAAATGGCGCTGCGGGTCAGGCCCCAGCCCAACACATCAAAAAAGAGGTAAAGGGCGCTCATATCCACCGCTAACCCACTCAAGCCGACCACCCCAAAGCGCAAAAAGCGCCCCAAAGGAAACTGAAATTTGCGGCGAATTTTGCCCAGGCGGCCCGAATCGATGCGGAGGCGTAATAGATGGTGCAGATAGTCGGCATATTGCTTCCAGGTGACTTTGCTTTCCCCGGCTTCCCGCTCGTGAAAGACGTAGCCCACTTCGGCAATGGTGCCAATGGTGCCTCGGCCCAAGACTTCGATCAAAATTTTGTAGCCCGCAGGGTTGAGGGGTTGTTCCGCAATCGCCCCACGGCGCACTAAAAAATAGCCACTCATCGGATCGGATACCCGGCTCAGCACTTGGGGGAGAATCACCAATCCCAGGAGTTGTGCCCCACGGGAGAGAAACCGCCGCGCGGCGCTCCAGGTGCTCACGCCGCCGCCCTCAACATGCCGACTGGCGATCGCCAGATCCGCCCCTTGGGCCATCGCCTCCAGTAATTGCAGCAACGTGGCCGGAGGATGTTGCAGATCACCATCAATGACCCCCAAAATGTCGCCCTGAGCCACTTGCCAACCTCGGACGACGGCGGTGGCCAAACCCCGCTCCGCTTGGCGACGCATTACGCGCAATTGAGGATACTGGGGCATGAGGGCCAAGGCTCGTTCCCAGGTGCGATCGGGACTATCGTCATCCACAATAATGAGTTCATAGTCGTGGGGCAGGGCCACATCCAAAAGCTGAGTCAGTTGGTCTACAATTTTGGCGATGTTGTGTCCTTCGTTGTAGGTCGGGACAACCAGGGAAAAGGTGAGCGGCTCAGTCAAGGGTTGGGGCGATCGCTCTGACCAGGAGCCTGAAGGGGATGGCGCGGTTGGCTCAAAGAGAATCTGGAGGGAGCCTTGGGGGGCGGGCGTAAGTCCGTGTTGCGTTGTGAGCATTCAGTTACCTTTGATCAACCTCAACCACACCAAATCTTGGCCGGGTGGGAGCACCGTTGGGGCCAGCAAGGGCGATCGCGCCTCAGAATTGGTCAAACCTCATTGTGCCATTTCCCTTGACAGACGGTAACGTTCGCCAGAAAGATTCCGTCGCTGGGGGGAGCCAAAGTGGGGTAAAGCCAAGATTGCAGAGCCAAGATTATTGATGCACTGCACCGTCGGGCATGGTGGCCCCAGTCAAGTTCGCATCCGTTAGGTCGGCGCTGCTCAGTTCGGCTTTGGCCAAGTTGGCTTCCCGCAGGTCGGCATGGCTCAGATCGGCGCGGCCCAAATAGGCTTCGATTAAACTCGTTTCATACATATCCGCTTCCCGCAGGTCGGCCCGACTGAGGTCAGCCCGGTTGAGCCGCGATCGCCGCAATTTTGCTTGATAAAACCGCACTTTAGCGAGAATGGCCCCGGTCAAGTTGGCATCGCTGACATCGGCTTCGGTCAGGTTGGCTTCGGTCAGATTCGCCCGCTCCAGTTTGGCGTTTACAAGGATCGCCTGGTGTAAATTCGCTTCAAGGGCGATCGCCTCCGTCAAAAACGTACCCCGGAGTTGTGCCCCCGCCAGATTGGCCCCCGTCAAAATCACTTCCCGCAAACTGGACTCACTCAAATTCGCTTCCATCAAGTTGGCCTTGGTCATATCCGCCCCCGCAAAATTCGCCCCCCGCAGATCGGCATAGCGCAAATCGGCCCCCCGTAACAGCGCCCCTTCATAACAATGTTTTTCATAGCGCAAATTGGCCCCCCGCAGGCACGCCCCCCGCAAGGTAGCCCCGCTCAAATCTACATTACGGAGATCGGCACTGATCAAGTTCGCATCCAGTAAATTGGCCAGGGTCAAATTGGCCCCCCGCAGATCGGCCCCATACAACACGGTGCCATGCAGATCGGCATCATGTAAGTTGGCCCGCAGCAAATCGGCTTGGCTGAGGTTTGCGCCACCGAGTTGTGCGCCGCCCAGTTGAGCCTGACTCAAGTTCGCCCGATTCAAATAGGTAAAGACTAATTTGGCCCGCCGCAGATCGCACCCCCGCAGATCAATGCCAATCAGATCGGCCCCGCTGAGATCCACACCACATAGGTTTTCGCCTTTAAAGTCAGTCTCCCCCGCACCGTACCGCTTTAACAACTCACTCGCATTCATGGGCGTTTAGCTCCAAGGTCTGGCGCTCCAGAACAGAAGACACATGGAAAAGGTTGCTCACCACAACTTCTAGGCTCCGGCAGTGGGTTCCTGATCAAGGTTGGATAACAGTTGCGTTGAATTAGAAGCATCGTGCTGTGTGTTTGTCCCCGGTTTTATTATCGGTAATACGGGGGCCAGTTGGCGGGTATGCTCGTCATCATCGCGCAGGGTGGTCATGCCCTGGGTCGATTCATCAAACTCATCCAGGCTGATCTGGGTCTCTTCACCAGATAACTTGAGGAGGGGGGTGGCTTTGCCGTGAACGTAGAATGTTCGCAAGCTTTTAATCACGGTTTCTGCGGTTTGGATGAGGGCATCGGGTTGTTGCAGCCGTTTGGCGGTGCGATACAGCAGTTGTTCGAGGTCGGTGTAGTGTTGGCAGGTTGCAACTAGCCCCCGGAGGAGTTCTTCCAGGTCGTTGTTTTTGAGTTGTCGCCAGTCTTGGTCACGAAATTGAAAGTCGTCGTGGAGGGCGGAAAAGGCCAAAATTTTGGCTTTGAGGGGGTTGGTATGTTTGAGGATGCCCAGGCGAATGTCGAAGAAGTCGATGGGTTTGGGTTTGGGCGTTGGAGCGGGGGTGCTCTCTACGGGGGGCGGGGGGGGCGAGTTGGCTCCTTGCGAGTTAGCTCCTTGCGAGTTAGCTCCTTGCGAGTTAGCTCCTTGCGAATTAGCCGCTGGAGGATGGGCGGTTGCGTCTTGGCGGGGGGTGGGATGGGCCACGGGGGGGCTGCCACTGGCGGACGCGGGGGAGGGCGAGGCCGGAGCCGGGGGAGTTTCGCCGCTCAGCGGTTGATATAACTCGTCTAGTTGTTGCAGCAAGAGGCTGGCCAGGGCCATGTATTCTGCTTCTTTGCTGAGGGTTTTGATGGCGGCTTGGAGTACCAGGTGGAGGCGATCGCGGGTTGGGGCCAGGGTGTGCAACTCAACTAAAAGGTCTGCCGTGGGTAGGGCGGTGAGCTGGGCTTGGTCGCTCAGCCATTGGTTGCGGCAGACATAGATGATGAGTTTTTTGAACCGGAGGCATTGGGGGGCGTGCTCAAGGCGGGTGGCGATCGCCTGATAGATGGTTGGCACGGGGGGTGTGGCGGCGGCCCCATCGGTTGGCGTGTAAGCGGCCATTGTCACCATGTCGTCGTTGGCTGGTGCAGCGGCCACAGCGGCGGCGGGCGCTGGGGTATACAAGCTCTGGAGCTTACCCAAAAGCACATTGGCCACCAGGGCATATTCGGCCCGCTTGTTCAGGGTTTGCACAAAGCGATCGACCAGGGGGGGGAGCTGCTCTGGGCGGGGCGCGAGGACATGGAGTTCTTGCACGAGGGCATCAGTCGGAATCCCGTGCAACCGTTGTACATCTCCTTCCCACTGGCGCTTGCAGATGTAATAGAGTAGCTTTTTGAGGCGTACCCAGTCGGGGTGTTCCTCAATGTGGTGGGCGATCGCACTGTACTGGTGGTGCGGTTGCGCGGCGGGGGCCGGGGGAGTCGGCGCAAAGCTAATGGCGGTGGCCATGTCGGGGGTTGAGTCGGTGGTGGGTGGCGCGATCGCCCCTGGGGCCACTCCAGCGGCGGCGGCCCCTTCGACCGCATACAACTTCGTCACCACGGTTAAAATCTCGTTGCCAATTAAGGTATATTCAGCTTGCTTACTCAGTGTGGCGATCGCGGTCTGCAACAAGTTCGCCAGGTGTTCCGGCGTACCGCTCAGGCTCAAAAACTCTTGCAGCAAAGCCCGAAAATTGACCGAATTGAGATGATAATCGTCCCCTTCCCACCGTTTATTGCACACATAAAACATTAACTTACGGATACGGGGAAAGTTGGGACTTTGCTCCAAATGGCGCGTGGCGTTGGCATAGGGATCGGCCTGGGCATTCTCCGTATCCAGTAAAATTTTATAAGCCGGTACAACTTCGCGGATATTTTTTAGCTCTCGTGGCCCAATGTATTCTGCTTCCAAATTTAGCCCGTGTTTGGCCACGTCGTACACGGTTTGCGAGATACAAATGCCCCCTGGATCAGCCTCGGTTTGGAGGCGGGCTGCAATATTGACCCCATTCCCCATGACATCGGTCTCGGTGATGTACATATCGGCCAGATGAATGCCGATGCGGTGAATCAACGCATCATTGGGGGGAAGCGTTGTGGCCCGTTCGGCAATCGTGTGTTGAATGGCGATCGCGCATTGCACCGCTTTGACCGCACTCGAAAAACACAACAGCAACCCATCGCCCGTTGTTTTTAACACCCGGCCTTCAAACTGCTGGCAAATCCCTTTCATCAATTTAAGGTCGCGGCGAATCAAATCAAGGGTATGCTCTTCATTCACCGACATCCGGGCACTAAACCCAACACAGTCCGTGAACATAACAGTCGCAAGCGTACGGTGTCCCTTGAGAATTAGATCCGATGTCAGTGTTTCATTTTCCATGAGGGGCATCACCAGCAAACAGGTTACAGGTTAATTGAGAAGGAGTGCGAGAAAAATCGTCATATTTTGATAGCGTTTCGCCATCAACCCTGGTAGGCTTGCCTGATAACGTCATAGAAAGAGACCTGCACCCTGGCGAGACAAGTTGGCGGAGGCAAGAGCAAACAGTACCCGTTCTGGCATAAAGCTGAGCATTGCTACTGCTGCGATACTAAAAGTCCTCCTGTAGGAAAGTGGTGATGTTGAACGCAATCATAATCGATGGGGTTCTCCAAGTCAGAAGCATCCATAGATTACAGTTGTCCAAAGCGAGGTAAGCGGGGGTTGCTGGGGCAACGGCCCTCCAACGCAAACGGCCTCCAATCCAGTTAATTCAAGGGGACACATCGCAGGTTTAGGCTAGCTCAGAATCAGTCCAAGTTCAAATGATGGGCGATCTGTGGCCTAGCTCTAGAGTGCCCCAATCAACTCGGTTTTGCACGATCGCGCCCAACCAAATCAATCCAATTGACCGATCCGCCCCCTAACCCCATCCATCGGGCGCGGGCGCTGCGGGGCATGACTGCACCAGCACCTCTTGGCCTCCAGTCTAGAATTGATGCACCCCACCGAAGGCCAGATCGGGCAGAGCCTTGGGTCGGTATAAACGCCGTGGTTGATCGGATCATCGGTATTTTTGTAACGTTTTATGCAAATAGATAGAAGTTGCCCACAGTTTGTCATGAGCCGTTCGTTTACACAAGCTCATGTTGGTCGATCGCGCGACTGGCACGGCAGCAAACCCACTGAGACCAATAGATTTGAGCCGAAGGGAGGGGCGTAGCGGTGGGGCAATGGCTAACGTTCCCAGGTTCATCGCAGGGCTTGAATCGATTGGCATTCCCATCTTTGACTCCAGTTGATCCCGTGGGGGCGTTGGCAACGGGGGGCGATCGCGGCCAGAGCTGTTCAGTACCGCCTAGTTATATTGCCGTTTGGCAACAGGGCTGTTTGCCGTTTGGCCCTCGGCCGGGACGAAAAATCCTGAATGGTGCAAGGGATTGGGCTTAATTTTAGTGAAGGCGACTGGTTGCAGAGTTGGCTTCACTAGTTTGGGGGATTTTTGCGATCGCCGTTGCCGTTATGCTGGCCTGCTCGATCGTTTGGCTGGCCACAGCGATCATCCTCCGGCGGGGGGTTTACCAGGTTTTTGGTTGTGGTGTAGTAGAATAACGACTTCTAGCTAAATCACCTGGTTGCTGCGACCCTTGAGGTGACAACTAGAGCCAATGGATTCCGATGCGATCGCGGGTGAAGCTGGCCGCAAGCTGTTTTGGATGGGTGCTGATTGTCACGGTTGGAGGCGGCGATCGCGGTTCAACTTTTTGGCGACTTTGCCAAAATTGGGCCAAACTCAACGGATTTTACTGATTCTTCAGAAAATTCAAGGAAATCAGTGTAGTTACTGGTGTCGATGGCATCTCGTTTGTATCTTCCCTAACATCAAACGCAACTTTACGGAGTCGTCTTGCTGGTGTCCCATCAGCGTGGGCCACAGAGGATTGAGAGTGAACGATTTGTCCTTGCATCCGTGGGCTGGGAGGGGCGCATTGTCGGTCTGTGGGCATTGCTCAATGGGGCCAACCCCGCCCTGGTAAGAGGCCGTTAGCCGCGATCGCCGCTGCCTCGGCCCGCTGGGGAGTAAGGTGCTACCGCGATCGCCCCCATTGTGACCCAGGATGCCGCTAACCGCAGAAACCAGGGAGGAGTGGATGCCGGTGCTGCACTGACTAAACTTAAATACCTGACAAGGTAAAAATCCTGTACCGTATTGAAGTCATGACCCGAACACCTGGACTGGCCTGATACACGCCGATGGATGCTTCAATTCTGATTGTCGGAGGGAATGATTTTCTCTCAAGTCTGCTAGAGCGAGTACGCAATTTAGTGAATGCGGCTGTTGAAGTGGCGGCAAATCCGAGTGAAGCGGTTCCGTTAATTCAGGCGCAGCAACCCGACTTGATTATTCTCCAAGGCAACCAGCCTGGCAGCCTGGAGTTATGCTACGAGCTAAAAGACCAGGCCAAGTTGGCGTGGATTTATTGCCTGTTGTTAGAATTGCCCCTGACGCGCTTGGGGGATCAGTGGCAGGACTACGATTGGGAACTGGAGGCGCGGACGGAGGCACTGGAGGGGGGCGCAGATGCCTATTTGTCGTTGCCTCGCCAGGATTTTAAGGGGCAGGCGTTGACGGCGGAGATGCTGGCAAAGCAGGATCATCTGTTGCGATCGCAGATTTTGGCGGGGTTGCGGGCGGTCAAAAATTACCGCGAGTTGATGCGGACGAACGACATTTTATCGGCGATCGCTTTATCTGATCCATTAACAGAATTGAACAATCGACGGGCCTTGGATTGGGAATTGCCGCGCCAGGTGCAGAATGCACGGCACCGGGGGGAAGAGTTGAGCCTGGTGATGCTGGATGTGGATTATTTCAAGCGGATTAATGATAATTACGGGCATCCGGTGGGCGATCGCGCGTTGCAGTTAGTATCCAGTCGGTTGCGCCATAATCTGCGGTTTCGCGACACGCTGTTTCGGTTCGGAGGCGAGGAGTTTGTCATTATTCTGAGTAATACCGACCAGCACGAGGCATTGTTGGTGGCGCGGCGGTTGTGCCGATTAATTGGCGATCAGGCGTTTAATGTGGATGATGAACTGGTGCTCAAAATTACCATTAGTGCCGGAACTGCGACGTTGCAGCCCACGGATGATCCGCGCGGAGCCAGTTTGCTGAAACGGGCCGACCATAATTTATTAACGGCCAAATCGTCGGGGCGCAATCGGGTGGTGGGGTGTGTGGAGCGGCCATCGGATAAATCCGCATCGGAGTTTGAAGCCGAGAATGGGCCTGCCACTCAATGAGGGCCACGGCATAAAAATTCGCGGGCTGCGTCGGTTGGGCTGAATTCCTGCGGCTCAGGGGGACGGGCGCAGCAGGCAAGGATTACGAGGCCGCAACGGGTAAATATTCGTGCTGGAGGCTGAGGCCGCGATCGCCCAGGGTTTGCAAAAACAAGTCGGTTGGCAGGGCTTCCTCTGTCACCCATACACCGGGCTGGTGGAGTTGGCCAGAGAGGAGCAGTTGGGCAATGCTGCCGGTGCCAAAGCCAGCGGCGATCGCCGTATTGGGATGCACCAGGGTCGAGCGCGATCGCACGGGTTGGCCGTCTTTGTGACCAGCGACATCGGAGCAAATAGCTACCCCAATACCGCTGAGGCGATCGCTCACATCGGTCATAAAATGGCTGACTTGGGACAAAAACTCGATCACGGCGGGTTGGCGCAACAGCCAGGGATGCCACCACCGGGCCACACTCCAGGTCAGGTAATTGTAAAAGTCGGGCACGGTGCCAAATTTTGTCACCACGGTTTTGACGGGGAAGGTTTGGGGCAGGGTGAAGGTTTCCGGCATGTCGAACCAATACACGCCGCTGGGGCCATAGGGAGCGGGAAAGTCGATGACTTCGCGATCGCTGTAGGGTTTTATGGTTTGCCAGGTGCCATCAATCCACGCGGTAAACGGTTTTTGTAGGCCCAGAAATGTAGTTCGCATCACCGTCACCCCCGCCCCCCCGGAACCTGCCACCACATAACTGAGGTGAATGGAGTCGGCTGTGTCCAGGTGTTCCACGTCGTACCGCACCATGCTGTTAGAAATGCCCGGAAAGACCCCGGTGTTGACGATCGCCGTCACTCCGGCAGCCTGGGCCTGGGGGCTACACTCGCGGACTTTGCGGGTAAAGGAAGGATGGTCACTGACATCGACATAATTGACCCCGTGGCGAATGCAGGTTTGCAAAACGCTGGTGTCGCGATAGTGAAAGGGGCCAGCGCAGTGAATGACCAGATCCACCGCCGCGATCGCCGTGTCTAAAGCTTGGGCCTGAGTGAGATCAAATGGATAGAATTGAGAACGAGGGCCAAGGCGATCGCACACCGCCTGTCCGGCAGATTCATTCCGGCCAGCAATCACCAGGTTGGCTTGAGTGTGGTTCAGGAGATCCAGCGCAACACTACTCCCAATCCGACCACTGCCCCCTAAAATCAAAACTTTTTGTGTCATCGTTGCCTCAGGTTTTGCTCTCGATACGGTATAAGAGGATGCAAATTCATACTTTCTTTAAGTTGTAAAGACATCTCGGCGTGATCCGGGAATTCTAGACCCATAAGGGCCATACCATACGAGTTGTTCGTTGCTTAACAAAGGCCGTGGGGGAACTGGATTTGCGTCGTTACCAAAGCCCTTGCCGCGCGTCGATCGCCATTCTCCCCTCGATTTGCGGCAGCCCTCATCACCTCTTCATTTTAAAAGTCTAAAACCAGAATGCTTTATGAACGCTGTTAATGAATGCCCCTATTGTGCCTATCCGTTGTTGTGCCATGTGAAAGCGGGTAAACCCTATTGGCTGTGTCCTCGATGCCGCCGCGAAGCCCCCTACGCGATCGCCGCAACGACTCCCCCCGATTTGCAACCCCGGCCCGAACTGACTGAACTGACTCCTGCCGCCGCGATCGCTCCCGCGTCCCCGCCCCCCGCGATCGCCCCGGTTCAGGCGGCCACCAACGGCGAAGTTTGTGCGGATGTGAATCGGTTGATTCATGACTTTTTGAGTACAGTGTCCCACGAATTACGCACGCCATTGTCGGTGATTCGCATGGCCGCTCGGTTGATTGAGCTGGCCTTGCAGCAAGAAGGCTTGTTGACAGCGGAACAACTCATCGCGAGGCCCGCCCTAGCCAAAGTGACCCAACATTTGCAAACCCTAAACCGAGAGTGCGATCGCGAAATCCGCCTCGTGAACGATCTGCTCCTGCTCCAAGAATTTAACACCGAACCCCCGCCCCCCAACCCAGAGAAAATTGCCCTCCAAGCTTGGCTCCCCACAATTGTCGAACGCTACACCACCCAGGCCAGCACCAAGCGCCAAAAACTGCTCGTAGAAATTCCGGCCGATTTACCCGTCGTCGAAACCGATGCGGCCTTGCTCGAACGCATCGTTGTGGAACTGTTGGACAATGCCTGCAAATTTACACCCAACGAAGGCAAAATCTATGTGACCCTGACGGCAAAGCTGGGGCTGGTACAACTCGAAGTGTGCAACAGCGACAGCCATATTCCCCATGAATTAGAAAATCGCATTTTTGATACGTTTTACCGCGTTCCTTCAGAGAATCCCTGGCAACACAGCGGCACCGGGTTGGGCTTGTCCCTGGCGAAGACTTTGGCCAACCATTTGCACCTGACCCTCTCAATGGATAATTACCCTGAGGTGACGTGTTTTGTGCTGGAGATTCCTTGCCCCACCAGTGAAAAGCTCACCAAGCTTGACTTGTTGATGAGTTATGTGGCGTATTACGTGAGCCGGGGCAAAACGATTTATAGCCAGCAGGGGCCGCTCCCGTTTTTGGGCACAGTCTACGCGCATTGGGGCTATCACCCGGATTTTCTGCAATTCTGGCATCGCTTGCAAGGTCGGGCCGATTTTCGGGAGTTGGCCCTGGAAGCGGATGTTTATGCCTTTGGGGAATTTTTGGGGAGGCATTGTGAGGTGCTGGAGTGTGCCCGGTGTCGGTTGCCGCGCACAGTGGCGGATTTGGGTGGGCCAGATCCGTTGCATTGTCCCTGCGATCGCCCCCTGCTCGCTCCAGATTCCCAGGTGTTGTTTGATGAACCCGATCGCCCCACCGAGCCGCTGCATGTCCTCATCGTGGGGGAGGCGGCGGCCCAGCGCGATACCTTAATTCCCTGGCTGGCGCAAAATAGCGTAAAAGCCACGTTGGTCAATACTCCGGCAGCGTTGGATTGGCGGATGTTGCCCCGGATCGTGCATTTGGTGATTTTGGATGGCCATTTTTCCCGCAGCCAAGCCGAAGATTGGGCCAACCGCCTGCAACAACTGCCATCCCTGCGCGGGGTGCCGATCATTGCCCTGAGTCCGCATCATCTGCCGCTGACCCCGTGGGCCGAGCAACCCTTTGGGAGTGTGGATTATGCCACAGCCCCTTTGGCCGGTCGCAATTTGGCGGCACAACTCAACCGGGTAGCCCAACAGCACCAGCGCGATCGCCCGGAACTGTTTTGGTTTCCCCGGTAGAATGCACCCCGCAACGTTACTTGAACAGGCTGTTTAATGCCGTCGAGAGGTTATTACTCACGCTATTGAACAGGCTAGGGGATTGGGTTTGGAGGAAGACCCGCGCACAGTTGCGCCCCGGCATTCCCGAAATGGAACCACCGGGATGGGTGCCTGCGCCCGTGAGATACAAGCCCTGGATGGGGGTTTTGTAGTTGGCAATTTCGGGGAGGGGCCGGAAAAAGACCATCTGCTCTAGGGTCATATCCAGGTGGTAGTAGTTGCCTTTGAAGGCTCCCAGGCGTTCTCCTAATTCTGCTGGACTTTCGACCCGACGGGCGATCGTTGCGGTTTTGACGTTGGGGGCGTAGTCGGCGAGTTTGTCGATGATGCGATCGGCGACTTTGTGCTTCAGTTCATCTGTCCACCCGGTGCCGTTTTGACCTGTGCCTTCCAGGCCCGCGATTTGGTAAGGGGCAAAAAACTCGATCCAAACGGTGTGCATTCCCGGCGGGGCCATTGTGGGATCGAGCATGGTGGGCTGGACGACATACAGCGAGGGATCGGCATCGGGAATCCGGCCCATTGCGGGATCGGCATGGGCCGTTTCTACATGGCGGACGGAATCGGCAATGAGGACGGAACCGATCAAAAACTCATCGCGATGGCCATACCGCTCGAACCGCAGGGGTTCGGACATGGCGAGATCGACTTTGAGGATGGTTTCGTTGTTGTTGACGGTGCGGCGATCGAGGCGATCGCGCAATTTGGCATCCTGTGCATCAATATCGGCGGGATCGACCAGGTGCAAAAACAGGCGTTTGGCATCAATGTTGGAGATAACTCCTTTATCGGCGCGGTATTCGGTGCCATTAGCCGTGCGGACTCCAGCCGCGCGATCGCCATCCACCAAAATTTTGTCAACGTGTTGATCGGTCAAGATCTTGCCGCCCAAACTGGTGACCAGGTTGACCAGGGCTTGGGTGAGTGCGCCGGTGCCTCCCTTGGGCCGCGCCATGCCTGGATCGTGCCGCAGACCGAGCATAATGGCTCCGATCGCCAAGTTCTTTTGCGACGGGGGGGCACCCATTTCGGCGGCTAACCGGGCCAGCGGTGCTTTCAAAAATTCCGAATCAAACCACTCGTTCAGCAAATCTTCGGCACTGGTCAGCATGGTGCGGATAAAGTCCAATGCTTTGTGGGACGAACCAACCGCCGAGAAAAAGGACTGAATGGCCTTGCGGTTCACGTTTTTTGCGATCGCCAGCACATCACTGGGTGGGGCATTAAACATCGGACTCATGGCCCACACCACTTGCCGCCAGTATTCAATAAACTCCGCATATTTCACCGCATCCCGTGGACTGTGGCGGGCAATTTCCGCGCAGGTTTTTTCGACTGAGCGGTGGGCCAGAAAATACTTGCCGTCGGGATGGGGACAAAAAACCACCGGATCGCAGTAGAGGTATTCCAGCCCGTATTTCGTCAGTTCCAGCTCTTCCACCACTGGCCCCAGGTGGATAAATTCGTGGTCGATCGCGCAGAGATTGAACTTAAATCCCGGAGCCTCATCGGGTAACGCTTCCTCGGTTGTGGCCGCGCCCCCCGGCACCGAGCGCTTTTCCAACAACAACACACTGTACCCGGCTTTGAGCAAATAGGCAGCGCAGACCAGCCCATTATGGCCTGCCCCAATAATCACAACGTCATACCGATCCATTGCAGGCTCCCTTTAGCGGTTTTAACCACGACCTTAATCAAGCATAGGGGGAGTTTGACTCATCCAATCGAGAGAGTTTGGCCAGCAGTTGGAACTAGATCAGTCTGGAGATAGTCTTGCCCCCCTGAGGACGGGATCGGCTCTAGGTATTTCTATCCGGATCACCTCCCATCCTTTGCGAAGAGGAACGATGTTAGGCAGGTTCATGGTCATAGTCACAGCAGAATTCTGTCTATCCTCTCTACATATTTCGGTGGGAGGGCTTTATGCCTTCCCGCATTTCTACTTAAGGTGGATTGCTCGTACACCTTAAGTCAGGCAATATTTTACGCAATTACACCGAAAAGATTAATGTCAATTTCTAAACCCTTTTCCTGTTTGCTGTCGGGCCTTGCCAGTGGTCTGTTGGTCTGGGGGGCTAGTGCGTTGCCATCAATGGGGCGATCGCCCCTCCCCTTGGCGGAATCGATGAGGCCCGCGCCAGCACAAGCCTTGCAAGCAGCTTTACCTACGGGGCGATCGCTGGATGGGTTGCGCGATCGTATTGAGCAACTGCACCACCGCCAGTACACTTCACTGCAAGAGACGGGGCTATTTTTCTTGGATTTGCAGACGGGCAATTATCTATCGGTGAATGGCGCAACCGTGTATCCCACAGCCAGCATGATCAAAGTGCCGATTTTGTTGGCGTTGTTTCAGGCGGTGGAAGCGGGGACGGTGCGCCTGGATGAGCGATTGGTGATGACGCGCGATGTGATGGCGGGGGGATCGGGCAATCTCCGGTTGCAGCCCCAAGGGAGTGAATTTTCGGTGCTGGAAACGGCGACCAAGATGATTACCATTAGCGACAATACGGCCACCAACATGATCATCAAGCGGTTGGGCGGAGTCCAAGTGTTGACCCAACAATTTCGGCAGTGGGGGTTGCAACAGACGACGTTGAATAGCTACTTGCCGGATATTGAGGGGACGAATGTATCTACGCCGCAGGAATTGGTGCAGATTTTGGCCTTGTTGGAGCAACCCCGGTTTCTTGCTCAGCGGAGCCGCAGCCAGATTTTAGGCATGATGCAACAGGTGCGCGATCGCCGTTTGTTGCCCAGTGGGTTAGGCCAGGGAGCCGCGATCGCCCACAAAACGGGGGATATTGGCTTTATTTTGGGAGATACGGGCATTGTGCAAACGCCATCGGGCAAACGCTACCTGGCGGCAGTGTTGGTGAAAAGTAAACACGCCCACCCCAGCGCCAAAGATTTTATTCGCCAAGTGTCACAAATGGTTTACAACTATGTTGTCCAAGGTGATCCAATGGCGGCGAATCTGCCTCCCCGTTCATGAGAACTGTCCGTTGCACATCGACTCGGTTCACAATTTGCTACTGGCCCCTCCGTGCCTGGATTTTGGGGGGTGCCCTGTTTGCGACCTATGGGCTTTTGGGCGCGATTTTGGGTGGTGCGTTGGCGGCGGGTGCCGTGTCTACCCTGGCTTGTCAGCGATCGCCCCAAGGAAATGCGGCTTCAGTGTGTACGATTACCGAAGTTGAGCAACCCCTCTATGCCGACAAGGTGGAACGCAATCAAACCCTACCCCTGAGCACTATTCAAGCGGCCAAGGTGAAGCCCCTCACCGAAGACAATCGCCCGGTGTATGCGGTGGCCTTAGTGACGACCACGGGGGAAGTCGCGCTCAAGTCGCTCCGGGGCATGGAAACCGACGCGATCGCTGCTGTCCAGCAAATCCAAACTTTTTTGCAAACGCCTAGCCAACCCACCCTCAACCTGGTCTATCGCTACAACACGCTTCAGACGGGAGAAGTGGCCGATTTTCTGTGGCGGTTTGGGTTGATGGCGCTCCCAGCGGTGATTTTGCTGCTCAGTCCCGGCCTGATCCTGACCTTTGACACAGCGACCCAAGAATTGCGCGTATTGCAGTGGGGTGGGCTGCAACGGTGGGGCAAAACGACCTATCCCCTGGCGGCAGTGCGCCAGGTTGAGTCTCTTAGCCCTCCTACCGCTGAGGATGCCCAAATGGTGTCGCTTCAACCGAATGCGTTGCCAATTCGGCTTCACTTAGCAGCTTTCCCACCGATCGATTTGCCACCGGGCAATACCGCGATCGCCGATCAACGCCTGGTGAATCAACTTCGCAATTTTCTCAATCTGCCTAGCACCCCCTCCAGCCCTGGCGGATAGGCCGCTCGCACCCGCTTTTCTTCCTCTCAGTGTGCGGCGGCGGTGGCCGTCTGCCGATACCACGCGATCGTGTTCCGCAACCCCTCTCGCAAACTTACCTCCGCCTGAAAGCCAAATGCCTGCTTGGCCCGCGCCGTATCCAAACACCGCCGGGGTTGCCCGTTGGGTTGATCCGTTTCCCACACAATTTCCCCCTGAAAATCCATCAATTCACAAATCAGCGTGATCAGATCTTTGATCGAAATCTCCGTGCCCGTTCCCAGGTTTATGGGTTCGCCATCGTTGTATTGCTGGGTTGCCAGCACAATGCCCCGCGCCGCATCGGTGGAATACAAAAACTCTCGCGTTGGGCTGCCATCCCCCCACACTGGAATGGCGCGATCGCCCCGTTGTTGTGCTGCATCCACTTTCCGAATCAATGCCGGAATCACATGGGAACTGCGCGGGTCGAAATTGTCCTCTGGCCCATATAAATTGACTGGCAGGAGATAAATCCCATCAAAGCCATACTGCTGGCGATAGGCTTGCAGTTGAACGAGTAACGCCTTCTTGGCCACCCCATAGGGCGCATTGGTCTCCTCTGGATACCCATTCCACAAGTCGGCCTCCTGAAACGGCACGGGCGTAAACTTGGGATAGGCGCAAATCGTGCCCACACACACAAACTTTTTTACCCCCGCTGCATAGGCCGCATGGATCAACTGCGTGCCCATCATCAAATTGTCATAAAACAATTCCGCTGGCTTCTCCCGATTGAGGCCAATCCCTCCCACATGGGCCGCTAAATGCACCACCACATCTTGTTGCTCCACGGCCTGTTGGCAATTGGCCATCTGCCGCAAGTCACACGATCGCGATCGTGGCACCGTGATCTTTGCCGGATCGGCCCCCGCCCCGACTAATTGCTCCACCACCTGGCGACCCAAAAAGCCCGCCCCCCCCGTCACCAAAATCCGTTGATTGGCCAACTCAAATTGAGAAATCGTCATACATCCATATCCAAATAGACAGACCCAAATAGAGCGCAACTCCCCGCCAATTTTGATTCAATGGCCACGGTCTGCACCACCAAAATCGGACGCAACTACATAATCCTGGTCTTACCGGCTGACCCTAAACCCCTGGGAGCCACGCACCCCCTGGCGCACCGTCGCCTGATCGGGCAATGCTTGGGACACCCCGCTCAACGGCACCAACCCCAACGCCTTCAGATCCGCCTCCACCATCAAATGCACCAACTGCTCAAAATTGACACTGGGTGCCCAGCCCAGCTTTTGCTTGGCCTTGGTCGGGTCGCCAATTAACAAATCCACCTCCGCAGGCCGCAAATATCGCTCATCAAACACCACGTAATCCTGCCAATTTAGGTTGACATACCCAAAGGCAATATCCAAAAACTCCCGCACCGAATAGGTTTCGCCCGTTGCCACCACGTAGTCATCCGGTGCGTCTTGCTGGAGCATGAGCCACATGGCCCGCACATAGTCTTTCGCGTAGCCCCAATCCCGCTTGGAGTCGAGATTGCCCATATACAATTGCTGTTGCTGCCCTGCCACAATCCGAGCTAACGCACGAGTAATTTTCCGAGTGACAAAGGTTTCCCCCCGCCGAGGCGACTCGTGGTTAAACAGCAGACCATTGCAGGCAAACAACCCGTAGGATTCGCGATAATTCACCGTTTGCCAGTGGGCATAGACTTTGGCACAGGCATAGGGACTGCGGGGATAGAAAGGTGTTGTTTCTGTTTGGGGAATTTCCTGCACTTTGCCAAACATTTCCGATGATCCCGCCTGATAAAACCGTACCTGGATGCCGGTGCGGTGTTGGTAATCGCGAATGGCTTCTAGCAGGCGCAAGGTGCCCATCCCCACGGCATCAACGGTGTATTCTGGCGAATCAAAACTCACCCGCACATGAGACTGGGCACCCAAGTTGTAGATCTCAACGGGCTGCACTTCTTCAAGAATACGGCGCAGGGTGGTGCCATCGGTGAGGTCGCCGTAGTGTAGAAATAAGCGGGCGGTTTGGCTGTGGGGGTCTTCATAGAGATGATCGATGCGATCGGTGTTAAAGGTGGAAGTGCGCCGGATGATGCCATGCACCTCGTAGCCTTTTTCTAATAACAGCTCGCTGAGGTAGGAACCATCTTGCCCGGTAATCCCAGTAATCAATGCTCGTTTGCGGTCTGATGTGCCGTCTGTCATTTGGTTCCTTGCCCTCGCGATCGCAGTGTACCCCACTCGACTAGAATACCCAAAATCCCCCTGTACGCTTGGGCAATTCCCACACTCAGGGGCGATCAATCGCACTTTTACCAATATGACTCCCCCAGCAAAACCGAAACGCCCCTTAAAGACCGATGTCACACCTGCAATATTACCTACGACAAATATAACCCCACCCTACATGTCCACCTACTACTCCGAGCGGTAAATAGTTAACATAAGAGAGTAGCCCATTCAGCAGAAGCCATGAAACTGAAAGATGCTCGCCACCTACCTGCTGCCGCGCAAGAAGCCTTGCGCTAGCGAGTCGTGAATGCGATCGAAAACGGCATGAGTAAATCAGAAGCGGCTCGGGTCTTTCAAGTGTCACGCACCGCCGTGCACTACGGGACAAAAGCGTTTGATGAACAAGGTGCTAAAGCACTGAAGGCGAAAAAACGAGGGTGACGGCACTCATCCCGCCTCGCACCGCATGAAGCGGCAACGACGGTGCGTTTGCTCACCAAGAAGTGTCCTGACCAGTTGGGCTTACCCTTCGCGCTATGGACACGAGAGAGTGTGGGGCAACTGCTAGAGCAACGGTATGGGGTATCGGTATCGGTATGGACAGTCGGACGCTATCTCAAGCGATGGGGACTGACGCCACAAAAACCATTGCGACGAGCGGATGAGCAAGCCCCGAAAGCGGTCAAGCAGTGGTTAGAACAGGAGTATCCCGCCATTGTGAAGCTGGCGAAGCAGGAGGGCGCGGAGATTCATTGGGGCGACGCGATGGGACTACGGGCGGATGACCAAACCGGACGCTCCTATGGCAAGCGAGGACAGCCGCCCGTAGTTCCCGGCACGGGGCAGCGATTTCGCTGCAACCTGATCTCAACGTTGACTAACCACGGAAGGCTGTACTTCAAGCTGTTCACGCAAAACTTCGATGGCGGTGTGATGCTGGATTTTCTGCGTCGCTTGATTCGTCAGCTTCCCAAAACGGTATTTTTGATTGTGGACAAGCATCCAGTGCATCTTTCGGCGAAAGTCAAGCGCTGGTTAGAGCGACATGCGGATCAGATTCGGATGTTTTTATTGCCGTCTTAGAGTGTGTTTGTAAACAAATATTGCAGAAGGATTGAAGGATACCAATTCAAAGATGTATTAGGAAATCGGAGTTGTATGACGTAGAAACATGGGACAGATCAAAGCCTACAGCAGTGATTTAACCGATGCGGAATGGCAAATAGTAGAGCCTCTACTGCCTGAGGATAAACCCGTTGGGCGATTGCGGGAGGTGGATTTGCGCGAAGTCCTCAATGCCATTTTCTACCGAATTGACAACGGGGTGAAATGGCGCAACCTCCCGTCTGATTTTGGGGCATGGCAAACTGTGTATGGGTATTTCCGTCTGTGGGTGCGGTTGGGGGTATGGCAGAGGATTAATGAAACTCGAGTCAGAGCGGTCAGACAATCGGTTGGACGCCAAGCTGAACCCAGTTTAGGGATTATAGATAGCCAGTCCGTGAGACTGGGAGAAAAAGGGGGGAGCAAATTGGGGTTGACGGGTTCAAAAAGATAAAAGGACGTAGACGGACGGTGGTGGTCGATATCTTAGGACTGGTGCTCAAATGTCATGTGGGAGCAGCGAATCAAGCCGATGTCAAAGCTGCCCCTTGGGTTTTATTTGAGATTTTAGAGACGAACCAACGGATGGCAAAGATTCTAGCTGACCAGGGATATCAGGGGGATTTGGAAGAAGATATCGAAGCAGTGTACGGCGTGGAGTTCGAGGTGGTGAAGCATGAGGGGAAAGGCTATTCGGTGCAGGCGAAGCGGTGGATTGTAGAACGAACTTGGGCTTGGCTAGAGAACAATCGAGGCTTAGTGCAAGACTATGAACGACTGCCTGAAAATCATGAGGGCATGGTTTATGGGGCGATGATTCGGTTGATGCTGCGACGGCTAGCAAACAATCGTAGAAGAAGACAAGAAAAAGAAGCTTAACAAACGTTTACAAACACTCTCTTAAGCATCGATGTGCCTACCTTAATGGGCAGTTCTCAAAATGAGTCTTGCAAGATTGGGATGCTCTCACTTTAATCCCCTTAAGCATTTCTACTCGCTGCAAAGGTGACATGCTCCCCTTGCTCACCTCTGAATACACCTCATAATCCTTGCTTAAACGTCGGAATCGGTTGAGCCAGCCAAAAGTACGCTCTACAATCCACCGCTTCGGAAGTTGTTCAAACGTGTTGGCCGTTCGCTCCATGACTTCTACTCGTACTTGCTCCCCACAGACTTGTTGAACGGCGTTGGCAAAATTCTTACCTGAATCCCCCTGTTCAACCCAAATCACTTGCAATTTGGACCGCTTTTCCTTGGCTTCATCCGGCCCAACAACAGCGCCTAAGCGTTCTGAAGCACTCGCTTCAGTGACCAACACACCAATCAATAACCCTTGAGAAGCTACAACGATGTGACGTTTACGTCCTTTAATCTTCTTGCCACCATCGAAACCGTAGGACCTCCCCCTTTTTTCCCTCGTCTTGACGGATTGACTATCGATGCTGCCCGCACTGGCGTTCGGTTGTTGACCAACTGATACCCGTACTTTTCGGCGTAACTCGTCATGAATCTGTTGCCAGATGCCTTGGCGCTGCCACCGACGGAAGTCATTGTAGACCGTTTGCCAAGTCGGCAGGTCTTTAGGCAGGTCACTCCAGATACACCCATTGTGGATCTGGTAGAAAATAGCATTAAGGATTTCCCGTTCATCGACTTCACGCTTTCGTCCCCGACATATCCGGGGTGGCGGCAGTAGAGGTCGAACAACCTCCCATCACTTAAGTCACTACTATAGCGTTTGGCAGCACGTTCACTCACACGGCTAAAGCGACGAGGCTTTAAGGTTGTTACCATTGTCCCAAGGGATTGTCTCACCACTTCTAATCTTGTTCTAATCCATCTACCACCCTCGTTCGATTACTCTTTTATTTAGAAATACGCTCTAAACCGTCAAAAAAAGATGAAATACATAATTTGCTTCAAACTAAAAAACAGTTCATTCCTTCTTCAATGCAATACCTAAAATGACTAAGCTACTCCAATAGATATATGCGAGTTTTTCAATATTGTCGCTCATGGAAGCAAACAAAATTAATAGAAAAATACTGAGACCCACCTTCTTACTTTTATTATTGTATTTACCAAAAGTTAGATATAGAATTGTGCAAACAGAAGGTATCAGAAAGGCAACAAAGCCTATGATTCCTTGAGTGAACAGTAAGCCAAACCATGTGTGGTGAGAACCAATTGGCATTCCTTTGAGCAAAGCTGGCCCTTCAATTTGTTTTCCATGCCCCCAAACTGGAGCTTCTCTCCATCGCTCAAAAGCCATTCTTTCTAGGGCTTCTCGTACTTGAGATGAACTTTTTCTTGCACCCTTAAAAGACTCCTTAAAGTCTTTGAAACCGTCAACAATTTGAACCGAAAAAATGCTAGCCACAAAACAAATTAAACTTACGTATATTTGACCAAGAGGACGCAAAATATAAGGTATGCCCCATACGACAAAGAGCACTAAAGGGACAAACAGCAAAGATCCTCTAGAAACTGAAAGAAAGAGCATCGCAAGAGAGCCGATAATTCCAATCGCTTTCCACTTCCTATCAGGTTCATGCAACGCAAAGATCAAATAAATTCCACTAATCAAACCTAACGCAGGGGCCCAAGGAGTAAATAGGCTAAGGCGTAAACCAGAAGAATCAAAATCTTGAATGTAGAGGAGAACAGTGTAGTAGATTTTACCATTTTGAGTTAAACGCTCAAAAGGCGACGAGTAAATTAAAGGAGGTATTCGAAGTATATAAGCTGCTACACAAAAAGGAACAAAAAACAAGCTTTGTAAGCATAAAATACAACTAGCACGATAAATAATTTGAGGGCGGATAGCTACGCAATATCCAACTAATGGCGATACGGCAAACAGCGCCCAATCTCTTGTCCAGTTTAAAATTGATCGAATTACCTCTCTATTATCGTAGCCAAAATCAATCAAGCCAACGATAATTGCAACAAGCATCAACCCCATTGAAAAAATCCACAACCAAACTATCCAAGGAATGGATTCTTTTTCCCCTCTCGACTTATTATCTTTTACCTGGATACTACTAATTAATAAGACAATTAGCAGTATCCAGGCTATTGAAGTATTGACTGGGAAAAGCAATCCTGAAAAGTATAATGGATAGGTACCTAAAATACAAAGCCAGATTAGTTTTTCAGGGAAATTCTGAGGTTTCATTCATTCCTAGAAGCTCTGTTTGAATTTCATACTAAGCAACCTTTTAAGGATTTTATTTCTATGGCAAAGAAGAGTCAGATGGCAAAGATAAGTTGGCTTTTGATTTTTTAACCGTACTACTTCTATAAAGCCAATGAGCAAACAATCCACTAGTTAACAGAAGTGAAGCAAATACCGTCCCGCCTAAGATAAGTTTTGGTTTTGGTGCGCTAGGAGTTTCGGGTAAGGATGGCTTGCTAATTATTTGCATTAATGGATAAGAATCATAAGTGTTTGAACGGTCAACATCAAGTTTAGCTAAAGTCGATGAGAAAACAGCTTCAGCAATTTGGACATTACGTTTGAGCGCGTCTACATTGGCTTGTAATTGTGTGAGTCGCCTCAAGCGGGTTTCTAACTGAGCTATTTGGTTATCCATTTCACGAATTTGTGACTCTATACCACGTTGGTTAACTTGAGTAGTCACAAGCTCACGCAGCAGTGCTTCTCGTGCTGATGCATCGTTTAGGCCATTTAGATTAAGTTTGTCTATGTATCTTTGACTCACAGAACGTCCAAGCAATAATTGAGCACGTCCAAGAAGAGCCGTACTAATTTCTTGCTGCTTTACTCTTTCCTGTATGACCTTAGGATTGTCTGAAGTAAATCTAGACTCCAGAAGAACCAAGCCTGCACTTACATCATTTAAGCTCTTAAGAATTTGCTGAAACATTGCATCCGCTTGAAGGGTAAATGCTTCTGCGGCTTCGCGGGCAGATAAAGAGGAATCATTCGTGAGCTGCTCAAACCGAGCATTAGTTTTACGATAATCTGTTAGTAATTCTACACGTGATTTACGTAGAGACTCAATATTGGTTGATAATTCTTTAATTTGCTCCTCTGAGCTTAAGCCCGATCTTGCTCGATAGTCTGAAAGGCGCTTTTGCGCAAGCTCCAACTTTTCTTGAGAAGACAATGTTGTTTCAATGAAACTTTTTTCCCTCTTAATAGATTCTTGAATCCTGAGTTGATTTAGGCGCTCTTCAAAAGCATCATAAAAAGCTTCAGCCTTGAACTGCGCTTCTTTTGGAGTCTTGCCAGAAAATTCAAGTTGCATAATGGTCGTACCATCAATTAGTTTGATTCGGGGAGAACCAAACTCGTCAATAGACATTTTTATTTTCTGAGAGGCTAACGTCGAAACTTCACCACTTTCAGCAATGACTTTAAAGTTTTCTCTAGGATCCTGAGAGCTTGCATAAGGAGAGATATTTTCAACAAAAGCACCACCCACACCAGGCACATCAATTCTTGTCTGAGATGTGGAACCTGGAAGGTTGACGGCCATGACGCTCCTGTAAGAGCGAGGTGCAGATTTTATGTAAAGAAGTGCCAAGCTCCAAAAAGCTATATTGACCAACAAACCTAACGTTATGTAAACCAACCAACGTTTTCGGGGCAAAGCAACTGCCCAAGAATTCGAGGCTTGTGACGAATGCATCATTGCTACTCTACAGCTAAGGAGTTCAGTACAAATTTACAAAAAAGGACTTCGAGACCACTACTATTGAATATAACAAGCGCCAAGTGTCAAAAATGAGGTCCAATGTAAATTTTGGAGGAAGCACCCCTAGCAACACAGAAATAAAAATTAGAAAAACTTATAGCAACTAAGATAAAGTAAAATTAAATGTAAGACCTTGCAACTGATTTTCTACAAAAATAAAATTTAATAAATCTGGATAATCAATTTTGTAACCGTGGATCGCCCATGCAGTTAGACGAACGAGCAGGATTAATAAATAATTTAATAATTTTTGGCAGAGAAAACTGAACAAATAACCATTTTAGGAGATAACGTTGTGTTTCTTTCGTGAACAGAATTGGGGGATAAGAGTAGATTGCCTTCCGAAGATTCTCACCTGCTTTCCTTAATTTCTCTTTTTCGTTAATATTGATGAGGCACATGCCAGCGAGATACTGATAATTTGTAGATAAACTTTGCCGCTTAAGAGATTTTAAGCTGTTTGGTGCCGATTGAAATGCTTTTTCTATGACAATTAGTCCATATTCTTGCATTACATCAATTCTGGAAGACATTGCTCCTGGAGATTGCCGGTAAAGAATTTGATACTTAGGAACCACTACAAATGACCAACTGGATGCTAGACGTAACCAATAATCCCAATCCTCATAAGATTTAAGAAAAGCATCAAATCTTCCAGCGAAATCGATTGCTTCGCGTCGAATTAAACAGTTAGAACCACTTGCAATAAAGTTACTAACCAATAGCTTTGGATATACATCTCCACTGTAAGAAACTGAATGCCCAGGATAAAATGAATCTCCTGTTGCGCTCATATTACACGTCCAACTATATGCAACTCCAGCATTTGGAGCGGCTTGAAGAGCTAATAACTGACACTCTAACTTGTCTGATGTCCATAAATCGTCTGCATCAAGAAAGGAAATAAACTGCCCAGTAGAACGTTCAATACCGCGATTTCGAGCAACTGGCAAGCCCCCATTTTGGTACGAAAAAACTTTTATTCGGGAGTCTTTTATTAATGAGAGCAGTTCTAAAGTTTTATCGGTTGAGCCATCATTAATGATAATTAGTTCAAAATCTGAAAAACTTTGTTCCAACACAGACTGAACGGTTTCCAGAATTGTCCGTTCTGCATTATAGGCAGGAATAACGACAGAGATAACTGGCATATAAATTACAGGGTTAATAATAAAGAGCTAACGTGACCATAGATTAGAAAACCGATTCGCCTATATTTTCAGTTGTCAGTGCCTTAGCTTTGCTAATTCTTTCTAATAAGACTATTGCAAGTTGTGGAGGGAGTATTGAAAGCAGTAATAGTTTGAGTATTAACTTTTGAGTTTTACGCTGAAATAGAATAAAAGGGTAAATTCGAGTCGCATCATAAAGCTTGCTAAATGATTTCTGAAGACCCTCAGTGTTGGACGAACGTGAAATGTAAAGTTGAGCAGAGTATTGATAGACATTCGCCATACTTTGTTTCTTCAATGGCTTTAAGTCATCTGCAGCTCTTTCAAACGCCTGCTCTAAGACATCTAGCTGACAGCGTTCCATAAACTCAACTTTAGAGGACATAGAAGTAGAAGATAAACGATAAAATATTTGGGGTTTACAAACAACTGCAAACTCCCATTTTTCTGCTATGCGAAGCCAATAATCCCAATCTGCGGCCCCTGAAACAGCAGGATTAAACTCACCTACAGAGTTGATCGCGTCTCTACGAATCAAAGGGTTCGACCCGTGTGCCAAGAAATTCCAAACTAGCAGATCAGCATGGACATTACCTTCAAAGTAAAGGGGACGGTCTAAGTGAACAGTTTGCTTTTGTTCATCCATGAAATAAGTCCAACTGTACGCAAGACCAGCTTTCGGATGCTGTTGAAGTGCTTTCAGCTGCAGTTCTAACTTATCAGAAGTCCATAGATCATCTGCATCTAAAAATGCAATAAACTCACCTACTGCCCGAGAAATACCTCTATTACGAGCAACCGATAATCCTCCATTTTTGTAAGAGAAGACATTTAGACGCGAATCGTTAACAGTGTTCAGTGCTGTTAATGTTCCATCAGTGGAGCCATCATTAATAACAATCAGTTCAAAATCTTGGAAAGTTTGTCGTTGAACAGAATTGATCGTTTCTAAAATTGTCCGTTCAGCATTGTAGGCGGGAATAACTACAGAAATAGTTGTCATAGTATTCTCTTGTGATAAGTCACACTTTAGCGGATGCGTAGATTAAATTGATTTTTTTCAAGATGTATTGAGCATAGGCAAGGATAATGGTTGGAATTGTTCGTCTAGGCTCAGTAATAATAATTCTCCAATCTGCAAACAGAGATCGATTAATGAAATTAGTTGCTACTTGAGGTGATAACTTGAGGCGTATTGCTCTTCGCGCTAGATAGCGTAAGTATGTCGCACGAGCTTTTGAGTAGTGCTTAGCAGCTAAATCGGGGAAAATTTTCCTCGCTTTAGCTGCTAATATCTCCCACCCTTCCTCCATGCACTGAAGATTGGAAGATAATCCTCCGTCTGTTGTACGATACTGCATTAAAACCTGGTCAATCCCCTCTACTGCCCAATATTTACTGGACAGCACTCTCAAACACCATTCTTGATCCTCACTGTATGACATTGATTCATCAAAAAAGCCAACCTGCTCAAATACTTCTCTCCTAACAACTAAGTTAGAAGTTGTAATCGTTGGATTTTCGTAGAAAAAATGGTGAGGCTTTAAATGCGATGTAGGCGATTTGGAAAAATTATTCGTAACTTCCCCGTCAGGCTTTAAGAAGCATACTTGCCCGAAGCTAACTGCTAGATTGCTACTACTATTGAAGTGTTCTAAATGGCATTTAAGTTTATTGGGTAACCATCGATCGTCAGCATCTAAGAACGCAATATATTTTCCCTTTGTCTGTTTTATTCCATTGTTCCGTGTTGCAGAAACGCCTTGATTAGATTGTGAGATTACACGTATGCGATGATCGCATTCCTGATAATAGTTTGCGACATTGAGAGTGTCATCAGTTGAACCGTCGTCAATAATTAAGACTTCAATGTCTTCAAATGATTGATTAATGACTGACTTCAGCGTTTCATCTAGATACTGGGCTGCATTGTAAGCAGGAATAATAACGGAGACTGTAGGAGCCATGCTATTCACCTAGCCTTACTTAAAGAATCACTTTTTAGGAGTCACTTTTTATAACGAAAGCGTAACGAGTTGCCCATACTGTGAATATTGGTAGTGCAATCATATGGCTCAACAGTACAGACATGGCAACCCAGAAAACACCCATCTTCACAAAAAAGATAAGAAATGCTGCAAAAAAGATTGTGAATATTAAGTTCCAGATAAGAACGATACGGCTTTTGTTGATCGCTTGTAAAAGTGAAGACGCAGCATCACCAAAAGGTCGGGGCAAAGCAGACAGACAAACCACTATCAGAACTGGAATCGCATCGATCCATTTTTGCCCGAATACAATTGGCACATAAAATGGCGCCAAGCTAGACTGAAGCAAGACTAGGGGCGCAATAAAGACAGCAATAGTTCTTAAACTACTGAAATACCGAGTTTTAAGCTCTGTTAAATCATCGCGGCTTTCACATAAATGGGGAAACAATGACCAGGTTAAGGATTGAATTACGTTTAGACTAATACCTAAACCTGCGTTGAACGCAAAATAGTAAATCCCTAAGCTTTTTAATCCCAAAAAACCACCCACTAAAAGATAGTCTAAATTGTTCCGAAGTTTATTTAATAAATCGACACCTAGGATATTGAGGGAAAAATCCGCAATCTCTTTCCATCGATAAAGGGTAAAAGGTTGTTTAGATCGCCAAGGGTGATTACGACGGGATATAAAAATCCAAACAGGTAACGTAAGAACAATTGGCAGAACAATTGCCCACATACCAAATCCAAGTAAGGCGAAAAGTACAGTTAAAAAGTTGCTGAGAACCGCTTGAACTGCATTACAAATGGCAGGAACCTTAAGACGGTTCTCTCGGTAAATTAGAGCAATTGGTACTGCAAATGTCGGAAGCATCAAGTATGTTAAGGCCAATACGCATATAGGTAAAATTACCTGACTATTACCATATACCCATGCAACCAGGAATGCTGTCATGCATTGAATAAGCGCTATTGACCCACAAAGTATCCAATTCATCCAATATGCGGTATCACATAATACATCAACCTCCGCTTCAAAGGCTTGAACTAACTTAGAGCCGATTCCTGCTCTTAACGTAAACACACTAGAGAATTCGTTGACTGTTAAAACAATCGCAACTAGTCCATAATCTTGTGGACTTAGCAACCGTGCTATGACAACGGTTGCCCCTAATCGAGAAACCCTGTTAACAAGTTCTGCAAAACCAAGCCAGCCAGCATTTCTAACAAATCGGCTGGATAGACCCTTTTTCAATTTACCGATCCACATGAAGTTAAATAGGATAAGCGTCCTTTGAATAACAGGGTTTCATTACACTCATCCTTGGGAAGCTTGTAATTGTTGTTTGAGTCCTTTGACAGTCTGAATAGCGGATAATGCGCTTCCCTCAACCCAAACGTACAGATTTTTAGGTAGCAACCAAAGTAAGTAGGCTGCGATCGCGGTCACTAAGCTGCGACGAGGCTCCTCTAAAATAATCTGCCAATTCGAGCCTAGTGCTTGATGGAGCATCTGAACCGCCATTGTTCCATCTCGCAAAGTCACTGCTCGTCGAGCAATGTATCGAAGGTGGTATGCCCTAGCTCTATGCTCACATTCGCCAATCACTTCTGAAGCATAAGAGCGGGTTTTTTCAATTACACGGTCAAGAGCTTCTAGTTGCTTAAGTGCATTCGCTGATAATCCACCAGAATTTACTCGATAGAAGGTTAATACTTCAGGAATACCTTCTATTTTCCAACTAGTTTTTAGGGCCGTTCGTAACCAGCATTCTACATCAGTCGCATCAGCACTCTTGTGACGCAACCGTTCATCAAAATAACAAGGCTCTGTTTGACCGCGAACATCATCGTAAAACTCAATTGAATTGAGCGTTTCACGACGCATCACCGGCGAAGATCCATTACCGATAGGATTACGGCATAAGATATAGCTCGCTTCAATATTCTGTAGCTTTTTCGGTTTTTGCACTAGTCCTGTTGGCTCTCCAAACTCATCTATAAAAGCTGAGTAGCTAAAACTAATGCCAACTTCTGGTGAAGAATCTAAATGCTGAATATGCTTTTCCAACTTCTCAGGTGCCCAAAGATCATCTGCATCTAGTAGCGCAACGTACTCTCCAACTGCGCTTCGAATACCAGTATTCCTAGCTCCAGGAAGCCCTCTGTTAGGTTGCTGAATAATCCGAATTCTAGGATCATCAAACTGCCGACACACTTCAACGCTTTTGTCTGGGGAACCATCATCAACAATAAGAATCTCGAAATCAGTATAGGTCTGTGCAAGAACAGATCTAATGGTGTCAGCGACAAAATTTTCAGCTTTGTAAACTGGAATGATGACAGAAGCTTTAGGCATTTGATTATCTTCTCCTCAATAAGGTAGCAATGAACTGGCAGGATGTCTATGTATATATGCATAGACTTCTTTAAGTCAAGACTTTCAAGAAAAGCTAATACATATCAAGTTTATCCACTTCTTTTGGTACTTAGCACCGCCGAAAAGTAATCAGTAGAATTGATGGCCCTTGAATACAATACTTGGCCTATAGTTGGCCATTTCAAGCTAAGAAAAGTTTTTTACATCAAAGCTTTTGGTGTGGTCATTGTTAGAATCAGAACTTGCGATTAGATAGTAGATGGTCTTTGCTTTTGTAGTTCCGCTTTCAGGGGTACTTCTAACTAAATTAATCATGAAATCTACTTTAAGAGTTATGGTGGTTAAATCAAGGCTCTCTTTAGCAAACATCGAAATTGGCAAAGATGAATGTATCTGACCAAACACTTAGCTTGGCGACGCAATTTATAGATTCGGAGTTCACTAGTTATGGGATGACAGTACATCGGGAAAAACTGTGATGTTGCAAAGCATAGTAGACCGCTGGGATTTAGGTTGGACGCGCTGATCAGCGTGATGACTTTTGTCCGTTTGGAAAAGTATATTACGCTAGTCAACTAATTGGCAAAGAGTCTTTATCTAATCTTTGTCAAAAAATAAAGACAAATTCGGTAGACGGAGCGCGATTTAGTAGATATTTCCGCAAAATAGCTTAAATGTACAGGGTTAGAGTTTCTGCGGCTCCGTATCATCTTCGGGTAATTACTTAACTCTAAGCCTATGAGTCTCTGGTAGAAGCCAGTGGGATTAGCTAGAACGGTTGGTTTGCTTTGTAGGCTGTTTGCGTCTGGTGAAGGCTGCGCTTGAGCAGGAAAGGCTCAAATGTTGGAGCGTTGGAGTTTAATCCATTCCCAAGTAAGGTGCTCTGGCTATGTATATTTTGTCGCCAAAAGAAGCTCTGGCTAATGTGCGCTAGCCAGAGCAGAATACAAAGTTAGAGGTGACTATAACTTGCAGCGCAGACAAAAGTTGAGGTTATGCAGTTGGTTTAGTCTGGGTACCAGAACATGCCTTTGATGCCTTCGGGGTCGGAGATGAAGCCGAGGCGGCGGTAGAAATCGACAACGTGGGGATCGGCGAACAGCGTAATATTGCTGATATCTTCGCTCCGTAGTTTTTTGATAACGTACTTCATCAGGGCTTTACCCAGACCTTTGCTTTGGAAGTCGGGGTGGACGACGACATCCCAGATTGTGGCGTTGAAAGCGTGGTCGGAGGTGGCTCGCGAGAAGCCGATGAGGCGTTTCTGGGTGCCGCGCTGTTCCCACATGGAGACGACGAGGAAACTATGCTGAATGGCTTTTTTGACTTTGCGGAGGGGCCGCCGTGACCAACCGACGGCATCACAGAGTTCTTCGAGTTCGTAGAGGTCGATTTCGCGCTCGGTGCTGAAGAAAATTTGGGAGGTACGATCGCCCGTGCCCGCTTCCCCATCTTGGGCGATCGCGAAACTTCGAGAGGCTGTAGAGGCATCAGCCGTACTGAATAGGCTCTTCCAAAAACCCATGTAAGCGAAATAGAGTTAAATACAGTATTGCTAGTATAGCCCTCATCCTTGCTAGCGCATTGCCCCCTTCGGATTTCCCGTAACCATAATCGACTTGACCGGCCAACTGGAGGGCGCTTTTCTGGAATCCAGTGCAGAAAGACGTGCCAAATCACCCTAAATTAGATTAGAGTTAAAGCTTCTCGGGTGATAGATCTAGGCTGGACAATGGCATATCAGACCGGGGTGACCTGAAGTAGCGCACTTACCAACACTATGGCTTTAGGCTTAAAGTCATCTACAATTTCGTTGCTAAAACGCTTTAATCGTGCGTTTCCGCAGTTTTATGAGCAATTCGTTAGCAGCGAAATTCAATTACAAAACTTACGCCTAGCCTATCATCTTTATAAGACGAAGCAGGCGGTCATTGAACTGAAGCCAGAGGGTAGCAAGAGTGCTCTCCATTTTGCCTACCGCAATCAGTCTTTTTTATTGAGTGATATTTTTGGGGTGTTGGCGGCCTATGGTCTGACGATTCATAGCTTAAGTCTGTATGGCCAGATTTATCCCCCCATGTTGGTGTTTATTAAGCTGATTGTGTCGCGTAGCGGGAAAGCCTTAACGGATAAGACTGCCGAGAATGTGTGTCGGGCGATTCGGGAGGCATTGGCGGGGCGGTTTGAAGTGGAGGAGATGCTGGCGGTTGAGTTCAATCTGGATGCGGGGTTGGAGCAGGTTGAGACGGAATTTTATGTTGATCCGGTGTTTCACTTGCCGGCGTTATTAATTGAGGCGGATAACCAGCCAGGGTTATTTTATAAGGTGATGTATGCCATTTGGCAGGAGGATCTGATGGTCGTCAATGCCAATCTGTTGGTCTGGCGGGGGCGGACACGGTTGATCCTGTATCTTTTGGGGCCAAATGAGAGCATTATTCCGGAGTATTTAGGGCAGAAGATTGCGGAAGGGGTCAAGCAGCGGTTGCTGGGGCGACGCTTCTGAATTTGGGGTTGGGCGTTAGTTTGGGGTTGATTCGGGCACAATGGGGAGGTTGCTGCCGTAATTGGTCGGTGGATGCGATCGCGGCGATCGGCCGCTTACGGTGGAGATTGCTGGCTCGGCGGCAGGCGGGTTGCGTTCCTGCGTGCTAGGGAGGATAAAGTTGAGTAAGATTAGGTCAAACACAGGGATCACCATTTGATGAAGGTTCTGGTATTGGCTTGGGAGTTTCCACCGCGAATTGTGGGTGGCATAGCGCGTCATGTGGCGGAGCTCTATCCAGAACTGGTGCAGCGGGGCCATGTGATCCATTTAATTACCGTAGAGTTTGGGCAGGCTCCGAGTTACGAAGTGGTGGAAGGAATTCATATCCACCGCGTCCAGGTGGCTCCCAGCCAGGATTTTTTCCACTGGGTGGTCAACATGAACGAGAGCATGGGGCAACACGGGGGCAAGCTGATTCAGGAAGAGGGTGGTTTTGCGCTGATTCATGCCCATGATTGGTTGGTGGGGGATGCGGCGATCGCTCTCAAGCACCTATTCAAAATTCCCTTGATGGCCACCATCCACGCCACAGAACACGGCCGCTACAATGGCATCTACACCGCCACCCAGCAATACGTTAACGGCAAAGAAGGGCGACTCGCGTTTGAGTCGTGGCGCATCATTGTGTGTACCAGTTACATGCGCCTAGAAGTGGAACGAGTATTGGGCGTGCCGTGGGACAAAATTGACGTGATTTACAACGGCATTCATCCAGAGCGGAAATTGTGTGAACCGTTTGACGAGTTGGCTTTTCGTCGTCAATTTGCCGATGACCAGGAAAAAATTGTGTATTACGTTGGGCGCATGACCCACGAAAAAGGCGTTTCGGTGTTGTTGGCGGCGATCCCCAAGGTGTATGCGGCCCTGGACGGTCAGGTCAAGTTCGTGCTGATCGGCAGCGGCAATGTGGAGGAATTCAAGCGGCAGGCGGGGGCGCTGGGAGTTTGGGATCACTGTTATTTCACGGGGTTCATGTCTGATGAGGAGCTAAATCAATTCCGTGTGATTGCGGATTGTGCCGTTTTTCCGAGCCTATATGAGCCGTTTGGGATTGTGGTGCTGGAAAATTTTGCGGCGCGGGTGCCGGTTGTGGTGTCGGATACGGGCGGGTTTCCCGAAATCGTGCGGCATGGCAAATCTGGCATTGTGACCTGGACGAATAACCCGGATTCCCTGGCTTGGGGCATTATCGAGGTATTGAAAAATCCCGACTATATGTTATGGCTGGTGGAAAATGCCTACGAAGATTTGGAGCGGCGATTTAACTGGTCAAAGTTGGCACAGCAGACGGAGGCGGTGTATCACCGGGTTGTGCATGAGCGATCGCAAATTAACTGGTAAATTAGTCATGCACATCGATAGCAGTCATGGCGATCGCCTCGCTCTGGGTAACTTCCCACTGAGCTAGTTGTGTTTTTAGTATAGAGAGTGTAGAAATAGAGGAGCAACTGAGTTAGCAAACCAGACTCTCTAATTTTTCAGTTGTCAATATGGTTTTTGAGAGGAGTTGACAAAAATGAACATGCGCGTTTTATCCGTACTTGGGGCTGCTGGCATGGTTGCGGCATCGTCTCTGCCTGCTGCTGCGGTACCCACGGCGGTCACTGAAGTATTACCGGGCGAATCCTTGACCGGGGTGATGACCCACACGTTGCCGACCCCTCCGGTACACCCGGCTCGGTTCACCTTGCCCATTGATGTGGCGATCGTGAAGGATGACACCCCCATCACCGATAAGTACGGCATCGGCAGCGATATCAAAGTGTGGGCCGAAGATATTCGTAAGTGCTTGTATGCTAAGCCCAAACTTGTGCGGATGGTTGGCGACAAAATGGTACCTTTCGTTATCAATGGCGACGAAGGGCTGATCAAAATGAAAGGCGACAAAGCCATTTGCTCCATTTACTAATCAAGTGCCCCTTTGACTTGATTTGGACTTAGTTCAACGCAATAAGGTCTGTCAGAAAGTCCTTTGTGCAAGCCCTTGGCCCCGCCGAGCGTTTGTGCAGAGGGCTTTCCGTTTGATGTGGTCGGCGACGCTGCGGCGCACTCCTGAAGGGAATTTATGGTGTCAAGGTGATGGGGGGAGACCACAATAGCATTGGCGGAACAATTTACCGTGTCACGCTTTGGAGAAACCGCATGGACAGTGCCCCACAGATTGAGTGGTTGCGATCGCAAACGGTGTTTGGGTCGTTGCCGGATGCCGTGCTACAGGCGATCGCTGCCGCTGCCACAGGCCAAACCGTGCAAGCCAATCGGCGTATCGTCCTCGAAGATACCTCCCCCAATGCTCTCTACATTTTGCGATCGGGCCGCTTAGAAAGTTATCGCACCAATGCCACGACGACTGCCCAAGCCGTCAGTTTGTTGCCCGGTTCTGTCTTTCCCCTCAAGGAACTGTTACTGGACGAGGCGATCGCCCAAACCGTCATCACCCTGTCTGAGTGCGAAGTGTGGACAATTCCCAGAGCCGAATTTCTCGCTTTGGCGCAACAACATCCCGAAATTACCCAGAGCCTCTCCCGGCAACTCGTCACGGCTCTTGACCAAGTTTCCGCCCAACTCGCCTATGAGCGCGAACGGCAAACCGCCCTCCGGCCCTATCTTGTCCCCAAAGTGCGGCGTGGCATTGTGGGCACCAGTCGCTATGCCGTCCGGCAGCGGCAAGCCATCAAACAAGCTCAGAGCGATCGCGGCTCCGTCCTCATTTTTGGTGAACCCGGCCTCGGCAAAGACAATATCGCCGCCCTCATCCACTTTGGGTCAGCCACCCGCCACGAACCCATGATCAAAGTCAACTGCGACACCTTGCAGGCCAGTGGAGCCGAAGTTTTTGGTCGTGCTGGCGGCAAACCCGGCCTCTTGGAATGGGTGGGAACAGGGAGCTTTTTGCTGAACAACGTTCAAGATTTGCCCCCGGAACTCCTGGAAAAATTCGTCACTCTGCTCACCACCGGAGAATATACCCCCGTACAGCGAGACGGTGGCCCCCCCGCCAGTCCCCGCCGTTGCGAAGCCCGCATTCTGATCACCTCGGAGCGGGTACTACCGGCCCTGGAAAAAAAGGGGGTGATGGGCCACAGTATTAAGATCTCGCCCCTGCGCGTCCGGAAGGCGGATATCGCGGCCCAAGTGGAGTATTATCTGAGTCTCATTTGTCGGGCACGCAACCTGCCCAAACCCAAAGTCACCCCCGAAGCTCTACGCCGATTGCAGGGGTACGATTTTCCCGGTAATTTGACCGAACTAGAAAACCTGGTGGAGCGGGCGGTGCGCCAACTCGGCGATCGCCAAGCCCTGACAGAAGAAGTCTTTTGGGCCACAGGCGACAAACGCCGCCAATTTCGCGTCAATTTGCTCAATGCCTATCCCAAGTTGCGGCAATTTCTCCGCAGTCCGTGGTATCCCGATCGCCTTAACTATGGGTTGACCTTTGGCTTATTTGCGGTGGTGGTGGCCCTATTGCTGTTCGGCCCCCAAACCCGCGATCGCAACCTCGCCCTCAATCTCTTCTGGGCCTGGTGGTGGCCGCTCATTTTGCTTGCCTTTCCCTTTGTGGGGCGCTTGTGGTGTGCGGTATGCCCGTTTATGATCTACGGCGAAATTGCCCAAAAACTCTCCCTCTGGCTCTATCCCCGCAAACTGTTGCCCTGGCCCCGGCAGGAAGCGGAAACATGGGGCGGCTGGTTTCTCTTTGGCCTGTTTACCCTGATTTTGCTGTGGGAAGAGTTGTGGCAGTTAGAAAACACAGCTTATCTTTCTGGGTGCTTGCTGCTGTTGATTACGGCGGGGGCTGTCCTCTTTTCCCTATTGTTTGAGCGGCGGTTTTGGTGTCGGTATCTGTGCCCTATCGGCGGGATGAATGGCCTCTTTGCCAAACTCGCCATGACCGAACTCCGTGCCCAACAGGGAATTTGTTCCGCCTCCTGCACCACTTATCAATGCTACAAAGGTGGGCCACAAAAGGGCGAAGGCCAAGCCACAGAGGGTTGCCCGCTCTACTCCCACCCGGCCCAACTAGAAGATAACCGGGATTGCGTCTTGTGCATGACCTGTCTCAAAGCCTGCCCCCATCGGTCGGTGGAGTTTAACTTGCGGCCTCCGGGGATTGAACTGTGGACAACCCATACCCCGCGTCTGTCGGAAGTTTGGCTGCTATTTTTGTTGTTTGGTGCGGTATTTCTCCATACGTTACCCACGATCGCCCTATACCTGGGCCATCCCGCCTGGTTATCCCACTTTGGTCGCCACGCGATCGCCGCCGGTGCAGCCCTCGCCTTACCCGGTAGCGTGATTGCGATCGCCCACCAAGCCATGCACCTCACCCACCGCACCGTGAAACCCCGCCCCCTGGTCGAAATTGCCTATGGGTACTTGCCGCTGGTCTTGGGCGCAAACCTGGCCTATTACCTCCAGTTGTGGCTCACCGAAGCCGGACGGATTCTGCCTGTGGCCCTGGCGACCTTTGGCGGTGGCACCCTGGACTTACCCATCGCCGTGGCCCATCCGGCGGTGGTGGAATTTTTGCAAGCCACCACATTGATTGTGGCCTGCTGGCTAAGTCTATTCCTGTTGCTCAAAATTTCTCGGCAATCATTCTGGAAAAATGTGCCCCACGCGATCGCCCTGTTTGGCCTTAGTTCGTTGCTGTGGCGCTTGGTCATTGCTTAGAGCCTCGGTATAGCAATCCGATGGTGGCGCGGCCCTAGGGCGTGTTTTAAAACCTTTTGATCCTCCCCAACCCTCCTTAAAAAGGAGGGGGCGAACCGCTCAAAGTCCCCTTTTTCAAGGGGGATTTAGGGGGATCTTCAAAGGCTAAAATACTTAGCCTAGACTTTTAAAACAGAGCCTAGGGCCAGCAACCCGATTTCTTAAGATTCTGTTTCGGCCCGTTTGCCCCTTTCCGTGCGTCTTGCCAACGGCTGAAGAAAGCATGAAAGATCACAAATTTCCCCGGTCAGACCTCGTATTCTTGAGGCGAAAGGCTTGCCTGTTGTGATTCAGGAACCCGTCTCATGCTGCGAAATTTATATATTTCAGCGATCGAACCCGGTAGCGGCAAATCCCTGGTGGTGCTGGGCGTTATGGAACTGCTCTCCAAACGGGTGCAAAAACTTGGCTTTTTTCGGCCTGTCATTCACGGAGACGAACAACCCGACAACGACATTGAGCTAGTGCGTCGCCGTTACCACCTGGATGTGCCCTACGCCATGCAGTACGCCATGCCCCATCATGCCGCGCGGAAACTGGCCGCCGAAGGGAAATTTGATGATCTCCTGAAATTGGTGATTGAAAAGTACAAAAAACTAGAGGCCCAATGTGAATTTGTGGTGTGTGAGGGCATCAACCCCACGGATATTGATCCGGCCCTGGTGGATAACTTCGATACCCGCGTCGCCAAGCATTTATCTGCGCCGATCCTCATTGTGGCCAGTGGTTATAACAAAACGCCGGAAGAACTGGTGGGGGCAGTGCGGACGGAGCATGAAGCCTACGAAGAGGAAGGTTGTACTGTCGTAGCGACGATCATCAACCGCGTTAAACCCAGCGTGGCAGACCGCATCAGGGCGGAATTAACCGAGGTTTGGCCCTATGAAGATCCGGTTTTTGTCTTGCCGGATGAAGAGTTTTTGGCTAAGCCCACGATCGCCGAAATTGCGCGATCGCTCAATGCCCGCCTGATTCATGGGGATGGCAGCCACCTCAACCGGGAAGTGTCTGTGTTCAAAGCGGCGGCGATGCAAGTCCCCCATGTGTTGGAGCATTTGCAAGAAGGCAGTTTAGTGATTACTCCGGGCGATCGCGCCGATATTATTCTGGGCTGTGTTGCGTCAGCCTTTTCCGAAAACTATCCCAGCATTGCGGGTCTGATCCTCACTGGGGGGATTCCCCCCGCCCCCTCTGTTCAACGCCTGTTGGATGGCTACACCCGCTGGACTGTGCCCATTTTCAGCGTTGATACCGATACTTTTGAAACTGCCACCAAAACCAACTCCGTCCGCGCCGAGATTACCCCAGACAACGATCGCAAAATTGCTACGGCGCTAGGGGTGTTTGAAGCCAATGTAGATGTGGCCAAATTGACGGAGCGGATTGCCGTCTCGCGCAGCGATCGCATCACGCCCATTATGTTCGAGTACGAATTGATCGAACGGGCACGGGCCACCAAGCAACATATCGTGCTGCCCGAAGGCCACGACGAGCGCATTCTCCAGGCTGCCGAAATCCTGCTGCGGCGGGGCGTAGTGGACATTACCTTACTGGGCGATGAAGGCAAAATTCGGGAAGCGATCGCCGCCCTCAGCCTCAATCTTGACGGTGCTACGATTATCGATCCCCTCAACTCCGACTGGCACTCAGACTTCACCGAAACCTATTACGCCCTCCGCCAACACAAAGGCATCACCAAAGACTTCGCCTACGACCTCATGCACGATGTCAGCTACTTTGGCACCATGATGGTCTACAAAGATTTGGCCGATGGCATGGTTTCCGGCGCACTGCACACCACCGCCCACACCATCCGCCCCGCCCTGGAATTCATCCGCACCATTCCCGGTTGCTCGATTGTGTCCAGCGTTTTTCTCATGTGTTTGGAAGATCGGGTATTGGTCTATGGCGACTGTGCCGTTAACCCCAACCCCAACGCCCAACAACTGGCTGATATTGCCGCCAGTTCCGCCCAAACTGCCCGCACCTTTGGCATCGAGCCGCTGGTGGCCATGTTGTCCTACTCCACGGGCGAATCGGGCAAAGGCGAAGATGTGGACAAAGTGAAAGAAGCGACGCGCCTCGTCCGCCAACATTACCCCGACCTGGAAATCGAAGGGCCAATCCAATACGATGCGGCGGTGGATGTGAGCGTGGCCAAAACTAAATTGCCCGGTAGCAAAGTGGCTGGCCACGCCACGGTGTTTATCTTCCCCGACCTGAATACGGGCAACAATACTTACAAAGCGGTGCAGCGATCGGCCAAGGCGATCGCCGTTGGCCCCATTCTGCAAGGCTTAAAAAAACCCGTCAACGACCTGAGCCGGGGGTGCACAGTTCCCGATATCGTCAACACCGTCGCCATCACCGCGATCCAAGCCCAAGCCATCAAGGGGTTAATTTAATACTGGGCGATCGCGGGCTGGGCGGCTCAGTCCTCGCCACTCGGAGCTTGCTCCCCCGGCAGCGTAGGCAACAGAGCAAAGATCTGGTCGATCAACTGCCGTGCTTTGGCATCCAGTTGGTTCCAATCCACTTCGCCATCAGCTTCCAACAGTTGGGAATCAATTTCCACCTCAGAACTGGCCGGTTGCCCAAAACCCCGCGATCGCGAAGTGCCCGTCGCTGCATCATAATCCCGAAAACACACCTGATAACACAGCGCCCAAATATCCACCCGCACTTCTTGGTCGCCGTGGGTCAAACACAGGTGATAGCCCGGATAGGTTCCCGGTAACTGATCAAGCTGCTGTTGGATCGCGATCGCCGCCTCCCCCGTCGCCGTTTCAAGCTGCTGCCGGAGTTCCAGCACGGTGGCCTTTGTCCGGTCATCCACCCCTTCCGGCCACACCTGCACGTCCTGATAGTCCCCCCGCCAGGGCGATTGCTCCAACTGTTTCCCAATATTCGCCACCAAACGGATAAAGGCAGGCTGCATTAACATCTCCGCCTGTCGCCAAACAGCATCACTGGCAATTTTCGGCATAGCACTCCTGCGATCGTGTCGCTTTGTCGCTAAAAGCCTAGGCGAACCGCAGTCAATACTCAAGATTTCTTAACAAAATCATAAGAACGACTGATGAATCCACGGCGATCGCGCCAGTCCGCGATCGCCCCTAATCCCCTTCAGCCAAAGCTTTATCACCAATAATCAATCCCACTCCATTCATTCCCTTAGAAATATCTATTGCAAATTCGTCATATTTTCTCGCTCAAGCGTTCAATAAACTTAACAAAACTGGGTAACATGGGAGTAGGTAAAAATCCTCATCAGATTTGCCGCTTGACGTTAGCTTAGTCTGTCAAGGAACGATTCTGGGTTCACGAAATGCCGCTACTCCTTCGCATCTCAACATGTAGAAAGCCCTAGCGACTGCCCCGACTAGCTCAATCAAGAATTTCAAGCGCGACTGGCTTCAAGTCAGTCCTCCACTTGGGATTAAGTGGGCTCCTTAACGGATTAAGTAAAGGTTGTTAACCGAATGACAACCCTGAACGCCTGTACACCCACGCCCTTGTGTAACTTGCAAAAATGATTACGCAATTTCCTTGGTTAACCACAATTACCCTGCTGCCCCTGGTAGCGTCTCTGCTCATTCCGATCCTGCCAGACAAACAGGGTAAAACAGTCCGCTGGTACGCCTTTGGCGTTAGTTTTGTCGATCTCGCTCTCATCATTTACACCTTCTGGCAAAACTACGATCTTCAATCTCCCGACTTTCAGTTAACCGAGTCCTACAGTTGGATTCCCCAATTGGGCCTCAACTGGTCCCTTGCCGTCGATGGGTTATCCATGCCCCTAGTCGTTCTGGCGGGCCTCGTAACCACCCTCGCCATCCTGGCCTCGTGGAAAGTGCAGGAAAAACCCCGCCTTTTCTACTTTTTGATGCTGGCCATGTATAGCGCCCAAATCGGAGTCTTCTGCGCCCAAGACCTACTGCTGTTCTTCCTCATGTGGGAACTGGAATTGGTGCCCGTCTACATCCTGATCTCGATTTGGGGTGGCCCTAAGCGTCTTTATGCTGCAACCAAGTTCATTCTCTACACCGCAGTTGCCTCCATCTTCATTCTGGTGGCGGCCTTGGGGATGGCCTTCTACGGGGGCAACGTCACCTTCGACATGCAAGAGTTGGCCCTGAAAGACTACTCCCTGACCTTCCAAATTTTGGTCTACACCGGATTTCTCATTGCCTACGGTGTTAAGCTGCCGGTTTTCCCGTTCCATACCTGGTTGCCCGATGCTCACGGGGAAGCCTCCGCGCCTGTCTCCATGATTCTGGCCGGGGTGTTACTCAAAATGGGTGGCTATGCATTGATTCGGATGAATGTTGAGATGTTGCCCGATGCCCATGTTTACTTCGCGCCGATTTTGGCGGTGCTGGGTGTGGTCAACATTGTCTATGGTGCCCTGGTATCCTTTGCTCAACAGAATCTGAAGCGGCGTTTGGCTTACTCTTCCATTTCTCACATGGGCTTTGTTCTGCTGGGGATTGCGTCTTATACCGACGTTGGCTTGAGCGGCGCGATGTTGCAGATGGTGTCCCACGGTTTGATTGCAGCGGCCTTGTTCTTCCTGGCTGGTGTCACCTACGATCGCACCCACACCTTGCTGCTAGACAAGATGGGCGGGTTAGCAAAGTCCATGCCGATCGCCTTTGCCTTGTTCACCGCCGGGTCGATGGCATCCTTGGCACTACCGGGCATGAGTGGTTTTGCCAGCGAAATCATGGTCTTCTTGGGCATGACTTCCAGTGATTCCTATGCGACTTCGTTCAAAGTGGTCATGGTGGTGCTGTCGGCCATTGGCGTTGTGCTCACCCCGATTTACTTGCTCTCGATGCTGCGGGAAGTCTTCTACGGCGACGAAAATCCGAAACTGGCCAAATTGACTTTGTGGGATGCCCAGCCCCGTGAAGTCTTCATCACCGCCTGTTTGTTGATTCCGGTGATTGGTGTGGGCCTGTATCCCAAGTTGTTGACTCATACCTATGATGTGAAAACGGTGCAAGTTGCTAGTCGTGCCCGCACGGTGGTTTCGACCATTGCTCAAAAGCCGGGGGCCGATTTTATGCAAGTCTCGATCGCGCCTCAACTACCCAACGCTACGGCGAATGAATTGCTGGGCATTGTGAAATAGCGTTTAAGTTTCGCACGAGTACCTCAGATTTGGCTGGGCTTCCTTTGGAAGTCCAGTTTTTTGTTATGTTCTGCGCTCCACCAGAGGGCCAAGCCCGGTAAGGTATAGGGTGTAATGAATCAAGTCAGTGGACTGTTGACTATGAGAGGATTGTTCGTCTTTGCGATCGCACCCTTGATCAGCCTCATGGTGCCGTTAACAGCCTGGGCCAAAATCAAAACTCAGGTCGTGGAATATAAGCAAGGCAATACGGTATTGGAAGGCTATTTGGCCTATGATGACGCAATCACCACGCCGCGCCCCGGTGTGCTCGTTGTCCATACCTGGAAAGGCATTAACGACTATGTGAAAGAGCGGACAGAGCAACTGGCAGAATTGGGCTACGTTGCTTTTGCTGCTGATATTTATGGCAAGGGAATTCGTCCTGATAACCCTACTGATGCTGCTGCCCAAGCGAAGATTTATCGCTCCGATCGCCAACTGATGCGCGATCGTGCCCAGGCTGGGTTGGCTGTCCTCAAAAACCATCCCCTCAGCGTTGATTCCCAACTGGCGGCGATCGGCTATTGTTTCGGCGGTGGGGTTTCCCTGGAACTGGCCCGCAGTGGTGCCCCCGTTGCTGGTGTGGTCAGCTTCCACGGCAACTTAGACACCCCTAATTCTGCCGATGCTGAGCAGATTAAGGGTAAAGTGCTTGTGCTGCATGGCGCGAGCGACCCCTACGTGCCCCCGGAACAAGTCGCTGCCTTTGAAAAAGAGATGACTGCCGCCAATGTGGATTGGCAATTGATCGCCTATGGGGGCGCAGTGCATAGCTTTACCGAACCCGCTGCTGGCAATGACAAGTCGAAAGGTGCCGCCTACGATCGCCAAGCGGATATGCGTTCTTGGGCGGCGATGAAACAGTTTTTTGCCGAGATCTTTGGAGCCTCGGCTACTCCCCCAACCTATCGCCCCCCCCAACTGAAAATGCGACCGCGCCCCACTCCTAGCGATCGTTAGCGGTTAACCCGCCAATCTCCGCAACCATCGATCCAAGGCAACCGGAGCGATCGCAATTGATTAATCAGGCGATCGCTCAAAATTTCTTGTATCAGCCCTCTCCAATCCACACAAAAACTCCCCTGAAGGGGGTCAGGGGAGCAAAAAGGAAACACTTGGACTAAAACATCAGGACTTCATCAGTGCGAAATTCCACCTAACTCAGCCACTCCTGCACAGCATCCTCTTTCGTATTGGTGTTTCGCTCTGGTGTTTCCCGCACAAACTTCATGTGGATCGATCGCATTTGCTGGCCATCTGCCGCGACCGCCATGATGGGATAGTCAATCAGGCCATCCTGGAAGGACATTTGGAACCGGAAAGTCCCATCGGGATTGAGCTTAATTGGGCGACCCCCAATCGTCACCGTTGCATCCGGCTCCGTCGCACCATACACAATCAGTTCCGCATCCGCAACCAACCAAAACTGCCGAGGCCGAATCACCGGCAAAGAAGCCGAGAAGCCCACGCCGGACATGCCCACACCGGACATGGTGAGACCCGACATCCCCACCCCAGACATCCCAATCCCGGACATGGTGAGACCCGCCATCCCGACACCGGACATGGTCATGCCCACGCCCGACATGCCTACACCAGACATTTGAGCACCCATGCCCACACCGGACATGCCAACCCCAGACATGGTAAGACCAGACATGCCGACTCCCGACATCCCGACACCGGACATGGTCATACCCACGCCAGACATGCCGACCCCAGACATTTGAGCGCCCATGCCGACCCCAGACATGCCCACGCCGGACATGGTAAGACCGGACATGCCGACTCCCGACATCCCGACACCGGACATGGTCATACCCACGCCCGACATGCCTACACCAGACATTTGAGCACCCATGCCCACACCCGACATCCCAACACCGGACATGGTGAGACCTGCCATCCCTACGCCGGACATGGTCATGCCCACGCCAGACATGCCGACCCCAGACATCTGATCACCCATACCCACACCAGACATGCCCACACCGGACATTGTCACTTCAGAGAGACCCACGCCGGACATCATGCCCACACCGGACATCATGCCTACACCGGACATCATGCCCACACCGGACATCATGCCCACACCGGACATCATGCCGACTCCCGACATTTGGGCACCGATCGCGGCTCCTGACATGCCCACACCGGACATTTGGCTACTGATCGCGGCTCCTGACATGCCGACCCCGGACATGGTGAGGCCGACTCCCGACATCTGGGCACCAATCGCGGCTCCCGACATGCCGGCACCGGACATGGTGAGACCCACACCGGACATTTGGCTGCTAATGGCCGCCCCAGACATGCCCACACCAGACATTTGGGCACCGATCGCCGCTCCCGACATCCCCACGCCCGACATCTGGGCGCTTAAGCCAGCCCCCGACATAGCTGCCGCCGCCCCGGACATCATCTGGCCACTGCCACTGGCCCACATGCCCGCACCCGATGCCAGCACATAGGAGCTGACTGCTTGTTGCCCCGATCCGGGAACATGTTGTACCGAGCCAGCCACTTGTTCGTAGGAACTGGGCGCTTGTTGCATTGAGCCAGCAATTTGTTGGTAGGAACCGGGAATTTGCTGCCCCGACCCCGGCACCTGCTGCATGGAGCCATAGAGCGAACCCGCCATCCGCTGGGCTTCAGCCTCTTCGGCCAAGTCATACACTTCGTCGTAGGCCATCGTATCCAGCGTTGGCCGCGACCCCGGTGGGGTCAGGGTGGCAAAGGACTTGCCCTCCAGGGCTTCTTCCCACGAAACGGTCAAGAAGTAGTCTTCAATCCAGTCGGAGGGATAGATCGGCGGGATGCGAACTGTCGCCGATCGCGCCAACATCAGCCAACGCCCATCCACACAGCGGTAGCCAATATCAATCACGTAATCGCGATCGCTCACCGGAATCGGCAAATACCATTCCCGCGCCATCTCATCACAGGGATATTCCTGAATGCTATGGGGCGACTGAATCCCTAGCGTTACATCCGTCACATCGTAAATGCGGAGGGCCAACTGCTGACCGCCTTGCCGCCGCATGGCTTCTTTGGCTTCGTAGGGGATATCCCAATAGGCATAGGCCCACTGCGGGTCACGGGGCATCAGCACAATTCGGCTGTCGCCATAGCCACCGGGCAAATCCGCCAATCCCTCGTCCACCGAAGCTAGGGTTCCCCCCGTGCGGTCTTCCTGGCCCACATCAAACTTGGCAGCCTCAACCGTCTCCTGGGCTGCCATCTCCCGCTGGGGGTTGTCACCGCCTTGCTGTTGCGCCTGAATTTCCTGAATAGCCGCCAACAGTTGATCCTTCCGCATCCGGCTGTAGCGCGATACGCCACACTCACTTGCCACGCGACGCAACTGCCTGAGCGTCATTACTTCCAACGGGGGACGTTCTTGAGCCATACGAGACACCTAACTCCAAAGAATTACGTTTACCAACAGATGAGGAGTTCACCCAGGGCAAAACCGATCATTAAGACTTTTTGTAAATCTGGGGATCGTTTTGTTACGTTTATGTTGCAAGAAAGGTCGCTCCTGGTCAAGGGCTGAGAACACTATTTTTCGGGCAATGTGCCGATTCTGGGGGAAAAACGGGATCAATTTGTCAGAGTTTCCTGACTTTTGGCGGGTTTGGGGATCGCATAGGGGCCGCGATCGCCGCTGGACACTCCTGGCGCGGCTCATCACGACAGGTGGAGCACCAGAGTTAAAGTCACCCAATCGGGCCGCGATCGCGACACAATGGGCACCGACGGGAGAATCGGCCCAGGTCAGTATGGCGAAAGGGTCATTTTCTGATTTAGTGAATCTGATGACGTAATGTAACGCAGTCGTGCAGCAACACACTGCCCAGCACCCAGGAGGGTCATGCCAACCAGAGATCTGAATCCGTCCCCTGAGCCAAACCGCCTCCCCTCGGATGAGGCCAATGCGTTGGAGTCCACTTTCGCCGATCGCCCAGAAGCCCTGCCCACTGAGAAACGGAGCCGTCTGATCAGTCGTGTCTTATCTCCGGCGGTGAGTTGGTGGTTGCGATCGCAGCTTGACCACGTTGAAGATTTGCAATTTGCGATTGATGCGGGCGATCGCCAACTCTTGGCCGGTAATATTAACCAGGTTTCCGCTTCGGCCAGCCGCGCCATTTACCAGGGCTTACACCTCAGCCAGGTGCAGGTAAGGGGGCAAGATATTCAAACCAACCTCCGCCAAGTGCTGCGGGGCAAACCCTTGCGCTTGCTTGCCAAATTTCCGGTGCGGGGTGAGATTATGCTGACTGAAGCGGATTTAAACGCCTCCTTGACGGCCCCCCTGCTGGCCAATGCGATCGCGGACTTTTTGCTGTCTTTCCTGCAACCCGAAGCCTCCCTGGCCGAGTCCGCCACGCCCAACGGCCCCCGTCTGGAAAACGGGCAAGCCAGTCTGGATGCAGACCAAATCAGTCTTTCTGGCCTGTGGGTCGAGGCGGAAACCACAACGCCCATCCGCATCACCACCGAACTCAGCATTCGGCAAGGTAATGTGCTCAAACTCCAAAACGTCAAGTTTTTGCGCTACGAAGCCGACCAAGCCGTACCCATGACGATTCCCAGCAGTTTAGTGTTTCCTTTGGGCAGCGATGTCCGGCTGGAAGCGTTTGAAATTCGGGCGGGTTGTCTGGTGTGCCGGGGCGAAGTTATGGTGACACCCGCTGATCCCCAGGCTTAATCTTTCGTTATGGTGCTGGGCTGGGGCGAGAGTTTTGAGACTGCGATGGGCTTGCTGCGATCGCCAGGTCTAATGTTGTCAAAGTCTAAATTACGTTGAGTCCCGGCCAGCCACAAGCGACTTGGCCGAGCCTTCCCCGCGACTCCATGCCCCGCGGTTGCCCCAAACTGATGCTCCAGCGGGCGATCATTTCTGCTGTGCTGGTTGGTCTTTTTGCCCCGATTGGCCCAGCAACGCCAACACTCCAGCGCCGAGCCAACTGCCCGCGCCCCATTAACACGCAACTGGCGGCTACAAGTAATTAAGCTAAACCTGGTTCAACAGTGGTAAGAGCAGGGTGACAAAGTAATAGACCAGAGGAGCTGTGAACACGTAGCTATCGGCGCGATCGAGAATGCCGCCGTGCCCCGGAATCAGTTGGCCCGAATCTTTTACTCCGGCATCGCGTTTCATCATGGATTCGGTCAGGTCGCCAAGCAAACTGGCAATCCCAATCATCAACCCCAGCGCCACACCTGTAAGTGGCCAACCGGGCCACCCCAAATACCAGGAACCGAGCACTGCGACACCAACACTGGCCGCAACACCAAACACTGCACCTTCGACGGTTTTCTTGGGGCTGATATCGGAGAGGCGGGTGCGGCCAAAGAATTTACCGAATGTGTAGGCTCCAATGTCGGCGGCCCAGATGCAAAAGAAGGCCAGGAGGGTGCAGGTGAGTCCTTGGGGCCAGAGGGAAATGTTGTGCCATTGGGTGGGCCAGTAGCCGTCCAGGGGGAGGTTATGCATCTCGATTTGTTCGAGCGATCGCAGTCGTACCCAATAGCTGGGGAGATAGCCCCCATAAAATAGGCCCATGAGCGATGCGGAGATATCGGCGATCGTGGCAAATTTTGGCTGGAACAGCAGGTAAAAGCAAATGAGGGTGCCCGCCACGGGAAAGATCGCATCGGCCAGGGTGGGCGAGAGGTTGGAGATTACCAGGAGGGCTTGGCTCACGACGAGGGTCGTTTTGGCGGCGGGGGCGATGCCTTTGGCGCGGGCGAGTTGAAAATATTCAAGCTGGCCCAGATAAATAATGATGCCAAAGCCGATGGTAAAGTACCATCCACCCAGCAACACCATGCCCAGGGCGATCGCGATGGCGACGATCCCGCTGAGTACACGAGGCCAGGGAAACGAAAACGAGGCTGGTGAGGAGGATGACCCGGTCACAATGCGCTATAAAGATTAATGAGGGATTAATAAGGTTAAGAAACCCTTGCAACACTGTAGCTGATTTAGCTATGCCTGAACGGAATTTGACGGAAAAACCACAGATCTCTTTCACCTTAACGAAATCCCTGAGAACCCGCGCCCTCTCTGTGGAGGTAGATCGCCCCCCCTGCGATCGCCAGGGAGGCGGACTCCTGCGGTGATCCCGTTGGCTTGCTTCCATCAAAGGCTCGTCAGCGTACTGGCGACGGGGTGGCCACAGGCATCGTCGCATCTGCGCTCAGGCATGGCCCTAGTTGGGCACTGGTTAAGTTCACGTTGCCAGTGATAAAGGGCGCGATCGCGGCAGCTTGCGCCCAGCCTATATCTCCTGGTAGCACAGTTTGAGCTGCTCCATCCCGGAGTGCCGTAGCCGAGCGACTTTGGGCCAGGGAGCACACTTTAAGCTGAAGCCAGGTTTGGCCCGTGCGATCGCGTTGTTGACTCATGACTTCCAACACCCCTCCCAACGGCACCCCCTTGGCTGGCTGGTTGGGCGCAGGGGTGACACCGGGCGCTTGGGGCAATAGGACAACGGGGGCATTGGCGGCGCTTGTGGGGTTAGCCCGGTTGACCAGAAATCGCGCTCCGACCGTTAAGGCTTGCTCTGTGGGAGATGGAGTTGTCGTAGGGGGTTCAGGGGCGGAACCGGTGGCCACGGGCGCAGAGGGCGGAGCATTGTAAGACTGAGCTAACTGCTCAAAGCCGGTAATCAGCAAATAGGTCAGACCACTTCCCAGGGCCGCGATCGCCATCAAGCCCAGGATCAACGTCCAAGGGTTGCGTTGGCCTGTCGTTGTGGCTTTCAAATTTTTGGTTTTGACGGTCGTGGCAGAGGGGCCAAGGGCTGTATTTCTGGCCGTGTCAGCCAGCCCTGCCGCCATATCTGATCCCGCTGGCGGGGGCTGCAAAGCGATTTCGATGGGAAGCGGCGTTAGCTTTGGTGCTTCGGGGGGGGCGACAACGCAATGGACTAAGCCCACGGTAACGTTGTCGTGGCCGTTTTGCTCGTTGGCGATCGCGACGAGTTGTTGGGCGGCGGTTGGCAAATCCAATTGACCAGTTAATACCGGTAATAAGACCGTTTGCCAATGTTGTTCGACGCGGTTGCGATCGCTCAAGCCATCGGAACACAGTAAAAAGAGACAATCTTCATCCAGCACAAACCGTTGCACTGTGGGATGGAGCATCGATGACGCACTCATTCCCAAAGCCTGCACCAGCGACCCCGAACCGTTTTGATTCAAGGCTTGTCGATACATCGCATACCCTAGCCGCACCTCCCGCGTGGCCAAATCGTCATCCACTGTCACCTGGTAACAGCCGCTAGGGGTAATGCGGTAAGCGCGGCTATCCCCGACATGGGTCACGTAGAGTTGATGCCGATGGCCCAACGCCATGACCAGCGTCGTACCCATGCGTTGACGCTCGTAGCGGTGTTCGGCATCATTGCGCTGAACAATGACATCGTTGGCTGTCAATGCCGAGGTTTCCAGGGTACGGGTCAAATGCTGGGAGTCAACGGCGATCGCGCCTTCTGTGTTGGTTTGGAGCTGCTGTTGAATGGTCTCGATCGCCAGTTGCGACGCAATATTTCCCCCTTCGTGGCCCCCAATCCCATCGCACACCACAATCGGGGCGGGCGGGGGCAGTGGTGCTGTGCCGTTGTCTAAAGGCAAGGTTTTGAAACTGCCACTCGGTGGAAAACAGGCATCTTCGTTCCGTTGGCGGCTGGGGCCTTGGTCAGTCAGGGTGGCCACTCGGAGTTGGCGCGGTTGGGCTGCCCCACACAGGTTCATCGCCCCATCCAAAATCTGTTCCAGGTGCTCAACGGTTTGAATTGCGCCCTGTTCAAGCTGTTGGCAGAGCGTTTGGCAGAAAGCCGCGATCGCCGGTTGGGCCGTGGGGAGCCAGCGTTGCCAACTGCGGCCCAGATCCGCCAGCGTTAAGTCAGTGTTGGGGTCGGGCACCAATTCTAGCAACCGCACAAGGCTCCCATCCACTCGCAGGGCTTCTGGGGTCAGCAGGGTTTGGGCCACCCGTTGCCGCTTCAGCGGTTCCCACAGTTGGGTCAGTTGCCAGAGCCAGTTCAGTTGGCGGAGGGCGATCGCCGTGGGCCACATCGTATCTATCGTTGGCATCACCGCCCCCTCAGCGACGGTTCCCTCTCCCGGCACCGCCACCTCAAGACTGTAGATAGGAGCCTGTTCCAGCAAAAATACTTCCGATTTGGGCTGCTTGGCCGAGGGCAATACGGCATAAACCTGGGGCACCCGTGGTTGTAGGGCGACCAGGCGCAGATAGGGATCTAAGGCGGCGGTCAGGTCATTGGGCATTTCCGGCAGCAAATTGGGCTGCGTATCCAAATAAACCTGGCTGTGCTTGCAGAAATAGCGCCCCATCAGTAAATTACCAGGCCGGATATCAACCATATCAGCACCCACCCCCCACAAGTAAATATGGGGAACCGGAGTCCGACACTGCTGGCAAAACCGATGACTCTCAGGATTAAACGCCTGACAGCTAGGGTTTGGACAATGAATAGATGCCTCTGGGCTGTGCATGAATATTGACTACTTAGGTCTGTCGCTGAACCTAGCGGAGCCTGGGTTTACTCTCCTATGTTAAACCGAGGACTTTCGCCTGAACGAAATCATTGGGAATCGGTGTGCCCCAAAGTTCAACACACAAGGTTTGCTGATTATTGTATGGGCGATCGCGCTTTCCCTGAAACGTTAATCCAATGTTTAACCAAAGATAGGTTCTCATCACACGGGCTTAACCCTGACCCAGTATTTTTTTGGCATGAGCATTATTTATTGTGACTAGCAAGCTTCCCGGAGCAGATTTATGGTGATCAAACAGGGGCAGATGTCGCTCCACTCGATTTTGGCAGGTGCCTGGGTGGCAACGACCGTTGTGGCTGGCTTGGGTGGGTCGCTTGGCGTTGTTTACGCCCAGGGGGCGATCGTGAAAATTGACGGCTCCAGCACCGTCTACCCCATCAGCGAACGAGTGGCCGAGGGCTTCCAAAAAACCAATGGAGCCAAAGTAACAGTCGGCATCTCCGGCACAGGGGGGGGCTTCAAAAAATTCTGCGCGGGCGAAACCGACATTGCCAACGCCTCGCGCCCCATCAAGGAAAAAGAGATGGAAGCCTGTAAAGCCAAGGGCATTAACTACATTGAGTTGCCCGTGGCCTACGATGCGCTAACCGTCGTCATCAACAAAAACAACACATGGGCCACCAACCTGACCCCAGCCGACCTCAAAAAGATTTGGGAACCGGGCAGCACCATCAAAAACTGGAACCAGGTACGGGCAGACTTCCCGAATCAACCGCTGAAGCTCTACGGCCCAGGGGCCGATTCCGGCACCTTTGACTACTTTACGGAAGCTATCAATGGCAAGTCTCGCGCCAGCCGCAAAGACTACACTGCCAGCGAAGATGACAACGTGCTTGTCCAGGGCGTTGCGCGGGATAAAGGCGGCTTGGGCTATTTTGGCTATGCCTATTATGAGGCGAACAAAAACCGCATTAAGTCCGTGGCGATTAATGGGGTTGCCCCCAGCAAAGTGACGGTTGAAAGTGGGCAATACACGCCGTTGTCCCGTCCAATTTTTATCTACATCAACGCTGAAGCGGCCAAGAAGCCTGAGGTCAAGAGCTTTGTGGAGTATTACCTCAAGAATGCGCCCAGTTTGGTGAGTGCGGTTGGCTATGTCCCGTTTACAGCAGCGCAATACAGCGAGTTACAGCAAAAGCGGTTTGCCTCAGGGAAGACGGGGACGGTGTTTGGCGGGAAGGAAGAAGTGGGCCTGAAAATCAGTGACATGATTTCTCGTGAGCTGAAAAACTAGGTAGATGCTTGGGCCAGCCGTCGGCCAAAAGCTGGGCGTTGGCGTGGGCCTCAGTCCAGGGGATTGGTGTAGCGGTTGATCCCCATATCGCGATCGCAGCGTTGACCGGCGGTTATCCCAGGAGTGGAGCCGCCTTTGGCCTGGGTGGAATTGCCCAGGCTCTGTCTATTTCGTTTCATGATCTAAAGTCTATGCAATGCAGGAATTAAGGGGGGATGTCGTCATTGAATCCAGAACCCCAGTTTCAGCCGTCTTGGAACGCTAGCCGATTTGGCCGATCGCGATCGCGGCAACAGTGGCAAGAAGGACTCATTCAAACCGGGTTGTTTTTGGCGGGTGCCTCCTGCGTGGGGGCCACGGGGGCGATCGTCTTTTTGTTGGTAAGTGAATCGGTGCAGTTTTTCCAGACAGTTTCTCTGCGTGAATTTTTGACCAGTACGGATTGGTCGCCGTTGTTTGAGCCGCCCGGTTACGGTATTCTGCCGCTGGTTTCCGGCACCCTGACCACAACGGCGATCGCCCTGCTGGTGGCCATTCCCACCGGCACCATTGCGGCCATTTATCTCAGTGAGTTTGCCTCGCCCGCCCTCCGCGAAGGGATTAAGCCCATCCTGGAGTTGTTAGCAGGTGTACCCACCATTATTTATGGCTACTTTGCGTTGCTCCTGGTCACGCCGTTATTGCAGCAGCTTTACAGCCTTGCGGCACCGCTGTTGTCAACCCTGCTGCCCAGCGTGTTTCCCACGGAGTTAGGCGGGTTCAATATGCTGGGGCCGGGGCTGGTTATGGGGTTGATGATTATGCCCCTGATTAGCTCGATCAGTGAAGATGCCATGCGGGCGGTGCCAGCGTATTTGCGCGAAGGTTCCTATGCGGTGGGGGCGACGCGACTCCAGACGGCTTTGCACGTTGTCTTGCCTGCCGCCATTTCGGGCATCTCAGCGGCTTACATTTTGGGCATTTCGCGGGCGATCGGGGAAACCATGATTGTGGCGGTGGCGGCTGGCCTCCAACCCACCTTTACCTTCAATCCCCTGGAGCCTGCCGCTACTATGACGGCCTACATTGTCCAAGTGAGTCTGGGGGATTTACCCCACGGTTCGATTGGCTACCAGAGTATTTTTGCGGTGGGCTTAGTCCTCATGCTGATTACGCTGGCTTGCAACATTTTTGGCTATTGGTTGGCGAAGCGTTTTCGGGAGGACTACTGAGCATGGCCAATGCCCCGCTTCCTGCCACCCTGGCCAAACCAAATGGGGACAATCCCACACGGCGAGAACTGCTGAGTCAAATCTTTGCGGTGCTGGGGTTGAGTATTGTGTTTGGGGCCACGCTGGTGCTGTTGGCTTTGGTTGGGCAATTGTTGCTCACGGGTTTGCCCCGGCTGGATGCCAGCTTTTTTGTCTCTTATCCCAGTAGTGACCCGGCGATCGCTGGGATTTTATCGGCCTGGGTTGGTTCGTTGCTGGTCATCAGCACCACGATGGTGTTTGCGATTCCGTTGGGGATTGCTGCCGGGATTTACTTGGAAGAGTATGCACCGGCGAACTGGGTCTCGGCGTTGATTGAAATCAATGTCAATAATTTGGCGGGTGTACCTTCGATTGTCTATGGCTTGTTAGCTTTGGGCCTGTTTAAGCAGACGCTGAATTTGGGGGCAAGTGTGCTCACGGCGGGGGCAACGTTGGCGTTGCTGATTTTGCCCATTGTGATTGTGACGACTCGCGAGGCGTTGCGGGCGGTGCCCAATGAGTTGCGCGAAGCCGCCTATGCCTTGGGGGCGACGCAATGGCAAATGATTTGGGATCATGTCTTGCCCTGCGCGGGGGGAAGCATTTTGACGGGCATCATTATGGGTTTGTCGCGGGCGATCGGGGAAACGGCTCCCCTGGTCACGGTTGGAGCGTTGACGTTCATTGCGTTTTTGCCGCCTGCGCCTCTACAAGCGGAATTTCCTTTTATCTCGTTTGCGTGGTTGCGTGCCCCTTTTACGGTCATGCCGATCCAGGTATTCAATTGGGTGTCACGGCCTGAGGCCGCGTTTCAGGTGAATGCAGCGGCGGGTGGGGTGGTGCTGTTGGGGATGACGCTCGCGTTGAATGGGCTGGCAATTTATCTGCGGTATCGTTTTCGTAGAGGCATGAGATGGTGAGGGAAGTTTCGTCGCAACGGGCCGATGGTACGGGTTTGGCTACCAAAGCTGTGGTGCGAGAGTTGGATTTTTACTATGACGGTTCGGTGCAAGCGTTGAAGGCTGTCAATCTGGTTGTCCCGGCGCAAAAGGTGACGGCTCTGATTGGCCCGTCGGGGTGTGGGAAGACGACGCTGTTGCGGTGCTTTAACCGAATGCATGATTTGTATCCTGGGCATCGGTATCGGGGGGAAATTTGGCTGGATGGGGTGAATATTTTAGACCGTCGGATTCAGCCGATTGATGTGCGGTTGCGGGTTGGCATGGTGTTTCAGCGGCCTAATCCATTTCCGAAGTCAATTTATGACAATGTGGCCTATGGGTTGCGGGTGCAGGGGGTGCGCCGGAAGGAGGTGCTGGATACGGTTGTGGAGCGGGCGTTGCGGGGGGCGGCGCTGTGGGAAGAGGTGAAGGATCGGCTGCGGGAATCGGCTTATGCGTTGTCCGGGGGGCAGCAGCAGCGGTTGTGTATTGCGCGGGCGATCGCGACGGATCCAGACTTGGTGTTGTTTGATGAACCCACGTCGGCCCTTGACCCGATCGCCACGGCAGGCATTGAGGATTTAATCAACCACCTGAAGCAGCAAGTCACGATTTTAATTGTGACCCACAGTATGCAGCAGGCGGCGCGGTTATCAGACTACACCGCGTTTATGTACCTGGGGGAATTGCTGGAGTTTGCCCCCACTAATCAATTGTTTAATCAACCCCATCATGAGCGGACACAGGCATACGTGAGTGGACAATTTGGCTAGGAACGAAAATTCAATAAATTCGCCAACCATAACCCTCACCCCGCCTGCGGCACCCCTCTACCCAGGGAGAGGGGAAGGGGGGGAGGGCGATCAGCAAAATCAGATTTTATTCAATCCACGATCCTAAAGGGAAAAAGGGGAGAGCAAATTTTGGCGCTTATACTGAATCGGCTCAATGTCCCGGAGTTCCTCCGCCAGCCACGGGTTTGGTTGCGGTTGGTGTTTTGGCATCCAATGTTTTGGGTGGCGATCGCGCTGCATGGCGTGGTTTTATTTGTGCCCCTAGCCGCAACGAAGCAACCCACTCCGCCAAAACCCGATGAAGACCCCGGCATCAAACTCACAAAACTCACCGCAGCACCCAAGGCAGCCGCAAAACCGCCCCAACAGACTCCGGCTCAGTCGGTGCGGGCACAATCGGCGGTGCGTCGTCAGCCTCGGCCTGTGGTGCGTCGCGAAACGCCATCGACGCCAGCCGTCGTCATCAAGGCGCAGCCTGCTGTCCAGCCCTCTCCCCCGGCTAAACCCAAGGCAACAGCAACCCCAGACTCCAGTACCCCCCCGGACGCAGACCCCAGCGCCCCAGCAACCCCAGCGCCTACTCCCGTTACCCCGAAGAGTTCGCCCGATGGCATTGCCGTCAACCCCCAAACGGGAGCCTTAATCCAGGAAATTGATGGTTCGCTCCAGAACTTGTTCGCGCAAGAGGGCTTGACCGAAGACGACCGCCAGAATGCCAATAATGCGATTTCGTCCATCTTATTTCCTGATGAAACCCTGCCCTATTTTTTTGCTGATGCCGACAACGACATTGTTCGGTCTGGGATCAAATCAGTAAAATACGCCCCCAATCTCAGTCTTGAGGTGGTTCAGGCGGCTCTCGTCGCTGACCTCTCGGCCTATACTGTCACGCCTATGGGCGATTACGGGACGCAACCGCTGTATAAACTGGAGCGCGACTCTGTGGTGCGTTACCTCAGTTTGGTGGCCGCCAAAAAGCCAGGCCGCTCGACTTTTATTTTGCTGTGGGAAAAGCAGCCAGAGTAACGTGTGGATTCGATCAACAGGGGCGGGGGCGATCGCGCCTCATTCCCCACAATCCTGCTGCGCTAACCGTTTAGCAGGGCTTCCACAAACTCATAGCTCGAAAACGGCCGCAAGTCCTCAATCCCTTCCCCAGCCCCAATAAACCGGATCGGCAACCCCAATTGTTGCACCACCGCCAGGGCGATCCCCCCTTTGGCCGTACCATCCAACTTCGTCAACACCACCCCACTCAGTTTCGCCGCCTCCGAAAAGACCTCTGCCTGTCGTAAGCCGTTTTGACCCAAGGTGGAATCGAGCACCAGCAACGACTCGACCACCGCATCGGGTGCTTTCTTGTCGATAATGCGGCGCACCTTGCTGAGTTCATCCATCAAGTTTTTCTTATTCTGCAAGCGGCCTGCCGTATCCACCAACAGCAAGTTCGCCTCACGAGCCTGGGCCGCCGTTATCGCATCAAACACCACCGCTGCCGGATCGGTATTTTTCCCCGGATTCGCGATCACCTCTACCTCGCTGCGGGCACCCCAGACTTTGACCTGTTCCACCGCCGCTGCCCGGAAGGTATCCGCCGCCGCAATTAGACACTTGTAGCCGGATTTTTTGGCAATGTGGGCCAGTTTGCCAATGGTCGTTGTTTTGCCGGCCCCGTTCACCCCCGTCATCAGCCAGATGTTGAGCTTGTCTTTTTCTGGGACAAAGGTGAGATTGCCATACTCTCCCAACGGCGCATCCAGCATGTCGCGAATCAGGGTTTTCAGATATTGGATGGCGGCATCCGGTGGCAGGACTTCATCCCGCAATTTTTTCTGCAAGGCGCTGATGATGGCATCGGTGGCTTCAATCCCCACATCGGCCTGGAGCAATGCCGCCTCGATTTCCGTGACCGCATCCTCGTTTAGGGGGCCTTGGCCAACGATCGCCCGCAATTGGTTGACTAGGCCACGGCGGGTCTTATCCAGTCCTTGCCGCAGGCGGTTAAGCCAGGTAATTTCCTCCAGTGAGACTTGATCGGGGCGACGACCCTGGGCCGCGAGGATTTCCGCTGACCATAGGAAACTTTCATCCAACACAAAATCGGGAATGGCCAGGGGTTCCGGTTCTGTCACCGGGGCGGTTTGGGCGGCTGGCTCTGGTTCTGGCTCCTGAATTGCTGTTTCCCGCAGTTGCTCCAAACGGGCTTGGCGTTCGGCTTCGGCAGCGGCCCAAAAGGGAACGGGAGCCGCAGGCTGGGGGGCGATCGCTTCAGTTGGGGTTTCGGTTGGAGCGACGGGGGCAGGTTCGCTGGGGGGAACCGGGGCCGCCACTTCGGGGGTGGGGGCGATCGCCGCCGGGGCCGTGACTGCTGGTTCTGGGGGAGCCGTTTCCGCTGGTGCGATCGTCGGTTCGACTTCTGGCTCGACCGCTGGTGCGATCGTCGGGGCGATTGGGCTGAGATCTGTGGCAACGGGTTCGGCTGGCTCCGCTAGCGACGGCGGTGCCTCAGCGGTAATTTCTGAGGCTGCAACTTCTGGGGTTGCAATTTCTGGGGGGGGGACTTCTGGAGCCGTAGCCTCTGGGGCTGCAATTTCTGGAGTAGCGGCTTCTGGTTCAGGGGTGGCGGTCTCAGCTTGGCGCTTACGAATATTTTCGTAGGCTAATTTGGCCCAGTTGAGATAATCCTCAGCTTGTTCGTCGGCTGGCTCTGCTGGGGCTGATTCTGCTGGGGCCGCAGTTTGCTCGGTTTCTGCCGATTGCTCTGGTTCTGGAGTTTTATCGTCAAAGCGGCGGCGAAACCAATCAAATGTCATGACCTATCCCTCAAATGCGTCTGGGCGAAAGTGCAGATACGAAGCAAAATTCTGTGGATCAGTGGCGGTAGCTAGCTTTGGGCGATCGCCGCCCATCACCACCTGATCTAACTGTAGGGAAAAACGTTGCGATCGACACGGTTTTTCCTCTGAATTGCGCCGCAACCCTGCTCCCGTCCTTCGACTGGCCAAGGCTTTACGGTGCGCTGGGGGTGCCCCCTGGAATGCCCCCAGTCTATGGCGACTGCACCTCCTTTTTGCCCTGGTTCGTCACCCGACGCAGCACCCCGTTAATAAACCGATGCCCTTCATCGCCGCTGTACCGTTTGGCCAGTTCCACGGCTTCGTTGATGGCCACTCGGTCAGGAATACCCAGGTAGTATATTTCGGCCACCGCGATCCGCAAAATGTCGCGATCGACGATCGCCAACCGATTCAGTTGCCAATCGACTAATGCCTCATTCAATAATTGGTCAAGTTCCTCTCGGTGCTCTTTGACTTTGCGGACAATTTCCAGGGTGTAGCTCCGCACATCCGTCTGGTTGGCCAGTTGGATCATTTCAGGAATTTCAGTTGCTAAACCCAGCCGATTAATTGCTTTTTGCGCGGTTTCGATCGCCTCATTCACCATCTGGCGGGCCGTTTGCACATCACTGGCCCGGGTTTGGCTATTCCACAGGCGATCGCTACTCCGTTTTAGCTCGGACGAAGCGGTTTCCAGCGCCTCCTCCGCCTCAGTAGACAAGGCGCGGACGGCAGCCACCACAATGTTTTGTAATGCCTGTTGATCAAGTTGTTCAGGCTTGGCAGGCAATTGGCTGATACTCAACAGGGCCAGTTCACGGGCGATTCGACGGGCTTGCATAAAATTTAGCGGAGAATTTTGAGGAGTGGGTAGGGGTGCAATTGTTGCAGCTTGGCCCAGCTATCTTACCGTATCTGGCCGGATCTAGTTTGCAGTAAACGGCAGGTGCTACTCTTCTTCAAGTTCCAGGGCGATCGCCTCCCGGGGTCGCTCTACCAGCGGTTCCAACGGACGACGACCTGCCCCCCTGAGAACATTGGGCTTCACCATATCGGGCGCAACGATCCCCCCCGAAATAATCACCTTAAACGCATCTTCCACAGACATCGCCAGATCGATCACTTCCTCTTCGGCCACGATCGCATACCAGCCCGTGGTTGGATTCGGCGAAGTGGGGATAAACACACTCAGCATTGCGCCAGACAACCGGGCCTGGAGTTCGCCCCCAATTACCCCCGTCACAAAACCCAGCGCCCACACCCCAGGCCGGGGATATTCCACCAACACCACCCGCCGGAAGCGATTGCCCGAATCCCGCAGTAGCGTCTCCAATAATTGCTTGAGGGTTTTGTAAACGGCCCCCGTCACCGGAATGGCCTGGAGCGTCCGTTCCCCCACATCCAACAACCAACGCCCAGCAATGTTACGGGCCATCAAGCCAATCAGCAAAATACAAAACAGGGGCACCGCCAACCCCGCCAGCAGCGTTAACCCAGTTTCCAACACTGGATTGAGGTCATCAAAAGGATTAATCTGCTTGGGCACACTGGTCAAAAACCCAATCACCCAATTGGCCACTGTAATCGTTAACCAAATGGTTGTCGCCAGCGGAATGACCACAAGCAAGCCCGCGATCAAATCATTTTTGAGATCTTGCTTGAGCCGCTGCATGAGCGGTAGCTTGGTTTCTTTCATGGGTTTCTGAAACCTGTGTCCTAACAGTGTGTGCTTAATGACAATCGCCCCAAAGCGATCGCAGCCATCTGCCTCAACGCACCCCAGCATCCCAAGCGATGGCTGCCCAAGGCCCAGAGGCGCAAGGGGGCGGCTGCACGGGGCCAACTCCCTGGCCACCGTCACGGCATGTCGGCCCTGCCTATTTACTCTACCTTATTGTAAATAATTGTTGCAGAAGGTTTGCCATCGCACCACGGCTAATCGCCATTGCCTTGGCCGGTCTGTTGCTGCCCTTGCCAACGCTTGATCGTCCCTGGGTCGTTCCTAGAGACATCAGTATGGTCAACCGAATGGTCAACCGATTGCGACAAAGTATTGGCAACGCTCCAGCCGCGCCCGCTTACTTGCGGTGATACAGCATTTGGCGCAGCCCCGTCCAACCCACAAGAATATAGGCGATCGCCATCAATATACTGTTTAAGCCCGTCCGCAGCGCCGCCCGCATCGCCGTGCCCCGCGTTTGGTTTTCTAACTCTTGCTTGCGCGATCGAATCCGGTTCAACTCTTCGGTCTTTTTCGGCCCAATCTGAGCTTCCAACGTAGACTCCAGCGCCTTCGGGTCAGACTTCAACTTGTTCAGTTCTGCCAACCGCTTCCGCGCCTGTTCTGCCTGTTCCCCAGATAAGCTGCCACTATTGACGGCCTGTTGCACTTGGGCAATTTCCGTTTCCAATTGCTGGGAACCTAGCCCCTTCGCCTGCTTTACCTGGCTTTCTAACTGGGTCTCCGCTGTCGTCGCCTCTTGAGAAATTTGCTTAACCTGGTTGTCTGCCGCATCCCGCGTTGCCATGACATGCCACGGGCCAAGGATCAGAAAGAACAACCCCAAAATACTGGAAATAATCAGCGCCGTGAGCCGGAGCATGGGGGCCGCATCTGTGTTGCCGCTGGAACTGGGGGCACCCGTATCGGCCCAGAAACCCACAAATAGCAGCATCAACCCCACCAACGGAATAAAGCCGCGATCGACTACACCCGTCGTAAACGTGATGATAGTCTGACTATTACTAAAATTAACGGTTGTTAAGAGTGTGATGTAATCAATCAGACTGGTCAGGATCAAAATCGACCCAGCCAGTTTCAGCATTAAAGCAACCCAAGGAGAAGCAGTAAAAGCTTTCATGAAAATCTCAGTCGTAGAAAGATGGAAGTTGAGCCGCCAGCATCCCCCCAGCGAGGGCGTTGGACTGAGGCTGCTTGAGCCTGCATCGGCGTGTCTAGCCCCAGCAAGATGGGCCTCCCTATACTAGACCACTCCTGCCCTCTCTTAACAGGTTCATTAGGGCGGAGGTGGGGCCGAACGACTAACCTCAAGAAACCGGGGTTTCCCTACCAATCGCGGGGAGATTTCCGGCTAGGCAGCGCTCCCTCTTCCTGCCACAATATCGGAACTTGATCTGGCCCAATTTGCCCATCCCAACCACCCAACTCAGTCCAAATGCTGTGGCGTGTCAATCTATCCTCAGGCTGTAATGAAACTCAACTGAATAATCTCCACCCATCCCAGCCAAACTTCTAGTAAAGTTGGTAGAACTAAACTCCACCACAGGCACCCATTCGCTAAGATCTGTTGCAAAAAATGCAAGTTTGTTTCTGAAAAAAGCGTGTATCCTGGCCTGGTTTTAGAGTGTTCTCGGATAACGTGGGTACTCTGGAGCCGCCCTTGCCCTCCGCCTCCTAGATCTGCCGCCCTTTGCCTGGGCTTTCCGCGCCACACCGCCTGAGACCGATCCCTTCGCCGCCGCCTAAACACTCAATGCCATCCTTCCTTGTTTCCTGCCCCTCTGGTTTAAGCCGTTCTCCCTCTCTGTTGAACACATGACTGCTGTGCCACTTCCTCGACAGCCATCCCAACCGCCTGACCGTGCTGGCAGCAATAGTTCGCCAGAGGTCACGCCTGTTTTTGCCCTAAAAGAATTGGTGGCCCGTCTGAACCGCGAACAGCATAAAATTCAAGATTTACTGAGTTCCTTAGGGTTTGCCCTCCGGAGCTTTAATAATCTCAATCAATTTCTCGAACTCATTCCCCTCATGGCCAGCCGGGTGACGGATTGTGATGGGGGGGCGCTGGTGTTGTTCAAGCCCAATGGGCAGGTGCGGCTGGAACGGTTGCATTGCCAGGATACGCGCCTGTGTCAGGATGTGCGGAAAGCGCTGGAAACGGCAGCGCGGAAAATTACCCCGGCGACAAAGGGGGATTCGGGGGAGGCGGTGGTGGTGCCCTCGCCCCAGGCGATCGCGGCGTTGGATCATCAGGTCAGCTATTACCTGGGGGCCAATGTCCAACTTTTTGGTACGGCGATTTTAGTCAAAAACGTGGAACGGGGCAGGCTGTATGTCTTCAGCCACGATGCCCAATACACCTGGACGGAAACCCGCCAAAAACTGGTGCGCTTGGTGGCCGACCAAACCTCCGTGGCGATCGAAAACGACGAGTTGACCGTTGAACTGCGGAAAAAAGAGCGACTCGATCGCGAATTGGAAATTGGGGCCGAAATCCAACTGCGGTTGCTCCCCCGGCAATGTCCTAAAATCGCCGATTTAGCCCTGGCTGCCCGGTGTCAAACGGCAAGCCGTGTGGGGGGCGACTACTATGACTTTATCCCGGCGAGTTACGACCAAATTCGCTCAAAACGGGACGGTGGCAGCGAAACCGGGAAATGGAGCGTGGCGATCGGCGATGTCATGGGCAAAGGCGTGCCTGCCGGGTTGATCATGACCATGACGCGGGGGATGCTGCGGGCAGAAGTCTTAAACGGTCACTCTCCTGCCCGGATCTTGCAGCATTTAAACCGAGTTATGTATGCCGATCTGGAAAACTCCAATCGCTTTGTGACGCTGTTTTACTCGGAGTACGATCCCAAAACCCGGATTTTGGCCTACAGTAACGCAGCCCACAATCCTCCCCTCCTCTGGCAAGCGGCCACCAACAAGATCCGTCGGTTAGACACGCTGGGGATGCTGATTGGCCTGGACGCGGATACCCATTACCAGGATGCTCAGGTGCAGCTTCATCCCGGTGATATGTTGATTTACTACACGGACGGGTTTACGGATGCGGCAAACCAGAGCGGGGAGCGATTTGACGAAGAAAATTTGACCCAAAAATTTCACTGGGCCTGTCAACACTTTACCGATCCCCAAGCGGTGCTAGATTATCTCTTTAAGGAAGTGCAAGTTTTTATTGGGGAAGAAAACCGCAACGCGGATGATATGACGTTGATTGTGATGCAGGTGCAGCCTTCGGCGCTGGAACCCCCGGCAAATTAAGGTGGGCCTGGGGGCGATCGCCCGGTTGTCTCGGCCTAACCGTGGGGCAAAACAAGGTGTGGTAAAACAACGCCGAATCGATCATCTTCTGGTATTGTTTTGGTTTATTGTGCAGGAGGCACGGGTCTCTGCACAGGTTGGAAAGCAACAGGAGTGAGTGGTTATGGTGCTCCATCTAATGCAGGATGCAACCACCTGGTTAACCCAGGCAAATATGCTGGCGGATGCCAATCTGTGGGCGAACGGGATCTCGCTATGGCCAGAATCGGGGGGCTTGGCCCACTGGCCTACCGATTGGTTGCTGGCGCAGCAGGTTCCCCAAACCGATATTGTGGGCGATCTACAAAAATGGTTCAACAACTTAGTGAAAACGGGGCAACTCTGGGCCTTTTTGCTAGGGATAATTGTGGGCTATTTGATCAAAACTTTTACCTCGTTTGGTTAAGCTAGCCACCGTTGCGATCGCGCGGATACGCTTGAATACCGAGAGGGTCTTGGTTGGGCGATCGCGCCGACCGCAGGACGGTTGATGACGACCGGGCGATCGCGGCTGCGGCAGCATGGCCCACCACCACGCTAAATAATTTGGGTGAACGCGGCATTGAATACACAATCTGAACAACCAACAGCAGGGCAAACCTGGAGTCAACGGTTTGAGTCGGCGCTCCATCCGGCGATCGCCCGGTTCAACGCCAGCATTGGCTTTGATATTCAACTGATCGAATATGACCTGACTGGCTCCCAAGCCCACGCCAAAATGTTGGCCCACACCGGCATTATTGCGCCAGAAGAAGGCGAAACCCTGGTGAATGGGCTAGAGCAAATTCGGCAAGAATACCGCGCGGGCCAGTTTAACCCCGGCATTGACGCGGAAGACGTGCACTTTGCCGTAGAGCGCCGCTTGACCGAGTTGGTCGGCGATGTGGGCAAAAAGCTGCATACAGCGCGATCGCGCAACGACCAGGTGGGCACCGATACCCGGCTGTACTTGCGGGATCAAATCCAAAAAATCCAGGCCAGCTTGCGAGACTTCCAAACTACCGTCTTGACCCTGGCGGAACACAATGTAGAAACTCTCATTCCCGGCTATACCCACCTCCAACGGGCACAACCCCTGAGCTTGGCCCACCACTTGCTGGCTTACTTTGAAATGGCCCAGCGGGATTGGACGCGGCTCGGTGAAATCTATCACCGGGTCAATATTTCTCCGTTGGGATCGGGGGCCTTGGCCGGAACCACCTTTCCCATCGATCGCCACTACAGCGCCGAGCTACTCCAATTTGGCGGCGTTTACGGCAATAGTTTAGATGGGGTGAGCGATCGCGACTTTGCGATCGAATTTCTGTGTGCGGCCAGCTTGATCATGGTGCACCTCAGCCGTTTGTCCGAAGAAGTCATCCTGTGGGCCTCGGAAGAATTTAGCTTTGTCACCCTAAAAGATAGTTGCTCCACGGGGTCTAGCATCATGCCCCAAAAGAAAAATCCTGACGTACCAGAACTGGTGCGGGGCAAGACGGGGCGGGTCTTTGGGCATTTACAAGGAATGCTGGTGCTGATGAAGGGCTTACCCCTGGCCTACAACAAAGACTTGCAAGAGGACAAAGAGGCGTTGTTTGATGCTGTTGTCACGGTGCAAGCCTGTTTAGAAGCCATGACGATCCTGTTGCGCGAGGGGATGGAATTTCGGTCGGCGCGATTGCAGGCCGCAGTGAGTGAGGACTTTTCTAACGCAACGGACGTGGCGGATTATCTGGCGGCGAAGGGGGTGCCCTTCCGTGAAGCCTATAACCTGGTTGGCAAAGTGGTCAAAACTTCCCTGGCCCAAGGCAAGTTATTGAAAGATCTGACCCTGGAGGAGTGGCAAGCCCTCCACCCTGCCTTTGATCAGGATATCTATGCCGCGATCGCCCCACAACAAGTGGTCGCCGCCCGCAACAGCTACGGGGGCACTGGCTTTGAGCAGGTACGGCAGGCCATCGTCCGGGCCAAGGAGCAGTTGGCGGCCCCGTAAACTATACGTAAACCAGGGGGCGATCGCCCAATTTGTGCCATTAGTCCAGGGCGATCGCGTCTGTACCCGCTACCGTGACGGCAAGCCGGAGCAATTTTTAAGTTTTGCCATTGAATCTGTGCCCCTCGGCGGTCTGCCTTTTATGGTGGCAATGTTGGTCTTAGGTTTCGGAAGCCATGAATCCCATTGTTGAAATTTTGCCCACCAAAACCGCCCTCATTGAGCGATCGCTCGAACTGGTGCTCACCAAAATCCACGCCGCGATCGCCCACCACGACCGCTGCACCATTGCCCTTTCCGGGGGCGGCACCCCCAAACCCCTCTACGCGCAACTGGCCACCCAGGATTTACCCTGGGATAAAATCCACATCTTTTGGGGCGATGAACGCTACGTGCCCCCCACCCATCCCGACAGCAACGAAGGCATGGCCCGCCAAGTTTGGCTTGATCACGTGCCTCTGCCCGCCGCCAACATTCACCCCATGCCCACCGGAGCCGCCGACCCCGCTGTGGATGCTGCGACCCACGAAGCCGAACTCCACGCCTTTTTCCAAACCACTCCTGGCACCTTCCCCCAGTTTGATATCATGCTGCAAGGCATGGGCGATGATGGCCACACCGCTTCTCTCTTTCCCCACACGGAAGCGTTGACCGTCTGCGATCGCCTCGTCACCGTAGGCAACAAAGACGGGCAACCCCGCATCACATTCACCGTACCCCTCATCAACCACGCGCAAACCGTCATCTTCATCGTCGCTGGGGCCAGCAAGCAACCCGCCCTCGACCATGTTTTTGCCCCCGAAGACGATGCCAGCCAGTATCCCTCGCGCCTGATTCAGCCCGATGGCGAACTGTGGTGGCTGCTGGATGCTGACGCAGGCCAACGCTTGCAACCCTCATCCCCGGCTTCAGCCTCGTAACCTCCGGCGGCGTACTCGCCAAGGCCACAGCGACAAATAGCCTTTCCCCTCCCAGCAAAGGGAGATACCGAATCCGCTAAGTCTCGCCTATGATGGTGCTGTGTTATCAAGAACGTCCATGATTGTTTGTCCCAATTGCAATCACCAAAACCCCAAAGGTGCCGTCCAGTGCGAAGCTTGCTATACCCCCCTGCCTGCCCTGGCTGAATGTCCAAATTGTGGCGAATCCGTCCAATCTGATGCCAGCTTTTGTGGGCAGTGTGGGTTTAACCTGAAGGCGGCACCCGCAGCGGCGATCGCGCCCCCTACTCCCACCACGGATATTCCCGCCTTAGTACCGCCTGATCCGTTGTTAGTGCCAGAGCCAATTGGGCTGGAGGTGCCGTCGATGCCGCCCCCCGCCGAGCCACCCGCCCCCGTGGCCGAGGCCAATGCCGCGATCGCCCCCGCTCCTGATCCCGTTGTGCCGCCGCTTGCGCCCCCCCCGCCCCCCGCCCCCCCCGTTCCCAGTGCCCCCGACGAACCCGATACCCGCACTAAAATTCAGCAGCACCATGTCAGCCTTTTGCACGTTCAGACCAACACCACGGTGGAGTTACCCCAAAAGCTCTCCGTAATCCACATCGGCAAACCCAACGATCGCATCCCGCCGGATATTGATGTCTCCGGGTTTCCCAACTCTGAAATCGTGTCCCGCATCCATGTTGATATTCGGGTGGAAGGGGATGCCTACTTTATTGAAGATGTCGGCAGCTCCAATGGGACTTATATCAATAACCTTCCCCTGGCGATGGGCAACCGCCATCGGCTTCGTTCCGGCGATCGCATCGCCCTGGGCAAAGGCGATAAAGTGACGTTTATCTTTCAACTATCGTCGGTTTAGTGGTTTTGAGTTAGGTTATAAGCAGCCATTTTCACTTGGCCAGCCCTATCCTACCCAGTCGTCACCCAGAAAAATCGAGTTCCGGTTATAGTAGGGCCAAGGTTTGAGAGTCTGCTCGAAGCGATGGCAACCGTCTTCCGTGCCTTTGGCAACTCTTCCACTCAACCCCACCGAAACCAGCGTAGGATATAAACACGAGTCTTGTTTGACGACAAACAGCCGTTTGTGGTTTCCATTTCAGGCTATTTACCGCCAGCGTGATTACCCTTACTTTGTTGCACCCAATGCAGTCGATTCCTGTTCAAAGCTGGTCCTTTGAGCAAGAGTCAGTCATTCGTATCGGACGCTCTACCGATAACCACGTCATTCTCTACAGCGCCGTTGTCTCGCGGCATCACGTTGAAATTCGGAAGGGTACAACGGGTTGGGAGATTGTCAACTTAGGCGCAAATGGCACCTATCTTGATGGCAAACGCATCACCACGATGCCGGTGGAAGATGGAGTCATCATCCGCTTAGCCCGTTCTGGCCCCAATGTGCAAATTCATCTCGGCGCGAAAGGAGCCGATGCAGCCCAGGGCGTGGGTGAAAAAACCATTGGGCAACGGCTGCGCTCGGCCCCACCCGTTAGCCCCCCACCCAGCACCAATGTCCCCGTTACCGATATTGCCGAGGCCGACGGGAGCAGCCTGGCGATCGCCACTGATCCTGGCCAAAGTGCCGACCAGAACCCTGCCACGCCAGAAACCGCCGCCCCCGCCCCCACCCCCGGACGCATCACCCATCTACAAGCAGAAGACGGGCACGCAGAAGCAGAAGCAGAAGCAGAAGCCGCATTTAGCCTATCAGCCTGTTGCCAGCCCTATCTTCAATCCGAGCAGTTATTTTGTTTGGAGTGTGGCAAACCCCTGCACCCCCTGGGCACCCTTGGCGATTACCAACTGATTAAGGTGTTGGGCCAGGATGCGGTCAGCCTAAACCAGTTGGCCTGGAAAAATGGCAGAACCTTTGAACTCAAGAGCTTACTGCCAATTTGGCTGGAACAACCCGACGTTGTGGCCCAGTTTGAACAGGAAGCCCAGGCATTGTTAAGCCTGAACCACCCGACCCTGCCGCACTTTGTGGATTGTTTTCGGGCCAATGATCAGTCTTATCTTGTGATGCAACCGCTGTTTGGTAAGTCGTTGTATCAGGTGGTGTGGGAACAAGGGCCGCTGGCTACCGAAGGCGCGATCGCCGTGGGGTTGCAGATCTGCGAAGCGCTCAACTATTTGCACAACCACAAGCCGCCCATTCTCCATCAAAAACTGCGGCCAGAAAATATTATTCGACGTGGTACTGGTGACCCGCTGCGGATTACGGTGGCGGGGTTGGTGCCGGCCAGTCAAACGGTGTTGCACCAATCTACGACGGCGGCCTACGATGCCCCGGAACAGCAACAAGGCCAAGCCACTATTGCCTCAGACTTGTACGCGATCGGGCCGACCCTGGTCTATTTGCTCACTGGGAAAACCCCCGATCAGTTTTATGCGCAACGGGAAAATGGGTTTCGCTTCTACCCGGAATACGTCCCAGGGTTAGATCCAGATTTAGTGCCCATTCTGCGAACTTTGACGAATCCCCAAACCAGCGATCGCTACGCTTCGGCCAAGGAAGTGGCAGGCGCATTAGAAGCGTTTCTCGTCACCAGAGCCTAATTGAGCAGGCCACCATCAGGGCTACCTGGCTACTGCTAATGTAACAGATTGCTGCTCATTGCAACGGTTTATTACAGCTTGCTTGGGGGGCGATCGCCCTCACTGGCCTTCCGGCACAATACTTTCAATCCCTGCTTAATGCTTCTGTCCATCGGTAAACAGTTAGTTCAATTGGCGATCTGGGCAGTCTGAGATATGGCTTTTGGCCCTGGGTTGGGCGCTTGCACCGAAGCCAGAGCAGGCTTATAGACACTTGTCAGGGGAGTTCAGTCGCTATGGGGCATCACACCGTGTCTACTTCGCACCCACCACTCCGCCTACCGACCATGACCGAAGGTAGCGGTGCCGCTCTACATTTAGAGTCCACCCTGCAAGATCTGGCGTTGCATCATTTTGCAGTGGCCCTCGATCGCCGGGGTGCAGACTTGGCCAACGTGTTTGAGCGCTATCCCCTGCTGCCCGGAGCCACCTTGACCGATCACGGCAAATTTGTGGGCCTATTGTCGCGGCAACAATTGCTAGAATTTTTGATTCGTCCCCACGGCATGAGTATTTTTTTGCAGGAACCGCTGTGGGTATTGCGGAGTTATGCGCGGGCGGAAATGTTGCTGTTGTCTGGTGATACGCCCATTTTAGTCGCCGCCCAACAAGCTCTGCGGCGATCGCCCGACCTGCGCGGCGAACCCATCGTCGTCCAACAGCACGACCAGCATTATCTACTGGATGTCCACGAACTCAACATCGCCTACTGGCAGTTGCGGGGCATCGAAACCCAAGTGCGCTACGAACGGATGCAAGCCCAAATGATCCAAAGCGATAAGATGGCGAGTTTGGGGCGCTTAGTCGATGGAGTGGCCCACGAAATCCTCGATCCCATCAGCTTTATCTGGGGCAACCTCAGCCATATCACCAACTACACCCAGGAATTACTCGACCTCATCGCCGCCTACGAACACGCACTGCCCCAACCTCCCGCCGAGGTGCAAACCCTGCGGGATACCGTGGAACTGGATTACCTCCAACACGATTTGCCCCGCGCCGTGCAGAGTGTGAAAGCCGGAGCCGAACGCCTTTCTAAACTGGCCACCAGTCTACAAAATTTCTGCCACATTGACGAGGTGTACCCCAAACCGATCAACTTGCACGAAGTCCTCGACGGGATTTTGCTGTTGCTGAAAAGTCGCCTCAGTAGCGAAATTCAGGTGGTGCGGAACTATGGCACTTTGCCCCCGGTGCAATGTTACCCCGGTCATCTCAACCAGGTGTTGATGAATATCCTGAGCAATTGTTTGGATTCCTTGCTCAATCAAGCCGTCAGCCTCCAATTGGATTGGGAGTTTAAAAATCGGCGACAACCGCCGCCCGCGATCGCCCCAGCCTTCAAGCCGACCATCGAAATTACCACCCAAGTTTGCTCCATGCCAACGGATGCGGCAGAATTGCGCCGTTGGGTCTCCATCTGCATTGCAGACAATGGGCCAGGTCTATCGCCGGAAGCCCAGCGGCAATTGCTGGAATCCTTTTCTGTAGAACGGCGCACCGAAAAAGAAACCAGTCTGGCCGTCAGCTACCAGATTATTACGGCCAAGCACGGCGGCAAGTTCCAGGTGCGATCGCGATCGGCGCACTTACCATTTCCTCGGCCCCCAGCCCCGCCAGAAAGCAGCTTTGGGGGGGAGGCTCCCTGGGGGATGCGATCGCCAACCAACCTGCCCGATCAGACCACGGGCACCGAGTTCGAGATTTTGCTGCCCCTGACCTGAAATGCCAATGCCATTGTTCCCACAGCGGCAGTACCCACGGTGACGGGCTGAGAATCTAGTTTTCCGACCCAGATTAGGACTTTTGTAACGAGGGAGTCAGAGTTTGCCGGAGGTGGCGATCGTCGATCGCGGCTGCGCCGGTAATCATCAGCGGTAGCACCAAGTTGAGCACAATCAAACGGACTAAATGGCCCGCCGTGACCAGTTCCACATTTCGGTCTAAGACCAGGGCCATCCAAATCATTTCCGGCGACCCACCAGGGGAGGTAATCAATAGACAGGTTAGCCAGTCCCACGGGGTAATCATCATGGCAATGCCAGCGGTCACAAGCCCCATGAGGGTCATCAGCCCTGCCGACAGTGCGCCGTGGGCGATCGCGCTTTTGCTCAGGCGGGGATTTTGGCCCCAATATTCCCCGATGGTAATGCCCAACAGGATTTGCCCCAAGACATTGAACCCACTCGGCGGCTGAAAGGCCACAGGCGGCACCAGCGGCAGGATGGTTACTGTTGCTTCAAACAGGCTGCCCACCAGGAGCGGACACATCAACCCCGGCACCGGAATTTTGAGGTGCTTCCCTACTTGGATGCTGCCCCAGGCGATCGCCAGCAACCCCACCAACCAGAGGAAATAACTACCCTGCATTTGGTTCGTCGTCGGAAGCAAACTCTGCAAGGCATGGTTCAGATCGGCATGGTGGTTGGTTTGGGCCAGCAGCGGAATCAGTGACGTAACGGCGGTAAAGCGCAGTAGTTGGGTAAAGGACACCAGTGCTGGATTTTTGCCATAATCGGCGGCAACACTGGCCATGATCGCCACGTTCCCCGGAGTCGTGGCCAAGATGCCGGTCAAGCAGTCCACTTGACTCAGCCGCGCATACAGCACCCCGATCGCCGCGCCCCCCACCAACAAGCAACTTGTCAGCAGTAAAAATAATGGGAGTTGCACCACCAGACTTGACCAATCGCTGGCCTGGATGGCAAAGCCCACCATCAACCCCACCAACATTTGCCCCACTTTGCGGGCTGTGCAATTTGGCTTGGCCTGCGGAGTGTGGCGGTGATAGGTAGCAAAGGCGATCGCCCCCGCCAAGATCCCACCCAACATCCAGGCACTCCCATCGGCCCCCAAGGCCAGCAACCCAACTCCAATGGCCCCCGCCAGCAACAATTCCACCAGAATCAGGGAGCTACCAGAGAACGGGGCAAAGCGAAGCCAGCCCGGAAACCGTATTGCGTTTGGCATTGATGCAGGGATAAGGGTTCATACTACTTTACCGAACATTACAACCGTTGACATCCCTCTCAGATGGCTAGGGGTGCTCTGGTGTCGTTTTGGCTGGGGGCACAATCCCCGTGCGACTCAGGCGATCGTCGATTGCTTGGAGCAATTCAAAGTCGGCAGCGGGGAGCAAACTTTGGGAGGGGTTGGCCCCGATCGCGGGTTCCAAAAACGCAAACGCCCGTTGAAAGTCTGTGGCCGTCGCGGCGATCGGGGCCTCCAAATGACAGGGCAAAATGCGGAGAAAATCCCACTGGGCGACGGTTTTGACCCAGGCTAGGGTCGCCTCTGGGGCGCGATTGAGAATGAGTTGTTGCAAAATGGGAGCCACAAAGGGCCGTCCATTGCCCTGTAATGCCGCAAAGGACTGTTCCCAGCCATTTTTCCAGCGAAACGGAAACCAACCAAAGTAGGCTTGGCGGGAGCGATCGGGAGCCTGCTTCATTTCCTGGAGCGATCGCCCGGTTTCTGTCACCTCTAAACAACTGGGCCGAAAGTAAAACGCAAACAGCGCAATCCGTCGCCACCCCTTCAATCGGTTCGCTGGGGTATCGGCGATCGCCTCCGCACCCGAATCCTTAGCATGGAACAACAGCGGGTAAGGATCTTGCTGGACAATCTCCGGCGGTTCACTGGGCACTGCCACAATGGTATCCGTCACCAACAGCGATCGCGATCGGCGATGAAAAAACGCCACCTCCGCAAACCGCCCCGGCCCCAAAAAAATCGGCCCCAAAATCTCATAATCAAACTCCGCCGCAAAGGGAGCCTGACTGCTGGATTCTGGCAACACCTGCGTCCGCCCCGCCGGAAACCCCAACCAGGCCAGGGGCAAATTTACCGGAAAACTCCACTGGCTCGGAGCCACAAACACCTGCGCCTGGGGACACTGCCGCGCAAACGGCCCCACAAATACCTTATGTTCTAGTCCCGAAATCGTTGGGTGAATGATATATTGCACCGGGCCATAGGCCGTTTCCAGTTCTCGCAGCAGGCGCAAACATTCCGGCGTTGGTGCGATCGGCGCATAGACCAACAAACCCCCCGCCTCCAGCCGCACCACCAGCATCCGAATCGGCACCACCACATAAAAAATGCCCTGTACCTGCTCAAAGCTCCAGATCCAGTCTTTGACCAGTTCCCGCCGCAACGTCCGCCGCTGTTGGTAGGGATAGATCGGCACCAACGGCCACCACGCCCACGCCCATTCCCTAATTTTTCGCTTCCCCTGTCCTTGCGCCTTCATCGTGGCTTGACCCACTCCCATCCCAAACGATTCAATTCACTCTCTTCTGATCTAATCGTCAAAGGGAGCCTTTCGGCAATCTTTCTGTTCCCCTGCCGAGGCAAACCAAGACTGCCACGCTGCCCAAGATTCCACCAACCGAGCATATTCGGCATAGCCCGCCGCATCGGGATGGGCACCGTCGCCCGCCGCCACTTCCGCCATCCAGATCGAGGAGTGGGCCAACGGCTGTGCCACCTCCAAATAGGGCACTCCCAGGTCGCCGCACACCTGGGCATAATGCTGGGATAGGGCTTGGATGCGCTGGGTTTGGGCGGTGTCCAAGATGGCGGCAGGGCCAATCATCAGCACGGGATACCGAGTTTGTGCTTGCCCCAAAATTTGGCGAAGATTGGCTAAAGATTGCGATATGGAGACTCTGGGCTGATCGGCCTCCAGGGTTGTGTCATTGGTGCCAAAGGCAAACACCAGGCGATTGTCGCCGCCAACGGGCAAACGGCGATCGCACTCCGCCTGCCACCGCAACGCCAACTCTGTACTGGTTTCCCGCCGGATGCCCAGGTTGTAGTGAGTCACCGTTAAACCCCGCCGCGCCAAGGTTTGGCATACGCGCCCTGTCCAGCCCAGATAGTCAGAATCGCCTGTGCCGTTGACAAACGACTCGCCGACAAAACAAATTCGGATATCCGGTGAAGACATGAATTGATGGGGCTATGGGTGAGTTGAGGCTCAGGGGGCGATCGCGGGAGCACTCAACCGTTCTCGCTGCAAAAACGGCACTTCTACCACGGTGGCTTCACTCGCGCCAATGTGCACCGTTAACCCCGCCCCGCCCGCCTTGGTTTTGATGTAGCCCAAACCGCAATAGCCATCGGCGACTTGAACGGCACTGGTTACAACGCCAATTTTTTCCTCTGCCAGGGTAATCGCTGTACCAGGCGCGATCGCTGTCGTTGACCGCAATCCCCAAAGCTGCTGTTTCACGCCTTTGTAGGTATCCAACCGGGCAATGGTTTCCTGGCCGATGTAACAGCCTTTGTCGAGGGAAATCGCTTGCCACAAACTGGCTTCCACTGCGTTATAGTCGTCGGTCAATTCCTGGTCGGGCATGGGGCGACCCTGGTGAATCCGCAGTTGCTCCCAAGCGCGATCGCCCAGAGGACAAGCGCCCGCTTCCGTCAATGCCGCCCACACCGCCGCCGCCTCTTCGGTCGCCACAATCAGGCTATAGCCCTCGGTCGCCAAGCCACTGCCCACCGTCAACCGCACCTCTGCCCCAGCGATCGCGCTCACCCAATGGGCACCGTTCGCCAAATCTGGTTTGATTTCCACGCCGAGTGTTTGCAGCAAGCTTGTACTTTCCGGGCCAACCAGGCTAAACAACGCCGTGCGATCGCTCACGTCTTCCAGTTTCACCTTGTCGCCAAAGAAAATATAGCGATCGCACCACTGCATCAGGGTTTCCCGGCGTTGGGGCGAGACAATGAGCAACACCGCGTCATCCAAAATCAGAGCGGTCGCCAAATCAATGGTGCGTGCCGTGGACGTGACAAACAGCGTCAAGCACCCGTCGCCCGGTTTGAGGCGATTGAAATCATTGGTGGTTTGGTTGTGCACAAAGGTTTTGCAGTCGGCATCGCTGAGTTGGATGCGGCCCCAATGGGAGCGATCGCACAGGGCTACCCCACCCGTCGCCGCCGCGATCGCGCGATCGTCGTTCCCAAACGTTACGGGCACCAAAGCCTCGTCAAACCTGGCTCCCTGTTGCTGTTGCCGCTTGACCAATTCTTCCCGCATGACTCTACTTGACCTTATCCACAGTTGCCTTCAGCTTATCGTGATTTGCAGCGGTTAAACCGGAGGTCGTGAGGGCGATGTTCTTAGGCCGAAGCCCCCGGATCATCCCGTTCCAGCAAGCGATCGACTTTGGTTTCCAGCGTTGAGAGTTTTCGCAAAATTGTAGGCCGATCTTCATCCAGGGAAGACAACAAATTCGCGATTCCAATCATGGCCTGTCTTAGTTCAGCCCGTTCAATATCGGCCCGCTTTCCAGCTTCGGTTAGGCCATTCACACTATTGGCGATGAGGGTCACATCACTGGTCAATTCAGAAATTTGGTCGCCCAAAGCTTGAATGGCACGGGCGTTACTTTCGACTAACTGTTTCAATTCATCATCTGTCATCGGTGAATCTCGCTAATTCCCCGGTTTGATCGTAGTAGTAAAACCGGGGCTGATTCAACCTTCGGAGACTGAAGAGGAGAATACTGCCACGATCGCCCAATTCCTGTTGCTATCTACGCGATCGCGCGATCGTACAACTCCCGCAGCCGCTCCCACTCCAGATCGCTCAGGTAATCCACCGTCCAATTTGCCCGCCGTTGCAACATGTGGAAAGGATAAGTATGCGCCACACCGACCACCGGAATGTGTGCCCGTTTTGCCGCCTCAATCCCTGCGAAAGTGTCCTCGATCGCCAAACACTCCCCCGGTGTCACATTTAAGCCCGGAAAGGCCGCATTCAACCGCTCCACCGCCAACAAATAACCATCGGGTTCTGGCTTGCTGGTCTTGATATCATCCCCCGATACAATCACCGAAAATGCCGCTTGCAGTTCCAACCGTTGCAACACCAATTCAATTTCCGATCGCAACGCCCCACTGACGATCGCCGTTTTCAGGTTGGCCCCCCGCACGTTAAACAAGAAATCTTGCAACCCCGGATAGGACGGAACCGCCTCAACGTTGACTATCTCTTGCTGATAGGCCGCAGCTTTTCGCCCAATTAAATCATCCAGGGCTTTGTCGGTTAGCACCCGCCCGCGCAGTTCAAATAACTCTTTGATGCAGGCGCGATCGCTCCGGCCCAAACAGACCTGCCGAAATTCTCCCCGCTTAGGCCGCAAGTTCTCGGCAATCAATAATTGTTCAAGCAACTGCTCATGCAATGCCTCATCGTTGACAATCACACCATTGAAATCAAACAGAACAGCCTTCAGCATGGATGCAACTTCAGGATTACCGACTCCTTTTGGAGCGTAGCATCAACCGGAGCCATCCACCCACCGAACCCACAGCAACCCGTAGATTTCAGCATTTTTGGCGCTGGAGTGTGTCCTAGATAACATTATTGGGTATGATAATGCTATACCAATCTGGATCATCTATCCTGGATTACGCAAAACCCTTCCAGCGCATTCACCCAATGCGGCAGCTTCAAATCGCAAAAAGCCCAAAAACCTTGCTCAGTCTAGTTTGCTGGCCGCAAGTTTGCCTGAGCCAAGGGGACAAGCCGAAGGTGTTTTAAGTTTTCCAGCTCTGTTTGCCCCTGCTGTGGGTCGCAAGGTTGCTTGACCTGCCATTACCGTTCTGTTTGACGCACAAGGACGGCTCCGGACATCTGGGCAAAACTAAAATTCTCCATTCTTCGCATCTACTTCATCTTTATTTCCCGGATTGGGACGTTCGATGAATGAATGGTCAATGAAATGGTTGCATCTGCCCCCAGCGATCGCGGTTGCGGGGCAATTTCCGATTTAACTCATTTTCTATTCTGAATTGGGCTGGTTCATCCTTAGCATGGCTTTGTTGGGTTGCCCACTCCATGTTCCAACCAGCCGCCGTTTTCAGGTTGCAGTGACTCTACCAGTCTGCAAATACCACCGTTTCTTAGTGCCAAATCACAACGCATCTAAACCGCTCTGAATTGCTGAGCCGTCAGCGGGTCATTGAGTTTTCTGGGAGGCCGGGATGCTCCACGTTCGCGATCGCACAATTCAGGTTGTGGGTCATTGATGCGTCTTCCCGCCGTTCCGCTCAGGGGTTACGTCAATGGCTGCCCAACCCACGCTGATCAAACAGTTTCTTGCTATTCTTCGAGCTTTGTTAAACCGTCTTTTGCTGCTCTGCCGCCGTCAGACACCACGCCGCTTTCGATCGCGGCGCACACGGCGCTTGCCTCTAGTCTCAGGGTTCCGTCAGCCACGGCGGGGACTATCCCATTTGTTCCGTTTTCGCCAACGCCGTCGTCACGCGATCGCGGGGTTTGTGCTGCCAACCGTCAGCCTTATGTTAATTGTGGTCGTGCTGACGGTTGCGGCCCTGGTCTTCCGGGCTTACAACCACACCAGCCAAATTATTGGTGAAACCCAACAGCGCGTAATTTACAACGCCGCTACTCCCGCGATCGATCGCGCCCGCGCCAAAATCGAAACCCTGTTTGATACCAACCGCGACAATCGGTATCCCGGTGGAGTTCCCGCCGAAAACTATTTAACTGGGATGCTCCGCAACGATGGCAGCTACAACGTGGCCATTTTACCCGGTGCCCCCGGCGATGACCTCTACACCCTCCCCGGTGAAACCCGCCTGAACCTGGATGGCCAGACCAAAGCCGGAGAAGCGCGGGGCGAAGATAATGCCTGGGCCTTCCGTACTGATGTCAATGGTGATGGCACCGACGATGCCACGGTGGTTTATGCCATTCTGATGCAAACGCCGCCCGATGCAACTGTTGCCAATCCCGCTGGTGGCCCCAACCGCGCTATCCCCGGTTCCGGCATTGTCAGCACCAGCGATCGCGTCAAAGCCCAAAATCTCTGGGTTCGCACCGCCCCCCTCAGCAATCGGCAACGCGGCAACTGCGGCACCCTCGACACCCAAACCGCCAGCGTTGGCCAGGGCTGGTTCCAAGACCTTGGCACCTCCTCCACCCTGCGGAAAAACTTCCAAATCGAAGCCCTCGTCATCCCCGACACCGCCACCACCCGGCCCAGCTTCGTCACTCTGGAAATGCAACACGATCGCCAACTCGATCGCGGCAACAAATGGGGAGCCTGGTTCCGCAACGACCTCGAAATCTTTCCTGGTGCGGCCTTTAACTGGAACGGGGCCATGCACACCGAAGGCAACCTGATCATCCAACCCGGTGGCAGCGGCAACTTCACCGCCTTTCTCGTCAGCGCCCAAAACTCCTGCCTGATGAGCACCCCCGGCAGTTCCGAAATCACCGTCACCAACATTCCTAACCCCACCGCCGACCCCACCCGCAAACCCGACTTTATCGGCGGTCTGCTGAGCGGCACCGTTGGCGGCAACAGCTATGGCGGCAGTTCCGATATCCACGTCTGGCCCGCCCTCGCCACTGGCCCCTCCCAATCCGCCCCCCTGAACACCGGGAGCCAATCCGCCAACAGCAGCAAAAATCCCGCTGACATGGCCCTCGACCCCGTGGCCCTGCTCACCCGCGATGTCAGTCTGGCCCGCAATGGCGATCTTTCTAACCGGGCCAACGTCACCGCCAATTGGCAAGGCTTGCCCGCCAACAGTCGCAATCCCCGCATTATCAACCGCGCCGAACCCAAACCCTATGTGGATGACTTGTACCGAGCGGACGATCGCTGGGGGCCAAAACCGCGATATACCGACCAAATCATTCTCCGAGGCACAGGCCAACAACCCGGCACCCTCATCACCAGCGGCAACGTCTCCACCGCCGAAGATTTCAACACCCTGATCAACAACACGCCGCCCACCGACAACAGCGCCAATGTCGGCTTAGATGGCTATTGGGAACGCCGCGCCCTCAACGAAGGGGCCAGAATCATCGTGGGGCAACGGTTAGAACTGGGCAATCCCTACGGCTGGACTCCGGCCAAAGCGCCCGCCACTGCCAACACCGATCCCCTCAAACTAGACCCGCTCTATCCGCCGGATCTCAGTCCAATCAGCCACGAACAACGGCAACGGCGCACGCTGCGGGATAACCAGGCCGCCGTCCAAGCCAGCGCCATTTACCACTCGGCTAATCCTGCGGGCAAAAACTTTCCTGCCGCCTGTCTTGCCAGCACCTCTCATCCGGGGAGCCTGGGCAGTTTGCAAAATAGCATTCGCTTTAACACCTTGAATGGTGGCCCGCTCCTCACGGACTTTTTTACGGGCAATGGCACCAATGGTTGGGAATTTGCCGCCCCTGCCGCCTCGGAAACCGCCTTTGCTAACGCGATCGCCCCTGGACAACCCTTGGGGAAAGCCCTCCGCAACCTCGCCCACTTTGCCGGAGATTATGTTTCTGACGCGCAACATGGAGCCTTTCCCCCCACCCAGGAAAACGGCACCGTCCATCCCTATCCCACCCAAACCATGTGGGGCAACTTCTCGGAACTGCGGCGCACCCTGGCCCGGTTGGATGGCGGAGTTGCGTATGTCAACCTTAGCCCTGCGGATAAAACCAACCTCCACACCGCCGCCTGCACCGTGGGAATGTTGGCCTACAGTGTGAATACCTTGCAAGGGTATGACGCAAACCTCGGTGGTGCCAATAAAGACGATAACGGCGGCAAGCCTGGTTTATCCAAATTGGGCACCATTATGGCCAAGTTAGTCGATGGCACCATCAGCAACAATAACGGTGAAGTGAAAGATCCGGCAACCGGAAACTACATTACCGTGACTCACAACGGCACTCAGCAACGACTTGATCAAATCAACGGTAATCTTTCGGCGGCACAACTCACCGAACTCGCAGAAAAATACAGTGCCTTACCTCCAGAAGCCTTTATCAATGCTCTGTTGACCGAAGACTTGGGTGCAAACTACACCACAGCGGAACGGCTGGCTTTAATCGACTTGGCCAGAAGTGTTGTCAGTAAAAAGCAAATCGATCGCGATCGCATTTTTGGTTTCAAGCCCAACGCGGCACCACCCGCTGAGCCAACAAATACCTGGGCGCAAAACGGGGGGTATGCGATCGCCAAAATTAGAAACACCGATGTCTTGTTCAAAACAGGCTGCGATCCCAAAACCTTCAATACAAACAGTGGTGTAAGTGATACTGCTCAACGGGATCAACTTGCTGCCTTAGCCCTCTCCTTCTGCGAAAGTAGCCCCCGCTATCCCGCGTTGTTTTACGTTTTTCCCAAAGAGAACCACGACCACGATGGCGCAGCCACCCCAACGGCAATCAACGCCAACCAGGGGAACGAGCAACCCACCAACGAACCCTACATCAGCGACTCCTACATCAAAACCACGCTCAACGGTAGCTATACCTACGAGGTTGTGGGGGCAAACGCCAATGACTTGGCTGGTGTGCTCCTTGAGCCTAGGGCCACCGACTTCAGCGACTGGGTTTTGCCCAACTCCACTCCCCAGAACAGCGCCGGAGCTAACGTTTCGCCCAATTTGATCGTCGCGCCCAATGGTTCTACCCGTGCGGTGGGCTTTTTGGAACGGGCGATCTTCAATGGGCGGGAAATGATGACCACTCGCGTCATGGATATTGATGTGGGGATGTTGCGGAGTCGGGGCAGCGTTGCGACGAGTAATCAACCCTGGTTGCCCGTGAGTGGCATTATCTATGCCTTTCGGGAAGATGGGGTACGAGAGGACGCGATCGCCCGTCCGGGTGGGGGCACTACCACGAATGCGGTCAATTCCAGTACGCCCTTTGACCCGCCGCTGACCCAGACCCCAGAAGGCATCCAAACCACGACCAAACAAGTGGATTATCTGCCCGACCCCGATCGCCGCCCCCACGGGTTCCGCCTCCGTAACGGGGCACAGGTCAAGCGCAACGCCTCCTTTGGCATTCCCACCGCCGATAATATCCGGGGCTTGTCTTTCTTTACCGACAACCCGGTTTACATCCAGGGCGACTTTAACTTGCACCAAAGCGGGGGGGATGATGCCGTTAGTCCGATTTTGGAAGAGTTTACCGACCTCCTGGCCAATGACTATTCCAACTTCTACACCCGGACACAACGCAATACCAACTTTGCCCGTCCGGCGGGCGATCGCTGGCGACCTTCAGAAATCCTGGCCGATGCAATTTCGATCTTGTCCGATAGCTTCTGTGACGGCAGCATCGAAGATACCTTTGCCAACCCCACCGCCAGCACCTACCACAACTCTGCGATCGGCCTTTGGGGGCCAGGATGCACCGGGTCAACGACTTCCTTTTCTAACCAAAACCGCCCCACCACCAGCCCCACCTGGGTGCGCGAAAATGCCGCCGATACCGCCACGCCCAAAACCTCTGCCGTCAAGCTCGATCGCAACGGTCGGCCCCTGACCACCGCTGGCCCCTATACCGGGATATACCTGGCGTTTGGGCAAAACAAACCCCTCATGACGGCCCAGGACAATACCCGCGTCAACGCGATCGTCGTCAGTGGGATTGTGCCCTCGCGCCCCAACCAAGCCTATGGCGGCCTCCACAACTTTTTACGCTTCCTGGAAGACTGGAACGGGCGCTGGTTACGCTTCAACGGCTCATTTCTGCAACTGAGCTTTAGTAACTACGCCACTGGCCCCTACGACCAGGATGCTTGGGAACCGGGCGCAACCCCCGCTGGCCAAGAATCCCTGGAATACTACTGGCCCCCTAATCGGGCTTGGGGCTATGACACGGCTTTGCAACTGGCTCCGGCTGGCCCTGCGGCGGCGCGATTTGTCACCGCCAGTCAAACGCGGAATGAGTTTTACAGCGAATTGGCGGTGAGTGATGCCTACATGAACCAACTGTGTACGGCCTTTAATGCTGCTCCGAAGGGGGGCGCTTTGGCGGGTGCTCCGGCCACGGTGCCCTGTCTCTGAGGTGCTTCTGCTTTGACCATTGTTCAACGTCTGCCTGGAGTGTTTGTCATGGGTGTTCAGTCTGTCCTTTCCCCCCTGCGTTTAACCCGATCGCGCCCTGATTCCGCTGGACAGCGCGATCGCGCCCCTGCCGGATTTACCATCTTGGAAGTGTTGGTGGCCCTGGTGGTTGCGTCCATCATGGTGATGCTCATTACGCCGCCCGTGTTTTTGGTGACTGCCGCCCGCGTGCAACAACGCCGTGCCCAACAGTCTTTGCAACTGGCCCAGGCGGAAATTGATCGGGTGCGAACAACGGTCGAACGGGGGGTGTATACCCTGGATGATCTGCCGACGATGGCTGGGAATAATCTCAGTGTGGTACCAGCAGCCACGGGGATTGCCAGCCAGATGAAGTCTACAAATCCGGGTTGCAACACCTATCGGGGCGATCGCCTGGATAGCACCCAGTTTTTACCCATCGACATCAACGGCGACTGTCAATCTGACTTTTTGCTGCAATCCCTGCGAACGGATGGCCCCCCCGGCACCGCAGTACCCATCACGGGCTTCCAAATGGTGACACGGGTGTATGCCGACATTCCCTTTGTCCGCCAAAATATGGGCCAACTCAGTGCAACTCCGGCGCGGCTCACCTTTACGACAGGCATTGGCACCGCTGCCGTTCAACCCTTGGCCGTGCTGCAATCCACCATCGCCCGCCCTGATACCAGCAATGCGCTGCAAAACTATCGCACCCTTTGCGCCAATGGCGGTTGTTGACTCTGGTTGCTGCCAGTTCCCCTTGATTTGCTCCATCGTCTACCCCGGCATAAACCTATGATTCCTGCTTCTCCTGCTCCCCGGTTTCCGTGGCTGCGCGATCGCCTGCTACACGCCTATCGGCCCTGGTATGGGCGATCGCGCCGATCTCCCGCCCGTGGGTTTACCCTGATGGAATTGCTCGTTGCTCTGTTGATGGGCAGTATTGTGACTGGGGCGTTGTTGTATGCCACGGTCGAAATCTTGCAAATTAACCAGCGGGAAGACAACCGGGCCGAAACCCAGCGGGAAATGAAAGTCGCCCTGGACTTGATCAGCAACGAATTGCGCGAGGCGGTGTTTGTCTATGATGGCAACTGCCTCACGGGGGCGGGGGGCGGTAATGCAGGCTCAGTCAGGTGCCCAGGCATTTTGAACTATTTGCCGGGGTTGATTAATGCCCCACCCACCACCATTCCGGCGATCGCCTTTTGGCGCGTGGATGAGTTACCAAATCCCCTGGTGCAAGCCTGCGCTGCCAATGCCACCCAACTCTACGCCGACCCCATCCCCCCCGCCATCAGTGGAGTGCCCTGCCTTTCCCGCCGCACCTATAGCCTTGTGGTGTATTACCTGGATACCGCCAACCCCAATGGCACCTGGCGCGGCCAAGCCCGGATTCGCCGCTATGAACTGACCCAATTTAACCCCGATGGCAGCCGCAATCAGGGCTGGGTAGACCCCACCCTCACCGCCAATAATTTTCTGGGGTGGCCCCTGGATACGCAAGGGCGCAATCTGCAAACTCAGGCATTTTTGCCCGATGATTCTCCCAACCTTGCCGTTGGCCCCCCCAACGCTGCCGTTAATCCAACGGTCTTAGTCGATTTTGTCGATACACCGAACTTGGTTGGCAATGCCCCCGCCGCGATCGCCTGCCCCAGCGACTCCGCCAACCGCCAAACTCGCCTACCGCCCTTTGTCCGCACTCCCACCGCTGGCAGCCCCAGTTTTTATGGCTGTGTCCGAGGGGGGGGCGTTGATACCTCCCAAGCTGTGGCTATCCCCAATAATCCCGGTGGCCGCAACCAGGAAATTGCCCTGTTTCTCCGGGGGAATGCCGCCGGACGACCCGGCCTGCCCGCCAATGCCCGCCAGACTTTTGAGATTGAGACGCGGGTGTTGACCCGTGGCAGCTACGAAAAAAATCCCGCCCCCCAATAACGCCTGCGCCCGTTTTTTCTCGCCCGGAGGTTCCGCACCATGCCCCGTTCTCTTTGTCCGCTGTTGCGCCGTGCCGCGATCGCCCCTGCTGCCCCTGGCTTTACCCTGCTCGAAAATCTGGTGATTATCGCCATTGTGGGCATCTTAGCCGCGATCGCCGCCCCCAGTTGGCTGAGTTTTGTGGCCCAACAACGGCTAGGCCGCGCTAACGAACAAATTGTCCAGGCCATCCGGCAAGCCCAAGCCGAAGCCAAACGCACTGGCACCTATCGGGAAGTGCGGTTTGATTTCACTGCCGACCCACCCCGGTTTGCGATCGTCCCCGTGACCACCGCCTTCAACCCCAACCTCCGGCTGACGACCCTCCCCGCCGCCCAAGTCACAACCTGGGAACCCTTTGGCCAGGGCAACATCCCCGCCAACACTTTGACCCTCACCGACAACAACCCCAACGGCAACTCCCTCATCTTCAGCCCCAGGGGCACCGTCGCCAGCCCCAACCTTGCGCCGAGCAATCCCGCCCAACTGCCCTACAGCGTCACCGTGGCCCTCCGCAACAATCCCGCCAACCGCCGCTGTGTCCGGGTGGAAAGCGTGTTAGGGGCGATCAGCCAGGGAAAAAATAACGCCTGTTTATAATTCCGGTTCCCTTGATACTCAGCCCGGTGCCCATTGCGCGGCATCGGTTGACCATCCCGGCGATCGCGCCTCCCAATCTGCCGCCGCGATCGCCTTCACCCCCGTTGTGAGTTGATTCAGCCACCAGACATTCTGGGTTTGCACCGCTCCAAACCCCGCCGCGCCCATCCACGCATCCACACTCCCCGCTGCGTAGTCGCGAATGTAAGGCTCTTCAAAAATATTGTTCAGCCATTCCGTGTGCCGCAAAGTGGGTTGGTTGCCATCCAAAATCAAACACTGGCCCCCCACCGTCAATAGCCGATGGCCTTCGTGCAAAATGGCCTGAGCGATCGCCGGGGGCGTTTCGTGAAATAACAAAGAAGCCGTTACCACATCAAAGGATGCCGCCGGGAACCCGGTTTGCTCGGCTTTGCCATGCCGCCATTGCACGGTCAGCCCTGCATCCTGGGCTTTCACCTCCGCCACCGCCAACATATAAGGCGACAAATCTAGCCCGATCACCTCCGCCGTCGGAAAGGCTTGTTTTAACAACACCGTTGTTGACCCGGTGCCACAACCCAAATCCAGGATGCGGCGTGGTTGCCCCTGCACGGCGGCGACTAAAGCTTGGCGTACCAGCGATTCGCCCGGTGGCAGCACGTATTGCGTAATGGGGTCATAGGTAACGGCGGCACTCTGGGTCAGATACCCCCCTTTGATGCCGTGAAAATTGTGTTGCTGATAATAGTCGGGATAAACCAACCCCGGATCGGTGAGGCGATCGCAGGCCGCTGCCCAATCAATCCGCTGGGCCAAGGCCCGCATGGCCGATTCATCCAGCAGAAACGTCTGAAACAAGGGCGCAAGAAACTGTTCAAATAAGGACTCTTGACGAACTGGCATAACCCCTCCAACCGGTTGGCAGTGAGCGTATACACTTTTTAACAAGCTTACCGCGATCGCCCGGAACTGAGGGTCTAGCAAACCACCCCCTACAACTGCCCTCCGCCAAGTTGCGTATCCAGCCCTCGTCCCTGCCTGCCAGTAATTGTACGATTAAAGTAAAAAACCCTCAGTCGCGAAACCAAGGGTAGGTGTGTCTGAGGAGCCGGAAACAGCTTCAAACGTTGCTTTTTTATTAATAGCGATCGCGCGTGTCGTTGGTGCGACAATCCTGTGTCACAGCGGCATCAGCCCCACGCTTCAAGGCAGAAATATCTACTTTTCACTGCAAAAAAACCTGGATTCGCCCAACCGCAGACCGAATCGCGAAAATCCGTAGTTACCCGTAGCATCATCCTGGTTTGTGATCCAGATCCTACGTAATTTTCCATCGCTTTAAGACTTGAACAACAATCGGTGAAGAGTAGCAAAGGTAAGCATTTCCGCGCAGGACTTTGACCGATCAAATTCAGTAACTTAGGTTACATAAGCAACGGTGCGTCAAACAAAAACTTTGCACTTCACTCAGAACTTTTAGAGGTTAGCCATGAAACGCTCTTTCTCCCCTTCTTCTCTCTTCGCTGGTGTTGGTGTTGCGATCGCTGCTGGGATGATCGCTGTTGCCGCCCCTGCTAATGCCGCAACCGTCGCTTGCGCTGGCAGCATTGCGGATAACGTCACTGGAACCGCAGATTGCGAAATGAGCACCTCTGCCAACCAAGACTTCATCAATCAGGGCACTGTTAACACTGAAGGGTTCTTTGGGTTCGCCGACTGGGCTTTTGGTGGCAAAATTGGGATTGACGCTGGCTACAACGGCACTGGCACTGGTAAGAGCGGCACCTACGACTTCTCCAGCTTGTTCAGCAACCCCTTGGTACAAGATGTCATGATGGTCTTCAAGAGCGGTCAAGGCACCACCCTGGTTGGCTACTTGATGGATAGCGCTACAGGAAGCTGGACTTCTCCCTTTGAGAAAGCAGTCTTCGGTTTCAACGGTGGCAGCGTGAAAGATGTTTCCCACATCAGCGTTTACTACCGCGAAGGCAGCAGCGCCGCTGTTCCTGAACCCACCACAATGGCTGGTTTGGCACTGGCTGGCGCTGGGATGGCTGCTTACCGTCGTCGTCGGGCGGCTGCAAAGTCCAACGGCTAAAGCGATTGGCCTGGTCTAAGTTGTTGATGATCAGGCAACCTCTTCACTTCATCGATCCAATTTAATGCAGTCATCGCCGCTTGTCCGGTTCCCCCAGGGGAAAGGAGGCGGCGATTTTCCGTTGTGGCTTGTGGCGGGCTGGGGTCATTCTGGGGCCGATAGCGGTGCCAGACAAAAGACCCGCGTGGTATAGGCCAAATAAACTAGCCCTTGGGAATCAGCCCAGTGGTGATGCAGTTCTGTTAAAGCGATTTGGAGTTCGGTTTGCGATCGCGCATCCGTCGGCACGTAGGACACACTCATGGCGCGGCCAATCAACTCCGCTAAGGTCAATGGTTGCTGATAGGGAAACTGCCACTGCTGGGCTGGGCCAAAATCAGTTGTATTCAACAACGGGCGATCGGCTACCAGGCGTTGTTCGGCGGGATGGTGTTGGGATAACCGTTGCACAATCTGGCTGTAGCCCTGGGTGAATGGATCGGCGCGATCGCGATCGTTCCACACCACCGCCAACCGTCCCGTTGCCTTGACTATCCGCCGCAATTCTGGCAGGGCGCGATCGGGGTCAAACCAGTGAAACGCCTGGAAACACGTCACCACATCCACCGCCGCTGTCCCTAAGCCGGTCGCCTCGGCTGTCCCTGCTTGCCACGTCACCAACGGATAGGGACTGGCCGCATGACGCATGGCTGCATTGGGTTCCACGGCCCACACCGTCGCCCCCGTCGCCGCCAACAACCGGGCCGAAATCCCCGTCCCCGCGCCAATATCCGCCACCGTCAATCCGGCTGGATCACCCAGACCCTCGAATACTTGGGCGATCGCCGCCGCTGGATAGCTGGGCCGATATTGAGCATAAGCCTCAGCGCGATCGGAAAATCGCTCCAGGGGTTGCATGGCGTGTAGTTGTGAGGCTGGCGGTTCTATCTCTGATGGCATGTATATCCTGCACCTCCGGCGATGCTGCTTAGGCTTAAGTGTGCTGACGACCCCTCTGATTGACCCCACTTCTCTGCACCCATCAAAAATTCTTTACCTTACCAATTGCTTCGATCCACGGCGACTCCAGTTCAGAAGCCAGTCACTCCTTGTATACTATCCCCGTCAGACATCAACGTCCTGGGCTGTGGCAGGCATTACATAATTCACCTGTGCGCTCTGTTACCATCCTTGCTTGAAGCTGATGTCAGTTCATTCAGTTAGGTGTGAGGTTTCATGGCTAAACGTCTCTCCCGGCAGCGATCGCTGTCTATCCCAACCCCCCTTTTGGCCGCTCTTTTGGCTTCTGGGGCGATCCTCGGCTTGTCCCCATCTGCCAGCGCCGTAGAAAGCTTGGATCAGCCGATCGGCGCTTCTAGCTCCAGCGTGGCCGATGCGCGGCTCAATCAGCCTGCGTCCCAACCCCTGATCCTGGCCGAACTACCTAACCAGGGCCGCACCTCACTGATGGAGGAATTGCCCGGTGTTGGCGCGCTCAACGAACCCGCCCCCCAATCCGCCACTGCCCTCAACCAAGTCACCTCCGTTTCCCAATTTAGCGACGTTAAACCCACAGATTGGGCCTTTCAAGCCTTGCAATCCCTGGTCGAACGCTATGGTTGTATCGTGGGCTATCCCAACAAAACCTACCGTGGCAACCGGGCCTTATCCCGCTATGAATTTGCCGCCGGACTTAATGCTTGTCTCGACAAAATTCAAGAACTGATTGCCGCTGCAACTGCCGACTTTGTGAAAAAAGAAGATCTCGAAGTCGTCAAAAAGTTGCAAGAAGAGTTTGCTGCCGAACTGGCCGCGCTGAAGGGGCGGGTTGATGTCTTAGATGTCCGCACTGCCACCCTCGAAAAGCAACAATTTTCGACCACGACCAAACTTGGTGGGTTAGTCTGGTTTAACCGCACGACGGCCACCAGCTTTGATGATAATGTGCGATTTGAGGCGTTGCCCTTTAACGGGAAAACCCCCAGCGCGGCTCCTGATGGTGGTGTCCGCTTGGCCGGTCGGGATGCGCTTACAGGGCGGCCCATTGTGCAAACCCAAGACGAAGCCCAATCGACCTTTAGCTTTTTGACTTGGCTCACGTTTAATACTTCCTTTTCGGGGAGAGATTTACTGGTGACTCAACTAGCGGCGGGGAACGGGATTTCGCCCGTCAATGAGTTTGCCTCCGCTGGGTTCTTCAATTCCTTTGGTTCGCCCTTTACCGATCAGTCGGCAGGCCCGACGAATGGCAGTGCTGCGGTCGTTATTCATGACTTGTTCTACAGCTTCCCACTGAGCGACAAGGTGACGCTGACTGTGGGGCCACGGGTAAACTGGTATCGCCATTTTGATTTCAACCGCTATACCTTTTTCTTGACCGGGGCCAGCAGTTTTGACTCGATTGGAAGCACGCAGTCTAACGCGATCGATCGCGGCTCTGGGGCGGTGCTGGAATGGAACATTAGTCCAAAATGGCGGTTTGCTGCGGGCTACCTGGGCGAAAATACGGAGTTTTTACCCAGCACGATTCCGGGGTTGAATACTTCCAGCGATCCAAACTTTGGTCTCTTTGGCGGCAGCTACACGGCGACGGCAGAGTTGACCTTTTCGCCGTCGCAGAATTTTAACCTGCGGTTGATGTATAACTATTCGCGCTTACAAGCTGTCTTCGGGCAGGTTGGCGGTGCGGTGGGTGAACCTTTCCCCTATGGCCAAATTGATGCTGGCCCTGGTTTCTCGGTGTTTGATCCGGTTTCTGGGTTTGCTAGTGGTGGTGGGTTGCAGTTTGCCTCAGCTCATTTCTTGGGGGTGAATTTTGATTGGGCGATCGCCAAAGGCTTTGGGATCTTTGGGCGCTATGGCTACGCTGATATCAATCTGGAACCCATTGATGAAAAGGTCAACACCCAATCTTTCCAAGTTGGGTTAGGTTTCCCAGATTTGTTTAAGAAAGGGGCCTTGGCGGTTGTGACCTTCATGATGCCGATGGATATTACCAAAGGGCGGCGCTTTTTCGCGGCAGGTGCAGGGGATGGCGGCACCATGTACGAGTTGGAAGCCTCTTACTACTACCCGATTAACGATAATTTGGCGCTGGTTCCCGCCTTCTACGCCATCTTTAATGCCAACAACTTTGACAGCAACCCGACGGTTTACGTGTTTAATATGCGAACCCAATTTAGTTTTTAAGTTCGCCAGGATTGTGTGATCACCTATTAATCCTGAGTGGGCCAGTGTCTTCTAGGGGCGCTCTCCCTGGTCATAGGGAGGGTGTTCCTGGGGCTAGAACTCCTCACACCTCCCTTTGTAGCAACAGCAAAGCTCCCTTGAATTTATTCAAGGGGGTTTTTTACTGGGGTCAAGTTCTAGTTATTGTTGCGGCGTTGAAGCCTTCCCAGTTCCAGGGGCAACCGTGGCGGGTTGGAGTGGGGTTAGGGCTTGGGGGGAGGGGCGATCGCCCCGGCAAAACGGTTTGGCGAGAGTTGCTCAATGATCGGGTCAGCCGCGCCTCCTACTGCCTGGGCAAACCGCTGGGCCAAGGGAGTCACGATCGCCAACGGGTTACTGAAGCCCGAAAATAGGTGAACTCTGGGCAGGGTGGGCAATGCTCCGATCAGCGGCAAGCGATCGCGACTAAATGCGACCAAACACCGATGCCAGGTTCCCGGCACTGTTTCCAAGGCAGGTAACACGATCCCAACCTGCTCCCGCAGCAACCGCTCACTGTGCTGGGCATCGATTGGGGCGGCAGGGTCAGTGAGGGTGCGGCTAATTTGTCCGATGCGGAGATGCCCATCGAGAAATTGAATGGCCCCAGCGTCCAAAATTGGTGGAAACGGTTCATGCCCCGGCTCATCCCACAGGGCATCGTTTTCTGACTTGCTGGCCTCCGCTTCCAGGTCAAAGCGCGTTGTAGTGGCTGGCATCACCAGCGATCGCAAACTCACCTCCAGGGGCGGCGTTTCGATCAATTCTGCATGGGTAAAATACAGCGGCACCGCCACCCCCGCCCGTTTTAACAACGCCCGACTCAGTGCCCCCGCACACACCGCCACCTGCTCCGCCCTATAGGTTGCCTCTGGCGTTGTCACCAACACTCCGGTTTGTTCGGGTTGTACCGCCAACGCTTCCACCGAGGCAATCACCACCTGCCCCCCAAGGCGCACCAAAGCTTGGCGATAGGCTGTTGCTAATCGGCCCAAGTGCACATGCCCATGCTTCACCGTCAAGGCCCCGGCGATCGCCTCCCGGTTGAGCAATGGCTCCAACTCCCAGGCTGTTTCCCGATCCACCAACTGTGGCGGAATGGCAAACTGAGTATAGGACTGGGCCACCGCTGTGGGATCTGCCCCCGCCGCGATCGTCAACACCAAATCCAATTCACGCCATTGAATATCCGCTTTTAACTCGTCGGCCAGCGATCGCAACCGTTCCCGGCCCGCCGCACACAACTGCCGCGTCAACGCCGAGGTGCCCGCCCAAAACGCCACCCCGCCATACCCAAACCGAGTGCCCCCTTGCAAGGGCGCGTGTTGTTCAATCAACGTCACCGTTGCGCCCTGCACCGCCAACTCATAGGCCAGGGCCGACCCCGTGATGCCACCACCAATTACCACCCAATCTGTCATTGGTCTGCTCTCATTCCAGTGGACAATCGAACCCCCTCAGCCCAGCCCGTGCGCTCCCAACGGTCACAAACTTTCTAAATAGCTCAACAAGTCAGCCATTTCCTGGGGTGAAGGCTGAAACTGCGGCATGGGTGGCGTTTGTCCGCTGATGACCTGATGGATCATCTGCGTTTTGGATTTACGCGACGAGACATCAATCAAACTGGGGCCAACCCGGCCATCGGCCTGCACGCCATGACACCCGGCGCAGTTCATCTGAAAAATAGCCTGCCCCTGCCCTGCCTGCCCTGTCAAAGCGAGAACCTCCCGCACATAGGGATCGGGTCGTTGCGAAACGTAGAGCACTGCTACGGCGATCGCCCCCAGCAACAGGAGCGCCATCACCGCAGGCAGCCACCGCTTGGGCCATGCCTGTTCTTGTTCAAGTGCCTGATTATCCAAATTATCCCAACGTGCTTAACTTAATCAAAAGTGACAATTCGCCAAGAAAAGATCGGTTTTTTGGCATAAATTCTTTATTCAGTCTAAGGCCGTTTAGATAACTTTGCAAAAACTCTGCGCTCTCGTTTTGGGGAAGGCGCGATCGCCACCGCATCAGCCAACTCGCCCTTGCCCCGGCGCATCACCGTTCGAGAATTTCCTGGCCCCACCGCCATTATTTTAGGGCCGAACCCTGTACTATAGGATGAGAAACCCGCATTGATACAGCATTAAATCTGGTTAACAAAGGAGAGCACACTTGATCGAACCCATTCTGCTCGGCATTGTTCTGGGCTTAATTCCCGTTACCCTTTCTGGCCTGTTTGTTGCAGCCTACCTCCAATATCGGCGCGGCAACGAACTGGGGCTTTAATCATCCCTGGCCAATAAAACTGAATGATTCCATGCAAAGGCCCGTCTAGAAGTTTACCCCGGTGGTAACTGCTGACGGGCCTTGGTTTTGTGGATTGATGGGGGTGAGTTGATTGGGGTGGGCCGTTGCGTTTTAGGCATTTGGGCCAATGAGGGAAGTGGATACACCTCCAAGTTGTGGCACTAGCTAGCGAGTTGCCTCAGTAGCTATCGCCCGCTCCAGTGGTTTGCATTCCCAACAGTTGGTTGGCTTGCATGAGCCGCCGCGCAATCACTTGTCGCCGCCCCAAACTAATCTCTGACTGGGCCAACACGTCTTGTGCCCGCCGCCGATAGAGGGCGCTGGTTTCCACATCGACCTCATCAAGCTGTTTGAGATTGGAATAAACCTGCCGGATTGGAATTGCCATTTGCCATAACCTCCGAGTACGTTCTTACACCAAACTGGGCATTTGCGCTACCCATATAATCCATATTGCAAGCAGTAACGCGATCGCTTCTGTGATTAACAGCACGGTATCGTAATGGTCTGGAACACTGTTGCGTTGCATGGATTTACCCTCCAGCGTCCGTTATATCTCTATCTTGAGCCGAAGCTGTGCCAAGGGAGACCCCCTGCAACAAAGTGACAAATCAAGTCTTATATGTTCACACAGCGTTACCCAAAGCGACACAGGTTGATCTGACCTGGTTTTGGGCCAATCCGCTACGCGATCACCCCGGCACCCGTCATGATGGGCCACCCCAAATTTAAAATTAAAAAAAGGGAGAGCCACCAAAGCGCCTCCCCCTAATCATCAGGGTGCATCTACTTATCACAGTATGCCATTACAGGGGTGGGGGGTGTCACCCCCTAAATCGTATTTTTTTTGCAAAGAACCGTGTTAAATGTGGTGAAATCATGAAATTTCTTTGCTCTACAGGGTTATGGCGATCGCTTGATTCCTTTCTCTGTCAGGGTTTGGTCAAATTCGTTGCCGATGCCAAAAAAATCTGGAGGGTGCCCTTAATTGCAAGGCTCCCTCCCGCGATGTCCAGGATTTTAGGCATTGAGCCGTTGGGCCATCAGTTGATTCGTCAATTTGGGGTCGGCACGACCGCTGGTTTGTTTCATGACCTGGCCCACAAAGAACCCCAACAATTTGGTTTTGCCATTGCGATATTGCTCTAGCTCTTTGGGATTGGCCGCAATGACCGCATCGATCGCCTGGAGTAACGCGGCTTCATCGGAGATTTGGCCCAAGCCCTCGCGCTCGACGATCGCCTTGGGTGAGCCGCCTTGGGTCAGCAACTCCGGCAAAATATTCTTGGCGGCCGCATTGCTGATGGTGCGGTCTTCGATGAGGTTAATCAACTCCGCCAGGTGGGGCGGTTGCAGGGGCAAGTCCAGGAGCGTCAGGTTCGGCTGGCTGTTGAGATAGGCGCTGATATCCCCCATGAGCCAGTTGGCGGCTTGTTTGGCCGAGGCCCCGGCGGCAACCGTCGCTTCAAAGAAATCGGCGATCGCCCGGTCATTGGTCAACACCCGTGCATCATAGGGGGACAAGCCCAAGTCTTCGGTGTAGCGGGCGCGGCGCTGGGCCGGGAGTTCTGGTAATTGCGATCGCCAGGTGTCCAGTTGCTCCGCCGTCACCTCGATTGGCCCCAAATCCGGCTCCGGGAAATAGCGATAGTCGCTGGAGCCTTCCTTCGTCCGCATACTGATCGTGCGTTGTGCCCCTTCTTCCCAGAGGCGCGTCTCTTGCACCAGTTTTTCCCCTGCTTCCAGGGCTGTGATCTGCCGTTCAATTTCGTACTCGATCGCCCGTTGAATGGCATTAAACGAGTTCATATTTTTGATCTCGACCTTGGTGCCAAACTCCTCTTGCCCCACCGGACGCACGGAAATATTGACATCACAGCGCAGGGAACCCTCTTGCATATTCCCATCGCTCACGCCCAAATACCGCAAAATCCGCCGGAGTTCCTGGGCATACTCCGCCGCTTCCTGGCCAGAGCGCAAATCCGGTTCCGAAACGATTTCCAGCAGCGGCACCCCGGCCCGGTTATAGTCCACGAGGGAATAGGTCGAACCCGCAAGGCGATCGCTCCCCCCATGCACCAGTTTCCCCGCATCTTCTTCCATGTGCAGCCGGGTAATCCCGATCCGCTTTTGGTGCATCGTGTTGTTGGCTTTATCTTCCAGTTCAATCTCCAGATAGCCATGCTCCGCGATCGGCAGATCGTACTGCGAGATTTGATAGTTTTTGGGCAAATCTGGATAAAAATATTGCTTGCGATCGAACTTACTGTAAGACGCAATCTGACAATTGAGCGCCAACCCCGTCATCACCGCCGATTCCAGCACCGCTTGGTTGAGCACGGGCAACGTTCCCGGCAAACCCATACACACCGGATCAATCAACGTATTCGGCGGTTCGCCAAATTTAGTCGAACTAGCAGAAAAAATCTTGGTCGCCGTATTGAGCTGGCAGTGAGTTTCCAGGCCAATCACAGCTTCGTACTGAGTTTTCGTTGGAGCGGATGCAGTCATGAACTGATGCCTAACCTAAATAAGAAACTAAAATACCGAAATCACTGGAGTCTATTGTAGAAGACTGGGGCGGCCCCCATCAGGCGAGCTTTTCACCACTCAACACAAAAACTGGATCGGTGGCGGTAAACACCTGGCCCATGCCGCGCTTTTCCAATCGGTTCACCGCCGACTGCACTACTTCCACATTCCGCACTTGCAATTCGGCAAAGCTTTCCGAAACTTGGTATAGGGTTTCCAGCGTGGCCGCAGTGGCCACAATCCGGCCCTGGGGTGGCAAGTATTTCCAGGCTTCTGCCACCAGGGTTTTTAAGCCCCGTCCCCCTTCAATACAAATCCGCTGGGGCACCCCATCCAGGGTTTGTAGGCAATCTGGCGCACTGCCCTCCACCACTTGCACATTCGTGACTCCGAAGCGATCGCAATTTCGCCGAATCAAACTGGCTACGTCTTCATCCCGCTCGATCGCCACCACTCGCCCCGCCGGACACAACAACCCCGCTTCCACCGTAATTGTCCCCGTCCCTGCCCCGATATCCCACAACACCGAATCCTGCTGCAACCGCAAGGACGACAGCAGCAACAACCGAATTTCGCGCGGACTCATAGGAATCCCCGGTAGCCGCTCAAATAAATCATCCGAAATTCCCGGTGTGACGTAGGGCCAAAGAGGTGAAGCAGGCATTGGTTTAGCTCGAACAGAATGAACGGGTGAACCACGGTTAGAATGCAACTTGAAACTGCAAGGGGGAATCTCTGTAGAATTTACAGGTTCTAGAATTTAGCGTTCCTGGGGAATTTACCTAAAACCCGGTTCATAAGTCCCCCTGTTCTCAGCGGGCGAAACTGATGGCCTTCCCCAGTCCTCGCTCCAATCTAACCTGAACTGTTCTGATGTCCCCTACCATTCTGTGACTTTTGGCCTTGAGCTTGCGATCGCAAGATGCACAAAACCCCTTTTAGCCACCAGCGGATTATGCAACTTTGTTCCAAGAAAAAACGACCAAGAAAACAGTGTCAAGGGCAAGAATTTGTGAAAGCTCGTTAAAGCACTCAGTGATCTCTGGCATTTTGGCAACAGAATTGATAGAACTGCTATACCAAATCTTAGGAAAATACACATTTTGTGGTGTTGCTTGGCTAAGGTATTGAGCGAACTAACCTGGATTTCACTCTTGCGGTATAACCACGCTATCCGTTTTAGGGGATAAGTTTTGCGTAAGCTTAGGGTTCAATGGCGAGTAATAGCTAAGTGTTTTTTTCCCATCTATCTTAGGTTCCCATCATGGCGGCTGAGTTGAGACATGTATTAATCATCGAGGACGATCGCGGCTTCCAGGAACATATACTGGATGCCCCCATGTACTCGGTGGGCCGAGATCCGAACTGTGATATTCGGGTAGTCTCCCGTTATGTATCGCGTCGTCATGCCACGCTGGTGCAAATTCCGGGCCACGACGATGGTTCCTTTCACTATCGCTTGGTGGATGGCACCCCCAAAGGCAAGCCCAGTTCCAACGGGGTAGCGGTGAATAGCACTAAGGTGCGGGCCTGCGACTTGAGTGATGGCGACGAAATTTTGCTGGGTTACGAGGTGCAGGCTACCTATCGGATTGTGGTATACGATCGCACCCGTCGCCCGGAATCGGATCAAACCATTGTGCCGGAAGAGCAACTCAGCCCGGTTTAGTAGAAAGATTGTGATTAGATTTGCAAGACGGTGAGGGTGGCTAGGGTTGGATCGGTGCATCCTGTGACGGTGCCGCCTTGGGCCAGGATCGCGCGGAGGTAGGCGATCGCGGCTTCTGAAATGACTTCGCCAGGGATCAAGACGGGAATTCCAGGTGGATAGGGACAAAGCAATTCGGCGCTGATTTGGCCAATCGCCTCGGCCCAAGGACAGGTCGCAATGGGGGCAAAAAAGGCTTCGCGGGGGGAACAGGCCAGGGTGGCGGACGGTAAATCGCCGCCCACGGTTGGACAGGCTGAGGAGTCAATGGCTGGAGCGGCGGCCGCCAGGGCGCTGAAGGCGGCAACCAGGCGATCGCCCTCGGTGGTGGTGTTGCCGTGGGTCAAGATAAAGGTTAAATGCTGGAGGCTGGGTAATTCTGCCACTACGCCAAATTCTGTCCGCAGTTGTTCGTCCAGGGTAAACCCATCCAAACCCAGCGCCGATACATCCACGGTTAACCGGGTGCGATCGAGCCATTTGGCCCCGGCAGTACGGAGATCGGCGGGTTGGAGGACGCGCAGAGCCGGATTGCTCGACAGGCGCGATCGCACCGAATCCGCCAGCGCCAATGCCTGATCCAGGAGGGCTGCGCCGTTGGTCGCCATTTGCCACCGGGCAGCATCCAGGGAAGCCAACAGGAGATAGTTGGGACTGGTGGATTGCACCAGGGTCAGGGCTTGGGCCAGTCGCGTTGCAGAGATGCGATCGCCCTGGAGATGCAGCATGGCCGCCTGGGTTAATGCGGGTAAGGTTTTGTGGGTAGATTGCACCGCCAAGTCCGCCCCCGCCGCCAGGGCCGTCGGTGGTAGTTCGGGATGAAAGGCAAAGTGGGCACCGTGGGCTTCGTCCACAATCAGGGGCACTTGCGCTTGGTGGCACAGTTCCGCGATCGCCGCCACATCAGGGCACACACCGTAATACGTGGGGGAGACAATCAGCACCGCTTTGAGGTCTGGATATTGGGCCAGGGTCGCGGCAACCGTTGCCGGAGCTACACCCTGCGCCACGCCCCAGGTCGGGTCAAAGTCGGGAGCCATAAACACTGGCACTGCGCCCGTGGTGATTAACCCAGCGATCGCCGATTGATGCACGTTGCGCGGTAAGGCAAGGCGATCGCCAGGGCTACAGGTGGCGGCGATCGCGGCAATGATGCCACTGGTTGACCCATTAGCCAAAAACCAGGTGCGCTCTGCCCCAAACGCCTCAGCCGCCAAGCTCTGGGCCTCGTGAATTACCCCCACGGGCGCAAACAGATTATCTAATTCCGGCAGTTCTGGCAAATCCCCCCGCAAGGCCGTCCCCAAGAGGCGATCGCACTCTGCGGTCACCCCTCGCCCTCGTCGATGCCCCGGTGTATGAAAGGCCGCATCCGATCGCTGGGCCAACTCCGCTAACCGGGTTAACAGGGGCGTTTCCTTCTGGCGATCGCGCGCTGCACCCACCACCGCCTACTTCACCACTTTGCCATCGGGGAGAATCGCCCCTTGCAACTGTGCCCCCTCCGTTCGCACACCGCCCATTTGCGCCTTTTTGAAGTTTGCCTTTTGCAGATTGGCATTGGAAAAATCCACCCCCCGCAGGTTGGCCCCCTCCAGGATCGCCCCTTCCAGGTTGGCCCCCGTCAGATTGGCCCCTTCTAAATCCGCCCCGTACAGATAAGCCCCTTTGAGATCGGCATTCGTTAAATTAGCGTTGCGGAGTTTGACCAAGGCCAGATTGGCTTTTTCCAGGCGACTATCGACCAGGGTGGCATAGTCCAAAATCGCTCCCTGAAAGGCCGCCGCGACTAAACTGGCCCCGCGTAAATTGGCTCCTTCCAGGTCATAGCTATAAAATGTGGCTCCGTCCAACTGACACTTTTCGCATTGGCGCGTGTCGATTAGTTGCTGACGTTGAGTGGGCTGGGCGGTAACGGCCACCGCTGCCATAAGGGTATAGGTTGTTGCCACTGCCGCGATCGCCCATCGATTTTGCATCTCACCCGCCTCCTTTAAGAACATCAACTGATCGGCCGCAGAATTACCTTCAGTTTAATCCTGTCCCCCTGGCCCCCCGGAGGTGGATGGTTTTTTCGACAAGAATTTTTTGAGAAATGGTGCAATGCCTTCAAATAGTTGGTCGGGGTATTCTTCGTGCAAACCGAGGGAACCCGGCATCCGATAGACCTGCACCCCCGTAAAATGCACCACAAACTCCATTTCTTCGCGGGACTTGGGCGGTGTTTGCTCTCCAATCACAATCAACGCAGGATGGGGCAAGGGCTGGAAGTAATCCATAAATTCTTTCCGGTTTTGCACCGGGTCAAGGCCACCCGTCACAAAGGCCACCGACGCAAACCGTGCGCCCCGTTTCCGGGTGGTTTGCCATTTCTCGCGAATGAGTTGGCGGGTGATGTGGCTGCGATCGCCAAACACATGCCGCCCATACATCCAGCGCAAGAACCAGGGCAACGTATTCAAGGCATAGAGCAACTGCCCCAGAATCGGTAATTCCACCAGTTGCCGCACCAGTTTGAATAAGCCTTTTTTCGGCCCCAGCATCGTCGGTAACGGGCCGCGCCAGGTGGGATCAAGCAAGATCACATAGGACCAGGGTTTGGGGTCTTGATGGGCTAACTGCATCACATAACCGGCCCCATGCCCCGCCGCGATCGCCACCACCGGATCACTAAAATTGGCCCGCACAAAATCTCGCATAAACCCATGATAAAACGCGGGTTTGTAGGGGAGCGCCGGACGGTCAGAATCTCCAAAACCGGGCCAATCCACCAGCCAAACCTGAAATTGCTCGGCCAGGTGAGTGGCGATCGCCCGCAGTTCCCCCCGACTCGACACCGAACTCAACGCCGGAAACATCACAATTGGCTGGCCCGCGCCCCAGACCTCGTAGACAACGCTGATTGGTTTTCCCTTCCAGACCCAGCTAAATTCACGCACTTGACTCGCCGGACTGGCAGAAAACGCTTCAGACAGGATTGACTGGTTCGCAGACACACAACCACCGTAAACAATTGCAAATTCTTCTTCCTTAAATCTACCGCCGATGGGGGAACGGCAACCATGATCTTGAAAAATCCTTAAATTCCTGCTTCCAATCGGCCACTTTTTTGGGCCGTTGACCCGCGCCAGGAAGCCAGAGTCCGGCTGAGTCCATTGCCTTTTTCTTTTCCCGATACCGGGGCGATCGCGGGGACTGGCCCCACTTATTAACCAGGAGGCAAAGCCACCCGTTCCCCCGCCGAGATGTTAACAAACCAGGAGATTAGATAAAAGGCTACCGACTGAGCCAGGGCTTTCCCTTACAATATTCGAGATTTTCAAGTCTCCTGAGTGGACGATTCACACCATGCCGCGTCGAAACGATCTCCATAAGATTTTGTTGATTGGCTCTGGGCCGATTGTCATTGGCCAAGCCTGCGAGTTTGACTATTCGGGCACCCAAGCCTGCAAAGCCCTCCGCGACGAAGGCTACGAAGTCATCTTGGTGAACTCCAATCCGGCCACCATCATGACCGATCCCAACACTGCCGATCGCACCTATATTGAACCCCTCACCCCCGAAATTGTCGAAAAAATCATCGAGAAAGAACGGCCCGATGCCCTCCTCCCCACAATGGGCGGCCAAACAGCCCTCAACTTGGCGGTGGCACTGTCCAAAAATGGAGCCTTGGAAAAGTATGGCGTTGAACTCATTGGGGCCAAACTCCCGGCGATCGAAATGGCCGAAGACCGCAAACTCTTCAAAGAAGCAATGGAGCGGATCGGCGTTGGGGTCTGCCCCTCTGGGTTGGCGACAACCCTCGAAGAAGCCCGTGAAATCGCCCATCAAATCGGCAGCTATCCCCTCATCATTCGGCCTGCCTTTACAATGGGGGGTTCCGGCGGCGGCATTGCCTACAACCAGGAAGAATTTGAAGAAATTTCCCAATCCGGCCTAGATGCCAGCCCCGTCTCTCAAATCTTGATCGAAAAGTCGCTGTTGGGCTGGAAAGAATATGAACTCGAAGTCATGCGAGATATGGCCGATAACGTGGTCATTATCTGTTCGATCGAAAACCTTGACCCGATGGGGATTCACACCGGCGACTCGATTACGGTCGCTCCGGCTCAAACCCTGACGGACAAGGAATATCAGCGGTTGCGGGATGCGTCGATCAAGATCATTCGCGAGATCGGCGTGGAAACGGGGGGTTCCAATATTCAGTTTTCCGTGAATCCTGACACGGGCGAGGTCATTGTCATTGAGATGAACCCACGGGTTTCCCGGAGTTCGGCCCTGGCTTCCAAGGCAACGGGCTTCCCGATCGCGAAAATGGCCGCCAAACTTGCCGTTGGTTACTCGCTGGATGAAATTCCCAACGACATCACCAAGAAAACTCCCGCCAGTTTTGAGCCGACGATCGATTACGTCGTCACCAAAATTCCGCGCTTTGCCTTCGAGAAATTCCCCGATGCCAAGCCCGTGCTCACGACCCAAATGAAATCTGTGGGTGAAGCAATGGCGATTGGGCGGACGTTTCAGGAGTCGTTCCAAAAAGCCTTGCGATCGCTGGAAACGGGGCGGGCGGGCTGGGGTTGCGACAAAGATGAAAAAATCCCCAGTCTCGAATCCTTGCGCGGCAGCTTGAGAACCCCCAACCCGGAACGGATTTTTGCCATTCGCCATGCTTTTTTGATGGGCATGAGTGTGGAAGATATCTATGAATTGACTGGGATTGATCCCTGGTTTTTGGACAAATTGTATGAACTGCTAGAAACAGAAAAATTCCTCAAGCGCACTAGCTTAACTGGCCTCACCGCCGCGCAACTGTTGAGCATCAAACGGCAAGGGTTTAGCGATCGCCAGATTGCGTTTGCCACCAAAACCACCGAAGACGAGGTGCGGCGCTATCGCATGGGCCTCGGCGTGATTCCCGCTTACAAAACTGTGGATACCTGCGCCGCCGAATTTGAAGCCCTGACCCCCTACTACTACTCCACCTACGAAGAAGAAAGCGAAGTGCTGCCTTCCACCAAGCGGAAAGTCATGATTTTGGGGGGTGGCCCCAACCGCATTGGCCAGGGCATTGAGTTTGACTACTGCTGCTGCCATGCCTCTTTTTCCTTGCGGGATGATGGCTTCGAGACCATTATGGTCAACTCCAACCCCGAAACCGTCTCCACAGACTACGACACCAGCGATCGCCTCTACTTTGAGCCGTTGACCAAAGAGGACGTGCTGAACATCATCGAGGCAGAGCAACCGGAAGGAGTCATCATCCAATTTGGTGGCCAAACCCCCCTCAAGCTTTCCGTGCCCCTGGCCCAATATCTGGAAGCCAACCCCAGCCTGACGACCAAAATTTGGGGCACCTCCCCCGATTCCATCGACACCGCCGAAGACCGGGAACGGTTCGACAAAATTCTGCGCGAACTGAATATTCGGCAACCCTCCAACGGCATTGCCCGGAGCACCCAAGAAGGCTTGGAAGTGGCGCGGCGGATTGGGTATCCCGTGGTGGTGCGGCCCAGCTATGTGTTGGGGGGGCGCGCGATGGAGATTGTTTACTCTGACGATGAACTGCGGCATTACATGACCTATGCGGTGCAGGTGGAGCCAGATCACCCCATTCTGGTGGATCAATATCTGGAAAATGCCACGGAGGTTGATGTAGACGCGATCGCCGATGCCACGGGCAATGTCGTCATTGGGGGAATCATGGAGCACATCGAACAAGCGGGGATTCACTCCGGCGACTCGGCCTGTTCCCTGCCCTCTGTCAACCTCAGCCCCACGGTGTTGGAGCAAATCCGCACCTGGACGATTCAACTGGCCAAAGCCCTAAACGTCATTGGCTTGATGAATATTCAGTTTGCCTGCCAGGGCGAACAGGTCTACATTTTGGAAGCGAACCCCCGCGCCTCTCGCACCGTCCCCTTTGTGGCGAAGGCGATCGGTGTGCCGCTGGCCAAAATGGCCGCTCGGATTATGTCAGGCAAAACCCTGGCGGATCTGAACTTTACCCACGAGGTTATCCCCAGCCATATCGCAGTGAAAGAAGCGGTGTTGCCCTTCGAGAAATTCTCTGGCACTGACCCGGTGCTGGGGCCAGAAATGCGCTCCACGGGCGAAGTTATGGGGATTGACACGGATTTTGGAACGGCTTATGCCAAGGCTGAACTAGCCGCCAGCCAAAAACTGCCCATGCAAGGGACGGTGTTTGTCTCTGTCAGCGATCGCGACAAACTCCCCTGTGTATCCGTGGTCAAAGACTTTATCGAACTTGGGTTTCACATTGTCGCCACCGAAGGCACCCGCCGCGTCTTGCTAGAGCATGGCTTAGATGTGGATCTGGTCTTCAAACTGCACGAAGGACGGCCCCATGTGGTGGATGTGATCAAGAACGAGCAAATTCAGCTCATCTTCAACATTCCCACTGGGGAAGAAGCCAGGGCCGATGGGCGCACGATTCGGCGCACGGCACTCATGTACAAAGTCCCCATCGTGACAACTCTGGCCGGAGCCAAAGCCACGGCGGCGGCTATCCGTGCGCTCCAAGCCCAAACCCTATCTGTCAAAGCCTTGCAAGAGTACAACCTCTAGCGATCGCGCTACAGCACCAGGCTCCGTGGCCCCCAGCCCGCTCTAGCCGCCACGAAGCCACCAACACCCGCCGGGAAATCACTTCTCGGCGTTTTTGTTTGGCGCGAAGGGTGCGCCGATCGCCCGCCAGCGCGATCGCCAGTTGGGGAGAACCCAAATCGCCCCTTTAGGGGGATGCCCCTGACTTCTGGTATCCCTAAAGTGAAGACATCTAAGCCGCGCCCGTAACATAGCCCCGCAAACCTTAGAGAAAGTTTAAGATGCAGGCAAAATAAATTAAGTTTGGTTAATCTCTTATTCATTCGATAGAGGACATTCTATCCTGCTAGCTTTGTAAACTTTGCTGTGTTTTGTTGCCCAGGATGCATTTGAACAAAAGGAATCCGGGTAATCTCTAATTAGCCTCCTAAAAGATTTACCCTGCTTCCGACGTAGTTGCAATCCTGAGAATCTTTCAACTGGGGGAGACTTATAAACTCATAAAAGATACAATAGTTAACAGAATTCAAAAGTTTTGGTTACAGTTGTATGACACACCAAGTATTGACCATCCTGCCTTTAGCTATTTTTGTCACTGCGATCGCCCTGACAGAGCGCAACCGCCGCACCGCCACCCAAACTGAAGCCGTGTTAGTCCCCGTCCGTATTCGCGATCAGTTTCCCAAGCCATAACCGCCCGAACTACCAGCAGCTTTTTGCCCCAAGCTGTACCCAGCCCAACTTCAGCCCGTTTGGTTATGCCAGTCGGGCTAGGCTCAGTCCCCCAAAGTCCTCCTACCTTCTGTCAGTGCTATGAAAACCACCCCGACCTCATCTGATCTCGTCCGCACTTATCTGCGTGAAATTGGGCGCGTCCCCTTGCTGACTCATGAGCAAGAGGTCGTCTATGGTAAGCAGGTTCAGCACCTCACCACCCTCACCCTCGCCAAAGAGGAACTCGCCGAGCGACTTGGGCGCGAACCCTCGATCGCTGAGTGGGCCGCTCACGGCGCGATTTCCATCCCGGAATTGCAGCGGGTCATCCGCGAGGGCGAAAAAGCGAAACGGAGAATGGTTGAGGCTAACTTGCGCCTAGTCGTCTCGGTGGCCAAGAAGTATACCAAGCGCAACGTAGACCTACTCGACCTCATCCAAGAAGGCACCATCGGGATGCAACGGGGTGTGGAAAAATTTGACCCCACCAAGGGGTATCGTTTCTCCACCTATGCCTACTGGTGGATTCGGCAAGCCATCACGCGGGCGATCGCCGAGAAAGGTCGCACCATTCGCCTCCCAATCCACATCACTGAAAAACTGAACAAAATCAAAAAAGCCCAGCGCCAGCTTTCCCAGCAACTCGGACGGGCCGCCACTGCCAGTGAGTTAGCCCAAGAGTTGAACCTGACCACCAAACAAGTCCGTGACTACTTAGAGCAATCCCGGATTCCCCTATCCCTGGATCTGCGAGTTGGCGACAACCAAGACACCGAACTCGGTGAACTCTTGGAAGACACGGGCGCTTCTCCAGAAGAGTTTGCGTTGCAATCGGCCCTCAAAACCGACCTAGAACGCTTGATGGCCGACCTCACCCCCCAACAGCGTCAAGTCTTGACCTTACGCTTTGGGCTAGAAGATGGCCAGACCTTAACCCTAGCCAAGATTGGTGATCAGCTCAACATCAGCCGGGAACGAGTGCGCCAAATCGAGCGGGAAGCCCTCAGCAAACTGCGGAAACGCAAGGCCACAATTGGGGAATATCTAGCCAGTTAGGCATTCTCCGGCAAAGGCTTCTGCCAGTCTATGCAAGGCACAGAACCCTATCAAACCGATTGCCACGCGCTATTCTGGTCGCCTACCCGGACAATCGAGCCGCATTGACTAACATCACTAAAACCTAAAACGCCCTTCTCCTAATTCCTTGCTTAGAGCAGACAAGGGGATTTGATCGCATACTTTGGCAAAAATTCCTGCGTTCACCAGCAGCGGAGGAACCGTAAACTGAAGGATAGATCTAAATTCCTCGTCATCTCTAAGATTGGTGTTGGGAGAAGGGTGAAATGCCTTTTACTATTTAATCTGTCTGCTAGCGGCGGCGATCGCAACGGCCAGAGGCAAAACCATTATCCTCGGTTAACTGACAGATCTATTGTTGTAGCTTGGTTTGAACAGGTGAAACCCAACCCTAGCCTGGATTTTGTTGGGTGGTGTTAACGCCAAATCAACCTACGCAAGTCTCAGGGTTTCAGGAGTTATCTCAGTTAACCAGCCATTAACCTCAGCAACCTAAATTATTTTTATTGAAATTGATCCTTTCTAGGACGTTAGAAAAAATAGATAGCTAATCAATTTTGATTAAGGATAGGTACATTTAAACAATTTTGCAAAAACAGAGAACAAGTATCAATTACTTTGCTGATTTGTCAAAGAATGATTTGATACTTGTTTTGTTTCCAATTTTGCGTATAAACAGCAGGTTAAGAGTAAATTTTTAACATTGTATTTTGGTTTTTGTGAACAATTTAGCTCTGCCTTAAGAGCGATGTTATTAATTGTTATTCTTGTGATTCTGTGATCAAAGCATCACATTTTACCTCAGGAGAACACAATCATGGTTGTAAGTTTGACCGATACAAAACGTGCCGCGATCGCAGAGAAACTCGCTAGCATGAAAGAAATTCAACAGCTTATTATTGATAACGAGCAACGTTTTGTGCAAGAGTGTCCCGATCCAAAACTCCGCGATCGCCTAGAAGAAATGCTGGAAGATGATCAAAAAAATCTAGGCGTAATCGAGACAACAATTACTCAATATGGAGTCAGAAACGAGCCTAAAGAGACGGTTCAGCAAATGGTAGAGCAGGCACAGAAAATGATGCATGGCTCACGCCTAAGCCTATACGAAAAAGTCGCTCAACATGAACTGCTGAAGCATGGGCAGGTGATGTCTGGCTTGGTGGTGCATCAAGCGGCCAAAGTTGTTGGTAAAGACGTTGAAGCAGCGATCGCTCCCCTAAACACAGTGAACTTTGAAAACCGGGCACACCAAGAACAACTCAAGGGCATGTTGGAATACCTGGGGACACGAGAATTAACGGGTGAGGAGCCAGATCAAAGTGTTTGGGGACGAGTTCAGGATGCAGTTGCCGCACTGTCTGGGGTTCTTGGAGGGGCTGTTACTCAAACCAGCGATAAATCTGATCTGGATATCATGAATATCATTTTCATGGATCACCAAAAAGCAAAAACATTGATTTCCGAAATTCGCAATACTGACGATGCAAACAAGGTTCAAGAGTATTTTGGACAATTGTACAAAGATTTAATTGTGCATTCCAAAGCAGAAGAACAAGTCGTTTATCCGGCTGTCCGCTCTTTCTACGGCGAAAGAGATACTCAAGAGCTTTATGATGAACAAGCGGAATTAGAGCAACTGTTGAAGCAAACTAGAAGCTTACAACCAGGCTCGCAGGAGTTCCGTACAAACATCAAAAAAATCAAGGAAATGGTTGGCGATCATACTCGCCAAGAGGAAAGCACAATGTTTACTGCAATCCGCAAAAACTTTTCTGAAGAACAGCGGGAGCAGTTGGCAACGCAGTTCAAAGAGGCAAAGAAGCAACTCCAAAATCAGATGTAGTCTATTTGCTGCAATGAGCTAAGTTGTTGCTAGAGCCTTAGAAAACAACTTAGCCCGACGGCAGGAATTAGGGTGATTTAAGGCAATGGTAGTAGGTGGAAAGGCCCAGTACAAAACCCAGTTAGATGGGGTTGGGTGAAAAAACTCAATATGGATGGGTGCCGCGATCGCAAATCTGGCCAGTCCTGACTTCCACCTACCTAATAAAGACTGCTCTCAGACTTTTAGAGCAGTCTTTCGGTCTGCCTTTGACCTTGATAAAATGTCTAACTGAAGGAGTGTTGAATTGTAGTTTGCTGTTTGTATTGCATTCATTAGATTTTGGAAAATCAAGTCAGGATTAGGGCTGAAAATTAATTCCCTAAAGAGGTTGGTTGAGATTGCTTTCCGATTGCAAAGTTTACCAGTTAGCTTTTCTACTCAAGCCAGTGTTATGCTTTGCCTGAGGCATTATCCAGCCCAAAGCAACACGCTGCGACCGCCGTATCTGTCTCTAACTTTTTCCGCCAAATTTTGGGAAACGCCCTACAGTAGAACTAGTTTTTCCAGCTTTTTTAACTTGTGACTCAACCCGAAGCCCTGCGTCAGTTGCTCCAGGCGGTTGCCCAAGGCGACCTTTCTCCTGATCGTGCCCTCGATCAGCTCAAATATTTGGCCTACGAGCCGGTGGACGATTTTGCCCGGATTGACCACCATCGTGCCCTCCGCACAGGCTTTCCGGAGGTGATCTGGGGGCCAGGAAAAACCCCTGAACAGATCGCGCGGATTATGGAAGTGATGCGGCATCAGGCTGCCGTTGTGATGGCGACTCGGATTGAACCCGATGTTTACGAGCAGTTGCGCGATCGCGTGCCCGGTCTGCACTACTACGCAATGGCGCGGATTTGTGCCGTGCAAGCGCGGAATGAAACTCGGACTCCCTATCCGGCGGGGCCACACCGGGCGGGGTTGATCAGCATCCTCTCTGCTGGCACTGCTGACTTACCGATCGCGGAGGAAGCGGCTGTGACTGCGGAATTGTGTGGCTTCCAGGTCAAGCGATTGTGGGATGTGGGGGTGGCGGGCATTCATCGGTTACTCAGCCAACGAGAGGCGATCGCCGATGCGGATGTGCTGATCGTTGTTGCCGGCATGGAGGGAGCCTTGCCCAGTGTGGTGGCTGGTTTGGCCGATTGTCCTGTCATTGCAGTGCCCACCAGTATTGGCTATGGGGCCAGTTTCAACGGTTTAGCGGCGTTGCTGTCCATGCTCAATTCCTGCGCGGCTGGGGTCGGCGTGGTGAATATCGATAATGGCTTTGGGGGGGCAATTCTGGCAGGCCAAATTCTCCGCACTGCCAATCGCTTGAGTCAAGGTCATCACAACGGCTACTAGCGAGGGCGATCGCGCGACTTTCGCGGCATCACAAAAAGTTCTATATCGCCAAACTGAATCTGTGAAAATCTTTCCCTGACATCTGTCTAAATTAAGCTGAATATTGGGTCAAGAATGCTTCGGTGATCGCCCGCAAAGGATCGTCTAAACATTGTAAGGTTTGCTGCGCTATGAACTCTGGCACACCCCCATAGAACGCTTCGGCAATTCCACCCGCCATGCACGCCAAAGTATCGCTATCACCACCAATAAAAATAGCATTGCGAATCGTATCTTCAAAGCTCGTTGATGCCAGAAAAGCAATCAACGCCTGGGGAACTGATCGCTGGCAGGTCACTCCGGCGGGTTCGACTGCCGTTAATTCTACACTAAGATCATAGGCAAATTGACTTTCGATAAATGCCTTAATTTCCGGTTTGGAGTGATGGTTACGAGCCATAAAAATTGCTGCTGCGATCGCTTGCGCTCCTTTAATTCCTTCGGGGTGATTGTGAGTTGCCGATGCGCTTTGTTTTGCCTCTTCAAGTATCTGCTCCAGGCGATCAAATCCATAGGCTATCGGGCTAACTCGCATGGCTGACCCATTACCAAAACTATTATAGGGTTCGAGGCTATCTGAAAAGCCCCACAACATAAACCGTGCCCCATATCCCGCCCGTGGATATTGATTGAAATACTTTTTGATGCTGTGGTTATACGGTGTTTGGTTTAGCAAACTATCAGCCACTGCAATTGTCAATACTGTGTCATCGGTAAAGTGGCTTTTGGTTGTAAATAGCTCAAACTCCTTACTGCGAATTGTTTTTCCTTCGTAGATAGAACCAACAACATCACCAACAATTGCGCCTAGCATCCAAGTCCTCTTGATTAAATTGAGATCGACAAAAATAACTTTCAAGCCTGTTTTATAGGCATTAAAGAGGGCTGAGACAAAAGGCTTAAAAAACGTTGCTTTATAGGATAAATTGCCGTCAAAAAGTAGCGATCGCTCCTTGCCTGTCTCCTCTGAAGCCCATAACCAGCATATTCTTTAGAAAAACCGCGATCGCTTTACTCCTACAAATGACTTTAACTCCCACGACCCTACACAGGCATATCTTCCCAGTGCCGAACGATTCTCCGACTTGATTGTAAACCCTCAATTAAAAACAGCAGATCAGTATAACTATCGGTTTGCTTGATAGCATCCAGGTAAAGAATCCGGTGCGCGACTTGTGGCAACCGAAAACACCAATACAAACTCATTAATGGATTAATCCAAAGTTTGCTGCCTTGGGTTCGGGCAGTGGTGTGATAGTCGCCATAGTGGCCAGCCAATGCCAAAAGAATTGAACTTGTAACAATGCTGATCTGCTCCGGCATGGCCTGAAAAACAAATTCACTAGCCTGTCGATACTGCTGCACTTCTGGCATTTCCTGCAAAAGAGAAAAGGTACCCAAAAAGCCACCACTCGCAATGAGTTCTGCTACTCCTGCTAATACATGGGCATGGCAAACCCCGTGATAGCGATCGATGCCAAACCCCAAACACACTAATAATTTCGTTGCAACAGTTAGTTCATTCACCACAGCAATACTGGTGATATCTTCATGGGGTGTGCCCAGCCCAACTTCATCGCCGCGCATCAAACTATCTGTGCCGCCATCCACTAGCACGATCGCGTCTAAGGCCAAAGTATCGACCAAAGTTTGATAGCTAGCCAGCAGCGGCTTAAACCCTGTGCGTTCAAAACAATAAATTGGTACTTCTTGACCTTGTTGGCGAAACCAAGTTGACAAATGTTGCTCAGGAAAATAGTTGCGTGGACGAGGAGTATCGGCTGTCACCTTGAGTAAATCAGGCGATAACCTCGTTTCGCTATCAGGCAAATACGAAAAAGATAAATTCGCCAGGTAAACAGTTTTACCCGCTGCCCTCAAACTGAAATAGAGAGGCAACCCGCAAAAAATATCGAAGCCTCCGCCCGCTCCTGCTAACAGGAGCGTCTTTGACTGTTCTAACTCAACAAAGAAAGGTAAGGTTGATAGCTGCATTCTTTTTGATAGCAAAGACAGATATTTTTACTAGAAAAAAATATTACTTTTAATATCAAATATTTACTTGAATCTGCTTTTCTAAGTCTTCACGTAAAGCCTCTTTAAGCGAAATCTCCAAGTAGAATTTTCTCATCGCACTAGATGTACTTTGCTTCAAGATTGGCGATTTTGAAGCTTTTGTTGAATGTGATTTTTACGAGTACGAAATGTAAAGCTAGCGGATGTATCTCCGATGCGCTTCTTATCTTCAGTTTCAACCTCTTTGCTATCCGTTGCTTCAGTGTATTTGTTGCTTGGTAATAAACAGATAACAATTGCCGTTATTCCCAGGAAAATTGCAACAATTCCTCCTAACTTGCTCCATGTTAACCAGATAATCATTTCAAATAGCAGTAGAATTAATCCTACTGCTTTGCGGCCTGCATAATAGTCGTGGAAACCATGCATTGCGCGAGGAAAGTTAATTTCGAGAATGCCAATGCCTATTACAACTATTGCTGGAAAAATAGCCCATTTCAGCTTTTCTACAAATGTCATTGACTGCATGCCACCCACCGTGCATGTTTACACTTGTAGTCTTCCCATTTTTACAGAAAGAGTAACTTCTCCTTTCTAGCCATCTACAAAATTTGATCGGACATTGTTTGAGCATCAGTTCCACAACAGATGCAGTTAGTTGTGGATGGGTAGCACCAGTAGCACACGCGGTAAAGCATGAGTTGGCGTTATTGTGAGTTGAGTTTTATGCCACGATCGCGTGGTAATTAATCGACCCAGCGGACTTCGATGAAATGGGTGGGGCGACCAAGTTGATCGCGGAGGGGGGAAATGTTGGCGATCGCAAGGTTAAAGGGAATGGCGGTGGTGACATATTGCTGCACCAGCGGTCCCAATTCGGGGGTGAGGTAGGCGGCAGTCATGGCAGCGGCCCCCAGCCCAATCACTTGGCCGATGGGATCACGGGGGAGGAGTACTGAAGCCCCGATCGCCAGCCCAGCGGTTAACATCATGCCGACGGATAGGTTGGTGCCACAGCGGGGGTGGACGGCTAACTCCGCTTCGCCAGTGGTGATGCGGCGGAGGGCAGTTTGCACGGCACGGCTCACATCCTCGGTGGCCACATCGCCATACAAATAAAAGCCCCGCTCTGTCGAAAGGCCGCTCAGGGCACTGTTGTCGCGGGTGGCACTGGTGAGGCTGCTCAAGACCCACACCGTCGCGTGTTCCAGGGCATGAACTTGCCGCGTCATCAGTAATTCTTTGAGGCCAGGGATAAAGTGCAGTTCGCGCAACACGTCGGCATCTGTGGCGATCGCCGAGCGGGTTGGAGTCTGAGGGAAAAACATTTCCAGAATCTCAGACTCCCAAAAACTAGGCTGAGTATATCCCGATGCTGACGATGCTGAATCAGACATAATGCTCAGGCTCCACCAACAGACACAACAGCAGAATGCTACCCACTTTAGCGTTTTCGGCAGAGCGATCGCCGCACTTGTTGCAAATGTTGGCAAAGCGCAAACAACCCTGATTTACTGCGCCGCTGGGGGTGGCACTTCGGGACACACCTTATTCACAAAATCGCATTTATAGATATAGGGTTCTTGCCAACTGAGGGGAATTTCGAGCAAGTCCCGCGTGCCCGTAATCCCTTGGCCAATGAAAAGCAGCGTGGCCACCACATTTAACACCACATGGGCAGTCCGCCAACGGTTCGAGCGATCTTGGTAAATATCTTGCACGATCGCCAGGGAAAAAATCATCAACAGCGCCACCGTTACCCCGTAATAAAAATGAGAAATATACCATTTGTTATCTAATCGATAGATCCCATCTTGCAAACTGAGGACAACCAGGCCCGCCCCAGTGAGGGTGGCAAAAACGGCCCGCCACAGCTTTGGCCGCGCCCGATACAGCATTACCAACGACCCAATGGTGACGACATACATCAGTAAAATTAGCCCAAACTTAGTTGGTGCTGTGTTCCACAGTTGATCCGCCACAATCTTTTTAAACATAGGGCGAGTGATGCCCAATAGCTCAATGCCCACCACCGCCACCGCCAAAAACCGACCGACTTTTAAGTGTTCTTGGCCCACACCGGGGGGGATTTTGCTCTTGCCCCCTTCGGCTACTTGTAAGCGCCGCTGCCGGGTTTGCCATGCCATAAAGACCGCAATGCCTACGGTTGGCAACACCAATGTCACCGCGATCGCGGGATGAATTAAGCGAAGAAAATCTGCACTGAGATCCATAGCACGTTATGACTGAAGGACTAAAACCACTACCCGATAGTACTGCAATGCCTTGCTACAACACGGTCAATCGCTTTACTAAGGCAACTGCGATCGCAGGTTATTCCCCCAACCTGAGTTGCCGCTGGAAAAAAACTGAAGCTTGGCTGAGGCGATCGTCCGGCCAACAAAAAAGAGCGCAAACCAGTTGCACTCTTGCATAAAAAGGACTTGAGCTGTGCTATTTGCTAATTCTTCGTTTCCGGCAACATGCACTTGTCGCTGTCGCATCCGGCTGGGCCTTCGGTCAGACTGAAACCTTGGTCGTGTTGCAATAGCGCATCATAGAAATCGGGATTGGTTTGTCGTTGCTCTACTTCGGCTTGCAGGCGATCGAAAGTGGCTTTGTCGATTTTCTCAAACGGCAACCGGGGGAAAGGCGCATCGAATCGGGCCAGGAGTGCGGCGCTGATGTAGCCTTCGTGGTTGGCGATCGCCTGGTGAATCCGTTGGCCGAGCGGCTCGATTTCCGCTTCAGTTAGCTCGATTGTGGCCGAAGTGTTATGGGTTGTATAGTGCCGTTGCACCTGCATATAAAAGTCAAACTGGGCCAGAGCGGAGAACTTTTCGATCGCGATACTGTCCGCTCCTGGCAGGTTCGCCCAACTGACCTCAACCGGAATCTCCACCAACCATTCAGTGCAGCGTGGGTCGAACGGGTCATTCAGCAGATTGCCCTGTTCGTCTTTGTCCGATTGAGCGGGCACGATGCCGTAGCCGTAGTCCAGGCAAGCCAGTGCCACCGGGTCATTTTTGGCGAACGTAATGCGCCGAATAAACCGCTGCGCCTTGGGGGGATGCCAACCGGGGGAGGCACCTGTCAGCAAGCTCTTGGTGCCCGCAGGCTGCACTGTGGTACAGCGGTTGGGCCGCTTCAAGTCGTGGCGATCGCAGTAATCCCACACGACACGATGCACGGTTGCCTTCCAGCGCGACAGGTATTCCTGCTCTTGCTGCTTGAACTCCAGGCCCATTGCCGTATCTGGCCGTCCGGCTGCCCACCAACGCAACCAGTCCACCCCAAAGGCATGGACGAAGAAGTCGAATAGCCCGGTGAAAGACACGCCCACAATGGGATCTAGCTCACGGGATTCCTGATAGCGCGGCTCGGTGAATTGGTGGTGCAACAGAGCCGCCACGGACAACGCTGCCGCCGTAAACGCCTTTTCCTGCGAATCAGAGTCCGCTGGGTCGATGCGATTGAGGTGAACTTCGGACAAATTGCAGTGGAAATCTTTGCCAATAATTTCGCCGCAAGGGTTCAAGCCGTAGCGGCCCAAGCGGTGTTCTCGTTCGCGATCGCCCATCGCCTGGATGTTGTAAAGATAGGTGCGGGCGGCAGTTGGGTTCGCATTGTAAAGCTTGAGGAAAGCAGTTCGCTTCTCTTCTGTATTCAGCAAGTCAGCATTACTCCGGGCGATCGCTTCTGGGGCATACTGAATCGCACCCTCCCCGGAATAAAACTGCTTCCGCACTGCCTCAATGCATTCAGTTTCCGTGGGCTGATGATGGAAAACACGGGTATGGTTCGCCATCCGCAACACGTCGCGATCGGGGTCAATCCGCCATTGGCCGTCTTCGCCCTGTTGCCAGAGGTTGTCTTTGGCTTCGGCAAACCCCAAATCCTCACTGTCGCCCTGACGCATCCCTGCGCTATTGTGGGTTAAGTAGCCATTGCAGTAAAAACAGTGGGCTTCTTCTACTTCGATGTCGTAGGTGCGTACATGGTCATAGCTGCCCAAGCGCTTGACCGTAACAGGGACATCGATCTCCACCTCGGATTCAGCCTGGTAGCGTTCATAGTTAGCATCCACAGAACGAACGCCCTGGAAGCCCATTTCCCGCATCTCACTGTAGGTATAGACTTCCCGCATCATGACCCCAGGAACCGTAAACCCATACATTTTTAGCCCCTGACGCACTGGGCCTTTGGTCGAATGAGGAGCCACTAATGCGTTGTATCGCGCTTTCAAAGCTGGCAACGTGAGGTTATATTTCACCTGCCAGCGTTCAGATTGGGGCTGAGTTACCGTCAGTCGGCCCGCAATGCCCAGACTAGACAGCACTGCTCCAACTTGAATCACAAACGTCCGATAAACGGTCGTTACCAAATGTGGAGGACGATTCTGAACAGCGCCGTCACTGTCCATTAGCCCAGCGAGATAGGCAGCCCGCACGTCTACCGCGCCTTGCAGGATAAAGTTAGGCACTTGCAAGGGTTGGCAGGGCTGTTTGATGTATCGCTGGAAATATTCTGCCAATCGAATTGAAGAGCAAACCGACTTCGCTGTATTCTCGCCGCGCACTGTCCCGTGGGTTGCGGTCAATCCAAACTGAGCCAAGGCTCGGTCTAGCTTGGATTGAATTCGGGGTAAACCATCAGTATCCAAACCGTTCATTGCCCATTCTACGCGGCCATAGGGCTTGCCATGCTTGTTGCGACCAAGAGCGACATAGCCATCACCGTGAGTGAAGCCAATCAACCAGGCAACATCTGCCGTGAGGTCAGGAATGATCAGTGGCTTTGCAGTACGGCTTTGCTCAGGGCGATCGCCTGTGAAATCTACTGGTAAATGGGTAACGGTGCCTGGAAGGATTTGCGTATTGTGTAAAAGGCGATCGCCCTCGGTGATGTCACTAGCCCGCTTCCAGACAATAGCACCCTTGGCATCTGCCAACACGGCGTGGCGATGGTTCAGGGTTGACCGTAAAGGAGTTGCGTTTGTCTCTAGTTCGTATACATCTTGCATCCCTTGCTCAAACTTATTGGTAACTTGGCGGAACCCCAGCGGCGTTTGCACCCAATCCCCAATCTGCACATCCTTAATGGGGACTAACCCCTGAGCGGTATGCACCAGCGCATCTTCGGGCAGGCAACGACGAATGTTTCCGGCAACCACGGTGGCGGCGGCTTCGTCAATCAGGAGGCAGCATTCGACCGAGGTGAGTTGGCGACCGATCGCTTTGTTCAGAATCGTGGCGCAGCGATCGTACAATGCCGATAGCCGAATGGGATTGGCCACGCCCCCAAAGCCTTTCAGGTTTTCCCCTTCAGGCCGAACATCGCTCACATCCACCGTGACCTGAACCGCACCCGCAAACCGCGCATCCGTGGACAGTTCCAGCAGGGTTTGATAAGACGCAACCCAGCCCTGGCGGCTGTCGCCCACATAAATCGTGGCGGCATTGTCGGTGATGATCACTTCGGTTCTTTCGCGGCGTTGGGGTGCAGGGGTTGCGCCAACGGTGCCGCGCAGGCTGACGGTCAGATGGTTGCGAATGGCAGGCAGTTGCTCGATGTATTTGGGTTCAAGGATGGCCCCCGTCCCACAGCCCATCATGGCGAGATCCATCATCAGCCCAAAGGCCCGCCAGTCAATGACATTGGTGCTGGTGCAGTTGTAAGCGCCAGAAAAGTTTTCGGGTTGCTCAATCCAGGGTGTCCCCCCGACCCACAGCCACCGACCGGAGGGCAGGGCGCGGAGTTCGTGTTGCCTTTGGCGAATCAAGTTAGATTCTTCTGAAGTGAGGTGCCCCAGCTTGATCAAGCCATCGGTGGTGCGCTGAATGACTGCGGCGAGGGATTCCCGTTGGCCGTGCATCCGGCGGCTGTAGGTGCGGTAAAAAACGGGGTTAGCGGTGGGAGCGTTGCTGGGGAAGGCGATCGCGTTGGATTGGGGGGCCGCATTCGGGGTGAGATCGGAAGTCTCGCGGGGTTGGCGTTGCAGGTTTTCTAGCTCTCGCACCATAGTTAAAATCTCGCGGTTGCTGAACAGGGTTGCCGGTGACAGACTGCCACCAGTGGTATTGATGAGGTCTTGAGTTGGGTGAGGAACAGGATCGGAACCACCAGCGTCAATCGACTATATCTTGCGGTTCAAGATTAGCAGTCTACACTATCGGTAGGGTAGACTGCGCCAAATTTAATATCAGAATTTAACATACCGATCGCGGGAGGGGCAGCAATGTCTGCAAACGCCAATGCAGCGGGTGCCGGATTGGGCCGCGATCGCGAAATTCCGTGGCTCAAAGAAGTCTGCAAGTCTCGAAATTGATAGTACAATCGAACTAAGTTATCGGAGTAAGCCGGAATCTATGAAGCCGCTATTTTGCTTGAGTTTGCTGGTTTTGGGCGGGGCGATCGCGGGCCGTCAGCTTGTCCCTGGCTTTCTGCATGGCCCAACGGCGATCGCGGCTCCCAATGCCGTGACTAAACTGGCTAGTTTTCATGCCAATGCTCCGGCTCCAGCGGCTAGAGTGGCTAATCAGGATTCCTTCAAGCCCCTGCCCCCACCCCGCCCCGACCAGATTGCGCCCCGTGGCGATCGCCCCAAAACTGACCCCACCACCGGGCTACCCACCTGTAGCGAACTGGCAGGCGCACAAGCTTATGATCGCCCCCTGCTGTTTACCGACCAGGCCCAACTTGGAGCCAAAACTCCGGTCACTGCGGCCTGTGTCCACCCCGATATCAAACGGGACGCAACCGGACTCAATGCTGCGGGCAAAATCGTGCAGTTATACGGCTTCCAGATGGAAAATCGGCGGGAGTTGCTGCAAACTGCGGCCCAGCTCAAAGCCCAGCGGCGACTCTGGTACAGCCCAGGGATGTATCGCGAGGAATTACGCCAAATTCGGCAATTGCAAAAGGCGATTTTCTAAGGGGAAAGGCGCGATCGCGCTGTGGTAGGATGGCTGAGGCCAGAAGGAGTTAGGGAACGGGTTTACCGCGATCGCCCAGCGGCCACGCCCCTGGCAACCTGGAGTTGGAGCATACTTGGCCAAGCTGTTTTATACCGATATTGTTGTTCCAGCCGACGTGATTGATCTGAACCAACACGTTAACAATGTGGTGTATGTGCAGTGGATGCAAGATGTGGCAGTGGGGCATTCGCGCTCGACGGGGGGCACCCAGGCGGCCCGGGAGGCCGGGGGGACATGGGTGGCGCGATCGCACCATATCGAATATCACCAACCTGCGTTTGTGGGCGATCGCTTGCGCCTCATGACCTGGATTCATGATTTCCGTAAAATTCGGAGCCTCCGCAAGTACAAGTTTTTGCGGTTGGATGATGCGGTGACGATTGCGACGGGCAGTACAGAGTGGGTCTTTATCGATGCAGAATCTGGTCGGCCGCGATCGATCCCGTCTGCCGTAATTGATTGCTTTGAGCTGTTGCCACTGAGCGAAGAACCTTAAGCCAAGGGCGATCGCCGCCTATTAAATGAACCGCCCCGCCGCACCCTTCCTTGGGAGTGGTGCGGCGGGGCGGAGGCACAGAAAGTTAGCGGCGCTCTGGGGTCAGGTGGTATATTCCGCGTTGATTTTCACATAGTCATAACTGAGGTCGCAGCCCCAGGCAAACCCTGCGCCAGGGCCATTCCCCACGCTGACGGTAATGAGCACGGTATCGGTTTTGAGGTACTCGCCAGCGGCCGCTTGTTGGAGGTAAGCATTGGCAGCAGCGCGATCGAAGGGCTGGGGTTGGCCACCCACCATCATCACAAAATCACCGAGTTTGATTTGCAACTCCTCCTGATTAAAAGGCACTCCGGCGCGTCCGGCGGCTCCGGCAATGCGCCCCCAGTTGGGATCGCGGCCAAAAATGGCGGATTTGACCAGAGACGACCCGGCGATCGTCCGGGCAATTTGGCGGGCGGCGGCATCATCGGCAGTGCCTGCAACCTGGACTTCGATTAAACAGGTGGCTCCTTCGCCATCGCGGGCGATCGCCTTGGCCAAATGCATACACACCGCCGTGAGCATGGCTTCTAGCTTGTCGGCTTCGGGGCCGGGTTCGGTGATGGCTGGGGTGCGGGATTCCCCGTTGGCCAGCGCGAGCACTGTATCGTTGGTGCTGGTATCGCCATCAACGGTGACTTGGTTAAAGCTCTTGTCAGCAGCCCGACCCACCATCGCCTGCCACAACGGCGGCGACACCGCTGCATCACAGGTGATAAACCCCAGCATGGTCGCCATATTGGGATGGATCATGCCAGCACCTTTGCAAATGCCCCCAATGCGGACAGGCCGATCGCCCATCGTCATTTCTAGCGCGATCGATTTGGGCACAGTATCAGTGGTGCAAATGGCTTTGGCGGCAGCGTCGGAGCCAGTTTCAGAAAGGGCGGCGACTAGGGTGGGCAAACCCGCTTTCAGAATGTCTAATTTAATCCGCTGACCAATAACCCCGGTAGAGGTGAGCAAAATCGACTCGGCAGCAATTCCCATCGCTTGACCGAGAGCTTGGGCCGTTTCGATCGCGTCAATCAAGCCCTGGTCTCCGGTGGCGGCGTTGGCCTGCCCAGAGTTACACAAAATCGCACGGGCACTGGGCTTTTCTCGCAGGCGATCGCGACAGTAGGTGACAGGGGCAGCGCAGACTTGATTGAGGGTAAACACGCCTGCCGCGATCGCCTCCACATCCGACACAATGAGCGTCAAATCCGGGGAACCGGAAGGTTTGAGTCCGGCGGCAATTCCGGCTGCTTTGAATCCTTTCGGCGCGGTGATGCCACCGGGAACCTCGTGCCACTCTGCCATGCTGCATACTCCGAAATTAGGGTGCGATGGGATTATAGCAGGGGGCAGGAAGATAGAGCGCGCATTACGATACTGGCTGGGCCCCAGCTAAAGAAGACGGGGCTGGTTGCTGACAAATCGATTGTTGTTGGTTGGGTTGAACAGCGTGAAACCCTGCCCTAGCGTGGTTTTTGTTTGGGTGACGCTGATGCTAACCCAACCTCCGCAAGCATCAGGGTGGCAGGCGTTTTGTCAATCAACTCGGTGATTGTGGGCGAGTTGCCTTTTTAGAGTCTAAAAATTCCCGTACTACGTCTTTTGGTTCGCGGAGTTCGCCTTCAACTGCGTAGTTCATTTTTTGCATTTCATCGGCAGTAATCGACCCAGCGAGTTCCGCGATCGCGGTTTTGACTTGGGGGTATTGCTGCAAAATTTCCGTTCGCACAATGGGCACCGCTTCATAGGGCGGGAAATACCGCTTATCATCTTGCAAAATCACAAAGCCCAAACGGGCAATTTGGCCATCGGTAGAGTTGCCTGCGGTCAGATCAATTTGCTTTTGTAATAAAGCTCGATAAATTAATCCTAAATCCATCGTTTGGGGTGGTTTAGCAAAGGTCAAATTATAGGTTTTTGCTAATCCGGTCAAGCCATCTTGGCGTTCTGCAAATTCATACCCAAAACCCGCTTGCCATTGCGGTGAAAATTGGGCGGCTTGGGAAAGGGTTTGTATCTTTTTCTGTTGGGCTTCTTCCCCCCGAATGACGATCGCAAAGGTATTTTCAAATCCCAAACCGGGCATGATAGTTAATTGAAAGGCTTGATTGTAGCGATCTTGCAGCTCTTGATAAAGTTGTTTTGCATCCGTGGGAATTGGCCGATCTTGATACAATTGGCTGACGGTGGCAGCGGTGCCGGTGTATTCAATGTAAGCGTCAATTTTGCCATTGGTAATTGCTTGATGGCACACATAGGAACCACCTAAACGGGGTTTGCGATCCACAGTTAAACCCGTTTTGCGTTCAATTTGTTGGGCTAATAGTTCACCCAAAATATCTTGCTCGGTAAAGTCTTTGGAGGCGACTACAATGGCCACTGGGGCGGTTTGGGGGGGCGCGGTGGCTCGGCAGGCGGTGAGTATCAGCAGCAGACAAAGCCAAAGGAAGGGCGATCGCGGCATCATCGGTTTAAGACCCTAGGAGAAAAATCGGCCCCTTGTTGCAGGGCTGTTGTTTCAACTTACGGGAAAAGTTGCGGCTTGGCTTGCCCAGTTTTTTGCGGGGCAGATTGCACCAGGGCGGGCGGGCGCGATCGCCGTGGCGACTGGAGGCTTGGGGCGGGGGCGGGCAGACGGTTGGGGCGCATCCCGCTGTGAACGGGGGATAAACCTAAAGAAATGCTAAATTTTAGTTGTATGTTTAGCAGATTGCTGGGGCTGTACCCGTTAGGCTAACAAAGCGCGGCCCCAGGGTTTTGGGTTTAATTGGCCTTGTGTTGAACTGAGACCTGCCTGGGCTGAGGGGCCAAGCGGCCTGGGCGATCGCTGTGGATAAATGGATGAAGTCTGACTCTAAGGCCGCTATTCCTGTTGTGGCTGCTCCGGCGCTCTGGTGGGGCAACCCATTGGTTTGGCGGATTGCCTGGGGGCGGTTTTTTGCCCAGATCGGCACTGGCCTCCTGTTCTTTTATATCCCGCTCATTTTTGTCAACCAGTTGGGGCTATCGGCGACGGCGGTTGGGTTGAGCGTTGGCCTCAGTTCCCTGACGGGGGTTGGGGGGCACTTTTTGGGTGGAGTTTTGGTCGATTCGCCTCGGTTTGGGCGCAAAGCCACGCTGCTGTTGTCGGGGGGGTTGGGGGTGGCGGTGTCGTTGATTTTGGCGATCGCTACGGACTTGTTTTTGCTGGTGGTGGCCAGTTTGCTGTTGGGCATCAGCGTCGGCTTATATTGGACGGCGGCAGATGCGGCCCTGATGGATGTCACCACGGCTGCGGAACGGCACCACGCCTTTGCGATTGGGAACTTGGCGAACAACATGGGCAGTGGCGCGGGGATTTGGGGCGGCGGCATTTTTCTCGGTTTGGTTCACGATCATCATCAATGGCTGTTTCTGGGCTGTGGTGTGGTGTATGCGCTTTTTTTGGGCCTGGTACACCAAACGATGCCAGAAACCTACCAACCTCAAACTGAGGCAACGGGCATTTTGCAGGGGTTGGGCCATGCACTCCGCGATCGCGCGCTCCTGGTCTTCATTTTGGCGAATGTCCTGTTCACGACTTACATGGCCCTGGTCAACAGTACTCTGCCGCTGTATTTCACAAATTTTGTGCCTGCGATCGGGCCGGGGCCTGGGGTTCCCAGTGCCGCGACGCTGTTTTCCTGGTGTTACATTGGCCTCGGCGCGGTACTCCAAATTCCGGTGGCCTCCTGGTTCAATGGCTTGCCCCGTGTGCGGATTTTGATGGTGGCCTTGCTGCTATGGGCGGTGGGCTTTGGGTTGGTGTGGCTGGCGGGGACAGGGCTTCCTGGTCAGTTGGCTTGGAGTGTGCTGTCGCTGGGCTGGTTGGCCCTGGGCGCGGTGATTTACGCACCTTTTGCGGCGGCGATTGTGGCCGAGTTGGCCCCGCCGGACGTGCGGGGGGCTTATGTGGCGGTGAGTTCCCAGTGTTGGGCGATCGGCTATTTTGTTGGCCCGGTGGTGGGCGGTTGGGCGATGGATCAAGGGGCCGCGATCGCCCAGCAGTTTTGGTTGTGGGTCTGTGGCAGTACCCTGGTGGGGTTTGGGGTGCTGCTCTGGTTTAGCCGCATTTATAGGCTGTCGTTACGAGGGGCGATCGCGACTGCCCCCACGGATTCCTCGTCCGCCCTACCGACTTCACTGGGCCAAGAAGCCAGTCACTAACAGGGGCACCAAAATCAACGCAGCAATGATGAAGACCAAAGTCCCCGCTTCAAGGCGAAGAATGGGCTGTTTGGGCGAGTTGGGTCGTTTGGGCGAGTTAGCCATAGCATTTTGTATCAAATCAAACTAAATTTTGCTAACCAAGTGTGAGTTTGGGCCACAAGTGACGCATTCTAAGGTTTATGCACACAATTTTTTAATTTTTGCAGGGGGATGAAGACTGACAGGCTGGCTGAGAAAGTGCTATTTCTGAGCGTGGGGGGCGCGTTGTGTGCTGCTCTTTATTCTAAGTGGTGGTCGTTAGGCAAGGTGGGTAGGAGGAGTTTGGGCGCGGTTGTCTGGCAGTGGTTGGTTGGAGAAAGCATTGTTATTCCTTTTGTGGAGGTTACTCAACGTGGTAGGCCCATTTGCCCAATCCTTGACCGCGATCGCCCTTCATCCCAGCTTTTGTCCGGTGAGAGCGGTGGTGGTGGGCGATCGCAAGTGGCTCCGTTTTAAACTGTTTCTGCGCTGTTGTCTCCAGTCTCCTGGGGTGGATTCTGTTCACCTGTTCATTGCTTGAATCGTCATTGTTTTTTGCCAGTAAGGTCAGAGGTTACAGTCATGCGACCCAGCCAATTTTCCATCTCCTTCCCGCGCCCTTGGCGCAAGTACCGTTCGGCTTTGGGGCTGGTGTGTTTGTTGGTGGCAAGTTATGGACTGAACTTGACCAAATGGACGCTCTTTTTCAATGTTGATTTTATTTTTGGCTCGATCGCCGTTTGGCTAGTGGTGGGGTTGTATGGGCTGCGCTGGGGGGTTTTAGCGGGCTTTTTGTCGGGGCTGTGTACCTATGTGTTGTGGGGGCATCCGTTTTCCATCATTACGTTTACAGCAGAAGCCGGGTTTGTGGCCTGGTGTTTTCGGCGCGATCGCCAAAATCTGTTGCTGTTAGATGCAATCTTTTGGTGTGTTTTAGGAATGCCCTTGGTGTGGTTGTTCTATCACCATTTTCTGAATTTAGACGGGGTTTCGGCGCTGATTGTTTTATTGAAGCAACCTGTTAATGCGCTGTTTAATGCCCTGATCGCCAGTTTGTTGTTAACCCATTTACCGATTCACCGCTGGGTGGGTCGGCCCCGTGCGATTCCCAGTTTGTCCCTGCAACAAACGCTGTTCAATTTGTTTGTGGCCTTTGTCTTTTTTCCAACCCTCTGGCTCACGATTTTGAGTAGTCAGAGCGTGATGCCAGAAATTCGGGCTGCTGCCTACGACAGTTTGAATGGGACGGCGTTGTTTGATACGGCAGAGGTGCGGAGCTGGTACCAGCAGCGATCGCAAGCGTTGCAGCAGTTGGCCGTGGTGTTGGCCCGGAAACCAGAGTGGCAAGCGGCAGAAATTGCGCCGTATTTGGAATTAACCCAGGCGGTGTTGTCGGATTTAACCCATTGCGCGATCGCCGATGCCAACGGTCAAATTTTGCTAGAGGAATCTACGGTTAATCTGTCCTGGCTCCCTAATGTTATGGGCGAGGTGGACAATCGGCCCTTTTGGGAAACGGCAAAATTGACGCATACGCCGATCATATCCAATCCCAGCGTGGCGGGAGATGGGGAGCGAGCGGTGATTTTGACGGTGCCCATTGTGCGGCGGGGGGAAGTTGCAGGCTTTGTGGTGGGGCGGTTGTCCTTGTCGCGGTTGGCGGCGGCCCTGCAAGCCAACGCTCACGAGCAGGATATGACGCTGACGGTGGTGGGCCGCAAGCAACAAGTGGTGTTGAGTACCAATCGCGATCGCCCCACTGGCACCTCCTTTGACCCCAGGGCGGACGGTGATCTGCATTGGTTTGATAACCATTCCTATCAATGGTTTCCCAAAAAAGGCAGCAAGCTGGTGATGGTGCGCTGGCTGAATTCGTTGTTTGTGCATGAGAGCGCGATCGCCAATGATTTACCGTGGCAGTTGGTGGTGGAAAAAGTCGTCAAACCAGACGTGCTGCATGTGCAACGGATTTATACCCGGAACTTGGCGTTGATTTTGTCGATTGTCTTGCTGGCGTTGTTGTGTGCAGTGGTTTTGAGTCGGTGGTTGGTGCGCCCGTTGACCCAATTGGCCACGATGACGACGAATTTGCCCGATAAGCTGATTACGGGGGAATCGGTGCGCTGGGGCCGGAGCCAGGTGACGGAGGTGAACCTGTTGATGGGGAATTTTCGGACGATGGCGGCGATCGTGACCCGCAATTTTCAGGAAATTCAGCAAGCTCTGGCCTACGAAGCCCTCCTGAAGCGAATTACGGATCGGGTGCGCGACAGTTTGGCTGAAGCCCAAATTTTGCAGACTGCGGTGGAGGAACTGGGGGCCGGGTTGGGGGTGATTGGGTGCGATGCGGCGATTTACAACGATGACCGCACGGTGGCCACGATTTGCCATGAATATACGACGGTGGGGAAATCTGCGGCGGGGGAAGTGATTGAGCTGGGCAGTGGGTTTGAGGGGGTTCATGCTCAGTTGTTGGCGGGGGGCTGTTGCCAGTTCAGTTTGGCCGATCCCCATCCCATCCGCGAAGCCTACCACAAGGCGACGGTTTTGGCTTGCCCAATGGTGGATTATCACTTGCCCCTGGGGGATGTGTGGCTGTATAAACCCGCAGATACGGTGTTTAGTGAAAGCGAGGTGCGGTTGGTGCAACAGGTGGCGAATCAGTGCGCGATCGCCATTCGCCAAGCGCGGGTGTATGAGTCGGCTCAGATTCAGGTGAAAGCCCTGGAAGAACTCAATTATCTCAAGGACGACTTTTTGAGTACGGTTTCCCATGAACTCCGCACGCCGCTGACGAATATCAAAATGGCGATTAAGATGCTGGAATTGTCGCGGACGGCGGAACAGCGCGATCGCTATCTGGGTATTTTGAAAACGGAATGCCAACGCGAGTCAGATTTGATTAATGATTTGTTGGATTTGCAACGGCTGACGGCGGGCACTCAGGGGCTGAACCTGGAGCCAATTGACTTGCAGGAATGGGTGGCTGATATTGTCCAAACTTTTGAGGAGCGCACCCGGACTCGCGAACAACAGCTCCATGTGGTGATTGCGGACGAATTGCCTGTGTTTTTGTCGGATGTGGCTTGTCTGACGCGGATTGTGTCGGAACTGTTGAACAATGCGTGCAAATACACGCCACCGGGGGAGCAGATTGTACTGTCGGCTAAGGCGATCGCGGAATTTCCGACGGAGGCCAAATCGGCAGAGGCGGCGGTGTTGGCGTTGCCCCGCTTGGCGACGGCTTTGATTTTGGATGTGGCGAATACGGGGGTGGAAATTCCGGCGGCGGAACAAGCTCACATTTTTGAGAAGTTCTATCGGGTGCCGGGGATTGACCGTTGGAAGCAAGGGGGCACGGGGTTGGGGCTGGCGCTGGTGCAAAAAATGGCGGAACATTTGGGCGGTTCGATCGCGGTGCAGAGTCAGGCGAATAAGACCTGTTTTACGGTGCGGTTGCCGATCCAGTCCGGCGAGGCTTGGGGGCAAGATCCGGCGGTGTTGAATTAAGCGGCGGGCCAGGGTGCGGGGGCGATCGCCAGGAGAATGATAGAATCAGCGCGATTTTGCAACAACCGCTTACACTACAAACAGAGTGGATTCATTACGATACGAGACAAGCATCTATGGCGCTTCAGGTTTACGGGATTCCTAATTGCGGGACGTGCAAAAAGGCGTTGGCGTGGCTAGCGACGAATGACATTGCCTATGAATTCATTAATACCAAGGAACAACCGCCTACGCCCGCAATGGTGCAGGATTGGGTGACGACCTTAGGGTTTAAGCCGCTTCGCAATACGTCTGGGCAGGCTTACCGGGCGTTGGGAACGGTGAAGGATGAGTGGGGCGATCGGGAATGGATTGATGCCTTTACCCGCGATGCAATGTTGCTGAAACGGCCGCTGTTTGTCAAAGATGGGCGGGCGGTGTTGGTGGGGTTTCGGGAAACGCCGGAGGTGATGCGGGCCAAACTGGGCGTTTGAGGGGGCTTAAACGGTATCTTCACCGGGCGATCGCGGATAACAACCACCTGCTGATGTAGGCTGGGCGGGAAAAGTTGCAGAACTTGATGGAGGTTGTTGTCAAACTCAATCCTTCCTCCGGGTTTTTTGTGGCAGGATACGGAAAGAGACCATTGCGAGTGGGCTGGGGCGATCGCGCTAGTTTGGGTGGCTTGGCCCCTGGGGCTGGCTATTCCCTGGTTTTACTGGCACTGTGTAGTGTATTTGGAGGCTGAGGCCATGCCAATTTGGGTAAACGAACAATTTGATCCGTGTGGGTTGCTGTATTCTTGCATTGCTTGTTGCGACGAAGATCAGGCCCGTGATTGTCATGAATCCTTTAAATCAAATCTGACGGCGGAACAAGTGGCCCAGGGCTGGACGGCAAAGATTCGCCAGGTCGAGAGTTGGGATGAGGTGCCGGTCAATTCCCTCAAGTTAGATTAGGGCGCGGGTGTGTCTGGGGTGGGCGATCGCCGCTGGCCTTCAGTTTTGGCGTGGGGGGCGGGGATACTGCGATCGCATGGGGAAGAGAATCTGGTTCAGGCTGCGAATTTGGTCGGCGGTGCCCATACACAACAGGTGATCCCCTTGCATCATCACGGTTTCGGCATTTGGCCCGACGATCGCGGTGCCATCTTTTCGCCGAATCGCTAAGACCAATGCGCCGGATTGCGATCGCAACCGCGCTTCTCGCAGGGTTTGGCCCACATAGGGGTTGCTGCTAGAGATTAGCTCAAATTCTTCGATGTAAAAGGTGCGATCGCCGCTGGACAAAATCCCATCCACAAAATCCATCACCTGGGGGCGCAGGGCTGCTGCCGCCATCCGTTTGCCCCCCGTAATATAGGGCGAAATCACTGCATCGGCCCCCGCCCGCTGCAACTTCACCAACGCTTCTTCTGCATTGGGCCCGCGCAATGGTTCGCACTTTGGGATTGAGTGTCTTTGCCGACAAGATGGTGTAGAGGTTCTCCGCATCCGACGGTAACGCCGCAATCAAGCACGTCGCCTCGCCAATTTGTAGTTGCAACAAGGTTTCATCCAGCGTGGCATCTCCCTGATAGGCGGTAAATCCCATTTGTTGAGCACGGTTAATCGGTTCTGTTTCCGCATCCGTCACCACAAAGGACACGCCCTCTTCCGCAAATTCCATCGCAATCTGCTGGCCCATCCGCCCAAAGCCACAAATAATGTAATGCCCAGTGAGTGCTTCCATTTGTCGCCACAGTCGTCGTAGTCGCAATCCTTCTTGAAAGTAGCCCTGAATTAAGGCATCTGTAAATCGGTTGACAATATACCCAATGCTGACGACTCCCAGAAGAATTAGCACGATGGTAAACAACCGTCCGCGATCGCCCAGGGGATGAATCTCCATAAAACCGACCGTTGCCAGCGTAATCACCGACATATAAGCGGCTTCTGTCCAGCGCCAACCTTCTACGCCGTGATACCAGACCGTACCCAGCCAAAACACCCCAAACAAGGAAAAGGCTCCCCCAATCACTTGTTGCTGAATGCGGCGATATTGCTGTTCGATGAGGCGTTGGGAGGTGCTAACTTTGGCAGGAATCACAGGTTGAGCCAAGAGGTATATCCCTGATTATCGTGCAGTTTGGGCGAAAAAGGGCTGTGGGTTTATTCCAGTTTTAGCCGCGCGATCGCATAGCGGCGATCGCCCTTTGGCTGGCTACCAAGATCAGGAAAGGGCCAACAAATATTCAAAAAAGAGGGCGAAACGAGTGACGTTTTGACGCTTGCAACGTATAAATCGTAAACCCAGCGCGAATAAAAATTGGTTCTACTGCTTGACTGGATAAAAACTGGACAAAGTCTTGAGCCTGACTCAATTTTTTACTGTCTCTTAAGGCCGCGATCGGATAAACAATCGGAGGATGCAACGTCTCAGAAATAACTTCTACTGTTCTAATCTTTTTGCTCTTTTTAGCATCAGTTAAATACACAATACCTGCGTCAACATTGCCCGACTCAACTAACTGCAAGACTTGTCGAACATTACTTGCAAATACAGTCTTGGATTGTACTTGGGGCCACAACCCCGTTTTGAGGAGAACAGCCTGGGTATATTGGCCAACTGGAACACTCTGCGGATTGCCAATCGCAAGTCGTTGCACCTTATCAGTAGCAATTTCCTGTACCTGAGCGATGGGAGCCTTGGTTTGACGGGGCGCAATCAACACCAGCCGATTTTTGAGTAAATCCCGGCGTGTCCCAGGAGCGAGTCGATCTTGGGCTTGCAGTCGATCCATTTGGGCTGCTGCTGCCGAGAAAAACACATCGACCTCTGCCCCCCCCTCAATCTGTTGTCGCAAGGTGCCGGAACCCGCAAAGTTGTATTGCACTTTGATCCCAGGCTGCGTTTGTTCATACAAGGCTTGAATTTCTGTGAGTACATCCGTCAAACTGGCTGCCGCCGCAACCATAATCGGGGTGGATGGTGCCGGGGGGGACTGGTTCGTTGATCGTGCTCGACAACCTACCCCCAGCCCCAGCAGCCCGATGAGAACGAAGGCCAAAAACCATTTGACTGCCATAGTTTTCAAAAAAATCTGAAAAGCTATATATTTCTGCAAACGGATGTTATTCAATCATTTTTCCTGCGTTCTAAAAATTCATCCTAGGGATGATTATGGGCCTTTTCCGGGTGCGGCTCAGGAGATCGCAAGCAGATCTGTGGTTTTTGGTTCGACGGGCGATGCATTGTCGAGCAATGAGGAAGGGGATAGAATGCCGCTCACTGGGCCACGGGGCTGCTTTGGCTGGAGCCGCTTGATTGTGGGTTAATCTAAATTTTTTGTTAAGATATTTCCTTTTTTCGCTATATCTAGTAAGCTTAGGCGTTCATATAGGGAAATACTATCCATTAAGCACTAGATGTAGGGCTTGATGATGGTGGTTGACCGTGTTGCTGATTCGCCGCCAAGTGGCTGGACTCGGAGGATTGCATGAAAGAGTGGAGATTTCTATTACAAAAGGATGGCGATCGCTCTTGGCTGCCGCTGGAGTCGTCGGATGCCAGCTTGCCGGAAGGGCGTTATCGCATTGTGGCGCAGACCGGGCAGGCCCATGCAGATGTCAATATTCGGATTTGTCACTTGGCGACGGGCGAAGAGCCACCTAAACGCCGTATCCAAAAGCGGACTAATCGCACCAACCAGAGTGGGTTGATTGTGGTGGTGCCGTTTACCCAGTTACAGGCGGGAATTTGGGAGTTTGCGTGTTTTTTGACTGATCCAATGTCGGATTTGTTGGGGGATACGCTCCATCATGCGGTGCGGTTACAGGTGGAGCGGGTGGCGATCGCGGCGGATTCTGCGGCCTCAACGGCTCCGGTCGTCACGCCCCTGGCTACGGATGCGCCAACAACAGCGGTATCGTCAGAACGGAGAGATGCGTCGTCGGAGTCAGCGATCGCGACGGAACTGCCAGACTCAGCTTTAGCCATGACTTCTGGTGACGCTACACCTGTTGCTGACCTGGAGGCGAGATCGCTGGCTGATTCAAGTGCAGCCGCTTCTCCTGAAGAAATGGATTTGCCGACTCATTCTGTTGAAATTGCTCAGTCTTTGGGGATTTCAATGGATCGGTTGGTGGCGATGACTGATCAGTTATCCCATCAGCTCGTGGCAGAAATTTTTCAAGAGTTTAATTTGGTGTCTGCGCCTGAGTCGGAATCAAGTGCAGCGGTCGATGAAGCTAGTGATTCGTCATCCGTGGTCTCTTCGGCTCCAGTGAATGCAACCAATGCGGAGTTCGTGAATTCAGCGGAGCCAGAGCAGGAATCTGTGGCCGTGGCAGCGGCAGATCTAACCTTGGTGTTAGCGCAGTCGAGTTGCTTGGCGCGGCGGGGTGAGGCATTGCGGGTGGAGGGGCTGGTGAGCGTGGCAACGGCGATCGCGGCGCAGGCGGATGCAGCGACAACAACCTGGGTCGTACGGCCCGACTCGATGCTAGATCCTACGGCGCAGTCGATTTTTGTGCAGCTTGAATTGCGCGATCCCCAAACTTCAACGGTGCTTCACCGCGATCGCCTGGAACTCGCCACAGGTACTTTGCCGTGGGCCTTTGGTTTTGATTATGACTTGCCGGATCACCTCTCAACCCATTTGGTGCTGGGGGAGGTCACGTTGGGGCAAACGACGCAAGCCGACCCAATCCCGCTGACGAATGCGTTGTTCACTGTGACGATTGATCCGGAGTCGTTGGTCGCAGAATTTCATAAGATTAATGCGGTCTTGGCTGATAGCGCGGAGATTGAGGAGTTACCGGAACAGGTGGCGCAGTTTTCGGCTCGGTTGTTTAAGGAAAAGGCCAAACCGAAGCTGGATATGGCTTTCTTGGATATTACGGCCCCTAGTGAATCGCCGAATGCCCCTGATTTTGATCCCACTACGGCCCCGCGCCGCGCGATCGCCACATCCCAAATTTTGCCCCCCAAATTGTATGAGCCGGAACCGGAAACAGGCAACAAACGCCCGATCCAGTTGCCAACGTTCCGCGACAAGTCTCAATCCCTGGAGGGGGCGATCGCCGCGTCGCTGGACGCTCTGAACCAGGGAGCCACGGCCACCCTTGAGCCTGGGACAGAAGCCGCGCAACGGCTGGAGCATTCTCTGGACAAAGCGACGGCCAACGTTTTTGCCCTGAGTGAGGCCGAGTTGGATCGCATTGTTGTGGCAGACCCGATTGCCCCCACACCCGATCAGACTTTGGCGGCTTCGTCGGAGCCAGGGCCAGATGCCACCCTGGCAGATGCCGTTGCAGAACTGAAAGCGGCGATCGTCGGCGAGGAGCCTGGTGAGATGGCGGAGGATGGTGCTGGCTTGTCGCCGGAGCCAGTGGTGCGATCGCCAGAACCTGCGCCCCCCCTATTTGAGGCAATGGCTTCCCCCATCCAAACTGCGTTCCAGGCGTTGCACTTGCAAGATCGATTTTTGGAACGGCTGAATTCTTTGGCCACCGATTCAGAACTATCTACATTGCTGAAGTTAATGCATCCGCAGGTGTTGGTGGAGCAGGCGATGGAGCAAGGCCATGCTGTGGTTACAGTGGATGGTGTGATTACTTCCGCACCCGATGCCGAGACGATGGCGACGAATGAGGTGGTTGTCCTGGAGGATGATCCCATCTGGCAAGAATGGCTACAGCGGGCGGGTTCCAAGGCAAAACGGACTGAGCCGGACGTGCGGCAACCCATTGAGAATCCGCTGTTGCTACCGGAAGATCAGCCCGTGCCTGTGCCCCAGTTGGAGGTGCTGACATCGACAGTGATTGCTGGTAAGACGTTGCGGGTTCAGGTCAAGCTGCCTTATCTGCGACCCAAGGTGTATGTCAAGCTGTGGGTGAACGATCGCCAAACCCGGACGTTGCTGGATGGCCCGCGCTGGTTGGTGGACTTTTTTGCCGATGGATTTGGCGGGATGGAGGCGACGACCCAGTTGACGGCTCCGTTGGGCAGTTTGGATGTGCGGTTGGAGGCGATCGCCGTTGAAATGCAGACTCAGCGCGAAAGCCAAAAAGTTGGTGTGGATCTGACGATTGAACCAGCAGAAATTCCTGATGATCTGTTTGACGGAATCGATCTAGATTTTTAAGCGGTCTAGCTTGGGTAAACGCAAGCGCGATCAAACAAGCAGCCTGCCACAATAGCTCAAACGCCCTAGCCCTCGGCTCTGAGGTGCTACGGCGTTGGCGGTGGTGATGCTGGATAAACTGGCGCGGCTTGTTTGCACAAAGCGGGGCGGTTTTCTTCCGGGTGGCGCGATCGCCGTTGGGCGGTTAATCGATGGCGTGCCCTGGCCCACAGCTAGGGGCGCAAGGATTTAGCGTTCGGGATAGACGACCATCCAAACTCCCGTTTGGGGATCGCGATAAACCTCGAAAGGCTGGGGGTTAAGCGGTAAACGAGTTGGCGCAGTTGGCTCTTCGGGGAGCGCGATCGCCGCCTCGTCGCTTTGGTTCGTTAACAAAGCAGATTTCATGGCATGAGTTGTGTGCGTCTGTGAGGACTCTTGGTTTGTGTCTAACATTGGAGTTAGGACTCCGGTACGACAAAAGGGCGCAGCAACCGCAATTGGTTGTTGAACGGATAGGGCACTATGCAAGCGTGGGCCGACAGTGGGGCGAAGGAAACAGCGGTAGATGAAGGCCGTTTTATTAAGTTGCTTCCCATCTTAGGCAGTCTGGGCACTGAAACGAGTGATTCATCTCACACGTTGGTGTATATCTCATCACAATTGCTGGTAGCCGATCGCCCGTTTTCTTTGATTCTGCCGCTGGTGCTGGGCTGGCGGCGATCGCGGCGTTGGCGCGAAAGAAAGAGCTAAGGTGGCTCTACCCTGAAATGGAGGACATGGCCGGGATGGGCCAATGTGGCTACACTAGGGAAATATTTGAGTGGAAAAAGTGAGTGGAAAAAGTAGGCTCCATGTCAATCAAGGCGGAATTGGAACGGGCGATCGCCGCAGCAACCATCCCAGCGGATTGGATTGGGATTCGGGCCACACGGGAGCAGGAGACGGAGCGATCGGTGCGGGATGGGCAACCGGCAGCAAATCAGCGATCGCTGACTCAAGGCGCAATGGTTGAGGTGTTGGCTCAGGGGCAATTTGGGTACGCGGCCACCAATCAATTGACTCCCGCCGGTTTGCACCAGGCCATTCAGTCTGCGTATCACCAGGCGATCGCGGCCTATCCCTGGCGGATTTACGAGTGGACCACGGCCCAGCGGCCCAAAGTCCTCGGCACCTATCATTCCCCCTGCGTGAAAGCCTTGGAGCTACTGTCTCCTGCCGAAATCAACGATCTGCTGCTCCGGATTTGCCAAGCCCTAAAAGTCTCTGATTATGTTGTCCAGACCGATGCGACGGTTGTGACCAATGAAATCGATTCGTGGTTTGTCAGTAGTAACGGGTCTGATGTTAACCAGCACCTCAGTTTAATTTCGACTCACTACGGCGTTATTGTCCAGGATGGGTCTGTGGTGCAACAGCGGAGCAACAACGGTTATCTCGGTCGGAGCTATCAAGGCGGCTGGGAGCGGTTTCCTGAGGCTGATTTGTGGGCCACGGTCGATCGCGTGGGTGCTCAGGCAATGGCGCTGTTGACGGCAGCAGAGTGTCCCACAGAAGCCACGACATTAGTGCTTGCGCCCGACCAAATGATGCTCCAGATTCACGAAAGCATTGGTCATCCTCTGGAACTCGATCGCATCCTGGGTGACGAACGGAATTACGCGGGCGGTAGCTTTGTTAAACCCTCGGATTTTGGCCAGTTACAGTATGGCTCTGACCTGATGAACATTACGTTTGATCCTACGGTGGAAGGTGAATACGCTAGCTACCAATTTGATGATACTGGCGCACCGGCCACGCGGGAATATTTGATCCGGGCGGGCAAGCTAGAGCGCGGGTTGGGCAGTTTGGAAAGTCAGGCGCGGTTGGGCGTGCCAGGGGTGGCTTGTGCGCGGGCAAGTTCCTGGAATCGTCCGCCCATTGATCGCATGGCGAATGTTAACCTGGAGCCGGGGGAGCAGTCGTTTCATGACTTGATTGCTGGGATTGAACGGGGCGTTTACATGGCAACGAATCGATCCTGGTCAATTGATGATCAACGCCACAAGTTTCAATTTGGGTGTGAATATGCCCAGTTGATTGAAAATGGTCAGCTCACAAAACCGTTACGCAATCCGAATTATCGCGCGACAACGCCGCAGTTTTGGCATAGTTTGGTGGCGGTGGGCGATCGCAGCACTTGGGCTATGTACGGCACGGCTTTGTGTGGCAAGGGGGAACCCAATCAAGCGATTCGCGTTGGCCACGGTGCTCCTGTTTGTGCCTTTGCCAACATCGAAGTCTTTGGAGGTGCAGTATGAAAACTGATTTTCTACTCACTCTGGAAACTACATTTAATCAACTGGTTGAGGCATTTATTCATCAGCCCCAGACTGGCGAAACCCTCATTCTCAGACTCACCGCAGAATCGAGCCAGTTTACCCGCTTTAACCGGGCCAAAGTCCGTCAGACGGGGCTGGTCACGGATGGAAAACTCAGCCTTAGCCTTGCTAAAGACCAACGAATTGCATCCTGCGAGGTGCCGTTTACGGGGGATAAAAGCATTGATTGGGATAGCTTACAAACTGCCCTCGCGGCCTTGCGTCAGGAGGTGTTGCAACTGCCCCTCGATCCCTATTTGGTTTTACCCAGTGGGCAGGCCCAAAGTCGGGCTGTGCATGTAGGCCATTTGCTGCCGCCGGATGGGGTGGCTGCGGCGCTATTGCCTGTGGTGCAAGGCTTGGACTTTACGGGATTGTATGCAGGGGGGTGGCAGATCCGGGCCTATGCGGATTCGGTGGGCCAACGCCACTGGTTCGCGACGGAGACGTTTGCGCTGGATTATTCGCTGTTTACCAGCACCGGGCAAGCGGTGAAGGGGACAGTGGCCGGGAATGAGTGGGATGCGATCGCCTATGAAGCGAAATTAGCGGCCTCCAAAGTGCAACTGGAACGCTTGCTGAGTGCCCCGCCCAAGGCGATCGCTCGTGGTCAATACCGTACCTATCTCGCGCCGGATGCGGTGGCTGCATTGACCGGGATGTTCTCTTGGTGGGCTGTGAGCGAAGGCGCAATGCAACGGGGTGGGAGTGCGTTGGCTGCGTTGCAACGGGGTGAAAAACAGCTTTCTCCACTCTTTACTTTGACCGAAAACTTTCAGCGTGGGCTGGTGCCCCGGTTTAATGAACTGGGCGAAGTTGCCCCCTTGGAATTACCTATCATCGCTGCCGGACAACTACAAAATACGCTGATTAGCTCTCGGACGGCGAAGGAATATAACAAAACGCCGAACGGGGCCACGAGTAGCGAAACCTTGCGATCGCCGGAAGTGAGTCCGGGTAGTTTGCCTGCTATCAATGTGTTGCAAGCCTTGGACACGGGGTTGTATGTTTCTAATTTGCATTACTTGAACTGGAGCGATCGCCCCAATGGTCGAGTCACGGGGATGACGCGCTATGCATGTTTTTGGGTGGAAAAGGGTGAGCTAGTCGCCCCCATCGAAAACCTCCGCTTCGATGAAAGTATCTACCGCTGCTTTGGCGATCGCCTCGTAGCCCTCACCGATACCCAAGACTGCCTTCCCAAAGTCGGCACCTACGACAACCGCAGCCTCGGCGGCACCTGGGTTCCCGGTATGCTCATTGATGATTTTACCTACACGTTGTAGGGCGGAAATCAGTCGCAGCCGATAACCTCAGCTTGCTCCCAGCCATTTTTATTGATAATTTTTCCCGCGATCGCTCCTGCTTCGTGGGGTTTGCGGCTTGGGGAACTTCTATGGTTGTGCGGGTGGGAGTAAGAGGGCTAGGAGGCTGTCGATCAGGCGATCGCGGGAGAGGGGCATGAGTTCGTTGCCATAAAAAATCTCTTGAGCGATGACGTAGGACACCATTGAGCCGACAAAAATATGGGCGATCGCTTCGGGGTCGGCAAAGCCTAATTCGGGATGGGCGCGAAAATAAGTGCTGACCAACGTCCGCCCCTGTTGGATGACTGTGCGCCCATAGAGTTTGGCCAATTCAGGAAACCGCTCCGATTCTGCAATCATCAACCGGAGCAAGGCGATGTAGTCGCGATCGACTAGCTTGTGGAGAAAGGTTGCGGCAAACTGGCGCATGAGGTCGGCGGGTTCGCCGGGGAGGTGGGCGGCATCAAATAGGCCATCAAAGCGCCGAATGGTCATGTGTTCCATCATGGCCGTGAAAAGGCCGTCTTTATCCTGAAAATGGCTGTAGATGGTTTGTTTAGAGACTCCGGCCTCCGCTGCCACCCGATCCATGCTGGTGCCGCCATAGCCCGATCGCAAAAAGACCCGCACTGCACCATCTAAAATCGCGACCTGTTTTGGCGTGTACACCGGGGCAGAAGATATCCTAGGCATTATCTGATGAGTAGAGACAATTAAATTTTGAGCCAATTTTGAGCCATTTCCTTTCAATCATACTAGACTGTCCAGTATGATTTAGCACGTTCAATCAATAGCTAATCCATCGTTGGCGGCTCCTTTCGATGCTGTGGTGTGCTGGCCAACGTGGGAACCAATCCTTCAATCAGAGGTGATGCCGATGGCTCAGTCCGTCTCTCCGCCCGATGCTCAACCCGATGTTGTCCCAACGGATCCGTCTCCAGCGAAGCGGCGACCAAATCCCAAAATTTTGGTGGCGATCGCGGGGGTTGCGGTGCTGGGTTACTTCGCTTGGCGACAGGTCATGCCCCAGGCTCCGGCGGATGTGTTGTTGGTGACGGGCCGGATTGAGTCGGATGAAACAGAGATTGACGCAAAAACGGGCGGGCGGGTGATCGCGGTTTTGGTGCAAGAGGGAGATGGGGTGAAGGCGGGGCAGGTTGTGGCCGAAATTCAGGATGAGGAGGTGAATCAGCAGTTGCAAGGGGCGATCGCCCAGGTCAATGCGGCCCAACAAGAAGCCGCGCAAGCCCAGTTAGATATTGCCGTGGCCGAAAGCCGGATTCAGGAAGCAGCGGCAACGGTGGCCCAATCCCAGGGCGACTCCGCCGGACGGGTGCAACAGGCGACGGCGACGGTCGCGGCGGCAAAGGCCCAGGTAGCCCAAAGCCAAGCCCAGGTGAAGCAGGCCGAAGCTGCGGTGAAACAGGCAGCCGCCCAGTTGCAATTAGCAATGGTCGATCGCGATCGCTATGCCCAACTGGTGGCCCAGGGAGCCATTGATCAGCAGCGGTATGATCAAGCTGTGACCAACGCAGCCACGGCCAAAGCCACGCTGGATACGGCCAAAGCCACGCTCCAGGCGCGGCAGGAAGCGGTGAAGGCCGCAGGGGAGCAACTGACTGCCGCCCAAGGGAATTTGACCCAAACCCAAGCGACGATGCTCAATCCGGTGATTCGGAGTAACCAACTGGCGGCGGCGCAAAAGCAACAGCAGCAGGCTGAGGCAAAACTGGCAGCAGCACAAGCCAAAGTCCAAACGGCGATCGCCTACCAAGCCCAACTGCAAAAACGGTTAGCGTCCTTCCAAGTCAAAAGCCCCATTGCTGGGATTGTGCAGGATCGCCCCCTGGAACCGGGTGCTGTTGTCACACCGGGTAAAACGCTGTTGACGGTGCTCAATCCCCAGGCGGTGTATTTGCGGGCTTATGTGCCAGAAGGGGACTTGGGCAAAATTTATGTGGGCAAAGCGGCGCAGGTGTTTCTGGATGCCAAGCCCGATCAGCCCTTGCCTGCCCGCATTAGTGCGATCGACCCAAACGCTTCGTTTACGCCAGAAAATATTTACTTTCAAAAAGACCGGGTACGCCAGGTCTTTGGAATCAAAATTGCGATCGACCAAACCGAAGGCTACGCGAAACCGGGAATGCCAGCGGATGCCAAAATTTCGCTAAAGGCCGAGCAACCGGGAGCAAAGGCTGATGGTCGTTAAGGCGACGCGGCAAGATGGACGGGCGATCGCCACCGTTGCCCCAGTTATCCAAGTCCAAAACTTGCAAAAACGCTATGGTCAGTTTTTGGCAGTGCGCGGCATTCATTTTGAGGTGTTGCCGGGGGAAATTTTCGGCTTGATTGGGCCAGATGGAGCGGGCAAAACCACGACGTTTCACATTTTGGGCGGCGTGATGGAAGCCTCTGGGGGCCGAGTGGATATCTTGGGTCGCCAACCTCGTCATGCACGGCTCAATATTGGATATTTAACGCAACAATTTTCTCTTTATCTTGACCTCAGTATTGATGAAAATTTGCAGTACACCGCCGGTCTACGGAAAGTCGCCGCTAAAGATTTTCAAGCTCGAAAAACCAAGTATTTGAGCTTAATGGGGTTAGAGCAGATCGGCGATCGCCTTGCGGGGCAGCTTTCTGGCGGCATGAAGCAAAAACTGGCCTTGTGTTGTGCGCTGATTCCCCAACCCCAAATTTTGTTGCTGGATGAACCGACGACGGGCGTTGATCCGATTTCGCGCCGGGAGTTTTGGGATGTGCTGGCGACGTTGGCCGCTGAGGGGATGACGATTGTGGTGGCCACGCCCTATCTGGATGAAGCCGAACGCTGCAACCGGATTGCGCTCATGTACGAAGGGGAAATTCAGGAAATTGGCACCCTGCCGGAACTCCGCGCCAACTTGGGCTGGCAACGGTTAGAAATTCGGACTAACGATATTCCTACCACGGAACAAATTTTGTTACCCCTGGTGGACGAAGAACTGGCCGCGATCGCCGATGTCCAGACTTTTGGCGATCGCATTGATGTGTTGACCGCGCAACCAGAGTTGGCGCAAACGACGGTGCAGCAGGCGATCGCCCAGCAGGATCTTGCCCTCCAACCCATTCAAGTCACTGCCGCCACCCTCGAAAATGTGTTTGTCGCCCGTTTGCGGCAACAAGGCTCTGATCCGCCCTTTCTTCCCCTGCCCCGCATCCATGCGCCGCGCCCCGCCCCACCGGATACTGTGGCGATCGGCGCGACCAATCTTCGCAAAGTGTTTGGCCAGTTTCAAGCCGTCAAAGGAGTCAATCTTGCCATTCGTTACGGCGAAATTTATGGCTTGTTGGGGGCCAATGGCGCAGGCAAAACTACGACCATCAAAATGTTGTGTGGGCTGCTCTCCCCCAGCAGTGGTGCCATTGCGATCGCGGGCCAAACCCAAAATTTGCGGAGTAGCGCGTTGCGTAAACGCATCGGTTACATGAGCCAAAAATTTACCCTCTACGACGACTTGACCGTTTTAGAAAACCTGGAATTTTACTGTGGCGTGTATGAAGTTCCCGCCCGCTTCCGGCGACAAAAAATTGACTGGGTATTAGCAATTTGTGGCCTGACGGGCCAAGAAAATATGCTGACCGGACGCTTACCCGGTGGCTGGAAACAGCGCGTTGCCTTTGGTGCTTCAGTGATGCATGAACCCGAAATCTTATTTCTAGACGAGCCAACTTCCGGCGTTGATCCCCTGGCACGGCGACAGTTTTGGCGGTTGATCAATAATCTTGCCCGCCAAGGTACAGCCATTTTGGTGACAACTCATTACCTCGAAGAAGCCGAACAGTGTAACCGCATGGGCTTTATGGTGGCGGGGGAAGTGGTGTTGCAAGGTTCGCCTAGCGAAGTCAAAGCCGCCCAACCGGGACAATTGGTAGAACTTCAGGTCGATCGCAATCAACAGGCAGCCAATGTCTTGAAAACTCAATTAGACCATTGGCGGGTTGCTATTTTTGGCGATCGCTTACATGTTGTCCTCGACCATCCTGATACTGATTTACCCCGCGTTGAACACTTGCTCACGCAACACGGTTTGCAGCTATTTTCGGCCCGTCCGGTGCCCTTTTCCCTGGAAGACGCTTTCATCAGTGTCGTTCAACGGACTGCGATCGGAACTGCCCATCTGGCCCAATAAGCTCAAGGAATGTGCGATGAAACGGATTCTAGCTCAATGCATCAAAGAACTGGCGCAATTTCGGCGCGATCGCCTGACTCTTGCCTTGGCGTTTATCCTGCCGTTGATGACCTTATTGATTTTTGGGTTTGCCATTCGCCTGGAAGCAAAAGATATTCCTCTCGCGGTGCAAGATTTTGATAATAGTGTTCTGAGTCATCACTATAGCGATCGCCTCTTTGCCACTAACCAGTTTCAACCCGTTGCTAGTCCGGCGAATCCTGAACTGGCTTTAGATAATAATGTAGCCCGCGCGGTCGTCATCATTCCGCCTAGCTTTAGTCGTCAAATTAAAGCGGGACAATCGACCGATGTGCAAGTCATTGTTGATGGCACCGATGCCAATAATGCCCGTGTGATCAAAAACAGTATCAAAGCCACCACGCGATCGTTTTTAGAAGCCGAGGGTTTAGTTCCAACCAGTAGCCCCATCCAAGTAAATACTCGCCTCTGGTTTAATCCGGGCCGCAAGGAATCGCTTTATATTGTGCCCGGTGTTTATGCCGTTGTTCTGTGGATTTTTCCGTCGCTCCTGTCGGCGATCGCGATGGTGCGCGAAAAAGAGAAAGGAACCATTTTGCAGGTTTATGCCTCCGACCTCACTGCGGCTGAATTAATCTTGGGTAAGGCTCTGGCCTACTTGGCTGTGGGAATGGGCATTGCAGCGATCGTCATGGGCCTGGGTAGCCTTATTTTTCAGCTCACCCTGGCTGGTGATCCCACCCCACTTTTGGTGAGTACTCCCTTATATCTTTGGGCTAGTGTGATGTTTGGTCTAATGCTAGGCGCACGCGCCAATACCCAGAATTCCGCCGTGCAAGGTGTTTCCCTTATTGGTTTCCTCACTGCTTTGCTACTGTCCGGTTTTATTTATCCACTCAGCAATATTCCTTTTCCCCTATCTTTGGTTTCTAATATTGTTCCAGCTCGATATTTTATCCTAATTATGCGTGATGCCTACGTGCGAGGTGTCGGCTGGATTGGAGTTTGGTTTGACTTAGCCATGATTATGTTGCTTGGTTTGATTCTGTTTAACGTTGCTAAGAAAAGTCTGCATCGAATGCAATTGGGAGATTAAGCTAATGAATTTACGCAGGCTCTTTGCCAATCGTTTTTGGTCATTGGTACGCAAAGAAATCAACCAGATTCTGCGGAATAAGCAACTATTAGTCTTACTTGTTATTCCACCGACTGTGCAATTGTTGATTTATGGATTTGCCTTAAATCCTGATGTGCATCACCTCAAAATGGGAGTTGTTGATTACGCTCAAACGGTTGATAGTCGGGAGTTAATCTCAGCGTTGACAGAAAATCGTATTTTTGATGTGGCGAATACTTCTTTTGATGAGAAAGATCTTGCAAGACAAGTCGAGACTGGAAAACTAACGGGTGGTTTAGTGATTCCGTCAACCTTTAGTCGTGACTTAAATAAAGGTAAAACGGCTCAAATTCAAGTGTTTATTGATGGGGTTGATGCTAATACTGCCGGGATTGCCAATGGTTATATTAATCAAATTGTGCAGCAGTTTGGATTAAAGTATCGAGATAATGCGATCGCGCCTCCAATGAATACTAAAGTCATTTTCTTTTATAATCCTGGTTTGACTAGTAGTTGGTTTTTTGTTCCCGGTGTGATGGGCTTAGTTTTAACATTAATCGGCTCCATTGTTTCCTCTGTAACGGTTGTTCGCGAGAAAGATACAGGCACCCTGGAGCAATTGCTCATGACACCTGCCGAGGCTTGGGAAATTTTGATGGCAAAGGTTGTGCCTTTGTTTGTCCTGATGATGGGCGATGTCTTGCTCGCTTTGAGTATTGGTCGTTTGGTCTTTAATGTGCCGTTTCGAGGCAGCATCTTGTTATTTCTGGTGTTATCTGGACTGTATGTGTTTGTGGGAATTAGTGTTGGTATTATGTTGGCTACTATCTGCCAGTCTCAACAGCAAGTTGTTCTTACAACGTTTTTTATTAATCTGCCAATGGTGCAACTCTCTGGCGCGATCGCACCAATCGAAACCATGCCTAAATTTTTTCAGTACATTTCCATCGTCAATCCGTTGCGACATTACATTGCGATCGTCCGGGGTATTCTGCTTAAGGGGGTGGGGCTGGAAGCGTTGTGGCTGCATGTCTTGGCTTTAGGGTGTTTTGCGGTGATCCTCCTTGCCATCAGCACTAACCGTTTTCGGAGCCAACTCAGCTAACTTACTAGACTCAAGAAAAACTGAAAGTTGGCGATCGCGATGCTATGCAACGGAACTCCATAAATAAAAACAGGGCTACTCAGTTGTAACCCTGTCAAGACTTTAATTTAATTCAGATAACAAGTCTGTTCAGCTCTGGCTTAAACCTCTGAAGTCACTAACCCAGGATTCGCTTGTACATATTCTTCAAGCTCAATTGCCACTGGTTTAATTTTCCAAATGTCATCACAGTAATCTTGGACAGACCGATCTGAGGAGAATTTACCCATCCTGGCCGTATTGAGGATAGTCATCCGAGTCCAGCGTTCTTGATCTTTATAGGCTGCGCTGACCTGGTCTTGGCAATCCACGTAGGAACGATAATCCGCAAACAATAAATAGGGATCACTGAACAATAAATCGTCCACAATCGGTTTGAAGAGTTCTGTGTCACCGTGGGAAAAGAATCCCGATGAGATGCGATCGATGACCAATCTCAATTCAGGATCACTGTGATAATAATCAATCGGGCGATAGCCTGCGGCTTTCTTCGCATAGACTTCTTCCGCCGTGAGGCCAAACAAGAAAAAGTTTTCTGCGCCAACTTCTTCGCGAATTTCGACATTAGCACCGTCTAGAGTACCAATAGTCAAAGCCCCATTCATGGCGAACTTCATGTTGCCAGTGCCAGATGCTTCTTTACCAGCGGTTGAGATTTGCTCAGACAAATCAGCGGCTGGATAAACTCGTTGTGCAAATTTGACATTGTAGTCTTTCATGAATAAAACTTTGAGTCTTCCGCGCACATCTGGATCGCGATTGACGACATCACCAATTGAGTTGATCAGTTTGATAATTAACTTCGCCATGTAGTAACCAGGCGCAGCTTTACCACCAAACAAAAAGGTTCGGGGAGTGATGTCAGTGTTGGGATTTGCCTTAATCCGGTTATACAGTGTGATGATGTGTAAAGCGTTCAAATGCTGTCGTTTGTATTCATGAATCCGCTTCGATTGAATGTCGAACATGGATGATGGATCAACATCCATCCCGTAAAGATTTTTGATGTAATTGGCCAGATCTTGCTTGATGGCTTGTTTGATCTGACGGAATTCGGCCCGGAACCCAGCATCATCTACATACTGTTCAAGTTTACTGAGTTCATTCAATCGTTTGGGCCAATTGTCACCAATTTTACTGGTAATTAATTTGCTTAAGCGTGGGTTACTCAGGACTACAAATCGACGTGGCGTAACACCGTTGGTGACATTCTTAAAACGCTCTGGGAACATCTCAGCGAAGTCGTGCATAACGTCTTTTTTCAATAATTCCGTATGCAATGCTGCTACCCCGTTGACTGCGGAACTCCCAACGAAAGCTAAGTGCGCCATGCGGACATAACGTTCACCGCTTTCATCGATTAAAGACATGCGCTGGATGCGATCGCTATCATCGGGATACTTAATCCGAATATCATCAATAAACCGACGATTGATTTCGTAAATCACTTCTAGATGACGCGGCAGTAATCGACCAAATAAGTCAATTGGCCACCGCTCAAGGGCTTCTGGTAAAAGAGTATGGTTTGTGTAAGCAAAGGTCTGGGTTGTGATGTACCAGGCTTTGTCCCAGCCCATGCCGTGTTCATCCATTAACAATCGCATCAATTCAGCAACTGCGATCGAGGGATGGGTATCATTCAATTGAATTGTGAATTTTTCATGGAACTGATCAACTGAAATATTTTGTCGTTCCATAATGCGGATCATGTCTTGCAAAGAACAAGACACAAAGAAGAATTGTTGCTCCAACCGCAAGATCTTACCTTGCGTCATGTTGTCATTGGGATACAACACTTTGGAGATCGTTTCTGATTCCATCTTTTTGTAGACAGCACCAGAATAATCACCTGCATTAAAGGCATGGAAATCAAAGGATTCGGGTGCTTCTGCCGACCATAAACGGAGAGTATTACACGAGTTCACCTTATAACCTAGAATTGGTGTGTCGTAGGGAATGCCTCGAACAACTTTATCGGGCACCCAGCGTACTCGGTGATTACGATGCTCATCAAGAAAACTCTCGGTGTGGCCGCCAAATTGAACCTGAACCTCCCACTCAGGCCGCGCAACTTCCCACGGGTTGCCAAAACGTAACCACTTATCTGTGATTTCGACTTGCCACCCATCCCGAATATCTTGATCAAAAATCCCAAATTCGTAGCGGATGCCGTAACCCATTGAGGGAATTTCTAAGGTCGCCATTGAGTCGAGATAACAAGCGGCAAGTCGCCCCAAGCCGCCGTTGCCTAAACCGGGTTCTTCTTCTTGTTCCAGCAATTCATTGAGATCTAAACCCAATTCTTCGATCGCTTGTTTGATGTCGTCATAGATGCCCAGGTTAATCAAATTGTTGCCCAGGTGCGGCCCCATCAAAAATTCAGCCGATAGATAACAAATTGTACGGGCACCTTCTTTGGTATAAGTTTCTGCCGTGTTTAACCACCGCCGAAACAAGCGATCGCGTACAGTGTAGGCCAGCGCCATGTAGTAATCATTCATGGAGGCGATCGCCGGAAACTTACCCTGGATGTAAAACAAATTATCCAGAAACGCCCGTTTCAGCGTTTCAATACTTAATCCAGTGCGGTCATCTTCAACTCTGACCGTCGGACATTCTGGAGGGATAGGAGCAGTTTGCATCGTTGTCGTTCCTTGTTGACGCTGAGACTCAATGGAAAAATAAAAAGTGCTAGAGAGTGTTTCGCAAAATTGCAAGTGTACCCTCAAACAAGGTAAGTAGAAAGATTCAATGCATCGGTATTACCGATCCACTCCAGCTTGTTCGCCTTGACTTGCCTCATTGATTTACGTTGATGGACTGAATGAGCTGAGAGGAATTAGCTATGCTGGAATTTTTAATTGAATCGGAAACCAGCATAGCTTGACACGAGGTTATTCGGAAATAGAGCCGATTATACTTCCGTTAGTATGGCCATTTCCAATTTACAATTTCTGGCTTATCAATGCCATGTTCGTAAGCATATTGCCGACAGGAAATCTGTTCATTCAAGAATTTTTCCTTGGCATGTGCTCCAGCAACTTTGAGCCAGGGCACACGATCAATCGCATCGATCGCAATGCTAAAACGGTCAATTTGGTTATTAATTGCCAATTCTAGCGGTGTGTTAATATTGCCCTTTTCTTTGTAACCTCGCACATGCATATTTTCGTGATTTGTCCGCCGATAAGCCAAGCGGTGGATTAACCAGGGATAGCCGTGGAAGTTAAAAATTACGGGTTTATCTAACGTAAACAAACTGTCAAAATCGCGATCGCTCAAACCATGAGGATGTTCGGTATCCGGTTGAAGTTTGAACAAATCGACAACGTTGATAAAGCGAATTTTGAGATCGGGAAACTCTTCGCGCAACATGACGCTAGCGGCCAAAGATTCTAGGGTCGGGATATCACCCGCTGCCGCCAACACCAAATCCGGTTCTTGACCCTGATCATTACTTGCCCAATCCCAAATGCCAATACCCTTCATGCAGTGAGTAATGGCTTCATTCATATCCATAAACTGAAGGTGTAATTGTTTATCAGAAACAATCACATTCACATAGTTCTTGCTGCGTAAACAGTGATCAGCAACAGACAGCAATGAGTTAACATCGGGCGGCAAATAAATTCGCACAACCTCTGGACTTTTGTTTACGATCACATCTAAAAAGCCCGGATCTTGGTGGGTGAAACCATTGTGATCTTGCCGCCATACTGTGGAGGTAATTAACAAATTGAGGGATGCAATCTCTTCGCGCCAGGAGATATGGTTGCAGATTTCTAGCCACTTGGCATGTTGATTGACCATAGAATCAATGATATGCACAAATGATTCATAAGTGGAGAAAAAGCCATGTCTTCCTGTTAACAAATAGCCTTCTAACCACCCCTCCAGGGTGTGTTCACTGAGCATCTCCATGACTCGGCCTTCGGGAGAAAGTTCGCCACCATCCAAGTCTTCGGGCAGAAACTCGGAAATCCAGAACTTTTTACTTACTTCGTAGATTGCATCGAGTTTGTTGGAGGTGTTTTCATCCGGCCCAAAGACACGGAAGCTATGCATGTTGTCCCGCATCACATCCCGTAGGAACACTCCGAGGGGCTTGGTGTTTGGGACTTCAATTTGACCGGGCTTGTCCAGGGTAATGCCGTAGTTGCGAAAGTCTGGTAGTTTGAGGTTTCGACGCAGCAGACCGCCGTTGGCGTAGGGAGTGCTACCGAGTCGTTTAGCGCCAGTGGGGGCGATCGCCTTAATTTCAGGGAAAAGCGTGCCATCACCATCAAACAACTCTTCTGGTTTGTAGCTCCGCATCCACTCTTCAAGTAAGCGGACATGCTCTGGGTTATTTTTCATGGAACCCATTGGCACCTGGTGTGCCCGCCAAAAACCTTCGATTTTGTGCCCATCGACTTCTTTTGGCCCTGTCCAGCCTTTTGGTGTCCGCAGCACAATCATGGGCCATCGGGGCCGAGTGGCGGTGCCTGTACTCCGGGCCTCGTGTTGAATGCGGTGAATTTCATTGACGCAATGTTCCAGGGTTGCGGCCATCGCCTGGTGCATGGTGTGGGGGTCAGATCCCTCGACAAAGTAAGGGGTGTAGCCATAGCCGACGAAGAGGGCTTCTAGTTCTTCCCGACTGATGCGCGACAAGATGGTGGGATTATTGATTTTGTAGCCGTTGAGGTGGAGGACGGGAAGTACGGCTCCATCCCGGATGGGGTTAATAAACTTGTTGGAATGCCAGGATGTTGCCAGGGGGCCAGTTTCCGACTCCCCATCTCCTGGCATGGCGACTACGATCAAATTGGGGTTATCAAAGGCTGCGCCATAGGCATGGGAGAGGCTGTAGCCCAGTTCGCCCCCTTCGTGGATGGAGCCAGGGGTTTCCGGCGTACAGTGGCTACCGACCCCGCCGGGGAAAGAGAATTGCTTGAAGAACTGCTTCATGCCGTCGGTGTCTTCGCTGCAATTCGTGAAGAATTGGGAGTAGGAGCCTTCCAGGTAACAGGGGCCGAGAAAGCCCGGTGCGCCATGCCCTGCGCCCACCATAAACAAGATGTCTTGGTCAAATTGCTTGATGACCCGGTTGAGGTGGGTATACAGAAAACTAATGCCGGGGCTTGATCCCCAGTGGCCCAATAAGCGATTTTTGATGTGCTCGTCGCGGAGGGGTTCTTTGAGCAAGGGATTATCGCGGAGATAAATCATTCCGGCGGCCAAATAGTTGCTAGCTCGCCAAAATGCGTGCATTCGATGGAGTTCTTCGGCGCTGAGTGGGGTGCCTGTAATTGTGGATCGGGCTGGCCCAAAGGCGCTGATGGAACCAGTTTCGACTGTTGGTTTTGAAGGAGTTGCTACCATAATCTGCTTAGTGTTTCCAAGGTTTGCAGGATACCGTGAGGACTGTGACTTGGAGGACGAGGAGTAGGCGGGTGCTAACGGGTTAGAAGTGGGTGACTTCTAGTTGTGCGAACGGGGGTCTATGCACAGGTTGCTATCAGAACGGCGATCGCAAATTACAGGTCTCTGAGCATAGGCTACCGACTGTTCTGCGGTTTCTGGATGTTTCATCGGAGTTTTTTAAGAAAACCCTTGGCGGAAACCTGACCCCAGGATGGCAGCAGTTTATTGCCCCGATCGCTGGGATGGAGCAAGGCGACATAAGCCAGTTTGCCAGCGACGGGTGTAACCGAATGCATACGGCGGCTGGGATCGCCTCGCTCAACCAGAACCCTCAGATAGTAGCCTTACCAGGTGGGTTGAGGATGTAGCACATTAAACCGGGCGGCAAAAAAGCGATCGCTCTGGTTGCGGCTGGCGGTTGGTGAATTTGGGGAATATAGCAGGGCGGAGCGGCTGGCCAGTTTGGTTTTGGGGCTAGGTCGCTGGTGGTGGGAGGGGCGATCGCGGGCCGGTTGGATGCGGGGCTTGAAGCGCAAGAAGGGCAAGGGGATCAGCACTATTCAGCACGATCAAGCCCCCTGGCCCTGCCAACTGTGGGGGCGACAAAGGTCGGTGGGGTGGCGATCGCCGCCGTAGCGCGATCGGTCGTGGGATCAGGTTGCTTGCTGCAATACCAGAGTCACCGTTTGTAGCCCATCGGGCCGTTGCTGACAGGTGACGCGGCCTTGCTGGGCTTCGATGCGGCGGCAACATAAGACGATTTCGGTGGCAAAGTCCCGGTTCCCAATGGGGGCAAATCGCTGTGCTGTGATGTAGATGTGAACCGCTGCGTCGATGGCTTGCACGCCTAAGACCACGGGGAAGTTGTCGTCGGAGTAACGGAGACTGCGGGCCAAGAGGTCGGTCAGCACGGCCTCCAGCATGTCTTGATCGCCCCAGATGGTGGGCAGAGATTGGTCGAATTCGCAAATTAAGCGCAGTTGCGGGCGATCGCTCGGCTTCAGGTCGTTCCCATTGAGCAAGTGCCGCGTTGTTGAGTTGAGCACCGTTTCGAGGGCAAGCGGTTGCAGATCGACGTCAACTTTGCCTGCTTCAAACTTTTGGAGCAGCATGGCATCGGAGAGCAAATCGCACAGGGCGCTGACTTCATCTTGCACAAACTCCAGGTTGCGCTGCCAGGTATCGGCCTGGTTGAGGTCTTGCGAAAGGTGGTTGATTTTGACACCGAGGGATTCGAGCGATCGCCCAACCCGGCGTTCTAGGGAAGCCAGAATTTTTTTCTGAGCGGCTAAATAACGCTGCAACTCTTCATTTTCGACTTGCAGACTATGAAGCGCGGCATTTGCCATGACGGGCGTATTTGAGGTAGTGGCCGTGTTCAAAGTCATATCACAGTGCGGCTAAGAGTCTTTCTATTAAATGTTGTAACAAATCTACATGCTTTCCTCAAGCGCAAACCGTGAACTTAAGCCTTTCTACAGATAAATCTTTCTTATTCATATCGTAAGCGATCGCTGATATGCGGGTCGAGCAACCTCTGGGGCGGCTGGTTAGCTATAGTCCAGGGCGGCTTGGGCATTGCGGCGCAGCATCCACGGCTTGACTCGGCGGAGGGCAGAACCCGTCAAGTGTTCTTCGTATTCCGCTTCGGACAACGTGGCGAGGGTATCTAGGCGGGGGGCCACAGTCCAGTCGCGGGGTTGGAAATCATCAATATCGGTGGGCTGGGCAAAGCGCTGGTTCCAGGGGCAAACATCCTGACACACATCACACCCAGCGACCCAACCCTGTAGATTTTGGGCAATGGTTTGGGGTAGGGTGGCGGCTCGGTTTTCAATGGTGTGGTAGGCAAGGCAGCGGTTGGCATCGACCACAAAGGGGGCGACGATCGCCTGGGTGGGGCAAGCCGCCAGACACCGGGTACAGGTGCCGCAATGGGCGGTGTGGGGGCGATCGGGGGGGAGGGCCACGTTTGTCAGCAGTTCACCCAAAAACACCCAGGAGCCATACTGCCGCGTGATCAGGTTGCCGTGTTTGCCAATCCAGCCTAACCCGGCGTGTTCGGCCCAGGCTTTATCCTGAATCGGCCCTGTATCGACGTAATAGCGCACAGCCGCCTGCGATCGCTGGGTTTCTAACCAAGCCGCCAAGGCTTTGAGGCGTTTTTGCAAGACCCGGTGATAATCTCGGCCCCAGGCATAACGGGAAATTTTGCCGTATTCGTGGCTATCGGGCCGTTGTGCTGGGGCATAGTAGTTCAGCGCCACACAAATAACGGAAACCACATCGGGCATGATGGCTTGAATGGCTTGCCGCTTGGGATTGGCCATCCACTGCATTTCGGCTTGATAGCCCTGCTCCAGCCAAGCCTGCAAAGCCTGGGGGGCCGTGGCCGGAAAATCTTCTACAGCGGCAATCCCAACCTGATGAAAGCCGAGCGATCGCGCTTTTTGCTTAATGGCTGTAGCCAGGGCGGTGGAATCTGGGGCGAAGTCGCGATCGGATGCTGACGGGGACATGGCTAAACCCTATGGCCAATCATGAAAATCATCAACAGACTCAACAGAACGTTGACGGTGAAGGGGCGAGTGCTAGCGGCGCTCCGGGGCGAGGCCAATGCCGGGGTTCACACCGCCCAGCCCACACCGATACCGCTGAATTGATTGTAGGCTGGCTGGGGGCCAATGCTGATTGAATTGTCTGCTGGTTTGCTGCCCGCTGCTTTGCCCCTCATTCCACCTGCACGCTGTAACTCAATCCTGGCAGAATATCGTTGAGTGGTGGTAGTGCGGTTGCCCAAACCTCCGCTCACCGCTGGCAACAGAATCTATCTCAAGGCATAGGGGCTTCATTCCGTTGGCGTTTATGTTTGAAGATAAGCTTTACAGTTTGCACACAGAATATGATACGCACCAACACCTTGAAGAACCGGCTGGGGCAGGCGGAGACGGTAGCGCTTGAAGATAAGCCGTCTAGCACGAACGAGCTGCAACCAGAGACCGCCTTGGTGATGGAGGGCGATCGCGCGGATGATGGTGTGGGCTGGACGGCCGATCCAATTGCGGGGATCGATATGCCAATCCTTAGCGAGTATTTTGCGACCCTAAATGCGGGAGACTTTGATGCCACTAGCCAATTGTTTGCGGCAGATGGCGCTTTACACCCCCCGTTTGAACCCTTAGTGGTTGGCCCAACGGCGATCGCGGCTTATCTTAAGCGGGAGGCGATCGCCCTGGTTTTGCGGCCTCGTCAGGGCACAATGAAACCGCTAGAAGACGGTTGTACCCAATATGACGTGGTGGGTCAGGTGCAAACACCGTGGTTTACGGTCAATGTCGCCTGGCTGTTTATCCTCAGCCCCCAGCAACAAATATTTGTGGCTAAAGTGAAGCTGCTGGCCTCGCTGCAAGAATTGTTGCATCTGAGACAAGTCAGCGAACAACCGACCCCCCAATAAAACCAGGTGTTTCCTGCATGGGTTTGGTGCGGGTGTTCGGTGCGATCGCTGACGGTATCGGTTGACTGAATTAATTGGCTGAAATCGGTCTAGGATAAGGTCAGCTTGGCCTCAGCGCCAGTCTGTGACCCCGGTCAAAGCTGCCACAACGCTCTTGCTGGTATTCTGCTTTGACTCCGGCTCGGCGGGCGGCTGGGTGCCCTGATTGATTGCAGGTAAATTCCATGAAACTAACGACTCGTGGCCATTACAGCGTCAAAGCTCTCCTCGATCTGAGCTTACAACCGGGCTATGGGCCAACATCGGTGAAGGCGATCGCCCAACGTCAAGATCTGCCTGCCCCCTATCTCGAAAAACTGCTGATTGAACTGCGTCGGGCAGGTTTGGTGCGATCGGTGCGCGGTGCCCAAGGTGGCTATCAACTGGCGCGTTCTCCCCGTCACATTTCCCTAGGGCAAATTTTGGAAGCGGTGGGCGAACAGGTTGAGCCTTTATCACGCTATGCCCCTGACACAACCCAGGCAGAAGATTGGGTTACATTCAGTCTTTGGAAACGCCTGCACCAAAAACTCCAAGAAGCACTATACGGAATCTCTCTAGAGGACTTATACTACGATGCCCGTAGTTGGCAAGCAGCACAAGGACAAGCCTCTAGTTTTGTTGTGTAGTTCAATCCATAATAGCGGGACTAAAAAAGGGGGATAGGAGTTAATTCTATGCCCCCGCTCTGATGAATTTAGAGATTATCCTGAATACACGATGAAACTGATCAATGTTCCCCTAGCGCAAGGGCAGCGATCGCGGCTGACTGTGGCCATTGACGGACGGTAAGGCAGAACTACGGCGGATTTCGGGCATTTCCTGGGTGGTTTCCAGTTTTTCTGCGGCTTCCTCTTTGGGATAAGTGCATTTCACCGTAATTTTGAGATTGCTTTGGGCTTTGCCACTGGCAATGTAGGGAATCCCCGCATCGGCGCTCAGGTTGATCCCAAACTCCAGGGTCACTTCGCTGAGGCTGGCATTCCCCAAATTTTGAAACGAGTCCATGCAATAGCTCGCATAAGTCCGAATTGTGTTTTGCACCAATTGCATGGATTGAGCCATATCGACTGGAGGTTTCCGGGTTGGTAAGCCCTTCTGTCCCCCACGGGATTGTTCTTCGCCTTCGGGGGCCACCGGAACTGGGGCCAAGGATGGGGTTTCGGCATCGTCTTGTGCTTCGATATAAAGCAGTGCCCCGTTGTCGAGTTGGATGGGTACTAATTTGCTCACGATCGCGTCCCTCGTTTCAGTAGAGTGCATTTGATGTGTCTTCAGTGTTCCCGTGAATGAATTGCATGTGATCAGGGGTGAAACCCCCTATTTGTGGGCCTCTGTGGCCAGTTGGGAGCCGCTGCTCACGGTGGCGATCGCGGCGTTTTTGGATTATCTCGTTGGCGATCCGTGGGATTGGTGGCATCCAGTGCAGGGGATGGGCTGGGTGATTCACCATTACACCCAGTTGGCGTTGCAATGGCTCAAGTCCGCTGGCAGTTTGCGCTGGGCTGGAGTGGGCTTGGCGGTTGGTTTGGTGTTGGGTAGTGGGGCATTGGGCTGGGGGCTGGGGGCGATCACCCAGGCCATTCATCCCGGTTTAGGCTTGGCTGTCAACAGTGTCTTACTAGCCAGTTGTTTTGCGGGGCGGAGCTTGCGGGATGCGGCCCAGGATGTGCTAGAACCATTGAGCCAGGGGGATTTGCTCACGGCGCGATCGCGCCTGAGCCGTTATGTCGGTCGGGATACGGCCACCTTAAGCGAACCCGATATTTTGCGTGCCGTCTTGGAAACCGTCACAGAAAACGCAACCGATGGAGTTTTAGCGCCCTTGTTTTATGCCTTAGTTGGTTTGTGGCTACCCGGCGGCAGTGTGGCCTTTGCGTTAGGGTACAAAGCTGCAAGTACATTGGATTCAATGGTGGGTTATCGAACACCTCCCTATACGGATTTGGGTTGGTTTAGTGCCAAACTTGATGATGTCTTAACGTGGGTTCCCTGTCGATGCGTTGTGATCACCCTAGCAATTTTATCTGGGCGACCACAACAAGTCTGGGCAATCTGCCGACGTGATGCCAGTCAAGATCCAAGTCCCAATTCTGGCTGGAGTGAATGTGTGTATGCGGCGATCTTGGGTGTACAAGTGGGTGGCCTTAATTATTACCAGGGTGTTGCGAAGCTAAAACCCTTGCTAGGTAATCCAACCCACGCGATCGCACCGACTGATATTGCCCATGCTCTGCGGTTAACTCGGATTTGTTTTCTCACTTGGCTAGGAATTGCGATGGGAATCAGTTCGTTGATGCTTTTATCAGTCTAGTTTAAGTCTAATCTAGCTCTTAGTTTAACTATAAACTGATGTTAGATCTTGTCGTAAAATACTATTACGTCTAATCTGGCTGCGTTACGCTGCCGCCAACAGCACCCTATGCAATTAGGGCTGTGGTTAACTCGGATTTGTGTTCTCGCTTGACTGGCGATCGCGCTGATAATTAAACGTTTTTTATGACTCGCTTAAAGTCTGATGTGATGAGTCACGGGGTAACGATTGCTTGCCTGATCGCGGGGGCAGGTCAATTCCAGGCTTTTTCGGCCCTTTGTTGCTTTCAATGGAATGGCTATCGATGCGTATTTGGGTATCGGGAATGTGCTTTAAACCCCAACGCACGATCACTTTGAGGACGGGGCGAAGACTGTGCCCTTTCTCCGTGAGCTGATAGTTCATCCGCCGAGCATGGCTGCTGTAAGGTTGCTTGGTGATTAGTCCTAATTCCTCCAAAAGTTTCAGCCGATTGGCCAAAATGTTTGTAGAAATACCCTCTGGAGAGGTCAAGAATTCCTCAAACCGCTGTTTGCCAAAAAACATCATGTCGCGGATGACCAGTAAACTCCAGCGATCGCCCACCAAATCTAAGGTGCAGGCGATTGGGCAAGGCGATCGACGCTCGGACTCCATGTATGCTTCTCCCCTATCACTTACTTGCATTTTACAAGTAAACCTGCAATAGTAGCTTTTAACTTGCAATTCAAAAGTTAAAGGAGGGCTGATGGCGCGATCGCTTACTGTGAACCAGGTTGGTGCCCACTATGCTGTGGTGAATTTGGGTGCCTTTACCAACTTGTACGATTACCAATTTGAGGCCACGGAATCGGCGCTCTCGTTGGAGGGGAAAGTATTTCTGAAAGATGTATTGCAGTTAACCGGCGCAGAAATTTCGTTAAATAGTCTGCGGCCCAAAAAATCCTTGCTGTTCTACCATAAACACCATCGCAACGAAGAAATTTATTTGTTTTTAGCGGGGGAAGGTGAGTTTCAAGTGGATGGAGATATTTTTGCCGTGGCCCAAGGGTCTGTGGTGCGGGTTGCGCCGGAGGGAGAACGCTGTCTCCGCAACTGTTCAGCCCAAGCGGACTTGCAGTGGATAGTGGTGCAGGTGCGGCTAAATTCCTTTGGCGATCGCACTATTCAAGACGGTTACGCCGTGTCTAAACGAGTTCGCTGGCGGCGGGAGCAACAGGCATGAGCCAATGGGTTTGACGCTGGGCGTGCTGTGGCGATCAACAAATGCAGGCGCGATCGGGGGACGGTCTTTATTCAAAGCATCAAATTCCCCCTTACAATGTAAACCAAACAAGTTCCATCCAAAGCAGTCAGGCGGTTTTTACTATGATTAAAGCCTACGCAGCCCACGCAGCCGGTGGCAAACTAGAGCACTTTGAGTACGATCCAGGGCCATTGGGTAAACAAGAAGTCGAGATTCAAGTCGAATATTGCGGCATTTGCCATAGCGACCTCAGTATGTTGGATAACGAATGGGGCATTTCTCAATATCCTCTAGTGCCGGGGCATGAAGTGGTTGGGACGATCGCCGCTGTCGGCGAAGAGGTGACAACATTAACCGTCGGGCAACGGGTGGGGTTAGGGTGGTTTTCCCATTCTTGTATGCATTGTGAATGGTGTATGCCTGGCGATCACAATCTCTGTCAAACCTCCGAGGGTACGATTGTGGGTCGGCATGGCGGTTTTGCCGATAAAGTCCGCGCCCATCAGGAATGGGCCATTCCCTTACCCGCAGACCTTGATCCCGAAAAAGTTGGCCCGCTGTTTTGCGGTGGTCTGACTGTGTTTAACCCAATTATTCAGTTGAATATCCAGCCTACCGACAAAGTGGGTGTGATTGGTATTGGTGGGCTAGGCCACATGGCGCTGCGGTTTCTCCATGCTTGGGGCTGTGATGTCACCGCTTTTTCCACGAGTCCTGATAAGGAAGCGGAAGCCCGTGAATTAGGTGCAAATCATTTCATCAACTCGCGCGATCCAGAAGCATTGAAATCTGTTGAAAACACCTTTGATGTGATTATCTCAACGATCGCCGCTGATCTCGATTGGAGTACCTACATTGCAGCGTTGCGGCCCAAAGGTCGGCTGCATTTAGTCGGTGTCGCGCCTAGCCCGATCGCCACTCACATTTTCCCGATGATTTCTGGGCAAAAGTCTTTGTCTGGTAGTCCTTTGGGTAGCCCAGCCACAGCCGCTCGGATGCTCGATTTTGCTGCCCGTCATAGCATTGAACCCATCATTGAAGTGTTTCCCTTTGCCCAGATCAATGAAGCGATGGAAAAACTCCGCAATGGTAAGCCTCGGTATCGAATTGTGTTGAAACATTAGACCTGATGAATAGGCGCGATCGCTATGCGGATTGGAACTATGAAACTATGCGATCGCGCACACTTACTGGACTGACAATTGCACGCGATCGCGACCCAACGACTTTAACAATTCCAATGTTTCCGTCACCCGTTGATAGGAGGCTTGCTTATCTGCCTCCAAAATCACGGTTCCCTGAGGCACCGCTTGCAAATACTGTTGCACACGATTGGTTAAGTGAGTCATCGTGATAACCTCATCGCCCAAAAAAACTTGGCCTTGCGGGTTAAGCTTCACAATCAGCGGCAACGTCGAGTCTTCTGACTTCACTGGTGCCAATGGTGCTGCTGAGGGTGCTGTGACAGATGCAAATAGAGTCTTCCACGTTGCCACTGTGCCTCGGCCAATTGGCATATCAGTTGTGCTTTCATCAGTCCAAATGAGGCGGATAATCATGTTTTCGTTAGGGGCCGATCGCAAGGCTGCGGCCAATTCAGGGCTAACGGGGCCATCGGTGTACGTAAAAGTCTGATCGTTGATGGCAAACTTAATTGCCCTTGGTGTTTTGGTCGTGCTGTACCGCCGATAAATCGGCTCCTGTTCGGGGTAGCGCACCTCTTGCCGATTGCCCCGATGCTTTACCCACTTACTTTTCCACACTGTGCGGTAGCCAACCACGTCAGCATGATACTGGGTGTATGTCGCCCGAATCCCTTGGGGTGCCCAACTGCTGATAAACGTGAAGCTACCCTCATCAAAGTTTTTGTCGTAGACAACCGCTCCATCGAAGCGATCGCGCACAATCTGCGACCATTGCACATCGGCATCTGGAGTAATGGGCGCGGGGGCTACAGCGAGACCGTTGTTGACAAAACTGAGGATAATTCCGGCTCCAAAGCTGAGGCCATACAAAGACAACCGCAATGTCGATAACACCTTAAGCTCCATCTCAGTTCATCTCAGACAAAACATAGTATTTAGAATAAATACAGGCACCCGCCGCTTTTTATGCAGAATCGGCGCTAGCAACCGCAAAATTAGCTTTTGGGGATGGCTGATCGTTACACGGCTGAGGCGATCGCGGCAGTCTGCCTCTGGTTGGGAATTGGCCCTGCGGCCGGGAATGACGGGGCAGCAACCCGATACCCTGTGCGATCGCGAGTGACCCTGCGAACATACGGGCTTGGGATAATTTACCATTCTTTTTTATCGCCAGATATGCTACATTGCTGGGCAAACCAGTTAGCCTAGCTTGCAAGGTGGGTTTTAGCCCATTGCAAGACGGAGGACCCGGTTAAGTGGGGCGTACTGGGCGATCGCGGATCGTTCAGAGGTCAACTCTCAGACCTAGCCCGTCAGCTAACTTCGGAGGCATTGGGAGCGGACTGAACGGTAGAGTCTTTCATTAGAGAATTTTCTCCGTTAGTTTCCGCCAATTGAGGCTGGTACAACTGCAAACGATCCCCTGGGCGCTGGCTTAGGGGGCGCTTAGCCACTGGAGAATATCATGGACAACTGGCCTGCGATCGCCGCCAGTGCGATCTTCGTGGGGGTCATTGCCCTCATCATGACCGAATGGCTCCATCTTACTCTGGCAGCCATGCTGGGTGCCATATTGCTTGTTTTCCTTAACGTTCTGAGTCTAGACGAGGCGATCGCCTACATTGCCAAAAGCCACACAACATTGGGGTTATTTTTTGGGGTCATGGTCATGGTGCGAGCCTTTGAGCCAACCCAAATTTTTGCCTACCTTGCCACCCAAATGGTGCTTCTCGCCAAAGGCAAAGGCAAGCGGTTATTACTGGGCATCGTCGGCCTTACAACCCCCATCTGCGCCATTTTACCCAACGCCACCACCGTAATGCTCCTTGCCCCCCTGATTCCGCCTCTGGCCCAAGAAATCGGTGTCAACTTTGTGCCGTTGCTCATTCTGATGGTCTTTGTGGCGAATAGTGCGGGCCTGTTAACGTTGGTTGGCGATCCGGCCACCTTTATCGTCGGGACTTCCATCAACATGAGCTTTATGGATTACCTGCGTACCCTCAGTTTTGGTGGTTTTCTCGCCGTGCTGACGATCGTGGCCATGCTCCCATTTTTATTCAAGAAAATCTGGCGGACTGAGTTGCCCGACCTGGATCATTTACCGCATCCTACCGTCAACCATCCCCGCATGTTGAGCCTAGGCGCGATTATCGTGGCGCTCGTCTTGATTTTCTTCGTCATTGGTGAAAGTTTGCCTGTTCCGGTGTCTCCGGCGACAGTTGCCCTTCTGGGGGCGACCCTGTGTTTACTCCTGGCTCACCATAGCGGCATTGACTCCGTTCACAACATTTTGCGCGATGTGGATTGGAGTACGTTGTTATTTTTTATGAGCATCTTTGTGTTGATTGGTGGCCTGGAAAAAACAGGGGTGGTGAGTCAAGCTTCCAGTTTACTAGCGGTGATTTTGGGGCAAAACGTTGCAGTCGGGGCGATCGCCCTCACGCTGGTTGTTGGCCTCCTATCCAGTGTGGTGCCCAACATCCCCCTCGTCGTCGCAATGGTGCCATTGCTCAAAGAATACCTGGTCAATGCAGGTTTTGTTGGCTCAGAGATTTTAAACCCCGATTTCAATGGGCAATTACCCCCTGAAGTGTTGCCGCTATTTTACGCCATGATGTTTGGGGCAACACTGGGCGGGAACGGCACATTAGTTGGTGCATCCTCTAACATCGTGGCGGCGGGAATTGCCGAACAACACGGTAAACGCATTTCCTTTGGCACCTTTTTATACTATGGGATGCCAGTCATGCTCATTCAGTTGGGGGTGCTGGTGTTGTATGTGACGATCGCCTTTTTGCGCCCCTGACCGGGCAAGGCGAGCAACTCCAGCCCAGTCCCTATCCCCTTTTGCCGACCATGCTCCAGGGGGGTGATCCGTTAGCTTACGCCGTGGTAAACCAGGCTCATCCAGATCGGTAGGGTTAAATCATCGGGTGGGTTGAACGCAATGGAGGAGGAGTTTTCCGCCGCGATCGCCCACAATAGAACTATCGAAGGACTGAGGCACGAACAACCACACACAGTTTGTGATCGAAATCCTAAGGGGCTATGACGGGTGAGTCACATCGACATGATGCGGCTCACCTTTTTGTTGTTGAATGATCAGCTAGAACACGGGCAACCATCACCACTGCCAAGCAAAATCTCGACGATGATTAAAGAGTCAGCTCCACAACTGACCAACGCCCACAATCAAGACTTTCATCAGATTGGAGATTTGCCCCATGTCCATCATCAATCCCACCCGCCCCCTAGCCGTGTCCTGCCAACTGCCCATCCCACCCAGCACCAAATCTGTACGCCCGCACCTCTACATGCAGTGGGAACGGGTTAATGGTCGTTTAGTTGCTACGTGGTTACGGCTACCGGACTAAATGCTGCACTCAATTCTACACCTAACTTTGACTCTAACTTTGGGGGTTCTCTGGGTAATACTGGAGAACTTTTTTGATTGGCGTAGCCCTGCGTTGGCACTTAGTTTGCTGAGCGATCGCACGAATGCAGCATCGACTAAGCACTAAACCGTTTAATTTGGTGACTTGAGTTCTTGCAGTAAAGTTGCGATCGCGGCGGTTTGCTGGGGATCAATACCCTGGGCATACTTGATCGGAAACGGCACCTTAACATCAGGTTCTACACCCCGACCTTCTAGCCGTTGGGTTTCATCAACGTACACATCCGCTACAGCCACATAGAGCAAACTGCCATCCTGCATCAAAAATGGTCGTCCGGCGACTACGGCCCCAGCGGTTTTACTCCCCACCACTTTGCCAATCTGATAAGCCTGGAAGCCATAGGCCAGAATCTCTTTTGCGCTTCGGCTTCCCTCATTGACAATCATCACGACTGGTTTTTGCCAATGAGTTTGACTCACATAAGACTTGCGATCGCGACCAATACTCGTTAAAGTTGGCCCTTTGCCAGTAAATATGTTCAGTACCGACATCGGAGAGCCACCCCACCCATCCCGCAAATCCAAAATTAAGCCATCGGCTTCCCGCAATTTGCCATAGAACAGATCACTCTCTAACTGGTCTTGAAACTGATCGCTGGCATAAGACCACATGTGCACATAGCCCAACTTTTTGCCCTCGGTTGCAATAATGCGAGTGCTGGCTTTTTGGGCATCAAGAAACATTGTGGCCGGATTAAACACTTTGGGTGTGACAGGGATAGTTGTACGACTGGCTGGATCGGGCGATCGCTGCACCACAACGGCCACAGCTTTTCCGGCTTTTCCCGCAAACGACTGAATGGGATGAAATGGTTTTCCCTCCACACTGAGGATTTCATCGCCCACGAGGAGTTTCGCTTGGTCTGCGGGTGATCCTTCCAGAATGCTTTTAATAAAGACTTTATTGTTATCAGTTTGAGTGACAATGCCGATGTCAGTATATTCCAGTCGATTGTTCGGAAAAATTGCTTTTGGTAGATTTTTCAATTCTCGACTACGAGACTGGAAAATACCTAAAATCTGATAATAGGCAGGTTCCTCAGGAATGAGAAAACGAGTATGAGATGTGTTTAACTCACCGATCATGGTGTTAATAACTGTGGATAATTCTGCTTCAGTCTTTGATTGCTCTGCTTGAGGTAAATATTGGTCTTTAATCGCTGTCCAGTTGGCTCCATTAAACTTCGGATCAAAGAAATTTTCGTTGATCGTTTGCCATGCTTGATTAAAAACTTTCGTCTGCGGTGATACTGCTGGGGCTGTAAGGGACAAGACTCCAAACTCAAGGGCGATCGCCAACAAAAGTGCGATCGCCCAGCGGAAACTTTGTTTTGTCCAGCGACGCGGCCAGCGAGGGTGTGTGATCATGCCAGTGTGAGCCGTGCAAACAACCTCTCAATCCTAGCGAAATCAATGCTTCGTCTCGATTTCCTGCCGCTCTAGCACATTAAACTTCACTAAATAGCCTAGGGTCGCCAGAATCCGCAGGGGATGGTGCTCCGCAAACCATGTGGCAATGGTCTGAACGGGTTGTGGCCCTGCCGTTGTCAGGCGCTGCACCAATTGGGCGATCGCCGGGACAGCCAACCGTTGATCCGCCCCAAAACTCGTAATCCACGTCGCCTGTAATTGATTCAGCAACTCCGGCGTACACTGCGAACTCACCTGCAACACCGTATCTGGCTTCAGCGTGGCCGTGGGATAGTGAGCAAACTGCCGCAACGGATCATCCCACAATGGATGGGGCGGTGCACCCGCTGGCACAGGGGCCGTCATGGATGCCGCCTGTCGTTGTTCCTGCAATTGCCCCCACAAGTCTTCATAGGCTGCAATCACCACTTTCCAGTCGTACACACTCTGCGCCCGTTGTTGGCCATTGGCTCCCATTTTTTGGCGCAATTCCGGTTGGGTGATCAGCGCAATCAACGCTTCAGCACAGGCTTTCACCTCCACGGCAGACATCATGGAAACATGCCCGATATAAGTGCTGTAATTCAGTGCATCAATGCCATACCGCGCAGCATATTCCATCCCGGCTCCCGGCGGTGGCGTTAGGGTCGGAGTCCGAAACCCATCAACCCCGTCGCGCACGGTTTCTTGATACCCATTCCAATCCGACACCACAACAGGCAAACCTGCCGCCATCGCTTCGATCGGTGTGAGACCAAAAGTTTCTTGAATATTGTCTGCTAGCGAGATAAAAATATCAGCCGCCGACCAGATGTTTTGACGAATATCCGGCTGCCGCCCATCCACAAACAACACATTCACCGAAGGGCAAAATAGTCGCGCACTTTCTTTAAATCCAACCGCTTCCCGTTCGTCTTCAAACCACCCGGCTTGAATTAGATGAATGTTGCCCGATACAGCCTGGGCCGCTTGTTCCAGGGCTAGATACATCGGCACGGGATGGGCTTTGGCATAGAAAATGAGCCGCCCCACATACAACACCACGGTATCTTCTGGGGGAATGCCAAGGTGCTGTCGCAAGCGATCGCCCGCATCTGCATTTCGCTGAAACCCAGCACAATCCACCCCCAACGGAATCACAGGGAGTTGCACGGGCGTTGTGGGACGGGCACCCACGCGATCGGCCAGATAATCCGCCCAGTGATGCAGCAATTGATCCACAGCCACTTTCACCGCCTGCGAGGTACAAATCAAGGCATCCCAGGGCTGCACCGGAGCCGTCAATAAATCGCCGATCATCTGCAATGCCCCTTTGCTGGCGATCGTGTGCGTTAAGCCACACAGACTATAGCCCCGCTGATCAAAGTACCGCCGTTGCCAAGCCAAATCTGCCACGCCTGCATCCGGTCGATAAAAAATCCCGGCTTGCGCTAATTGGGGTGGGTTACTTTCCGGTATCCACTTCAGTTCTTTGGGTTGGCGCATCCAGGGTTGCACCCGCGCACAAAACTCAGCAAACTCTGCTTGTTGGGCGGCGTAGCAATAGATTGTTTCAGCGGTGCCATAGCGCATTAGCCCTTTGAGAAAGCCTTCGCCTGCGGCCTGCCGTCCCATTAATCGCTTGCTGCCTGTATCGTACCCATCGCGCTTGTAAAGCACTGCCACTGTGGGAGTCATGCCATTATCTCCAACCGCAGAAAGTCCCTCTTAGTATAGGCGAAGCCACCGGGGATGCAGCGATCGCGGCACTCCCATTGGCGCGTTCACAAATGCGCTAATCACAAATGCGCTAATACAGTGGAAATATCCAGCTCCAAGAAGCGATCGAGGGCAAGATACATCCAATAGATTGATGTTTGTGTATCTTTGCCAATTTTTTGAAACCCCAATGCTTGACTTATTGGCTCGTAGGTTGGATGAATCACCAGGGTATACAAATCGCACAGGTTAGGAAAATCTTGCTGCATTGCGACCAGCGTTTGCTGAACATCTTGCACAAATGGGATGCGGTGACTTTGCAAGTGGGGTGCATCGATCATCCAACTACGCACGAAGACTGATACACAACTGGCATCGCCCGGAGACGCTAAAACAAACGGATCTACTGCTGTTAAAACACTCAGGTGCAGACTTTTGCTGGGAGTGCCAAAGAAGTTGTTGACGGACTCTTTGGCGGTGGGAAACAGCAGATAAAAGCCGACTGGCTGGAAATTATCTTGGCGGCGTAAAACCCTTAAACCTGTAGCATACTGGCTGGCCCAGAGGCGTAATAGGGAGGCGATGCGGTGGGGAATGGCCTCGTTGGTGTGGCTCATCCAGTTGTAGTTAGTGGCGAGTAGGTTGGCAATTGGGATGGCATCGCAGCGGGGATTGAAGGCATCGGGCTGAATCTCGATCGCACGGGATGACACCGATTCTGATTGAATTTCGGCAATTGGATTGATGGTCACGCAGGTCGTTGTGCCGTCAAAGTTTTTTTTGATCAGGCCCAACGCCGCTAATTTGTCCAACATGATGCCAGCCGCGCGATCGCTGCCTGTTTCGCGATCGCCATAAAACAAATTGGCAGCCTCTCGATGGGTGCAAATCACTGCCCCCACGGGCAACTCTAGTGCGTCTAGGGGCGGTTTAAGCTGAGGTGATTTTGCTTGATATTGCTTGACCAGCACGTAGACCCAAAGTTTGACAAAGCATTCTGCCCGCGTCCGTGTCATGCCTACTCGCGTGAGCAGCCGTTGCACAAGCTGATGCTGTTGGTCGCGAGGAAACCATTGATGTAGGTCATCGGGTGTCATGGTGCCTTTCACCTCGTTTCATGGTGGTTCATCCTACTTCGGTCTAGAATATCCCGCTTTCCGTGGCTTTGGCACGATCACCTGTCAGCATCGACATTTCATCGCTTCTTTTTCGACAATAAATCAACCCATTGCTGAGGAAAGTTCTCCCATGCTGAGCTATCTGTCTAATCCCAAAACGATTCGCCCGTTGAACCCCGGTTATTTGGCAATTCGCGCCCGGGTGAATCAACTCATCGATCAATATTTGTCGATCGATATCCTCAGCGATCGCCTATCCGATTTGCCCAACCAATTTACTAATCCTCAGCAGCGGCCCTGGCAACCGATCAACTGGCAGGCGATTCAGCAAAGCCAAATTGTTGGTGTCAGGCCCAATTTATTTTTGCAAATTTTGGCCGGTGCAACCGAAATTGAAGCGCCAATTCGTTCCTATGCGGAGGAAAGTTGGGGCTACCTGCAACCCCTCCATCCGCAAATGGCCACATTTATGGGAGGCACTCCCCTTGCAGGCAAAAGTACCCACGAACCAGGTATTTGGGAAAAGGAAGAACGGCAACACGCCCCCGTATTCGGCAAAATTTATCAGCAATTAACGGGTGAAAAACTGATGCTTAAACCCAACACCGTGCAAGGCTATCAAGCTTCGGGTAATCCCTGGAATGATCTCAATCAACATCTGATTAGCCGGATTGCGACCGAATGGGGGGCGGCCTCTGTTTACCTATGGTTAATGGCGCACTCGACGGACGAGTTGCACCACGCGATCGCCCAACCGCTGCAAGATGAAATCAACCACCTCGCCAAGTTTTGGGGATTTAGCCGCTGGGTTTTGGATAACAAAGCGCATCATCATATTGTCGGTTCATCTCAAAATCTTGCCAACCTCATTCGCCATCACCGTCAGGAGCGATCGCACACAGATACCCTGCGCCACCTTGATCGGGCCACCCTGCAATCGGGTGTCGAACTCTCCTTCACCTTGGGCCGCGTTATCGTGCGCCTGCACCAATGGAACAAGGAGCTTTCCTATAGCTACTTAAGGCATCTGCTGAAGTGATGGGGGTGAGGGCGTGTTGATGAGACTGTTAATTGATCCTTGTGAGTTTTGGTACTAATTTGAGCGGCGATCGCAATGAAAGCTAACCTCAATTGTGCAATGCCCTGTATTTTTCATCCCTTCGGGGCGGTTAGGGTCATGCGATCGGGTGAATTTGCTTAAACTGGCGCTGAGTCTCGCGTAATCCGTGGTGCTGTCACAGAAGGATAAATCATCAGGCAATTCTAAGGATACTTTCAATCTTTCTTGATAAAAGAAAACGCAACCTGAGAACTTTCCAAATCCACACCCTACAGGACTTTTTGTATGATTCACCATCTTTCTTTTTCTGCCATTAATCCCCTGCGTGTTGCTGAAGTTTTAGCCAAAATTTGGGGCGGTACAGTTGCACCGTTTCCGGCCCATCCTGCGAGTTATATGGTGCTGGCAATGGATGACTACGGCACGATGATTGAGGTCTATCCAGCCGGAACCGAAGCTGTTCCGGGGGGTGGGCAGGCACCAGTTATTTTTAGCCACAATGCAATGGCTTCTTCCTACAGCGGTACCCATATTGCCATTTCGGTGCCAACGACTCAGGCCCAAATTGAGCAAATTGCGGCCCAGGAGGGATGGCGCTGTGTGCACTGCGATCGCGATGGTTTTTTTGAAGTGATTGAGTTATGGGTTGAAAATCGCATCTTGGTCGAACTCTTACCTCCAGCCCTCACACCCAAGTATTTAAACTTTATGCAACCCGCTAATCTGGAAAAACTGTTGGCGATGCCTGTGGAGGCGTAGTCATTGCCGCTCTAGCCCTGGAGTCAACGATGATCGCGATCGCCCCTGGCCTAAATTTTGGTGAGGGGGCGATACCGCGATCGCCACCCCCCGCCCAGCACCAACAAGCCTCAAGCCTGCCGCAGCAAAGGCACCAGGTGCGTCATGTAATCCCGTTTACCAATGGGCACCCCAGCCATCCGCAAAATATCGTAAGCTGTCACCAGATGAAAGTAAAAATTCGGCATCAAAAACTCATTGACGTAGGCATGACCAGATAATTCAAGATAGAGATTTTGACCCAATTCAATGCGTGTTATCTCCGTTAATTTTGTGTCCTCAGCCGTAATCTCTATCAGTAATTTTTGAGTATTTTCGATGTGTGTAAAAGCTTGCTCCAATGAGGCGACATTGGGGTCTAAATTATCTGCTGGTTGACCATCACACCACAGCGCAAAGTTACGAGGTTGATTACACGTAAAAGCAATTTGTGTCCCCAACGGCAACATATCCGCCACAATGCGGTTTTGCAGAAACGATTCATTTCCCTCGAAATGAGTTAAAGCAGTCTTTAAGAGATGCTCCAGGGTCGTTAAGCGGCTTTGGAAAATCCCACTGATTGAATTGATAACTTGACTTTGCATAAGGCGTATGGCTCAAGACGTAGTTTCCAGAGTCTAACCATATTTAACGTCTCTTCTCCAACAAACTATTCGCGGCGCTTTGAGTCAGGGCGTAAACAGCAGCGATAAGATAGAAAAGGTCTCTTTCAGTCGGTGAGTTTATCATGGTGACGTTATCGCCTGCCTTGCAGGAACGCCTAGCCCAGCCCCTCAAAATTGGTCAGTTTGAGGTCAAAAGTCGGGTTTTACAAGCGCCGTTGTCGGGGGTGACGGATCTGGTCTTTCGGCGGTTGGTGCGGCGGTATGCGGCGGATTCCATGATGTATACCGAAATGGTCAACGCGACGGGGCTGCACTATGTGAAAGAGTTGCCCAAGATTATGGAAGTTGACCCCAGAGAGCGCCCGATCAGCATTCAATTGTTTGATTGTCGGCCCGATTTTTTGGCAGAAGCGGCCCAGATGGCGGTGGCGGAAGGGGCGGATACCGTGGACATCAATATGGGGTGCCCGGTGAACAAAATTACGAAAAATGGCGGCGGGTCGTCGTTGTTGCGGCAACCAGAATTGGCGGCGGCGATTGTGCGATCGGTTGTCAACGCGGTGCAGGTGCCAGTCACGGTCAAAACGCGGATTGGTTGGACGGATCAGGAAATTAATATTCTGGATTTTGCGAAGCGGATGGAGGATGCGGGGGCGTGCATGATTACGGTGCATGGGCGGACGCGATCGCAGGGCTATAACGGCAACGCCAAATGGGAATGGATCGCCAAGGTAAAGGAGATTTTGACGATTCCCGTGATTGCAAATGGGGATATTTTTTCCGTCGAAGCGGCGGTGAACTGTCTGGAGTTAACCCAGGCGGATGGGGTCATGTGTTCGCGGGGCACCTTGGGCTATCCGTTCCTCGTGGGCGAGATTGACCATTTCCTGAAAACGGGGGAACTGCGGCCTGAACCCACCCCAATCGAACGGTTGCAGTGTGCGCGGGAACACTTGCAGATGTTGTGGGAATACAAGGGCGATCGCGGCGTGCGCCAAGCCCGGAAACACATGACCTGGTACTCCAAAGGCTTCATGGGGGCGGCAGAACTACGGGGCCAACTCAGCACCATCGAAACTGCCCAGCAAGGGTTTGCGTTGATTGATCGCGCCATTGAGCACTTGCAGCAGCCCAGCGCCACCCTGCCGATCGCCGCTGAAGCCGATATCCCGGTGCTGGCGGTCTAAAACGGAATTGGTTGAACCTGCACCGCGATCGCCCCTAAAACTGCACCATGATCGTTTGGGCACGTCCATAGCGTTCGACCACAAAGGCGGTACTGCCAGAGGCTTGTTGCATGACCTGCTGCAATTGGCTGAGGCTGCTGAGTTGGTTGCCATTGATCCCAACCAGGCGATCGCCCGACCGTAACCCACTGTTGGCGGCGGCTGACCCCGCTTCGACTTGTTGAATAATCAGCGTTCGGGCATCAATCATCACACCGAGCCGCATACCAGAGGGACGACTAGACGAGGCAATCCCCGCCATTGAATTGGTGTAGGGCGAGGCTGGAACGCCGCCAGATTCATAAAAAGGAGCATTGCGCTGCCCATTGTTCGGTATGACAACCACATTGCCCTTGGTGGCATAGCGCGATCGCCCATTCCCAAAATTCGGCAATCCATTGCGCTGGGGCATTGGCGGTTGGTCAACTCGGCGATTGGGGGTGTACTCTTCTAAACTGGGGAGGTTTCGATCCTCGATGGCGCTTTGGGCGGGCGCACTGGCCACTAATCCGCTGGGGCGATTGCGTTCAATAAACTGGCGGGCTGTCGCCGCACTCGTTGCAATGCTAATGCCTGTATTACTGCCCTGGGCCGATTCCAAAATCGCTTTGTTTACCCCGACCATCTGCCCCTGACCGTTCAGCAGCGGCCCCCCAGAATTCCCCGGTTTCAGTTCCACCAACGACTGCAAATCGCCATTACTCCGCGATCGCGTAAACGTGCCCGTGGTCATTACCCCCGGTTGCCCATAGGGACTGCCGATCGCAAACACAGCCTGTCCCCCGCGTGGCGCTTGACTCGCAAAGGCGATCGTCGGGAAACGCCCCCCACCGTTGAGCTGAATTAAGGCCAGATCCGCCCGTCCATCCGTCGCAATGACCTGCCCCGCAATCCGTTGACCATTCGCGAGTCGCACATATACCTGCGTATTCCCCCGGATGACATGGTTATTCGTAATCACCAAACCATCAGCGCTGACAATACTCCCAGACCCAATTTCGCGGCCTGCAAACACCGTCACCACTGCCGGATTTGCTTGTTGATAGACCTGGTTAGAAGAGGCCGCAACCGTTCGAGTTTCGTAAGCAATTTGGGTCGGCAAACTCACCGTCGGCCCTGGCTTGAGCAACAATGCGGAGGCAGCAAAGAGCAACAAATATTTGAATTTCATAGCATCTGAGTGAGGGAACATTTGGCAAAAACCAAACTGTTCAAGCTCCACCCAAAGATGTCGAAACAGCACACCATACCGGGGTAGATGCGATCGCCCGTAAACACTTGATAAACTGGCACACTGAAGTTGGGATTTTACGGAATCACCAGGGGCAACGTGGTATCACTGAAGTAGAGAGTGGTTACTGTTTCTGACGCTCTGGCCTCGGCTAGAGCGTCTTGACTATCTCGGTAGAAACTCGAATACCGTTACCCTTCATCGCGGGCTAACCCTCATCAGGATAGTTTGGTGAAAAAACCTCATGCTCCTGGAGGCTGCCGTCCACCCAGGCGATCGCCCAGCCTCATCCAGCCTGACCACGCGCCTCCGCCTCGTTCAGTTGCGCCATCCCCGCTCAACCCGCGATCGCCGGGTCTGGTAAATTGAACTCTTGCCGCACCTGGGATAACGGCAACGCCCATTTTTCTTCAAACCGTTCGCTCAATAAAAACGTGGCTTGTTGGCCCAGCGCCCAACCTCGCCGCCGATTTGCCGCAATTTGCTGCCGTTGCCCCCCAGCCAAAAGGGGATAGAGCACACCCGCGATCGCCAACGAAATCCGTTGCAGCGGGCTATACCCTTGGGCCGCAGCAAACGCCAACACCCCCATTTCCCCCGCATAACTGGTATCAAACCCCAGCAACACATGAAAAATGTCATGCGTCACGGCATACCGCAACGCAAACACATTGCGCTGGGCCACCGTCGCCAGTTCCGGGCTGACGTTAAATGGCTGCAACTGGTTGGTCAACATGTGGTGAGCATATTCATACCCAAAACTGCCTGGTGGTAATTGGTGCAGTTGCTCCAGGTCAATCGGCGGATAATACCCGACAACGGGGGCTAACTGCGCGGCGATCGCTGGGTCTGCCTTTGCCCCCAACGCCTCCGCCTTGAGAATGGCAAAATCCCCCAATTTCCCGGTGGCTTGCAGCGATCGCCCCTGCCGCAGAAGAAAGAGCAGTGCACGTAGGTTGATCATAATGACCCAATGCCCTTGGCATGAAATCGTTGAACGCCTCCCGGTGGCCACGACCCAAACCGCGCTCGCTGCCCCCCGGAATAGCAGTAAATACAACGCCCGCCCATCTCACTCCTAACCCTGCCCCAGAAACCCTCCCCTTGGGTGAGCGATCGCGCCGCCCCTGAATGTAGAGATGTTGCAAAACCTCGCCACCGTTCTTTTTTTGGGCATTCTAGAAGATAGGAGAGAAGCGGACGACATCTTATTGCTGTCTGTGTAGGTGTCTTATGTCAACCGCCAACTCTCCTGCGCCCAAGCCCAGCATTCCCGCCGCCAAAACGCCCCTGAGAACAGTGCAAGCCTTGACCCTGCAACTGTTTCGCCGGATGAAAGGCAAATGGGCGGCTCCGACTTTACCGTTTGTTGCCCGTCAAGTGTGTGAAACGTATTTGAGCGAGGCGCACCAGTCGCACCAAGCCAAGTGCCGCAGAATTTTACAAACTCGCCTTGCCCTCAATCCGGCCCAACTCCAGCAGTTTCTTCAGACTACCCTGGGTGATTTTTTGGTCGCTTGGGTTGCCCGGTTTATGCATCCCCCCGCCCCCCACCCGCCTACCCCCGCCCTCAAAGCCTTATTCATCCAACTCGCAACCGATCCAGAGGGCATTTCGCTGCTTGACCTGTGGCGGCGATCGCCCACTCAATTTCAGTTCAACCTGGAACAAATCTTGCAGACCGCACAGCAAGTCGAAGCGTTGTTTGTGGCCACCGATCAACTCGTGGGCACAATCCGTGAACTAGCGATCGCCGAAGCCCAAACTCACCCCCCCCTGCCAGCCTACACCCTCGATCTCCAGCAACCCGGCCCGTGGCCCGTTGAGCAAATCAGTTGGGAATGGCCCCTCAATCCAGGCGAACCGCCCGTTCCCATCTTGTGTTACCGACCGCGATCGCTCCCTCCCGGCCCCCTGCCGCTGCTGATTCAATCCCACGGCTTGGCCGCTAACCCAGAAGACTTCGCCCCCCACGCCCACCATTTCGCCTCCTATGGTTACGTCGTCGTCGCCCCCCACCACCCCGGCAGCAACAGCGCCCAAGTCCGCCGCCTCCTTGCCGGAGAAGCCACAGAAGTCTTTGAACACACCGAATTTTGGGCACGCCCCCGCACCATCAGTCGGCTCATCGACCACCTCACCACCCACAACACCGCCCTATTTGCCGGACGCTTAAATACTAATTGCATCGGCGTGATGGGTAGTTCCTTTGGCGCTTACACCGCCCTTGCCCTCGCCGGAGCTACCATCCAATTTGATGAACTCGAAACCGCCTGCGATCTGGCGCGTGCCCATCCCAATCTTTCCTTACTGTTGCAATGTCAGGCCCTTCACCTCCCCCGCACTCCCCACTCAGCCCACGATCCCCGCGTTGGTGCCATCATCGCGATCGATACCGTCGGCAGTGCCATTTTCGGCAGCACGGGCCTTCATCCCCTGCAAATTCCGGTACTCCTCATCGCCGGGAGCCACGACCTCACCGCCCCCCTCGCCTGCGAACAAATTCGTTTATTTCAATGCCTCACAACCCCCATTCACTACTTAGCCTTGATGCAAGGCAAAACCCATCTGCACAATCCTGGCGACTTCCTCAGCACCTTAAACTTACACCTCACCCTGCATCCCCATCCCCTGCACACCCCCTCTACGCCCCCCTTCACCACCTACACCGTGGCCCTCAGTCTTGCCTTTTTAAATCAACATTTAGGGATTAACACGCCCCATTTTCCACCATTCAACGCCCGCTATGTCAACACTCTCAGCCAATCGCCCTACGATGTCTGGCTCTTAAGCCAAGCGGCTCAAGCTCAACTGAATGACCAAATTTTCTGTTAACAAAATTCCTTTGTCCACCGTGTTAATTCGCCTCAGGAATCCTTGAATTCGCCTCTCATCCTAGGCACACTTTGAGCTTTCAAAGAAAGGAAATTTTCCAACCATCAATTCTTAATCGGAAGTCCTGTTTCTGTTGGATAAAGCTTGGTAAATTCAAAGACCAATTTTTACAAATAGTCTATTTCAAAAAATAAATATTGATTCATTGATTTCAGAAGCTATCTGTTTTTTGAATTAGTCTGCCCAATCGCTTTTCTATCGAACTGGTTAACCATAATAAGCTTGGAGTTCACTATGCAGCACATTGATGGCACATTTTTAAGCAAAGACAATCTATCCCTGTATTACCAATGCTGGTCGCCAACCTTTTCCGCCAAAGCAATGGTAGGGATAGTCCACGGTTTGGGGAGCCATAGCGGACGATTTGACCAACTGGTTAAAACCCTGGTTCCCCGTGGGTATGCGGTGTGTGCAATGGATTTACGCGGACATGGGCGATCGCCCGGACAACGCGGTTTTATCCAGCAGTGGGAAGATTTTCGTAATGATTTTGATTGTTTTTGGCAACTCCTTCGGCAACAAGCTGGCCAAATTCCTTACTTTGCGATTGGCCATAGTTTGGGTGCAATTGTAATTCTTGACTATGCTCTGCACTATCCTGCAACAGTGCCTTATATTATTACCCTTGCACCTGCTCTCAAGCCAATTGGGGTACCGGCATGGCGGCTTCAAATTGGCCACTTAGTCTCTCGAATTTATCCTCGCTTCACCTTAAATACAGGTATTCCTAAAACGGCTGGGATGAAAGATGCGATCGCTCTATCCCAGCAACTACACGATCCTCTCCGCCATACAAAAGGTACCGCGCGATTAGTGACAGAATTCTTCAAAACAATCCAATGGATTAATGCGCATCTACCAGAATTAAAAAGCTCGGTTTTGGCCTTACACGGCACTCAGGATCTCGTAGCCTTACCCGACAGCAGCAGACTCTTGTTTGAGCAAATTCCTGTCATCGACAAAGAATATCGCATTTATCCAAATGGCTACCATGACCTCCATAACGATATTGATGCCTGCCAAGTTTTGCAAGACATTACAAACTGGCTGGAGCGGCATGTCAACGGCGAAGTTGAAATTTGCAAATTATACTCTCCATAAACTTTTACCTCGCTGGTTTTAAGTCTCTCAGCCCAATAACTCAGTATGCTTCTGTAGCCCTGAGTCAGTATTGCGATCGCATCTATTCGCTTGTAGAAGAATTCCCTTATCCTGACCCAGAACCGCCTCTCTAAACTGAACAAAAGATTAATTTTTGTAAGCGATCGCAATTCTTTATCTCAGATTTATCAGATAGAAGCGGCGTAAAACCAAGCAATCCCTAATCGATGTCCTTTTGCATGAAACTAAAGCCTGATTTCTTTACAAAAAAGATTGCGATACGTATCAACTTTCCCCGTCTATAAAGTATCTAGCTATACTAAAAATAAGTCTTGATACGGACTTGATCGATGATTTTAGATTTGAGGATCATCACTTGAGCAAAGCCAAAAGTCATCCTTTCAGACTTTTAACTTTGCTAGAAGCACAAGGTCTTACTGCTGCTCCAAAAATCTCATTTGATTATTCCTAAATCTATCTTTTCAAGCGATTCCCTTGTTTCTGTAAAGCAGTTGGCAATATCGTAACAATATTATCTAGCTGTGCATAGTCCAACCGATTTGGGTCTAATTGATTCCAAAGAATCAGGTTGATTTTCTCATTCTTATCTCTACTGCCAGGTCTGTAATGAAGCAGGGATAAGTATTTTTGTTTATATCTTGATGAGGTGTAATTTTTTCTTGAGTGCTTCATTCGTCTGATAAAAGTACTGTTCTACTTCTTTTATTCTCTCCTCCTGTTCCATCTTTATTAATTAAGTCAATCCCTTAATCACTGTTGTCGTCTAAAACTTTTATCAGGCTCTTGATTGGTTGTATATAAGCTTCTGGTGCTGAAATCTATTCTGCTTTTGGAGTCGATCTCTAACGAGCTAAATTGATCACAGCACTAGATAATTAGCTAATTAGTTTGCGAGTTCACTAACACTCCTTTATTTCGTTAAAGCAATGACGCATCTTTCAACGATTTATCGCGCACCACCCGATTCCGGTGAACTTTGCTTAGGCAAAACTCTTCCGGAGTTACTCGATGATGCTTGCGATCGCTACCCGAATGAACACGCGCTCAATGAATGGCAAAAACGACAGTGGCGATCGCTCTCTAACACTCAATTTCGCTATGAAGCTGAAGCGATCGCTTTAAGTTGGCTCACCCTTGGATTAAATCGAGGCGATCGAGTTGCGCTGATGATGCAAAATGACATTTCGTTTTGTTTGGTTGATATGAGCTGTTTATTCGCAGGCTTGATTGATGTTCCGATTGATTTAACTCAAACTATCGAAAACATCATATTTATTCTGCAACATAGCGAAGCTAAAATCTTAGTCATTTCTAACCTCGATTTACTATATCAAATTCTGCCTTATCTTGCTGAAACAATACCTTTGCAAGGCGTTGTAATTGCCTCTATTCCTGATAACTGGGATAGTATTCAAACCCAGTTAGTTCATCCCACAATTCTCCCTGAAAAAAGTAGTCTAGTACCACCAGATGACTGTTTACAGATTCCCCATTTACTCGGTGATGGGCACCCCAGTCATACATTGCCAAACGTTCATCTGCCTCAGTCAGTGTGGGTGCGATCGCTAACAGATCTTCAGCAGCAAGGTGAAGCCCAATGGCATCAGGCACAAGTAGATGCCTTGCGATCGCAAATACAGCCCCATGATTTAGCAACAATTCTCTATATTGCGAGTGAAACTAAACGCCCCAAAGGAGTCATGCTAAGTCACGAAAATATTTCAGCCGATATTCTTGCTGCCTTTAGTAGCTTCCCTAAGCTTGCAACAGGTTCAGCAGAAGTTGCGCTCATCTTTTTGCCCCTTACTCATATTTTTGCTCGTGCATTTTTGTATGGTCATTTAGCGTATGGACATAGCATTTATTTTTCTGATCCCAATCATTTGATCAGACACCTTAAGCTTGTTAATCCTACTGTTCTCATTACCGTGCCGCGCTTGTTAGAAAAACTATACGAACGCATCGTAGAACAAGGACAACGCTTAGGACGATTTGATCAACGAGTCTTTCAATGGGCATTGAAACTTGCTCATCGCTTTGAAATTGGGCGATCGCCTTCGCGCTTGTTTCGATTACAACTCAAGCTAGCTGAACGCTTGGTATATGGTAAATGGCGAGCTATTTTTGGCGATCGCATGAAAGCACTGATCTGCGGAGGAGCCGCATTACGTAGCGATCTCGCCAATGTTTTTACCGCAGCAGGAGTTCCCCTACTACAAGGCTATGGCCTCACTGAAACGAGTGCAGTGCTGTGCTACAACCGAGGTGAACATAACCGGGCCGGAACAGTTGGTAAAGCCATCCCCGGTGTAGAAATTACCCTTGCTGATGATAGTGAGATCTTAATCAAGTCACCTTTTGTGATGCAGGGTTATTACAAAGATCCGGCAGCAACTCAATCCATTATTGATGCAAATGGCTGGTTACATACTGGCGATTTAGGATACATCACAGATGAGGGCTTTCTTCAGTTAACTGGAGTTAAAAAAAATCTATTCAAGCTTTCAACTGGCAAGTATGTATCACCCCTGCCGCTAGAGCAAGAATTAATGCAATCCCCGTTGGTTGCTCATGCTGTGACAGTTGGTGCAGGCCATAAATTTTGTGGGATGTTAATCTTCCCAAAATACGAGGCAGTTCAAGATGTTGCACGCACGCTCAATATCGAAACGACGGGCGATGTTTGGCTATCTCATCCTTGCTTACAAGTGCTCTATCAAGATTTAATCGATCGGGCGAATTGTCATTTTCCCTATTGGTCAACAGTTCGGAAATTTCAATTGGTCAATGCCGACCTAACAATTGCAAATGGATTATTGAATTCCGATGGTTCTATCAATCGTAACCAAGTAATAAAGGCATTTACAGAAGAATTTTCACGTCTTTATCGACATGACGTTGAAATTCAAAGTTTAGGTAGCTTGAGTGATGTGGCCAAGAATTCTAGTTATACTGCTGCCTGTCCAATTGTTCCGGCGGAATCCTGCCCAATTTATGCCAAGTCTTTAATTCACTATTAGTTGCTTACTGAGGCGAAGCTCATGTTTAAACCATTCCAAACTGCTGCTGTATTGGGTGCGGGTGTGATGGGTGCTCAGATTGCAGCCCACTTAGCCAATATTGGTTTAACCGTTCATCTTCTCGACTTACCTGCACCATCCGGCCCTAAAAATAGTCTTGTTGAAGGTGCCTTTAAAAAAGCTCAAAAGTTATCTCCACCAATCTTTTTTAGTGAGCAAATCGCACAACGAGTTATTTTAGGAAACTACGAGGAGCACTTTGACTGTCTCCAGTATGTTGATTGGGTCATTGAAGCCGTAGTCGAAAATTTAGCTGTTAAGCAACACCTCATGGAACGGCTTGAAAAAACAGTTGGTAAGCATACCATTATTTCAACTAATACCAGTGGTTTATCGATTAGCGCGATCGCCCAGGGCCGATCGCAGTCTTTCCGCCAACGGTTCTTAGGCACTCACTTTTTTAACCCTCCTCGGTATCTCAAGCTTTTAGAAATAATCCCAACCCAAGAGACTGCCCCTGAAGTTTTAAGGCGGATGGAATGGTTTGGTCAAGTTCATTTAGGCAAAGGCATTGTTATTGCAAAAGATACCCCAAACTTTATTGCAAATCGAATTGGTGTATTTGTCAGTTTACTTGGCATTCGGGCCTTAACTGATAACGGTTATACGATTGAAGAAATTGATGCCTTGACGGGTAATATTATTGGTCGGCCAAAATCGGCTACCTTCAGAACAGCGGATTTAGTAGGTTTAGATACACTGCTGTATGTGGCGAAAAATCTCTATCCTGCGATCGCCCATGATGAGTCCCAGGCAATATTTCAGGTACCAGACCTGATGCAGAAATTAGTTGAAACCGGTTCTCTAGGTGCAAAATCAGGCCAAGGATTCTACAAAAAAGTAGATGGAGAGATTCGATCGCTGAATCCTAAAACTTTTGTCTATGAATCACCTAAAACTTTGGATTTAGGAAAATTAGAGCACATTGAAAAATTACCAACTTTCGCAGAACGGCTCCAAAAACTGTACGAGTATAAAGGTCGCGCAGGTGATTTTTTCCGCCAGACTCTGTTAGCTACGCTAGCTTATAGTGCGAATCGTATTCCTGAAATTGCAGATAGTCCGCTGGAAATTGACCGCGCTATGTGCTGGGGTTTTGGTTGGGAACTGGGGCCTTTTGAAATTTGGGATGTTTTAGGCTTTGAGCGCGTGTTAGCAGACTTAACCAAGGCTAACTTCCACATTCCTCATTGGATAGAGGTTATGCAACAGGAGGGTGCAACTAAATTTTATAGCGATCGCCATCGCGTGTATATTCCTGGTCGTCAATTTGTTACATTACCCACCGCCCCGGATGAACTACATATTGCCAATATCCAAGCCAATGCAAACGCAGTGTTATGGCATAATTCCGAAGCTCAACTTTTGGATATGGGCGATGGGGTTGTTTTATACAACTTTTACTCTAAAGCAAATACGCTAAGCAGCAAAGTTATTGATGGCTTAGTAGAGGTTATGAACTTACTAGAGACTCGTGACTATCGCGGCATGGTCATTGCGAATGAGGGTGAAAATTTCTGTGTAGGCATCAATCTTGCTGAAGTTGGCAAGATTGTTCAAATGGAGAACTTGAATCCTTTTACCCGTTTCCATCCTGCGATCGCCGAACTCCTGAATAAGTTTCAAGCCCTGGTACAACGAATGTATTATTTCCACAAGCCGATTGTGGCAGCGATTCAAGGAAGAGTATTGGGAGGTGGGTGCGAACTGGCAATGGCATGTCCAAACGTGGTAGCCAGTGCTGAAACCTATATCGGTTTAGTAGAGCTAGGTGTGGGTTTGATTCCAGCAGGGGGCGGGTTAATGCGGATGGCACGATGGGCCGCAGGACGAGCTGCCGCAGACACACCAGGGGATGCCCTGCCGTTTGTCAAAAAGGTATTTGAAACGATTGGCATGGCGAAGGTCTCTAATAGTGCTTATGAAGGTCAAACCTTAGGATTTTTGCCCCCCAATACTAAGATTTTACCGAATGGCGATCGCCGTCTATATGTAGCGAAGCAAGAAGTGCTATGTCTAGACCGCATTGGGTATCGGGCACCAATTCGTAATCCCATTTACGTATTGGGACAGCCCGCCCGCTCAACGTTTGACATGATGAGCTATGTCATGCATCAAGGAGGCTTTATTAGTGATTATGATCGTCATTTAGCTCAGCGATTAGCCTATGTTCTCACAGGTGGTGACTTAACTGCACCAACCTATGTCGATGATGATTACTTACTGAAATTGGAACGCGAGAATTTCTTGCCGCTCATTGACGAAAGTAAAACCCAAGAACGAATTATACACATGCTCAAGACTAAGAAACCACTTCGGAACTAGACGATCTTTCATCATTTAGAATAAGCCTAAAACTTATTCTGATCGAAGTAAAAAACTCTTGTTCTCAATAGTCTTTTGCACTTCATGCATTGGGATAAAACCATGAGAAATACTTACATTGTTAGTAGTGTTAGAACCGCAGTGGGTAAGGCTCCACGGGGCACCTTGCGGCACACCCGGCCAGATGACTTAGGGGCTACTGCCGTGCAAGGAGCGATCGCCAAAATTCCCCAGTTAGTCTCACACCAAATTAATGATGTGATTATGGGGTGTTCCATGCCAGAAGCGGAACAGGGTTTTAATTTGGGGCGTGTCGTCGCATTACGTGCAGGCTTGCCCGATTTGGTTGCCGGTTATACGGTCAACCGCTTGTGTGCATCCGGGTTACAGGCGATCGCAATGGCTGTGCAGGCGATCGCCGTTGGTCAAGCGGATGTCATGATTGCCGGTGGTACAGAGTCTATGAGCCTGATTCCGATGGGAGGCCACCAGTTTTTACCCAATCCCGGCTTATTAGCCGAGGCACCCGAAACCTACATCACGATGGGGTTAACGGCTGAAAATGTCGCTCAGCGCTTTCATATTTCTCGTGCTGATCAAGATCGGTTTGCCCTCCAATCCCATCAGCGGGCGATCGCCGCTCAGGCCGCAGGGCACTTCAAAGCCGAAATTGTCCCCGTCGTCGTGAAAGACACAACCTATATTGATGGCAAGGTACACCTCACAGAAACCGTTTTTGATACGGACGAAGGGCCGCGTGCAGATACCAATTTAGAAGCCTTAGCCCACCTCAAACCCGTCTTTCGGCTGAATGGCACCGTTACGGCGGGGAATTCCTCCCAAATGTCGGATGGGGCGGCGGCAACGGTGGTCATGAGTGAGGCAATGGTGCAGGAGTTGGGCATTCAACCGATGGCGCGAATGCTTGGATTTGCCGTTGTCGGTGTACCACCAGAGATTATGGGAATTGGCCCGATTGCAGCGATTCCTAAAGTGCTGAAACAAGTCGGTTTAAACTTAGATGATATTGGCTTAATCGAGTTAAATGAGGCTTTCGCCGCACAATCATTAGCGGTCATTCGTGAGTTAGGTTTAGACGAAGCACGAATCAATGTTAATGGTGGAGCGATCGCTTTAGGCCATCCCTTGGGCTGTTCTGGAGCAAAGCTTACAGCAACGCTGCTGCATACGATGCAACGGCAAGGAGTTCGGTATGGCATGGTGACAATGTGTGTAGGTGGTGGTATGGGAGCGGCTGGAATTTTTGAGAATTTAATGATTTGAGGAGATGCACTGCATTGTTATTACAGCAGATAGCAATGCAGTTTTCTTTCATTCTCTAAAATTATTTAAGTTTCAATTGGGTAAACTCTTTATGTCATCCCACTATCTCTATCTAGTGTTTTATTCTTAGATTTCTTGAGTAGGGCATAGTTTATTTCCGGCTTAAAACTTCACGCAATTTTTACGATTATTTCTAGACTATTGAATAGTAGGCTAGAGATTTTGATTTACTATTGTTCGCCTCACTTCATAAGGAGCGACTATGTTTCCTCCCATCTTTTTTCCTCTCATGCTTTTAGGTATTCTTTTTGGAGTGCTTTTACTCGGCTATTTTGGTGTGCCACTCTGGTTGTGGACGGGTTGTGTCATTGGGGCGATCGCGCTATTTAATCCGCCCCTTTGGCTATGGATTCCAGTTAGTTTAGTTGCATTGATTTTAAATATCCCTTGGTTCCGCCAAAACCTAGTCACGCGCTGGATTTTTAACCTCATTCAGGCTTTACACTTATTACCTAGCATTTCTGATACTGAACGAGCCGCGATCGAAGCTGGCAACGTGTGGATAGAAGGTGAGTTTTTTACTGGTAAACCGAACTTAAAACGGGTTTTAGAAGAGCCATACCCTCAGGTTTCGCCGGAGCTTCAAGCCTTTCTAGATGGCCCTGTGGAAAAGGTCTGTCAGATGGCGACTGACTGGGAAATTTATCAGCGGCATGACTTACCAGTCGCTGTATGGGATTATCTGAAACAAGAGCGTTTCTTTGGGATGATGATTCCCCAAGAATACGGTGGTCTGGGCTTTTCCAATCTGGCCTACAGTGCAGTAATGGTCAAGTTAGCTTCGCGCTCTTTTACCCATGTTGCCACGGTGGGTGTAACCAATTCCCTCGGCCCTGCCAAGTTGTTGCTGCGGTATGGCACCGAAGCCCAAAAAGCCCATTATTTGCCACGGCTAGCACGGGGAGAAGAAATTCCCTGTTTTGCGCTGACAGAACCTACTGCCGGATCGGATGCGGCCAGCCTCACTTCCCACGGTGAGGTATTTCGGGGCAAAGATGGCAACCTCTATCTGCGGCTGAACTGGAAAAAACGGTACATTACGCTGGGGGCGATCGCAACTTTATTGGGGTTGGCCTTTCGCTTGCGAGATCCCGATAATCTGCTCGGTAAAGGTAAAAATCTGGGAATTACCTGTGTCCTTGTCCCCACCAATACGCCCGGTGTTGTGATTAATCAGCGCCACGACCCGATGGGAGTACCGTTTTACAACTCACCGACGGAAGGGCATGATGTGATTTTGCCCACTGACCAGATCATTGGCGGCGTTGAACAAGCCGGACAGGGCTGGAAAATGTTGATGCAGAGCCTTGCCGCAGGTCGGGGCATTAGTTTCCCCGCCACCTGTACCGGCGTGGCCAAACTGGTGGCCCGTGTGACCGGGGCGCATAGCGTCATTCGACAACAATTTGGGCTATCCATTGGGCGGTTTGAAGGCGTGGAAGAACCCCTCGCGCGGATTGGGGGACTGGCTTACATGATGGATGCGACCCGTTTGTATACCTGTGGAGCGGTCGATCGCGGGGCACAACCTGCCGTTGTTTCAGCGATCGCCAAATACACCACCACGGAAATTGCCCGTCGCCTGATTAACGATGGTATGGATATTTTGGGCGGGAATGGGATTTGTCGCGGCCCCCGCAATCTCCTGGCCAATATTTACACTGCCACCCCCATCTCAATTACGGTGGAAGGAGCCAACATTCTCACTCGCACGTTGATGATTTTTGGGCAAGGGGTCATTCGGTGCCATCCCTATGTCTATGCCGAAATTCAAGCCCTCAGCACAGGCGATCGCGTTGCCTTTGATCGCGCCCTCTGGCCTCATCTGGGCGGGCTAGTTCGTAACCTCTTCCGGGCAGGGCTATTGAGCCTCACCCGTGGCCACTTGGCGCGATCGCTTGTCTCTGGCCCCACCGCGCGGTACTACCGCAAATTGATGTGGGCATCGGCAATTTTCGCCCTCCTCACCGACGTTGCCCTCCTGGCCTTTGGTGGTTCCCTCAAACGGAAGGAAAAACTCACCGGACGCTTTGCGGATGCTCTCTCCTGGCTGTATTTAGGCACGGCCACTTTGCGCCGCTACGAAGCCGCAGGTCGCCAACCCGCCGACCTGCCCCTGGTTCACTGGTCGCTGCAATATGCCTTTGCCCAAATCCAAATTGCCTTTGAAGGGATTTTTAGCAATCTCGATATTCCCATCCTTGGCTTCCTGGCCCGCACAATCATGCTGCCGTTGGTGCGGCTCAACCCAATTGGTAGCCTGCCCTCTGACCACCTTGGCCACCAGGTTGCCCAATTCCTTCAACAGCTTGGCCCCGATCGCGATCGCCTGACTGCTGGCATCTACATTCCCACGGTCAAAGATCAGGCTCTGGGTCGCCTCGAACACGCTTTTGCTCTGTTGCACCAAACTGAACCGATTGTGCAGAAACTCAAAGCCGCTATGCGATCGGGCCAGTTACCGACTGACAAACCGCAAGCAGTCCTGGATCTTGCCTACGAAATGGGCATTCTCAACGAAGCGGAAACGACCCTAATGTGTGAAGCCGAATTCGCCCGTAATGATGCCATTCAAGTGGATGCCTTCCCCCTGAGCGATCGCCACCGGGAAGACTGGATGCAGCCTGCCGCCCAAACGGTGTTGACTCCGCCCACGGCCATTTCTCGATAACTTTTCTTGAGTCTAGGGGGCTTAATCGCTAAGACAGGGCGATCGCGCGATCGCCCTTTTTTTACTCCCAGACCTTCAATTCGTCAGCCTACTGACTCCATTGATCCCAAATAGCGTGGGTCGCTTTGGCAATTACCCCTTCACGGGTCGCCTGATCCGCCTTGGCATCTGCTACAAACACCGCGATCGCCAAATGGTGCCCGTTTGGCAGCGTGACCAACCCCACATCATTGGTTGCCGCCGTCACCCCCGCCACCGTCCGCGAAGTCCCCGTTTTGTGGGCTACAACCGTATCTTTTGGTAACAACCCTCGAATGCGCTGCGGCCCTGTTGTCGTTTCTTTCATCCATTGCAGCAATAATGCCTGACTCGATTTAGACAAGCCTTTGCCAGCTTGAAGCATTTGCAACAAACTCACTGCCGCATCTGGCGTTGCATAGTTTAAATATTGAATCTTTGCTTCTTGTTGCTGTATTTCCTGCTCCGTATTGGCAATCACAATATTATTAATACCAAGACTTTCTAAATACTGTGTTGCGATCGCTGGCCCACCGATTAATCGCAATAAAATATCACAAGCAGTGCTATCACTTTTTACAATCATGACTTGTAATAATTCGGCCAGCGTGAACTCTTTTTGGATGGATTTCTTGTCGATTACCTGACTATTTGGAACAACATCGCTGGCCTCAACTCGTACTTTTTGGTTGAGCTGGAGTTTGCCTTGATCGACCTGAGCCAGCACCGCCATTGCAATGGGAAATTTATACACACTTTGCATGGGAAATCGCTGTTCACCATTGAGGGCAACTGACTCGCCCGTTTCTAATACAGTAGCTCGAATCCCGACTCGACCTTGAGCAGTTTGGGCAATTACTTGGAGGCGATCGCGCAATTCATCTGGTGCTTTAGCCGTCACGCCAGAAGTTTTTTGTTCGATTTGAGTTTGACTCGTCGGCTCATTTGCAGTGCTACTCGTCTCAGTGCCCACACAACCCACCACAAGCAAAGGAAAGCATAGTAAGCTAAGTCCCATCTTTTTAATCACTGGTTGCAACATAAAATCTGATTTCGCAATCTGAACATCCTAGGACTACATTCAGATTTGATGAGATTTCGGACTCTCTTTTATTCATCGAACCAAATTTATTTGTGACTCCAAATAGCAACACATTTTAATTTCGTGAATCACTAAATTTGATTCGTCTAAGCGCCACGATCGCACTCTATTTTATTCCAGCAAAAACTAAGAGGGGGAAGGAACTGCTTGACAGTGCAGGATCTCAGTTCGGGCGATCGCCGCTTCCCGTAGCGGCAAGAGTTGCGCTAAATCTGGATCGTGGCGATAGGCTTCAAACTGCTCTAGGGTAGGAAATCTGACCAGATGAATTTCATAGGGGCAATCAGCCGCAACCGCTTGTTCCCAGGCAATTGGGTGGATGACGTGCTCTAGTCGTCCGCCGTACTTTTGCATAATCTGGGCAGCGTGTTGTTCAAACTGGCGCAATGCGGTTTCCTGTCCAGGATGCACAAATAGTTGCACCAACAAAATTAGGTCAGATTGCATAGAATTTCTCGTTGTGCTGATGCGCGATCGCGCAGGTTAGGAAATTCCCTTGGAGGGAAAAGCTCCCTGGCATTGATAGGATTTGCTGGATTCCCCTAGAACGTATAATTAACGCTGAAGTGAAACCCATAGTCTTGGGCATCGTCACCGCGATCGCGCAGCCGCAAAAAGGGTAGCCCATATTGCAGTTGCACATTTAGCCCCGTGTAAGGTTGCCACAACACCCCCACCCCCGCTCCCGCCAAAAAGCGTTGACTCGGCTGGGGATTGGGATTGTCAGGATGATTCCAAACTTTCCCAAAATCAATGAACGGGGCCAGTTGCAACGTTGGAATTCCTGCTTCATCACGGATAAGGGCAATGCGATCCTCTAGGGAAATCCGAAAGCCGTTGTCTCCCGATCGCGCATTTTGCCGAAAACCGCGCACCGATAGCCCTCCACCAATGACAAATTGCTGGGACGGCAACAGTGGATCTGGCGTGAGTTGCAATTCCCCTTGTAAAATCAGCAAATGATTATTGCCCAATCGTTGCACCCGTTGCACTTGGCTTGACCAACTGAAAAAACGCCCATCGGGAATTGGATCTGCATTCACCGTGGCATTAAAGACATCTATGCCAAAGTTGAACTGCGATCGCAGCGCCCACGCCCCAAATGGATCGCGTTTGACATAATCCTGACCAAACTTCAAAACCCGCGTCCGACTGGCCCCATCCGCATCTGGGCCAATCCCAAACGGGAAGGGTAAATTCTCAAACAAAAAGGTTTGCCCATTCTGTGCCGCAAATCCCAGAGACAGCGCAAATTCTCGTCGAGGATTGCGAAACAGCGGTTGCCGAAAACTGAAGTCATACAACTGCGATCGCCCGCGAATATCCAACTCATCAAACGCTGAATCCACAATCCGGTTCCAGTTGGGCGCAAACCGAAATTGCAACGTCCCATTCAGCGGATTCACCGGCACCCGATAAAACATATCCAGGCTATCCGCCCCGTTGACCGTCGTGTGATAGACCGAAAAACCCAACTCATCCCCAAACCCCGTCAAATTGCGATAGGACAGTGCCCCCCCCAGGCGCACCGACCCCACCGATGGCGGCGAATAATTATCCACCGATACCACCCCGCTCAAATTTTTGGCCTCCGTTACCCGCACAATCAAAATACTGCCACCCAGTTGTTGCCCCGGTCGCAGACTCGCCTCCACATTGGTAAACAGTGGATCAGATTTGAGCAATCGCAGCGCATCTTCCAGATCATCCCGGTTCAGGGGCGTTTGGCTCCCCAAGCCCACCCGGCTGCGAATGTAAGCCTTGCGGACATTGCGAGTCCCCTCTACCTGAATGTCTTCAATCTTCCCCTCAAGCACCTGAATCTCGACTACGCCATCGGTAATGGTTTGATCCGTCAGTACGGCCCGCGACGTGATGTAGCCCGCATCCAGGTAAAGCTGGGTGATGGCATCTGCTGCTTGGCGGAGGGTTTCCAGGCTGTTGTCTTTCCCTTCCAGGGGTTTGGTAATGCGGTCAAACTGCGACGGGCCAAATACCGTGCTGCCAACGACTTTGATCTGGTTGACCCGAAAGGTCGGAGCGGGTTCTGTGGGCGGGGTTTCTGGCGGGGTTTCTGGCGGAGTCTCTGGGTTGCCCTCTGGCAAAATGGGTGGCGTGGAGGGTAATGGGGTGGGCGTGGGGACAGGTTGGGGGAAGCGATCGCGGTTGGGATCGGGGGTAAGCGTCCGGCTGGGATCAGGCACCTGGGCCATCAAGCGATGCTCTGGCGCGATTTTAAGGTGTGGCCCCGAAGGCGGCACGGCCCGCGTCCCCAGTGCTGCGGTTTGGACTGCGGCTTGGGTTGGGCTGAAACCCGCGATCGCCACCACCGCCACGGGTGCAGCGAACAACCACGTCAGCCCCTTCAATTGAACGCTCCCACTACCAAATTCCACACACATAATTGTTTATCTCTCAAGCCAATAGTTAAGGCCGTAGCAACCACCAATAGGGGTTTACCGGACACCGCAAAGCGTAAGACTCCGCATCTATGCTAAATCGCTTCCTTCAATTTGCACCGATCGCGACTGTAAAATTTCTGACCATAAAAATTCTGATATACTGCGGAGAAAAGGAACCCCGTTTGCCGCTGCTCCGGTAGAAACCCGGTTAACCCCAGCATTCGTTTGGTGTTTCCTGGTTCAGTCATCATCCTTCGCATCAGGGCGCGATCGCGACCCCCCAATCAGGGATACGAAATAGTTTGCCGCTTGCTTTGCCTATTTCTGACGAGAAAACGCCACTGACCCTGGCCCCATTCTGCGATCGCCACTGTAATGCAGCAATCTACCCTCACCGATTAGCCCCTCATCCTTGAGCGATTTAACGGAATCCATGCGCGCACGTCTTTTTATCACCGCCTGTTTGAGCGTTGGCCTCATGCTTGTTTGGGGTAGCTTGCCCCTCCCCAGTAATGCCCGCGAGTACCAGCCAACGCGGCGGGGGTTGCCCGGTCGGCGAGAAGGTGCAGGCACCCGTGGCCCCGAAGTCTGTATCCCGCAAAGACCAACCCTGACCACTATCCTGCCGGAAACCAACCTGGGCCTGACGACCACAGATTATCCCCGCCTGTTTGTGTTTATTCCTCAGACCACAGCGAAAACGGCCCGCTTTGTCTTGTTCAGCGGTTCGCCAGAAAACCCAGAGCAAGAAGTCCTCTACGACTCGACGCTCACAGTTCCGCCCCAAGCCAGCATCCTCAGCATTCAACTTCCTAGCGATGGCACCATCCCGCCCCTAGTCGTCGATCGCGACTATCATTGGGTGGTGACGTTGCAATGCAATCCGGCTGATCCTGTGACGGATGTTTATGTGAGTGGGTGGGTAAAACGGGTGTCCCTATCTGACCAACTGCGCGATCAACTCAACCTCGCTTCCCTGCGCGATCGCCTGCAACTCTACACCCAGAACGACTTTTGGCTAGATGCCATTGCCGCAATGGCTGACCTGCGCTGCACCGATCCCACCAATCCCGACCTCGCCACCAACTGGCAACAACTCCTGCAATCCGTCAAGCTAGAGCATCTTGCCAAGCAACCCCTGGCCCAGTGCGCTGGTGTCACCGCCAGCAAAGCTCACCCCTGAGCAACACCCCCCGCGATCGCTCTCCGGATGGAGCGGGCGATCGCGGGGGGTGTGCCCTGTCTGCTCAGCGCCCACCCTCAACATCCCCCCCTGAAAATCACCGATCTTGTCTGCCCTCCCTAGGGTTGCACCCGCCACAGTTTAATCGTCTGATCCCCACTGCCACTGGCTAACGTTTGACCATCGGGGCTAAAAGCCAGTGTGCTAATCGAATCGGCATGACCTTTTAAGGTTCGTAGTTTTTTGCCTGCGGGGAGGTGCCACAGTTGCACTTCCCCAGCCCCAGTGCCAATGGCTAAGAGTTGCCTATCGGGACTAAAGACCACATGACTGGCACGGTTTACCGCCCACTGATGGATCAAGTTGCCAGTTCTCACATTCCAGATCTGGATCGAGTTTTGGAAGGGAAACGCCCCCGCCACTAGTTGCCCATCGGGACTGAATGCTATGGAAGAGGAAAAGCCATGAATGTTTGGTTGCAGAGTGCGGATGGATTTGCCATCTCGGAGATCCCACAGTTTAATTGGCCCATTGAAATCGCCACCTGCCAGCGTTTGCCCGTCAGGACTCAGTTTAAAGCGATAGAATACTTCACCGGGATCTGTTTTAACAGTGCTAGTCTCCTGAAAATTTGTTGGTCGTAGTTGTTTAATGGTGTTTATACCCGCAAAAACCAACTGCTGCTGTGAGCCAAAAGCAACAAAACGTCCATACTGCAACTTGACCTTAAGAGTACGTGCTAGGTTTGTCTGATAGTTTAAGGGCATCAGTTTTAATTCTTTAGCCGGACTGGTAATTGCCAAGGTGCGACCATCGGGACTCAGAGCGGCAACAATGTCTTTGTTAAAATCGTCCTCTTTTTCACCTCTAATCCGAAGGAGTTTGGTGCCATCCTTTAGATCCCACAAAATAATGGCCCCATCGTGGCTAGCCCCAATTAGTGTTTGACTATTGGGGCTAAATCTTAATGAAGCAAGCAAGGACTCACGGCCCTGGAACTCCCGAATCAACCGCCCGTCCCGCCAGTTCCACAGTTTAATCCTGCCACTGTCGCTGTTGCTGGCGAGGGTCTGGCCATCGGGGCTGAAGACAAATCGCTCGCGCCCCTCCGGTATGGTCAACATCGCTTTGCCGCTGCGCCAGTCCCAGAGCTGAATGCCCTCATCACTGCCACTCGCCAAAATCTGACTGTCGGGGCTAAAGGCGATCGCAGCCCCATAGTCACGAAAAGACACTCGCAACGTCTGGAGCACCGCCCCACTGCGCCAATCCAGCAGCGTTATCGTTTGGGTTTTGCCGTCTGTCACCGCGCTGGCAAAGATTTCCCCATTGGGACTGAAGGCGATCGCCTCCCCGCCAATCCCCTCTAAGGTTCGCACCACTTTGCCCGTACGCCAATTCCACAGTTGAGTTTGTCTACCGTTGCCACTGGCTAAAATCTGCCCATCCGGACTAAAGGCCACCGCCAACACTCCCGCTTCCCCGGCTTTCAGCGATCGTAGGAGCTTGCGCCGCTGCCAATCCCACAGCTTAATAGTGCCATCAACACGGCCACTGGCTAAGATCCGCCCATTCGGACTAAAGCTCACAGCATAAGCCTCCTGATCGTCCTTGAGGCGGCGAAAGAGACGGGCAAACTGCTCCAGGTTCCACACCTGGGCCTCATTCTCAAAGCCTAAACTGGCCAACAATTTACCATCAGGACTCAAGGCAACGTGTTGCCCAGCCTGCACGGCAAACTGTTCTATCACCGCCCCCTTGTCCAAATGCCAGAGCTTGATCAGGCCATCCTGGCTGCTACTAACAAAGTTTACGTCTGCCTGGGGTTGTGGGCTAAAGGCCAGCGACCAAATGGAGGCATCGTGCCGGATTAAGAGGGGCACTTCTTCCAGCTTGCCCACGGTGCGCGGCGTAATCGTGGCACCCGGATTGAACTGTTGCACCAGGTGATAGCCACCCAGCGCAAAGAGCAGGATGATAATCGCCAAAACGATCGCTTCCACCGGGGAATTTCTTCGGGGAAATTTGCTTTTCCACACCGTTCGTTGCATCGCTTTCTTTCTCAGAGAGTTGAGCCAGTTGAGCCAGATCAATCAAGACTGTCTTGATCAGGGTTGTTCATTTTGATTGGCCGGGGTGCCTTGGCCCAGCTTGGCCTTGATAGCTCTCGACATCAAAAATACATCGTACAAATCACGGGAGGGCTGTTCGGCAAGCCTGTCGATGCAATCATTGGCGGCAGTTTGCAATTGAGCCAGATCCGCCGTTGTGCCTTGGCGCTTTTTCGTCTGGATTTTTGTATTGAGATAAATCGCTAGTTTGTAATAACAGTCAGCGCGTCTGCCGCTGGCCACTGTGGGCAAGTCATATTCCAGGTCAGCCGCTTGTTTAAACTTAGCTTCGGCCTGATCCAACCATTCGTCTTTTGCCCTGCGATCGGGGGCTTCTAAATGCGCCTTTGCCCACAGCAAAATTCCTTGATTCATGTAGACTTCTTGCCGTAACCGTTGGGTGCTGAGGCTGGCTTTTTGCTCCTTTGTTTTTTGCTCATTTCCTATGGGTTTATCGGCTAAATTCTGTTGTGCCAAATCGAGATAATTTTCAGCATTACGGAGTTTCGGTTGGTGCTCCTCGGTGACTTGGCCTGTCCACAACGAGGCTTGCAATGCCTGCAATAAGTTAATGCGGCCCAAGCGAATTCTGGCTGCTGGATCATTGCTCAGTGCGGCTTCTTCGTAATACTTTTGGGCTTCTTCCAACTGGCCCAGACGTTCGTGAATTTGGCCTAAACTGATCTGAAGATTTGCCTGAATGTTAGTTTCACTGGGGGGAATAAATTTCAATGCTCGCTCGTATTTATCCTTTGCAACTAACCATTGATTGTCGGCTTCAGCGGTTTTGCCTTGGTAATCGTAATAGCCACCAATTTGGGGCAGATTGCGATAAATGTTGTAGGAGGTGAGTAGTAGTAAACCCGCGACTGCAAAGGTGGCTTCGGCGTGTAAATGGTTCGGAATTTTGAGGCTGTTCCAGATTTTTTCAACGTTTTTTTGGCCCTGGTCGGTTAGTGCGCCACCAGCGACGAGGACTAAGCCAGCGCCCTGGGCAATGGTGCTGAAGGTGGTGAGTAGGTCAAAGCCACTGGTGGAAAAGGCCCGTGCGGTACTGGTGGCAAAGGTGCCAGTGATGACCAGGCAGCCAACGGTGAGCAAGTTCCAAACCCAGTCGAAGCGGCTCAGCCAGGGTTCGGGTGCTGGCGGCGGCTCCAGATGCCACCACCAGGAAGATTCTGGGGGTTGCATGGTCTGGCGGCAATCGGCGAGTTGGGCGATGGGTGTCCAGGCTTTGGCTTGGGTTTTAAGGCGGCGATCGAGTTGCACCAGTTCGGCCAGACTTTGGCCTGTGGCACTAGCGGCACTGAGTCGCAGGGCTTCAACGGTATCCCGCGCGACCAAAACTTCAAGCATTTGCTCAAAGGAGGGACTGGGGGTGGCTTGCTCGATCGCGCTCAAAACGGCAGCATAGTCGGCGATCGCTTGCTCGAACCCGGTATCACTAGGGGCGTTGTGAGGATTCATCTCAAAATTTTGACTAAAATACCCTCATAGTAGGCTAAAAGTTAAGCCTGGGGCATATTCACAGTTGGTCTTGGCTGTTCAGGAATCCCCTGTTAGGGGTTGGTGAGGGCGGCGATCGCCAAACACGCCCAACCTGCCATAAAAAATACGCCGCCAATGGGGGTAATGGCACCGAGCCATTGAATGCCGCTGAGGCTGAGGGCATAAAGGCTGCCGGAGAAGACGAGGATTCCGGCGATGAAGGCGTATCCGGCGAGGGGTAAGGTGGTGGGAACGATATCTGTACGGCTGAGGAGGAGGCCCACGGCGAGGAGGGCAAGGGCATGGTACATCTGGTACTGCACGCCAGTGGTGAAGATTTCCAGGGCGCGATCGCTCAGTTGGCCCCGGAGGGCATGGGCACCGAAAGCTCCAGCCGCAACGGCCAAGCCACCAAATAGTGCGGCGATCGCGATCAACATTTGCGCCATAGTTCTGCCCTCCTGGGTGGTTTGGGGTGCTTGTTTAATTGCGAATGATGCCCAGTCGGAGAGCCGATCGCGCCTTGGGAGTCAGGCTGGGCTTGGCCCCATTGCCATCACAGCAGTGCCCCAATGCAATCACCGCTCAACAGCGCCCGATCGCCATCCTAGCCGCACTTTAACGGGTTGCCTCTAGCATCCGCGAAAAGTAAAAGCGCGTCTTCGTCATAGCATTGCGCTGAATTTTCCAGCCTTGGGCTTCCAAAATTCGTACAATTTCTTTTTCACTGTGCAAATAGGCCCGCGTCGCCTTGCTGGGGCCAGGAAACAGCGATCCCACTTTTTTCAAAATCTCGTAGAACACCGTTTTTGGCGCAAAGCTCAGGACTAAGCGCGACTCCGCCAGGGAACTGAGATGCTGGATCATGCTGGCGGCTTGACCTTGGGGATAGTGAATCAGCACATCCAGGCATACCACTGTGTGATAGCGGCCAGACAAGGTTTCCAAATCCTGCACGGCAAAAGTCGGATTCCCAGTCGTGCCCAGAGTTGCCTCTGCCCGTTCTTTGGCCTCGCTCACCATCTTTTCCGAAATATCACTAGCAAACACCTTCGCGCCTGCTGTTGCCAGAGGAATGCTCAAACTCCCTACCCCGCACCCCGCATCACAAATGGTTAATTCGGCTAAGTTGCCGTCGGCCTGAAACCAGCCCAGCAAGGTATCCACCGTCTTTTGGTGCCCGGTGCGAATATCCAGTTGGACTTTGTTCACTTCGCCGTCGCCATAGATCCTGCGCCAGCGATCGAACCCGGTTGCGTTGAAGTATTCCCGAACAATCGTTTTATCGTCAGTTGTCGTCGTCATGCCCACGGTAATTGCTGTTTGTTAACTACTACTAAGTACCATGTTCAGGGGCCAGATGGGCGGGAGATTCTGGCGATACAGGGGGCGATCGCCTTTTCCCGCGCTCAAATCTTTGCGGCCTGCCTCGGTGCCAACTTAATCAAAGCCCCCAAATTCCAGAATGGGGCTGTTGGCCGAGAGGGTGTCATAATCGCCGATCAGGTTGGCTAGAACCAACTTGCTGACCCGCAAACTCCGCCAATACCGGCTGTGATCGGTCACAAGGCCCAACGCCATCGTCACATCAGCGATGCTCTTTTTCAGGAAATTTCGTTCTCCCAAATAATGATCCCGATAGAACAGGCGCGAATCTTCTAACCCCAGGCTGGCCCGCAGGGGATAGGCAAACACATCCGACGCATGAATAATGTTGATCCACCGCAGGGGTGCACCGGAATAACGCATGGCAAACTGGTTTAGGGGTTTGGCATCCAGGGCAATCAATTGTTTGAAGATTAACAATGGGCAACCCAGCGTGGTGATGCTGCGGAGTTTCACTTTGTGCCCGGTGCCAGCGGTGCTCAAGCCTTTGATGGCGCGGCGGATGTAGTGAGCGGGGTCAGCCTCGGTGTAATTTGCGGAAAACAAAATATCCCACAAAATCACGCTACTCAGGGAGTGAGTGATGATGTGCAGATCGTCTTCTAGGGGATTATCGGTCAAAAAGTTGAGAAATTGGATCGCGACGGTGCGGCGAATTGCTTTGCCCTGTTCGGTACTGAGATATTTGAAAATGTCGTGAAAGAAGCCCGTAATCAACTGTTCCCGCCGTTGCCGATAGTGAAAGATATCCTCTAAATCTGTGGTGGGGTTTTCCCATTGGAAGGCTTCTAGATCTTGCTGGACGTAATCCCAAATTTCGGTGGTGCTGCCCAGCGCCTCGCCCCAATAGCTGGAGTAGAACTCTGGCAGGGGCAAATCGCGATTGGTAAAAGCTTCGATGAGGCGGCCTCGGAGGGGATCGGCGTAGCCCGGTTGTCTGACCGATGCGCCATGCATGAACCAAACAAGCATTGATGCGGCCCTTTTTTCCTAAGGGGTGTTCTTACTGAACCTACCGTAAATGGGGGCACTTGCCAGCCCTCTTTTGAGGGAGCGATCGCCCCCTTCCCATCTCTAGTCTAACCGCCGGATGCATTGGTAATGACTTGCCATGCCTCCAGGGCGATCGCCCAATCCTCCTGGGTGTGAATCACCAAAATGCGTACCTGGGAATCGGGTAAGGCAATGTCTACATCAATGGGGTGAGCATTGTTTTTCTCCAAATCAATCTTGACCCCTAAAAACTCAAACGCCTGACAAGTTGCCGCCCGAATCAGGGGCACATTCTCGCCTACCCCCGCCGTAAACACCAGCCCATCCAAGCCGCCCAGATTCGCCAACATTGACCCCAAAGAGGCTTGCAAGTGGTGAATATACATTTCCAGGGCCAGTTGCGCGCGGGAATTCCCCTGATCGATCGCCGCAAACAATTGCCGCATATCCGCCCCCACTCCAGAAATCCCTTTGATCCCAGAAGCCCGGTTCAGCATGGTATCCAGGTCATCGGCGGTGTATCCCTTTTTCCGCATGAGGTAAATGAGAATGCCGGGATCGATCGACCCAGAGCGACTCCCCATCATTAGCCCATCCAGCGGCGTGAAGCCCATCGTGGTATCGACACTGTAGCCGTGACGAATCGCCGCCAACGAGGCTCCATTGCCCAGGTGACAGGTGATTAGCCGGAGGTCTGCCAGCTCCCGCCCCAGGATTTGGGCCGCCCGGTGGGCACAATATTTGTGGCTGGTGCCATGAAACCCATAGCGCCGAATACCGTCGGCTAACCATTCATAGGGGCCGGGATAGACGTAAACCGCTGGAGCCAGGTGGGCATGAAAGGCGGTGTCAAACACAGCGACTTGGGGAATATCTGGCCCTAATAAAGCTTCCATTGCTTCGATGCCTTCCAGGTTGACGGGGTTGTGCACTGGGGCAAAGGTGGCTAACCGGGCGATCGCCGCTTTGACGGCTGGTGTCACCCGTACACTGTCCCGATATTCCTCGCCCCCATGCACCACGCGATGGCCCACCGCTTCAATGTCGCTGGGTTGCTGCAACACCTGGGTTTTGCCGCTCCACAGGGATTGCATTAACTGCTGGGTTGCGTCGTGTTTGAAGTCTGTGGCGATCGTTTCTCGCTGCACCACGCCATTAGCTTTGACTTGAATGGCCGCTTTACCCGGTTCAACTGACCAATCAATTTCGCCTTCCCACAAGGGCGCGGGGGCCAGTTCTGGGACTCCTCCCGCCAAATTGTAGAGGCAACTTTTTTGACTACTCGATCCAGCATTCAGGACTAAGATTTTCATACGCTGAATAGTGGGTAAAGAATAAGCGATCGCGCCAAGTTTAGATTAAGGCAATGGCTCAGAAAAGGGTTGTATCGAAGACTATTTCTGAGCCTACTGATTGGTTCGTCCAACAACGTTTGGAGGGATTCCAGCACACTTGCGGTTGGTCTATGGCACCTACTGTCTTGTCAACCGATTGGTGCTGGGTGGTGTGCCATTAAGGAACGAAAATTAAATCACTGCGCCAACGGCACCCCTTACCCCCAAACTCAGATTTGATTAGAATCCACGAGCCGAAGCGGTGGTGGTGGATAGGGGCGATCGCTGGCGTTCCGTTTCCAAGTCTAGCCAGTCTCCCCTTTTTTGTCTCAGAGAATTTACGATGTTCACACAGCCTGTCATCAATCGTTTACTCCCCCGGCTAGGGCTGAAGGCTAAGCGGGATGGCCCCAGGCTGCCCTGCGTCTCGATTTCTGGCCAAATACAGCAACCCTTGCGATCGCACCATGCAAAGTTCTATCCGCCGAATGTTGATTGGGGCCGGATTTCTGACCCTCACGTTGATTATTGCTGTGGCTGGGTATGTGCTGGCGGGCTGGCCCCTGCTCGACTCGCTGTATATGGTGATCATCACTATTTTTGGGGTGGGCTACGGCGAAATGGGGCCAATGACCCCGGCGCTGCGGGTGTTTACCATTTTGGTCATTCTGGCGGGTTGTTCGTCGGTGGCTTACATTGTGGGTGGGTTTCTCCAAATGATCACCGAAGGGGAAATCAAACGGGCACTAGGGGTTAGGCGGATGATGCGCGAAATTAATACGTTATCCAACCATGTGATTATCTGCGGCTATGGCCGGATTGGGCAAATTTTGGCCCGAAAAATGGACGAGGCGGGGGAAGCCTTTGTGGTCATTGATAATGATGGCGATCGGGCGGCGGCAGCGGAAGCAAAAGGGTTTTTGGTGCGGCAGGGCAGTGCGACGGATGAGACGGTGTTGGCGGCGGCTGGCATTGAGCGGGCGCGGTTTTTGGCGACGGTGCTGCCGGATGATGCGGCCAATGTGTTTATTACGCTGACGGCGCGTAGCATGAACCCGGATCTCATTATTCTGGCGCGGGGTGAGTTTCCTTCCACGGAGAAGAAGCTGATCCAGGCGGGGGTCGATCGCGTGGTGTCTCCGGCGGCGATCGGGGCGTTGCGGATGTCCCACATGATCACCCATCCCGCGTCCCTCGATTTTATGGAACAGGCCCAGGGGCGGGAAACCCTGAATGAACTGTTGGCCCAATTGGATATTCAAATCGATGAGTTGGCGATCGCGCCGGGTTCTCCTTTAGCGGGGGCCACAGTTGGCACCATTGAGACGCGCAGTAAAGGGACATTTATCATTGTTGCGTTGCGGCGGGCCACCGGCGAAATTGTGATTCATCCTGAACACGAGGTGTTTTTGGCCGAAGGGGATACCCTCATTTTGATGGGCCATCGGGGCGATATTCCCAAATTTGCCAAGCACAGCGCCCTCAAACGCCAGATGCAATATCGGGGGGCGCGGTTTTCGGGCCGATCCAAGTAAGCAGTTGCCTCGACGCTGGCCTGAAATTCATGCCAAAGGGCCGCGATCGCTGGATACTAGGAATGCTTCATTCTGGAACGTCGGTTAATAAGGTGCGATCGCCCATGTCCTCGTCTCGTCCCTCTGCCTATACGGCGCTGCAAGCGGCCTCGTCCCTGTTGTTGTACCAAACTGTGTTGGACAGTGATTTAGGGGATGCCTTTTTGGAATTGCTGCAAACCTTGTATGAGGCTGAGTATGACCCCCAGGCCAATCAACTCCTCTGTTTGCAAGCCTATGGGCGCTGGTTTCATGGGTTGGCCCTCCATCAGCAGAGTTGGCCCGCGTATCTCCTGGCCCAAATCCAAGTGGCTGACAATCCCTTTTCCCGCCAAGCCCAACGCCACCCCCTGGCAGCCTTACCCGAAGCGTTGGTGCAAGCCGCTCGTCACGATTTGGCCCTGTTGGAACAGTTGGCGGGGTATGACAGCGCCAAACTGAGTGAGTGGGTGCAGGCGATCGCCCAAACGCCAGAACCACCGCTTGTGTGGCGATCGCCGGATTCCTCCCCGCCAACTTGGCCCACCCAAACCCCCTGGGCCGACGATCTTCCCGCCCTGGCCGCGATTTATCAGCGCCACGGCATTGGCCTCTTTGCCCAATATTCCACGGTGCATTGGTACGGTGAATTTGTGGGGATTGAAACTCCTGACCCGGTGCGCCTGGAGCAGTTGGTGGGGTATGACGACCAAAAAGCCCAGCTTCAGCAAAATACCGAGTTTTTGCTCCAGGGCTTTCCGGCGCTGAATGCGTTGCTGTATGGCAGTCGGGGGTCGGGCAAGTCGTCCTTGGTGAAGGCGTTGGTCAACCACTATCGCCCCGCCGGATTACGCCTGGTCGAAGTGAACAAGTCGGAGTTGGCCAGTCTGCCGCTCATCGTTGAGCGCCTGCGGGAACTGCCGCAAAAATTTATTATCTTTGTGGATGATTTGTCGTTTGAGGAAAGCGAGGCTGAGTACAAAGCCCTCAAAGTGGTGCTGGAAGGCAGTAGCACTGCCCGACCTCAAAATGTGGTGGTCTATGCAACTTCCAATCGGCGGCACCTGATTCGGGAGTTTTTTGGCGATCGCCCCCGCCCCCAAGACGGCGACGAAATCCATGCTTGGGATACGGTGCAAGAAAAGCTTTCGTTTAGCGATCGCTTTGGCCTCACGTTGACCTTTGAACCCGCCGACCAAACGACCTATCTGCAAATTGTGCAGCATCTTGCCCACCAGGCAAACTTGGCGATCGCGCCAGAAGCCTTAGAATATCGAGCGTTGCAGTGGGCCACGCGCCACAATGGGCGATCGGGCCGCACCGCACGACAGTTTATCGACTTTGTGCAAGCCGAACTCGCCACCCAGGCGCAATGAAGTGGGTGCGATCGCCCCTGGCTCAATCGGGCTTCAGCAGGGTGGTATAGGCGGCGGGCGGTGGATTGGCGGGCAACGCATCGGGCATCAAAATCGAGGTGCCCACATTGGGTTTTTCCGTGGGAATAGCCTGATCCAGCAAGGCATAAACATTGACCGGGGGGCGATCGCTGGGCACCGCCGACTGAATCAACAAGGTTTGACTCGCAGGGGGATGATCGGCTGACAACGCCCCATCAACGAGCAATGTGGTGTTAGAAACAGCGTGCTCGCCGCCCAAGGCCGCTCCATTCAACAAGGTTTTGCCAGCATCGGTGGCAAAGTCTGAGGGGGCATGAGCATTCCACGTGGAATCAGCAGTCATAACCAATTCTCCTACAGGATGAGTGAGGGCAAGGGACGGACACACTGCCAAAAAGGTGGCCAAAAGGCTCTGAATTCAACTATAGGATTTCTTTTGCGTCCTAATGATGTCGTTCTGTAACGGTGGGTGCCCAGGCCGGGGGCAAAATTATGGGTCTGCGGTGAGCCATCCGCCCGAACCTATGCTAGATTGGGCGGCGAAAACCCAGGATAATCTCATGGCTTCTTGCAACAGTGCCGTTATTGATTCGATGGTGGCGTACCTGGCAGATGTGATTGAAAAACCCCATCCTGCGTTTGGGGGAATGCCGATTTGTCCGTTCTCGCGCCGCGCACGGTTGGCCAATCAGATTCTTTATTTTATATATCCGTTTTCAATGGCTGATCTGACGATAAACACTTCACTTATGCAAGTCATTCAAGACTTTCAACAGAGTTCTCAGTATGAAATTTTGTTGATTGTTCATCCTGACTGTAAGGGGTTAAGTTTAGAAGCAACACATTATTTTATACAGCAATTGAACCAGGCGATCGCGCCTCAAAATTTGATTGCGTTTGATGGTCATCCGCTAGATGATTTTAATATCCAAGGAGTCTATACCCGTAAAGCTCCGTTTATTCATCTGACTGTGCAACACATGAGCCAGGTGAAGTTAGCCTCTGATCAATTGCACCATACCCCCTACTACGATCATTGGACAGCGGCCCAATTGCAGTATGTGGGGTTGCCACGGGAGTAGCGCGTTGATTCCGCCGCTTCAGCAATCAGCTTTCTGGGGGCGGTGCAGCGGCGGCGGTGAAATCCCAGGTAGAGGATTGGTAGTAGGCCATGACCTCTTGCACGGCCCTAATCCGGCGGCGTTGGTCGGCTTCCAACCTGGCGTAATCCCAGTCAAAGCCGCTGGCTTCTAGCTCGCCCGTTCTGGGATTGTGAAAGGCGGCAAGGCGGGCACACAGGATCAGTTCGGTTTGGAGCGTGGGTGCTGCTTGGCGATCGCCTTGGGCTTGGCACCGTTGCAGGTGGGGAAGAAAGTCGCGGCCTGCGGCCGGAGCCTGGTTCCACAAATCAATGGCTTGAACTAAAAGTTCTGGGGTGAGGGCAATCTTGGCCGTTTGGGCCTGCTGCATTAAGTGGGGAATGGCGACTTGCTGGATGCGCTGGAGTCCTCGGCGATCGGCATCAGCGGCATTGTCTGCGCCCAATTGCCAGGAAAAGGTACCCTGGTTCTGTGCCCCGTTGCCCGGATCGGTGTGCTGGTGCCACAGCAGGGTTTTGCCGCCGTCTACGGTGCGGGTGCCTTCGGCGACACCCAGGGCGATCGCCCCAACACTGTTGGGCGTGGCGAATAAGGTCGTGGCGACTTGGTGCAGGCGATCGCCAACGGTGGGCTGTTCGATTTGGGGTTTGGGCGGTGGGGTTTGGGCGGTGGGCGCTGGGGAGAGTGCCCCTTGGGCCAAGGCCGTGGCAGAAAGTAAAAGGGCGGCGATGCCCCACCATTGGGGTCGTCTGAGGCGTTGACTCAACCACAACCAAAGGAATGGACGGGGAGTGCTCGATTGCTGTGGGCGGGGTCGCCTGAAATGGAATAACTGGCGGTTTGAGGGAGCGATCGCGGCAGTGGCGCGAATCGATTTAGGGGTTAGGTGCTGTTTGCGATCGCGCAGTAATGCCCGATACCGTTGTCGCCAGTGGGGCGGTTGGGTGGCTTGGTCTGGGGCCAGACGCGCCGAGAGAACCGGAGGCAACTTTGGGAAAAAACTAGCCTTAACTGGGTCTGGCTGGGGTAGATGGCGTTGCGCCTGATGGGGATTGGGTTTAGTTCGCACTGAAACCAACTCATCGAAACAACTCGAAACATTGCCAGCATAGTTCGTATCCTTTGTTACCTAAACCTGCCAAACGATGGATATTGTTTCCTTAGTAGTAATAAAAGTCGTTCCCAACTTAGGGCACAGCCCAGGTTTGCAAATCACGACTCCGGGCTACGCCGATCGCCGCATAGCCCCGACCATTAAAGGTTTTGACCTCGTTACTACCGGCATAAAACAGGTAAAAATAGCCATCTACAGCGCGGGCATCACACAAAAACGCCGAATTCGCTAGTTCATGCCGTTTTCCGTTACTCTTGCCCCCGTTCCAGGCTTCTTGGGGCACGGAAAAAATGCTAACCAGTTCCCAATTGAGCCAGCTTGTGGGCACGGTGGGATCGCCGACTAGCCGATAGAGGGCGGGTAAATGTTTGTATTGATGGCCCGGTGGCGTGCTGAGGGTGGTACCGAGTAAATGGGGCACGCCGTCAATGGTGAGAAATTGATAATTTTCGAGGCCGCCGGGAATTTGGGGTGCGCCTAAATCGACCCACGGCCCTTCTAAAGACCCGGCGGGGGCATAGGCCAGATGGAGCGTATGACGACCTTTTTTGAACGCAGCCAATGGCCCAAAACTGGGGTAGGCCAAGCTGGCATCAATCAGGCGATCGCTCCGGTCATCCCACAAATTGCCCACCAACCGCCGCATCGGACTCCAGGTTTGAAAATCGGTGGACGTGCGGTAATATAGCTTTTCTTCGGAACGGCTGAACCAGGCCCGAAAATCGTAGTCGTGGGTATTAAAGACTGCAACATAGGTGCCGTCTGGCTGCTGGGTAATATCGGGCGAGGCCAAACCGCCGGATTCGGTTTTATCCCACACTTGTAACGATCGCGAATTCCAGGCGGCTAAGTTGGGGCTTTGTGCCCAGCCAATGCGAAACCGAAAGGGGCGATCGCCAATGTAGCTGAATAGCATCTGCCATTGGCCATTGACAAACCGCACAGCCATATCTTTGGCGGCATGGTTTGGGAGTTGCAAAATGGGGTTTTTGAGCTGTTCCCAGGCAATTGCCACAGCGGCAGGATTGGTGGTGCCTAAGCATTGATTGGTGGGATGGTTGGATAAGGTGGCGGCCTCAGGGGCACGGCTCACCACGGGGACAGCTTGGGGGGAGGGGGAAGGGGTTGACCAAGTCAGCGATGAGAGGGCGATCGCCCCACTCACCACGTTTTGCAACACGGCTCCCAGCAAAGTTTGCATCAAGTTTTCTCACCATAACAACAGGCGATCGCCCCCTAAATGGCTCAGGGCGCTTCGCAATGGTCAGGTCACTACCGTCGTAGACGTTCCCGTATTGTTTCGCTCAAAATTGCTGGATTAATCCCGCGGCATCGATAGAGTTTTACAAATACAGTTCCATCCATCCAGATTTATTCCTTCAGGTAGGGCAACTCCGACCACTCCAGTTCACGGTCAATATCTTGTGTCCTCGACTCCTCACCCAATTTGCACTCGCCACACGCTGCTTTGTGAGACGCAGATTGGTTTACCCAGGTTTCGCTAGCATCGCAAATTCTTTGAACGGGAAACAAGCGGAAATCCACGGTTGACCAACTCCATTTCGTGTGGCGGATACAGCTTAATCAACACCGCGAATGAGTCCTGCTCCGGATTGACCCCGCCTGAATCTAATTTTGTTGGCACTGATTGGGGGGCTAAAAATGCTGAAGCGATCGCCGAGAGCTTGTGATGGGCACAGTCCTGGCGATCGCGGCTAGTATTCGATCTAGTTATGTTGCTAGTAATTTCGCTGAGGGTGCATTTCGTGCGTTAACTTTCGGTATCTCCGGCCAGTTTGACCTTGGTGGCCAGCCCCAGCATTTGCAGGAACCGCACCGTCATCCAGGTCATGTCAATTTCCCACCAGCGCAAACCGTGGCGTGCCGAATACTGGAAGGCGTGGTGGTTGTTGTGCCAGCCTTCGCCATAGGTCAGTACCGCCACCCACCAGCAATTGGTCGATTTGTCGCCAGAGTCGTAGGTGCGATAGCCAAATTTGTGGGTGGCGCTATTGACCAACCAGGTGCAGTGATATACGGCGACCAAGCGGACAAATACGCCCCAGACGACAAAGGGCCACCCGCCGATCAAATAGAGGACGACGGCCAATGCAATTTGTAGCGGCAAAAAGTAATTGTCTAAAAATTGGTAAACCGGATCGTTGGCGATGTCTTTCGTGAATCGCTCAGCTTCTTCTTCCGCAGGAACGTCGTACATCATCCAGCCCATGTGGCTCCACCAAAAACCTTTGTTGGAATCATGATGGTCGTTGTTCTGGTCAGAAAACATGTGGTGATGGCGATGGAGTCCGACCCACCAAATTGGCCCGCCCTGCATTGACAAGGTGCCACAGAAAACGAGAAAGTACTCTAGCCATTTCGGCGTTTGGAAACTGCGGTGGCTGACCAAGCGATGCCAGCCCAGGGTGATGCCCAGACCGCCAGTGACCCAGTGTAGAAATAGCGCGACGGCGATCGCCGCCCAACTAAAGTTTGCTGGCAGGAGAGCAAACAATGCTCCGACGTGGAGCACCAGCATAAAAATGATGACACCCCAGTCGTATTTCAATTGTTTGTTTGAAGTTGCAACAGTCATGCATTCGTCCCAACGATATTTACAGTGCTCAGTTAATCCAATCCAAAAATTATTATGGATAACTCGCGGTTTCAGAAATGCAGGGGAATTTAGGTTGGTCGCGATCGCGCAGGGCGCGGCGAATTCTACATTTCTCAGTGAAGCAGCGAGGCTCCCATGATTCAAACTAATGTGTTAACCGAAGCCGAACAGGCATTATCCCTGATTTTTTCCGGTATTGACTCTCAGGTCAAGCAAAACCTTAGGAGAGTACTACAAGCGTTCCGCACCCATCGTGTCGGAGTACACCATTTTGCCAGTATGTCTGGATATGGCCACAGTGATCTGGGCCGTGAGGTGCTGGATCGGATATTTGCCGAGGTGATGGGCGCTGAACAGGCTGCTGTGCGAGTCCAGTTTGTGTCTGGTACCCATGCGATCGCCTGTGCGCTGTATGGCGTGCTTCGGCCTGGTGATGAAATGTTGGCGGTGGCAGGTGCTCCTTACGATACGTTGGAAGAGGTGATCGGGTTACGGGGAGAGGGGCAAGGGTCGCTTGCCGACTTTGGGATTCAGTATCGCCAACTAGACTTGACTCCCCAAGGCGAAATTGATTGGCCCGCTCTGGCACAGGCGGTGCGCCCCCAAACCCGATTAGTGTTGATTCAGCGATCCTGTGGCTATGCGTGGCGGTCTAGCTTGGCGATCGCGGATATTGCCGCCATTGTGGCCTTGGTTAAACAACAAAATCCTAATACCATTTGTTTTGTCGATAACTGCTACGGAGAGTTTATTGAAACCCAGGAACCGCCAATGGTCGGGGCGGATTTGGTCGCTGGGTCGTTGATCAAAAACCCCGGTGGCACGATCGCCACCGCCGGGGGCTATGTGGCGGGCAAAGCCGACTTGGTGGAACAAGCGACCTGTCGGCTGACAGCTCCCGGCATTGGGAGTTCCGGTGGTGCTACGTTTGATCAAAATCGCCTCTTGTTTCAGGGATTGTTTCTCGCGCCGCAGATGGTTGGGGAAGCGATGAAAGGCAATCATTTGGTGGCCTATGTGTTTGAGCAGTTGGGCTACCCGGTGCAGCCTTTACCTTTTGCTCCCCGCCGGGATGTGATTCAGGCGGTGCAATTGGGTTCACCGGAGAAGCTGGTTGCGTTTTGTCGGGCGATTCAGCAGCATTCCCCCATTGGCTCCTATCTTGACCCGGTTCCTGCGCCCATGCCGGGGTATGAGAGCGATTTGGTGATGGCGGGTGGCACCTTTATTGATGGCAGTACATCGGAGTTCTCGGCGGATGGGCCGTTGCGAGAACCCTATGTTGCTTTTTGCCAGGGTGGCACCCACTGGACTCACATCGCGATCGCCCTGGAAGCTGCGATCGCGGCCGTTGGCCCTGCTTAGGTAACCCGGTTTTGGCCTACACCGTTTCGGCAACGGGTTCAGCGGTTGCTGCGGTGTCCTCCGTCGGTTCTGTGGCCTCTGTAGCCTCTGTGGCTTCAAGATCCGGGGTTTCTGGCTCGGCCTCTTCCACAACTTCCTGCGCTTTGGGTGGCCGTGGCCCCCGTGCTAAGGCAGGGTTGACAGGCGGTTTGAAGTCTTCCCGCTTGTCGCCTTTGCCGCCCTTGCGTTTGCGATCGCGCCCCCGGCTAGGGCGACTTTCCCGTTGCCCAGAAGGCTGGACATCTGTTTGTGTTTCTGCTCCGTCTGCTGATTGGGCCAACCGCTCAGACTTCTTAATTGGACGCTCTACCATTGTTAAAAACTGTTAACTCCTTCTATCCTAACCTGTTTGGAATCTGGGTGAGGCAGTTTGTTTTGCCTCCTCTAGGGGATGCGTTAAGGCGCGATCGCCCTTCACCTCGTTGCCTTGCGCTCAACAATCAACATTGTCAAGGGCAACACACTATTCTAAGACGATTCGCCGCGCAGACGTTGCTGCCATTCCGCATCAATCTTGTCTGGGTGTTCGGCTTCTTGTGCAATCAAGTCTTTTTCGGTGGTGTAGGCCAAGTTATCTTGGGTGATCACCGTTTCCCGCGCAAAGGCTTGAGCATAGGCCAATTTTTGCTGCACCGTTGCATTGAGTTCGTTTAACTGGATTGCCCGCAACTGGCGCTGATCATTACGTTGATTAACCCCCCGGTTGCGCCACTGTACCCAGAAATAGCGGATCAAGGGAACAGACAAAAACGCTACCCCATAGCCCAGCAATACCCAGAAAATGGATTGGACAAAGGCCACTAGTCCCCCCAGTTCAGCGGCGGCAGTGCCATCGGCCAGCAGCCCATAGAGCACAACGGCCCCAATCAAATTCAGCGCACCCAGCCCGATCGCCAGCAAGACCTGGCCCGCACTCGCCTGACTAAACCGCCAGGGAAACTCTTTGAGATAGGCGGTAACAGGGGCCGTTTGTTGCTCGATCGCCGTGGTCTGCAAATCGGGAAAATGGTAAACCAACTGGCCATCGGGGCTGACTTCGGGCCGTCCATTGAAGCGAGTTAACACAGGCAACATATATTCTTCGTACTCTTGGGCAAACCCTGTACCCAAATCATCCAAGTAGGGGGCAATTTGTTCGGCAATAACTGCGCCCCGCTGGTTCCGAATGACCGTTGCGATCGCCCGCCACCGTCTTTCCTCCAGATCCGCATTGGGATCGCCATCGCCAAACAGAAAAGAAAAAATTGCTTCCAGAAAATTTAACCGGGAGCGGTCATCACTGGTCTGCGTGGCCAGCGCCCGACGGCGTTCCCCATAGTCGGGATAAAAAATCCAATACAAATCGGGCCAATAAAAGCGCGGCATCATGACTATTCCGCCGCCGGAGTCGTTATCCCTAGAGTCATTGTCACTGCTGCTAGAACTGGCGGCGATCGTGATGATCAAAATTGCCGCAAAAATCAGCAGAATCGAAAGCAGGAGGAGAATGCCAAAGGAAATCCGAATCAGGTAAAACAAAACGCGCCACAGCTTGTTCCACCAGCCTTGTAAGCGCAAGCGTAGATACTTGTTGCGTAAAATCGTGCGAAAACTACGCGGGAAGAGATAGACCACATCGCCCGTATCGGCCACTTGGAGATGCCCTTGGGTATCCGAGGCTAAGGCCAGCAAGGCGTGTTCGGCTAAGCGCACATCGATCCCTATCCGGGCCGCCACATCCCCAGCCGTCATGCGATAATCCAGTTGTTCAACTGCCGTCATAATTTCGGCATTGGGGGCCATAGTTGGGTCTCTCCCACAAATCAACTCACTCTCTTAGTATAGAAAGCTGACGCAAGGGGGCGTGAGAGGGGAAACCGACCTTGCCAGATGGGTCAGGCCAGAATCGCTGCTAGCAAGGGCATGGCCCCGAACCGAATGGGATCAGTACAGGGCAACCCGGTCTGGTCGCTGACTTGGGCGATCGCGGCGTGGGCTGCGGCTTCGTCCAGGTGAAACGTATTCAGGGCGATCGCGGCCACTGGAGCCGGGGCAAAACTGCCTGCTGCTGCTGCCACGGCTTCATACAAGCGCACGACCTCTGGTAAGGGCGGAATGGTAATTTCTGGAATCCGGCTGAGGTGGGTTTGGTGGGCGCGATGCACCAGAATTAAATGGGTCGGTTGGCTACCTCGGATTAAGGGTAGCGTCGCCGTTGAAGACGGGTTGAGGAGGGAACCCTGGCCTTCAATGTGCACAATGTCACAGTCTGGCCCAGCGGCCACCACCATGTGTTCCACGGCCCCAGAGGCAAAATCTACCCGCACCGCATCCAGGGCCACGCCTTCCCCTGCAATCATTAACCCGGCCTGCCCCGAAGCTAAAAATTTTGACCGCAAACCCTTGGCCTGACTGGCTTTGTGCAAGGCAATGCTGGTAGACATTTTACCGATCGCCATATCAGTGCCAACGGTGAGCACTCGCAAACAAGCAAGCTGCCGCGCCAACCCAGTCCCCACGGGCAAGTTGGCCGGTTCCTGCCGCATATCCCACAGCCATTGCCCCGGTCGCAGCAGGGCCACCAGTTCGGGGTCAGCCATTAACTTGGTGTGCAGCCCGTTGGCAATGGAAATGCCTGCGGCGATCGCCTGTTTAATTTCGTCCCGCCACGCTTCCGGCAATGCGCCCCCGGTCGGTGCCACCCCCAGCGCCAACACCTCCGGCTGATGCGCCAACACCTCCGCCACCGAGCCAACGATCGGGACTGGGCGCGGGATTCCGGTCAGATCGACCAAAGATTGGCCTGCTGTTTCTTGATCGATCACAGCAACAATGTCGGCTTCACTAAACCGCAGCAATGCCAGCCCCGTTTTGCCGCGATCGCCCCGCACGCCACCATGTAACAAAATCGCTAACCGATGATGAGGTCTTAGCATATTCTTAAACTCGCGATCGCCCCAAACGACTATCCCCTCGACTATGCCGGAACTTGCCTGCCCTCGCAACCCATTTGACCCCACAGGCCACCGAAACAAGAGCTTGAGGTGTGTAAAGATGGCGATAGGCGCGATCGGTCAATCTGCGTGGGGCATCCAAACGATAATATTGCGCTGCCAGTTCATTGCAAGCTGAGTCAACGGTAGTTTAACCTGCACGTTGCTAAGTTCTGAATAGGAGGCATAGCCGAGCTTTTGTAAAAGCTGCATCAGGTCTTGATCGGATTGGCCAGCAATAGCCAGGGTTTTTGGATGCACTTCAACAATTAGATTTGGCTTTCGCGTTTGAATGAGTTGTGTAGCACCTTTCAAAAAGGCATATTCACTTCCTTCTATATCGAGTTTAATCAGTATTTTTCCAGGTAATTTTTGCCAGTCGAGGAGTTGGTCAATTGGTTTGATGGGAACAGTCAATGTTGAGTAAGCATGGGTTGCAGAGTGATTGGCATATAGTCCGGCGGAACCAGATGTGCATTGGGGTCTGAAGAAATCAATGACTCCCTCACGATCGCCCACTGCTGTTGCATAAACTTGGTAGGGACTAGCAGCATTTGCCTGGAGCGATCGCCGCACTGCTTCAGCTAATTGGGGTTGTGGCTCAATGGCCACAACACAACCCCCGCCCCCCACCAGATGGCTGGCGGCGATCGCAAAACTGCCGTGGTTGGCACCTACATCAATCAGGGTATCACCCTCGGCCAAGAGGCTGGCTAGCACCTGCACATCGGAGGTGGGACTGGTTAACTCTCGGATGACTGCAAACAACCGGGGATCAACCGGATCAAGCGTGACCCCATAATCCCCCAATTGCAGCGTCAGATAGTCATAGCGGTGCAGTCGTTGTGATAGGGTGGCGATCGCGCGGAATAACGCCTTACCACCCCACAAATATTCGGTCCCTGTCAACTGAAAATAGAGTTGTGTATAGCGATCAAACCAGCGATATAACCAGGGCAATTGCGCCGCGATCGCCGGGGTCATGAGGCCGCGCCAGTTCGTTGCATGAAACAACCAGTCTCCCGGAGATGGATTTTGTGGAAAACGCCAAAGTGGTTCTAACCCAGGCCGCGATCGCAACCACTGCAACACTCCAATAGGACTCACCTTGGATGCCGATTCCATACTCATCAACTCATCACGTATCATTGCCGCCAGCATAATAACTGACTGACCAAAGTGCCGTATTTGGCATCACTAAATATTAGTTTTGTTATAGAACTTTACATGGTTGTATCGATGGCGGGTGGCTGGTCTACGGGCGATCGCCACTTTGAATCTGCCGGGAAAGGCAGAACGTTGTATCCAACTGAGCCATCTCTAACTAATGGTTTTGCACCAATGATTTTTCTCTATTGTTGTGATTGGTCACCCATTGTTTTAGTTTCTAACACTGGTTCTGTTACTTATTCAAACCATGATAAAATGCTGCTTTTAAAAAGCTTCCGAGCCGCATTCCAGTCTCATTTTTATGATGTAACAATATGTTTTATCTAATTAAAAGATGTTGTTGTTTGCGACCTTTTCAAAATATCCTAATAAACCTTGGGGTACTGATGCCGCAATGCTGATTGTGGCGAAGTGCGAAAGTTCATCCCATCTTTGACCCGGCAACTCAAACACTTAGAAAAATGGCACAGGATCAGCAGTCAACCGTCATCATCACAGGCGCATCCTCTGGCGTTGGATTATATGGAGCCAAAGCCTTGGCCGCAAAAGGCTGGCATGTGATCATGGCCTGTCGAAACATCGAGAAAGCTAAAAACGCTGCCGAATCTGTTGGCATGGCTCCGGGCAGTTACACTGTTATGCCGTTAGATTTGGCTTCGCTGGAAAGTGTCCGGCAGTTTGTGGACAAATTCCGGGCTACTGGTAGAACCCTCAATGCCCTGGTTTGTAATGCGGCGGTTTACATGCCCTTGGCCAAAGAACCCCAGCGCAGTGTTGATGGTTATGAATTGTGCGTGGCTACCAACCACTTGGGCCATTTTTTGCTGTGCAACTTGATGTTGGACGACTTGAAGGCTTCCCCGGCTGCCGACAAGCGACTGGTGATCTTGGGAACTGTGACGGCGAACCCGAAAGAACTAGGTGGTAAGATTCCGATTCCGGCCCCGCCAGATTTGGGCAATTTGGAAGGGTTTGAGGCCGGGTTCAAGGCTCCGGTAGCCATGATTAACGGCAAGAAATTTAAGCCTGGAAAAGCGTATAAAGACAGCAAGCTTTGTAATGTGCTGACCATGCGCGAGTTGCATCGCCGCTATCACACGGCGACGGGCATTACGTTCAGTTCTTTTTATCCGGGTTGTGTGGCTGATACGCCGCTGTTCCGCAACCATTATGCGCTGTTCCGCACCATTTTTCCCTGGTTCCAAAAGAATGTTACGGGGGGATATGTGACGCAGGAGTTGGCGGGGCAGCGGTTGGCGGCGGTGGTGGCCGATCCGGAGTACAAGCAATCGGGGTCGTACTGGAGTTGGGGCAATCGCCAAAAGCCAGGGCGGCAGTCTTTTGATCAGGAAGTGTCTGATGAGGCATTGGATGCAGACAAGGCCCAGAAGTTGTGGACTTTGAGCGCCAAGTTGGTTGGTGTTTCTGTGTAGGGCGATCGCGGTGCTTGGGTGAATTTGGCCCAAGTCAGTTAGGGCGCAGGATTTTGCTAGGCCACTGCTGTTCATCTTTGCCGTTGGATGTTGACAGATTTGATTTTGTCTCCGCGATGTAAACCACACCATAAAAAAGCCCCAGAAATGACTCTGGGGTTTCTTTTTCTAGTTAAGGGAGCTGTCTAGAAAGGAGAAGAGAGTAAGACCATCCAGCGATCGCGATGAGGCTCACCAGTCAAGGAGTTAATGGGTGGCGATCGCCCTGGCGGCAGCAAATTTGGGTAAAACGTGTTCAAGCTTGGTCGTGCAATGCTTTATTGCTGGGCCAGGGTGACGGCGGGTGTAGTGGTGCCGTGATTGGTAGTGGCAGGGGGAAAGGCCCAGGAAAATGCAGTCGCCATCAACAGGAACGCCAAGAGGGCAAGGCTGGTTTGACAGAAAAGAGGAAAGGCGGAACTCCGTGACATAAGAACCTCCTCGGAGGGCGTAGGGCATGGGTGGTGGAGCATGGGGCCGGAACTGTTGCGGTTCTGATGGCTCAAGCTCTACTGTATTCATCATCTCGGATTAACCCCATTCCTGAAGTGATAGGAAGCTGAGGTTGGGGTGAGATTAGGCGCAGAATAGTGTGAGAGCGGGCAGCCAGCGGTGTGATTGTGGGCTGGAGCGGCTGTGAGCGGGGTCACACAGTTTCCTGAGATGTAGCGAAGGCAGTGTTGCCGAGTAAAATGCGATCGACAAACTTGGCGATGAGCTGATTGGCGAGGGGGGTGTCTTGCAGATCGGCCAAGATTTGGTCGAGGTGTGCGGCTCCATCGAGGTAGCGGGTTTGGTAGCGGGTGATGCGGGCAACGAGATCGGCGGCATCAACTTCGGGATGAAACTGAAAGCCGTAGAAGGGTTTGGCTTGAATTTTGAAGGCATGGTAGGGGCAGCGATCGGAATAGGCGAGGAGAATTGCGGTTTCGGGCATGGCGATCGCCCGTTCTTTGTGGCCCGATACGGCCCAGAAGCCATTAGGAAGGTCGTGAAATAAGGGGTCAGTGGCGGCGGCTTCGGTGAGCCAAAGGGGATAGGTGCCCATTTCCATGTTGGGCTGATCCACTACAACTTTGCCACCCAGAGCTTCGACAGCGACTTGAAACCCAAAGCAGGAGGCAAAAACGGGAATATTGGCTTGCAAACAATGCCGAATTAATTGTTTAGATGGCTCGACAAAGGGGTATTGTTCGGGTTTGGTAACGGAGGCATCGCTAGACCCACCGACAAATAGCGCATCGTACCCATCCATGCAGGTGGGGGCAAAGGCGGGGGTTTTGAAGACATCCAAAACGGTGAATTGGGCGGGATCTAACTGGCTGAACCGGACAAATTCGGCGAGTTCTTCCTGGCGGGTGGTCTCATCGTCGCGAATTTGCAATAGCAAAATTTTCAGGTTTTCCCGCTGTTTGTTCATTGTGCGATCGCCCATGCCGTTCAGAGTTACTGACGGGAAAGTGTAGCAGTTTGTGGCACAGAATGTTGTTTTGCCTGAGGCGGATTGCTCTGGGCCTGCCCTTGAGGGCGGGACGGCTAGGCGCTGGCATCAAACCCGTTGCCCAGAACAGCGATCGCCCTGGCCTGGTTGGGTGTTGATCTTAGCGGCTACCGCCCCCCTTCCGTCGTTGTGGAACGCCAGATTCGGCGGCAATCAGAGTGGGCGAAAGGATTTTCAGCCGTGAAGTCTGAGGTGAAGTTGCAGCGATCGACGATATGGTGCGAATCGAGGTTAAATCTGTAGATAAACTGGGCAAAAAGATAATTGCCAACAAAAAAATCCCAAACTGATGTGCGGTGTGCTGAGCCGTTGCAATCATTAGCACTCCCTAGATGCCTATTCTTAACTGACGTAACAGTTCCTGTTGAGCTTAGGATATCGAACCCCCTCTGAAGCCACAAGGGGCTTAGACCCCCTCGCGACGATTGAAGCTGTGATGATGAAGCTAAATGGTTCACCATCCAGATCCCGGTATAAACCTCAGATTTCCTGGCCTAAATGTTTGAGTCTGCCGTGCAGGCGGCAGGTGTTCTGCCTGACCCCAGCATATCAAGGCCCGCAGTCCCCCCAAATACTTCGCAAGGGGGAAAAAGCCGCTGTCACCGCCCCGTCGGACTGGAATCAATGGCACAATCGAAATGACAGAGTGACGAGACGAGCGAGCGAGCATGGCAGAAGCAGCGGTTGTTGTTACCGTGAAGTTATTTGCGGCCTATCAAGAAGCCTATGGGGTGCCAGAATTGCGGTTATCGTTGCCAGCGGGGGCGACTGTGGGAATGGTGCGCGATCGCGTGTTGGCCGAGCACCCAGAGCTAGAACAATGGCGGGATCTTACTCGCTTTGGCCGTAATCTGGAATTTGTCTCTCCGGAGGCTCTTGTGCAAAACGATGATGAAATTGTGTTAATTCCCCCCGTCAGTGGCGGTTGAACAGCGGGCTGGGGTGCGGCGAACCTGTGCTGGTTTGCCCAGCGGTGATGGTTTAGTGCGCTTGGAATAACTGAATCAACTTACGGGCTTCGATCATGGCGTTGTGGTTTTGGGCGACTAAACTTGCGCCGGTTTTGCCCATCTGCCCCAACTCACTTGCAGGCGTTTGCAAGACACACCGCATGGCATCGGCGAGATCGGTTGCTGATCCGGCGGGCACTAACCAACCGCTTCTTCCGGGCTGCACTAATTCGGGGATGCCAGCAATATAGGTGCTGAGGACAGGCCGACACAGACCCAATGCTTCCATAATGACTACTGGCAAGCCTTCGGCAAAGCTGGGTGCAACCAAGACTTGCGCTGACAGGATTTGCTGTTGCACTTGGGCATTGGTGGCCCACCCGGTAATTTCGACGTGCTGTTCCAGGTGGAGTTGCTGAATCAGAATTTCGATTTGCGATCGCAAGGGGCCGTCCCCCACCAGGATTAGCTTGAATTGATGGCCTTCGGCGGCGAGTTGGCTCGCTGCTTCAATCAGCATCAGGTGGCCTTTTTGCTCGGATAAGCGCCCGACGCAGACAAATCGCCGTTCTGTGGGAATTGGGACGTAGGGGTGGGCCAGGAACATATCGTCTACGCCGCAATGGACGACATGAATTTTTGCCCACTGCTTGTAGTCGCACCAACGGTAAAGTTGGCTTTTCCCAAAGGAGCAAACGGCAACGACAAAGGCTGCGTGTTTGATTTTTTCGCCCAGGGCGATCGCGGCGGGTTTGTCAAACTCTTCGGGGCCGTGGACGGTGATGCTGTAAGTGGGGCCACCCAGTAAATGGCAGAGCATGGCAACGGTGGCGGAGTTGGTGCCAAAGTGAGTGTGCACATGGGCGATCGCCGCGCGTTCAAACCATTTCAACAAAACACAGGCTTCGGCCAGGTAAGCAAAATTGAGCAACAGGCCGCGATCGGATTTCCAGCCGATTTTGACCGTCAGCCGACTCGCGCGGACAAAGCGCCCAGGCCGAGTGACAGCTACTCGCAGCAAATGGCCCAGCAAGCCTTTGATCCCCGCTTTGAGAATATACCGAGTTTTCTGCGTTTCCTCCTGGTCGGCCAGATCAACGACTTCTGCATCAATAGACCGAATGGAAAAGCGCCGTACGGCTATGCCCTGAGCTTCGATCGCAGCAATTTCGCGGCGAATAAAGCTATGGCTTGTTTTGGGGTATTGATTGACCAGGTAGGCAATATTCATAAGTTCCAAAATTCAGCAGTTCCAAACCATCAAATCCCAAATTATGCGCCACCGTGCGCTGTTGTGGTACGGCCAAGACAAATGCTGGGTCTGTCCTTTGACCGTGGCCATGCGGCCCTACCCCGGCGGGGGTTAACGGGGCGTATCACGCTCTGTCCGCACCCAGGCTTTTTGGGGCTTAAGCAAGAACGAAAAGTACAACGGAATTTTCCACAAGATGTAAAAGGGCACCATGAGCAACGTTTTGGCCGGTAATTCTCGCCGACAGAATTTTGCCCAGCCGAAAATAATGGCTGCAAAAATTAATCCCCCTTCAATGCCCAACAGCAGTAGCGGTAGGCTGGAAGCTCCAGCCCACGCGGCGATCGCGCTGCCCAACAAGCCCACCAACCACAGCATCACCAGCAAAGATAGGGGCGGTACAAGGAGATCCAGCGCCAAGCTCAATAGATCGACCCGACCTTGCCGGAGGCCAGCCGCCAGCAGCCGGGGCACTTGGGTCTTGAGGGTGTGCAGATGGCCGTGCTCCCACCGAGTGCGTTGACTTTTGGCTGCGTCCCGTTTCTGGGGCAAGACTCCTGTCACCCGGGTGGAACTGCATAGGAGCGGTGCTGACCCCGCGATCGCCAAGTCCAAGCCAAGCTGCATGTCTTCTACAATGTTGCCACTGGCCAGGGGCGCGTTTTTGATTAGCTCCCACGGAAAGGCCATGCCCGTCCCGGTGAGGAGGCAGGGGAGCGCCAAGCGATCGAGGCCCAGCGGACGAACTAAATTTTTGAACGTAAAAGCCAGCATCGAAATGGAATCTTTAGGCGATGGGTTGGGGGGTTGCGCCATTAAGTAAACTGCCTGGACGGGGCGCTGCTTGAGGGCCGCTAGGGTCGCAATTTGCCGCAAGCCATCGCGTTCGGCAATACAATCTGCATCCATCAGCACGACTACGTCGGGTGGCGATTTGGCCAGATACTGAATGCCAAAATCCAGGGCATAGCCTTTGCCTCGACGTTCGGTGTCTTGCCGTTCCAAAACGGTGGCCCCTAACTTCCGGGCAACGGCAGCGGTTTGGTCAACGCAGTTATCGGCTACCACAATCAGGCGATCGCCCGGAGCCAATTCACCCATGATGGCCTCAACGGTCGTTGCAATGCCCAACTCCTCGTTATGAGCAGGCACCAAAACGTCAAACCTGGGCCGCTGCACTACGGCTCTGGGCAGACTGGTGCGCCGAGGCAACAGGGCGGCCATGCATTCCACAAACAGGACGAAGCCTGGGATAAAAATCAGCGTAGCGAATAGCAATAAGGCTACATTCACCACGGTCCAACCACTCTCAATCCATGCCACAAGGAACTCCTTCCATATCATCACTCCCAAACGCCGGTCGCAACGGCATTACACAACGCGCTGACCCAGCCGCTTTCCAAGTTCTGACAGAACTATCCTTAGTAATCCCTTGCGTTAGCCTGAGCTATCATCGGTAACGAAATTTGTGCCTATTGGCTGCTTGAGCTTGGCTACCTGTATTTCACAAAGACTACTTGAGGGCATCTTGGGATTCTTTGAGCTTGCCAAAAAAGGCAGGGGGTACTTCGTCCACGGGGATGGTCTGCTCTAGGGCGGCGGAGCGCCATTTGCGGTCGGGGGAGTTAGCGACTACTCCTAACACGGGTTGGTGGTACCGCTTCAGGTCGGCGAAGACTTGCTTCAGTTGCGATCGCTTCGTCTTGTTCAAGCCCACCACCATCAAAATGCCGTCTGTCTGCGCGGTCAAAAAGTTTACGTCTGTTTGCCCTGCTAGCTCCGGCGTATCGTAGATCACCAGGTCATACATTTCCCGCCCATAGCGGATTAAGCTTTTTAACTCCGGCGATGCAAACATTTTGGTCGCATTGATCTGCCCTGGCCCTGCCGTTAAAACTGACAAATTGTTATCAACTGGCTGAATCACGTCTTCCGGGCTAACGCGGCGGCTTAACAAGTCAATCAGGCCCTTATGGTTCGGTACGCCCAACAGGGTATGCAACTGTGGCCCCGCCAGATTGGCATCCACCAGTAAAATTCGCTGCCCCATAGAGGCCGCCGTCCGGGCCAGATTCAGCGCTACGGTGGTCTTACCATCCCCCGCTGTCACCGAGGCGATCGCCAAATTCCGCACCGTCACCCCGCTTTCAAGAAAACGAATATTGGTATACAGTGCCGCAAAGGCATCGAAGAATGGTGCAGCCCCCTTACTCACCAGGCCATCCGCTACGCTATTGATACCTTTAGTTGCCGGGATTACACCCAAAAACGGCACCTGAACGCCATCTTCCACATCCGTCGCCGTCACGAACGCATCGCGTAATTTCTCCCGCAACAGCGCCGCCAAAAACCCAAATACCACACCGACTAAAACCGTTGCCATCAGCATGGGCTTTGCCTTTTTGCCTCGCGAGGCCAGGGGTTTGTCGGTGGTCGGATCGGTTGCTAGCTTTGGCTTCGAGATGATCTCCCACGGTACCTCTTTCTGCGCCGCTTCTACCCGCAAAGTTTCCCGTTGCAGCAAGAACTGGTTCAAAGTTTTCGTCGCAATATCAAGCTGCTGCTGCAATGTGTTGTACTGGCGCACGATCGCCGGTAGTTGTGTGAGCCGTTGATCTAACTCTCCTTCTGTCCGGGAGATTTGATTGGCCCGCGCCTGTAATGCTTGGGCCTGGTTCGTCGATTCGACCAATTGGCGAATCAAGCCAACCCGCACCTCATCCTGAAAGGTCAAGACATTGGCTGTCCGGGCAACAGCAGGCGAAGTCCCCGTGAGAATTTTGTTTGCTTCTTGGCTGATCAACCGATTCAAATTGCGTTCTTGATCGCGCAGGCGTTGCACAACTGGGCTGGCTTCGTTGTAGCGGGCCAAATTTGTGGCAATCTTGGCCTCAACCGCAGTCAACTGCTGCAACAGTTCTTGATAGAGCGGGTTTTGGCTCAATGAAGCTGCGGCCAACGCTTGTTCTGGCCCCAAACCAAGTTGCTGCTGCAAACTGGTCATGAGGGTCGCTTGTTCGCGCAGGGCTGTCTCCGTGGTCAATTTTTCCTTTCGCACGTCGCGCAGTTGATCAGCCACCTGCTGATTTTCAATGGCAGGGTCGGTAAAACGATAACGCTGACGAATGGCCTGAATTTGCGATTCCAGGGCGTTCACGCGCTGTTGGAGGGCGGGTAGTTGGTCTTCAATAAATTCGACCCCGCCCCCAATCCGGGTTTTACGATCTTCTAAGCTGAAGCGCAGGTAGCCTTCGGCGAGTTTCTCCAAAACAAATTGGACTTCTTGCGGGTCTGAGCCAGCGTAGCCAACTTGGATGGTGCGGGTGGAGTCTAGGATATTTGTCCCCACCCGGGCCACGGTGAAGTTTTGTTTCTTGAGGTCGCGGGCTAGGGATGCGGCTGAAACGTCGGGATAGCGGCTTTGAATCTGGGTGGCAATCTTAGACAGAAGTTCGGGGCTTTGTAAAACTTGGAGCAGGGTGGGATAGTCAACGGTGCTGTTGTCTTGGTTGGACTGGGCACGGGAGATGGCGGTTGGGTCTGTGGCCCGTGCCTGGGATGAGATTGGCTCTACAAGTATTTCAAAGCTACCTTCGTAGGTGGGTGCGGTTTTCAGGTAATTCAAGACCCCAAGGGTGCCGAATACGCCAGTCATGAGCAGAATCAGCGGAATATTCCGACGGGCAACACCAACAAGGGGACGGAGTTTCAGGCCACCTTTTTTGCCTTCGGTTGCTTCCGCTGGGGCTTCTGCCATCCCTGAGGCCGGAACATCGACGTAAGTGTGCCCGTTGGTGGGGTATTCCTGAAAAGAGTTACCAGCTTGCATACTAACCTCTTCTACTCCTTTGATTCCGTGTTGCCGATGCTCGTTTGATGATGCACTTGAAACTGGGTTTAGGTTCTGAGCGGGGGGATAACTGGATGGGCGCGATCGCGAGATGCAGGGCTGACTTCAAGAGAACGCCTATTCTCGCCGAAGGTTTAACAGGTTACGAAACCCTGAAATTCCACCAAAAATGGTTAATGGGACACCCAGGGCAGTGCCTAAGAAGTCACTAGCCTTGGCGATGAATGTACGGTTAACGACGATGATGTCGTTGTTGTGCAGGCGCGGGTTCCTGTCCTCATTCATGTTTTGGTCAAGGTCGATCGCGACTTTTCGGCGAGTGACCGTACCGTTGGGGTTTAACCGAATCAAATCCACACCCTTGCGGCTGGCTCGGCCTCCCACAAAGCCACCTGCTGTCATAATAGCCTGATTCAGAGTGGTGTCGGGCCGCACCTGGATGGTACCGGGAGTTGGCACTTCGCCAACCACGCTAACACTGATTGTGGCTGGTGAAAAGTTACTGACAGCAACTTGGCGTGCTTCTTCCGAGTCAAGGATGGTCGCTTTGGGGACTTCGATGGTGTCGCCATCCCGCAGGAGGATATCTTGGCGCGCATCGCCTTCGCTGAGGAATCTCCAGAGGTTGATTGCAATTAAATCTTCGCCGCCGCTGACTCGTGGCCGCCGAATTCTAATTTCCCGGACGTTGGCAAGCTGGGTAATGCCGCCTGCTGTTTGGAGGGCTTGGCTGACGCGGGGAAATTGGTTGCCGCCTTCTGAGGCGGTTCGTTGGTTGAGGCTGGCCTGGGTGACTTCGTTACTGATAACGGCGAGGAGGTAGGAACCGGGGCGGTTGACTTCGCCAATGACACCGACTTTGAGGGGGCGGGGGGCCACCAGGCTAATGGTAATGACGGGGTTGCGGATGAAGCGACTGTAGCGTTCGGCCAGGGTTCTGGCGGCCGCATCCAGGGTGAGGCCGGCGATCGGGACGCTCCCGACCCAGGGCAGGTTCAAGGTGCCATCGACCAGGATCGTATACCGCTGTTCTAGGGGGAGTTCGGGCGTGATGTCAAAAATATCAACGCGAACAATGTCCCCTGGCCCCAGGATATAAGCTTCACCGACATCGATCCCGCCTGGAAGGCTGCTGCCTGGGATTGGCTGGGCGGGGGGCGGGGTGTTGGCTGGTTCACCGGGGAGGGGTTGGGGGAAAATGTCGGGGTTGGTCTGGGCAAAGGCGGGCAGAGTGTACACGGAACCAAAGACTACCGAAAGGGTAAGGCTCGCGAGTGACTGGGGGGTTGTCCTGATCATGGGGCTGTTGATTGAAAGAGGCTGAGTGTTTTGAGTGTTTGGTTGAAGATACAAACCCTGACGGCGCGATCGCCCAATGCCTGGGGGACTGTTTTGCTAGTGGGCCACCTCGTTAGCCCCTCATTATGCCCTGAGCGGTGGGTGACTGGGCCGTGATTGTGCCAGTTCAACGGCGATCGCCGAGAACAAACGCCAGTAGCCTTGTCGCCAACTGACAAACTCGCAACTCAAGCGTCGGTGACTTGGGGTGGAGCCATTGGCACTGGAAACGGGCACGGGGAAGCGGATCATCAATGAATTGACCGGGCAACTGAACCAGCGAAATCGAGCCAAACCGGATAAGGGCTGAAAGGGCTTAGGTTAGCATCCAGTCTAGCTAACCCGCTCCAAAAATCAATATTTTATCGACACTTTTAGTTCCTGGCGGCGAAACAACTGTGGTAAGCAGGTCAGAGCCTATTATGCGTAGATCCACCCGCGGGTTGGCACGTTTGGCGTTCTACCTTTATCTAAGTTTTACATCTTGGTTGCCACAGCCACGCTACATACAAGAGTTCATAAAGATTGCGAAATTTCGTCCGTAGTGCTGAGGTGCCGCTGGCGGTGGGATGGTGGCTGGGGGATGATTTCGCTAGGATAAATGGCGGGTGCTGAAATTGCAGAACTGTAAAGTTTTGTAGGCAATTGTCACGCAAGGAGGCGGGCGGGGGTGGGGGCGATCGCTTAAATTGGACTAGGGCTAATTCTGGTGAAGCTGGCTGTGTCGAGGGCACGCAAAGCACGCTTTAGATTAACGCCGCATCCTGTCATCTGCTCAGCCGCAATTTCGCAAAGCGAGCAGTTCCATTCGCTCTAATCCCTGGCCACAAGCCACCTGGCCCAATGCCTCAGCCCCAATGCCTCAGCAGCGTTCAAGTCAAGGGTGCGGTTACGAACAATTTTGTTATCTCTTGTTTGTTGTCTCTCGGATGAGGAAAACGTATGGGGAGTCCGCTTGTTCCCTTGGTGATGTATTCTTGGATTCCAGTCATTTTCTACATCTACCTCCGCTACCCAGCCCAACGGGCCATCATCATCGGATTTATCGTAGCGACCCTATTTTTACCCGTCGTCTCGTTCAAGTTTCCTGCCATCCCGGATTACACCAAGATGACCGCCACCAGTTACGGCATCTTGTTGGCGACCGCTGTTTATGACTCAAGTCGATTTAGCCAATTTCGCTTTAGCTGGATCGACGTGCCCATGCTGCTGTGGTGTGTGGCTGCACCCATGCTGTCGTCGCTGACCAACGGGTTAGGAGCCTACGATGGCTTTGCGACTGCCCTGTATACAACCGTGACTTGGGGCGTACCGTATTTCCTGGGACGCTTATATTTGGGGACTTTTGAAGGAATGCGGCAGTTGTCGATTGGCATCTTTGTCGGCGCGTTAGTGTATGTCCCCTTTGCCTGGTATGAAGGCCGCACCTATTCCAGCTTGCACAAATTGGTCTATGGCCTGGATACGGGCCGGGATGCCGCCCAGAGCTTCCGGTACGGAGGCTACCGCCCCCAGGTGTTTATGGAGCACGGCTTGATGCTGGGGGCGTGGTTCATGACGGCTTGCCTGGTGGGCATTATGTTGTGGAAAACAAAAACGTTCCAAAAGCTGTGGGGCTTGTCCATTGGGCCACTCATGACGATTTTGCTGTTGACCTTCGTGGCTTCGCGTTCCACTGGAGCCTATGCCCTGTTTCTGTTCGGTGCCATTATTTTGGTGATGGCCTGGAAATTTCGGACGGCGCTCCTAGCCTGGGTGCTGGTGGGTGGGATTTGTCTCTATCTCTATACCAGCGTGATGGGTACCATGCCCGCCCATGACATTCTTAACCTAATGGGGCAGGTGTTTAGCAAAGATCGGGTCGCCTCGGTGGAATTTCGCTTCAACAACGAAGAGATCTTAGGGGCAAAGGCAAGACAGCGTATCGTGTTTGGTTGGGGGGGCTTTGGTCGTAACCGAGTTTATGACGAGAAAGGGGAGGATACTACGGTTACTGACAGTTTGTGGATTATTGCGTTTGGGATTAATGGCGCGTTTGGCCTCGCGACGATGACTGGAGCCATTGTGCTGCCTAGTGTGGTGTTCATGATTCGCTATCCGGCCAAAACTTGGATCCACCCCAAGATTGCCCCTTCATCGGTGATTGCCATTTGTCTGGTGCTGTATATGCTGGACTGTTTGCTCAATGCCATGATTAACCCGATCTATATTTTGGCTTCGGGGGGGTTGGCTGGGGTGGCGATCCAATCGAAACAGGCTTCTGCGGCGCAGTTAAAGCCCACAACGAAAATAGTGCGGCGCAGGCAGTTGGCTCCGGTGCCCACCAGTCAAGTTTAGGGGGTGAAATAGTGCCGGAGGATATAGCGGAAACTGCTTGGGTCTGGCCTGAGGGGTGGTTGGTAATTGAACTTTAACTAAAATTTAAACCATAATTTAGCCTGCTGAGGCGGTTGGATTTAACCCTTACTTTAGGGTGAGATCATTGGTTGGGTGTGGCTATGGCTCAACTGATATCGCCTCTGAAGGATAAATAAATTGATAGGGCACGGATTAAACGTAATCGTCCTGCGAAATCCCGCAGTTTGAATTGGCTAGGGCGGCGGGGTAATGCCTTGGTGCTGCGGTTCTCGCGTAAAGATGATGTTTGCCATGATTACGGTGGGCCTGGTGGCGGGAGCGATCGCCTCACCACCGAATTGAATCCCCGGTTGTCGTTTTGTGGGGCGCGACAGGCTGGAAATCCGAATTTTCATCAAATTGCCTTGCGGTTTCCGCGATTCCTTCTAAAATCTGAACCAATGCGTTGAAGGATAGCGGTGTCTCAGCGGTTCACTCTAGGATCAAAAGCGTCTAAATGGCTGATGTTGCCGGGGTTGGTCAGTGGGTTGGTGCTGGTGGGCCTAGGCTGGTGGCATCGCGATAATCTTTCGGTTTCGTCTCAGGTTAGCGCGTCCACGATGGTCGCTCCTCCGACTACGCCAACGGCCAGTCCTGTGCCAGAGTTTGGGGTGCGGCACCAGTTGACCTATGCGGAGTGGGTGCGGGTGTTGGCCCAGGAAGCTACCGCGATCGCCCGTCAACAACCCGCGCATCTTCACATTTTGGCGGGCGATTCTTTGAGTCTTTGGTTTCCTCCCGGTTTGTTGCCTGCACGGGCCACCTGGTTAAATCAAGGGATTTCCGGCGAAACGTCCTATGGCTTATTGCAACGGCTGCAAGGTTTTGACCAAACCCAGCCCCAGGTCATTTTTGTGATGATTGGGATTAATGACCTGATCCAGGGCGTGGGCGATGCCACCTTGTTGGCCAATCAGCAAGAGATTGTTGCCCACCTCAAAGCGGCCCATCCCCAGTCGAGGATTGTGATGCAGTCCATTTTGCCCCACGGTGGCGATCGCGCCCGACAACGATACCTCGCTTCCATTGCGGGTAGTCCGGTGCCCCCGGTACGGCCCAAATGGGTTGATCGGTTGCCCAAAATTTCGCCCCAACGCTTGCAACGCCTCAACCAACAACTGGCGGCGATCGCCCACCAGGAGCAGGTCGAATTTCTGAATTTATACGATTTATTTCTAGGTGAAGATAATTTGATTCGGCCGGAACTGACCACCGACGGTCTCCATCTCAGTGCGGAGGGCTACGCCGTTTGGCGATCGCAACTGGAACAAGTCATGGCCACCTCACCACAAACTGCCACAACCCCGGCAGAGAGATACCACATTTCTCCGTGAGAGTGTCAAGATTAAAGCTGGAGACCAGTTATTCCGAAACCCTATGACGGAACAGCCTGACTCGATCGCCCAGCACTATCACCAGCGCACCAAATACGATCCCAAAACCATTCACGACAAAAGCAAACCCCTCGATTGGACGCAACAGCCGACTCCCTTCAAGGAATACAAAATTGGTGGTCTCTTTGACCTCAAACCTTTTTTTAACCAACCGCCAGACCAATTTGCCCACGACCCAGAAAGCCAATGGTGGCAACGCCTTTCGACCTTGCTGTGGTGTACCTATGGCATCACCAGTGTGGCCCACGGGATGGACGAGGCGCTGTACTTGCGATCGGCCCCTTCCGCTGGCGGCCTGTATCCTGCCGAAGTTTATCTCATTTCCAGGGGCACTCCGCTGCTCCCTGCTGGTTTGTTTAACTACCAGGCCCGCACCCATTCCCTGATTCACTTCTGGGAAAATGATGTGTGGAACAAACTGCAAGTATCCTGCTTCTGGCATCCGGTGCTGGAAAATACTCAATTGGCGGTGATTGTCTCGGCGGTCTTTTTTCGCTCGGCATGGCGCTATCAAGACCGGGCCTATCGGCGCATCCACCTCGATATTGGCCACTTGTTGGGGAATTTGGAACTGGCGGCAGCGATGACGGATTTTCGGCCCCATTTAATTGGGAGTTTTATGGATGAGGCGGTGAATCAGTTGTTGTACCTGGAACCCAGCCAGGAAGGGGCGATCGCCGTGTTACCGATCGCCGATCGCCTACAAATCCGGCAAAACTTGCCCCTGGCCAAAACCGTGGTGCCCGCCCATCGCAAAACTGATTATGGCACCATTCCCGATGGTCAACTCCTCGCCGCCTTTCACCAGGCCACCCAGATCGAATTCAACCCCAACGCCAAAGTGAACTGGAAACTTTCAACCACCGATCGCCAACGGGTAGACAAATATAACTTGCCATTTTGTACCAAGATCTCGACTGCCGCCCAATCGATCACCTGGGGCCAAAACCTGGAGCAACTGGCCGCGACGATTCATCAACGGCGATCGACGCGGGCCTACACGGGGGACTCTCTTACCTTTGATGCCTTTAAGAGCGTGCTGGATTTTGCTTACCAACCCCAACGCTACGTCAGTCAAGGGTTAGATGCCAATCCAGATTACTTTGACCTCAGCCTAGTCGAAACCTTCATTGTGGTCTTATCGGTGGATGGTCTGGAAGAAGGGTGTTACTACTACGCGCCCAATGCTCAGGAATTGCGCCAGATTCGGTTTAAGAATTTTCGCCAGGAACTCCATTTTTTGTGCCTGGGGCAAGATTTGGGGCGAGATGCGGCGGTGGTGTTGTTCCACACGGCGGATTTGCGGGCAGCGGTGGATACCTATGGCGATCGCGTTTATCGTTACCTACACATGGATGCGGGCCATCTGGGCCAACGGCTGAACCTGGCAGCCATTCACCAAGGCATCGGGGTCAGCGGCATTGGGGGCTTTTTTGATGACCAGGTGAACGAAGTGCTGGGCATTCCCATTGACGAAGCCGTGCTGTATATCACCACCTTTGGTCGGCCTTATCGCCCTACCACAACGAGATAAGTCCCCAAGGGCTTGGAGCGCGGGTCACTTTTGTCGCCCTCACCCTTGTATCTTGAGAAGTGAGCGGTAGAGGGACTGCCCATCCGGCTCCCCTTCTCCCTGGGGAGAAGGGGCTGGGGGATGAGGGCAATTGGCAAAGGTGACATACTCCCATTTTGGCTCTCTGCACCAAGGTAGAGCCAAAATGGCCAGGATTTGAGAAGCTGGAAGCAGCAAAACTCCTGTTCCCCAATCCGTGTCATAAGATGCAGGCCAAAAGCTTGACCGATGGCAGTGTAGGCACGGTGGCACAGTGTTGAGCGGTGAGCAATTAGGGTAATAGAACATTATGGCCGGGGACTTAAATTTAATCCTGGAAATGGTCACGGTGCTGGGGGCGGCAACGGCAGGAGGCTATCTGGCAAATCGCTTGGGGCAACCTGTCCTGCTGGGGTACTTAGCGGGGGGGATGTTGGTTGGGCCAGCGGGTCTCAAACTGATTGCGATCGAAGGCGATATCAAAGTGTTGTCCCAGGTGGGGGTGGCGCTGCTGCTGTTTACCTTGGGGGTCGAGTTTTCCCTCAAAGAGTTAATGCGGGTACGGGCGATCGCCCTGGGGGGTGGCACTTGCCAAATCCTGCTGACTATTTTGTTGGGGGGAAGTCTGGCCTATCTCACCGGATGGGTAGCGACGATTCCCAAAGCGATTTTTCTGGGGGCGGCCTTGTCTCTGTCATCTACGGCAGTGGTGCTCAAAAGTTTGATCGAACGGAACGAAGTACAGACGGCCCACGGGCAAATTATGCTTGCCATTTTGATTGTGCAAGATCTGGGCTTGGGCATCATGTTGTCGGTGTTTCCGGCCCTGACCCAACCCCCAGAAGCCATTGGGCTGGCGATCGCGGTGGCCATCCTCAAAGCGTTGCTCTTTCTGGGCGGGGCCATCTTGGTGGGCAAACTGCTGATTCCCCCCCTCGTCCGCCTGATTGCCCGTACCGGCTCCCAAGAATTATTTTTGTTGGGCATCCTGGTCATGTGCTTGGGGATCGCCCTCTTTACCTCCGCCCTTGGCCTGGGGATTGAAATGGGGGCCTTTGTCGCCGGACTGATGATCTCTAACGTGGAATATGCCGACCACGCCCTCGATCGCGTCCTCCCCATGCGGGATGTGTTCGCCACCATGTTTTTTGCCTCCATTGGCCTGTTGATTGATCCCGGTTTCCTCTGGGCCAACGCCTGGACTTTGGTGGGCCTGGTCGCCGTGACCATGATTGGCAAGGCGGTAATTGTGTCTGGCCTGGTGCGCAGTTTTGGGTATCCCGTGAAAACGGCCCTCACCGTTGGCCTTGGCATTAACCAGATTGGGGAATTTTCCTTTGTCTTGGCTGGCGTGGCCCAAACCCAGGGCTTGTTTACACCTCGGCTGTATGGCCTGATTGTGGGGACAACTGCCGCCACGTTGCTGATCACACCCTTTATCCTCAAATCGACTCCGCGCTTTTTGCAAACCCTTGAGCAGTTGCCCTACATTGGCCCGATTGTGCAAGCCAGCCAGGAACCGACCTTATACGGGGTTGAGGAGGAGTTGAAAGACCATGTGATTGTGGCGGGGTATGGGCGCGTGGGCGAAACCCTGGTGCGAATGCTGTATTTTCAGGGGCATCAAATTTTGGTGATTGACAATAACGAGGCCGCGCTGCAAACCTTACGCGATCGCCAGATTCCCTTTTTGTTTGGGGATGCGTCCAGTCCGGTGGTGCTGGAAAAGGCCAAACTGCACCTGGCACGGGCAATGGCGATCGCCCTGCCTGATCCGATGGCGACTCGGCTGACCCTCCAACGGGTGTTGAGTTTGGTGCCTGATTTGGATGTCACCGTGCGTGCCCATGTCAACGAGGAGATCGACACCCTCTATCATCTGGGTGCCCAGGAAGTCGTACAACCCGAATTTGAAGCGGCGCTCGAAATGGGGGCGCACATGCTGCTGAATATGGGGGACACGGCCTACACGGTGCAACAAGTGGTGAATCGGTATCGGTCAGGGCGCTATCGGGATATTTTGCCCAAACGGGCGGAATATTGGGGGGCAGGGGATTTAGACACCGCGATCGCGGGCCTCGATCGCCACTGGTATGCCCTGGAAGCCAGTAGCCCGTTGCTCGGCAGGAGCTTGGCCCAGATCAACGTCCGCCGCATTACGGGCGCAACGATCATGGCGATTGAACGAAACCACCAGTTACATCGCTATCCCACCGGGGATTGGTGCCTGGAAGGGGGCGATCGCTTGCTGGTTGTGGGTAATGCTGACGCGCATCAGGCGTTTACAGCCTTGCTCAAACAAGACACACAAGAGATGGTGTAAGCGGTACAGTTGCAGTCTTAGCGGCCATCCACCGCGATCGCGCTTAAACTCTGGATGGCACAAAACAAAGACTATTACCAATCATTCGCCAAGCACAACTAGCGAACTCGGTTAACTCGGTGACTTGCCCCGCGACTGAGCGCGATCGCGCTGCTCTCCTACAAAGGGCAATTGACTTTGGTGAATATCAATCAGTGGCCCTAATTCATACACATTTTTATACCCATAACTATATAAGGTATTAAAGGTATAAATATTCAAAGAAGCACTCACTGCTTTAGTTGGAAACGCCTCAACTTCGTCCTCAAAATTGTTGTTGCAATAAATCAAAATGCGCGTTGAGCGATCGGGAATCAGTTTGGCCAATTCTGCGGCAGTAACATCGGGCAAGCTCAGATTTTTTGCGCCTTTGATATGGAGTTGGCGATATTTTTCAGCACTCCGCGCATCTAACACAACAGTATTTGGGTCTTGGGCCATGCGAATAAACTCGGCTTCTGTGATCCGGCGTTCGGCGCGTAACTTGGCGACAATCTGGGCATCCCGTAAAAACTGATCATAGTTGATGTTGGGATTGGGAATATTTTTTTCGGTGGCCGCCAGCAAATTTGCCGTGCCAAACGTTAGACAGAGGGATAAGACCAGTAAAGAAACGTGATTTCGATTCATAACGCGATCGCGAATTGCGCGGTGGATAGGGGCAATGGGTTGGTTCAGGCTGAGTCCAGTTTTGAGGGTCGGGGGCTGGCGGCGGTGGTTGCCTCCAGCGTGACTCTGCTCAACCTGACTAGAATTGTCTGTGCCCACTTAAACACGCTCGACTAGACCAATTCCAGAAAATTTTGGTGCTTCTTTGGTCTCGTTATGGGCCGTGGGTCAAACTGAATGGTCGGGGGGCGGGCTTATTTGGTTGCGTGTTGAAGGCCGCATCGGTAGGATGAACTGATGCCCCGTTGACGCGATGCGGGCAGCTACCGAACATCCTGACGATCGCCAAAGGCTGGCCTCGACTTGCCAAGTGTCGGAATATTGGCCATTTTGGTGATGGCCTAGTTCACCCATCGTCGCCTTATGTTTATGCGTTCGTTTATCCTAACTACTGTCCTGACTGGCATCGCCACCCCCGCGATCGCGACCACCTGCGAAACCAGCTTTCAGAAAAAAGGCGACTTTCTCAATGGCGCTGCCTTTTCGGCCCGAGTGCAAGTGGAACCGCTCACCGTCGAGCAAGCCTTTGCCCAACTCCGCCCCATTTTGGCCCGGGAAGGCATCAAAACCGTGAGTACCGATGTTGCGAGTGGTGTGATGAAAGCTGAAAATCCGGCGACGGCGTTTCAGCGGGCCTTGCCGATTGATGTGTTTGCGGTGGCGACTGGCCCCAAACTAGAAGTCGAAATGGTGTTTACTTTGCCCAGTGGCGTAACGGCGCGGCGTGAAACGGTGAAAGGCTACCTGTGTGGGGCACTCAATCAACTCAAGCCGACGGCTACTGCCCCAACGGCCACTGCCCCCACCCTGGATCTGACGAAGGCGATCGCGATCGCGGCCCCCGATTTGGCCAGCCAAGTTGCCGCTGCTGGGGATAATCCCGCCCGCATTCGCTTGAACTTTGCGGGGAAAGTCTTTCAGGTGAGTGGCGAAGTGTTGGCCATTGAAGACACCCAGGGGACGTATACCGTGGTGCTGAGTGGCTCGCAAACTCCGGTAACGGCGGGTGCCCCCAAAGCGTCGGTGCCCCCCCGTGCGGTGCGGTGCATCATGGCCAAAAATCAAGACGAGGCCGTGGCCGCCTTGCAACCCAAGCAACCAGCCACCCTCGTCGGCCAATTCCAAGAGTTCGATCGCCAAAATCAGGTTAGCATCCTAGCCGGGTGTCTCAGTCGGTAAGTCAGTGCGTGGTAACGTGGGCGATCGCGGTTCGGGTTAAGGCGCGATCGCCCCAGCTATTGGGGATTACAGCAACTCCCGCACATCGCTAACGTGGCCGGTGACTGCCGCCGCCACGACCATCGCCGGACTCATGAGCAAGGTGCGCCCCGTTGAGGAACCTTGCCGTCCTTTGAAATTCCGGTTAGAAGACGAGGCACTCAGTTGGCGACCTTCCAATTTGTCGGGGTTCATCGCCAGACACATCGAACAACCCGGTTCTCGCCATTCAAACCCCGCAGCTTCAAAAATTTGGTGTAATCCTTCGGCTTCGGCCTGTTGCTTGACTTGCTCGGAACCCGGAACCACAAAGGCTTTCACGCCTTCGGAGACATGGCGACCCTTGGCAAACTTGGCGGCTTCCCGCAGGTCAGAAATGCGGCCATTGGTGCAACTGCCGATGAAACACACATCAACTTTGGTGCCTTGAATCGGCTTGCCCGGTTGCAAATCCATATAGGCGTAGGCTTCTGCCGCGATCGCCCGTTCGTCTTCGGCCATCTCTTCCGGCGTGGGCACCGTTTCGGTGATGCCGATGCCCTGGCCCGGTGTAATGCCCCAGGTCACGGTGGGGGGAATGTCTTCCGCCTGGAACACCACGACATCGTCATACACCGCATCCGCATCACTGGCCATGCTTTGCCACCAGGCGATCGCCCGCTCCCACTCTGCACCCTGGGGGGCAAACTCCCGCCCTTTCAAGTAATCAAACGTCACCTGATCCGGATTGATATAACCGCACCGTGCCCCGCCCTCAATGGACATATTGCACACGGTCATCCGTTCTTCCATGTTCATCTGCTCAAAGGTGGTGCCTGCATATTCATAGGCATAGCCCACGCCGCCCTTCACACCGAGCTTGCGGATAATGTGCAAAATCACGTCTTTGGCATATACGCCGGGGCGCAAGGTGCCGTTGACTTCGATCCGGCGCACCTTCAGCTTGGCCAGGGCCAGGGTTTGCGAGGCCAACACATCCCGCACTTGGCTCGTCCCGATCCCAAAGGCGATCGCCCCAAAAGCTCCGTGGGTCGAGGTATGGCTATCCCCACAAGCAATGGTCATCCCCGGTTGGGTCAAGCCCATTTCCGGCGCAATCACATGGACAATGCCCTGATGGCCTGACCCGGTGGTGTAAAACCGAATGTCGTGCTCTTTGCAGTTGTGTTCCAGGGCTTGCATCATCTCTTCGGCCAGGGAATCGGCGAGGGGACGCGCCCGCGAATCGGTGGGAATGATGTGATCGACGGTGGCAACGGTGCGTTCTGGGAACAGGACTTTGAGTTGGCGATCGCGCAACATCGCAAAGGCTTGCGGGCTGGTGACTTCGTGAATGAGATGTAGCCCAATGAATAGTTGTGTTTGTCCTGAAGGCAAAACCCCGACGGTGTGGGCATCCCAGACTTTATCAAACAGTGTCCCCTGGCTCATAAGTTGTGTATTTGGATTGGTAGTCGTTTCAGCAGACTATCTATTCTATCAACCTGGTTTCCTTCCTGGGCAGGCTTACCGATGATCCCGATCGCCCCCTTCCCTTACAATGCAAGTGCATTCGGCCCGTGTTTGTGCGGCGCGATCGCCCACCCCATCCCCACAATCATTTTAGGTTTGTCCCTTGCCCTACTATCGCCAACAGCCCAACGCCTTTGACCCCGCCTATCTCAACGATCTCCAAGGCGAGATTTTGGCCTGTCCCTACTTTGCTGTGAACAATCTAAACCGGGATTTTGTCGGCACCAAAGGCTTTTCCGTTGTGTTTCAACGCGCGGGGCTGGCCACGGTCGAACAAGCTTTTCCCTTCTTCAAGCCTTATCTGGCCCAAGCCCTCCAACCCGATTGCAATGCGTTTTACCTGAATCCCCTGCTGTTGCAACACGGCTCACGGGTTGATCCCCATATCGATCGCTCCCTCCGCTCCTACTGCAAAACCATTCATCCCCCGGCGATCGTGAGTGTGTTGTATGTGCAAGTGCCAGGGGATTTACAAGGGGGCGAGTTAGTCCTGCGTAACCACAAACAGCAAGTCGGTTTGATTCGCCCGCAGCAAAATACCTTAGTGCATTTTCAAGGTGATTTAACTCATTCTGTGAATCCGGTGCAAGTGCCGGGGAAACGCCTGAGTTTAGTCTGTGAGCAGTATTGTTTAAGTCCTGATGAACTCCACGAGATTCCCGTTTACACCATCGAGTCCCGTGCGGCGAAAGCCAAAACAGCCAAAAAGAAGCGACAAAAGGCGATCGCTACAACGGTTTGACCGCACTGATTTCATAACATTGAATTTGAATATCGCTGGCCACAAAGTGAGGTACATGTTGACGAAATTCGGCCATGTGGGGTGCGGCAAAGTGCTCTGCCAGGGCAGCTTCACTTTCCCATTCTTCAAAGACAAAAATCTGGGTAGGCTCCAGCAAATCGCGATAAAACCGATAGGAAATACACCCCGGTTCCGCGAGCGTCGCTGTGGTCATGGTTTCCACCGCCGCGATCGCCAACTCCTCTGCCTCCGGCCGAAGCGTGACTTTTGCTGTGATGACAATCATGGTCTCTGCTCACGTCAATGGTTTTAGTGTCGCACCAATCAGGCCAACGGGGAAATAGGGTGTTCCCTGGCCGCGAGATTTAGGACTTGATCGCCGCCGTGCTTGCGATCGCTTGCCTGCCATAGAGGATTGCACCGAAAGCCGTGATATTCATCATCAAGCTATACACCGCAGCGGGCACCGCCATATCGGGATTATTGAGCAACCCCGCCGTAATCGCGATCGCCAGCGTTCCATTTTGAATACCGACTTCGATTGCGATACAAATTTGTTGCGCCAGTGGCAACCGAAACAGCTTGGCCGCCAACAATCCCCCCAGGGTGGCCAAAACATTGAGCAACACTGCGCCGATGCCCACCTGTACCAAAAAGCCTGGGAGCTTACTACCTTCCTTAATCAGCAACAGCCCAACGATCAGGGCCAAGAGACCGATCGCCAGCCGACTCATTTGCTTTTCCAGGCGACGGGCGGTGGCCGGAAAGCGTTGCCGAATCGCCATCCCGATCGCGATCGGTAAGAGCGTAATCAGGAAAATTTGTAGCATGGTCGGCCCAATGGGCAAGGCGATCGCCGCACTCTTGCCCAGGAAATATTGCAGGGCTAGATTCGTAAACAGGGGAATTGTCAACACCGTGACAATGCTGCTGACGGCAGTTAGTGTTACCGAAAGCGCCACATCGCCCTTGGCCAGATAGGTAATGAGATTGGAGGACGGCCCCCCCGGACAGACGGCCAACACAATTAGACCAACCGCGATCTCTGGTTGCATGGGCACAACCAGGGTGATCAGGGTGCCAATCAGCGGCAACAGCAAGATCTGGCAGACCGCGCCCACTGCCACCGCCTTGGGGTAACGGGTGATGCGCCGAAAGTCTTCTGGCACCAAGCTAAGGCCCATCCCTAGCATGACAATGGCCAGGGCCAGGGGCAGGAGAACAGCGGTAAAAAAGTTGCTCTGCATACGTGCTTGCGATCGATGACGGAAAAGACTTGGGGCTGTTCAGCCCAGGTTTGGCCAAACGCAAAATTGCTCTCACTTTACCTCAATCTTGGTGAGTAGCGGCAGGGGGACGTATCAATTCTCGCAACGGCAAAAGCGATTCCTACTCAGTGACGAATACTGGAGAAGTTCGGCCCTGTTGGGTGCCAATGGGCGATCGCCGCAAAATCGAGAGTCGCTTGGGCCGCCCTGTCTCAGGGAGAATTTGGCAAAACAGCAGTTACAGAATAGCCAGGTTCCGAGGACTTTGGGGCTGACCCATTTCCCGCTTTGAGGTTGTGCGTTGATTTGGAGGTACGTGCTCATGCTGAAGTTGCAAATGTTGAAATCGTTGAGTGGTGGTTTGGCGATCGCCCTGGTGACAATGATGACACCACCAGCGGCGGCCCAGACTCCCTACCGAATCTCCTGTCAAACAACGGTTGCTTTGGGCCAGGGAGCGCAGTTGACCTATCGAGTGATGGGCACTGTGCCACAGACCACCAAAACGGCAACCCCACAAAACCCGATTGGTAATTCCTTGAGCATCACCGTGCAGCGGCGCGATCAAAATGGCCGGGTTCAAACTCTGATTGAGCGGGCGGCCTTGAGCGAATATGCCCAGATGGCTCCTGATGCAGACTATTCTCGCCTGCCCTTTGATCCGGTGTTTCGGGGGCAGCCCAACCGGGGCGATCGCCTCTATGCTGCCCCCGCTTCCACCCACGGCCTCTATGTCAGCCTCCGCCCCACCACTGGCCAACCTCGGCAGATCCAGACGATTCACTATTTGCGCCCTGGTCAATACCTGCGCTCCACGGTGGGCACCTGCCAGACCGAGACGAGCAATCTCAATGGGGGAATGACCCAACAGTTAGCCGCGTTACAAGCACGGCTCCAGGCCAAAGATTGGGCGGCGGCGGATCGCGAAACCCGGCGATTGTTGGCCCCGGATTCCGTTTCCTTGCCTCCATTTCAGCCCACCTCCGTGTCGCCGCCGTTGATCCGTGCCATTGACCAGATGTGGCTAAGGGCGAGCAACGGACGGTTTGGCCTCAGTGTGCAGGCACGGCTTTGGCAAGCAGCACGAGCGGCTCACCCCAACAACAATGAAGCAGCGGTCAATGCCTTTCGCGATCGCGTCGGCTGGAAACTCAAAACTCCCCGCGCTGAGGAGGACTTTATCAGCAGTGATTGGCTGAATGAGGCGGAGTTGACCTACACGTTGCAAGCTCCCAAGGGCCATCTACCCTGGGTTGGCGTATCGGATGACGTGGTGCAAGCCATTGCGGTGCCGCCGCCGGGAGTGCATTGTGGCAGTTGTACGGTCGATGCCATCCAACTACGGAACGATCGCTTTTATCGCTATCTTCCCCAACTGATGCAGCGGGTGCAGGCAGCCTTAAACTGACTACTATAAACCCGGCAATCAGAGCGATGCTGTCAGCATGGGGGCATTCTATAAAATGATAGACTTGGGCGATCGGGGTTAATCCTGGCCGCTCTCAACCGCTGAGAAATGGCTATGAATGCAACAGCAATGAAACGGGTCGAGGCTTTTCTGGCTAAATGGCATGGCTCGGAAGGAAATGAACGCGCCAATTATCAGACGTTTTTGGGTGATTTGTGTGTGGCGTTGGGGGTGGAGAGTCCGCCGCCCAAAGGCAAGGTGCCTGGTGATCCCTATTGTTTTGATAAGGACATCAAGTTTTACAGCGAGAAAACCGAATCGACGAAGTTTGCCGATTTCTACAAAGAGGGTTGCTTTTTGCTGGAGGCGAAGCAGGGCAGCGACTCGTCGGGCAAGGGGCATGGCAAGCGGGGCACAAAGGCGTATCAGGATGCGATGCAGAAGGCGTTTAACCAGGCGAAGTCCTATGCCTATAACCGAATGCTATCGTCGATGCCGCCGTTTTTGATCACCTGTGACATTGGCTCCCATTTCGAGATCTGGGAAGGGTTCAGTGGGGACTATGGCAGCTATGGGGCGCGGCAACGGGTGAATTTGGTAGATCTGAAGCAGCCGGAGGTGTGCGATCGCTTTGTCAAAATCTTCACCGACCCGCAATCGCTGAACCCGGAAAAGTATCGGGCGCGGGTGACGCGGGAGGTGGCGGCGGAGTTGGCGAAGCTGTCCCGTTGGCTAGAGGAGAATCCCCCTCATCCCCTAGCCCCTGCTCCCACGGGGGGAGCAGGGGGACAAGACGGTTCGGATCTCCTCTCTCCCAGAACGGGAGAGGGGCAGGGGGAGAGGGTCAAATGGCAAGTCCCCAGTGCAATTAAGCAAAAGATGCTTGAGGTGGCGCGGCAATTTCGCAAAGAGCCGACCCCAAGCGAGGAGATCTTGTGGCAAGCACTTCGCCGCAAACAGCTTGATGGTCGGAAATTTCGGCGGCAACAACCAATTGGCCATTTCATCGTTGATTTCTTCTGTGCGACAGAAAGATTAATTGTGGAAGTGGATGGAGGGGTGCATGAATCTCAGCGAGTCTATGACCAAGAACGGCAACGCCTTCTGGAATCGCTTGGTTTGCGCTTTGTTCGTGTCACTGCCCAGCAAGTTGAAGCTGATTTGTCGGGGACGTTAACGGTCATTCGGCAGGCGTTTGCCCCTCATCCCCTAGCCCCTGTTCCCACAAGGGGAGAAGGGGAACAAGATGGTTCGGATCTCCCCTCTCCCCACTTGGGAGAGGGTTCGGGGGAGCGGGTCAACCATCCTCAAACTGTCGCCAATTTCCTGATGCGCTGCATCTTCACGATGTTTGCGGAAGATGTCGGTTTGCTGAAAGGTGAGGTGTTTACGAAGGCGTTGCGCGATCGCTGGATTCCCCATCCGGAAACGTTTAAGCCGGAAATTGAGCAGCTTTGGCAGACGATGAACACGGGCGGCAGTTTTGGCTTTGAGCGGATTCTCCGTTTCAACGGTAGCTTTTTTGAGAATGCCACTGCTTTTGCTCTGCCCAAGTCACAGCTTGAGGTGTTGTATGCGGCGGCGGCGAAGGATTGGAGCCAGGTAGAGCCTGCGATTTTTGGCACGTTGTTGGAACGGGCATTGGAGAAGAAGGAACGCAGTCGGTTGGGGGCGCACTATACACCGCGTAGTTATGTGGAGCGGTTGGTGCGTCCGGTGGTGATGGAGCCGTTGCGCCAGGAGTGGGATGAGATTGAGATTGAGCTAAAGCGGTTGCTGGAGCCGGAACCGGGCAAGGAGGAACCGACGGCCAACCAACGGAAGAAGGCGGAACAGGAGATTCGCACATTTTTAACCCAGTTGCGGACGATTCGGATTCTCGATCCGGCCTGTGGGACGGGGAATTTCTTGTATGTGGCGTTGGATTTGCTGAAGGGGCTGGAGCAGGAGGTGCAGACGCGGCTGGTGGATGTGGCGGGGAATGTGCAGTTAAATGTGTTGGAGCAGATTAACCCGTCGCAGTTTTTGGGGATTGAGATTAATCCACGGGCGGCGGCGATCGCCGAACTGGTGATCTGGATTGGCTATTTGCAGTGGTATTTCAAACGTTATGGCAATGCATCACCGCCGGAGCCGGTGTTGCAGGCGTTTGGCAATATTAAAAACCGGGATGCGGTGTTGGCCTATGACGGCAAGGAACCGGATGTGGACGCGAAGACGGGGCAAGTACGGACACGCTGGGGTGGGCGGATGATGCGGCATCCGGTGACGGGGGAAGAGGTGCCCGATCCGAGTGATCAGGTGGTGATTTACAAGTATTTGAATCCGCGTCCGGCAGAGTGGCCAGCGGCGGATTATGTGGTATCGAATCCCCCGTTTATCGGGAATTACAAAATGCGTGAATCCTTAGGCGATGGATACGTAGAAACACTTCGAGATATCTACAAGAATGTGCCAGAAGGGATTGATTATGTAATGTATTGGTGGCACAAAGCTGCATCTGGAGTCAGGAACAAACTGCTTAACTCTTTTGGATTTATTACCACGAATAGCATTCAGCAGGTTTGGCAAAGAAAAGTTATCGAAGCACACATGAACTGTAAAAATCCCATCCACATTTTTTGGGCGGTTGCAGATCATCCTTGGGTAGATGCAGGAGCTGCTGTCCGTATTTCAATGACAGCAGCAAACGGAGAAGATAATTTCACTTTGTCTAGAACTGTGTTCCTTGGAAAAGTCATTGATGAGAACGAAGAGGCCACACCAGAAGAATCAGCCGATAGGGTTAAAGTTGAATATCAAAAGGTAGGAGCTATTCATAGTAATCTTCAAAGCGGTGCAAACATCACTCAGCTAAATCCCATACTTGCCAATAGTGACTTAGTAAGCAGGGGAGTAATGCCTGGGACAAAGGGCTTTCAAGTTGATCCTTCCGACAAAGATAAGGTTGAAACGGAATTACAGAAAAAGTATCTCAATGGTCGAGATCTCCTTCACTCTCCAAGAGAGATGCTGATTCTTGATACAGGGGAGCTATCTGAGGAGAATTTGAAGATTAGCTATCCGAAAACTTATCAATACCTTCTAGAGAGAGTAAAACCCGATAGAGAAACCAATAACGATCCAAAATTAAGGCGATTGTGGTGGCTGTATAGAAGAGCAAACACTATTCTTAGATCTGCTTTAGAAGGACTAGAGCGTTATATTGTTGTCCCAGAGACATCAAAACATCGAGTATTTGTTTTTTTAGATAAAAGCTTTCTGCCTGATAATACATTGGTTGCGATTGGCTTAGATGATGGATACTTTCTAGGTACTTTATCCAGCCGAGTTCATGTCACCTGGTCATTGGCAGTTGGCGGAAGATTAGAGGATAGACCAAAGTACACAAAAACTCTGTGCTTTGATCGTTTCCCCTTCCCCGATCCCACCCCAGAGCAAAAACAGAAAATCCGCGAGTTAGGGGAACGGTTGGATGCCCACCGCAAGCGCGTCCAAGCCGCCCATCCCGACATCACCATCACCGGGATGTATAACCTGCTGGAAAAACTCCGGGCAGGGGAACCGTTCACCGATGCCGACCGAGCGTACAACGATCGTGCCCTCGTCTCCACCCTGAAGCAAATCCACGATGAGCTAGACGTGGCGGTGCTGGAGGCGTATGGGTGGGAGGATTTGGTGCCACTGTTAGCCCCTCATCCCCTAGCCCCTTCTCCCCTCGTGGGAGAAGGGGGACAAGATGGTTCCAATCTCCCCGCTCCCCACTTGGGAGAGGGGCAGGGGGTGAGGGCAAACCTCGATGAAATCATCCTTGAACGCCTGGTTGCCCTCAATGCCGATCGCGCTGCGGAAGAACGGAATGGGGTGATCCGCTGGTTGCGGCCAGAGTATCAGGCACCTGACCAAGTGCAACCCGTCCAAACTGCGATCGCAGGACTGGAAACTACCGACAACGAACCCATCGTTGAACCCATCGAACAGCGCCAATGGCCGACCCAGCCCAAAGCCCAACTCGCCGCCATTCGCGACTTGCTCCGCACCAGTTCTAGCGCGTGGACAGTTGCCCAAATCGCTGCCCAGTTCACGGGTAAAAATACTAAGAAAAAACTAGAGGGAATTACAGATAATCTAGAACGGCTGGAATTCTTTGGGCTAGTCATCCCCATTCACGTCAATGGTACGATCACCTGGCAATGGATAGATGCCCCTCAAGTGGCGTGAGTTCATTTGCAAATCTGCGCCGCGATCGCCTGCAAAACCTTTGTAACCCCGTCCAATCATCCCCCAAAAATAACAGCATCGGGAATTTCATACCGCTCCTGCCCAATGCGGATGATACTAAGATCGCTCTCTTTGCGGGCGCTGAACTCACTGGTATCAGCTTGACTCTGATCATAGCCAGTTGCTGTTCCATTCTCAAACGCGATCGTGCGAGTCTGACCATTGGGCTTGGTAATCGTCACGGTGCCATTCCCATTCCCCCTGCGGACAACCCCAAAGCGGCAAGACAGGGTGGGTTGGCCTCTGCCCATCAAGCAGGGAATGTTGCCTGTGGCGTTGTATTTTGTCCCTGGCACCAACGCATCCGTGCGATCGCCACTCCCCATTCCCGATACAATCATTTCCAAGCGATAGTTCGCTACTTCATTGCGACGGGCCGCACTCCGCATCATATACACCCGGATGCGATAGTCACCACTTTTTTTGAGTACATGCTCAAATTGGTTATCGCTCACCGAGCCATTAAAAATTGCCACTTCCGTCTGCCCCGGCTCCAAGATATTGAAATATGTAGCACTGTGTCTTGTTGCCATGCTGACGTTCATGGTTTGCCCTTCCTTCGCATTCAGCACATAATCAACAATTTGATAGCCCTTAATGGAACCTTGGATAGTGGCACTATTGGCCCCAGGTTTAAATTGAACTCGTTGGGTACGAATGTTGCTTTGCGCCAACGCACTGGGGGCGATGCTCATTCCTGGAAGGCCAGCGAGAAGCAGGGTGGCTGAGAGAAAAGCAACGGATAATTGTTTAGTAACCATAGCGTTCTAAAATGCTCTAAATGGAATTTTTAATGGCATAAAGGCATCGTTATTGTAGTTTTTAACCAAGATTTTCTGCTGAATTTAATTTTTTATTTGTAAATTAACGTGGCCACAAATTTACGAACTGGCGGGTTGTTCCATGCGGTAAGCATGATGTTTGATCCAATCGGCTTAATAACCACTCAAGTCTATAAAAAATGGGTAATCCGAACCGTGGACTACCCAAAAGTGAATCATTGGATTGTGACAGACAGCCTACTCAGCGGCGGGTTCGGTGGCGGCTTCTGGCGTAGCGGCAGGTTCGGTAGATTGGCCAAAGGCTAACCGCAAAAAGGGCGGTGCCAAGAAAGTCGTCAAAATTACCATGATGATGATGGATACTTCCAAGGGTTTGTCGAGAACGCCGCTGGCGGAGCCAATCCCGGCAAAGACTAATCCCACTTCGCCCCGGGGAATCATCCCCACCCCGATCGCGATCCGATTAATTCCTGGCTGACCAAACACTGCCCAGCCGGTGATCAATTTGCCCGCGATCGCCACCACCATCAAAAAGATCGCAATCAGCAGGCCAGCGCGATTTTCCGGGACAGTCGGGTTCAGCACCCCCAGGTCAGCCCGCGCCCCCACCGTGACAAAAAAGATCGGCACCATGAGATCAGCGATCGGTTTAATGAGTTCATCCAGTTCGTCCCGCGCGTCGGTTTCATCCAACACCAACCCCGCCGCAAACGCTCCCAAAATTGCTTCCAGGTGGATCGCATTGCCCAAAAAGGCCATAAAAAACGCAAAGATAAAAGCCGGAATGACAATGTTGCCGCGCGTCTTCAAGCGTTCCACGCTGGCGACAAAAAGTTGATTAAAAATGCCGCCCAGCAAAATTGCACCCAGCAAAAACGCCGTAGCACTCACGATGAGGTAAATAACGTTCACCACATCGATTTCGCCGGTTTTTGCCAAACTGGCCACCACCGCCAACACAATAATTCCCAAAACGTCATCAATGACCGCCGCCCCAACGATAATTTGGCCTTCTTTTGACTTGAGCTGCCCCAGTTCTGACAATACTTTGGACGTAATGCCAATGCTCGTTGCAGTCAGGGCCGCCCCAGCAAAAATGGCGGGAATGGCAGCAACATGAAAAATGGTCATCAAGCCTACGGTGCCCGCTGCAAATGGAGCCGCAACCCCCACACAGGCGACAACGGTGGCCTGGATGCCGACTTCTTTCAGTTGGCGAAGATCAGACTCTAACCCGATTTCAAACAGAAGAATGATCACCCCAATTTCTGCTAGGACTGAAATGACTTCGCTCTGGGAGGCAAAAATTCGGTTTACGGCTTCAGGGGGCAAAGCATTTAAACTCTGAATCGCACTCATCAGCATGGAGTCGGAAGCTGTGAGTCCGCCTTCTGGAAAAATCACTAAGTGCAATGCGGATACACCAACAAGGACACCTGCGACTAACTCACCTAAAACTGGCGGAAAATCTAGTTTTTTAGCAATCTCGGCACCAATTTTGCTGGCTAGATAAATCACAACTAGCGTCAGCAAAACACCAGAGAGGATAATGGGTGAGTCTTCAGCTTCTGTTGTGGCCAGTAGGGGCGGGAGCTGTAGCCATTGATCCATACTTGAACTAAAGTCAGGCATAAGAGAAGAGAAAAGCATGAGTTTCAGGCAATGGGACGTTACAGAAAGTCAGTCGGTGGGATCTCCCGCTAGAGTATTCCGTTGCCGTGAAAAAGGCAACCGCCTGAGAGGATGAGCCGCTTGCAGGTTGTTGCCACAATTGATGGATTAAGGTTGAGGTTGTGATTTCTTTGACCTACGATCGCTGGTTTGCAAGAGAAACGGGCGATCGCCCAAGGTGCTGCTGGTCTTCTAGGTTAGAAGCGATCGACCCCCGGCATCTGGGCTTGAGGGAGATCCGCACGAGCCGCTTCCCCACAGGTGCGCGGGGTCGGAAAAATCTTCGTCGGATTCGCAAGGCGCTGCGGGTCGATCGCCTGCCGCACCCATTGCATCGTTTCCAAATCCGTTGGGCTAAACATCTCCGGCATATAGCAGCGTTTGTCCGCGCCAATCCCGTGTTCCCCAGAAATGCTGCCCCCCACCCGGACACACAACTTCAGGATCTCGCCCCCCAACGCTTCCACCGTTTCCAAGGCTCCCGGTATGCCGTTGTCGTACAAAATCAGCGGATGCAAATTTCCATCCCCGGCATGAAACACATTGGCCACGTCATAGCCATACTTGCGGCCTAATGCCTCAATCTCAGTCAGCACATATTCCAGTTTTGTCCGAGGAATCACCCCATCTTGCACATAATAATCGGGGGCCATTTTCCCCATTGCGGCAAAGGCAGCTTTGCGGCCTTTCCACAGGGTTAAGCGTTCCGTGGGGTCGGTGGCAATGCGGACTTGCCGCGCCCCGTTTTGGTAGCAAAGGGCTTCGATGCGCTGGGTGTTTTCCGCCACTTCCACGTCCAGGCCATCCACCTCGACCAGCAAAATGGCGGCGGCATCGCGGGGATAGCAATTGGTAGCAACCACATCTTCCACGGCGTTAATGCTCATGTTGTCCATCATTTCCATGCCACCGGGAATGATCCCGGCGCTGATGATGTCTGAAACCGTGGCAGCAGCAGCAGCGACGCTGGTAAAGTCTGCTAACACGACTTGAATCGCTTCGGGGACTTTGACTAAGCGCAAGGTGATTTCTGTGGCAATGCCTAAGGTGCCTTCGGAACCCACAAACAGGCCGGTGAGGTCGTATCCCGGCATTTCGGGGACAGGCCCACCGACATCCACCACGGCTCCATCGGGTAAGACTAATTTGAGGCCCAGCACATGATTGGTGGTTACGCCATATTTAAGACAGTGAACGCCGCCGGAATTTTCGGCTACGTTGCCGCCGATGGAGCAGATGATTTGGCTGGAAGGATCGGGGGCATAGAAAAAGCCTGCGCCGCTGACGGCTTGTGTGACCCAGTTGTTGATGACTCCAGGTTGGACGACGACGCGCTGATTGTCTAAATCGACGGACAGGATTTGTTTCATCCGGGCGGTGACGATTAAAACGCAGTCGCCTTCGGGGAGGGCACCGCCGGAAAGCCCTGTCCCGGAACCACGGGCAATGAAAGGAATTTGGGCTTCGGCACATACTCGGACGATCGCGGCGACTTCTTCGGTGGTGCTGGGTAAAACGACGATCGCGGGACGGTTGCGATAACTGGTGAGGCCATCGCATTCGTAGACGAGTAGTTCTTCTTTGCGGCGGATGACGTTGGTTTTGCCGGCGATCGCCTCGAATTGTCGAATGATGGGTTGCCAGTTGCGTGTTATTTCCCGTTGTTCCGCCAGCATTCTGTTTTCTTCCCAACTCTGGCTTTTATTGTATCGTTTGTGTTCTCCCAAGGGTTGATTGGGTTTAGCGCGGTCTTGGCCTTGGGGGACTTCCCCCCAAACCCCCGCAAAGCGGGGGCCTAACTCCCCCGCGCCCCCCGAAAGGGTTTTAGGAGGGGGCAAGTTTTTGTCGGGAAAAGCTGTATGGTGGGCGATCGCATCGCGATAAAACCTGATTTTGCCCAGCTTTTAAACTAGGTTGAAGGGTCTTTGTTCAGGCCGGGAACCATTACGAAATGCTTGGGTTTGCCCGCCTGCTCTGTGTCTCTGTCTACAATGGGGGCACGGTGAATTGGCGTTTAAGCAAGGGGGCCAGGATGGGGATCGCTACAATTAACCCGGCAACTGGTGCAGTGGTCAAGACGTTTGAGGAACTGAGTGAGGCGGAGATTGAACAGAAGCTGGCCTTGGCTCAGGAGACGTTTCAGACCTATCGGTATATTAGTTTTGAGCAGCGATCGCAATGGCTCAAGGCGGCGGCAGACCTTTTAGATGCGGGCAAAGCCGAGTATGGGCAGTTGATGACTCTGGAAATGGGGAAAACCCTGAAGTCGGCGATCGCTGAAGTCGAAAAATGTGCCGTGGTTTGTCGCTTTTATGCTGACCATGCTGCTGAGTTTTTACACGATGAACCCGTGACGACTGATGCTAGTCAAAGCTTTGTGCGGTATCAGCCTTTGGGGGTAATCTTGGCGGTGATGCCGTGGAATTTTCCCTTCTGGCAAGTCTTTCGGTTTGCGGCTCCGGCCTTGATGGCGGGGAATGTGGGCTTGCTGAAACATGCCTCCAATGTGCCCCAGTGTGCCCTGGCAATTCAGGATATTTTGCACCGGGCAGGTTTCCCCCCAGGCGCGTTTCAAACCTTGCTGATTGGCGCGAGTAAAGTGGGTGCGTTGATGGCTGACGATCGCGTCAAAGCTGGCACGTTGACCGGGAGCGAACCAGCGGGGGCCAGTCTGGCGGCGACGGCGGGCCAAGCCATCAAAAAAGTGGTGCTGGAATTAGGCGGTAGTGATCCGTTTATTGTCATGCCCAGCGCGGATTTGGAGGCGGCAGTGAGTACGGCGGTGTCGGCCCGGATGTTGAATAATGGGCAATCCTGTATTGCGGCAAAACGGTTTATTGTGGCCAGCGCGATCGCCGATGAATTTGAGGAAAAGCTGCTGGCAAAGTACAAGGAACTCAAAGTGGGTGATCCGATGTTGCCGGACACAGACATTGGCCCGCTGGCGACTCCGGGAATTCTGCAAGACATCGTGAATCAAATCGAGGCCATTACCCAAGAAGGCGCACGGATTCTGATTGGCGGCAAAGCGTTAGATCAACCGGGTAATTTCTTTCTGCCAACGATTGTGACGGAGATTCCCGCCGATGCCCCCACAGGTCGGGAGGAATTTTTTGGCCCCGTGGCGCTGGTGTTCCGGGTGGCTAACGTGGAGGAGGCGATCGCCCTTGCCAACATCACCCCCTTTGGCCTCGGTGGAAGTGCCTGGACAACTGACCCGACCGAGCAAGAGCAATTCATCAACGGCATTGAAGCCGGAGCGGTATTCATTAACGGCATGGTCAAATCCGATCCCCGGATGCCCTTTGGTGGCATCAAGCGATCGGGCTTTGGCCGGGAACTGGGTAAACAGGGCATTCACGAATTTGTGAACATCAAAACCGTCTGGGTGAAATAACACTCCCGACCTTGGACGTTTCGGACGCTTCTGAGGTCTAAAACGCCAGACAAATAGGGACTGCTTTAAAAGTCTGGGAAAAGTGTTTTAGCCTTCGAAGATCCCCCTTTTCTTGTATGCCTGAAGGGTTTTAATCCCCCTTTAAAAAAGGGGCCTTTGAAAGCGGTTCGGTTCTCTCCTTTTTTATGCCAAAGGCGCATCCCCGCAGGGGCTTAGGAGGGTTATGGCGGATCTCTTCCAAAACCCTTTGACACGGCTTCAACTTAAGCGATCCCCCTAAATCCCCCTTCAAAAGGGGGACTTTGACTGGTGGCTTGGTTCCCTCCTTTTTGAGGAGGGTTAGGGAGGATCTCTTTCAAGGATGTCTAAGTGAGGGATCTCCTCCAAAATCCTCTGACACACCCCATCAAAATTGTTCAGCACTTCATCATTCGTAAATCGCAATACTCTTAACCCATAACCTTCCAGAACCCTTGTCCTCTCAAGATCGTAGGCTTGACCTGTATCAGTGAAATGACTGTCCCCATCAATCTCAATCACCAACTTTAACGTTGTACAATAGAAATCCACAATGAAGCGATCGATGGGGCGTTGCCGCAATACCCTCAGCGGAAATGTCCTGAGGCAGTTTTGCCAAAGTTTCTTTTCGGCTGGAGTTGGATTTTGGCGCATTTCCTTTGCCCTTGCGATCAGTTCACTACTGTACGGCAAGTGAAAGTCGGAGTTGTTGAGGTCAGGTATAGGAAACTTCCTACAAAACACCTTTACCCAAACGGGTGTGGCAGGTTTATTTTTCCCTTTAAGGTAATGGGAGCGCGATCGCTCCACGAATCGCCGTTTTAGTGGTTTCCATGTCTCAGGTTGAACCTTGGAGGCAGTCACAAGCTCCAAGGTTTCACCGATCGCGCTTACTTGACGTTGAGGCGTTGCGTGATCATCGTAATCCCGTTGTGGCGGACAATCACGGCTGATAACCAATGTTGCTTACCTTGGCCGGGGACTTTGCCCACTTTGAAAATGCCGCCGGAATTCAAGGGTTCTAGTTTAGCGGTGGTGTCGTCTAAAAAGCCTTCCGGTTTAATCGGTTCTTCGATCGCTGCACCCAGCAATAAATCATCGCCCAACGGTTCCTGCACCACCGCATCAAAGTTAAATTCTTGGCCCCGTTTGACCATTTCCGGCAAATTGATTTTGACCGTCGGGGGCTTTTCGCCGCTCGTGATTTGACTCCGCTCGTTGAGAATTTCTTGGCGCACCAACTTACCAGCTTCGATGTACTGCCGCGCTTCTAGCTCTGCTGCCAGCTTAAATTCCCGATCGCCCTCTTGCTTTGTCCCTGTAATGTAGGTGACTGTATCCGCCACCAGCGCTTTGCCCTCCTGCTTCCAGGTTTTTAACTCGGTGCGGTAAGTCAGATTCGTATAGCGTTTCCACAGATTGCCTAAAGACGTTTCCAACTGCGATCGCGTCAAGCCATCGGAATTTTGGAAGGTCGGGGCATAAAACGCCAAAACATTGGCTGCGTTGTGCGTGTTTGCGGCAGCATCCACACCGCTCAGGAACGTAGTTAATTCAGCCGGGGCAGGAGCCTGCGCTTGGCCGGGAGTCGGACTCAGGGCCACCACCGTTGCGGCCAAGCCAGAAGCCAGGAAGCCCCAAACCCCAGACCTACGACGATAACCAAGGGTCGGGGGCTGGCTGCAACTGGACTGGTCAAAACCATTCAGGCGATCGCGAAAAGACTTATACATAATTTTGGGCCGCAATTTTGAGACTAGACTACTGCGAGGATCGCAGCCAGTGACAGATTATTATCTTAAGTTAATGCGGTGGTCAGCGACTGTGGCAGTTTTGCCATTCGTGTACCCATCGCTGTCCGTTTATTCCGTTTCTCAAACACTTGTGAATTCACCCACTCAGCGACTTTTGATTGCGGCTAGTGGCACCGGGGGCCATGTTTTTCCGGCCTTGGCCATTGCCGAACACCTCACCGACTATCACATTGAATGGTTAGGGGTGCCCGATCGCCTGGAGCAGCAACTGGTTCCGGCCCAGTATCCCCTGCATTGTGTCGCGGTGGAAGGGTTTCAAACGCGGGGTTTGGGGGTGCTGCGGGTGTTATTCAAGTTTGCGCGATCGCTGGTGCAGGTGCGGCGCTTGTTGCAACAGGGGCAATTTGATGGGGTGTTTACGACCGGGGGCTATATTGCTGCGCCAGCAGTCATTGCGGCGCGATCGCTGGGCATCCCGGTCATTTTGCATGAATCCAACGCCCTCCCCGGCAAAGTCACCCGCTTTCTGAGTCCCTGGTGCGATGTGGTGGCGATCGGGTTTGCGGCGGCGGCCTCATACCTCCCCAAAGCCAAGCAAACCGTGTGTCTGGGGACTCCCGTGCGGGCGCAGTTTTTGCAGCAACCGCCCGCCCCGATCGCCGATCTGCCGATTCCCCCAGAGGTGCCAGTGCTGGCGATCGTGGGGGGTAGCCAGGGGGCGGTTGCGGTGAATCGTCTGGTGCGGGAGTGTGCCCCGGCGTGGCTAGAGGCCGGAATTTGGATTGTGCATCAAACCGGCGCAAATGACCCTGATGCCAACCGCTTGGAGCATCCCCATTATTTCTCCGTGCCCTTTTACACCAACATGGCCGGATTATTGCATCGAGCTGGTTTGGTGATTGGTCGTTCTGGGGCGGGCACCTTGACTGAACTCGCGATCGCCCACACGCCCTCTATCCTCATTCCTTATCCCTTCGCCGCAGACGACCACCAAACCTACAACGCCCAAGTCTTTGCCCAAGCCGGAGCCGCCAAACTGTTTCAGCAAAATGAGTTAACTGCTGAGTTGTTGACCCACACCGTGCTGCACTTGCTAGTTCATGCCCCTGCCGAACTGCACACCCTCAAGCTAAATACCGCGCGGCTGGCTGTGCCCGACAGTGCGCTACAATTGGCCACCCTCCTTCGTGCCCAACTCCAACCGACCCCGGCCTAAAAATCCCGTTTCCACGAGCAAAAGCCTGGAAACCACTGATCGGAGTTCCCAGGCTTGCATAAAAAGGGTTGTTGATGCGTAGATGCTGATAGTTCAGTGCAAGTTAAGCTGCATGTCGTGCTTCTTCGATCGCCACCCGCGCGATCGCCAAACTGAGCTTGGCCCGTTGGAGTTCAGACAGATTTTCCCATTCCCTCTGGGAATATTGGGTGATTTGCTCTTCTAGCAAGGAGTCGGTATTCGCGGTTCGCATCGCTCCGGCCAGAGGCCGCGCCAACACACAAAAGTCGTCGTCTGCCAACCCTGGAACCACATCCCGAACACACAGGATGAGCTGCTCAACGACGGTTGTAGACGCTTGGGCCACGGCTTGCTCGGCTGAGGCCACTACTGTCTGGGCTTTTTGCGCGATCGCGTGCAAGGCATGGCGAGGCATATACGCCGCAAACCGTTGTACCAGGGTTTGTTCCAGGGTGGTAGTCGTCCACACAGAGTCAAACTGGGCAAACAACGCTGCGGAACGTCGGCTAATCTCGGTCGCGTCAATCCCGTCAAAAATGCTGGCTTCGGTTGACTCAGCGAAAAATGCTTCAGCTTCGGGTGCTGCCGGATTCCAAGGATAAGAGATGCGATCGCCGGGATTTTCCTGAACGTGAATCGCTCCGTCGGGGAGGGCTGCGCCGCCCTGCCATTGGCACTCTACCCCGTCCGCCGCAACCAAGGTGGCCCAGAGTTCGAGTTCGGCTTTTTCAACCAGGTGGGAACACAATTTCTCTTTCATGACTTGGACTCCTGCATGCACTGAATAATAAACTATCGCTGTTGTCAACATCTACACTTTGCCCATTTGGCGTTTCGGAATCAGGGCAGACTAAATCTTTTTTGGCCAAGCCCGTTGCTGCTGCTCTAAAGGGCTTGCCACGGTTCCGGCGCAGACGCGATCGCCCCACCCCCGCTCCTCAGTTTGACAAGGGGAGATCCGTCGGATCAAAAATGACAAACTCCATCGCCTCATTTTGCGTACTGCCAAACTTCATCTGGGTGCCCTCCGCCAGGGCCACCTCCGCATGGTGTACTTTAAGCCACCCGCTCGGCCCCATCACCCAGGTGCCAAACCGAGAAAAATCTTTGAGAAAATAGGCCGTTTCCTGCTGGATCTCTGGTCCCTCCCGCCGCAAAATCACCGCATGATCCCGCGACACGCCACTTTCATCTTCTTTCAAAACCAGGTCGTTCTCCGTACTGCGCCCAATTCGCATCAACCCCCCCCGGACGCGCCACACCCGCCCATCTTTGAGCGATCGCAAACACGCCACATGGGTCGGTGTTTCCGGCACACCAAAGCCCGTTTCGTTACCATTGTCCAACGGTTTGAGTAGTTCACCATCAAACTCTGGATGCATATACAGCACAGGCAAAGTCCAGGTTTGTTGGTTGAACTTATAGAGAGTAAGTAAGTGCTGCCGCGCGACGGCCACCGCCTGGTCAACGGGCATTCGTTGGGCCAAAGATTGGGCAAAAACCTGGATAAAGTTAATCGCCTCCTGATCGGCTATGGGATCGCGCATCCCTAGCACTGCTGGCACCCCATGATGAATCAGCACTTCGGCCAAACTGCTCCGGGGCATGGGTTTAGACAACTTAACCCCTGGCATACTTGCGGCTCCTTCCGCCTCGGCATAGTGCTCTGGCTGGGCACCCCAACAGGCATTGAACACGGCCAGTTTGATCTGGCAACGGGTCAAGACCTGGGCCAATTCCGTTCCGTTGAGGGCCATATCAGGCCGCAAAAAAATGCGTCCGCCGTTGGCTCCCGGTGAACCGTGCCCTGCATAGAAAAAGACGTTATACACTCGTCTTTCGAGGGCTTCAACCAGTTCCATCGGCGAGGGTTGAATCAATGTATCGACCTGGCAGGGGGTGCCTTGATTGCGGCCAATACCCGAATGGCCCGACGTTTTGAGAATTTGCGTGAGTAAGTCGGCTTCGTGTTCTAGCTTTAATGCCTGGGAGGAGTCGTTGGCCAGACCAATGCCCTGGAGTGGATCAACGGCTTGCCCCAAAATCAGCAGAATTCGCAGGGAATACTCTGGCCGCAATCCAGGAAGGGGATTGACATCGCTAGTGGTGCGACTAAATAAAATTTGCTGGCTGAGAGAAATAGCTTGCCGCCCTGGGGCATCTTGCATGGTTTCCCACGGTAAGGCGATGAGATTGGGATCGCGAATATCGATCTGTAAGCGCAGGGGTTTGCCCTGGCCGACGGCGATGCCCTGGCTGTGGCTTAGGCTCGCGAGAATGGGGCCGTCAAATAGCCATTGCCACAGATGGACACCTAAAACTTGCATGAGTCGCCCGGAGACGCTGCCGGTTTGGCCTTCGATGAGCAGGTCATCGGCGGGAACGGCGGCGGTTTCGGGATAGGGGGGCAAGTGGCGGGTTGAAAACATCTCTTGCCAAAGCTGCCAGAGTTGGCTGAGGCGATCGCGCCATAAACAATCGTGCAGGACTAGGCCCGCCGGGTAGGGGGCTTGGGTGACATGAATTGCATAGTGTGCTCCGCTGGTGTTTTGCAACGGAGTGATCGCCAGACTCAGGTAGGGGGTTGACGTTTCAGATGAGGGCATTCTGGGAGGTTTCAGCGAGAGGTGGGCCTGCCAGGGGACGAGAACGATTGATGAGCAACCGTTCTATCAGTCTAGTGTGTGTTTGGAGTCCGGAGGCGATCGCCGCTGAAGGAATATTTTTTATCATTTAGAGGTTAACGTAACATGGGCCAATGCCAGGTCTGGGCGCAGGTTGCGGGCATGGCGCAGATAAGGATGATAAATTTGGGGGCGCGGGTCAGGGGTATTGAAATGGATGAGAAACCGAATACACCGTTCCAGGCTACCGGCGACGTGCATTTGTTGGACATCTAACAGTGGCACGTTTGACCAGTGGGGGCGTTCACGGGCGATCGCCGCCGGAAACACAGCATCCAAATCGCGAGTGACCGAAAACGTCACACTCACGATTTCATCCAAATCTAGCTGGTTGTGGGCTTCTAGCGCATCTAACAACTCGTGGACCGCTTCTCGAATCGCCTCAACGGAGTTTTCTGGCACTGTTGTTGCCCCACGAATTGCTCGCACTCGCCAACCCACGCTTGCGTCCTCCCGATCATTCAACCGTTGATAGTATTTCAAATTAATTAATCCGTTGCGTTAATATCTAGTTTTTTCAAACATTACCCTGATCATGGCTGAAAACCCCGCAAACGTCAGCTATATTTTGAATTTTCTCAGGCAAGTCGGTTTTTGCTGGGGGCGATCGCCGGACGGGGCCAGACTGTCCCGGTCGTTTGCGGGGTGATGTTGCCAGGTTGGTTGCCCTTAGGGACGGTAGAGCCACAACGGCAGCCCATTCGTTTCTAGCTCAAATTCTAGCCAGTCTGCTCCGGTCTGAAGGCCAGGGATGGCTGAAAGGGAGAGGGGTTGGGCGGCCCGACTCCGCGCAATCAACCGATTTAATAGCGGCTTGCGTTCTTCCAGGGTGTAGCATTTGGTTTTGTCTGGGTCTAAGCCAGCGAGTTCGGCCAGCCAGCGACGGGCATCTTCTTCGGTGCCCAGGCGATCGACAATGCCCAGTTGTAAAGCTTGCTGCCCAGTGAAAATGCGCCCATCCGCAAAGGTTTTGACGGTATTTTCGGCCAGGTGACGGGCTTCGGCAACGGTTTGCACAAATTGTTGATAACTAATATCAATTAGCTCTTGGAGGATGTGGCGTTCGGAATCGGTCATTTCGCGATCGAAGGCCAAAATATCTTTGTAGGGGCCAGACTTGATGACCTTGAAGGATACACCGACGCGCTCCAAAAGCCGTTCCAGGTTGTTGCCCCGCAAAATGACCCCAATGCTGCCCGTAATGGTGCCGGGATTGGCCATGATGTGTTGCGCGCCCATGCCGATGTAGACACCACCGGAGGCTGAAATATTGCCAAAACTGGCGACGATTTTGATTTTCTCTTGCAGCTTTTTCAGGGCGGTGTAAATTTCTTGGGAGTCACCGACGGTGCCGCCGGGGCTGTCAATCCGTAGGAGTAAAGCCGGAAAGCCTCGTTCTTCGACGGTTTTTAAGGCTTCTAGCACTTGTTTGCGAGTGGCCCCCGCAATGGCCCCTGTAATCTCAATCCGAGCAATTTGTTTACGCGATCGCGGCTTAAACGGCCAAATCATAGCAAGTATCTGTATCCAAAATAACGCCATAGTCCAGCCCACGGTGCATTCGCGCCCTCTTGCTCCACAGCCAGCAGCACGAACCAACCCGCCCAGGCCCACGTAGCCCCATTCCTCTAGTGTGCCGTAATCTCACGCTATCGAGCGGCCACTGAGTACGATAAGCTCCTTTACACAAGTATAAGATTAGCTACAATCGTTAAGAACTGCCTACCCACAGTTTGTGCCTGACTTTTGCCAGTGGCCTCCTTCGTTTGAGCGGGGTGTTGGCGCGTTCAACGGGTCGGTATGTCGGTGCCCCGGTAGAACTTCATTATTTTCGCTGCTGCTTATTCCCCTTTCCCCCTTTGTCATGACTGCCAAATCCTCCCTGTTGTCTTCTCCTGCTTATCCGCTGCTGTTGGTGGCTCCCTTTTTCTTTTGGGGGACGGCAATGGTGGCGATGAAAGGGGTGATTCCAAGTACAACACCTTTGTTTATTGCGGGGGTGCGGTTGTTGCCTGCTGGGTTGCTGGTGTTGGGCGCAGCGGCGATCGCCCGCAGACCTCAGCCCCAAGGCTGGAGTGCCTGGTTGTGGATTGCGCTCTTTGCCCTGGTGGATGGCCTGATGTTTCAAGGATTTTTGGCCGAGGGGTTGGCCCGGACTGGCGCAGGCTTAGGGTCTGTGATGATCGATTCGCAACCCCTGGCGGTGGCGCTGATGGCGTGGGTGTTGTTTGGCGAGCGGATTGGCTTGTGGGGGTGGCTGGGGCTGGCCCTGGGGATTGCGGGGATTAGTTTGCTGGGCTTGCCAGACGAGTGGATTGTTCGTGTGGTGCAAGGCCAGGTGGCCTGGGATGGTATTCAACTGGGGGCAGAGGGCTTGCAAGCGCTGTTCCAAAATGGTCAATGGCTGATGTTGCTGGCTTCGCTGTCGATGGCGGTGGGGACAGTCTTGTTGCGGTATGTGAGCCGGGTGGCTGATCCGGTGGTGGCGACGGGGTGGCACATGATTTTGGGTGGGGTGCCCCTGTTTGCGTTTTCGGCCCAGTTTGAAACTCACCAATGGCAGGCTTTGGGATTGGCAGATTGGTTAGCCCTGGGATACTCGACGGTGTTTGGTAGCGCGATCGCCTATGGTCTGTTTTTCTACTTTGCGGCGAGTGGCAGTCTCACCAGCCTCAGTTCTCTGACTTTTCTTACGCCTGTTTTTGCGTTGTTATTTGGCAATGTCTTCTTGGGTGAAACCCTCAGCCCCCTGCAATGGGGTGGGGTGGGTTTGACGCTGATCAGCATTTACTTGATTAATCAGCGGGAGGTTCTGGCGAGAAAGCTGCAACCGTTTCGGCAGGGGGATGGGTCGCCAGAGTCGCCTTCAGATTCACCCCCTAGCACTGTTGCTGTTCAAGTTCCTCTCAACCTGGCTGATGATTGAACCCACTGCGAGTGGGCAAGGTTGGTGCGGACTTTGGGCCTGACGAGATTGCTGTTGCTGGGTACGCTGGTGCAGTCTTTTAAGTGATGGGATGGCTGGCGCTGAAGCGCTAGTCAGTTTGGCCTTGGATGGCTGAAATCTGGTGTTTGTCCTGATGCCCTTGGCGATCGCGCATGTGGGCGGTGGCCATTCTCGCGGGGAAGTGGGTCACGGGGAATTGATCTGAGCGGCTCTTCCTGATGGGGGAGCGGCTTGTGCAGTATTTGGGGACTTGGCCCATTTTTGAAATACTAGAGTTTGGAATCTTGTCAGGGCGAGGATTGAGTATGGCATTGTCGCGATCGCTGAATGTTCTGTTTGTGTCAACGTCGGTGGGGCCGTTGGGGTCGGGGTTGGGGGGTGGGGTCGAGTTAACATTACAAAATTGTGCGCGATCGCTCCAACAGCGCGGGCATCGGGTTCAGATTATTGCTCCGGCGGGTTCGGTGTTGCCGGATTTTCCTGTAATCGCGATCGCGGGACAGTTGCAACCCACCGCCCAAACAGAGGGCCGAGATGCCTGGATTGCGATGCCCACCAATTCTGTCATCGCCAACCTGTGGGACTATGTGCATCAGGTGGAGGGGCAATATGATTTGATCGTCAATTTTGCCTACGACTGGTTGCCGTTTTATCTCACACCGTTTTTGGCCCGCCCGGTGGCCCATCTCGTCAGCATGGGGTCGCTGTCTGAGGTGATGGATCAGGCCATTCAGGCTGTTGTGGAACGGTTTCCCCAGACGGTGGCTGTGCACAGTATGGCCCAAGCGGAAACGTTTGAGTTTGGCGATCGCTGTCGGGTGGTGGGCAATGGGTTTGATCTCACTCAATATCAGTTTCAGGCTCAGGCGGGCCAAGATTTGGCCTGGGTCGGGCGGATTGCACCGGAAAAAGGCTTGGAAGATGCTGTCCTGGCGGCTCAGACCCTTGATCGGCCCTTGAAAATTTGGGGGGCGCTGCAAGATGAAATTTACTGGCAAGAGATTTGCGATCAGTACCCCGATGCACCGGTCGCCTATGCGGGGTTTCTGCCAACGCTGGAATTGCAGCAAGCCTTGGGCCATTGTGCGGCGCTGTTGATGACCCCGCGCTGGGTTGAGGCGTTTGGCAATGTGGCGATCGAGGCGATGGCTTGCGGTGTCCCGGTGATTGCCTATCGGCGAGGGGGGCCAGCAGAGATTGTGCAGGACGGTGAAACGGGTTGGTTGGTGGAACCCGATCGCGTGAATGAGTTAGTTGCCGCGATCGCAAAAATTGATCAGATTGAACGAGCTGCTTGTCGCGATTATGTCGAGCAAACCTATTCTTTGGCGGCAATGGGCGATCGGTTGGAAGCCTGGTTCGAGAGCATTTTAGCGGCGGCTCTGAAGTCCTGATCAGGTATATATTCGAGCACTAATTCATAAGGAGAAGGCTCCTGCGATCGCAGAAGCCTTCATCAGTCGAGTGATTCAGTTGTTAATGCCAAACCAAATTGGATTAGTCCAGATCCGGCATAGACAATACTGGCTCAGTCTCACGGTCAATCCCTTTTTCAAAACCAGCCGCCGCTGCCCGCGCACGACCAGCATGCCAGAGGTGACCAATCAGGAAGAAGAACCCTAACACAAAGTGAGAGGTGGCCAGCCATGCCCGTGGTGAGACGTAGTTAAAGGAGTTGATTTCCGTTGCTACACCACCCACCGAGTTCAAGGAACCCAGCGGTGCATGGGTCATGTACTCTGCTGCACGGCGAGCTTGCCAGGGCTGAATGTCGTTCTTGATTTTGTTCAAATCTAGACCGTTCGGGCCACGGAGCGGCTCCAACCAGGGGCCACGGAAGTCCCAGAAACGCATGGTTTCACCACCGAAGATGATTTCTCCCGTTGGCGATCGCATCAAGTACTTACCCAAGCCAGTCGGGCCTTGAGCAGAACCCACGTTTGCACCTAAGCGCTGGTCGCGGATCAAGAATGTCAACGCTTGCGCTTGAGACGCTTCAGGGCCAGTGGGGCCGTAGAACTCGCTGGGGTAAACAGTGTTGTTGTACCAAACCATACAGGAGGCGATGAAACCCATCAGGGACAACGCACCCAGGCTGTAGGACAGGTAAGCTTCACCAGACCAGATGAACGCACGGCGTGCCCAACCAAAAGGCTTGGTCAAGATGTGCCAAACGCCACCAGCAATACAAATGAGGCCAACCCAAATGTGACCACCGATCACATCTTCCATGTTGTCAACGCTGACAATCCAACCGTCGCCACCGAAAGGCGATTTGGCCAGATAGCCAAAGATCACAGCAGGGTTCAACGTTGGGTTGTTGATAACCCGCACATCACCACCGCCTGGTGCCCAGGTGTCATAAACACCACCCAGGAACATGGCTTTGATGACAAGCAGAAACGCGCCACAGCCCAACAGAATCAAGTGATAACCAATGATGTTGGTCATCTGATTCTTGTCCTTCCAGTCATAGCCAAAGAAGGTGGAGTAGTCTTCCAACACTTCAGGGCCACGCAGGGCATGGTAGATCCCACCAAACCCAAGGACTGCGGAGGAAATCAGGTGCAATACACCGACGACGAAGTAAGGGAAGATATCCACAACTTCACCGCCAGGGCCAACACCCCAACCCAAGGTTGCGATGTGCGGGAGCAAGATTAGACCTTGCTCATACATGGGCTTTTCAGGAATGAAGTGAGCCACTTCAAACAGGGTCATTGCCCCTGCCCAGAAAACAATCAGGCCAGCGTGGGCAACGTGTGCACCCAACAACTTACCAGACAGATTAATTAGACGAGCATTACCAGCCCACCAAGCAAATCCAGACGATTGCTTATCGCGGCCAGCGCCCGCCACCATCGAATTAGAGAGCGTTACCACGGGGAAGAACCTCCTCAGGGAAGACAAAGTTTTCATGGGGCTGGTCTTGGGCCGCCATCCAGGCACGAA